>ERZ791906.1-NODE-1-length-645068-cov-18.642386_pt1 | contig 645068 bp, 610 predicted proteins | sample MGYA00510146_ERZ791906 | MGnify/ENA primary metagenome ERZ791906 (study PRJEB30046, sample SAMN00792096) | human gut metagenome | study: EMG produced TPA metagenomics assembly of the A metagenome-wide association study of gut microbiota in type 2... | reverse complement strand
AGGAAATCCGAGGGACAGAGAATACCGGAAAAAGAAATCGCTAACTTCCAGTTTGTAGGGATGACATGAAAAATGAAGTTTAAGGAATAGAGCTTTCCCTGTTTGCCTATACAAATGATAGAGCAATTCAAGGTTATCACAGGCTCGAGCCACTGGATTTCAAGGAAAAAGGTGCGTTCCGCCATTCCCGTGTACAATAGGGGGTGAGTATGTTTTTCGTTGAACAACCGAGCCACGTCGAGACGGTAGCAATGCTGACTCATATAGAAAAATAACAGAGGTGGGTATATGATCATATATGCAACTAAACAAACAGTGGATAGATATGGGATGACAATGCCTGAGAATATTCAAAATCCTATTATTCGACCGCTTGTTTTGAAAACATATAATAACGAGAAAGGTAACCGATTATTAGAGTGGGGAGCAAAGCTGTTTTACTTTGATCGTCGCAAATGCCTGCAAATTTGTAATTTTGCAAGCAAACTGACGGTTGTGCTTGTGGATATAAAAAAGTCGGATTTAGAATTTGTGGGTGATTATATTGCACGCTATCTCTTTGAAATATATTCAGATGATAAAATAATGACAGCCTTGTTGGAACGATTTTTTAACGAGCATCCTATATCTTTGTTTGCTAAACTTACTGACCGCAGAATCATAGCTGCATTAAATCATCTTCAAAGCATATATCTCGAAGACGGATATTACTTATATGATTTTATTGAGAATGGTGTTTTAAGTACAATAAAGCTGAATAGAAAAATAAATAAGGAGCATTTGGTAACGGATAAAATTGACGGAAAGACACAATATATTTATCCTGCGGAGAGGTTTGCAAAGTTGCTCAAAAATTACTATAAATAACCTGCTTTTAGTTGCTTTTCAAGACTGATTTAAAATACATATTTATTACCACGACAATAAAAAACACCCCCGACAATGCTATATCAGCAGTTGTCGGGGGTGTTTGTGTGTAAAATTTTAATTAATCAATCGGAGTGAATCTTTGAATTTTTTTGCCGTCTTTTTCGATTATTTCTTTAAACATATCGTAAGGGCGCACCCAAAGTCCGCCGTCGTTATAGAGAGCCTTGTAGACTACAAGCTTTTCGCCTGTTTCGCTGTGCAGGGCAGTGCCTATAACTTCATATTCGTTTCCTTTGAAATGTCTGTATTTTCCGGGTTTAATCTCTGTGTAGAAATGCGGTTCGTCACTCTGAGCCGGTGCGGTTTCTGTGGTTTCAACAGGCTTTGTAATTTCCTCCGGAGAATTATCTGAAAAATCCACTTTAAAACTTCCGTCATTAACCACAAGTATTCTCGATGAATACGGTTTCATATACAGGTTATAGTAACCGTTTACATCAATAACTTCGTTGTCGTTGAGAACATCTGTGAGCTTTGCGTTACAGCCTGTGTCAAAGTCAATCCATTCGTCATGGTCTGTAAGGTTGAATGCCACAAATACAGTCTGATTGTTTGTCCATCTCTTGTAAACGAGTTTTTCGTTCATTATTTTTACATTGGCAAAATCACCGTACTTTAGCGCCTCGAGAGCAAGTCTTACCTTGCCGAGCTTTACAATATGCTCAAAAAGGTTGTTGTTTGGATTTGGAATATTTCCGAGGTCAAGGCAAGGGCGGAGTTCGTAATCGCTGTGGTCTGTGCGCTGTCCCTCAATTCCGTATTCACTGCCGTAGTAAACAGACGGTACACCCGGCATTGTATACATAAGTGTGTAAACATTGCAGAGGTGGTTTTTATCTCTCAAATTGCTTGCAATTCTGTTTACATCGTGGTTATCAACAAAGTTGTATGTGTAAATATTTCTGTAAATGCCGCCGTTTGCAAACTGTCTGTTCAGCGAGTGTGCAATTTCAAAATAGTTGTGGTCATTATGGCTTGAGTAAATGCCCTTGTAGCACTCGTAGTTTGTTGCCGAGTCAAGAGTTTCGTTGTTTGCCCAATGGTTGTAGTCGCCGTGTGTAAGCTCGCCGTAAAGCCAGAAATCAGGCTTTTTAGATTTGCAGGTGTTTCTCAGCTTTTTGAAAAACTCAATATCTATGCAGTCGGCTGCGTCAAGTCTGAGTCCGTCAATGTCAAATTCGTCAATCCAAAATTCAGCCGCACCCAAAAGATAGTTTACAACATCTTGATTTTGAAGATTTAGCTTTACAAGGTCAAAGTGACCTGCCCAGCCCTCATATGTGAATGGATCGCCCTTAGGACTTGAACCCCCAAATCCGAGATTTTGAAACCAGCCGCAATACTGAGAATTTTGTAAATTCTGCTGAACATCTTTGAATGCAAAGAAATCTCTGCCGACATGGTTAAACACACCGTCAAGCATAATTTTTATGCCGTTTTCGTGCAGGGTTTTGCAAATCTTTTTGAATGACTCATTGTCGCCGAGGCGGCAGTCAACCTTTTTATAGTCGATTGTGTCGTAGCCATGAAAACTGCTTTCAAAAGGCGGATTGAAAACGATGCAGTTTACGCTCATTTTCTTAAAGTGTGGAATCCAATCGTAAATCTTATCAAGTCGGTAAACAAGCTGACCGTCATTTTGCTTTGGCGCTCCACACCAGCCGAGGGGATATATATTGTAAATTACGGATTCATTAATGTAGCTCATTGAAAAAACTCCTTTCAGCTTTGAAAAATCAAAACTTATTTATATTATATCACAAAAAAATCCATTGTGCAACCTAAAAATTTGTGATATAATCACTTTTATAATAATTCGTAATATGTTATAATTAAAAATTATTACAGATATTTTGTGATTATTTGCAAAAATGAGTAATTATATAATTTTTTACCTTGGAGGATACAATGCTTAAAATTCCTGAAAACAAAACAAGAAAACGATTCAGAATAGCACAATGCGTTTTTTATGCGCTTTTGGTGTTTTTGTGCTCAATGCCTTTTATACAGGGCGCAAATTCACAAGGTGTATTTTATTCATATTCTGTTCTTGACCTTATTTCATTTATCGGCGGCAACGCAGACGGCGCTTTGGGCAGTGCGTTTTTAAAGTATGTAATGTTTACACCTATTCTCATTATTATCCCTGTTGTCGGATTTTTCTTTTGTGCGCTTGACAGCCAAAGAAATATGAAAAATATTGTTTCGCTCATCTGCTGTGCGGCAGGTATTATTTCAATAATCATTTTTGCAGGATCTGCATTGAGCCTCGGCGCATTGCTTTCGCTTTTAATTTATCTTTTGGTGTCTTTCCTCACCACACTTGCTATTTTTGCAAGATTTATAGGAGATAAAAAAGAAAACGAAAAATAAAATATTTTCTATAAAAAATCAGAGCCATGATTGTTAAAATTCAATCAAGGCTCTTTTGTTTTAATTTTTTATCTTATTAAAATTCATTGAACACCATATGTGCAGGAATATTGTCGAGCATAAGCGGTGCGTCATAATCGTATCTTTTCAGCTTGCCAAACAATACGCCAAAGGTTACCGAGGTTGTGTCCATCTGAGCCACCATTGCGCTGTCATTGATTTTATTTGGCTTAAAGGTAATGTCAACAGCCTCAATTCCGCCTTTAAAGTACCATGGGCGGTCTATTCTGCCGTCATTGTTTTTGACCTCTATTTTATATAGCTTGTTAAGCTCGCCGTTGAGGAAAAAGCTGTTTTCACTGCCGTTGCGGTTGTCGCCGACTCTGCTTGCAAGGCAAAGTGAAAAGCGGTTGTCGCCTCTCATATAGTCGGCAGAAAGTCGCTGGTAGCTATGAAGTCTTGGCTTTGAATAATATGTGCTGTCTATATACACTGAAGTGTTTTCCTTTTGAAGTTCATACTGCGATTTGCCCACTTTAATAATTCCGCTCGCACTGAATACAGGCATAAAGCGCTTAAAATAAAAGTATTTTCTGTCACGCTCAAAGGGCGCAACCTGGTCAAGAATATCTCCGCCCTTACTGTCAATATTAAACTCAAAGCTCAAATCTGCTTTGCCGCCAAAATCATAGAAATTGCATTTTATGGTGCGGTCATCTTTTACCTTTACTATTGCAAATTCAATGCGCTTGTCCGAATAAACCAGCTGTCCGCTTTCTTTGCTTTCGGGAAGTTCGTTTCTGTCGAGAAGTTGCTTTTTATAAACAAAATCAGAAATCACATTGCCGTTTTTTAAATTTGCAATCGCAATTTTTATATAAAAGTCAAGTCCGATGTTTTCAGTGGATAAATAAAGTGAGATTTCGCCGTTGCTCACAAAATAGCTTACACTTTCCTTAATGTGCTTTGCCTGCTTGCTTTGCTCCCTGTTAAAGATAAAATAAGGCTTTTTTGCCCAGCCTGCGCACATTACCTCGCCGTTTTCTTCAAAAATCTTTTGTGGTGCGGTATATTCATACTGCAAAGTTATCCCTCCAAATCTTTTTACATACTAATATACTATACCATAGAAGTATATTGCTTTTCAAGAAAAATATATAAATTCTTAGCCTGTCATATAAAAATATTTTTTGTAATATATTTTTGTGAGAGGGGAGTGCGCTTATGAAAAAGATTGTTGTGCCGCTTATTTGTGCGGTTTGCTTTGTTTTTTGCTCATGTACGGCAGACACTTCGGGAGAAAGTTTTGAGATTACAAGTGAAAATTGGTACGGAAAATTAAAGGGCGGCGCAGAGGTAAGCCTGAACTTTTCGGATAATCAGGCAGAGCTGAAATTAAAATCAGGCGAGGACGAAATGGTTATAAACGGCTTGTATGTTATAGATGACAGCAGTTTTATTATTTTTAATCAGGAATTTAAACAGAGTTATAATTTTAACTATACGGTAAGCGGAAATAAACTTGTGCTTGATTATTGCGGAAAACAGATAGAAATAGAAAAGCAGGGAGAAAATTAGAGGATATTTTTTAAATATAAATGCATTTTTATTGATAAATGGATTGTTTTGTGATATAATGCTAATTATTATGCGGTAGTATAGGCTAAAATGCCGATAATATAATTTACTGATATGAAATAAACTTAAAAATCAAGTCTTTTCTTCTGAATTTTGAAAGATATTAAATTGTTTTATTGCAGAAAAGTCAGAGGTTCCAAGGTCACTGACCTTGGTCGCTTGGGGAAAGAGGATTTTTAATGGGAAAGGGCATCGAAAGCCCTTGTCACTTAAATGTGCTTTCTTTTAGAGCTTTTCTTTTCACACAAAAGAAAAGCGGAATTAGCAGGCATTTTGAACAGAGGAAAAGAAGTTTAAGAGATAAATTTATTATTCCAAACACTTTACTGCGTTGATAATTTTAGGTTTATTTTATTAAAACAGTTGGAGGTAGTGCCTTGGTAATTTTCGGGATTGACCCCGGATATGCAATCGTTGGCTGGGGAGCAATCAGTTTTAAATCAAATACTTATAAGGCACTCGGCTTTGGTGCGGTTGAAACGCAGGCTGGCACTGACTTTAATTACAGACTTGAGTATATTTACGATGAAATTTACAATGTGCTTAACAGGTGCCGTCCTGATGCTCTTGCAATAGAAAAGCTGTATTTTCAGAATAACCAAAAAACAGCAATTATGGTTGCAGAGGCGAGGGGAGTTATTTTGCTTGCCGCCCAAAAACTTAAAATACCGATTTACGAATATACGCCTTTGCAGGTAAAAACCGCAGTAACGGGATACGGCAAGGCTAAAAAGCCGCAGGTTATGGAAATGACACGCAGACTTTTGCATTTAGCCGAAGTGCCTAAACCCGATGATACGGCAGACGCACTCGCAATAGCAATTTGCCATGCTCAGGCGGCAGGTTCGGCGCTGAGAAGAAAGATGTTTGAAAGGGGATAAACAATGATTTATTCGGTAAGAGGAAAACTTATTCATACAGAAAATTCAGCGGCAGTAGTTGAGTGTGGCGGAGTAGGTTACCTTTGCCAAACTACATACAATACCCTCAGAACATTAAAACTCAACACTGAGGTAACGCTTTATACTTATCTCAATGTAAGAGAGGACGCAGTGGATTTGTTCGGCTTTGCCACACAAAGCGAGCTTGCAACCTTTAAAACATTGATAAGCGTAAGCGGAGTAGGCCCAAAAGCCGGACTTTCAATTTTATCCAAGCTTACCGCAGAACAGGTTGCTATGGCAATAGCGACAGATGATATTAAAACAATTACAAGGGCGCAGGGCATAGGCAAAAAAATTGCCCAGCGCATTATTCTTGAGCTAAAGGACAAGCTGGCTAAATCGGAACAAACTCAAACGGGCAGTGTGCAGATGCCGCAGGCTGCCGGCGGAAATGTTCCAAAGGCAATAGAGGCGCTCGGTGTGCTTGGCTACACTCCGGCAGATGTTTCGCCTGTACTTGCGCAGTTTGACGCAAGTTTGCCTGTTGAGCAGCTTATAGCTATGACATTAAAACAGATGGGAAGAAATTGATAAATGAGCAAGCCTGAGTTTTCGGATGAATTTGACTTTGAAAACAGAATACTTGATACATCAGAAATTCCTGAGGACAATATAGAAAGCGACAATCCTTTGCGACCAAAAACTCTGTCGGAATATATCGGACAGGAAACCGCAAAGGAAAATCTCAAGGTGTTTATTGAGGCGGCAAAACTCAGAGGAGAGTCACTCGACCATGTTCTTTTGTACGGCCCTCCCGGACTTGGCAAAACCACGCTTGCCGGAATTATTGCAAACGAGCTTGGAGTGTCGCTGAGAATTACCTCAGGGCCTGCAATCGAAAAGCCTGGCGACCTTGCCGCTTTGCTTACAAACCTTAATCAGGGCGATGTATTATTTATAGATGAAATTCATCGTTTGAGCCGTTCGGTAGAGGAAATCCTCTATCCGTCAATGGAAGACTTTTCAATAGATATTATTACAGGCAAGGGTCAGATGGCAGCGTCTTATCATTTGCCATTGCCAAAATTCACTCTTGTGGGCGCTACAACAAGGGCAGGACAGCTTACAGCGCCTTTGCGTGACAGATTCGGTGTTATTTTAAGACTTGAGTTATACACTCCGCAGGAGCTTGCGCAAATAGTTACACGAAGCGCAGGTATTCTTGACATTCAAATCGAGCCTGACGGCGCACTTGAAATTGCATCTCGCTCAAGAGGTACGCCACGAATCGCAAACAGGCTTTTAAAGCGTGTGCGTGATTTTGCTCAGGTTATGTCTGACGGAATCATCACCTGCGACACCGCTCGCCTTGCGCTTGACAGACTTGAAATTGACGAACTTGGTCTTGACAGAAACGACAGACGCCTGCTTGAGGCTATACTCAATTTCTACAACGGCGGCCCTGTCGGAGTTGAAACCCTCGCAGCGGCAATCGGTGAAGAGGCGGTAACCATTGAAGATGTTTACGAGCCGTATTTACTTCAAATCGGCTTTTTAAGCAGAACACCGAGGGGCAGATGCATTACGGCAGCTGCTTGCCGCCATTTGGGGTACGATTTTCCAAAGGGTGCGGTAAACGCAATGCCTACACAACCTAATCTATTTGATAAAAACCAATAAATATAAAATGATCAAAATCTAAAACACAAAACTTGGAGGAAAAACAATTATGGGCAGACTTTTTGGTACAGACGGCGCAAGAGGCGTAGCCAATACAGAGCTTACAGCCGAGCTTGCAATGAATATAGGCAGAGCGGCAGCTATGGTGCTTGTAAATGACGAGGTTAAGCACCCAACAATTCTTATCGGTAAAGACACAAGACTTTCGGGCGATATGCTTGAGGGCGCACTTATTGCAGGTCTTTGCTCGGTAGGCGCAAATGTTAAACTTTTAGGCGTAGTTCCTACTCCTGCCGTTGCTTACCTTGTAAAGAAATACAATGCAGACGCAGGTGTTATGATTTCTGCATCTCACAACCCATTTGAGTTCAACGGAATTAAGATTTTCAGTTCAGAGGGATATAAACTCCCTGATGACCTTGAAAACAGAATTGAAGAAATTGTACTTGACCATGCAGTTCCGTATGCAACAGCAAAGGACGGCGAAATCGGCAGAGTAGCAGCTCTTGACTCGGCTGTCGATGATTACATTAATCATGTTGCAGAGGCTGTCGGCGAAGATTTAAGCGGTATGGAGGTTGCTCTCGACTGCTCAAACGGTTCATCTTCAAGAACCGCCGAAAAGCTCTTTACAAAGCTCGGAGTAAAGGTTCATATGCTCTTTGACGAGCCGGACGGAATTAATATCAACAAGGACTGCGGCTCTACTCATACTAAGAAATTACAGGAATATGTACGCAAAAATAAGCTCAGTGCAGGTCTTGCTTTTGACGGTGACGCTGATCGCTGCCTTGCTGTTGATGAAAACGGCAACCTTGTTGACGGCGACTTCCTCATTGCCATTTGCGCAAACGATATGAAGAAGAACGGCAAGCTCAAGAAGAACACAGCAGTTGGCACTGTTATGACAAATATGGGATTTTCTAAATTCTGCGAGGCTAACGGTATTGACTTTGTTTCAACAAAGGTCGGCGACCGTTATGTGCTTGAGTCAATGCTCCAGAACGGCTACAATATCGGCGGTGAGCAGAGCGGACACATTATTTTCCTTGACCACTCCACAACAGGCGACGGCGAGCTTTCAGGCGCAATGGTGCTTTCAATTATGAAACGCACAGGCGAAAAGCTCAGCGACCTTGCAAAGATTATGGAGCGTTATCCACAGGTGCTTATTAATGTAAAGGTAAGCAACGAGGGCAAACTTTCTTTCTACACAGACAAGGAGGTTAAAGCTGAAATTAATCGTGTAACAGAAATTCTCGGCGATACAGGCAGAATTTTAGTTCGTGTATCGGGCACAGAACCACTCGTAAGAGTTATGCTTGAGGGCGAAAATCCTGAGCAGATTCAGACTCTTGCAGAAGAGGCAGCACAGGTAGTAAGGGAAAGATTGGCATAATGCGTTTATCTGATAATTGGAAGGATTATGAGCTTATTGACGCTTCTGACGGAGAGCGACTTGAGCGCTGGGGCAATGTTATTTTAATTCGTCCCGATCCGCAAATAATCTGGTCAACCGAAAAGAAAAATCCGCTTTGGTATTCGGCTCATGCCCGTTATCACCGCAGCAATAAGGGCGGCGGCAGTTGGGAGCAGTACAAAAAAATCCCTGCGCAGTGGAGTATAAATTACGGCAGTCTTACATTTAACATTAAGCCGATGGGATTTAAGCACACAGGTGTTTTCCCCGAACAGGCAGTAAATTGGGACTTTGCCGCCGACAAAATAAAAAAAGAAGGCAGACCGCTTAAAATTCTCAACCTCTTTGGCTACACAGGATGTGCAACACTCGCCTGTATGAATGCAGGCGCAAGCGTGTGCCATGTTGACGCATCTAAGGGAATGGTGCAGTGGGCAAAAGAAAATGCGGTATCAAGCGGTATTGCCGACAAGCCTGTAAGATGGCTTGTTGACGATTGTGCAAAGTTTGTTCAGCGAGAAATCAGAAGAGGCAATCGCTATGACGGCATTATTATGGATCCGCCGTCTTACGGCAGAGGCCCCGGCGGCGAGGTATGGAAACTTGAGGAACAGCTGTATCCTTTAGTTGAGCTTTGCCGACAGGTTATGTCAGATGACCCTGCTTTCTTTATTCTTAATTCCTACACAACAGGTCTTTCGCCTGCCGTTATGGAATATTTACTTGGTGTTTTACTTAAAACAAAATTTGGAGGTAAGGTTTCAAGCAGTGAAATCGGACTTCCTGTAACCGATACAGGACTTGTTTTGCCATGTGGCTCAACAGCTATCTGGGAGAAGTAATTAATGAAGTTTATCTCTATTCAAAATATAGTTTTTTCGTATATGTCTGAGGAAGAGGTACAGCCTGTAAAAAATGCCGTTGATGGTGTTTCTATGGATATAGAAAAGGGCGAGTTTGTCGCTTTGCTCGGTCATAACGGATGCGGAAAGTCAACCGTTGCCAAACACCTCAACGCTATGATTGTACCCGACAGCGGAAAGGTATTTATAGACGGTGACGACACAGCAGATGAGGACAAAACCCTCGACATTCGCAAAAAGGTAGGACTTGTGCTGCAAAATCCGGACAACCAGCTTGTTGCAAGCGTTGTCGAAGAAGATGTTGCTTTCGGCCCTGAAAACCTCGGTGTTGAGCCGTCTGAAATCAGACAGCGAGTAGATGACGCACTAAAAGCGGTGGGTATGTATGAGTTCAGAAAAGACGCTCCGTACAAGCTTTCGGGCGGACAAAAGCAAAGAGTTGCCATAGCAGGCATACTTGCTATGCAGCCCGACTGCATTGTGCTTGACGAGCCTACCGCTATGCTCGACCCAAACGGCAGAGAAGAGGTTATGTCTACACTCTTAAAATTGAATAAAGAAAAGGGCATTACCGTTGTGCTCATTACTCATTATATGGACGAGGCGGTACTTGCCGACAGAGTAATTGTAATGGACAGCGGCAAGGTGCTTACCGAGGGTACACCCGACAAGGTATTCTCTCAGGTAGAGCTTTTGAAAAAGCATAGGCTTGATGTTCCGCAGGCTACCGAGCTTGTTTATCGACTTATCGGCTGCGGTGCGAAAATTGACAAAATGCCGCTTGACAGTGACGAATGTGTCGATTTGCTTATGGAGGTGCTGAAATGAGTATTCTTGAGCTAAAGAATGTTTGCTACACCTATGGCACAGGCACTCCTTTTGAAAAAAAGGCGGTAAACGATGTCAGCTTTTCTGTAAATAAAGGCGAGCTTATCGGTATTATCGGTCATACGGGTTCGGGCAAGTCAACCCTTGTGCAGATGCTTAACGGACTTATGAAACCTACAAGCGGACAGGTTTTGCTTGACGGAGTTGATATATGGGACAAGCCAAAGGAAATTCGTAAAATCCGCTTTAAAGTCGGTATGGTTTTTCAGTATCCCGAATATCAGCTTTTTGAGGAAACCGTTTATAAGGATATCGCTTTCGGCCCAACCAATAAAGGACTTTCGGCAGAAGAAATTGATAAGGAAGTACGAAGAGCGGCGAGATTTACAGGACTAAAGGACGAGCTTTTGGACAAGTCACCGTTTGATTTATCGGGCGGAGAAAAGCGAAGAGCCGCCATTGCAGGCGTAATTGCAATGGATCCCGATGTGCTTGTGCTTGACGAGCCGACGGCAGGACTTGACCCAATGGGCAGAGATGTGCTTTTAAGCCAGATAATCCGCTATCATAAGGAAAGACAAAACACAGTTTTGCTTGTTTCTCACAGTATGGAGGACATTGCTCGTGTGGCAGACAGAATTGTGGTTATGAATAAATCGCAGCTTGTTATGTTTGACGAAACCCAAAAGATTTTTGCAAGAGGTGACGAGCTTGAAAAAATCGGTCTGCGTATTCCGCAGATAACAAAGATAATGTCACAGCTCAGAAAAAGGGGAGTAGATGTGCCCGAGGGCATACTGACTGTTGATGCAGCGGTTAATTACCTTCTTCCTCTTATAAAAAAGGAGGAAAAACAATGGTAAGAGATGTAGCTTTCGGACAGTATTTTCCTGCAAAAAGCCTTATTCACAGGCTTGACCCACGAGCAAAAATCATTATGCTTGTTGCTTTTCTGGTGCTAGTGTTCTGCACATTTAACTATGCGGCGCTTGCCCTTGTTGCGGCGTCAACAGCGGCAATAGTGGCAATGAGCGGAGTACCTGCAAAGTTTTATTTTAAAAGTTTAAAAATTATTATTTTTATAGTAATAGTAACTTCCGTACTCAATCTTTTTTACGGTACGGGAGATCCCATATGGCAGTGGGGAATAATCAAGATTACAATTAACGGAATAAACCGTTCCGTATTTGTAACGGTACGAATTATCTGCCTTATACTTGCAAGCTCTGCACTCACCTTTACAACATCTCCCACAGAGCTTACAGACGCAATCGAAAGATTGATGAAACCGCTTAATAAAATTCATGTTCCTGTTCACGAAATCGCAATGATGATGTCGCTTGCGCTAAGATTTGTGCCGACTTTACTTGAAGAAACCGACAAAATTATGCAGGCACAAAAAGCGAGAGGCGCAGACCTTGAGGCAGGAAATGTGATAACACGAGTAAAAGCCTTGATTCCTATTCTTGTGCCTTTGTTTGTATCGTCTTTCAGAAGAGCATATGACCTTGCCACAGCTATGGAGTGTCGCTGCTATCATGGCGGAGAGGGCAGAACAAGAATGAAAAGTATTCATATGGCTAAGCGAGATGTTGTTTCGATGGTAACAGTAGGATTTGTAATTTGCGGAGTGGTTTTATGCAACATATTGATTCCGGCGGCGCTTTAAGGAATTTTAAACTTACAATTTCATATGACGGCAGGCAGTTCCATGGCTGGCAAATTCAAAACAACGCTATGACTGTTCAGGAGGCTTTTCAAAATGCCTTGTCCAAGATAATAGGCAGCGATTTTGATTTGAAAGGCTGCAGCCGGACAGACAGCGGAGTTCACGCAAATATGTATTGCATAAGCCTTAAAACAACTTATCCTATCGCCGATGTGAGACTAAAGGCAGCGCTTAACCGTTGGCTGCCGCTCAGCATAGCCGTTCTTGATTGTGAAGAGGTCGATATTGATTTTCACGCAAGGTACAGCTGCACAAGCAAGGAATATATTTATAAAATATGGAATACAGATGTGCGCAATCCTTTTCTTGACGGATACGCACTTCATTACAGATATAAGCTCGATGAGCAAATGCTTAACAAAGCGGCTCAGGCTTATGTGGGTACTCACGATTTTACCTCTTTTTGCACACTTGATAGCCGAGAAAAAGGGGATATGACACGCACAGTAAAAGCCTTTTCGGTTACGAGAGATGGTAACCTTGTAACTATGAAGGTAGAGGCTGACGGATTTCTTTATAATATGGTAAGGATTATGGTTGGCACTCTTTTAAGAGTGCAGCAGGGGAAGATACCTGTTGACGGAATTACGGGTATAATTGAAAAAAAGAACAGAAAATTTGCAGGCCCGACAGCACAGCCCTGTGGTCTGTATCTTAACAGGGTTAATTACGATTAAGGGGTTATTTACCTGAAGGAGTGAACAGAAATGTTTTCCGGTAAATTTGATAAATCTAAATCTAAAAACAATTCTAAAACTAAAACAAAATCAAAAGGTCATCGCTTTGCCGAAACAAAGGCGAAGAAAACCGACCGTAATGTTATAAGCTATGAAGATGTACCGCTTGAGGACTACGAGCTTGAAAAAACCGAAATGTCGCCTCAGGCAGTTAAAAAAATAATAGTCTGCGTGTGTATTGTGCTGGCGGCAGGACTTGTGGTGTTTGCCTTTGCCAACAGGGACAGACTTTCGCCCGAAAGCATTGCGAATTGGTGGACATATGATGTGCTTGGAAACGCTGGCAACGGCTATCCCGTTACCATTACAGGCACTGAGGTAAACTCAAACAATTTTGTGCTTTCAGACGGCCACATTGCTTATTCGTCAGATACTTCGTTTGTCACTTTAAATTCATCGGGAAGTGATATATTCAGTACGCAGCTTAAATATTCAAAGCCTATTCTTGTCAGCAATAAAAATATGTTTCTTACATATGACCTCGGCGGAAAAGGCTATGAGGTAAATTCACTTGATAAGCAGTTGTTTTCATCAAATACCGATGACGATATTTATACGGCAGACATAGCGTCAAACGGCGTGTATGCAATCGTTACCGAGGGCAACGGCTATCTTTCAAGTTTGCTTGTATTTAATAAAGACAACAACAGAATATACAAATATTCTTTTTCGGAATATTATATAACATCTGTAACACTCAACAGCAACGGCACAGCTTGTGCGGTAACAGGCTTGTCAACAGTAAACGGTAAGGTTGTATCAGCCGTTTATATTCTCGACTTTTCAAAGGAAGAGCCTGAGCAGGTTGTGAATATTGAAGGCGATGTTATTATTGCCTCAAAATTTATTACCGACAACAGAATTGCCCTTGTAGGCAATGCCGCATCTTATGTTGTAAAAAAGGGCGATGAGAATTTTATTACAAATTCTTATGATTCAATGACGCTTTCAAACTATTTCTTTAATATGGATACTTCAACTTACTATGTTGCACTTTCAAGAAGCGGCGACGGCGGAAGCTGTTCGGTCTTTACTTATGATTCAAACGGCTCTCAAAAATCAAAGGTTGATACCGACAGCCGAGCAGACTCTATTTCTGTTTACAAGGATAAAATCGCCCTGCTTGACTCAAATGTAGCGAATGTTTACAATACAAACGGCGATAAGGTATTTGAAACCGAAACAGGCGCAGGTTCAAAGCGCATTATCCTTTCTTCGGACACAACAGCCTATGTTCTCAGTGTAAATCAGATTAGATTTTTAGAGCTTAACAACAATAGTCAGAAAGCAACAGACAGCGTTTCTACAAAAGATAATGCTTAATGAGGGGAGAATATGGTACTTGACATAATTTTTCTTGCTGTTATAATTATCTTTATCATTAGTGGTGCAGTAAGAGGTTTAGCAAAATCTATTATGAATATTGCTGCGCTTGTTGCGTCTTATATTCTCTCAAATCTTTTATCGGGCGTAATCTCTGACTGGATATTCAATGCGTTTATCCGAAATAATTTAATAAAAGAATTGGGTACAGCAGTAACAAATACAGAAATTTCTGTAAACAGCGCTCTCGGTGATTTGCCGTCTTGGGTTTCGGAGATTGTTACATTTTTTTGCAACATTTTTGGCTTTGACGAACAAAGGCTTATTGATTGCTTTGCTGGAAAAACAACCTCGTCAAATTTAACGGCAGTGCAGGTTACCGACAGTTTTGTAAAGCCAATCGTAACGGGAATATTCTCGTTTTTTATAGCCATAATAATGTTTATATTGCTTTTAATAGTTTTTAAGCTCATTATAAGGCTTGTAAATAAAGTTTTCGATTTGCCTGTAATCAGCCCTATAAACAGAATTTTAGGCGGAGTTTTCGGCGCTGTTGAGGGTGTGCTTCTGGCTACAATTTTTCTTATGGTGCTTGCCGTTATTATGGATTGGACAAATTCAACGGCTGCACTTAATGAAGGAATAAGCGGAGTTGTTTTTTCAATTTTCAAACGCTGAATGAAGGGGAATGAAAATGGACAAAGAAAACAAAATGATAATCAAGCAAAAATCAGATTTATGGACAGTACCAAACCTGCTTACATATCTGAGGTTTGTACTTGTCGTACCTTTTGTCGTTTTATTTTTAAATGAAAAATATTTGGCGTCGGCAATTTGCATTGGATTATCCGGAATTTCAGACTGTCTTGACGGTTTTTTTGCAAGGCGCTTAAATCAGGTTACCCAGCTTGGCAAATTATTAGACCCAATCGCAGACAAAATTACATTAATCTCCGTAATGCTTTGTATGGCTTTTTATGCGCCGAATGTAATACCTATACTTGTAATATTAATAGCAAAAGATGTGGCAATGCTCATTGGCGGAGTATCGCTTTTAAAGCGCAAAATCACACCGCCGGCAGCCGAATGGTTCGGCAAACTTGCAACTATTGTTTTCTATTTTGCCGTATGTGTAATTGTATTTTTAAAGGCAGTAATCAATTACGAAAACCTGCTTATAGACGATATTTTACTTTCTATTACGGCAGTTGTTATGCTTTATGCGCTTTATCGTTATGCAAAAATATATAAATTATTAGTAAAAAACGACAAGGCAAAAAAGAGTAAAAAAAGCGAGTATTAATCCTTTTTTACTAAAATTTTTATAAAAACGACAAAAAAGAATTGAAAAAATCTTTGATATGGTATATTATATATCATATCAAATAACAAATCCTTAATTTGAATGATGCTTAAACTGCGGCAATGCCGCTTTAATAATTAATTTATAAAGGAGCAGACTATGCTTTGTAGCAGATGCGGAAAACGACCTGCTGTCGTTTTTGTTTCAACAAACAATCCACAAGACGAAGCCACAAAGGGTTATTGCCTTACTTGCGCAAAAGAACTGGGCATAAAGCCTGTTGAGGACTTAATAAATAAAATGGGTATTTCTGATGATGATCTTGAAAATGTGCAGGATCAGATGGACTCCCTTATGCAAAATATGGGCGAGAATGGCGACATTTCTCAGCTTATGCAGCAGCTCGGCGCTGATAATTTAGCCGAGAGTATGGGCGAATTAGGTGAAGATGCGGGCAGTGAGGACGATGATTTTTCTCATGGCGCACCAACTTTCCCTGCGTTCTTTAATAATATTTTCGGAGCTAAAAACGGCGAGAACGATAAAGCAGACGGTTCGGGAAAATCGGGCGGAAAAAAGAAAGACAAAAAAGATAAAAACAGAAAGCACCTTAATCTTTATTGTGAGGATCTTACAAGAAAAGCGAGAGAGGGCAAAATTGATAATATAATCGGCAGAGATAAAGAGATTGAAAGAGTAATTCAAATTCTTTCTCGCCGTACAAAAAACAACCCTTGCCTTATCGGTGAACCCGGTGTAGGTAAAACCGCTATTGCTGAGGGACTTGCTCTCAGAATTGCTGACGGAAATGTACCGCAGCGCCTTAAAAACAAGGAAATTCATTTGCTTGACCTTGCGTCGCTCGTTGCCGGCACTCAGTTCAGAGGTCAGTTTGAAAGCCGTATCAAGGGACTTGTTGCCGAAGTTAAGGAAAACGGAAACATTATTCTTTTCATTGATGAGGTACACACACTTGTAGGTACAGGCGACAACGAGGGAACAATGAATGCGGCTAATATTCTTAAGCCTGCGCTCTCAAGGGGCGAGGTTCAGGTTATTGGTGCTACTACATTTAACGAATACAGAAAATACATAGAAAAGGATTCGGCACTTGAAAGAAGATTTCAGCCTGTAAAGGTCGGCGAACCTACCATTGCACAAACTGTTGATATAATTGCAGGTGTAAAGGGCTACTACGAGCAGCACCATCGTGTTATTGTTGATAATGAAATTGTCCGCAAAACCGTTGTGCTTTCAGAAAGATATATTACAGACAGATTTTTGCCTGACAAAGCCATTGACTTGCTTGATGAAAGCTGCGCTTGCGCCGCTCTCCGCAACAAGGATATGGAAAAGCACGACAAGCTTATTGATGAGCAGCAAAAGCTCAATTTGCAGAAAGAGGCAATTTCGACAGCCGAAGAGATTGACTATGAAAAACTTGCAAATGTAAATACCGCTCTTGCAAGAGTTGATTCTGAGCTTTCAAAAATTGACCCCGACACTCTCATCTCTAAGGTTACAGAGGAAGATATTGCAACTGTAATAGAGCTTTGGACAGGTATTCCTGCCTCAAGAATAAGAGAGAATGAGCTTGCAAAGCTCGCAGATATTGAAAATGCACTCAAAAAGAAAATTATCGGTCAAGACGAGGCAGTAGAGGTGCTTGCGTCTGCAATTAAGCGCAGCCGAGTACAGATTTCTCCAAGACGCAGACCTGCATCATTTATCTTTGTAGGCCCAACAGGCGTAGGAAAAACCGAGCTTGTAAAGGTGCTCAGTCACGAGCTTTTTGATACTCCCGAAACACTCATAAGACTTGATATGTCTGAGTTTATGGAGAAACACTCCGTTTCTAAGATTATCGGTTCACCTCCCGGATATGTCGGTTATGACGAGGCGGGTCAGGTTACCGAAAAGGTAAGACGCAGACCGTATTCTGTATTACTTTTTGATGAAATCGAAAAGGCTCACCCTGATGTGCTTAACATTCTTCTTCAGATTCTTGATGAGGGCAAGGTTACAGACGCACATGGAAGAGCAGTTAATTTTGAAAATACTGTAATTGTAATGACATCAAATGCAGGTTCTGCAAATAAGGAAAATGCACTTGGTTTTGGCAAATCATCGGAAGAAGCATCTAAGGAAAAGGTAATGAAAGCACTTTCAGAGTTCCTTCGCCCTGAGTTTATCGCCCGTGTTGATGAGATAATTGTATTTAACAGTCTTAAGGAAGACGATTTTGTTAAGATTGCAAATCTTATGCTTTCCGAGTATGTGCCTACAATGGAAGAAAAGCACATTAAATTCACCTTTGATGAAAAGGCTTGTGAGTATCTCGCTAAGAAATCTTGCAACGGCAGCAGTGGCGCAAGAGATTTAAGAAATACAATCAGGCGTGAGGTAGAGGAGAAGATCGCCAATGCTATGATTGAGGCAGGCGCAACTCCTTTATCGGCAATAAATATTACATCAGATGGCGAAAGCATAAAGCTTGAATCTGTTTAATTTAAAAAAATTCATAGAGTACAGCTGATTTGCAAAGCGCAGTTGGCTGTACTCTATTAGGTATTGTTTTATTTCAATTTGCTGTTATTTAACCATATATCAAACCAAAATAAAAAAATTGAAAAAATTTCAAAAAAGTGTTGACAAATGTGTTTTATTGATGTATAATAACAGAGCTGACTTAAAGTGATACGAAATTTTAAGTTAAGTATGCGGCAATAGCTCAGCTGGATAGAGCAACTGCCTTCTAAGCAGTAGGTCAGGGGTTCGAGTCCCTTTTGCCGCGCCACATGGTGGGATTAGCGTAGTTGGTTAACGCGCCAGTTTGTGGCACTGGAGACCGACGGTTCGAATCCGTCATTCCACCCCATTTGACTCATTAGCTCAGTTGGCAGAGCACTTGACTTTTAATCAAGGTGTCCGGAGTTCGAATCTCCGATGGGTCACCATAAAGCCGCACATTTTACTTTTGTGCGGCTTTTGATTTAAAAACCACGAGTTGGGTTTAAATGGTGGGCTGTCGCCAAGCGGTAAGGCAACGGACTTTGACTCCGTCACCCGTGGGTTCGAATCCCGCCAGCCCAGCCAAAAGTAAAGTGATTTAAATAGTTAAGCAAAACTACTTAAATCGCTTTGCTGTTTATTTAACAGTAATAGGTTTCAGATAGTCGCTTCCTCTCGTTGGATTGTCGCGTTAGCTAACATCAGTTCAAGCCGATAACAACCACGAGGTAACTACACAAAGGGATAAGGTGATGTAAGCACCTGTTTCCGCAGTGGAAAGAAATACCCCTATCTGTCCTTTATTAACTTTTATTTGCAAAAAAGTAAGACCTGCACCACGGGTTAATAGTACAGGTCTTGACAAAGTATCTAAAAGCGCATAAAATAGAACAATACGCTTGTTTAGCTTCTCAAGTTCTGAGTACGGTAATACTCGGGGCGCACGCTTATCAATTACGCCAATAATTGATAAGCTGAGGGGCTTATTTTATTTGCACTCACATTTTACCATTTAAAGAGAAAAATGTCAATATATAATAGAAAATATAGTGAAATTTAGTGGCTCAATGTCAATAGTTGGGGTAACCCGAAAAAACAGAATAATGATAATTACAAGCGGCAGAAAATTAAACTGTCGTTTGTTTTGTTGTAGGATTGATATGTTTGTTGGAAAACATATGTAAAATACGGTTACGAAAGCGTTTGAAATTTCTGTAGCCGTAAGCATTTCTTTTGAGAACTTTGATTTTGTTGTTGCAACCTTCTATAAAGCCGTTGGTGATTGATGTAGAAAACGAATTCAATATTCCTGTCAACCAATTTTGCATTGTTTTGCCACAATTAACAAGCTGCGGAATCCCACAATCATATGCTGAATTAATCCAGTCAGACATAGCTTTTTTAGTCGATTCTCTGTCTTTGCAATCAAGGATTTTCAAAAAGTCTTCTTTGTAAAAATGAGCCGTACACAAATTAAAATATCGTAATTACATTATACGAGAGAAAGTGAAAAAAGCCCTTGCGGCAGGTGTTCCGAAAGCAACGATACTCACATATTTCTACCTGGAAGTGACGGTGGAGAAGATGAGGTCTTATAGAAAATAACAAGGGGATTGAACAATAACCTTGACAATATTTGAATGGTAAATTATTATTGTAAGGGGGTTGTTCAATCCACTTATAGGAGGACAAATATCCGAATACAGTTTACAGTTAGTCAATTAGAATGGAATACATTGAAAATGAAATCTATTGAAGATGGATATCCTGATGTGCCAAGCTATTGTAAAGATATGGTGATTAAACAAAGAACTTATGCAATACTTTGGAACACAGTCACGAAAAAATAGAAAGTATGCCTTCTGGGGAAAAATTTTTATTAAAGGATTTGATAGATACTCCACCGTTAAATTTGGGAGTAAAGTTGTATGTTCACCAGAAAGAATTAGAAATTGAAATTATTAATAAAGATAGTTCCAATACCAATATGTTTGAAAAATTATAAAAGTATAGGTAGTAAAAAGGGCTTTTACTAAATAAGAAGGGTGCTTTAAAGATACTTATATAATTACTGATTCTATATGTTGGTTAAAAAATAAATTTAGAATTTCAAGTAAATTATACAAGATAAAGATAATGGAGAACTTTTAATGAGAAAAAGAACAAAGAAAAAGATTTTTTGGGGTAAAATAAGGGATAGAATATCTTCTGTTGCAGGAAAAATTAATTGGCAATATATTGCAATTATTGTGATTATTATTATAGGTGTGTGCGTATTGATTGCCTCTTATTTTATATGTAATAATGATGCGAAAAATATTGCAGTAGGAATTGGAACAGGAATAGTTACGTCTGCATTAGTTACAATGTATCTGGAATTGATAAATTCAAGGATAGAGAAAAGAAAAGTGGAAAGATATAAAAGAATGTTGTTAAATCCATTGGCAGAGACTGTTGATAAATTATATGTGCATATTGCACTTAATGTCAATGAATATAGAGTACGTGAGGAATTAGGAAATTTTTTCTTACTTCCAATGAATGATACAAAAGAAGTATCTGATTTTTTCTCAAAGATGAAAGAAATTGATTTCAATAGTATAGATAGCAAAGACAGAAAGAAGTATGATACTCTTGTAGGTATTTCAATAACATATTTTACAGAAATAGTTACTCAATATGAAAGGTTGCCGTTTGAAAGTTTGATAATAGAAAATATTATTACACAAGATGAATATGATCAGTTAAAACATTTTACGATGGTAAATGAGTGTAAAAGATGTATTAATATTTTAAATAGTACGAATTTAGTGGAACAGGAAGAGTACAAAATAACTATTCGATTAATATATGTTATGTTTATGTTTATCAATAGACTAATAAGAATATTTGATTTTATGTCAACGAAGATAGAAAGAGAGAATAAATGGATTAAGTCCCACTTACATGATATATACTTTAATGAAATTTATGCTTTTTCTGATGAATATATTCAGCAATGCGTGGAAAGAGCAGAAGCAGAAGCGGAATACTATGCAGAACACCCAGAATTAATTGAAGAACAGGAAGAAAGTGAAGAAGATAGACTGCATAGAAAAATTAGTAATGCCATATGGGCAGGAGATGTTGAAACAATAAAAGAATGTTTTCCAAAGATTGATAAAGATAATAAAGAAATACAGTCAGAATTAACTTGGCGTATTGCAAAAGATGTTATGAAAGATAAGGAATTAAGAAAACTTTATTATCAAAAATATGGAATAAAATATAAAATGCGTAGAGAAAAAAGAAAATAATATAGTTTATAAGCACTTTAGCCAATTATGGTTAAGGTGCTTTTTGTACATTGAAAGGAGGTGACCTGCGCCCTATCTGTACAGGTTCATTATCTCATATGGCTTATGAGATAACAAGGAGTTACGATATTCTTCTCTCAAAAATATCGTAATAACATTATACGAGATGGAATACATAATTTGTTTTACTTTATTAGTGACAATTATTGTTTTATGTATAAAGAAATAACCGCCCTGTATTGCAGACAGAGCGGTTAAAAAATTTGAATTTTAGAACTGTAGCGAAACAGATAAAATCGTTTCTTTACATTATTATATTATCATACTACACATAATATGTCAACAGAGCAGTTATTAACTTTTTTGAGGTTATAACTGCTGTTTTTATTTGTGATTTTATATTAAGTGTCCCACGGTGGGACACTTGCGGTATTAAAGTAACAGTATTTGATGTTTTGGAATAGCAGGAAATAAATTAACTGTCCCACGGTGGGACACTTGCGGTATTAAAGTAACAGCATTTGATGTTTTAGAATTGCAGAAAAGACAAATTAAGTGTCCCAAGGTGGGACACTTGCGGTATCAAAATAACAGTATTTGATATTTTAGAATTGCAGGAAAAACAAATTAACTGTCCCATGATGGGACACTTATTTATATGTTTTGATTAAAATTATTTAAATGTTGTGGTGATTGTATTTGATTAGGTAGAAGTATATTCTGTAATTGTAATTCATTTATAAGATAATTCTTTATATCGGTTATGTGTTGTTCAAGTCTATTTGGAAAACGACCTTCATAAGACAGAATACGCAGTAATTTTTTATGTATAGTTTCAATTTCTTGTTTATTTTTTAAGCAAAGGGGATTGCCTTGCGAAATGTATGCTTTAGCAATATATTTATCTGTGATAGGAAAGCAGTTACTAATTCTATATAGTGCCGGTTTATTGGTGTAACCAATATGATAATACGCAGAACGAATATCATTTTTTGGTAGTTGTATGTAGTTATTATACTTGGCAATTTGATTTTGAGTTCTGTGAGAAATATCACTTGTTGGTATAGCCCAAAATAATCCGTCAATATTTTTATCTTTAATACAACAATAAATTGGACGCTGTTTACTGTCACCGTATTTACCGCCCAAATTATTGATTAATTTAATATAAGTGTTATCAATTAAATAAAAACTGTTTTCCTTCATTTTTTCTCCTTTGTCTTTTACAAAATAAGCCTCCTACCATTAAGGTAAGAGGCTTTTCGTCAAACCGCCAATTTAGGAACGCCGAACGGTAGGCATATTCAATCAAACCGTCAATTTAGGAACGCCGAACGGTAGGCATATTCAATCAAACTGTCAATTTAGGAACGCCGATCAGTAAGCGTATTTTCTCTGGGATTTCTCCCTACAATATTATTATACACATTGCAGAATAATATGTCAATGATTTTCTGCAACAAGTGTCCCACGGTGGGACACTTGCGGATAAATGATTATTCAGTTTCAGCTAAAAGTTTTTCGTTTATTTTTTCAATCCAGCTACTATCGTCAGCTTCAAAGTGTTTTAAAAAACTTTTAAAATTGCTGCTTCCTTTTATGCTGTCATCAGATTCTAAATTTTGAACTCTTCGCTTCATATCATAGTAGTTTTCCTTTGTAATAAATTGCATAGCTTTTTCTATTTGATTAGCTTTTGCTTTATAATTTTCTACGCCTGTAAAATGCTTAATTAACGGAGCATTTACAGGTTTGGCAGGGGTGTTGAGATTTTCATCTGTCCAATGTTTTGAAACAATTTGCATAGTACACGGATTACCGAATATGATTAGTGAGTCAGCTATATTGTCAATTCCATGAAATTCATTGATTTTACGCTTTATGTCATTGTACTGTTCATATGGCTTTTTTTCTGTATCGCAGAATACAAGAACAATATCATATGAGTCACTATTATAGCGGTCTTGGTATCTTGCAGGTATGTTACCGTTTCCATTAGCATTAACTAATTCTATATGGTATTGTTCGTTCCATACTTGTAACTCTTTAAGTCTGTCAAGGTAAAAGTATTCTTCGTTTCCTTCACAAATAATACATATTCTTTGCTTGTCAAAAAATATAGGTAGGTTATTCATCATCAGATGATGTACCTCCTTTCACTGTATCATTATGAATACTTATTAGCGTATTAATTAAATCAGGTTCCGGTATTGCACCGAGAGCACCTTTTTTGTATTTTTCAATAATATCTGTGGTTTCACGCACACCTTGTTGAGCTGTAAAATTAGCAAGTGAATAAAAATAAACATTGTACTTATCTTTGTGAACAAACCATATTTGTTCTTTTCGAAACAACTTTTTGCAATCCATTAAATTAATATCGTGAACAGTAAATATCATTTGTGCTTTAGTATTTAATTCATTATTGAACATAGCTACTATGGCTCTTGTAAGTTTAAAATGAAGGCTGCTGTCGAGTTCATCTATAATTAAAATTCGGCCTTTTTCCAACGCTTCAATAACATAGCTTGCTAATGCTGCTATTTTCTTTGTTCCGGTGGAATCAAATATCATACTTGGTACTTGAATACCTTTATATGTTGAAACTAAACGAATTTGATCCATAATGCTGTTAGGTAAGTTTAGTGCATTTTCATCAGCTTTTCCTTCATCTTTTTTGGAAAATTTTATTTTATCCATATCAACAAATTCAAAATTATCCATATATAAATCTGCGTTTTTTATAAATTCAACAATCTTTTTTTGAAGATTGTTTTTATTTTTCATTAGCTCAATAGTATGCTTGATAGGAATATTATTCATATTAACAATATCAATTTTATTTGCAAAGCTGATTAGTATTTTTTTCATTTCATCAAGATATTTGAATTTTGTTGTATCAATCTGATAAAAGAACAGACTATTATTTGATATAACGGGTAACATTGTATCTAAATTTTCATCTGCACAGTAATATTCTTTATTTTTCACATCTTTTTTGAACCAACATTGTGTTTTTTCGTTGCCGTATTGGTCTTTTATTATTTCTGAAAAACATTCATATATATATTCTTCTTTATTTTCATCAAATTTAAAATCAAATGAAAATTCTCTGTTAAATTCTAAGAAAGTAATGCCAAGTTCACATATTGAATTGTCTGTAAATAAATTAGACATTAGACTTGATTTTCTGTTTAACAGGGCATTTTTAATATCAGCTATACATTTAATAAAGCGTGTTTTACCTGTATTATTTGAGCCATATATGCCGGCAGCTTTTAATATATTGAAATTGTTTTCTTTATGAACATTAGTGATAAATCTTTTATTACGCATATCTGCGTTCATTGAAAATACAACTTCTTGATTGAAAATATAGCAGTTATTAATTCTTATTTCAACTATCATACTTATTCTCCTTAATTCGCAATCAAATTTTTGCATTTGTTTTATATTAATATTATAGCTTATACTTATATTTTATGCAATATTATTGCACAAAATATTTTGATTTTTTAACAAGTGTCCCACGGTGGGACAGTTGTTAGTTATCAAAACGGTAAATCGTCGTCAATAGGCATATTTTCAAAATCGGGTTGTGAGGGCAAAGGTGGCTGTTCAGATGTAGTTGAAGAAGAGTCTTTATTATTATTATTTGCTTTTTGCACACGCTCACCGGTAAATGATATTGTATCTGCGACAATTTCGGTTACATAGCGTGTACTTCCGTCATTGGCCTGATATGTACGACTTTGTAGTTTTCCTTCAAGAGCAATCATATTGCCTTTTGCAAAATAGAGACATACAAATTCTGCTGTGTAGTTCCAACAGACAACATTGAAAAAATCAACTTTTCTTTCTTCACCGGATTTGTTGTAATTGCGTTCAACTGCGATACTAAAGCTCGTTACACTTTTTCCGGTAGTAGTTGATTTGAGTTCAGGGTTAGCAGTAAGCCTTCCCATGAGTACAATTCGATTTAACATATTTACGACTCCTTTTTTATTAATATATCAGTTAAGTGTCCCACCGTGGGACACTTGTGGGCAAACAATGAGGTTGTTTATTTATTTTTTCTCTGCTTTAGGGTTTTTAATTGTAGGCGAGTAGCTGCATAGGTTATGTCTTTGTAAAAGTTATTTACAGTCAGCTTTAAAATAGTGTAGGGGAGAGCTGCCGGCGTAAGTTATGTTGCATTTTTGTGAGCAATCGTCTTGTTCTATTTTTTCTCTGCTTTAGGGGCTTTTGCCGAGCTTGATAATTTTGCAAACTTTAGCTTTTACGCTGTTGCCGTTGAGTATATTTTCTTTTTAACCTGCAATTATTTATCGGTAGTTTTGCTTTTGAAGTAATCTTTTGAGAAACAGCAGCTTTTTACTAAGTTCAAGTGTCCCACCGTAGGACACTTGAGGAGGTAAGCAATAACTGTCCCACGGTGGGACACCAAAACAATATTTTGCCACGGAAAGCAGGGTAGTAAAATTTGCAGGATAAAGACTTAATATTGCTTGCAATATTAAGTCGGTCACAAATGTCGGCAGTGCCGACATTTTCGATAACATTAACTTTAATATCATCGACTAAGCCTTTAATATCACTTTTAGATTGCTGTTTTATTTTTATCGGATAAAAGCTGACTTTTTAGTAACATTGATTTTAATATTGCTAAAATTTCAAGACAAAACTTTGACAAAATGCCGATAGCAGAAAAGAAAAAGCCTTGCTTTTTGCGTAAATTCGATTTATTCCCTATAAGAGTAATTACATCAGCCGACAATAAAAAACGCTTACAAGTCGAATTTGGCTAAGTTAAACGCAAAGTTTGTAATGTTGTCAAAAAGTAACGCTTTGAGATATTTTGAATAATTACGGATTTCATATTCTTTGCTTGCTTCTTCATAATTTAAAAGTGTATCCGAAATCAAATCACATAATGAATTAGCTTTCGTAATACCGTGCTTTGTAATGCAGTTGTTAATTGAATAAATAAGTGTACGCTGTGACACAGTAGTTTTATTATAGGTCTGAGTGGTGTTGTTGGTTGCCATATCGCAAAGTAAATCAACGGCTTTGCAGTATAATCTTGAATATATATCGTTCTCGTAAGCGACATAGCTTTGATATGCATTATAATCTGTCAATTCTTTAATTGATTCAACAATCTTGTCATTGTCAGTTGTAAAAGGTACAGTAAGGTTAATTCTGTCAATGATTAGATTATGATCTGATTTACTGTTATTTATGGTATTGTTATATATGGTATTGTTATAATGTCCGAAATTTTGGGACACGGTATTGTCCGAAGAATTAGGACACGGCAATGTCCTGCTTTTTAGGACACGGTTATTTTCATTGTCCTGTTTTTTAGGACATGGTGAGAGTGTAGATTTTATCGCATTTTTTACATTGTCCGAAAATTTAGGACACGGTTTATTACTTTCTTTTTGCTGTTTCTCAATAACTGTAGGATTAGTGTTAAGTATGTAGTTATTTACACAAAACCTACCGTTTTTACCCTTACGCTTAATTACGGATATATAGCCATAAGCTATAAGTTCATTTAGTGTATTGTAGTATGTCTGCTTGCTTATACCGAGAATTTCCATAGTATAATCTCTTGCAGGAAATACTGTGTTTGATGATTGAGCAAGTGAATAGAATAAAGCAATCATACCACGAGCCTTAACAGATAAACGAGTATCACACATAATTAGTTTTGGCATATTTCCGTAGCCGTATGAATAAATATTATCAAGCGAAAGTGTATGATGTTCTGCAGAAGCAGACGGCGGACAACCTATAGCTTTAGGATTACTGCATATGGTGTACACATTTTTATTTAGAAAGCCTTTAGCTTTTGAAATTGAAATATAACTCTTTTCGACAAGCCTGTTTAGATATTTGTAGTAGGTGTCTTTGTTCATATTTAGATCACGAAGTATTGTGCTGCGTTTTGGATAAATTTTACCTGAACCTGCATAAGAAGCTAAGTAGGCATAAATAGCCTTGCTTTGTAAAGGCAGTTCTTTTTCAAGCATAACTTTTTGAGCAAGCATACCAAATCCCTGTGCATATACGCCGTCAATTTCTACTGCGATTTCTATGTCTTTGTTATTTAATTTTTTCATTATAATTCCTCCGTATTTTGAAGCTGCTTGAAACGGACTTTTTTAATTGTTCAAGACCGTGTGAATTAAGCAATTAAAAAAGTCTGCTGCAAGAGCAACAGACTTAGTTTTAAATATATGTTTTTAGTACAGGCTTTTTTTCGTGAGTCTGTACCGGTTCTGCAGATGAGCCTACAGGTGGGGTATATGCCTTTGCTGTAGGATATTTACTTAGCATAGCCGAAAATAATCTTGTTCGGTCGGCATAACTTACTTCTCTTATTGTGCTTTTCTTTGCTTTATAGGGTTCTTCATTAAGTGAAAGCCCCCAGTCCTCGCTTTTGAGGAGTTTCATTTGTGCCGGGTGCATACCTGTTTTCATAAGCACCCAGTCACCTTTTTTCATTCTTTTAATTTGCCCCGGTGTCATTAAAGGTTTTTTTGTCATATTGTAAGTAACGGAATTTGCGTTGTTATTGTTTGAAAAGCTGTTTTGCTTTTGTGAAACAGAGCCTGACATTACCGTCTGATTATCAAGCATTTTTGAAAAAGTTTCTGCGTCAGGGGAAGTAGGTGCTATGTAACTGAACATTACATTCTGACAGCTTGATTTTATAACGCTTGCTGTATTCTGATCGTATTTTTGATCAAGCTGCGTCGTCGTTTGTAAAAATGGGCAGCAAATGATACCTCTTGATCTGCCTGCAGAAAACATCTGATCAACTCTCTCTATGGCTGTGTATGTGCCAAATTCATCAAGGTAGTAGTATACTCGATGCGGCAGCTTGTTGTTCTCAAAATGTTCAGAGGCACAAAGTAATTCGTTATAGGTTTGCCTTACAAGTAAGCTTACCAAAAAGTTCTTTGTGCTTGATTTTTCATCAACAACAAAGAATATTGCTTGTTTGCCATTAATAAAGTTTTCAATATCAAGGTCACTGTTAAAGCATATCATTTGTTCCATTTCTGTATCAATGAAGGAAAGCATACGGCTCATTGCTGTTGACATAACGCTTGCAGTAGTCTGAAAAGCACCCGAGGCTGTGGCAGACATAAACCATTTTGCTTTATGATTAGTCGGCAGCATTGTATATAATTCAGTCAGATAAGTTGTAGGCATTACTCCTTTTTTATTTACTGTTCGTGGGTCAATTTCCAGGAGCTGTTCAATTATTTTAAAAACTGATACTATGTGCTTTTCTTCGGGTTCACAAAGTTCGGATACAAGTAAGATAACGCCTGTAATAATGCCTTCTGCAGATTCGTAAAAGTATTGATTTTGTCCTGCACTTTTGAAACCGTCCATATGTACGATTGAGTTTGAAAGAACTTTTGCATATGTTTCAGCCCGTGCTTTGTCTGCAAGACTTTTTGTTGATTCATAGCGGTCATTGTATTTATTGACAAGATACATCAGATTGTAACTGTCACTGCGAGTAGGATTTCTTAAATCTATTACATAAGTTTTGTACCCGTAATATTTTTCCAAAACAGGTGCATATGTCTGATGAGCGTCACCTTTTGTATCTGTGACGAAAAAAGGATTACCAACGGCCGCTAAAAATTCAAGATTAGGATAGACGAAAGAAGATGTTTTACCGCCACCCGGAGCAGATACGGAGAGAGTATGATTATCAGATGTATCAATGTACGCAGATACTTTTTTACCGTTTTTTACTGCACCGAGTATAATGCCCTCAAGCTGTGGCCTGTTTTCGCCATTTCTCCACTTTTCGGGTTCATATGGTATAATGACAAGATTATTATTTAATTCTTGTTTGGTGGCCCATTTTTGGTCACCGAATTGGCCGTCACCGACAGGCTTGCTTTTAATAGAGTTTAAATTTTTGCCGCTTGATGATATAAAGTACGCAGCTATAAGTACAACTAAAACGATTATTGAAAATATAATAATTCCGCTTGTTGAGCTACTTCCCATAACTTTGACTCCTTTGTTTTAAAATTTCATTCCAATCTTTTAGATTAGGGGTTATTATTTCAGTTTTATATTTGTCCTGAAATACTTTTTGTGCTTTTTTTGCAAAGTCCTGTCCGTGATTTTTGCCGTCAGAACTGTTAATATCATTATCTGTACATATATAGATTTTCTTTATATGCGGGTAATCTTTAACACATTTTTTCAAAGCTTCTAAATTCAGCCCTCCTAAAGCTATATAGTTGTATGTGTGCCAGTTTTCGCCAAGCTGATACAAAGTAATAAAACTGAATAAGTCAATAAAAGCTTCAAAAACAAAAAGCACATCAGACAAACCAATGTGCTTAAAGCAGTATATTTTGTTACTTCCGGTAATCTCACCTTTAAAAGATTTAACAGTAAGCGTACCTTTTAATCCGGCATACCTGACTATTCCTTTTTTATCTTTGCCGAGAAATACAATGTTGTGGTTGCTTTTATCTTCATATATAAGACCTTTTTTTACAAAGTATCTGACGACACTGTAATCAATACAGCGTGAATTGCACAGATAAGCATACAAGCGTTTGTTGTTTGTGTTTTTTTGAGGTAAAACCACTCTGTCTTTTTTATGGTAAATATCAGGTTCGTTTATAAAATCAACAGGTTTTGAATTGCTTGTAGCTTTGTAATTTCCGTCAAGCAAAGTTATTACTGCTTCTTGAAAACTAAAATCAAAAAATGTCATCAGAAAATTTACTGCCGTACCCGATTCACCTGTAGAATGTCTGTACCAAATATGTCCTCGTATTTTTACGCTGTCATGTGCTTCCCACATATATTCTGTACCGCTATGTAAAACTTTTTCTCCTATACTTTCAAGATATTCTTTAATATCTTTATGATGAGCCTGATACAACTCTTCATCTGTAAACGGAATAAATTTTGACATTTTTTAACCTCCCTAATAGTCATAGCTGATTGAATTGTCGGATACAGCGTGACCTAATTGTATTTTTTGTATTTTTTCATCTCTTAGCTGTTTTGAATCAGATGTGTATTTTTGCTTTGCGGCAGCAATTGTTTCTGTGTTTATAATTTTGCCCATATGAGCAGCTATAGAGGCAAGATTAAGCACTGTTATTTGCTGTTGAGTGTTAGTTTCTTCAATTTTTTGCTGTGCTTTTATATTGCCGAGTTCAACAGCCTTTTTATACCACAAAAGAGCCTTTTCAATATCTCGTTCGATTCCCAATCCGTATTGATAAAAAGTACCTATTCGCAAAGCTAATTCCGAATCTGTTTGATTGTTATTAAACCGGATAAGATAAGCCGATAATGCTTTTCTAAAATAATTACTTGCAAGCTCATTGTTTTGTAATCCGTATTTTTCGGAGTGATAGATATAACCGAGCTGATAAGCTGCATTTGCATTTTCAAATTTTTCAGCTTCGGAAAACCAATATATAGCTTGATTAATGTTCATATCGGTTCCTAACCCTTTTAAATACATATCACCAAGATGATAAGCAATATAATCATTAGGATTTTGCTTGTAATCTGTTATATAAAGATTTAGAGCATTACTGTAGCATAGCTGAGCTTTTGCAATATCATAATGGCCATAACTTTCGTTTGAATGAATTTTAGCAAGATTGAACCAAGCGTTAGATATATTTCCTTGTGCTGCATATTGAAAATGTTTTATTGCATTTTCAATATCATTGTTTTCAAATGCTATTTTACCTAACTGATAGGCAGCATTTGTATTGCCGAGTTTTTCAGCTTGTGAAAACCAATGTATAGCTTTATTTATGTCAATATCAGTACCTAAACCGTTAAAATACATTTTGCCGAGTCTATAGGCTGTAAAGTCATCAGGATTTTGGGTGTAATCTGTTATGTAAATATTTAAAGCATTACTGTAGCATATCTGAGCTTTTGAAATATCATATAGTCCGTAACTTTCGTCTGAATATATTTTACCGAGTTTAAACCAAGCGTGAGATATATTTCCTTTTGCTGCTTCTTGAAAATTCTCAACAGCTTTTTCAATTTCTCCCTTTTGAAGAGAAATTTTACCGACTTGATAGTTTGCATAGGAGTTACCGAGTACAGCAGATATTTGATAATAACTGTATGCCTCTTCAATATTCTTTTCGACGCCTTCACCGTTTTCGTATAGCTTTGCAAGCGTGTATGCAGATGAAGCACTACCGTTTAATGTAGCCTTTTTTAGCCAAATTACAGCTTTTTGAATATCTTTCTCAACACCGTAGCCGTTTAGATACATCTTACCAAGTCTGCTTTCAGCTGTAACATTACTGTTTTCTTCTTCTGCTTTCTCATATTCCAAGCAGGCTCTTTTATAATTTTCGTTAGCCTTTTGTTCATCAATGATATTGTATTTTTCGGAAGAGTATATGTAACCAAGCTGATATGCTGCATTTGGATTATCTTGTTTAGCTGCTTTATTGAGCCACTCAATTGCAGAATTAATGTTAATATCTGTGCCTTTTCCTGCAAGATACATATTTGCTATACGCATTTCTGTAAAAGCATTTTGTATATCGTTTTCTTCTTGTTCTATCATACTCTCCAATGCTTTTTTATATAAGCCGTTAATATAGTCTTTTGAAACATTATTAAAATCATCGGCATAATCCTCATACAGCTTTGCAAGGTCATAATTTGCAAGCACAACTGTTTTAGTTGCTTTTGAAAAATAATGCTCTGCCTGCTGTATATCAATATTTACACCCTCACCGGACAAACACATTTTACCAAGTCTGTATGCCGCATATTTATCACCTTTTCTATCTGCTTTTAAGTAATAGTCAAATGCTTTTTCATAATCTTGAGTAAAACCAAGGCCATAATAAAATTGATTGCCAAGGTAGTAGTAAGCATGCGAATAACCGTTTTTTGCAGCAAGACTAAAAACATTACTTGAGCAGCGATAATCCTGTTCAACACCTTCGCCTTTAAGGTACATTCGGCCTAACAGGTATTCAATATATGCTTCATAAGAATCAACTTCACTGTAATAATGCAAATTGTCAGAATCATTTTCGAGTTCATAAAAGTAATTTCTGTTTTTTAACCTATCTCTGAATTGAATAAAAGCTGTTTTGCAATAGTAGTTGCCAAGTTCTTTATTGATTTCTGTATCTTTAGTACCGTATAAATACATTTGTCCGAGTTTATATGCAGACATACTGTCACCGTAACTGTCGGCAGCAATACCGTACCACATTTGAGCTGCATTATAATCTTTTTCCGTACCTTTTCCGTAGTAATAACAATCCGCAAGTTTTCTGCAAGATTGTGCAGTTCTGGTTTGCAAATCACTTGAATTTTGATACGCTTTTTTAAAATCTATAACTTCCTTTCCTTCATTTCCAAGTATAAATGAGGGAATTTTTTGTAACTCTGTATATTCGTATTCTTCCGGCTTTGTATCATCAATAAAACCGTTATCATCATCTGCTGATTGCGGTTCTGTTTCTGCAGGAGCTGTAATATTCGGTGGGGGAGAAATCGTAATATCATCAGTTGCAGTTATAAATGTTCCGCTTTGATTCATAGATTTTGCACATTCTAAGATATAATTCTTGATAGATGTAAATTTATCAATTTTGGAAATGTCAGGCTTTACAAATTCTTTTTTTGAATAGTATTTACTCAAACTGTAGCTTTCATCACACCACTTATCATAAAGATTTGACAGTTGGTTGTTATTGCTTACAAGTGTGGTTAGAATATCATCTACAAGTTTTTTCTTGTCAGGTGAAGAAAAGCCGTAAGTATTTCTTCCTTTGCTGAAATCTTTGCTTGAAAGGGTCAACATTTGATTAACTAAGTATTTTAAAGTTTCATCGGAAATATATTGATTAGGTTCGGAAAGCAGATTATTTAGTAAAGCTTTACTTTGACTGATTAGCTCGTTTAAGTATTTGTCTTTATTAATATATATTTCCTGTCGTTCATCTTTGAAAATTTCATTAACAAACTCTGATTTTAAATTCTTAATATTTTTCTTAGACAAAAAGCCTTCTTTTGGGTCTGTTGAGTAAACGAATAAATGTACATGCGGGTGATGACCTGTATTGTGCATAGCAGCATACCATTGCAGATTATTAATGTTTATACCGTGAGCTTCTGCGATAAGGTCAACTTTAGACATTATTAAATCTTTCCATAGCTTTTGGCAGTCATAACCGAGCCTGTCAGCGTCCTCTCGTCTGAGCGAGAGAATGTCAGTCCAAATGTTGCCATTGTGCGTTGCTACTTCTTCGGCAACTCTGTCAAGATCTACATCAGGGTATGATGAAAATAAACCGTGCTCACCGACTTTATAAGCACCCGGTCTTTTGGCTGCATATTCTATCAAATTCCCTGCTTCGTTAAAAAGTAACTCTTCTGCAAGCATGGAAATAAGAGCGGAGGCATTTGACATAGTCGGATTATTGATATAATCAGTGTACTCCAACGGCTTATCCTCATCATCTTTATAATTTAATTGTTCAAGAAATTCTTTAATAGTTTCTTCTTGTTTCTTTGTCGCAGGTCGATTTTTAACATCATAAAACTGTGCCAATCTGATAGCTTCATTTACTGTGTTTTGTTCCGATAGATTTAATGAAGTATTTTCAGAAAGCTTATTTGCCAAATGCAACATTAAACTTGAAGCATTCGCTCTTGTAGGATTAGCTTCATAAGCTTTGTATTCTTCACACTCTGCACTAAGACCTTTTTCTGTACAGAGATTAAGTAAATCTTTAACAGATACTTTTTGCTTAAAAGTAATCGGTAAATCATCTGCCATATCAATGTTTTTGTCAACGGTTTCCCTTGTACCGCAATACCGTACAAGATTTGCTGCATGCTCACCGCTTAAGGCGTGATCGCTTAGCTTTTCTCCGGGTTTGGCTATATGAAAGTAACGGGAGTTTAAAATAAACCTTGTGCCAACCATAGCAGCCTCCATTATGTTTGAGCTTCATATGCTGATATAATACCTTTGCTTGCCTTAACATCTTCTACAGCTTTTCTACGCATTTTATCATATGAGTCTTTGTCAAGTTCCATCATACTTGCAACGATACGAGTAAGCACATTAATTTCAACAGCTTCTTTGAATTGCAGCTTTGAGGTTCTGTTTGAAGCATTGTTTATCATACCCTCAACTTTTTGCCCGACAATAGAGCATAAATAATCCTGCGTAATTTCTGATGTTTTATAGCCAAAGTAAAAATCAACTGCTGATTCAATTATCTTGTTCCTGCTTGTTTTGCTGTCATCAAGTTTTTTTAAGCTCTCAATTTTATTTATCGTTGATAAAGGCAATTGAACGCTTATCTGCTGTTTGTTTACTGATTGCATACGCTATTCTCCTTTAAAACTTCATTACGCTTATTAATTAAAAGTGTAAGGTATTCATCTGAACAAAGATAGTTATAATACTGCTCAATTGCTATTTGCATTACAAATCCTCTTGAAATATAAAGCTCTCTTTTAAGAAACATCAGCATTCTATAACTCTTTTTGGTAATATAAAGACTTTTTTGTTTTTTAGGAATTATATCAAATTTTTCTCTTTCTTCTCGAAAAATACTTTTTATTTTTTCGGGATCTTCAAGATATTTTTGGTATAAATATTCGACAGAAGCGTTATAAACGAAAGAAAGAGTGTTTGAATTAAGAATATTTTTGGCTTTAACAGCAGTTTCGTCTATTACTTTTGATGTAAGATAAAAGCAAGAACCTAATAATTTATCATCAGGTATATTATCATTGGTTAAAGTTAATTTGTTAAAAAATCTATCTGACTGTATCATAAAATCACCTCTTAAAAGATTTTCTCGACTGAACGAATTTTACATATATTATCGTAATATCCCATATTGAAATTGTATGTTACATTTGAGTTTGACACTTCATCGTTGTATATGATTGTCTGACTGCAAATAGCCATAACATTAAACGAACCGTTATCCTCATAGTCAGAAACATACAATTGTACCAAGCCTGTAGCTTGCTCATAATTATCATCGTATGTGCCGTGACCTATTGTTGTTTGTAATTGATTATAATAATCATCTGATAAGTAATCTTTGAGCTGAGAAATATTATTGCTTTGCGAGCCGGAGTAGGAGAGGTAAAGCTGACAATATTTATCAGTGACATCTTTGACTTCAATATTAAACAGTCTGTCATATTTGAGCTTTTCACTTTCCAATTCTTCAATCCTTTGCTGCAAATTTTCTGTGTTCATAGTTGTGGTTTCAACTGTAACAGGAGCAGTAGTCAATTCTGTTTTATTAGTATCATCTTTCAAACCACACCCTGTTACAATAACTGTTATTGCAGAAATAACGACCGTTGCTATAATAAATTTCTTTTTCATTTTTCTTCCTTTCATATACCAAAGTAGCAACAAGTGTCCCACCGTGGGACACTTGTTAGCTGAAATCCGTGTCAGATAAGCCTTTTAGGTAGTCATATGTCCACTTTCGTCTTGTTTCATAGCTGTAGTTGCTGTCACTCCAAGCCCTTTTAGAAGAATAAACAGAATCAAGAGTTGCGTTAGATACACCGTATAAAACACCATTATTACCGTTGCCGTAAACATTTTTATCAAATGAACCTGTGCCAAATTGATTTAATATATCTGCACAGTAAACGATAGCTCGCTTATCATTGATATTATTTTCCTGACAAATTGCGATATATTCTTCCGCATTTTCTGTTGATGTTTGATTTTGTGCGTCTATGCCTGCATTCGTAAGCAGCATTGCTTTAATACATGAGCAAGTATAGCTGTCAGGGACATAACTTGACCAATCGCTTCCGTTTGTTATAGCGGCAATAACTTTTCTACCGGTATTTGAGTAAGATAAAGCTACTCGGTTAATTTCTGCATTGCTTATACTGTATGCTTTACGCAAGAGTGATAATGCGTTGTTACCATGCCAACCATACGCACCTATTGACAAAGCACCGTTATCATTAGCTATAACAGAACCGAAATCATTGTTGTCAAGTTCGCTGTAAAATACACCTACTTCATTGTGAGTAATAACATTTCTTGTTACATTTGCAAGACCTTTTTCAATTGCTGAACCAACCGCTCCATAGCAAGATATGCTGTCATCGTTTAATTGTAATGTGTATTTATTTACATAACTTACAGTTGCCCAGTTGGAGGTTTGGCCATTGTACTCATTGCCGGCAATTACTGTAACAGAATTATCTTTTACTTCAACAACAATGCCTATATGATCTACATTACCGGTTGCTCTATAATGGCTTCTGCCACCGTAATCGAAGAAAATTAAGTTGCCGACTTGCGGTGTATAGTTATCGGCACTTTTTAATTTTCCAAGCTCTTTTAGGTTGTTTGTCCACATAATAGTTCCCGGTGCAAAGCCAAAATCTTTGGTTTCATAGCCTGATTCCTGAATACAGTAACCGACAAAATAACAGCACCAATCTGTCACAGAAGATTTAAAATATGAGCAATAGCGTTCACCTTGACAGGATAAATTCTGACTGTTCGGTGTATGTGTCTGCCAAAAGCTGTACTCTTCTTTTGCTTTTTCTGCAATTGGTGCTGCATTTTGTTGTGTAGATTCATATGTAAACATCAACAGAAATAAAACGGCGGCTATAACACCTATGACTATTCCTATAATTGTATTTCTTGCTTTCTTGTTATTAATGATAAGTAAAAAATACTTAACTGCTGTAGTCATTTATTTACCACCTGCTGTGCCGAATAACTCTTTTTTGTATTCCGGTGCAATAATTTGTAAGTAGTAGCGTTCATTTCCGCAGCAATACAAACAATGACCTCTTTTGCTTATCTGTATAAGTTCCCACTCCTCATCAAGCATATTAGTAATTGCCTTGTATTCTTTAATATTTACAGTACCGGGATAGAAGAGAAAACGGTGAGTAGGTATCGAGAAGAACGGTTTTGTATATTCAACAACCCCCGGAATCATCAAATCCTCAAGATTTTGTGAAGCAATAACAAGGTTGCTGTTTTTCTTTCTGCCGCGCTTAACAAATGATCTCAGATACATAATTACAATTAAACTTTTAATTACTTCGTGCAGCTCATCAACGATTACAACCGTATTACCTTCCGTCAAAAACTTATTATTCATAAATGAAAGTATATTGAAATACATTGCATTTTTTAAGTTATCATTTGTGTTTAACAAATTCTTTACATCAAAGTTAATGTGAGCTGCATTCGGAATGTTTGTATAACCGTTAAAGAATGTAGAGTCTGTACCGATACATATTGAACGAATACAAAGTGCAAGATTACGGAGAGTGTCTTTTGTGAAAAGCATTTCTTTCCCGCTAATTTTTGATACTTCATCATAGATATTGAGCTGTCTTTCAACTTCTTTAAACAAGTCTGACAGTATCGGAAAATCAATATTTGTAAACTTGCTTAAATCGGTACTGTCTGTAATATGAAATTTTTTGTACAGTTCTTCAAGCATTATTTCAAGCGTATCTAATTCCGCTGTGGTCATTTCGGGATTGTATGTCTTAAAAAAGTCTTTGAGAAAAGCTATATGTTGAGAAACAATCGTTTTGTGTTTAAAAGCAACCGGTTCATCATCAGTATAGCTGTCATCAAGAGGATCGTTCAAAAGGCGAGGCTGCATTACATTTATAAAATACTTGCCTGACAGCATATCAATGTTTGTGCCGCCGAGTCCGTTAGTTACATCAATACATTCCTTGTCTGAATCAATACTGTAAACTTTTTTCTGTTGCTGTCTGAAAAGACATATAAGTAATTTAATAAGAAACGATTTGCCTTCGCCGGAGTTACCAAAGATTGCTATATGACCATTTGTTTTATCTGAATCACGATGATCAATATCGGCAAGAATATTTCCACCGTGTACGGCTCGACCAAAGAACAATCCTTTAGGGTCTGTTTTGCCGGAGTAGCTGAAGGGGAAGAGGTTAGCCACTGAACTTGCAGGTAATACTCTTGCAAATTCTTTATCAAACATATCAAGTCCAAAAGGAGCTACCGAAGCAAAACCGTCACGCTGCTGCATATACAATTCATCGTATTTTACATGATTTTTATTGAGCGTTGAACATACTTTTATTTGCATATCTCTTAGTTCATTAAGAGAATTAGCTATTACTTCTACATAAACAGAGCAATGTATAAACTCTTCTTTTGTTCGGTGCGATTCTTTGAGTATTTTTTCTATGTCTAAAATATTTTCCTTGCTGTCTATTGACTTAGACATAGTTTTTGCCTCTGCAATATCACCCATATTTTTTCGTTCTGCTTTTTCAAAGATTTTTTCCTGCTCAGACGGTGTAACTCTTTCATTATATATATGTAATGTTACACCGCCCATTTCACCGATTTCAGACAGTATTGCAGTTTGTTCTGTTTCGGTTTTATATCTTCTGATAGCAAAAACTTTTCTGTATGTATTACCTACTATGTAATATCGCCTGTGCTTAAAGTCCATAATTGACGGTGCAATTATATCCACAAAATTTTTAAGGCTTTCATTTTTAGATAATCCGTATTGTTCGCCGTCATAATCAGGCAACTCTTCATCGTATGATGTATGCTCAAGATAAATCGACAACATCTTTTTAATATCTTTTTTCTCTGCAAGCTGTACATTGAAATTTTGCTCGGCACATAGCTGCAATGCGTGATTTACAAGCTGTCTGCTGTCCTGCTGAGAAGTTCTTAAAATAATAAAAAATGATCTGCTTGTTGACGTAGCAGATTTTATATTATTCATATATTCAATGTCTTTGATGTCAAGAGCTGCAATGGCTGCATTATTTTCTTTGCTTTTCAGATTTTCGAGATGTCTTATATTATTTTCATAGTTTTGTGAATTATTAAGACACAAAATTTCAGATTTAGGCAGTTCAGAAATGATATTTGTAAGTGAGTCAATAATACCAAGTCTTATGGGTTTTGAGAGAACAGTAATATTTTTTGGCTTAACTTCAAGAAAATATTTTTCCTCATTGCGTGTAGTAAGAATATGATCTTCTTTAATCTCAGCTATTTCAAAGAAATTCTGCACTCTTGTATTATTGTTCTTAATTGCTTTGTTAAGTTTGCGATCTTTTTTTGACAAGTTTATCGCCTCCATTTCAAAATAAGTACATCAGTAAACAAGAACCTTATGAACAGCACAAATAATCTGATTACTGAATAATCCACAAAGCGGGCAGACAAAAATGCGTATGCAGGCAGAAAAGCTATAAAAAACCAAATATGCAATGACAAAAACATTATTATTGAAAAAGCAAATATACTTACCATTACAAATAAATCTGTTATAGTCCAGTATTTATATAGCTTTACTGCCGTAAGATTATCGGGATAGTAAAATTTTCTCATTTTTAGCCTCCTTTTAGTGAGCAAAAGAGCGGATTATTGATGTAATACCGCTTGTAGCAAAAATAGCTTGAGATACATTAGCTTTTACGCTTGTATCAAGTCCGAATTGCTGTAAAATTCTCGGAGCTTCTGCCGCAGCAAGCATAACACCTGTGGCTAAAATCAAATCCCATACATCTGCACCGTCTTGAGTACAATATACAACCGCACCTAAAACGATTAGTATATTTGATATAAAAGATGTTGCACAAATGCCGATTACTTGTTTGCACCACCCTGAAAACGAATCTAAATATCCTCGTGGTACATTGAATAAGTGCAAAGAACCGACAAACATTTGAATTATTAAAATTCCGCCTCGTTTTATATTTGCAAGGAATACTTTAATTACACAAACAAATGTAATCAGCATAAATATAGCGAATCCCCATCCGGAGAAAAAGTTTGCGGAACTATCAGACGAATTAAATTGAACAATAAAATTTATTGCCGAATCGTTTGTAAATGCCTGACAAATAAGATTGCAGATATGATTTGTGAAAATCAATAAGGATACCGGTAGGGTAGTTATAAGCAAAGAAGCTAACAGACCTTTAAAAAGATTCAATAAGAGATTAATAGGAGAAACTCGTTCACCTTCACCGACTGAAACAGCAAAGTCAAATACTGCAAAAGCTATACCGGACACTAAAAGCAATCCGGCAAAGCTTTCTATAAAAAACAAAAAATTTGTAACCATACTATTATCAAAAAGGCTTGTTGTATAATTATTGTTCTGATTGATTATGTCGGTTGACCAACTTGCAAGACCAATAGACATAAACTGAGCAATTGTATAGTGTAAGTCTTTTGTTAAATCCATACAAAATATATCAGCAAGAATTAGAAGTAAAGAATCTAACATATTTTACTCCTTAACTTAAACCAAACCAACCAAAGAAACCTGCTCCGGCAACCACGCCACAAACAATAGTAGCACCAAATGCCATTCCGATTCCTGCCCATGGAATTTCAGTTCCCTGATTACGATGGCTGAGCAATCCTTTAACAAGCTTTGCAACTGCGACTGTTAATGCTACAAGTGTCAAAAATCCAAAAATGACTGCGACTACATCTTTAAATTGTACTTTTACTTCATTAATTGCTTTATTAATGCCGCCCGAAATATCAACACCGGCGTTGTTATCGGCAGCATAAGCATTAATTGCTGTTATAGATGAAATCAGTGCTGATGTGATTGAAAATGATAACACTTTGTTTTTGATTTTTTTAAGATTCATAAAAATTACCTCCGTTAATTAACTGTTACATAGCAGGTATATGACCTACCGTTATATGTTGCTGTTACTGTTGTTGACCCTCTTTTCAATGCTTTAAAGCTGCATTGATTTCCACCACCTCCATAATTTTGAAGAATATACGAGTTACCGACTGACCATGAAACTCCGTTATCTGCTTCTATTAAAGTCAAAAACATAACATCATCTGTATGTATAGAAACTGACGAATAAGACAAATATATATTATCTTTAGTTGTTTCTTGCGGCTTTACAGTAGGTTTTGAAGTTGGCTTCTCAACTTTTTTAGTCGTTTGAGGCTCTTGAACCTTTGTCGGTTCAGGTTTTGGTGTTTCAGATTGCTGTGGTCGGTAATAGTTGTTATTGCTTTGTGATGAATTATGAGAACTGTTGTTTATGCTGTTTTCGTTAGGTTCTTGTGATTGCTCGTGCTCTGAATCTTCAGATTTACTTTCACTTTTTGATTGCGATTCTGATCTTTCGGAGCGTTCACTATTAACGCTTTGAGAAGATTGTTGTGTTGCTAATTCACTGCTGTTTTGCCACTTAGAAATACTTTGTGTTGTTTCTGCGGCATTAGTGAATTTTATAACTGAACTTGAATAAGAAGCTGTAGTATTTACTTCTTCTTTCTCTGTTTTGCCATTAACCGCAAGACTTACGATTATAACAACTGCAATCATTACTACAATAATTCCTGCACATACAATAACGAATACAGGGTTGATTTTTCGCTTGATGATCTATACCTCCTTTTTTATTTGTTATATATTAAAAGCAGTGCATATTTTAATACACTGCTCCTAAATATCGAAATCAATTTAAGTTATATATGTAGTTTAAATCAACATCGTTTCTTATACCGTCAACCTTGCCGTTCCAACTGTATTGCCATAAATCAACATATGACGGCAAATCAGAGTAGGAAGTATTCGGAGCTGCTATCCAAATCAGATATTTAGATGAAAGCTCGTCCGGATATGCACTATCGACTAACATACTTTTTGCACTATACATACCAACATCATAGCCATAGCTTTTTATGCCATCGCAAAAAGCTGAAATTATATCCGTAAGAGTTCGTCTTGGCAAAACAGCTTGGCGATACTCTTCCACATCTAAAAAGACAGGAAGGTCAAACTGCTTTCCACCTATTGTGTTCATACAGTTTTTAACTTCTGCTTTAGCTGCGTCAACCGATGTAGCGTAGCTATACCAGTATGCTCCAACATTCAAGCCTGCTGACTTTGCTTGACGATAATATTCTTGAAATTTATTATCTTCTTGGTTCGGGTCTTTGCCGTAGCCTGCACGAATAATAACGCAAGTGACACCTGTATTTCTTACTTTGTTGAAATTAATATCACAGTTCCATTCGGAAATATCAATACACTTCGCTTTTTCAACTTTTACTTTTGTTGTAATTATTTTATTACATTGTTTTATAGTAACAGTTGCATTGCCGACTTTATTCACTTTCACTTTTGCCAATCTTTTTTCCGTTGAAATAATTTTAGCAACAGAACTGTCAGATGATGTAAAGGTGATCTCATTTACATCATTATTTGTATCAACAGAAATCGTAAAAGTATCACCGACATTTTTGCAATATTCTTTTGTTGATATACTTATCTGTGTATTATTTTCTACGCTCTGATTGCTGATTTCAATTTGTAAAAACGATACATCGTTTACATCAATTCTGCCGTCATTGTTCAAATCAAGTTTTGTATCTTCTGCAAAATCAGACAAAGCATTTTGCAAATATGTAACATCATTCACATCAATTTTATTATCCGCATTAATATCAAAACCTTTTGCAAGTACAGACATTCCACAATTGATAAGTACAATACTCGTAATTACACCAATTATTATATTTTTTATTTTCATTTACCCATTAATCCTTTATTTAATAAATCATCACATTTATTTGAAGCAATAAACAGTGTGCACACTATAAATGTATCAGCTATCGCTAAAACATTACATCGAAAAATAAAGCCATTATGCACACCTCACTTTAAATGCTTGTTTAGCTTCACTTTCACTGAAAAAAGCATTTTTACCAACAGTCCAAAATTCATCGCCTGATGTTTTGCACCTTACGCTCATACTGTTTTCTTCTATAAGAATTGCGGTAACGGTATCATTGCACATTAGCATTTCTCCGTCACCTAAGTCATCAATCAAGAAAACTTTTTTACCTATCATATTTTCTACCATATCAGTACCTCCGTTTATCATAACTTGCACTTTTGAGATCGTTTTCTGTTTTTTAATTTCCTTTTGTTCTTTTTTCTTCCCGTAACATTTAAAAACATTGTATATAAAAAAGATATATAATATAATTAATGAAAGTAATAAATAAAAAAGAAAATTATGTATAGTATCAAAAAAATTTGTGTTGGAAGACAAGAAGAGTATAGGTGTGATATTAATATTCATTTTGTTATACCTTCAAATTTTTTATAACATATTGTTTGATATTGACATTTATATCTTAATGATATATAGTAAAATTAGTTATATGTTTGAATATAGGTCACTTGTTTGACTTGAAGAAATGTAATTTGTATCGATTTTTCTTTTTGACATCATGGATAAAATTTCATTTCTTTTGTTATAAATTAATTCTTCTTTTTGGTTTAATGGCAAAGAATTTTCAATAGGACTCGGCTTAATATATTCATCTATAATAATTCTATCAATGATAGTAGCCATTGTATCTGCTATATCGTCATCACAAGTGAGATTTTGCAAAAATTCAGATATATTTCCTTTTAAATCAATTTTTAATTTTAACAAAATAAATCAGTCCTTTCAGAATGGAGATGTTAATATGGATTGTAGAGGTCATGAAAAAAGATTGAGAATAGTTCAGGAATACAAAATAATACCAATTGCTCACATCAAATTATTAAATGGTAAAATTATATCAAGTGATGCTGGGGGAGATATAACAGATAGTTATTTTATGTTTAATTGCATATCAAAGACAACTAACGAAAGAGAAATTATATATTGTGGAAAACCAACCGCAATAGATTTTTGCAACTTAACAAATCAAAAATTACCAGATTTATTCAATCCCTTAAAATGTACGTCAGTATCAGGTAAGCTAAATAAGAATAATATAAGAGAAGCTGAGATGATTGATAAAAAATGGAATCCAATGAGAAAGCAGTTATATAACGCAACAATGTTATTGATTGCTATTTATGATGCTAAACCAGATACTCCATTATTTGTAATAAAAGCAGAATTAGAAACTTATGTTGACAGAGAGCCTTTTTTAGCAAGAATTAAGGCAATAAATACAATAATTTCAAAAACAAATAAAACTATGCGTGATATTATTGATGAATTAGGAAAAAATAATGATTTAAAATCTTTTTCTTTTGATTTATTAATTCCAAAATTAAACGAGAAAAATATTAAACAATATTTTGAAAAAGATAATTAACAGATTATTTTTGCTTTAGTAATCTGCGTATCCACTTGATTTTTGCAATAGTCCATTCTTTAATAGCCTTAAAAGGATAGAAAGGTGAGCCACGAAATACATAAATAACAAACATAAGAAAACAGAGCAATGCAGAGAAATAAACCAAATCCCACCAAGTATAAACACGATTACTTTTATTGCTAATCACCTCATCAGCTGTTGCAGTATCAGTAATCGTATCTTCAACCCTTTCGCCACGCACACACAATCTGTGCGTATTAATTGAGTACGGATAGCAAGTGACCAATGTCACATAGTCTTTGCCGTTCTCAATCTCAAGCTTGCTTGAATCATCAGGGTCAACTATATTAATCTCACACACTTTGTATGTGAGTGTTTTATTCAGTACATTTATTTTAAAGGTATCTCCGATTTCTAACTTGTCCAGCTCATCAAAGAACACCTGTTCAGGATAACCGGAGTGAGCGGATATAACAGCGTGTGTGCTTGCACCGCCAACAGGTAGTGAAGTGTTTGCCAAATGTACACAGCCGTTTTTGAGTTTTTGTTCTGTGTTGGTGCTGTCGTGATACACCGGTAAGTCAACATTTATCTTTGGAATTTCGATAGTACACATTATATCGTCATAGTTGAGAATGTTCTCATACTCTGACATTGCTGCATTGTATTCGTTTTTTTCTTCATCGTTTAACGCACTCTTTGCGAGCAATTCGTTAAAATTTTGAGCCTTAGCAAGCTCGTTGTCGATTTCATAATCAGACATTGTTTGAGTGCTTTCACTGTAGTTTTTTATAACTGTTTCATTGCTTTTACTGTTGATGTAATCGGCAATGTTGGGATATACTATAAAGCCTATTCCGACCGCAGCAAGAACGCAGAGGGATATAAAAAATATTTTAGTTTTCATAATTTTTTGTGAGCAAGGGCCACCGATAAATCGGCAGCCCTTTTGTTATAGTTTAATTATTTAGCTGTCTTAGCTGATTTCTTCTTGATGAGGTATGCAAGTACCAACGCAAGAGAAATGCCTACACAAGCCACACCAGCCATTCTGATGAAGCCTACATATCCGCCTGTCTTAGGGAAGAATACGATTGTATCAGTTACGGTAATTTCAACTGTGCCGTTTGTCGGTGCATTCTTTACCCAAGTGTTTTTAGTGAATACCGAATTATACTGAACAGGGATTTCAACTTCAATTACCTTGCCGTAAACATTGTAACCAGCAGGAGCAACAGTTTCTACAATGTAATATGTTCCGCTCTGTAATTTTATTTCCTCATTTGCTGAATTTTTAAAAATTACATTACCGTTGCTATCTGATGTACCCGTTCCAATAACATTGGTATGAGCTTTATCGTTATACAGGTCAAAGGTTGCACCTGCAAGCGGATTGCCTGCTTCGTTAAGTTTGAGTACCTTAAGTCCATATGTGTAAACATATACCTTATTGCCCGGAACACTGTCAACACCTGAATCATTACCGTATTCAAGTTTAACATCCTCATTAGGGTTACCTGCTGTACCTTTCACGGCATACTTGTTGAGTGTTGCTGAATATGTAACAATTACATACTTTGCGTTGCTTGTGTAAAAAGCTGACTTTGCAAGATATTCAGAAGTAAGAGCGACATTAAACTTTGTGTTTTTGCCCTCACCCTCGCTTGTTACATTCACCTTGTAATCTGTGCCTTTAGTAAGGTCAGCTACTTTAGCACCTTTAGCGTCAACAAGTGTAACCTTGAATGAATTTTTGTTAAGTGTAAGACCTGCACTCATATCATCATATACAGCATATGTTGTGAGCTTAATGTCATTTGAGCCTGCTACTGTATTCTTGAGCTTAAAGTTTACAGTGTCACCAAGGCTTACATCTGTATAGTTAGTATTGTTTTTTGTGCTGTTGGTAATTGACTTTTCTGTTGACGGTGTGCTGTCAGCTACTTTGCTTGCAAGATTGATTTCAGCGTAGCTATATACCCACTCACCGTTATTGTAATACGGGAGAGCAAGAACAGAGTTTGTGATACTTGTAACACCAGCAGGGTACTTAACACACTTGATGTAATAAATACCCTGTACAAGGTTTGAAAAGCTCTGTGTTGTGTTTGTTGCCGATGAAGTAAATGTACCCTGTGATACTGCTGTACTTAAATCAGCGGTATCGAGTGCGTCAAGAGCAGCCTTTGAATCGCCTGCAAGAATTTCTGCGCTGATTGAATTTACAAGAGATGTGTACTCTGTTTTGAACGGAGTAGCTGTTGTGCTCTTGAGGTCAGCAACTCTGAACAGTTCAAAAGTATAGCCCGGTTTAGTGCATTTCACACTGATATTGACCTTTTGGTCTGTCTTAAGTGCAGTAGCCGCACTTGCTGTCGGTATTGCCGCAAAGAGTAATGTCAACATCATTACTGCTGCGAGCAGTTTGCCTGTGAATGATTTTCTGATTGATTTTCTCATAAGAAAACCCCTCCTTAAAAAAATTTTTGCGGACAATTTGTCCACTGTATGTAAAAGGCTCAACAGATTTACTGTCGAGCCTTTTTGCCGATGTGTTTCTTCTTTTTCCTTATACCAAAACCAATAGCACCCACAAGAAAAGTAAATGCTAATACAGCGGCGCCGATTTCAATGTAAATCGGTCTGTTGTTGCCTGTTCCGCCGGTTTCAGGAATGAAGACGCTGTTATTCTTAACCGTAAGCTGTATATCAAGTGTATCTAAGCTGTCGGGTGAAATCGTAAATTTAATCTTGCCTGCATACGGCATATTACCTTTGCTGTCTGTTTCAATGAAGTAATAATCACCGGGCAAGAGGTTATTTACAATAATTCTGCCGTCGCTGTCGGTAACGAGCTTTGTTACCGTATCAGCCGTCTTGCTGTCGGCAGCTTCGTACATAATACTGCTGCTTTTATTTATAACATTAACAATGCCTGTTTTTGTGTTGTAGAGTTCAAACTCAATACCCTCAAGCGGATTGCCGTTGCCGTCGGTTTTTGTAAGTCGAACACTGCCTCTTACAAGTGAGTTATACATCTTAACGATAATGCTCTTGCTGTCCTCAAGTGTTACGGTTTGAGCCGCAGGCTTTACATACTTCGTGGGGAAGTAATATGTACCGTCTGCATTTTTAAAGCCTAATTCGTCAATTGTGTATTTAACCTTTTCATTGCTTGTGTTATACACCGCAAGATTGGTAAGCTGAGCAGTGCCGTCCTCGCCTGTTACAAGCACCTTATTTGTTTTGCCGTCATCAGACTTTACCGAGAAGTAAAAGCCGCTTACAATGCCGTCCTCTGATTCTTTCTGAACGATAAGACCTGTTTTTTGAAGTCTGTTTGCAAAATAAAATGAAAGAGTAACATTTTCCTTTAGCGTAACGGTTTTTTTAGCAGGAGGAATATATCTGTCAGGTATCGAGTATGTACCGTCTGCATTTTTGTAGCCAAGCTCTGTGATTATGTATTTTACATATTCTCCGCTTGCTTTGTAAACAGGCAGGTCGCTGAGTGTTGCTGCACCGTCTATGCCCTGGCTTTTTGTTACTATGTTTTCGTCTGTCACTCCGTCATCAGATTTGACATTAAACCATACATCCTTAGCAGTATTAGCTCCTCGCTTACTGTCATCGGCTGTTTTGTAGATTGTAAGATTGCCGTAAAAGGTATCAGGTTCTTCTAATACCTCAACCTCATTATCCAAAAGCACATCGCCTGTTGCTTCATTGAGCTTAATCTGACGAATGAAGATTTGAGGATTCACTTTAAATCCGTCAGGTGCTTTGGTTTCTTGAATTGAAAGAGTGCCGAGTGGGAGTGTAGTTTTTTTATTTCCACTTTTGTCAACTACTGTATAAAAATTCTCACCGTAATCATTACTTGCCCTGCTATCATCACTCAAGTGAGTAAAGCCATTTTTATTTGTTTCCAATACCCACTTGCGTTCAGGCTCAAGTCCTGCAAGCTCATCTGCCGAGTCGTAATAACCCTTGTAGAATTTAAGAGTAAATTCAGCACCGCCCATATCAACCGTTTGTCCTGTAACTGCATTCTTTTTCTGAATTTGAATACCGATAGGGTCATTTTTAGGTGTGTTTGAGATAGTTGCACCTAATAGAGCGTAACCACCTGATGTTCCCTCTAAGAGTTCAAGCTGAACAGGGCGTTTATATATTTCAAAACCTTTACCTGCTTTCATTTCGACAGCATACAAAGTGTTACTGTATGTGATCTTGTAAAGGTCAGAGTTTGAATTGGTATCCCAATTAACTCCGTCACTTGATATAGCTTTGGTATTGCCGTTGCTGTCCATTAGGAAGTATCTGAGTATTTTATCTGTCTTTGCGTTATTTGCAATATACTCATAGGCACTTCTTTCGTTAGGAAATACTGCAATCTCAGTGCCGTCCAAGTCGTAGCAATCGTTATTCTCAGTGAGGGAAGGCTCACTGCTTACTTTTTTCAGATTCAGCTTAACAATCTCTTTGTCGGTCACATTAAGAATATCAAGTGTTTTTTCCTGCTTGCAATCCTCTGCCGTAACGGTAATCGGATATTCTGTTGTACTGTCAAGAGCAAAATACTTGCCTGAATTAGGAGCTTTGGTTTCCTTTAGGTAATATTCTCCTGCGTCAAGCTCGAAGTAGCTTTTACCTATCCAATCCTGATTGGAGTAGGAATATTTGATTTTTGAAATATTACCGTTTCTGTTAAGCTGTGCAACTGCGACAACCGAGTTGTCGGCTTTTTTATACAGAGTATATTCTGCACCGCTGAAATTAAGATAATCCTTGTCCTGAGTGCTTTCTGTCAGGTCTTTAATACTATCGTTAGTGCCTGACTTTTGCAACGACAATTTAGCCTTTTTCGGAATTTCAACTATGAGGTGCTGATATGTTCCGTCTTTTGGATTTTTGGGCTTTGGGTGAGCAATATAGATATTTGTTGAACTTGCGTAATCTGCAATTTTGCTGTAATTACCGCTGTGCTTTGAAACACGCTGACACACATCAACAATCATATTTACCATTCCAGAGATGTCACTATATCCGCTCCAAGTTTTCCAAGCTGTACTTTTATCATTAAGCATTGTGTGATAAAGCTGAGATAGTGCGAAATGACTTAGGATATAGTATGCGTCATCATTACTTATTTTAGCAGCAGAGAAGAATGAGCTGTATTTGTAATCGGCTTTCGGACCTATGAATTTGTCATACATATACTGCTTCATAGTCTTATTTTCAACTACAATTTCTTTACTGTCAAAGAAATGTTTTGCATACAGCAACTCTTCACCAACAATGAGTGCTTTTTCGGAAGCATTGCTCGAATTTGGATCAAGCTTGATAACTTCCTTACCTGTATCTCCATAGAAGTCTGTAAATTCAACAGTTTGTCCGCCGGTCGTCTGAGCATACGACTGTGGGTCTATGCAATAGCCTATTTCACCGTTGAATTTAAACTTGTATGCGTCCAAACGACCGCCACTGCCATTGTTGACAAGAACGATAGGCTTTTTTGATGATTCAATAAGCACCTTGCCGCCAATTTCGTCAAGTCCTGTATATGAATACGCACTTGCAGTAATATTTACGGCAGGGAACATTGCTAAAACAGTCACAAGTGAAATGATTACGGCTGTAAGCTTTTTAAAAATTTTCATTATTAAGATTTACTCTCCTTTCAATGAGATAGTATATTTTCATTTCTGTTGGTGGACTTCTTTTTTTATTTTTCATATAGTTTTATCCCCTTTCAATTTTTTATAAAAATAAAAAAGCAGCTAAGATTTTTAATAACAAAATACTTAACTGCTTTTCGCATATAAATTATTTAATTGTAAATTTTATTTGACTTTAATAAATTAATACCAACCTTCTGGTCTTACAAGAGTTGTCTTTGTTTCATAGTGACCTTGTTCAGGCTCATTAACAGTTTCATAACCAACAATCTTAGTCACCATCTCAACACGATAACTTCCGTTTTCACCTTTTTGCATATGTTCATACATATGTTCACCCTCATCACCTATAATCTCTTCATTGCAAGTATTACAAATTGAAGCGTAATGTTCCTCATAGATTGGTCGTTGCCAAGTGCAAGCTTCCTCATCAACCACCCAAACTTTTTCGGTTTTGTATTCAGCCTCGTGCCAAGTCTTTCCCTCGTGTGGGTCTTTTGTTGCAGGCTGTGTAGCCGGTGCCGGTTCAGGCTTACTTGAAGATGATGAACCCGAACCGCCTGACGGCTTGCTCTGACTTGATGAACCGCTTGAGCCTGAATTGCTTGCAGGCTTGTTTGTGTTGCCTGATGGACTGTTGTTCTTGCTTGTCTGACCTAAGTTTGAAGAATTGTTAGTTTTGCTCGACTGAGCATTGCCGGAGTTGTTATTGAGGTTTGTCTGATTGTTGTTATTCCCTGAGCTGTTACTGTTATTGCTCTGGTTACTGTTTGACTTGTCATTGTTGTTTTTGTCAGCACTTGTTTCATTCTCTGACTTCTCAGCAGGCTGCGTCTGCTTAACTTCAACAACTTTTGTTTCCTCTTCAATGTGTGTGTTACCCTGTGCGTCCGTAACCACCTGAGTAACTGTCTGAATAGATGTGCCAATAACCTCATCTGCTGTTGCAACAGGCTGTTTATTTCCGCAAGCGGTCAGCATAGCAATAATGACCGCCGCCACCGTTACTGCCGCAACCGCAACAATACCAATAGCCTTTTTCTTATTCGTTTTCTTCTCTGCTGGTTCATTCGTGCTTGTAATGTTTGTGTTCATTTCCTGTGTAGTCATACTTCTGACCCCTTTCGTATTAGTGTTATATATTATAATAATTTAATCTTCGGATATATTATATTACCGTCAATATCATCAAGATTGTATATAATAGTATTTTTATTAAAAACAATTATAATAGATTTTGGTTTGTCTTTAATACTAAATACTAATGTAAAGCTATTATTATCTTCAAGGACAAATTCTCTTTCAGATTTAAAAGGTATTTCACCATATCTTTCGTAAATAAGGTATCTGATTTGAGCAACTGTAGAACTTTTACTTTTGAATGTAACAAAATATTTTGAAGATAAATCTTGAATGGAATCAATTTCTTTAAGGAGTAAGTTTGCACTTTCCTTCATTTCTTCATCATATTTTACTTCTAATTTTACTTCGTATAACATCTCATTGTTTTTATATTTGTATTTTTGAAACATATATAGTTGCGGAATTTGACTTTTAAGTTGTCTTTTATATTTAGCTTTTGAGAAAAATGGTACTCTATCAGATAAAGTCATTGTTAACAATCCAAATATAAATGAAATAAAACCACTTATTAATGGTATCAATAAATTGCTGCTAAACATAGCTGTTTTTCCTCGAATGATTCAACTTTATTTTTTTTTGTTCATGACATTCGTTTTTATCTAAAATTTGAAATAGATAGGATTTTATCCTGGATTCAGGTCTTTTTAAAAAATCTAAGTCATCAAATAATGGTTTATTTGTGATATAGCAATAGATCATATTTATCACTGTTCTGGCTGCAGCCTTATCTATTAATATATTGATTTGAAATTTTTCACCAATTAAAATCAAATTAACTCCTGTTAGGTGATTTTTTAAGTTATAATCAAGAGTATGTGGGAAATATCCATCGTCTAAGGTGCTGTTATCTCCAATGTAGTATTGAAAATATGTAGGATCTATTTCATCTATAGCGTTATATAGATCTCTTATATATTTATATTGAGGATTTATAAAATAAAGTTTTTTTTCAAGATAATTAAAGTATACTAAATCATTAAGATGTACTTTGCATTTACTTGAATGTTCTCCTTGACTGCTGAAGTAAGCCTCTTTTTTTATATTGTCATTAATAATAATACCTTTTTTGTCGAAAGGTATTTCTAAACCTGGATAATGCATTAAATCATGAGCCATATTTTCTTCCATTCCAAGAAATATTAAAACATCAGCCATTTTATTTGGTCCGGTGCCTCCGTAACCACAATTCAAACCTGTAAGATGAATTTGGTCACCATTCCATCCCTCAGCAACAAAAGTCGTGCCTCTATCAGTTTCGTAGCTTGTAAGTAAAAAATTTTCATAATCAAAAAAGACTGTTATTTTCTTAATTGGTTTAATAAAATTAACATTTTCAAAAAAGAATTTTTTGTCATAAAATGAATTGCCATAGGTTTTAGTGTTCTTTAGGATCTTCATTTGATTTCTCCTTTTTAAACATAGCATATAACATAATTTTTTCTATATTATTGTTTAAGTGTTTACGGTATGCTTTATACAGCAAGTAAGCCATAGTTCCGTTTAATGATACTGAAATTGCTAATAAAATTATAAAAATAATCATTTTGTCTATCTCCATTCTACAATTAACATTTTTGTTTGTCAATAATTTGTTTGTCAATGGTATTTTAATTACCTTTGTTTTCAATCCATAGCGTTCTTATTTGAATGGGGAGAGATACAAGTATTGCAACAAAAAATATTGGAATTGATTCACTTATAGATAAATACATAGCAAATGTCATCAATAACAGTGTTGGAAAAGTGTATGTTCCATCTTGTAATCTTTTAACACTATTATAAACTATTAAATACGCTGATAAAAATAAAATAGATAACCATAAGTATAAGTCTAAGTCCATCAGTATATAATAGAAGAATTGACATACGCAAGAGAAAGCAATAGCTTCCGAACTGATTTTTTTGTTTTTGTTTTTTACTGTAATCCATAAAATTTTGATAATACATACCATTATAATTAAATTTGCTGTAATTAAAAGGTATGGAGCTACAGAACTAAAAAGTATTTTATATATTATTTCTCTTTCTTGCATATAGCTATTCTCCTTATTTCATATAATAAAAAAACAGTCAAGTTTTAATACTTAACTGCTTAAATGTGATATAAAATTATTTTGTTAAACGCAATCCTGAAATTTTAATATATCCAATTTCATCTGTTATATATCTGTCATCGGCAAATACGGTAAAACAAATTTCTTTTATTTCTTTCCATGAATCCCGGGAAGACATTTTTGCTAATGGTATAATGTGATGCTTGTTTTCAAGCGGAAAGTCGATAAATTGACTTTGCTGTACATTCTTTATTTGAAATTGCACTAATTTAATACTTTGAGAAGTATCAAGTGAAAATTCTAAATTATAATTTTCATCGTAGTAATTTTCTAAATTTATAAAAGGGGTAAAAGAAAGTAAAATCATTGCAAATTGGCATCCGGGCAATTGCTTTACTTTTTCGGGCATTGTAATCTTTGCTTTAATAACAGGGCCGTTACTTTCGTTTTCTATATTACAAATATCTCTTGTTACATCATACGATTTTACAATTTGTATTGGACAATATTCATTAAATCTATCGGTAAGATAAAATGTACTGTTATTTGTTTCTTTGGGCTTTTGTGAGTTATTATAATTATTAATAACATCACCTTCAATATTACCGAATACATTACCGTTTACAACACCTATATTTTGAGAAACAGTTGGCTTTATGTATTTAGCAAATTCTAATTCTTTTTGGATTTCTTCGTCAATATTAATATATTCTTTAAGTAATCCTTCGGATTTCAAATATACATCAGGTGTATTATTTATATATTTACATATTTTATCAAGTGATTTATCGTCCAGTATCCAATTTGATAATTTGTTTTTGAGAAAGTCTTTTGTAACAGAAGTTCCCTTCTTTATTAAATCCCAAACTGCACTGCTTACAATTCCGGAAGTTAGTTCATTCATAGTATCCCTCTTTTTATTAATGTGTTGTCATATTGACTTTTAAATTTTTATAATATATAATGTAGTTACAGAGGAAACCGTTTAAAGCGGTTAGCCTTTATCGTTCAACAATTTTATGAAATAATCGTTCAACAATTTTGGTAGGCTGTTGGGCGATTATTTTTTTATGTATTTAATGATCTCAAGAAGTTCTACTAATAAAATAATCAGTAAGACTAATTCAGTCATACATATCACCCCCTCGTTCGGGAGTGCTAACCGCCTTATATCCTCTGCAACTACTCCATAAAGCCTTTAGGCTGAATGGCAGGTATTACATATGTTGTGTAAAATTATTGTTAAAATGTTGTGCTTGATTTAATTCTGACTGCAATTCAAGTATTTGCTTCTGTTGCTCAACAGAGAGTGTTTGCAATCGTTCAACTTCTTTCATTAAGTTGTTGATAGATTCCACATAATTTTTTATGCTGCGTTGCTCATCAGTTAGATTTTCATATTTATATTTACTCCTTTCAATTTCTTTAATAAGCATTTTATCGACATTATTTAATAAACTGTAAATTTGGTTATCATTATTTTCTAATGATTTTTGTGCCTTTTCTATGTTTTGTTGTGTATCTTTATTTTCGCTACGAATTAAGTCCTTAACTTTTTCGTTGTCAGTACTTAAATCTTTTTGGCCTTCTTTTATTGATTTATGTTCATTAGATAACTCCTTGTTGCTTTTTACTGATTTAACTATATCAATGATAACTCCGGTTAAAAGTACAAGGCAACTGCAAAAAACAACCCAATCCATCATATTGCTCCAATTTATCAATTTATTTATATCAAAGTGCATATATTTCACCTCCATTCTACAATTAACATTTTTGTTTGTCAATCACATTATTTCTATTAAACAATGTGATTGACAAAGTTTTCTGACTTTTTTACATTAATAATTTGCATGTGATATAATATGTATATCAAAAAATTAAGGAGATGTTATTTTTGAAAATTAATGAATTAAACGAGTATGCTTATGAACATTTTTTCGAAATTGATGATTTAAAGAAATCTTATTATAAGTACACTCAGTTACACCAAGTAGTCGAAAGGTGCCAACATATTGAAAAAATCGACAAAAGGAAAATCAACAGATTAATTAAGGAGTTTAAAGGTTTATGCAAAAAAATAATTAAGCGTGATGAAGATTTTGATATTGAGAAGTACATATTTTATATGCAATCATTAGTTGTAATCAATAGCAAAATTCAAAAAATATTAACTGCTCGAAAATATCGAAAATACAAAGAAATATCCAATTTAGAAATTGAATATAATAAAGTTAATAATTACTTATCATATGCAATTTCGTCTTTTGAAGTTATTATTAATAATCATTATACATTTGTTGGTATAATATTAATTTTTGCAATGTTGATTGGTGAATTTATTTTCTTTATTGCAACTGAAAATATTGTAGGAACATTATTAGATATTTTATTTTCAGTTATATTGTTTATACTTTATTTTTTGTTTGGTAAAAAAATAATGCATAGTTTTTACATTGATCGTATAAATCGAACAATAAGTAAAAATACATATATAAAATCATTAAAAATGAAAAAAGCTAATAAATATTTAAAATATATTTTAAAATCGAATAAATAAAAATATTACACCTATGATTTCAACAGCAAACCAAGTAGCTGCTATTAATATTCCGTATTTGTCTATATATTTTATTTTCCTGTAAATTTTAACAGTGTTGTAAAGTGAAATAGCTATAAAAATCGGTGAAATAATTATCATAATAAGAAATAGTATAAACATAAATTTCCTTCCATTTATATAGTAATAAGTTATGTTTAGTACAAACACTGCAGTTCCGCACTAACTGCAGTGTTTCTTCATTTTAATAAAAGGAGAAGGGGTATGTAAGGTGCGGTTTATTCTTTAATTTCACTTAAACTGAATAGATTTAAATTTTGGACAATTATAAAATGAATTGCTCCACTTGAGGTTTTTATTGTAAGCATAAACAGTTGTAAGTTTGCTGCAATTATTGAAAGCCTTATCGTTAAGCTTTCCGATATTTTGAGGCAAAGTTACTGTTGCGATTTTTGAATTGTTTGAAAATGTATTAGAACCGATTTCGGTAACTACATAGTTGTAGCCGGGGAGAAATCCCGGTACTGTTACATTTGTATCATTGCCAAAATATGATTGAGAAATCAACTTTGAATTACTGCTCATTTGAAATATAAAATCACCATATACAATGATTGATTTTGATAGATATTGTTGTAGCAAAGATATGTCGTTAATATCCAATATTCCGCTACGGTCAAAGTCAGCGTAAGCAGGATAGAATTTTATTTTTTTATCTCCTGCAAGATATTGTTGTATTAATGATACATCTACAATATTAATTATGCCGTCAAGGTTTACATCACCCATTTTCGGTGCTGCGTTTACCGGTGATGATAATAATGCTGTTGATAAGCTAAGTACTGCTAATGAAGCACAAATTATTCTTTTGATTTTCATATTTACCTCCTTGTGGGGTGTTGGGCTGTTCCAAATGTTTTGAAACAGCCCTGTATTTCTATCATCGGGGAACGATGAGAAGAAAGCTGTTTAAGTGTTTGATATAACTTCAACGAGTTTTTCTTTTGGAAAGAATTTTCTTAAATATCTGCGTATAAACTCATCAAGTTCATTGTAAGCAACTGTATATTTATTATTGTTAAGATAAAATTCAAGCTGCTTTTTAAGAAACTTTAATTTGTATTCGCAATTTTGATATTCCTGATATGGAACATAATTTTGTGTATTACCGCTTGCAGAAAAATTCTTAAATCGTTGACTAAACATATTAACAGATTCGGCAGTGGTAGGAAATGCAGTTGCATAATATTTTAACACCGAACTTGTACAGTTTAAAACTGTAGCTGATAAGGTCATAATCAGTTCGTTCGGAAACTGCTCTTTTTCCTTTAAGTGTCCCACGGTGGGACACTTGCGGTTGTTTGGTTCAGAATTAATTACCTTTTCAGATGAATTATTAACTTTTTCTTTCTCTGCTTTAAGAGGTTCAATTTCAATATTTTCTTCTTCAATATCAGCTTCTTCAAATAATACCGGCACATCAACTTTTTTATAAAAGATTTCTTGCAGATTGTCAGGTTCAAGTCTTATTCTTCTTGCAATGTCTTTATCAATCTTTTGGCAAACCGAGGCATTATTAAGAATAAAATTAAGCAATGAGATTTGCTGTTCCTCTGAAAGGAAAGAAAGTTCATATCCTGCACCGACTGTAATTGCTCCGCTGTCAACTTTGTTAAGCAAAGGTTTAATGAGATATGTAAGCCTGATGTGTCTATGAACAGCTTTTCTGTTTGTGTTGTTTTGCTCTGCTATAGCTGATACGGTTGATTTACTGCCAAGTTTTTTTAATAGTTCGGATTGTTCCGCATAACTGAAAGCAAGTTCAGAAGGGAGATAGTCGGTGTTACGGTCATTATTAGTGGCCAATAAGATTAGCCTTTGCTTGTCCGGGTCGGTTTCGTTTTTTATTATTGCTTTAACAGATTTTTGCCCATTCAGTAGGCATGCTCTTTTTCTGTGTCTGCCTGCAAGTAAAACATATCTGCCTTCTTTTTTTGACTTCACAACAGTAACAGGGTCAATCTGTCCTATGTGTTTCATACTTTCTGCTATGTTTTCAATTTTGTCTTGATGTATGCTTTGTGGCTGATCGTCTATTTCATCAATCAGAGATATGTCAATTTCTACAACTTGATTTTCGGTACTTCCGCCGAGCAATTCAGAGTATGCCTGCTCCGGGGTTTTTAATATTTGCTTTTTGGGTTTAAAAAAATCAGGCATTTTCACATTCCTCCATAATTCTATGTGCAGCCTCTATGTATTGAGCACCTACAACTGACTTGCAGTCTGAAACGCTGCTGCGGTGAAAACCGACTGAGTTTTTTGTTTCTGTTCTGTACGATATATATGTGTTAAAAACGAGATCGTTATAACTCTCTTTAAGTGCATTATAAATTGTAGCGGAATGTCTTGTATTAGTCTGATACATAGTAACAAGCATTCCAAGTAGGTATTTACGAATTTCTGTGTCTTTTTTTATTCTCATAAAGCTGTCAAGCATTTGTTCTACGCCCTCATAACTGAGTAAATCTGCCTGAACAGGAATAAGCAGCTTATCACAAGCGTTAAGAACATTTGTAACAAGCAAATCAAGAGCAGTTTGACAATCAAATATAATGTAATCGTAATTTTCGTTAAAATAGTCATTTTCAAAAATTCTTGAAATTACAGTTGAACTGTTATCATCTGCAGCAATAATTCCAAGCATACCGGCAAGCAGGTTAATTGATGGTATAAAGTCAAAATTTTCTTTTTCACAATAACGAATACAGTTTTTGAAATCTACATTCTGCTTTGTTACGGTGCTAAAAATAATGTCTGATGTTGTAGGTTTGCCGTCAGCTTCCCAATCGAGCCAGTTCGATAAGTGGTGCTGTGGGTCGCAATCAACAAGCAATACTCTGCGATTGTTGACAGCAAGAGCTGCTCCGAGATTTAAAACAGTTGTAGTCTTACCTACGCCGCCTTTTTGATTTGATACTGCAATTTTAATTGCCTTATTATTAACTTTCATTTTTCGTTCCCCCGATTAAATGATATAAATTTATTACTAAGTGTCCCACCGTGGGACACTTGTTAGTTTGAATAATAAAAACAGACTGCTCGAAAAAGCAGTCATAATTACATCATCATAGCCATTCCCATATCGGGCATTGCTATTTGATTTGGTAAAATGGGTTGTGTCACCTGTGCAGCCTGAATATTTTTAATTGATGGTGTAAGTTCAGATTTTAGACTATTGTTGATATTATCCGCAACTGATTTATATGCTCTGTGAGAGTGATCAAGTGATTTTGTAATGTCAGCCGAAGAGATACTTTTGTCTGCACACATTGTTTTGTATTGATCGGCAAGATGTCTTTGCCTGCTCTCAGGTATTTGCAAGCCAAAGTATGACTGCAACATTACCGATGTTGCGTCAGCTTCAAATTCCATTTGAGCTTCACTTTTAATTTGAGTTTTATCAAGCTCTTTATGTAAAATAGCGTGTGCGGTTTCGTGTGTAAGTACTGATAATTTTGTTGAATCGTCAAACATACCGCTAAGCGAAATTGAATTGCTTGCAGGATCAAAGAAGCCTCGCAGTGATACTGAATTAAATTGATTTTCGTGTACTTTACAATTCAACTCTCTTTCGCAATATGTTTTCATAAGTTCGTATAGCTGTTTATGCTGTTCTGATGTGTAACCAAGATCGAAATATTTAGGATAATCTTCTTTAGGACAATTTGTTTGTGCTATGTCAAAAACAGTACCGACTTTAAAATGTATTCGTTGCTCTGCCTCAATTCTATGTTGCTTGTAAGCCTCTTTCTGTTCTTTTGTAGCTTTACTGAGAGGAACAGGGCTGCCGTCAATATTAAGGTATGTCTTTATAGTTGGCACAAGTATTTTCATTCCGTGTTCGCCACGCTTAACCGAATAACCCATATCCTGATATGCTTTATAGCTGTTACAAAACATTGCACCTGGATTTTGCTGATAAATAAGCATTGTGTTTCTTGAACTGTAGTTATAAAAACGAGTTGAAAATTGCAAGTATTCAATCATATTCTGCGGATTATCTTTAAAGTTCTTAGCAAGTTCAATGACCTTTTGCTTCATTTCTTCTTTTGTCTGTTCTGATTTTGCCGGATCGTAAGCCAAATTCAACACCTCTCAATCTGCATATTGATTTATAATCTTTTTTTGTACATCATACGGCAATTCTGCAATACTTGTTAAATCTTTAGGAGAAATAGTTTCTCCTATTTCAATAAGATTTTCGGGTATTTCACAGAAAAATAATTCGCCGTCCTCACGCTTGACAATAAGTTTATCTTCATAATATCCGACAACCTCGTTGTCTGTGTACGGTTCTTTAAAACTTAATATACTCATAGCTGCCTCCTGTTTTTTATATAAAAAAGACCTCATAAACAAAGTTGTTGAATATTGACCATATTATTACAATATGTTACAATATCGTTACCTGATTGCTTACGAGGTGTATTTTATGACTTTATGTGCTGCTTATCAGCAGTTCTTGAAAGAAAAAATTTCTGAAGGTGTAACTGAACAAACTTTAAAATATTATAAATATAATTTACCGAAGTTCATTGAATGGTGTGTAGATAACAAAATAGAAAATGTCGAAGATGTTTATACTCATTTATTTGAAGATTACAAACTCTATTTAATTGAAAATAAAAACGGTACTAAAAAAATATCACTGCAAACTTATACAAGAGCAGTGAAAACATTTTTGCTGTGGCTGAATGAAAACGAGTTGCTTCAAAATGTGGGTAAATTGAAACTTATTAAAGCTGAAATAGCCAATATTGTTCCGCTGTCAGATGTCGAAGTAAAAATACTTCTTAATGATTTTGATAACTCATACTTTGGTATTCGCAATAAATTAATGGTAATGTTTATGCTTGATTCAGGTCTGAGAAGAGGAGAAGTAGTAAGTCTTGAATCAAAAAACATATTTATGCATAACAACACTATGTTAGTGCAAGGTAAAGGAGAAAAAGAGAGATTAGTACCTTTTGGTGAAGAAACTAAGCGATATATTAATCGTTATTCACACATGAGAAACGAATATGAAAAACGCTTTTTCCAAAAAGAAGATGGTACACCGATTACCGATAATACAATCAAGATGTATTTTCAAGAATTAAAAGAAAGTACAGGAATTATCAGATTGCACCCTCACTTACTTCGCCACACTTTTGCGACTAACTATATCCTTTATGGCGGTGATGTTGAAGAACTGCGAATATTGCTCGGACACACAAGTTTACAAATGACAATGAAATATGTGCATTTAGCTACACAACAAAGAATACTAAATCAGCGTTATCATAGTCATATTGATAAATTATTTTGTCAGTATGATAATAAATTGGCTCAGTAGAAGGGATAGCTTTTAATCAAGGTGTCCGGAGTTCGAATCTCCGATGGGTCACCATAAAGCCGCAAGGTACAATGCCTTTGCGGCTTTACTTATATAAATGTAAAAGACACTGTCGGTAATTTGCACAAACAACTTTTTAAGATGCGCTAATCAGAATAAGCGTTTTGCACAAAAATTATATATTGGGCTGTCGCCAAGCGGTAAGGCAACGGACTTTGACTCCGTCATGCGTGGGTCCGAATCCCGCCAGCCCAGCCAAAAGCACTGATTTTTATAGTCAGTGCTTTTTCTGTTTGCATTGCTAAAAATCAAAGTGCCTTATTTGCAATCCGAAAATCGCAGTTTTTGTTCCTTGTTAAAATGGTTAATTATATTGATTTTTGTAGCTATTGTGTTATAATTATGTTTAAATAATATTTTTTATTGGAGAAAATTATGTACAGTATTGTTAGAATGATTTTAGTAATTGTGTTAGTTTTTATTTTATTCAAAGTAATACATATTAAAACAAAGAAAAAAGTATTGATAATTTCTCTTTTTGGATTGGTATTTTATATTGCAATAATGTGTACTCCAATAGAAAATCTTTTTATTTCTTTTGATACACCGACTGAAGCTCTTTCGTATTATGATCCTTTTGTAGGTAAGGTAATTGATACTGTTGAAGGTAATGAAACTTGTATGATAATTACCCAAAAAGATGTGAATGAATCAGGTGTTTCGTATGTAAAAAAATCTGTTGATGGCTATAAAGTATTATCGCCAATACATTTTCCCTATTCTGTAAAAAGTAAATTAGACGGTCACGGTTCGATTAAAATTTTTCGGGTTTTTGGCACATCTGATTATTATCTTGAAGGTAATTGTATTTCGGATTCCGGAACTATTAACAAAGTAAGTGATTCTTTAAATTCGGATATTAAGGTTATTCTTGTGTACGATTTTAATAAAAATAATGTTAATTTAAAAGACTATTTGATTTTCGGATACTTAAATAATTATGAAAACAGCTATTCATTAATGATTGATAATACTGTTATAGAACTTGAATAAAGCACTTATCGGCAGTTAAAATTTATTTTTATCTTATCGCTTCACACTTTTTCGGTAACCATAAATTATAAGTAAGTTGTACTGCAAAGACTGAATTATTTTAAGGAGATTATTGAATGAGTAAAAAAATATTGATAGGAGATATGGGACTTCTTTTGTATAATTCCGTTTTGCTCTTTATTTCAAGGATTTTATACGATAATAAAATTTTATATCCGTATAATTATCCGTTACATATACTCTTTGCCGTACTTTTGATTTGCGGTGCGGTAGGATTCTGGATTTTTTCTTATAATGCAGAATGTAAAAATGTTTCCGGTACAAATATTGCAATTTCTTTCGTAATGTGTTGTTTGATATTTCTTGCTGTTATAAATACAAATATCAGTTATATCGGAAATAATGCTGTAAATACTATGACAGCTTTTGGAATGTTCGGATTTCAAGTTGCCCGATATTTAAAATCTATAGTCTGTTATTACGATGTTTATGGTGAATTTCCGCCATTGCTCGACAAAATAAAATATATTCGTAATATAGAACTGAGCTTTGCTCCTGCATTAGCAACAATTTTCTCTGTTTTAAGTATTGTTTTTTTGATATTTACTGCTTAGGAGTATTTTTTTGTGTTTGTTTATATATTTTTTTGCTTCTTGTAAAAGTAGCTAATTTGCTGCCTGACTCTATTGAAATATATGTCTATTTATGGTATAATAATACAAAATTATAATTTAATTTTTGATTATTTTAATTAAGGGGAGAATAAAAATGAATATAAATATTTCTGATGCTATTAAATATATCGGCGTTGATGATAAAGATATTGACCTTTTTGAAAGCCAGTACATTGTGCCAAACGGCATTTCTTATAATTCATATGTTATTCTTGATGAAAAAATTTGTGTGCTTGATACCGTAGATAAGAGAAAAACAGATGAATGGTTTGCTAATCTTGAGAATGTTCTTGACGGCAAAGCTCCCGATTATCTTGTAATCAATCACCTTGAGCCTGACCATGCGTCAAATATCAAGGCGCTTGCCGATAAATATCCCGATATGAAACTTGTCGGCAATGCAAAGACATTCAATATGTTGCCGCAGTTTTTTGATATTGACCTTACAGACAGAACTGTTACGGTAAAAGAGGGCGACACACTCAGCCTTGGCGAGCACACACTTTCGTTCTATATGGCTCCTATGGTACATTGGCCTGAGGTTATGGTTACATATGAGAGCAAAGAAAAGGTGCTTTTTTCTGCCGATGCATTCGGTAAATTCGGTACACTTGATACAGAAGAAGATTGGGCTTGTGAGGCAAGAAGATATTACTTTAATATCTGCGGAAAATACGGCGTGCAGGTACAGGCATTACTTAAAAAGGCAGCAAAGCTCGATATTGAGAAAATCTGTCCTTTGCATGGCCCTATTCTTACCGAGAACCTTGGCTATTACATTAACCTTTACGATATTTGGAGCAAGTATGAGCCTGAGGTTGACGGTATATTTATCGCTTATTGTTCAATTCATGGCAATACAGAAAAAGCCGCTTTAAAGCTCTATGATATTTTAAAGGAGAAAACCAACAAGAAAATTGCGATTTCTGACCTTTCAAGAAGTGATATGGCAGAGAACATTGAGGACGCATTTAAGTATTCTACCCTTGTTGTGGCTGCTCCGTCATATGACGGCGGAGTTTTCCCTGTTATGAATGACTTTTTACATCATTTGAAAATTAAGGGATACAAAAACCGTAAAGTCGCTATGATTGAAAACGGTTCTTGGGCACCTTGTGCAAACAAGGCAATGCAGCCTTATTTTGAAGAAATGAAGGGCATAGAGGTATCGGATGCCAAAGTTACAATCCGCTCTACTATGACTGCTGAAAACGAGGCTCAGCTTGCAGCTTTGGCAGAGTCTGTTATTTAATTTTATAATTTCTGTATAAAGTACGAAAACTATCGGTTAATCTTTTTGCAGATTAAATATCCGTATCGTATTTGGTGCGGATATTTTGATTTTCGTGTTTAATTTATCGGAGGATATATGGAACAGCATTTTGAATTTCTCAGAAAACACCCTGTTTTTGAGGGATTTACAGATGAAGAAATAGAACAGGCGCTTGTGGAATTTGATTATAAAATTCAGAGCTATAAAAATGATGAAATTATAGTCAGCTCGGGCAAGATTCATAAATATTCCGCCTTCGTGCTTGAGGGTGCGGCTCAAATTCAAAAATACAACTTTGACGGTGTGCGTGAAATTCTCGGACGAGTTTACAGCGACAGCATAGGCTGGCTTATTACCGCCGCTCCTCGTACAACTCACTGCGATATTGAAATTGTTTCGCACGGCAAATCAACAATTTTATTTCTCGACTTTGCCAAAATCAAAGATGAAGATTATAAATTGATTGTTATTAAGCAAAAGCTGCTCAAAAATCTTTTTGTGTTATTTGAAGAAATGGATCTTCGCTCACTTGAATATCAAATTGTGCTCTCTGAGCGAACCATACGCAAAAAAATTATGAGGTATCTTGAGTTTAGAGAAAAGCGTGACGGCAGCTCAAGTTTTTACATTGAAGGTTCAAGGCAGGACTTTGCTGATTATTTGAGTGTAGACAAGTCTGCGCTTTCTCGTGAATTAAGTAAAATGAAAAAAGATGGCTTAATAGATTATGACGGCGAATATTTCACTGTTTTGCAAAAATTATGAGTTATTAAGTTGTCATAATTTTTAGATCAGCTTTGTTATATTTATATTATTATTATGTTGGCTGATATTTTGGTGAATAGTGAGAATTGAATAAAAAAATTGAGTAATTTTTTACACCCTGATTGCCAAATCGTTGCAAATGCAATTTTCAAATTGGTTTTGTTTTGATATAATATTAGCGTAAACAGTAATTGAACTGTTTTGATTATGCTATCAACAACATAACATAAATTTCTTCTATAACCCTATTACCCCTAAAAAAGCAGCAGACGAGTTTTTCTCCCCTGTTGCTTTTTCTTATATAAAAATGTAATAAAATTGTAAATAAATATTTATTGCCTTGATTTTTTTAGTATGTTATAATTATTTTAGAAATTTTGAGATTTAGGGGAGTCTTTTATGAAATGCCCATATTGTTCATTTGAAGAGAGCAAGGTTGTGGATTCTCGCTCTGCCGATGACGGCGAGAGAATACGCAGACGAAGAGAGTGCCTAAAGTGCGGAAAACGCTTTACAACCTATGAAATTATTGAGAATATTCCGCTCTATGTAGTAAAAAGAGATAAGTCCAGAGAGGTTTTTGACAGAAATAAACTTACAGCAGGTATTTTGCGTGCGTGCGAAAAGCGCCCTGTTTCTGTTGAGCAGGTTGAAGAGATGGTTTCAGACATTGAGCTTACAGCTCAAAACGGCTTTGAAAGGGAGATTACCACCGAGCAGATCGGCGAGCTTGTTATGGAACGCCTCAAAAAGGTTGACGAGGTTTCCTATGTTCGCTTTGCGTCTGTATATCGTCAGTTTAAAGATATAAATACTTTTATGGAAGAACTCAACAAACTTCTTACCGAGAAAAAGTAAATACAACTATTTAAGAGTCTGATTGCCCAAAAAAATCAGGCTCTTTTTGTGTATTAGGTAGGATTTTTTAAAATAGTTGTAAAAAATGCTAAAATACTATTTATTTTGCTGGGAAAAAATGTTATAATGATTTTATCCTTGTGGCTTATTTACACAAGGGTCATTGTAAAACGAAAGATGGTGATAATTTGTTTAAAAGAATATTATCTGGATTGCTTGTTTCTGCACTCCTTACAGGTTCTGTTGTTTATCTTACAGGCTGTTCAAATTCAAATTCGCAGAACGGTTCGGATGATAATACTTCAACCAAAACTTCTACCGAGTATGCTCACGCAGACAAGATTGACAATGGCACAATACTCCAGTGTTTTTCATGGGATTTCAATACTATAAAGGAATCAATGGCTGACATTGCGGCATCGGGATATACAGCGTTGCAGACTTCTCCTATCAATGATTGCCTTGAGGGCGAAGACGGCGGAATGCAGCTTTACGGTGACGGCAAATGGTATTATCATTATCAGCCTACCGATTTCAAGATAGGCAACTATCAGCTCGGTACTCGTGATGAGTTTAAGGCTATGTGTGACGAGGCGGAAAAGTATGGTATAAAGGTTATAGTCGATGTAATTGCTAACCACACCACACCTACCACAAGCGCCATAAGTCAAGACCTTATAGATGCGGGCGGAGGAAGTCTTGAAACCCTTTATCATAAGAACAACGCTTACGATTTAACCGATTATTCGAGCAGACTTGCCTGCACAACCTACAAGATGGGCGGCTTACCTGACATTAACACAGAGCGTACTTCTTTTCAGGATTACTTTATTGCGTATCTCAATGATTGCATAGCCTGCGGTGCAGACGGTTTCCGTTACGATACCGCAAAGCATATCGGCTTGCCCGATGACCCTAAGGAAGATGACGGCTTTACCAATAATTTTTGGCAGAGAGTGACTACCGAGGTCAACAACGCCGATAATCTTTTTATGTACGGTGAGGTACTTCAGGGTAATAATGAAAGGCTTGCCGATTATATGGAGGCTATCGGTCACACCACAGCAAGTACATATGGCGGCAAAATCAGAAGTTCTATTATAAACAATACTTTGTCAAAGGGCACAATAAGTGATTTTTGGGTAGGCAGTGCGCCGCTTAATATGGTTACATGGGTAGAATCTCACGATAACTACATTAATGACGGCAACTGGTACAGTATGACAAAGGAGCAGGTTCTCCTCGGTTGGGCAATTATAACCGCAAGAAAAGACGGTACACCGCTGTTCTTTGACCGTCCTTATAACTCAAGCGTTGATAACGAATGGGGAATGAACCGTATCGGCACAGAGGGTGACGATATGTATAAGGATAAGAGCGTAAAAGCTGTTAATTTCTTCCGCACAGCTATGATAGGCGAGGAGGAAAGCATCGTAAATCCTAACTCCGATTCAACAGCTGTTATGATTGAAAGAGGCACAAAGGGCGCTGTAATTGTAAACACAGAGGGAGAACTTGAAACAGGCTTTGAAACTAACCTTGCAGACGGTACATATGTAAACAGGGCAGACGGAAAGACCAAGTACACCGTTAAAAACGGCAAGATGACTTCGGATGCCAATATTCCTGAAAACAGCGTGGTAGTTCTCTACAACGAGGGATATAAGGAGTATGCAGACACTGCCGAGGTAGGCGTGGCTGACGATACCGTATTTAATATTGAAAAGGGCAAAACAGCAACCGTAACGCTTACTTGCGCAAATACAGACAATGCCGAGTATGTGCTCAACGGCGGAAAGTCTGTTGCGTACAAGAACGGCGACAAAATTACCGTATCAGTGCCTGAGTCAAGCGATATTGCCACTTTGGTGCTTACCGCTAAAAACTCGAACGGCGTAAAAACATACGAAAGAGTTGTGTTTGCGGTAGAAGAAAAGTATTCGGTAGCAAAGGGCACAAAGGTGTATTTTGAAAAGCCCGACAGTTGGGGAGATCAGATTTTTGCATATGTTTACAACGATGAACTGTATGAAAACGAAACCTGGCCGGGACTTGAAATGACAAAGGAAAGCGACGGAAAATACAGCTATACTTTTGAAGACGATTGGGAAACACCGTATATTATTTTTAATGACGGTGACGAAGACGGTTCTCAGCAATATCCGGCAGATAAGGGACTTATTGTTGAGGACGGAAAAACTTATACTTTAAATTGACTATTGGAGGATAAATATTATGAGCGAAATGAAAATGGAAAACAGCAGAGTACCTGCTGAAAAGATTTTTAACCCTGATTTAAAAGAAGCAATTGTAAATATGCAGGAAGACAACTCAAAAGAGAACGTCGATAAGATGATTACAGAAGTTGTAAAGGCTAAGTTTATTTTACCTGCAAAGGTTGTTCCTACAACTCAGGCTGTAACCGAGAACGGACAGACTGTTATGAAACAGGCAACACAGGTTCAGTTCAGACTTCTTGAAAATCAGAAAAAAGAAAAATTCTTTGGACTTTTTACAGATACAGAAGAATTATTTAAGTGGCAGGATACCCAGAATGCTCAAAAAGTAGTTACTGATTTTGACAGCATTTCTCAAATGGTTATGGATCCACATTCTGGCGTAGTAGGCTTTGTAATCAACCCATTTGGCAAGAGCGTTACTTTCCCTAAGCCAATGATTATTTCAATCAAGCAGCAGAAAGACTTTAACGCACTTAATAAAGATTTGTTCAAACCAGGTGAGCAGATTAAAATCGGCGAACCAAAGGATTATCCTATTGACCTTATGGCTACACTTATCAATCATTTCAGTACAGAGCCAAATGTAAACGTTGCTTTCTTAAGAATGATGGAGCACAGCGACAAAAAGAGCTTCCTTGTTGTAGTTGACTTTATCGGCGATATGAAAAAGATTTTTGACGCTATAAAAGAAACCGCACAGCCATACCTTACTGAAGATGTAGACATTGTTGTAATGCCTGTTACTATGGACCTTGCAAGAAATGCAATAAACGGTGTAGAACCATTCTACAGAAAAGAACAATAATAATTTTTATTTTAAATAAAGCTTCCGATAAACTCGGGAGCTTTATTCTTTTAAAAACAGAAATAATCAGCATTTTTTACAACATATTTTATAACATTGTTAGCTATATTGCCTATGTCATAATTTATCAAAATATGGTATAATGTTATATGTAAGAAATATAATGAGCAAAAACTGTTTTCCACTTTGTCAGACATTGTTTTAAACAATTACTAACGAATGAGAATTAAGAATAGGAGAGAGAAGTATGATTAGTCGAATTAATGCTAACAAATCTGCATACGGGGGTGCAGAAAATGTTTGAGGTATCTGATGTTGTGGCTTATGGCACAAACGGTGTGTGCACTATTACTGAAATTACAACCAAAAGAATTGATAAAACAAATATTGAATATTACGTTTTAAGTCCAAAGGCGGCTACTACGGCAAAGGTTTTTGTACCTACACACAACGAAAATCTTGTCGGCAAAATGAGGGCAATCCTTACTAAGGAGCAAGCAAACGAGCTTTTGAATAATATTCCGAAAGACAAGCCCGAATGGATTTCAAATAAAAATCAAAGATTTGAAACTTTTAAAAATATTATTGCCGAGGGCGATTGCGCAGAGTTGCTTAAACTTATAAGAACTCTGAGATTACACGAAAGATATCAGTTTAAGAGGGGCAAAAGATTACATATGTCGGATGAACGCTTTTTGAAAGAGGCTGAAAAAATGGTGCTCGGCGAATTTGCATATGTTCTCGATGTAACAACTGATGATGTTTTGAATAGTATTTTAAATTAAAAGAGGGTTAATGTTTTTGTGAAATTGTGGTGCAGCTTATTTTCAGTCGGTTAGTATAGAACGAAAATAACGGGCTATCCGCCTAAAAGACAAAAAAGTTTGGTCAACCTTTTTAAAGGTTGTAGGTGTGGCAACGCTCACAAAAACTTTAAGTTATCACAAATTTTTGATAACCAAACGGCTTGCCGTTTGGTGGCTCGAACACAATGGCGCAAGCCTTTTAATAGCGAAAGCAAATAAAAAAGATATTCTTATTATTTACTCCGTCAACGCATAGCGATGACGGAGTTTTTTTATTATTCCTTTTTAAGGCTGTCGCCTGTTTTTCAAACTTAGTTTTAGCACGCAACAGCTTTGCTGTTTGCGCCTGAAAGTCTGTTATAATGAAAGCTTTTTATGGGCTCTGCCCAAACCCGCAACCCTTTAAAAAGGGTTGACCTGAATTTTAAATTTACAAAACTAAAATTTGCGTTAAACACAAAACAAAAATTCCCTGCCGAAAAGACAGGGAATTTTTAAATTCGATTTATTAATCATCAAGACAGTTGTCAAGTCTTTCAATAATGTTTGGCTTGTCCATATGCTGACCGATAAATACAAGTTTAATCTCTCGGTCGCCGTACTTTTCGTCCCAATGCTCTTCAATGTCGGGATATTCTTTAAAGTACTTTTTCTGCTCGCTCTTCGGAAAAGCCGCAAGCCATTTACCGTTTTCTGTTGCAGTAATCTGTACGCCTGCCTGCTCAAATACATAGAGGTAATCTCTCTTGTCTTTATCAGAGAACCAAAGAATACCCTTTGCACGAACAACGCCCTTTGGCCAGTTGTTTACAAATTCCTGTAATTTCTCCTGATTGAACGGACGGCGGCTGTGATATACAAATGTACCAATGCCATATTCCTCATCATCGTCACCGTGGTGGTGATGGTGGCAGCAGTGACCGTGCTCGTGGTCGCAATTTGAATGGTCTTCGTCATCGTGATGGTGGTGATGGTGATGCTCGTGCTCATCTTCGTCATGGTGATGATGGTGCTCGTGCTCATCTTCATCGTGGTCATGATGCTCGTTTCTCTCGTCCTCGTCTTTATCATATGCCTGAGCCCAGCCTGCTGAACCTGCTGTTTCCTCAAAGTTGTAAAGATTTGTGTTGAGAATATCGCCAACGCTTACCTTGCCGTAGTTTGCCTCAATAATTTTAGCCTTTGGCTGGAGTGTCTTAATCATAGCCTTAACTCTGCCGAGCTGCTCCTCATTTACCATATCAACTTTGTTGAGAATGATAGTTGAGCAGAACTCAATTTGCTGAATAACAAGGCTTTCAATGTCTTCTTCGTCTACATCATCTTTAAGAAGATTGTCGCCGCAGCCAAACTCTGTCGCCATTCTGAGTGCGTCTACAACAGTTACAATGTTGTCAAGACGGCAGATAGCAGGTGTGCCTTCCTCTTCGTCGCCCTCAAGTACAGCTATTGACTGAGCAATAGGGAGCGGCTCGCAAATACCGCTTGCCTCAATGAGAATATAATCAAATTTGCCTGACTTAACAAGCTCGGCTATCTGATTGATAAGGTCAACCTTGAGTGTGCAGCAGATACAGCCGTTTGAAAGAGGAACAAGGTTGTCGTCTTTCTGAGTAACAACGCCTGTTTTCTGAATAAGCTCAGCGTCAATGTTTACCTCGCCGATATCATTAACGATAACAGCGCACTTGTAACCTTCCTGATTGCTGAGTACATGATTGATAAGTGTAGTTTTACCTGAACCAAGATAACCTGTAAGAAGTGTTACAGGAATTGGAAGCTTTGGTTTTGCCATATATGTCATTTCCTTTCAAGAATAGTTTTCTACAAATGGAATAATAGCACAACTGATTTGCATTGTCAAGAGGTTAGGAGTTAGTTTTAACTAATCACAACTGTTATATATGTTTTTACAGCAATTTATGTATAAAAAGGAGAGAGGAAAATCCTCTCTCCAATTAATATACCCTATTTAATTTTCAGGAACATTTGGAAGACCGTCAAAGCCCTTTTGGAGTTCCTCGTCTGTCGGAATATAGTCGCTCATAAGACCATCGTTAAATTTCTCGTAAGCTACCATATCAAAGTAACCTGTGCCTGTAAGACCAAAGAGAATAGTTTTTTCTTCGCCTGTTTCTTTGCACTTTAATGCCTCGTCAATAGCAACTCTGATTGCGTGGCTGCTTTCAGGAGCAGGGAGAATACCCTCAACTCTTGCAAACTGTTCTGCGGCAGCAAATACAGATGTCTGCTCAACAGAAGTTGCCTCCATAAGTCCGTCATGGTAAAGCTGAGAAAGTGTGCTGCTCATACCATGGTAGCGAAGTCCGCCGGCATGGTTAGCTGACGGAATAAATCCGCTGCCGAGAGTATACATCTTAGAAAGCGGGCAAACCTTACCTGTATCGCAGAAGTCGTATGCAAACTTACCTCTTGTAAAGCTTGGGCAAGACGCAGGTTCAACGGCAATAATTCTGTAATCAGCCTCGCCTCTGAGCTTTTCGCCTACAAACGGAGAGATAAGACCGCCGAGGTTAGAGCCGCCGCCTGCACAACCGATAATAATGTCAGGCTTTACATTGTATTTATCAAGAGCTTTTTTAGCCTCAAGACCGATAACCGACTGGTGGAGAAGTACCTGATTGAGCACACTGCCGAGTACATAGCGGTAACCCTCGGTAGATGTAGCAACTTCAACAGCCTCAGAAATAGCGCATCCAAGGCTACCTGTTGTGCCGGGGTGCTCCTCAAGAATTTTTCTGCCAACGGCAGTATCCATAGACGGTGAAGGAGTAACGCTTGCACCGTATGTTCTCATAACTTCTCTTCTGAATGGCTTTTGCTCGTAAGATACCTTTACCATATATACCTTACAGTCAAGTCCGAAGTATGAGCAAGCCATTGAAAGCGCTGTACCCCACTGGCCTGCGCCTGTTTCTGTGGTTACGCCCTTTAGTCCCTGCTTTTTAGCATAGTAAGCCTGAGCAATAGCAGAGTTCAGCTTATGACTGCCGCTTGTATTGTTGCCCTCAAACTTATAGTAAATTTTAGCAGGAGTATCAAGAGCCTTTTCAAGAAAATATGCTCTGATAAGCGGAGATGGACGATACATTTTATAGAAATCCTGAATTTCCTGCGGAATATCTATGTATGCGTCTGTATCGTTAAGCTCCTGTGCTACGAGTTCTTTACAGAAGACAGGATAAAGCTCCTCTGCTGTCATTGGCTTTAATGTAGCAGGGTTAAGAAGAGGAGCAGGCTTGTTTTTCATATCTGCACGAACATTATACCATTGAGTAGGTATTTCGCTTTCGTCAAGGTAAATTTTATATGGAATTTTTGTATTTTCCATTGGTTTCAACCTCCTGAATTTTAACATTTATAACATTATAACATATTATTTTAAAGTTGTCATCACTTTTTATAGGAAATATTATTACATTACATAATAAAAATAATTATTTACGGGCATTTTACAAATGCCGGGTAAATAGCTTTACAAAAATTGACTAAACTAATACCGTACTCAAAAGAAGTACGATAATTATTTGAGGAGATTATATTTATGAAAAAAACAAGCACAAAATTGTTATCAGTATTAGCAGCAGGCGTAATTATGGCAGGTGCATTTGCAGGTTGCGGCGGCAGCTCATCATCAACTGCAAGTGAAGGTGCAAGCAATGCAGATTCATCAAGTGCAGGTGCTTTTGATACAAGCAAAACACTTTCTGTAATTACAAGAGAGCAGGGTTCCGGTACTCGTGATGCTTTCGTAGAGCTTACAGGTGTTCTTGTTAAAGACGGCGACACAAAGAAAGATACGACAAGAACAGATGCAGTTACAGTAAACGGTACTGAGGCTGTTATTACTAATGTAAAGGGCAATGATGCAGCAATCGGTTATATTTCACTCGGTTCACTCAACGACAGCGTTAAGGCTCTTAAGGTTGAAGATGTTGAGGCAACAGCAGAAAATGTAAAATCAGGAGAATACAAAATCAGCCGTCCGTTCAACATTGCTTATAAGGGCGACTTAAGCGGTCTTGCTAAGGATTTTGTAGATTATATCTTAAGCTCAGACGGTCAGTCAGTAATTTCTAAAGAGGGTTATGTTCCGGTATCTGAAAACGCAGCTTATGAGGGAACAAAGCCTGAGGGCAAAATTACAGTAGCAGGTTCATCTTCAGTATCACCTGTAATGGAAAAACTCATCGAGGCTTACAAGCAGGTAAATACAAAGGCTGACATTGAACTTCAGACATCAGACTCATCAGCAGGTATGCAGTCGGCACTCGAGGGTACTTGTGATATCGGTATGGCATCAAGAGAGCTTAAAGATACAGAAACAGCCCTTACATCAACAACAATCGCAAAAGACGGTATTGCAGTAATCGTAAACACAAACAACACAACAGATAATCTCACAATGGATCAGGTAAAAGCTATCTATACAGGCGAAGCTAAGGTTTGGAGCGATATAACTAAATGAGATTAAACAATATTAAAGAAAGGGCTATGCAGGGAGTTTTCTTCCTGACAGCCCTTGCAAGCATAGCGGCAGTTGTGCTTATATGTATTTTCCTTTTCTACAACGGTGTTCCGGCAATGGCAGAAATCGGATTTTTTGATTTTATAGGCGGTTCTGAATGGGCACCTACAAATGTTCCTGCAAGCTACGGCATCTTTACAATGATTATCGGCAGTATATATGTTACAGCCGGTGCGGTAGTAATCGGTGTGCCGATTGGAATTTTAACAGCAGTTTTTCTTGCTCGTTTTTGCCCAAAGCCTTTATACAAGGTGATTAAGCCGGCAACAGAATTGCTTGCAGGTATTCCGTCAATCGTCTACGGCTTTTTCGGACTTATGGTAATTGTACCGTTTATTCGTGAAAATTTCGGCGGCAACGGCTCAAGCCTGCTTGCAGCGTCAATAGTGCTTGGCATTATGATTTTGCCTACAATAATCGGTGTGTCGGAATCGGCTATCAGAGCAGTGCCCGAAAATTACTACGAGGGAGCCCTTGCACTTGGTGCAACAAGAGAGAGAAGTGTATTTAAAACAATGCTGCCGGCAGCTAAGTCGGGTATTCTTGCAGGTGTTGTGCTTGGCATAGGCAGAGCAATCGGCGAAACTATGGCTGTTATTCTGATTGCAGGCAATCAGGTACAGATTCCTACATCGCTTACAGACGGTGTAAGAACACTTACAGCAAACATTGTACTTGAAATGGGTTATTCAACAGGACTTCACAGACAGGCGCTTATAGCAACAGGTGTGGTTTTGTTTGTATTTATCCTTATTATTACACTTTCAATGCAGGCAATTAAGAGCAGGAGTGAAAAGAATGGCTGATAACAATGAAATAAAGGCAATCAATAAATCAGGTTTTGCCCAAAGATTAAGAGAATATAAAAGAAAGCCGCTTTCACTTGTTTTATTCATTCTTGTTCTGCTTGCAGCGGCATTATCGGTACTTGCACTCATATTTTTGATTGTTTATATCCTTGTAATGGGTATTCCGCACATTACTCCGGATTTGTTTGCGTGGGAATACAACAGTGACAATGTATCTTGTATGCCGGCTATTATCAATACTATTATAGTTACTTTGCTTACCTTGGTAATCGCTGTACCTTTTGGTGTTGGCGCAGCAATTTATCTTGCCGAGTATGCAAAAAGAGGCAATAAGTTTGTAAAGCTCATCAGAACAATGGCAGAAACACTTTCGGGTATTCCGTCTATTGTTTACGGCTTGTTTGGTATGCTGTTCTTTGTAACAACACTTCAGTGGCGACTTTCATTGCTTGCAGGTTCTTTTACACTTGCAATTATGGTGCTGCCTACAATTATGAGAACAACAGAAGAGGCTTTGCTTTCTGTACCTGATTCTTACCGAGAGGGCAGCTATGGTCTTGGAGCAGGCAAGCTGAGAACTATTGCAAAAGTAATTCTTCCGAGTGCAATGCCGGGTATTCTTGCCGGCATAATTCTCGCAGTCGGCAGAATAGTCGGTGAAACAGCGGCACTTTTATATACATCGGGTTCGGCATCGGGTCTTGCAAACGGACTTATGTCCTCGGGCAGAACACTTGCTATTCATATGTATGTGCTTGCAAACGAAGGATTGCATACAGATCAGGCTTGGGCAACAGCGGTTGTATTGCTTGTACTTGTACTTTTAATCAATACACTTTCGGCATTTATAGCAAAAAAACTTACAAGTAAAAATAAGTAACGGTGGAAGGAAAACAAATGGATAAGTTTACAATTAAGGATATGAACCTGTATTACGGCAAATTCCATGCATTAAAGTCTGTAAACTTTAATATGGAGGCTAACAAAATTACAGCGTTTATCGGCCCGTCGGGCTGCGGTAAATCAACGCTCTTAAAGTCGCTCAACAGAATGAACGATTTGGTAGAGGGCTGTAAAATTACAGGTGATATTCGTCTTGATGATGAGGATATTTACGGAAAAAATATGGATGTTAATGTCCTCAGAAAAAGAGTGGGTATGGTTTTCCAAAAGGCAAACCCATTTCCTATGAGTGTGTATGACAACATAGCATTCGGCCCGAGAACTCATGGTGTGAGGAGCAGAAGAGAGCTTGACGAAATTGTTGAGCAGTCATTAAGAGATGCCGCAATTTGGGATGAGCTTAAGGACAGACTCAAAAAAAGCGCTCTCGGTCTTTCGGGCGGTCAGCAGCAGCGTCTTTGCATTGCAAGAGCGCTTGCGGTAAAGCCTGAGGTTTTACTTATGGACGAGGCAACTTCGGCGCTCGACCCAATTTCAACAGGTAAAATTGAAGAGCTTTGTATGAAACTCAAAGATAAATATACCATTATTATGGTTACACATAATATGCAGCAGGCAATGAGAATTGCTGACAATACAGCATTTTTCCTGCTTGGCGAAATGATTGAATGCACAGATACAGCTACCTTGTTTTCTACTCCAAAGGATAAGCGTACAGAGGAATACATTACAGGAAGGTTCGGCTAATGAGAGAATATTTTGATTTGGAATTAAAAACACTCAACGACAAGCTCATTGAAATGGGCGCTTTGGTTGAGGGTGCTATTAAAAACACAATAACTATAATTACAAACGGTGAGTACGATAAGCTTGAAACAGCAAGGATTATAGAAGGAAAAATAAATAAGATGGAAAGAGAAATCCAGAGCTTTTGTTTGAACCTTTTACTCTTGCAGTCACCTGTTGCAGGCGATTTAAGAACAGTATCGGCAGCGCTCAAGATGATTACAGACCTTGAGAGAATAGGCGATCAGGCTATTGATATTGCGGAAATGTCTATTTACTTAAAGGACTGCGAAAGCCTTTACTCAATGACACATATTTCAGAAATGGCTGAGCGCTCATCAAATATGGTAACAACTGCGATTGACGCTTTTGTAAAGAAAGATTTAAAACTTGCAAGAACAGTTGCCACTATGGACGATGCGATTGATGACCTTTTCAACAAGGTAAAGGAAGAGGTTATTGATATTATCAATACAAATAAGGAACTCGACCATCAGGCTATTGATATTATGCTGATTGCAAAGTATTTTGAAAAAATCGGTGACCATGCGGAAAATATCGGCGAATGGGTAGTTTTTTCAATTACAGGCAGTAAAGAATAAATAAGTGCGTGTTTGTTTTTTGTTGCAAAAAAAGACTATTGTGATATAATTAGTTTTAAGGTAGATGTGCTCTGCCTTAATACTATTTCGGGGAGTTAGAGAATTTATGTTAATTTATATTGTAGAAGACGATACAGACATCAGAGAGCTTGAAACATATGCGCTCAAAAACAGCGGTTATGATGTGCAGAGCTTTGGCGAGAGCAAAAGCTTTTTTAAGGCTTGCGCCGATGTAAAGCCGCAGCTTGTTATTCTTGATGTAATGCTCCCCGATTTTGACGGACTTTCTGTACTTGAAAAGCTCAGAAAGGACAAGTCAACAAAAAATATTCCTGTTATTTTGGTCACCGCCAAGTCAAGCGAAATGGACAAGGTAAAAGGTCTTGATATGGGCGCTGATGATTACCTTACAAAGCCGTTTTCTGTGCTTGAGCTTATCTCAAGAGTGAGAGCTATTCTCAGAAGATGCACCGTTGAAGAAAAGCCCGAAACCGTTGAGCTCGGCGGAATTGTGCTTGATGATTCCAAGCATATTGTCACTTCAAACGGTGAGCCATGCACCCTTACATACAAAGAGTATGAACTGCTCAAGTATTTGCTCAACAACAAGGGTATGGCACTTACAAGAGAAAACATTATTATTAATGTATGGGGCTATGACTTTGAGGGCGAGAGCCGTACGGTTGATATGCACATTACAACACTCCGTCAAAAGCTCGGTGAATGCGGCAATCTCATTAAAACCGTACGCAATGTAGGATATAAGGCAGGAGAATAACAGATGAAATTACGCAAAATTCTTTTAAAAAGATTTTTAATAACTGCGGGTGTTTCTATTCTTTTAACGGCTGTTTTTTCAACAGCCGCTTTCTGGTTTATTTTTTCTTCTTCAGAAAAAGCGACCATTAAGAATTATGCAGCTATGGTAACTTCACTTTATAACAAAGACAGCAGTTATGAGCAGCTGCACGATTTAAGTTCGTCTAAAATACGAATAACCTTGCTCGACAGCAGCGGAAATGTTCTCCTTGAAAGCGAGGACGGTGTAGATGTTACCAAAATGGGCAACCATTCAAACAGACCCGAATTTATAAACGCAATGAAAAACGGCTACGGTGATGACAGCCGAAAGTCTGAAACCATCGGCAGGGTTACATATTATTACGCTGAAAAAACCGCAAACGGAAATGTTTTGCGTGTGTCGGAAACAATGGAAAACGGATATTCTCTGTTTATGCACCTTGTTCCTATTCTTTTGGGCGTTATAATTCTTGTGTTTATTCTTTGCTATATACTTTCAAAAAGGTCAACTAAAAAAATAATCGCACCTATCGAAAACCTTGAGAGCAATGCAGACGGTACACAATATGAGGAATTAAGCTCCATTTCACGCACAATTTCAAGTCAGCAAAAGCAAATCAGCAAGCAGGTAACACGCTTGCAGCTTGAAAAAGACAGAATTGATACACTTATTCAAAATATGTCCGAGGGCTTTATAATGCTTGATATGGATAAAAATATGCTTATGTGCAACCACTCGGCATCTAAATACCTCGGTACGGATTCCGAGGGTACTGTCGGAGAAAGTTTAATTTCTTTTTCACGAAACGAGGTTTTGTGCGAATGTGTTGACAAGGCTTTTGACGGTGAACGCAGCAGCAACGAGGGCAGCATTAACGGCAGAGTGCTGCAGATAATAGCAAGTCCCGTTTATTCAAACAGCGAGCAAAAGGGTGTTATTTGTCTTATTATTGATGTGTCGGCAAAGCGAAAGGCTGAAAAAATGAGGCGAGAGTTTACCGCAAATGTTACACACGAGCTAAAAACTCCTCTCACTTCAATTTCGGGTTATGCCGAGATTATCGAAAGCGGTATTGCCGCTCCCGAAGATATAGAAAGATTTGCAGGAAAAATTCATAAGGAATCGGGCAGACTGCTTTCACTTATAGGCGATATTATCGAGCTTTCGGAGCTTGACGAAAATACAAGACCCGCAAATTACGATAAAGTGGATTTGTCGGGACTTTCAAGAGAGGTTGCCGAAGATTTGCACACCAATGCAAATAAGCACGAGGTGGAAATCAAGGTGAATGCAGCCGAAAAGGTACTGATAAACGGCAACCGCAATCAGCTTTACGAGCTTGTTTACAACCTTTGCGACAATGCTATCAGATATAACCGCAAGGGCGGCAGTGTAACCGTTACCGTAAAAAAAGACGGAGAAAATGCTTTTCTAAGCGTTGCGGATACGGGAATAGGTATTCCTGTAAAGCACCAAAAGCGAGTTTTTGAAAGATTTTATCGAGTTGACAAAAGCCGCTCCAAAGAAACGGGTGGCACAGGTCTTGGACTTGCAATAGTAAAGCACATTGCCGAAAGACACGACGGCACTATCACTTTAAAGAGTGACGAGAACGGAACTACCTTTACATTTAAAGCAAAAGCTTTGTGATTTGTAAAATGTTCTTTTGGTGATATTAAATATTAATATTTAATACTTTAGCTGAGTCTTGTTTAAGTGTTACTTATCAACAAGGCTCAGCCGTTGCTGTGTAAAAAACTTTACATAGATTTTACAAATGCAAAATAAAACTTTGACTTTATCCTAATATTATTACATTTGTAAAGGAGAGTTTAGGGATATGGATATTTTTTCGATACTTCAGCTGCTGAGCGGTCTTGCACTCTTTTTGTATGGTATGAATACCATGGGTGACGGACTTGAAAAGTTCTCAGGCGGTAAACTTGAAAAAACTCTTGAAAAAATGACAAACAATACTTTCAAGGGATTTTTACTCGGTGCAGCCGTTACAGCTGTTATACAGTCATCGTCTGCTACCACAGTAATGGTAGTTGGTTTTGTAAACTCGGGTATTATGAAACTCAGACAGGCAATAGGAATTATTATGGGTGCTAATGTCGGCACAACAGTTACAGCGTGGATTTTAAGCCTCTCGGGTATTGAGGGCGACAGCGTATTTATGCAGCTGCTTAAACCGACATCTTTTTCTGCTGCTTTCGCTTTTATAGGCATAATTCTTATTATGTTTGCAAAGAGCGACAGTAAGAAAAACCTTGCGTCTATTCTTTTGGGATTTGCAATTTTAATGTTCGGTATGGATTCTATGAGCGCCGCTGTAAAGCCGCTTGCAAATGATCCAAACTTCGCAAATCTTCTTACAATCTTCAACAACCCTGTATTCGGTATCATTGCCGGTGCTTTGCTTACAGCTATTATTCAAAGCTCAAGCGCGTCTGTCGGTATTTTGCAGGCACTGTCAAAAACAGGCGCTATTACTTATTCAATGGCAATTCCGATTGTTATGGGACAAAACATAGGTACTTGCGTTACGGCGCTTATCTCGTGTATCGGCGCTAAGAAAAACGCTAAGAGAGCCGCTTTGGTTCACCTGTACTTTAACATTATAGGCACAATCGTAATTTGTGCGCTGTTCTATGGCACAAACTTAATCTTCCAATACGGATTTTTAGATGATGTTGTTGCCGAGGCAAACATTGCTGTTATTCATACTGCATTTAACATTGCGGCAACAGCTATGCTGCTTCCTTTCACACGCCAGCTCGAAAAACTTGCTTGCCTTACTATTAAGGATTCAGATGAAGATAGCGAAACACCGTTCCTTGACGAGCGTTTTCTCAACACACCTTCGCTTGCAACAGATCGTGCATTGAATGTTACAGAAAAGATGGCAAGACTTTCCGAGGGCACACTTCTCGGCGCACTTGAAATGGTTGGTAATTATAACGAGAAAGCTGCAGAAACACTTTCTGAAAACGAAGACACTATTGATATGTACGAAGATGTAATTTCGACATATCTTGTAAAACTAAGTCAGAAAAATCTTTCTGAAAACGACAGTAAAAGTATTCAGAGAGTTTTGCACGGTATAGGTGATTTCGAGAGAATCAGCGACCACGCAATGAATATTGTCGGTGCCGCAAAAGAAATTGAGGAGAAAAAAGCGGTTTTCTCCGAAGAGGCTATGGCAGGTCTTAATGTTATGATGGACGCCGTAAGAGAGATTATCAATAACGCAACGCTTGCGTTTATTAATAACGATGTAAAACTTGCGGCAAAGGTTGAACCGCTTGAGCAGGTTATTGACCGCATAAGAGATAAGCTGAAAGAGGCTCATGTAAAGCGTCTTACAAACGGTGAATGTACAATAGAGCTTGGCTTTATTTTCTCCGACCTTATCACAAGTATGGAGAGAGTATCTGACCACTGTTCAAACATCGCAGTAGGTGTTATTGAAATCAACAACAACGGCTACGATGCACACGAATATTTGCACGAACTTAAAAATTCCGATGATATTCAGTACAACGCAGACTATAAGGAATACAAGAAAAAATATGCACTTCCTGCATCCGCTCTTGTTAAAAAATAATCACTTTACCCACAGCCAAAAGCTGTGGGTTTTCATTATGCAGATGACAAAGTGAATTTTTTGTGCTATTATATATTATGATTTTATTGATTAGGGGTAGATTAGTTTGGCAAAGGCAGTACCGCTTTTTAGCGGCAGTAAAGGAAACAGTTATTTTCTCGGTACAGCAACGCAGGGCGTACTTATTGACGCAGGACGCTCATGCAAGCAGATTGAAAATGCTTTACTTACAAATTCAATAGATCCACGCATAATCGGCGCAGTTTTTATTACACACGAACATACAGACCATTGCAATGCAATCAAGGTGCTTGCATCTCGCTATAAATTTAAGGTGTATGCAAGCGAGGGTACGCTTGACGCACTCGAAAGGGCTAACCGCCTTGACAACCGCTTTGAAACCGAAGTTATTGAAAACGAGGTTGCAATCGGTGATATGCTTATAAAACGAATTGACACTCCGCACGATGCGGCTGAAAGCTGTTGCTACTCTGTAACGCTTGCAGACGGTAAAACCGCCACTGTTGCCACCGATATGGGATATATGACCGATGATGTGAGAAATGCCGTTGCACATAGCGATTTTGCCGTTGTTGAGTCAAATCACGATGTTAATATGCTGAAAAACGGTCCGTATCCGTATGTGCTTAAAAAGAGGATACTTTCTAAATACGGCCATTTGTCAAATCCTGATTGTGCCGCCGAGCTTGCGGGACTTGTGCAGTCGGGTACACTAAGACTTATGCTCGGTCATCTCAGCGAACAGAACAACACTCCATCAATAGCGCTTAATACGGCGGTGAACGAGCTTTCTAAGTACGGTATGAAACGAGGGATAGACTACACCCTTGATATTGCGCCCGTAGAAACCAACGCAAAATCAGTAATTTTTTAACGGTGAAAAATGATAAGAATAAATATAATTTGTATAGGAAAAATTAAAGAAAAATATTTTACAGACGCAATTTCGGAATATGCAAAGAGGCTTACTGCCTTTTGTAAGTTTTCAATAGTAGAACTTGCGGAAGAAAAAATCAGAAACAATAATCCCAATCAGGCAGAAATTTCAGAGGTAATTGAGGCTGAGGGCGAACGAATAATTAAAAAAATCGGTTCTGGCGACTATGTTGTGGCTATGTGCATAGAGGGAAAACAGCTTTCAAGCGAGGAACTCTCGGCAATGCTTGATAATGCCGCAATTATGGGAAAAAGTACGGTTGACTTTATAATCGGCGGAAGTTACGGACTGAGCAATAAAGTGAAAAGCAGAGCCGATTTTAAACTTTCAATGAGCAAAATGACTTTTCCGCACCAAATGGCGAGAATGGTGCTTTCCGAACAGATTTACCGTTCGTTTGAAATTTCAACTAATGGCAAATATCATAAATAGAGGTAAAAAATGGCTTTAGACGGTATTTTTTTAAGATATATAAAACACGAAATAGAAACCGAGGCGCTCGGTGCAAGGGTATCGCAGATTTATCAGCCAAACAGAGATGAGCTTGTGTTTGCAATGCGCACCTTTAACGGCAACAAAAAGCTTTTGCTTTCTGCAAGGGCAAATTCTCCGAGAGTGCATTTTTGCAGTCACACTCCCGAAAACCCACCGTCGCCGCCAATGTTCTGTATGCTTTTACGCAAGCGAATAGGCGGCGGCAAGCTCGTAGCGGTTCGTCAGCAGGAGTGCGACAGAGTGCTTTTTCTCGACTTTGAGTGCGTAAACGAGCTTGGCGATACTGTTCTTATAACCGTAGTATGCGAAATTATGGGTATGTATAGCAATATAATTATTGTCGATTCAAACGGAGTGATTATAGATTCGCTAAAGAGGGTAGACCTTACAATGAGCAGTCGCAGACTTGTACTGCCGAATATTAAATATGAACTTCCCGAGGCGCAGGATAAACTTTCGATTCTTGACCACTCAGCGGAAGAAATTGCCGAAAAGACAGTTGATTTTGACGGCGAAATGACGCTTAATAAGGCACTTTTAAAAGCAATTCAAGGTGTGTCGCCGCTTGTGTGCCGAGAGCTTGAGTATCAGGTGGGCGAGGGCACAACCACTCATATGGACAGGGCGCATTATGAAAAATTAATCGAAGTAATTGATAATCTTTATATGAATGTAAACAGATATGCAGGCAAGCCTTGTATGGTTGTAAGAGATGACGGCAAGCCGATAGATTTTACATTTATGAATGTTGAGCAGTACGGCAATTTTGCGCAAATTAAGTATTTTGATACTTATTCTCAGCTCCTTGACAGCTTTTACGAAACAAGGGATTCAAGAGAGAGAATGAGGGTAAAGTCGCAGGATTTGACAAAATTGCTTGCTAATTTGAGCGAGCGAACTTCCCGTAAACTTTCAAAGCAAAAGATTGAGCTAAAGGAATGTGCAAATCGTGAACAGCTGAGAATTAACGGCGATTTGTTGCAGGCAAACCTTTACAGAATTGAGCGTGGCGCAAGTTTTGCAGAGGTAGAGAACTTTTATGATGAAAATATGGCGCTTATTCGCATAAAGTTAAATCCGGCAATTTCTCCTGCCGCAAATGCGCAGAAGTATTACAAGGATTACCAAAAGGCAAAGAACGCAGAGCATATTCTTACCGAGCAAATAAAAAAGGGCAGGGCAGAGCTTGAATACATTGATTCTGTACTTGATACGGTCAGCCGTGCGGAGAGCGAACGAGAGCTTGCGCAGATAAGAGAAGAACTTACAGAGCAGGGCTATTTGCGTAAACAAAAGGGCAGGCAAAGACCGCAGGCGGCACTTCCACCGCTTGAGTTTACCTCGAGTGACGGCTTTAAAATTCTTGTGGGCAGAAATAATACTCAGAATGATAAGCTGACCTTAAAAACAGCAAACAAAAACGATATGTGGCTGCACACAAAGGATATTCATGGCTCGCATACAATTATTTTAGCCGAAGGCAAAGAGATAAGCGATACCGCAATTTTAGAGGCGGCTCAGCTTGCGGCATATTACAGCAAGGCAAGAGAAAGCAGCCAAGTACCTGTTGATTATACGCTTGTGCGTTATGTAAGCAAGCCAAGCGGTGCAAAACCGGGTATGGTTATTTATGTAAATAATAAAACGGTTTATGTTACGCCAAAGGCAAATGTTTAAACTGTTGATATTGTATTCTTTTATATTTTGTGCTATAATAAATACAAATTTTGGACAAGGAAGTTCATTTGGACTCCCTTGTCTTTTTTATTGGAGGTAATAGGTATGAAAAAGCCGTTAATAGGCGTAGTTCCGCTTGTAGATTTTGAAAAAGAATGTTATTGGATGCTGCCTAACTATATGAAAGGTATTGAAATTTCGGGAGGTGTTCCCGTAATGCTGCCCTTGACAGAGGACAAGGAGGTTATAAAACAGCTTGTAAATACTTGTGACGGATTTTTGTTTACAGGCGGACAGGATATTGCACCACGGATTTATAATGCCCAAAAATCAGAGCTATGCGGCGAAAGCTGTTCTCAAAGAGATAATATGGAAACCGAGCTGTTCAGATTGGCTTATGATGCGGATAAATCAGTTCTCGGCATTTGTCGTGGCATACAATTCATAAATGCCGTAATGGGCGGCACACTCTATCAGGATTTAAATACAGAACATCCAAGCACTGCTGTTCATCATCAGCCACACCCATATGACAAACCTATTCACAGCGTGAGTATAAATAAAAATTCACCTTTGCATAAACTCTTGAATGTTGATTTGCTAAATGTTACAAGTCTGCACCATCAGGCAGTAAAAGATATTGCACCGAATCTTGAGTGTATGGCGGTTTCGGAGGACGGACTTATAGAGGCACTGTTTGCACCCGACAAAAAATTTGTATGGGCGGTGCAGTGGCACCCGGAGTATTCTTTCTTTTTAGATGAAAACAGCAGAAAAATATTTAAAAAATTTATAGACAGCACAAATTAAATCTGTTTTTTAAGCCTTGCTTTACGCAGGGCTTTTTTTATGCGCTAATTTTTACAATTCTTTACAAGAGAAATAAACAAATATAACTCTACTGTAAAAATCGGGTGTTAGAATAATGTCAGAAAAGGGAAAGAGAAATGGAGAAAAAGACTAAAAGCACTACGGTCGTTGACGAAAACCACACATCGGCAGATTTCCGGCAGAAAATTACATATTAAAAAGCAAATCTGAAATTGTACCGTCTTACACAGTTTCTATCCCTCTCACAGCAGAACTTCAGAAAGAGTCATCTACACTTTCATATTCACTTGCACTTGAAAACGACACAGCCTTTGTTCCAAGCGGCAAAAGGTATCTGTAACAATCGCAGGTACAAGCTACTCCCGCAACCGGATGGTGCTTGCAGGTGAGGTTGAGAGTGCAGCAACGCCTACACTCAGATACCAATTCATTATGCCTGATGAAAGCATTGTAGAAACCACAGGCGCAAAAGATGAGGTAAACGGTGTTGAACTTGCATCATTTACAGAGGACGGCTCAACAACATTTACAGTAAAGCCCGTTCTCAACAATCCGTCAACTCCTAAGGGCGTTAAGTATTCAGGTACTATGACATATGCCGTATCACTTACAGACGCCGAATAATTTTCCTACAACTGAAAAGTTATCTAAACTTTTCCTTCCCTTACGGCAGATCGTTGCAGATGAGTAACGGTCTGTTTTTTTCTTTGCAAAGGCTTTTATTTATTAAAAATGTATGATATAATAACATAAAACAACAAATTTTAAGGGATGATGTTATGAAATTTGTACATTTATCTGATTTGCATTTAGGGAAGCGTGTAAACGGCTATTCTATGATTGAAGATCAGAAATACATATTATTAAAAATATTGAATGTAATTGATGAGCAAAAGGCAGAGGCTGTTGTAATAGCAGGCGATGTGTATGACAAGCCTATACCGCCGACAGAGGCAGTGCAGCTTTTCGATGATTTTTTATTCAGACTTGTGGAAAGAAATTTGCAGATATTGGTTATAAGCGGAAATCACGATTCCCCCGAACGAATTGCGTTCGGTTCCCGCTTTATGGACAAAAGCGGAGTGCATATGTCGCAGGTTTATAACGGCAAAAATGACCTTGTAGAGCTAAAAGACAAGTACGGAAAGGTTAATTTTTATATGCTCCCGTTTGTAAAACCGTCTAATGTACGCAGATTTTTTGAGGACGAAGAAATAAATACATATACCGATGCTGTTCGTGTTGCCGTATCTCATATGAATGTAAACAAAAAAGCAAGGAATGTGATTATCACACATCAATTTGTAACAGGTGCCCAGCGCTCGGAGTCGGAAACAATAGCCGTTGGCGGTACAGACAATGTTGATTCATATGTATTTGACGATTTTGACTATGTAGCCCTTGGTCATATTCATGGCCCACAAAATGTCGGAAAAAATACTGTCCGCTATTGCGGCACTCCTCTTAAATATTCTTTTTCGGAAATAAGCCACAAAAAATCCATTACCGTTGTTGAAATGAAAGAAAAGGGTAATGTTAAGGTTTCAACCGTTGAGCTTACCCCAAAACTTGATATGCGGGAAATCAAGGGTACTTATGAGGAATTAACTTTTAAGAAAAATTACGAAAATACAAATACCGAAGATTATTTGCATATAATTCTTACCGATGAAGAAGATGTTGCGGATGCGGTTGCAAAACTCAGATGCGTTTATCCGAATTTAATGAAACTCGATTACGATAATACCCGCACAAGAAATTCCCTTGCTTTGACGCAGGCGGAAAAAACAGAAAAGAAAACCGATACAGAATTATTATCGGAATTTTTTGAAAAGCAGAACGGAAAGCCTTTGAGCGATGAACAGCTTGAGTATGCGGCAAATTTATTTGAGCAGATTAAGGAGGAATTTTAGTGCGACCTATAAAACTGACTATGTCGGCATTCGGCCCTTATGCAAAAAAGCAGGAGGTTGATTTTGAAAAGCTCGGCAAAAGCGGACTTTATCTTATTACAGGCGATACGGGAGCAGGCAAAACTACCATATTTGACGCAATCAAATACGCTCTTTACGGCGAGGCGAGCGGCAGTAACAGAGATTCTTCTATGTTTCGTTCCAAATATGCTGATGACGACACTCCAACATTAGTTGAGCTGACTTTTGCGAATGGTGATAAGGAATATACCGTAAAGCGCAATCCCGAATATATGAAAAAGAAAGCTAAGGGCGATGGCTATACCAAAAAAGCCGCAGGCGCAGAGCTTACTCTCCCAAACGGTGATGTTGAAACAAATAAAAAGGCGGTAGACACAAAGCTCGTTGAAATTCTCGGTGTTACCCCAACTCAGTTCTCACAAATTGCAATGATTGCTCAGGGAGATTTTCTGAAACTTTTGCTTGCAGAAACAAAGGACAGGCAGGTTATTTTCAGAAGTATATTTAAAACCGATATATATAAAATTTTTCAGGAAAAGGTTAAAAACGATTTCAGCGAGATTGAAAAGGAGAGAGAAAAAGCAAACGATTATATCAGTCAATATATTAACAGTGCGGTTTGCAGTAAAGACAGCGTATTTTCAATAGATTTGCAAAAGGCGCAGAGCGGCGAAATGCTTACGGCTGATGTAATTGAGCTTATAAAAAACATAATTAAAGATGACAGTGAGTCATTACAAATTTCGACAGAAAAGCTGAAAGCCGCAGACAAAAAAATTGATGCTATTACAGGAATAATAACTAAGGCTGAAGAACAAAATAAAAATCGTGTGATGCTGAAAAATACAAACGATAAGCTACAAAAAATGCTGCCCGAATCGGAAGTTTTAAAATCAGCGCTTGAAAAAGAAAAGAAAAAAGAACCGCAAACACATGAATTTGAAAAGAATGTAACTATAATTGAGCAGCAGCTAAAAGACTATGACGAGCTTGATTTATTGGCTAAAAAGATTAAAGATAATACGGAAAAGTATAATTTAAGTCAAAAATCTTTAAGCGATAATGAAAAACAGCTTATAAAGCTCGGCGAAAGCTTAGGCGAATATAAAGAAGAGAGCGTTTCCCTTGAAAGCAGTGCCGAAAACAGGCTGAAATTCTCTACCGAGCTTGAAAAAATCGTTGTGAAAGAAAATGAAATTTTACAGCTGAAAAATGATTTAAAAGAGCTTAAAAAGTTAGAAAACGACTATTTGCTTGCACAAAAAGAATATGTCTTGGCTGAAGAAAAGGCGAAGTCTGTTAAAGAGAATTCGGACAAAATGCGAATTGCATTTAACAGCGAGCAAGCAGGAATTATTGCAGAAACCTTAACAGACGGCGAGCCTTGCCCTGTATGCGGTTCATGCACACATCCGCATAAAGCTGTAAAATCAGAAAATGCCCCTACCGAGGCGGAAGTTAAGAAATCGGAAAAGGAGGCTAAAGACTTACAGGATAAAGCTAATGTTTTAAGCAGTAAATGCGGCGAAAAGGGCGGAGTTTACAACAATGCAAAAAAGACAGCCAAAAGCAATTTGAAAAAGCTGATTGAAGATGCGGAGTTGGATAGCGCCGAGGATAAGATTGCAAAAATTCTTGACGAAATCAAGCAGAATAAAACCCAACTCAAAACACAAATAACCGAAGAAGATAAGAAACTGAAAAGAAAATCAGAGCTTATCGAAATTATTAAGGATACCGAGGAAAAATTAAACAGCGCAAACGAACAGATATCTAAGCTGAAAGCCGAAATCTCTGCTTACAGTACAGCAGTTGAGGAACAGGAAAAGCAAAAGGAGGGCTTGCTTAAAAAACTTACTTTTGACAGCAAAAAGTCGGCAACGGCAGAAATATTAAAATTAAAAAATACAATTCGTACAAATAAAGAGCAAGCCGAGAAAGCCGAAAAGGCCTACAAAGACTGCGAAAAAGCAATTAACGATTATAAAGCACAGATTGCTCAGCTTAACGAAATACTTAAAAATGCCGAAAATGTAGACATTGAAGATAAAAAGAGCGAAAAAAGTATTCTTGTTAATGAGAAAAATCAGCTTGCAGAGAAAAATAACATAATATCTCAGCGTATTATTGCAAACAAATCGGCTTTAGAAAAGCTGAACGCAAAATCCGAGGAGCTTGCACAACTTGATATAAATTGGCGAGAAATGAAATCGCTTTCCGATACCGTAAACGGCACACTGTCGGGAAAGCAGAGAATGACGCTTGAAACCTACATTCAAACCGCTTTCTTTGATAAGATTATCAGCAGGGCAAATGTTCACCTTATGAGAATGTCGGGCGGTAATTATGACCTAAAGCGCAAAGAGGTTGTGGATAACCTAAAGGGTAAAAGCGGACTTGACTTGAATGTTATTGACCATTACAACGGTACGGAGCGAAGCGTAAAAAGCCTTTCGGGCGGCGAATCTTTCATTGCGTCACTTTCACTTGCACTCGGTCTTTCAGATGAAATACAGGCGTCGGCAGGCGGAATAAGAATGGAAACAATGTTTGTTGACGAGGGTTTCGGTTCACTCAGTGAGGAAACACTCAGACAGGCTATGCAGGCTTTGTCGAGCCTTTCCGAAAACAACCGCCTTGTGGGCATTATATCCCATGTGGCAGAGCTTAGGACAGAAATCGACAAGCAAATTGTTGTTACCAAAGAGAACTCGGGTGGCAGTAAGGTAGAACTGAGGCTCAATTAGTGATCTTGTCGATTTGACATATTTCACAAAATATGTTACAATTAACTGTAAATATCGGGGAATTGTACGCTGTTTACAATTCCCTTTTTGTTATTAAAAAAGAGGCGGTAAGATGAAAAAATTTATTGCACTTTTTCTTGTTTTGCTGACTGCAATGCTTTGCGTTTGCGGCTGCTCTATGGGAAATGAAAGTATCCGTTTTGGTGCGGCGGGATTAGGCGGTGTTTATCACCAAACCGCAACATCAATTAAACAGCTTGCTGAAAAAGACGGAGAGCTTAATATTGATTTAAAAACAACGGCAGGCTCGGCAGCTAATGTTCGTTTGCTTTCGCAGGGCTATCTTGACGCAGCCATTGCACAGTCGGATATTATCAGCGATGCCTACAACGGTGAAAATTCTTTTAAAACACCTTATAAGGATTACAGCGCTGTCGCAGCACTTTATACCGAGGTGTGCCACATAGTTGTAAGGGCAGATTCCGATATAAACAGCATAGACGACCTGCTCGGAAAGACCGTAAGCATCGGCGAAGAGGAGTCAGGCTCTGAGCTTAATGCAAAGCAGATTTTGTCTGCATATGGCTTAAACCAAAAAATGATAAAGGAAGTTAATCTTGACTATGCCGAATCGGCAAAGGAGCTTGTATCGGGTGATATTGATGCTGCATTTTGGACATTGGGAACAAATGCAACTGTAATTGATGAGCTTGCTAAACAGTGCGATATAAGACTTATCGGTATAGATAAGGCAACTTCCTCAAAGCTAAAATCCGCATACTCGTATATTGACTGTACTGTAAATGCAAATACATACAGCGGTCAGACAAAAGCAGTGGATACAGTAGGAGTTAAGTCGGTGCTTATTGTAAGCAACAAACTTTCAAACGATAAAGTAAAGTCGCTTACAAAGCTGATTTTTGATAACGCAAACGAACTCCAGCTTACTGTTTCGGCTGACCTTGATATTGTGGAAAAAGATGCCGTAATAGGTGTAAATATTCCGTTCCATAGCGGTGCAGCGGAGTATTACAGCGAAAAGGGCGTTGAAGTAAAAACAGCAGAATAACTCCGAAAGGAATGTAAACATTGAGCATTACACTTGATATGTATCAGACAATCGCAGTTGCTGTTGTTGTACTGATTTTAGGAAGTTTTCTTAAAAAGAAAATTTCTTTTCTCGAAAAATTCTGTATTCCTGCCCCTGTAATCGGCGGATTAATATTTGCCGTTTTCACATTGATATGCTATTCAACAGGAATACTTGAAATTGATTTTGACGACACTCTAAAAGAAGTCTGCATGGTATTTTTCTTTACCTCGGTAGGCTTTCAGGCAAACCTTAAGGTTCTCAAAAGCGGAGGCAAGCCGCTCCTTGTTTTTCTCATACTTGTAATCGTTCTTATAATTACCCAGAACTTTACAGCGGTCGGACTTGCAAATTTGCTCGGACTTGATTCCCTTGTAGGTATGACCACAGGTTCAATACCTATGGTTGGCGGTCACGGTACTGCAGGCGCTTTTGGTCCGGTACTTGAGGACTTTGGTATAAGCGGCGCTACAACAGTCTGCACCGCCGCCGCAACTTTCGGACTTATAGCAGGTTCGCTTATGGGCGGCCCTATCGGCAACAGACTCATCAAAAAGCATAATTTGCTTGATACAATAAAAGCGGAAGATGATACTCTCCTTGTTGAGGAAGAAGTAAAGCACGAAAGACATTTTTCAATGTATGCTCCTGCTGTATTTCAGCTTATAATAGCCGTTGGACTTGGCACGGTGGTTTCCGACCTGCTTTCTCTTACAGGTATGACTTTCCCAATTTATATCGGCGCAATGATTATAGCTGCTATTATGAGAAACATAGGCGAATATACAGGAAAAATTACAATTCATATGGGCGAAATAAACGACCTTGGCGGTATTTGCCTTTCACTTTTCCTTGGAATAGCAATGATTACGCTTAAGCTATGGCAGCTTGCCGACCTTGCGCTTCCGCTTATTATACTGCTTGCAGGACAGGCTCTGCTCATGTTCCTCTTTGCTTATTTTGTAGTATTCAATGTAATGGGCAGGGATTACGATGCGGCAGTGGTGGCGGCAGGTACTTGCGGCTTTGGTATGGGCGCAACTCCAAACGCTATGGCAAATATGCAGGCTATCTGCGAAAGATACGCTCCGTCTGTAAAAGCATATCTGCTTATTCCAATCGTGGGCAGTTTGTTTGCAGATTTTCTTAACAGCCTTACAATCACATTCTTTATTAATCTGTTGTAAAATGGAGGTAGTGTATTATGAAGGATAAGGATAAATATTTTGTTGAAACCGAAAATCTTGCTTTTCCTGAAATTCACACAGGCAAAGTAAAGCAAAAGTCAAGCGATAAACCCGACCCGGACGAAACTGTAACTTATGATACGGTAGCCGTCCCCGAAATTCATATTAAAAAGAAAAAGAATAAGTAATTATTTAGCCGTACATTTGTGTTGAGTATGAATGTACGGCTTTAATTATTTTATTCGAAAACAGAAAAATAATTATTGCTTTTCCTCATTGTAAAATACAATTTATTATGGTATAATAATAAAAATACACAGTAAAATATTACCTGAACAGTAAAAACAATGTGATAATTTACAATAAACACTGTTATGTAGTATAAAAATATCAGATTGAAAGATTTTATAGAATTTTAGATGAAGGTGTTTTACAGAAAGGACGACATTTGTGAAATATCATAAGCTGTTGGAAAATGCCAAAAAGCCAAAGGGTTTTTGGGGCAAAAAAATGATAAATTCAATGAACGAAGGTCATTATGAGCTCACCGGTTGGGCACTTGATCATATAAATCTTGAAAGAAATTACAGAGTACTTGATGTCGGCTGCGGCGGAGGACTCACCGTATCAAGAATTGCAGAGAGAATAGGCAATGGTAAGGTTTACGGAATAGACTATTCTGCTCTTTGTATCAAACACTCAAAAGCTCAGAACAGAAAAAATATTCTTTGTAATAAAGTAAAAATTATGCTTGCTTCTGTTTCTTCTTTGCCTTTTGACGATTGCAGCTTTGATGTTGTAACTGCGGTAGAAACCTACTACTTCTGGCCGGACAAGCTGAATGATTTGAAAGAGATATACAGGGTACTCAAGCCGAGTGGTAAACTTATGCTCGTTTTTGAAATGCTAAAAACTCCTGAAGAACCTGACAAATGGAAGGCTGTTGAGGATAAAATAGGCATAAAAACCGTAACAGAGGAGGAGATAAGAGAAATGCTTGCAAAGGCAGGCTTTTCAGACATTGAAACTTACAAAAAGGAGGGCACTACCTGGCTTTGTGCCATAGGTGCAAAAAATTAAATAAAGCAGGTGAATGTATGAAGGCTTTAATTACAGGAGCAAGTTCGGGAATTGGTAAGGAAATTGCAAGGATCTTGGCAGCAATGGGGTATGATTTAATTATTGCGTCAAGAAATTATGATAAGCTGACAGAGCTTAAAGCTGAACTTAAAAATGTAAATGTCAGAGTAATCACCATAGATTTGTCGAGAGAACAAGACGCTATTGATTTGTACGAGCATTTAAAAGATGAGGATATAGATTTTCTTGTTAATAATGCAGGCTTTGGCGCATACGGCAGATTTTTGGATGTTCCTCTGAAAAGGGAGCTTGATTTAATTCACACAAATATAAGCGCAGTTCATATTCTGACAAAATGTTTTTTGCAGGATATGATGAAGAAAAATAAAGGCTGCATTTTAAATGTAGGCTCGTCGGCAGGATTTCTTGCAGGTCCTACCTTTGCAAGCTATTACGCATCTAAAAATTATGTTGTAAGACTTACAGAGGCTATTCATGAGGAGCTTAGGCGACAGGGCAGTAATGTTAAAATTTCAGTCCTTTGTCCCGGCCCTGTAAATACCAATTTTAATAATGTTGCAGATGTAAAGTTTTGCCTTAACGGACTTTCTCCCGACTTTGTTGCAAAGTACGCTATTGAAAAGACTATTAAGGGCAAAATGGTAATAATCCCAGGCTTTACAATGAAGGTGGCAAAGGTTGCTCAGCGCTTTGTAAGTGAAAATATGCTCACAAGAATTTCTTATAATGTGCAGAGCAAAAAAGAGGGACAGGCAAAGGATACAGTGCAGAAAAATTTTAATAAAGCAGAGCACGCTTAAAAGGGGCGGAGAAAATATGAAGAAGTTTATATCGTTTTTACTGATAGGATTTTTCATAGTTTTCTCCGCTCCGTCTGTTTTTGCAGTGAATACAGACGGCGTGATGTTCAAAACAGAGGATGCACAATGCAGTTTAAACAGGATAATAGCGGTTGAGGTGAGAGCAAAATCAAATCAGAAGTTGTCGGCTGTTTTGTTTAAGTTTTCATATGACAGAAATATTCTCGAATACCGCTCAATTTCCACGCCGTCCGACAGCATAGCCTATGCTTACGATAACGGACAAGCTCTGAATGTATCGTATCTATGCAAAAACGGAAAAAATATCAGCAACGAAAGCACTGTTTTTACTTTAAAATTTAAGGCTATCGCCCTCGGAAAATCAGATTTAAAATATACCGCATACGATTGCGTTAATTCCTTACCTGAAAGTGTAGAAATATCCAAATGTGAAAGCGGAACGGTCTATGTGCAAAATGAAAACTCAAACTTAGGTGAAGAGGATACAGAGGAGCAAGGAAATTTGCGAAAATCAAGTGATGATGAAAAATACGAGAGTAAAGATATAACGGGTTCACTCAACTCAGAGTTTGCCGATAACAACACCTTTATGCTCGTTGTCGGTTTGCTCAGCGGAATTGCAGTGTGCGTGTTGTGTTTTATACTGTATTTATTCGTCAAAAAGCGAAAAAACAAGGCAAAAGATGAAAAACAGAGTCATTAGCTTGACATAAATACAATTATGCTATAAAATTTAATTTGAACTTAATAATTTATTATGGTTTATTCGCTTAATTAATAGGGAAGACGGTGTAAGTCCGTCACAACCGCCATTACTGTAAGCAGTTTATAATTTCGGCATATGCCATTGGGTAACCGAGAAGGCGCCGAAACCGCTAACGCAGGCTGTAAGTCAGGAGACCTGCCATAATAAGGTACAGCAACTTTCTTGGGCAACGGGAGAATAGTTATTGGGTAAAATCTTACCCTTTATATAGCTATGCCTCTTTTAAGGGGCTATTTTTTATATAAGGAGAATGTTTATGAAAAAGACAGCAAAAATTATTTCTGCTTCACTTGCAACATTGCTTGTGTCTGCATCGGCAGTACCGGCATTTGCGGCAGAAACAAAAGACATTACAGTTTCACTCCGTATTGAGGGTGTTGATTCTTGTGTCCTTTATGACAACTACACAATTCCGCAGGGCAGTACAGCGTCTGACCTTATTCAGTACGCAGACAGCCTTTCTGATGATGTTACCGTAACAGGTGCTGAAAACAATTACATTACAGATGTAAACGGCGAAACAGCAGGTAAATTCGGCGGCTGGGACGGCTGGCAGTACATTGTAAATTCAGTTTCACCAAGCGTTGGTGTTGGCGATTACACACTCAGCGACAACGACACAGTTGTGCTTTACTATGGCGATTTCCCATGCCTTATTCCTCAGATTGATACTTCGGCTTTAAACAGTGACGGTAAAATCAGCTTTAATGCAGAGTCAACTACATATGACAGTGATTGGAATCCGACCGTAAGCACAGTTGCTATTGCAGATATGACAGTTACTTTTGACGGTCATACTTATACAACAGATGAAAACGGTACAATTTCACTTAGCAAGGCTGATTTTACATCAGGCAAGCACAGCGTACAGGTTGCTAAGAAGAACTCTAACGGCGCACCTGCTGTACTTCGCTATGCAGATGATTTTTCAGTAAATATTTCAAGAGAAAATACTATCAATGTAAATCTCAGAATCGAAGGCCCGGAGGCTTGCTATTACAACGATACACTCGAAATTACAAGCGGCAGTAATGTAGCAGAGCTTATCAGCCTTGCAGATGAGATTTCTGATGATCTCGAAGTAGTTGGTGCAGACGCAGGCTACATTTCAGAAGTAAACGGCATTTCAGCCGGTTCATTTGGCGGCTGGGACGGCTGGTACTATGCAGTAAACGGTGTTGTTCCTAACTTTGGCGTAAAGGACTACACTCTCAGCGAGAGCGACAATGTTGTACTTTACTATGGCGAATATCCTTGCTATCTCCCAATCGCAGATACTTCATTACTTACAACCGAAGGTAAAATTACTTTTACAGCAAAGGCTACTTTCGGTGACGCTGTTCTTCCTATCGACAATATGACAGTATATTTTGACGGAAAAGAATACACAACAGATTACAATGGCGTAGTTGTAATTGATGAGAATCAGCTCACATTCGGCGATCATAGCTTACAGGTAGAAAAGTACGGTTACAGCGGTGCTCCTGCCGTTCTCAGATACGCTGATGATTACAAAGTATTTGTAGATACAAAGATTATTAACGATGTAAACCTTAACGGTGAGGTTGATATTAACGATGTAACACTTATTCAGACAAGCCTTAGCGGCAATACTGTTCTTACAGATGAGCAGAAAAGAATTGCCGATATTGACAAAGACGGTAAGTTTGATGTAAACGATGTTACAAAACTCCAGACTATTATTTCAGGTCAGGCAGAATAATTCTAATAAGGAATGATTAATATATGCTGAAAAGAATTACAGCTTTGCTCGTATGTGCGGTTATGATGTCTTTATCGGTTGCGGTAAATGCGGCAGGCACATACACAAAAGAAGATATTTCAAAAGTCATTGACGGAATAATCTCATACAAGTCAGCCACACTCAAGGCTGACGATACAGCGGCATTTATGCAAAAGCTCTCCGCTACAACAGACAGCTCTGAAACCCAGTGGTACATTATTTCTATGTCAAAATACGGTAAAGATGTATCGGCAGTAAAGAGTTCTATGATAAAATCTGCTGAAAAGCTGTATCAATCCAAAAGCAAGGCTACTGATTTTCAGCGTACCGCACTTGCGCTTTACGCTTGCGGACTTAATCCCGAAGATATTAACGGATATAATCTCCTCAGTGACGGAGCTTATAACAGCGAAAATGTGAACAAGCAGGGCATAAATGCTTATGTTTATGCCTTGCTGTCACTCGACTGTGCAAACGCAAAAGTTCCGAGTGACGCAAAATACGACAGAGAGTATTTTATCAAAAAAATAATCGGTTTACAGCTTTCGGACGGCGGCTTTACTCTTATGGGAAAGTCAGCCGATACAGATGTTACCGCAATGTGCATACAGGCACTTGCTCCTTACAAATCCGACAGCTCGGTAAACGAGGCTATTGACAGAGCAGTAAGCGTTTTGTCAAAAAAGCAGAATGATAAGGGCGGATATTCCTCTTTCGGTACAGTAAATTCCGAGAGCGTTTCTCAGGTTATATCGGCACTTGTTGCACTTGGTATAGATGTGCAGACAGATTCAAGATTTATTAAAAACGGAAATACACTTATAGATAATCTTATGTCATTCAAAAATTCAGACGGTGGTTTTGCTCATACCGAAAACGGCAAATCAAATAACATCGCTTGCTATCAGGCGTTAAATTCACTTGTTGATTTGTATAAATATATGACTAAGGGCAACACAGAGATTTTTGAATTTGAAGAAACAAAGAAAAATAATACTGACAATGGAAATTCTCAGCAGAATAGCGGTAATACAGAGTCGGGCAATTCTGCTGTTAATATAGACAGCAACGATAAAAATAATTCTGTTAATACGGGCGATATTACGCAGAAACATAATTCGGAGTCAAGCAATTCCGATGAATACGAAAATCAAAAAATGGACTCGGCAAACGGTAATTATGAGCCGTTTACTTTAGCCTCAACTCCCGACTCAGTGGCGGCTAAATCAGAAGACAATAATAATTTTATTTATTATGTTTCGCTTATCGGTCTTATAGCTGTTGCGGTTGTGCTTATAATTATCAGATTAACCGTACTCAGAAAAAACGGCGAGCCATTCAGACTTTTTGGCAGAAAAAAGGGTGACAAATAATGAAAACTAAGCTACTGATTCTCTTATTGATTATTACCGCAGTATTTTGCGGCTGTTCGGTTCAGTCACCCGAGGACTATTACTCTTCCTCGTCTGAAAAAGAGGGAATGGAAGTCCTCATTTCTATAAACTGTTCAACTATTCTAAATAATATGGATCAGCTTGAGAGCGGACTTGAAAGCTATGTTCCGAGTGACGGCGTTATCTTAAAGCCTACAAAGGTAACCCTTGGCGAAAAAGCAACCGCCTATGATGCACTCAGTGAGGCGTGCCGTCAGAATAAAATTCAGTACGAATACGAGGGAACAGGCGCTGACATTTACATTGAGGGCATAGCTAATCTCTATGAATTTTCTTGCGGTCAGCTTTCAGGCTGGGAATATTGCGTAAATGATGTTTTCCCGTCGGTAGGCTGTAATTCTTATGACATACAAGACGGAGATACCATCAAGTTTTTATATACTTGCGACTTAGGCGCAGATATTGGCAATGAATTTACAGGAGAAGAATAATGTTAAGGTTTAATTCCTTTAATCCGATAGCTCAGCTTGTCTATTTTTTAGCTGTGCTGTCGGTGTCAATGTTCACTTGGAATTATATAATTTTACTGCTTTCGCTTATTTCGGCGGTGGCATATTCTGTTTTACAAAAGGGTTTTAAAGCATTTTTAAAATCCTTTTTTGGTTATGCGATGATTTTCCTGCTTGTAACAATAACAAACCCAATTTTTTCTCACAAAGGCATAACTCCGCTTGTCTTTATAAACGATGTGCCAATTACACTTGAGGCGATAGTTTACGGAGCAGTCCTCGGTTTAATGCTTTTGAGCGTAATACTTTGGTTTTCCGTTTTCAACAGCGTGTTCGATTCTGAAAAGCTGATTTATATTTTCGGTAGAATTTTACCTCGCCTTGCCCTTTTGTTTTCTATGGTACTCCACTTTGTGCCAAAGTTTATTTTAGTATTTAAGCGCACATTGTCGGCACAGTCTGACTTTTGCGGTAAAAATAAATTTAAAAAATATATCGGTGCGTTTTCGGCATCGGTATCGGTAATGCTTGAGGGTTCTGTGCAGACAGCCGACTCTATGAGTGCGAGAGGCTACGGAGTGAAAAAGCGCAGTTTTTATTCTCGTTTCCCGTTTACAAAGTCAGATGTTGCGTTTACGGCAGTAACTCTTACTATGTTTTTTGTTGTGCTTTCGGCATTTGCAACTGGTCAGCTTAGTTTTCAAATATACCCACATATCGAGATGTGCGATATTACAGTGGTATCAATACTCGGTATGGTATCATTTGGAGTGCTATCGTTTATGCCGTTTATTATTGAGTTAAAGGAGGAGCTTGTATGGAAATATTCTCTGTCAAAAATTTGAGCTTTACATATCCGCAAATGCAGACAAAGGCGCTTGATGATGTCAGCTTTTCGGTAAAAAAGGGAGAGTTTTGCGTTATATGCGGGCAGTCGGGATGCGGAAAAACCACATTGCTCAGATTGTTAAAACCGCAGTCTGCTCCTCATGGCGAAAAAAAAGGAGAAATCCTTTTTTGTTCGCAAAGTTTGGATAAGTGCAGTGATGTGGATACGGCATTCAAGATTGGTTATGTAGCGCAAAATCCCGAAAATCAGATTGTTACCGATACCGTTATGCATGAGCTTGCGTTTACACTTGAAAATATGGGACTTTCAAGTGAAGAAATTAATATCAAGATAAGTGAAACCGCAACATATTTCGGACTTTCAAAAATAATTGAGCAAAAGACAAATTCACTTTCAGGCGGTCAAATGCAGATTCTAAACCTTGCGGCTGCCTCGGTTGCCGAACCCGATGTTTTAATTCTTGACGAACCCGCAAGTCAGCTTGACCCCGTATCGGCAGAGAATTTCTTTACTATTCTTGATAAGCTAAATAAAGACTTAGGAATTACGGTTATCATCTGCGAGCATAGGCTTGAAAATCTCTTTCCGATTGCAGACCGAATTATTGTTATGGAGCAGGGCAAAATTATCTCGGACACAACACCAAGGGATACTTGCAAAAGCCTTTGCGCTGTTTCACAAAATCACCCTATGATGCTCGCTTTGCCTGTTCCTACAAGACTTTTTTCCGTTTCACATTCCGATACTATTTGCCCGATTACCGTAAAAGAGGGCAGAGAGTTTTTTGATAATCATTGCAGTGGCAAAAATATATCTTTAAATAAACAAGCAAGCAATAATTCTGCTGATGAAATACTATCTGTAAAAAATGTTTATTTCAGATACGAAAAGAAGTCAGAAGATGTGTTGCTCGGTCTTGACTTAACCGTAAAAAAAGGAGAAATATTTTCCGTTGTAGGAGCTAACGGCAGTGGAAAATCCACACTGCTTTCCGTAATCGGTTCAAAATTAAAGCCGTACAGGGGCAAGGTGAAGGTTTCTGAAAAAACCGCTACAATGCCACAAAATCCGCAGCTCCTTTTTGTAAAGGATACTTTAATGGAAGATTTTAAATCCGTTTGCGGAGATATTGAAAAAATTAATACATTAAGCCAACGATTTAATGTTTCAAATTTTTTAAATCATCACCCATATGACCTCAGCGGCGGTGAAATTCAGCGAGCAGGTTTCGTAAAGCTGCTGTTGCTTGAGCCAAAAATATTGTTGCTTGACGAACCCACCAAGGGTTGTGACAGCTTTTCAAAGGCAGAACTCGCAAAAATTTTGCATGAACTTTCGCAGAGCGGAATAACTGTTTTGCTTGTTACTCACGATCTTGATTTTTCTGCCGAGGTATCAACAGTATGCGCAATGCTTTTTAACGGCACTCTTTCAAAAAGACTTGAGCCGCACGAATTTTATTGCGGAAAAAGATTTTACACAACTTCTGCAAATAAAATTTCAAGGGGAATACAAGACGGCATAATTACTACCGCCGAGCTTCTTTCTTGTGTTGAGGAGGGCTAAAATGACTGCTAAAAAGGTAATTAAATATTTATGCGTGTTTTTAGTAGCGCCGCTTATCGTGCTTTGCGGAGTATTTTTCTTAGGCGACAGAAAATACGCTTTCGTTTCACTCGCTCTTTCGGTAGTTGCCTGTATTCCTTTTTTTGTATCATTTGAAAAGGGAAAAAACGATGCTCGCAGAATTGTTATAATTGCGGTTATGACAGCATTGTCGGTTGCAGGTAGATTTGTGTTTGCACCGATTCCGTTTTTTAAGCCTGTTACGGCTATTGTAATTATTACCGCAATTTATCTTGGTGCAGAGGCTGGCTTTATTACCGGTGCTTTTTCAGCCGTAGTTTCAAATTTCTATTTCGGGCAAGGGCCATGGACTCCGTTCCAAATGTTTGCTTGGGGATTAATAGGATTTCTTGCAGGTCTGCTTGCAAAAAGACTTCTTGAAAGCAAGGTACTGCTTATTATTTTCGGTGCGCTTTCAGGTGTTGTGTTTTCTTTTATAATGGATGTGTGGACAACGCTTTGGGCAGACGGCACGTTTAATATTGCAAGATTCATTGCGAGTATTACAACCGCCGCTCCGTTTACGGTGGTGTATATGGTTTCTAATGTGATTTTTTTGTTGTTGCTTACAAAGCCAATCGGCAGAAAATTACAGCGATTAAAAATAAAATACGGAATATTTTAGGACAAGGGAGAGCCAAGCTTTCCCTTTTTTATTTTGTCGTGTATTATTTGCCTGTCTACTGCATATAATTTTTTGTATGGAGGTAATATATGGCAATGATAAAAAAACACAAACAAACCTTGCTGTCAGCATTGCAGAGAGTGTTCTGCTTTATTTTGGCGGCAATCATTCTTGGCGCAGTCGGCGTTCCATCTGCTGTACTTGCACTCGACAACTCGGCCCCGACAGTGGAAATTGTCGGATTTATGAGGGGGGATAGCAAAGATCTTCGCTCAAGTGAGCTTTTAATGGCAAAGCTAAGTAATTACAGCGGAAACCCTGAGAAGCTGACTTACGAATGGGGGAACAAGCTCGGCACTTATCTGTATGTGTTTGACAAGCACGATATGGCTGTTGTGCGTGGCACAAAAAGCGAAATTGAAATTTACAACACTGACAAAAATGTTAGTCCGTCAAAGAATATGGCAGGCAGAACGCATAATAAAACCTATTCTAAAAAAGGTTTTGTTTATGCGGCTGTATACGGCGCAGGTGTCAGCAGCGAGAAATTAAAGGGTGGTATTTCCGTAAAGGTAAAGGATTCATATGGAAATATCATTGCAACAGCATCTTATACCGATGATTTTAAAGATTATGATTTGTCAAAGGATATGGCAAACGCAGTATTCGGTGTGTTTGAGGGAGAAACTGTTGACATCCTTAACCTTTTAGGTCAAAGCTCTGTTGTTCATGTTGTATGCCCTGCCTGTTATGTAAGTCAAGGAAAGATTGTTTCGGGCAGTGATTGCATCAGCTTGGAAAAATCGCCTAACGGTTATAGTATTCGTGGACTTAAAGCGGGCGAAGGCGTAATAACAATTAAGCTTGAAAAGAAAAACTGTAAGTTCCATATGGACTCTGAGAACAGTTCAACCACAACGGTTAAGGTATTTAAAAAACCTGATACCTCTACAACCGCTACAACACTCACGCTTACAAACCTTGATGATCGTTGCGAATACTACATTGGCGGTGTTAAGGGCGAAGTTTCAGACGGGAAAATTGTATTTACAAATCTCACACCGTCTACTGAATATACAGTAGAGGTTAGGGGCAATTATATTGATGATGACGGTGTTTCAAAGACTGCCTATGCCTATGTTAAAGATACAACGAAGAACAGCTATTCGGCAAGTGTTGTGTTTAAACTTGATGACAGCATTGCAGACACTGAAACCATATTTGGAAACGCCTTTGAGGTTGCAGTAAAATCAGACGATGATTATATTTTATTGCAGAGCAGTGAAAACGGCTATACCGCTGAGCTTACTAAGGGTAATTATAAAGTATATCTAAAGGACGGCAACAGTTATAAGCAGATTGAAGATGTTGTACTTTGCGTAGATGAAAACAATAACAGCGCTGAAATCAAGTATTACTCAGTGTTTTATGATCTTAACGGCGGTACTCTGAACGAAGATTTAGAATATATCTATCGTGAGGGCGCATCTGTTACAACGATTGCAAGCAAGCCGACTAAATATGAATATGTATTTGACGGCTGGCAGTGCGGTGACGATACTTTCGCAGGAAATCAGATTATAACTGAATCTATTAATAGAAAGTATGAATTATCCGCTCTTTGGGAAGTAGATAAAATCGGTGACGGCGAGAACCCTGACGGAATCCCCGATAAGTATCAGAAAAAAGTTACCTTTAAAGTGGTAAACGGCACTTGGGAGGATAAAACAAACAAAGATATTTCTTTCTATGTAACCCTGCTTGACGATAACGGCAAGTGGAGTGTGAACGGCTCGGCAAGAATAAATATTCCAACAGGTATGATAGCCAATTACGGCTACGAAAACGGCAAGTGGGATATTGAGCCAAAGTCACCTGTAAAGGGCACAAATGCCGAAACTTACATTTATGCTTTTTCAAAGAAAACAGATCCAAAGGTTGATTACAAAGAGCCGAAAGAAAACGATAAGCCAACACCTACTACACAGGTTGTAGAGTACGGAAAGAAAATTCAAGTAAAGCCTAACGGCGGTGTGTGGACGCATGACGGAAAAACCTATAAAGGCGAAGATGTAGCAACCTTTGTGCTTGAAAAGAATATAAAACTTGACGATCCGACACGCATAAATTATGTATTTATGGGTTGGGACAAAAAGAAAGGCACAGGAGATATAGCATATATCTTTACTGCTCTTTGGGAAGTAGATAAAATCGGTGACGGAGAGAACCCTGACGGAATCCCCGATAAGTATCAGAAAAAAGTTACCTTTAAAGTGGTAAACGGCACTTGGGAGGATAAAACAAACAAAGATATTTCTTTCTATGTAACCCTGCTTGACGATAACGGCAAGTGGAGTGTGAACGGCTCGGCAAGAATAAATATTCCAACAGGTATGATAGCCAATTACGGCTACGAAAACGGCAAGTGGGATATTGAGCCAAAGTCACCTGTAAAGGGCACAAATGCCGAAATTTTCACCTATGCTTTTTCAAAGAAAACAGATCCAAAGGTGGATTACAAAGAGCCGAAAGAAAACGATAAGCCAACACCGACTACACAAGTTGTAGAGTACGGCAAAAAAATTCAAGTAAAGCCAAACGGCGGTGTGTGGACGCATGACGGAAAAACCTATAAAGGCGAAGATGTAGCTACCTTTGTGCTTGAAAAGAATATAAAACTTGACGACCCGACACGCACAAATTATGTGTTTATGGGTTGGGACAAAAAGAAAGGCACAGGAGATATTGCATATATATTTACTGCCCTTTGGGAAGTTGACAAAATCGGCAATGGCGAGAACCCTGACGGAATACCCGATAAGTATCAGAAAAAAGTTACCTTTAAAGTGGTAAACGGTACTTGGGAGGATAAAACAAACAAAGATATTTCTTTCTATGTAACCCTGCTTGACGATAACGGCAAGTGGAGTGTGAACGGCTCGGCAAGAATAAATATTCCAACAGGTATGATAGCCAATTACGGCTACGAAAACGGCAAGTGGGATATTGAGCCGACTCAAACCGTATCGGGAACAGAAGAAGTTATCTATGTTTATTCATTTGAAAAGATAGCCGAAACAAAGCCACAGCCTACAACATCACAGCCAACTCCGACAGTGAAAACTGTTGTGCAGGAAAAAACAGTTTATAAAACTCAGTATGTAGAGCCAATAACACTAAAAACAGGTGAGAATCTCACATTTTTAGGCGTACTTTCAGGTTTATGTGCATTAGGCTTTGCAGGAACAATCATTTTCGCTAAGAAAAGAAGTAAGTAATAACAAAAAGGCGATTGCAGAGTAATTTGCAGTCGCCTTTTTTCAAGTATAGAATAATAAAGCTTAAATTTGAGGTTATAATAAACTAAATGAGGTGTGGTTATGGCTGAAGTAATTAAAATTGTTTTAACGGGTGGCCCTTGTGCAGGCAAAACAACAGCAATGGATTTTTTGAAAAGAGAACTCGAAAAATTAAATATAAAGGTGTTTGTTTTGCAAGAGGTAGCAAGCAAGTTAATGAAAAAAGGTATAACTCCGCAAAAGCTCGGCGCATATGAATTTCATAAAAAGCTTTTTGAAACTCAGTTGACAGAAGAAAATATGCTTGAGGAAAGAGCAGTTGGCTACGAGGGCGAGAGGACAGTTATTTTGTTTGATAGGGGATTGCTCGACAGCAAGGCTTATGTTACAGACGAAGAATTTGAAAGATACATTTCGCTCAGCAATAAAAATGAAGACCTGTTAAGAAATTCATACGATGCGGTATTTCATTTGAAAAGTGTTGCGCTCAGTGACGAGAGCGTATATATGCAGAATAAGAATTCTATCAGAAAAGAAGATATAGACCTTGCCAAAGCGCTTGATGAAAAAATATTGTCGATATGGACGGGCACATCTCATTTAAGGGTTATTGCAAACGATAAAGATTTTAATAAAAAGCTTGAAAATTTGCTGAAAGAAGTAACGGGATTTATCGGCATACCCGAGCCGCTTGAAATCGAACGCAAGTTTTTGATAGAATATCCCGATATAAACTTCCTTGAAAATATGACGACTTGCAGAAAAGTACCGATAACGCAAGCGTATTTGAATACACCCGAAGAGGGAATGTTTAGAATTCGCAAGCGTGGGCAGGGCAAAGATGCAGTGTATATAAAAACCGTAAAAATCAAAATCAACGATTTAAAGAGAATAGAAAAGGAAACATATTTAAGCGAACTTGAATATAACAATTACCTTTCAAAAAAGGACTGTATTACGGGAATTATCTCAAAAGACAGATATTGCATAGTTTATAACGATGAATATTTTGAACTTGATGTTTACCCGTTTTGGAATGATAAAGCAACAGTTGAAATAGAATTGCTTTCCGAAGATCAGCCGTATGAATTGCCACCGTTTGTAAAATTGATAAGAGAGGTAAGTTACGAACCTGAGTACAGAAATGTTGCCCTTGCACAAAGATATGTCAGCTTTAATAACATATGAAGTAATTTTTAAGATTGTATATTGTGGTGCGCTATTTTAGAAAAAACAATTGACAAATTTATAATATTATACTATAATATTAGTCTTAAGAAGATAACTTCTGTTAATATTCGGGGATGTAAAGGCTTCGACGGGGAGCGTGAACCTCGGTAAGCGAGCAGTGGTGCGGAGAACCACTATAAAATCCGCAACTTTTAAAATAACTGACAAAAATACAGTTAGATTAGCAGCGTAAGCTGCTCGTTCCTGCATAGAGCACCACGGCTATGCAAGGGGCGTCGATTAGTGGTAAATGTGAATGCGGCAGTGCCTCGGGCAGCATCACACATTAGAGGCTACCAAACCGTATAACCCGTTGTCGGGTGCTGCGGCAAGGGAATTTTAAAACGACAACTACGCTCGTAGAAAGCCTTGGCAAACACTTTTCGGACAGGGGTTCGATTCCCCTCATCTCCACCAAACAGGTATTGGACGAACACCTATTTCTTCAGCGGCGGTTTCGCCGTGAAATGTTCGCTCTGATCCACAACAGAAAATCGCCGTCTTGGGAGTGATCCCGAGACGGCGATTTTTTGCTGTCCACACATTCGATTTCTGCTATTCCTACTGCTACAATGATTGCAGAAAGGAACAGGAGGTTATACGAATGGAAAGATTTGTCACGGATGAACACACTGGGCTGAAGTATGAGCTGGTTGGCGACTATTATCTGATTGCCAGAGAAGATGAGCCGGAAGAACGCGAGCCGGTCGGTATATGGGGACAGCGGCATCTCCGCTATCTCAAGAGGTACCACCGTGGACGATATGCCAATTTGCTGACCAGCGGTGAATTGAATGCCTATCTTGTGGATATTGACCGACAGGCAGAAGAACTTTTTCTTCGGCTGGTAAAGCAAATGGCAGATGCAGAGGGCATTACGGAAGCGCTGAAAGCCAACAACCAAATGGAATGGGTTGGTCGGATGAATAACATCCGCAGCAGAGCAAAGGAAGTCATAAATAATGAATTGATTTTTTCATAAAAGATTAATGGTGCTGTAAACATCAAAAGGGTTTACAGCACCGTTTTTGCGTATGCATTTTCTGTTTAACAGATTATTCAACCTTCATCATTCTGTAACCAACGCCGATATGCGTTTGGATATATTGGGGAGAATCTGCGTCCTTCTCCAGCTTTTTGCGGAGCGTTGCCATAAAAACACGCAAGGAAGCAATATCGTTATCCCAACTGCTGCCCCAAATGTTCTGGGTAATAAAGGTATGGGTTAAAACCTTGCCGATATTTCTTGAAAGCAGACACAAAAGCTTATATTCAATAGGCGTTAGGTGCAGTTCATCGTTGCCGAGATAGGCGCATCCTGCGGCATAATCTATACGAAGCTGTCCGTTTGTGAAAACGGACGCTTCGGCGGCGGCCTCGTTCTGTATCATATTAAGCCGCCTTTGCGTTACCCTGAGCCTTGCCAATAATTCTTCCACAGAAAACGGTTTGGTCAGATAATCGTCAGCACCCGCATCGAGTGCGTCAATTTTGTCGGTATCTTCGCTTCGTGCGCTTATGACTATAATCGGCATATTCGACCAAGTGCGGATTTTTTTGATTACCTCAACACCGTCAATATCGGGAAGTCCTAAATCGAGTAGGACAATATCGGGATTGTGCGATGACGCTTCCAAAATGGCGGTGGAACCGTTAGGTGCGGTTAAGTATCTGTAATCGTGCGTTTTAAGGGTTGTTGTAATAAGATTTCTAACCGAATTATCATCTTCTACAACTAATATCAATGGTTTATTCATGAATTTCTACCTCCCCGGCAGGTAATGTAATGGTGAACACCGTGCCGTGCGGTGTGTTGTCCGAAACGGTTATTTTTCCGGCGTGTGCATTTACAATGGAACGGCACAGCGACAAGCCCAGCCCCAAGCTACGGCGGCTGTCGGCTATTTTATTTGCACCGCTGTAAAACATATCGAACACCCGCTCTTTCATTTCATCGTGTATCCCGTCGCCGTCATCGGCAATGGATATAACGGCTTTATCTCCTTGTTTCCAAGTTTTTATCAGAATATTGGAGCCTTTCGGCGTGTATTTAATGGCGTTGTCCACAATATTGATGATAACTTGTACCATCAGCTTTGCGTCCATTTTAGCAAGAAGATAATCTTCTTTATGCCGGACGGTAATATGATGTTCTACGCTTTTTCTGTTCACATGATGAAGTGCTTCTGTAATGACATCGTCCACTAAATCTTCTGTAATATGAAGATTCAACCGTCCCTCTTCAATTCTTGTTACCGAAAGTAGATTTTCCACAAGATTTATAAGCCACATAGAGTCATCGTAAATATCTGTATAAATCTGATTCTTTGTCGCTTCATCAAAGGAATTGCCGTTTGATATAAGATTGCTTGCGTTCCCCGAAATAGAAGTAAGCGGTGTTCGCAGATCGTGCGAAATAGCCCGCAGGAGATTTGCACGGAGCTGTTCATTCTTTGCAAGAATTGCCGCTTCTTCTTTTTCTCTTGCATTCTTTTCGTTTTCCAGCGACAGAGCACATTCGCCGAGTATGGACAACAGAATACTTTTTTCAAACGCATCAAGGGGCTCATCGCCTATATAAATACCTACAACGCCGTAAACTCGGCTGTTAACTCTTACGGCGAGGTATAGGCATTTTGCGTTTGAAAGTGTTTCGGTAGTAGCACCTGCGTGTTTGTTGTTTTTTAGCACCCATTCCGCAACTGCCTCTTTTTTTGTACCCGTTATTTCTTTGTCTGTTTTATCTCCCGAAACTGTAAAAATATGAGGTTCTCCGAGCGTTTCGCCCTCAGTCAGATAAAACACTATATCCTTTCCGAGCAGTTTTATAAGCTGATTTGCCGTTGCGGAAACGATTTCGTTTTTGTCTTTTGCCTGTTGCAAAAGCTGATTTGTATCAAACAGCACCTTTGTTCTGTAAGCCGCCTTTGCAGACTGTTTCGCATGCTCTTTCAACTTCACGGCAAGCGAGCTTGTGAGCAGTGCCGCCAAAAACATAATTAAAAAGGTGACAGGATATCCTTGATCGTAAGCCTGAAGTGTGAACTGCGGATCGGTAAAGAAAAAGTTGAAAACCAAAACGCTGACAATAGAAGAAATCAGGCTGTAAACCCGATGTCTTGTAACGACCGAGGTCACAAGAACGCCGAGAACATATACCGTGATGATATTTGCCTCTGCAAACCCCAATTGCCTGAACAGCATTCCTATACAGCTTGCCAAAATTAAAATGGCAACGCTTTTTAAAAGATCGGAAACCGAAAACACGATTCCATTTTTCTTCCTTGCTTTTTTGGCGCGGTATGCGGTGTTTTTACCGCCGGTATCGGGTATGATATGCACATCTAAATTCGGCGCTCTTGCAATCAGTTTTTCTGTAAGAGTAGGTTTAGAAAATATGCTCTTTCGGGTTGCGGAGCTTCTTCCTATCACAATTTTTGAGACTCCCGAAAGCCTTGCAAATTCGGCAATTTGATAGGAAACATCTTCACCGTACACTGTTTCAATTTTAGCGCCTAATTGTTCTGCAAGACGCATATTGCTTCGCAGGCGTTTTACATCTTCTTCAGGCATAACCTGATAATCAGGAGTTTCCACAAACAGCGCGGTAAAAGCGCCCTTAAAGGCATTCGCCATCCGGGCGGCAGTGCGAATTATTTTTGCATTCGACGGTGACGACGAAAGGAATACAAGAATATGCTCATCCGTATGATAATCACTGTGGCTTTTTATTCTTACGGCTTCGGTAAGAAGATTTACCCTGTCTGCACAGCGTCGCAAAGCAATTTCACGAAGCGCCGTTAGATTTTCCACGGTAAAGAAATTCTCTGTAGCACGCTCAGCCTGAGTCGGGCTATAAACTTTGCCCGCTTGCAGCCGTTCAATCAATTCCTGCGGCTCAATATCAACAAGCTCAACCTGACTTGCGTTATCAAATACCGAATCGGGGATACGCTCATGTACCATAATGCCCGTTATAGATGCAACGGTGTCATTTAGACTTTCAATATGCTGAACGTTTACCGTGGTATAAACGTCTATTCCCGCATTAAGTAACTCTTCAATATCCTGATAACGCTTTGTATGTCGGCACACGGGGGCATTGGTATGGGCAAGCTCATCCACAAGAATTAACTGTGGATGTCTGGCAAGTGCAGCGTCCAGATTAAATTCTGAAAGAGTAATTCCGTTATATTCCGAAACAAGATTCGGAAGACATTCCAATCCGTTTACAAGTGCAGAGGTTTGAGGACGGGCATGAGGTTCAACATAGCCGGCAACGACATCAATACCATGCCTCTTTACCGAATGAGCTGCTTTCAGCATAGCATAGGTTTTGCCGACTCCTGCGGCATAGCCGAAAAAGATTTTCAAATGTCCTCTGTTTAGGTTCTGTTTTTCCTTTTCAATTTCTTTTAGAAAATGTTCTGGACTTTGCCTTATTTCATCCATATAAACGCCCCTGTAAGTCTCATATTTCAAGTTGGAAAAAAATTAAAAGAATTTCTTCTTTTTGAAGTAGATGATTTCTCCTATTGCGATAATAAGAGAAACAATAATCACCGACAGATAACCGTATCGCCACTTCAGCTCCGGCATATAAGCAAAGTTCATTCCATACCATCCCGTAATTAAAGTAAGAGGCAGGAAAAAGGTGGTGACGATTGTTAGAATCCCCATAATCTTATTTTGCCGTGCATCCTGCCTAGACTGATAAAGCTCACGAAGTTGAAGCATATTTTCACGAAGCAACTGAACATGATTTTGCAATCTCTCGGCACGGTGGGTAAATTTTTCCCAGTCCCCGGTATCGTCTGCAAATGAAGAACACGCGCGGGATTGAAACAACTCTCCGATATCTGTCAATTGTTCATAGTAAGCATTTAATTCGGACAGCTTTTGCCTGTGTTTTGTGAGCAGAGGGAAAAAGTCTGTCGAACCGCCGGAGCCGATATTTTCTTCCATTTTTTCTGTTTCTGACTCGATGTGAGAAAGATAGAGAACATCATACTCTATCATTTGCTCCATAAACTGCAAAAGAAGATGAGCCGGACTGTTCAGCTCCTGAAACATACTTATCCGTTTGTCTACCCATAATTTCAAATCGCCTACATCTTCGACAAATAAGAGCGACTGTCCCGTCAAATAAAAGCTGAAGGAAAGCTGCGGTGAACGCTGTTCGCTTTTTTGAGGCAGGCGTAATGTTCCGATGATGCAGTTTTTGAAAACCTCTGCCTTACAATAACGAATCGATCCAAGACAGTGAAGAAGTTCTTTATAATACGGTAGTTGTTCTTTACATTTGTGAAATTCCGCCGTACTCATAAATGTAAAAAACGGCTTTTTATCGCCACAGTTTTGGGCGGCTTGCAGACTCCCGTCTTTTGAATTTATAAAGTATTGCATTACAACTCCCCCTTTCTACTTTTTATTATATCACATATATCACAAGTATAAAAGTATTTTCTACTTTACATATTCCGCATTGATCACCGCTTGATTTGAAAAGAGAAAATCAGAGAAGCTATTAGCAAAGGTATTATTTGAAGCCTTTTTCCATATCACAGCGGTCTGAATTACGGAAGGATCCAGCGGTTCTGTCGTACATCCTGCTTTCTCACAGATAATACTATTTTGCTTTGTAGAAATGATAAGACAGCGGTATGTATCGTCATTTGCAGAAGCATTGTTTTCAATAAAGCCAAAATCAATGCGATTTTTGTTTAGCTTATCATATATATCCTCTGTATTTCCAAACAGGAAATGAAGCTGACAATTCGGCTTTCCTTTTGAAAACTTTTCAAATAGCGGTATCAGCGAATCCAAGATCATAGGATTATCAAACGCAATAAAAAGGCTGTTTTCTGCAATTTCTTCGTCAATTAAGTGGTGGTTATTGGCTAAAAAATCATCAAGCCTTTTCATTATAAAGTAACCGAACACAATCATGACAGCCACTGCGCACACTAACAATAATTCTTTCATGCTTTCCGTCTTCTTTCGGAATTTATATGTGAAAACACTTTTGTATATTTTTGGTATCACCCAGCACCAAAATAGTGTCACCCGGTATAAAGCTTGTTTCAGGCGCAAAATTTAGATTCATTTTACCGTCGCGTTTAATCGCCATAATATTGATACCGTGCTTTTTACGCACATCTGCTTCAATAACGGTTTTTCCGATCCATTTTTCGGGTACGGCAATTTCAAAAATTGCATGATCGCTGTCCAATTCTATGTAATCGAGGATATGGTCGGCAGTATAGCGGATAGCCGTCCAATCCGCAAGCTGCCTTTCGGGATATACGATTTCATCCGCACCGTTTCGCAGAAGAAATTTTGCGTGTACTTCCCGTGCCGCACGGGAAACTATCTTTTTGGCATCCAATTCCTTTAATAGAGATGTCGTTTCAAGCGAGCTTTGAAAATCGTCCCCGATTGCAACGATGCAAACATCAAAATTATTTACGCCCAAAGACTCCAAAAATTCCTCATTTGTTGCATCACCTATTTGCGCGTTCATAACAAAGGGCAATACCGCATTTACTCTTTTTTCGTCTTTGTCTACAGCCATAACCTGATGCCGCATCTCGTTAAGCTTCATAGCAATATGCCTGCCAAACCTTCCAAGCCCTATTAATAAAACAGATTTCATATTATTTCTCCTTTAGCCAACCGTTATTTTTTCCTGCGGATATTTTGTTATGTTTGTCCCCGTACCTTTCATTGCCGCAAATATCAATGTCAGTCCTCCGACTCTACCGAAAAACATGAGTATAATCAGAATGAACTGCGAAGCAACCCCCAACTGTGAGGTGATGCCAAGCGAAAGCCCCACCGTTCCGATTGCCGACGCTGTTTCAAACAGTGACGGGAGCAATGGAAGATTTTCGATGCGGCTGATGATCATTCCGCCACCTATAAACAGCCCAATATACAGTAAAAAGATAGTTGCCGCACTTTTCACGGTATCGTCGGATATGCGCCGTTTGAAAAAGTGTGTATCTTCCTTTTTACGAAACACGGACAGCGCCGATGAAACCAAAACGGCGATTGTGGTGGTTTTCATACCGCCAGCCGTTGAACCGGGCGAACCGCCGATCAGCATCAACAATATTATCAGCATTTGACCTGTCTCATTGAAAGCTGTTAAATCCGTCGTATTAAAGCCGGCTGTTCTCGGCGTAACAGACTGGAAAAGAGAGGTCAGGATTCTTTCTCCCAGTGGAAGGTTCTGATACTCGAAAAAGAAAAAGTAAAGCGATGGCAGGATAATCAGTATTCCCGTAACCGTGAGGATAACCTTGCTTTGCATTCGGTATTTTCTGAAATGAAGCTTATTGTTATTAATATCTTCCCAAGTTAAAAAGCCTATTCCGCCGATAATAATAAGGGCCATAACCGTGAAGTTGAAAAAAGGCTGTGATGAATAAGAGGTTAATGACGAAAATGGCTCTTTAATGCCGATTAAGTCAAAGCCTGCGTTGCAGAATGCCGAAACAGAATGGAACAAGGCGTACCATAAACCCTTCGCAATTCCGAAATCACGGATAAAAGCCGGCAAAAGCAGGGCTGCTCCAATCAGCTCAATGCACACCGAGGTTTTTAATATAAATTTTGTAAGCCGCACAATGCCGCCGACATGATGTGCAGAAACTGCCTCCTGCATAGTACTTCTCTGCATTAGACCTATTTTTCGACCTGAAAAAGCCGCAACCGAAACCGCAACCGTGACAATGCCCATACCGCCGATTTGAATTAAAAACAGTATTACGCTCTGCCCGAACATTGACCAGTATGTAGCGGTATCGTGTATAACCAAACCGGTTACACAAACTGCGGAGGTGGCGGTAAACAGTGCATCTGAACATACAGCGCCTTTGCCGTCCCTTGTTGCAACGGGCAGCATTAACAGTATGCTGCCTAAAATTATCACAGACAGAAAGCCTAATATAATAATCTGGAACGAAGTAATGTGCTTGTGTTTTGGATTTTGTCGTTTTATCATAACGGATACCTTCGCAATCTTAATATCAAATTTAGACTTTCTTTATTTTATCTTAATCTGCATTAAATCGGCGTAAGCAAGATAAAGACGATATTAAGATTGCATAAAGATAAAGGCGGAAAAGCCGAAACTCTTCCGCCTTAAAACTATTACAGAATTCCGTCCAGCATCAAATTTACTTTAAGAACATTTACTGTTTCTTCTCCGAAAACTCCTAAGAATTTACCGTCGGTGCATTTCTTAATAATCTCCCGTACCTCGTCCTCGGTCATATCGTTTGCTTTTGCGATTCTTGCCACCTGATACTTGGCGGCGGCGGGGGAAATATGGGGGTCAAGTCCGCTGCCCGAGCAGGTCACAAGATCAACGGGGATTGCTGTTTCGTCCATGTCGGGATTGGCCTCCCGCAGTTTTTCCACACGCTCTTTCACCAAAGCCTTATATTCTTCGCTTGCCGGGGAAAGGTTGGACGGTGCGGCATACATCAGAGTTTTTCCGTTTTCGTCTTTGTAGGTTGAAACATCAATATTCATAATGCGCCCCCACATATGTCCGTCATCCGTATACTGCTGACCGAGCAGCTCACAACCGTACTTTTTTCCGTCAACCTCAATAATACTCCCGTTTGCTTTGTCGGGGAAAATAAGCTGCGCAAACCCTGTAACGACACCCGTATAAACCACGCCGCAGAGCAATGTGAATATAAGAAAAATTATTGCCGCTCTCTGCAGTACATTTTTTAATGTTTTCATTATAAAACCTCCTTATGCCAAGCCGAACAGTACAAGCAGCATATCAATCAGCTTAACGAAGATGAAGGGTGCCGCCAAACCGCCGAGACCGTAAATTAACAGATTGCGGGACAAAAGCTTGCCTGCGGGAACCTCACGGTATTTCACACCTTTGAGCGCCAGCGGAATCAGCGCAATAATAATCAGCGCATTGTAGATGATTGCCGATAAAACAGCGCTTTGCGGGGAATGAAGTCCCATAATGTTAAGTGCCGAAAGACCCGGATACAGTCCCATAAACAAGGCGGGAATAATGGCGAAATACTTTGCTACATCGTTCGCTATGGAGAAGGTGGTCAGACTGCCTCTTGTCATCAAAAGCTGTTTACCGATACGGACGATATCAATAAGCTTTGTCGGTGACGAATCAAGATCAACCATATTTCCCGCTTCCTTTGCCGCCTGTGTGCCGGTGTTCATCGCAACCGCCACATCAGCCTGTGCAAGTGCGGGTGCGTCGTTCGTGCCGTCGCCCGTCATTGCCACAAGGTGTCCTTTGCTCTGAAAATCGCGTATCATTTGAAGCTTGCCTTCGGGAGTTGCTTCGGCAAGGAAATCATCCACGCCTGCTTCTGCCGCAATGGCAGCGGCGGTCATCGGGTTATCGCCTGTAATCATAATGGTTTTTATACCCATTTTACGAAGATCCGCAAACTTTTCCTTAACGCCCTGCTTGATAATGTCTTTCAGATGAATAACGCCTAAAATCTTATGATTTTTCGCTACAACAAGGGGAGTTCCGCCTTTGTTCGCAATCTCTTTAACGATTCGGTCGCATTCCTCCGAATAAATTCCGCCGCTTTCGGTTACATATTTTTCCATGGTATCGGCGGCCCCCTTGCGGATTTCGTTGCCGTCATAATCAACGCCGCTCATACGGGTTTTCGCCGTAAAGGGAATAAATGTCATGTTCTTGTCGGAAAGCTCTCTGCCGCGAATATTGAATTTTTCTTTTGCGAGAATAACCACGCTTCTGCCTTCGGGCGTTTCATCGGCAAGAGAGGATAGCTGTGCCGCATCGGCAAGATCTTGTTCACTTACACCGTCTACGGGAATAAATGCGTTCGCCTTGCGGTTACCGAGCGTAATTGTTCCGGTTTTATCAAGCATCAATATATCCACATCGCCTGCGGCTTCAATAGCTCTTCCGCTCATAGCAAGTACATTTGCTTGGTTCAGTCTGCTCATTCCCGCAATACCGATAGCGGAAAGCAATGCGCCGATGGTGGTAGGGGCAAGGCAGACAAGCAACGCTACCAAGGTAGTAACAGAGGTGGGGTTATCAATTCCCGCCTGTTTTGCCGAGAATATGGAGTAGGTATAAAGCGATACCGTAACAAGAATAAAGATAATGGAAAGGGCGACAAGAAAAATCTGCAATGCGATTTCGTTTGGCGTCTTTTTACGGGAAGCGCCCTCGACCATGGCAATCATTTTATCAAGGAAGCTTTCGCCCGCTTCGCTTGTTATCCGCACAACGATCCAATCGGAAAGTACGGTAGTACCGCCAGTTACTGCGCTTCTGTCGCCGCCTGCCTCACGGATAACGGGTGCGGATTCGCCTGTGATAGCGCTTTCGTCTACGGAAGCGGCTCCCTCAATAACCTCACCGTCGCCCGGAATTTGCTCTCCTGCTTTCACAATGACAATGTTGCCTTTTTTAAGCAACGCGGAAGAAACAGCGGTTATCTGTTCTTTCTTATCGGCAGAGGGTATCTTGTGTGCCTCCACATCTTTTTTTGAAGCTCTCAGAGCGTCCGCCTGCGCCTTGCCTCTGCCCTCGGCAATCGCTTCGGCAAAATTGGCAAAAATACAGGTAAACCACAGAATAACTGCGATTGCCAAGGTATATCCGCTTGAAGCATCCTTTAGTCCGAATAGGGATACAATCCACAGTCCGCTTGTGAGGATCGCCGAAATATATACCAAAAGCATAACGGGGTTTTGCACCTGTGTTTTGGGATTTAGTTTTACAAATGAATCTTTTATGGCTCTGCCGAGCATCTTTTTATCGGCAAAAGCACTTTTATTATCTGATGCCATAACAGTGCCTCCTTAAATAACATTATTGAAAAATTCAGCGAGCGGTCCTAACGCCAACGCCGGGAAGAAACTGAGTGCGCCTATAATAAGGACGATTAAAATCAGCAGGAATACAAACATACCGTTTGTTGTGGAAAGTGTACCTGCGTTTGTTGCAATCTTCTTTTTGCCGGCAAGACTGCCCGCAATCGCCAGTGTTCCTATGATCGGAAGGAAACGGGCAAACAGCATGACAAGACCGAGCGAAACATTCAAGAATACGGTGTTTGCATTAAAGCCGGCAAAGGCAGAGCCGTTGTTACCGCCGCAGGAAGAATATGTGTACAGCATTTCGGAAAAGCCGTGCGCTCCGCTGTTGTTTAGGCTGTCCGCCACACTCGGAACGACCGCCGCAAGTCCGCTGCCGATAAGAATAGCAATCGGCGTTGCAAGGCAAACAAGCACAGACCATTTCATTTCATAAGGCTCAATCTTTTTGCCTAAAAACTCCGGCGTTCTGCCGACCATAAGTCCGGCTATAAATACCGTCAGAATGGCAAAGGCAAGCATACCGTAAAGACCGCAGCCAACGCCGCCGAAGATAACCTCGCCGAGCTGCATCAGGAGCATTGTCACCATACCGCCGAGCGGTGTGTAACTGTCGTGCATGGAGTTTACAGAGCCGTTGGAAGCCGCCGTTGTAAATGCCGCCCAAGTAGAGGATGTTGCAATACCGAATCGGGTTTCCTTACCTTCCATATTGCCGCCCGCTTGGTCGGTCATTGAGACGTTGACACCATCCTGTGCAAGTTGCGGCGTCGCAACCTGTTCGCTGACGGCAATCGTGCCCAGCGCCAGCGCAAGGCATATAAACATCGCCATAAAGATTGCAACGCCCTGTTTTTTATTCTTTACCGCCTTGCCAAAGGTAAAGCACAGCGCCGCAGGAATAAGCAAAATTGAAAGCATTTCAATCAAATTTGTAAAAGCGTTCGGGTTTTCGAGCGGATGAGCGGAGTTAACGCCCATATAACCGCCGCCGTTTGTACCCGTTTGCTTAATGGCGACCTGGCTTGCCGCAGGACCCATAGGTACAAACTGTTCGGTAACAATTTCGGCGTCTTCTATTTTTTTGCCGTCAACTGTTACGGTATTTGTATCAAGGTCAATTTCGGCGTTTTCAAGAATTTCGCCGTCTGTGCTTACCGCAATCGGTTCAACGAGCAATACGGTTTCAGCGCCTTTCAGGTTCTGAATCACGCCGCCGCCCACAAGGCAAAGGGAGATGACAAGATTCAGCGGAATCAAAATATGAATGACGATTCTTGTTATATCAACCCAAAAGCTGCCTAATCCATCGGCTTTTACTTTTATAAATCCCCGTATCAGGGCAAACAGCACGGCAATACCCGTGGCTGCGGAAACAAAGTTCTGCACGGTAAGTCCGAGCGCTTGGGTCAGATAGCTTAATGTGGACTCGCCGCTGTATGCCTGCCAGTTTGTATTGGTTACGAAACTGGCTGCGGTATTAAAGGACAAATCCCATTTTACACCCGAAATCCCCTGCGGATTTCCGGGAAGAACTCCCTGCAAAATCTGAAGCAAAAACAGAAAAATAAGTCCGATGCCTGAAAAAATCAGAACGGAAACGGCATATTTTTTCCAGTTCATTTGCTCGTTTTTTTTGATGCGCATAACCTTATACACAGCGTTTTCACAGGGCGTTAGAATTTTGGAAAGAAAGGTTTTCTCTCCGTTCATTACTTTCTTGATATAAGCGCCGAGCGGAATCGCCAAAACAATAAGAACGGCAAGATAGAGTATGTATTGTATTACCGCACTCATTTTTGCTCATCCCCTTTCATCAGTATGTAAACATAGTAGATTAGCAGTGCCGCAGCACAAAGACCGATAAATCCGATTATAATATTCATAGTCTTACCTCCTTGTTTGATATTTTAACAGCAAAAAGATTAAATCGGGATTAGCAGAATATACAGCACATTAAAACTATATTAAGACGCTTACAGCCATCCGAAAATCAAAGCAATCGGAACCGTAATAATTACGGTGAAGAAAAACACGGCAGCGAGAACACAAATCGGCATACCGATAAATACCGCAAAAAAGGACAGATACGGATGCTTGAATGCGAAATGCTCCGCTCGTACTTCAATGCGCTTATCAAATTCGTGTATAGCTTTAAATATGGCTGACATATTTAATCCCTCCTTACGCTAAAAGAATAACACAGGAGAAATAAAAACGGGAAAAAGACCTCATTGATTACTGTTAAGAAAAAATAAAGCCTAAATTAGCGGAACATACCTACCAAAATGGAAAGCGGCGACAGAAAGAATAGAATCTTCCTGCCGCCGCTTTTTGCTAATTTATATTAAATCTTTTATTGCTTTTCTTAATTTCTCCGGCGCCTTTTCACACTTGTTATGAGCCGTATTTGCTGAGCTGTATTCGTGGTCGGTAGCAATATCCGTATACATCATCTTCTTGATTGGCTTCTTTTTCGGCTCGCCGTATTCGTCCAAATCGTTATGATCCATATAAAACACACTATGGCATTCAAAGCAAAAAACGAGTCTTTGAGATAACATTTTCCGTTCGGTATATTCCGGTTTTTCGTATGCTTCCCACAGTCGGGTATACAGCTCATTTTTCATAAACAGCGTATAAGTGTCAGAGGTACCGTCGGAATGTGCCTCCTCTGTGCATTCTTCACCGTCATCGTCTGTGTATTGCCGATACAAATCCACCCGGCTTTCATTGAGCAGACCGCCGAGTAATATTTCTTTAGTGTTTTCAACGGTTTCCTCAAGCTCGCCTGCAACCTTTATCAGTGTTTCATCTGAATAATCACGCTCGTATTTGTACCATATCGCCATTGCTTTACGGAGCTTGGCATATTCTGCGATGCTTTGTGCTGTGAAGCCTGTACGCATAGAGCGCACATAGTCCAGTATCTCCCGTTCCTTGAACGAGGTAAACGGCACGCCTTGCTTAATATCGTAGTTTTTTAATGCTTTGAGCAGTCTGGCAATATATGCCTGTTTCATATCCGCAAAATGCTCCGGCATAAAGAGCTTTCGCATATATTCCTGCACATTGTTGTTAAGCGTTTTTTCATAATAGTGCAGAAACCAAGCAAGATAGCGGTTATCTTTCTCTTTCAGATAGGTTACAATATATTCCTGCAAATCCCATTTCGGCGGTGCCGTCTTCAATTGATACATATTTAAATCTGCTTTATCTATATAAATTTCTGTCACGGCACTCACCTCCGTTCTGTGATACTTACCGTTATTTTAACTGCTTATCGACTTCGGCGTAGAGCTTTTCACGGCTCATATCCGACTCATACTGACTGTTGGCATATTCGGCATCCTCTTTTGCACGCTGCATACGCTCTTTTGCAAGATCAAGCGCTGTGGAGGCAAATTCTTCTGTGACAGTACCTCGTTTTCTTTCCATTCGGAGCACAGAGCAGCGGTTTTTATAGATGCGGATAACAGGATTGCCCGCCGCTAATTCTTTACGGTTGATTCTTGCGGCGTATTTCCGGCAGGTAATGGCTTTGCCCTTGAGCTTAAACGGCGCATAACCTGTACAATACTTTTGCCTTGCCGCAGAGGTCATAAGGAAATATTTTTTGCAGATATCGCACCTCCTTGGATAATGACCGTAATGTAAGCCTTCAAAGAAGTCGGTCATCACAAAGCTGTAATAGCTGTCGAAATAAAGCCTGCGTGCAAGAGTAGCCGTTTTACTGCGGCTGGCTTTCTTGATCGGTACATATTCCGTTGTCACGGGAAACGGCACAGAGCCGAATACTTCTAATGCTATGGGGAGCAAATGTTCCTCGTCAAATCGGTCAGCTTCATTTACACGGCTCACGAAAACTCTAAGCTTTTCAAAAAAGCAGTATTACTCGCCGATAAAGAGCTGTACGTACAAATCAAAAAGCACAACAAATTGAAGTAAGAAAAGGAGAAATGAAATTATGAGAAAATTTAATGAAATGTACGTTATCGGTATCGACCACGGCTACGGGAATATGAAAACGGCGAACTGCTGCTTTCCCACCGGAGTAATGAAAAGCGATACCGAACCCACCTTTGTCAGCGACCTGCTCCAATGGAACGGCAAATACTATTCCATCGGCGTCGGTCATAAGGAATTTACGGCAGACAAGTTTACTGACGAGGACTATTATGTACTCACCCTTGCCGCTATCGCACGGGAGTTACGGAGAGAACGCCTCGCCGAGGCTTCTGTATTTATCGCCGCAGGACTACCCTTAACTTGGGTACGTGAGCAAAAGGCTGAGTTTAAGAAATATCTGCTTCAACACAGCGATGTTGAATTTTCTTTCCGTAACACCGATTACCGCATTAAAATTGTCGGTGCAGAAATCTATCCGCAGGGGTTCGCTGCTGTTGCCGAAAACCTTGGTGATTTTAAGGGTGTCAATATGCTCTGCGATATTGGCAACGGTACAATGAACCTGCTTCGGATTGTAAACAAGAAACCTGATGCCCAGCGTATGTTTACCGAGAAGTACGGCACCCATCAATGCGCTCTGCTTATCCGTGAGCAGATGATGAAGCATTATCATACAATCATCGATGATGCGATAATCACAGAAATTCTCAAGAAAGGCACAGCAGATATTGATGGGCAGTATCTTGAAACGGTTATCAAAACCGCAAAAGAATACACCGCCGGTATCTTCCACCGTCTGCGTGAACACGACTACGATCCCAAACTGATGAAACTATATGTGGTCGGCGGCGGTGGTTGCCTTATCCGTAACTTTGCCGATTACGATGCAAGCCGAGTTATCATCAACGAGGATATTTGTGCCACCGCAAAGGGATATGAGTATATGGCACTCGTTTCCCTTAACAGAAACGGTGGTGCGGTATGAGCATTAAGAATGTAAAAGTACGCTTTAATCTGAGTAAAGAAAATGACCGCAAGGCTTATGAATATCTGCAAGGTGCAGAGGTTTCATACAGCAAGGCGGTCATTTCTGCTATCTGCGGATATATGGAGCTGTCAGAAAGAACTGCAACCGAAGAAGCTTTCCTCGAAAGGGTTATATCCACCATCCGAGAGGAAACGGCAAAAACAAACCCTCTTAGCGGCTTATTACAACTTGTGCAACAGCCCGTTGCACAAACACCTTCCGAAAAGGAAAAAAACGACGACAGCGAAGAAGCGGTACTCGATTTTCTTGACAGCTTCTAAGATGTCACTGTTTCCTGCTTTTGACGGTACTGTGATGGCAATACCCAAAGGAATTGCCCCCACTAAAACCAATGACTCCACTAGTTTTCAAAACTGACGGTAATCACAATAAAAGTGATGCCAATATCAACCAATAGCAGAACCAATCGAAAGATTTGCACAAACAATAATTGTATGAGGTCGCTCCCTCACGGTGCAAGCCACAGAAAAACAGACGAATACCACATATGGTGTGTGTCTTACACCGTAACAAGCAGGGACTTTGTGTGCCAAACTCCCAATCAAAATCCGCCCCAAGAGGCTGATTTACTCTTTGAGGGACTCCGTCCCCCAAGCCCCTTGGAAAAAGAACGAAAGAAGGAATAATGTATATGAAAGATATACGAATCGCCGTGCCTGTCACGGCAAAAGAAAAAGAGAAAATACAGTCAAAAGCCCGAACGTGCGGGCTGAGTACAACTGAATATGTAAAGCAAAGAGCGTTGGGGTACGAGCCGAGAAGCATTCCACCCGACACTCTTTTTCTTTGTTTTGAAAAGCTCGGTGAACTTGCAGATAAAGCGAGTTCACCGGAATTGGACAAGGAAATCGGTGATGTACTGAAAGCAATTACAGCAACTTTTCTGCTGCCGGGAAAGGGGTGATGTATTGTGGCTGTTACAGGCTTCTGGCCTATTTACAAGAATTTGAAAGCAACGCTTGACTATGCCGACAATCCCGACAAGACCACCGCAAGAGAATATCTTGACGATGATTTGTATGCGGCGCTTTCTTACGCCGAGAACGATAATAAGACCGACCGTAAAATGTATGTTGGCGGCATTAACTGCTCAAAGCAAAACGCCTATGCCGAAATGATTGCCGTGCAGCGACGGTTCGGGATTCGTGGTAAGGTTGTCGGGTATCACGGGATTCAGAGTTTCCGTGAAGGCGAAGTCACACCGGAGCAAGCCTTTGAAATCGGAAAAGCTACCGCCCGAAAGATGTGGGGCGATAAATATCAAGTGTTGGTGACCGTTCATTTGAATACAGATAATCTGCATTGTCATTTTGTTGTGAATCCCGTTTCATTTAAGGACGGTACAAAATTTCAAAATAAAATCGGCGACCACAAGGAACTTCGCCGTGTATCGGATGAGATATGCCGGGAACACGGTTTATCTGTTCTTGAAAACAGCAATTTTTACGGCGGTAATAAAAAAGACTATTGGCGGCACAAGTCCGGCAAGAAAACACATCGGGACTATCTCCGTGAGGATGTGGAATATTGCCTGTCTTTTGCTACCTCTCCGAGAGAATTTGATAGCCAGTTATATGCGCTCGGATATACGCTTGACCACGTACGTTTTTCCGTGAAAGCAAAGCATTGGGAACGCTCTGTTCGGCTTGCAAATATTGGTTTTACAAAAGAAATCGTACAAGCACAGTTGGATAAAAACGCCGAGAACAGATACCGCCTGTTCACCTTGGAGTACCGCCCACCGTACAGACCTAAAAAGTTTCCGTTGGAAGATGAACTGCGAAAGCTTGAATTCTCTATCGACCACAGCCACGATGCGGCAACAGTTTTAGTAAATATGATATTCTATATCATCATAACAGTAATTCAAATTGCCGCCGAGCTTACAAATGTAATGCTGCTGTCACCTGATTTAAGGGCGGCGGAAAAGGATTTGAAAAAACTGATTGCCGACTATCACTTTTTGCAGGAGCAGGATATTCATACAGTTTCCGACCTACAGGTAAATATTGAGCAATCTCGGTCTGAGCTTTTGACACTGGAACGTGAGCGCAGCGACATCAGCAATCGTATCCGCCGTCCAAAATCGCCGGAGGATGAAAGCCAAAACAAAGAGAGCCGAAAAGCGATCAGCAAACAAATGAAGCCTGTTCGAGAAAAGCTTCGCCGTGCGGAGAAAATTTTGGAGAAGTTTCCGCATTTGTATGAATTATTAAAGCAAGAGCACGAGCTGGAGAAAAAAGCCCGTGCAAGATACAAAGAAAGAGGGAGATAAAATGAAAAATACGATGAAAAAGCCGGTGGCAATTCCGGCAGAAAAATTGCACCCCTTTGCCGGACACCCATTCAAGGTCAAGGACGATGAGGAAATGAATACCTTGATCGAAAGCGTACAGACGCAAGGAATTCTTTCGCCGCTGATTGTTCGACCGATTGAAAACACAGATGAATATGAGGTGATAAGCGGACACCGCCGCTTACACGCCGCAGTTAAGGCAGGGATCACAGAAGTCCCTGCCTTAATTGTTTCCCTTGACCGTGATGCGGCGGCAATCGTGCATGTAGACAGCAACCTACACCGAGAGCACATTCTGCCCTCTGAAAAAGCCTTTGCTTACAAGATGAAAGCGGAGGCATTGGCACACAAAGGATATCGTACAGATTTAACTTCGGTGCAAGTTGCACCGAAGTTAGCAACCGAACAAATTGCAGAGGATGCGGGTACAAGCAAAGATACTATTAAACGCTATATCCGCCTTACCAACCTTATTCCCGAAATCCTGCAATATGTGGATGACGGGCGTATCGCTTTTACTCCCGCCGTTGAGCTTTCGTATCTTAACGAGCAAGAACAGTACGACCTTTTGGAACAGATGGAGCTGAATGATTGCACTCCGTCGCTCTCTCAGGCTTGCCGTTTTAAGAAGATGAGTGGGGAGGAAGGCTTGACACTCGAAGTTATTGCCACCGTTATGAGCGAGGAAAAAGCAAATCAGCGTGAAATGTTCAAGGTGCCGATGGAGCGCATTCGCAAATATGTCCCTAACGCCAATACAAAGCAAGCAGAAGACTTTGTTATGAAAGCTTGCGAGCATTACCGCCGCTATCTGATTCGACAGCGTGACCGAGAACGATGAGGTGAGCCTATGAAGAAATATACAAGGATTGATTATACCAAGGTAGAGTTACCCGAAGAACTGCTCACTTCTTTTGCAAAGGCATTAGCGCCAGAGATTAGGAAGTTCTATGATAGTGACGAGGGCAAAGCTTACTTTGAAAAATGGCTTACCAAACACCCTGAATATGATGAACGGACACCTGATGCAACTGCATCGGGCGTCTGAGTTTTCGCACATTCGACAGCAAATAAAGGAGGATTATAATTATGTATAGAAAGAATTGGAGGCTCACAGATGAATGTTGTAATATACGCCCGCTTTTCCAGCCACAGCCAGACGGAGCAGTCCATTGAGGGACAGCTCAAGGTGTGCTATGAATATGCGGAGTCGAATCATTATACCGTTGTCGGAGAATATATTGACCGGGCCATCAGCGGCACCACGGACAACCGTGCCGAATTTCAGCGGATGATCTCCGACAGCGACAGGCACACCTTTGAGGGCGTTTTGGTATATCAGCTGGACCGTTTTGCCCGCAACCGCTATGACAGTGCCATCAACAAGGCGAAACTGAAAAAGAACGGTGTCCGGGTGCTGTCTGCCAAGGAGAATATTGCGGACGACGCTTCCGACATCTTGGTGGAGGGCGTTCTGGAAAGTATGGCGGAATACTACTCCGTGGAGCTTTCTCAGAAGATCCATCGGGGTATGGCTATCAATGCCGAAAAGTGCTTGTCCAACGGCAGCAACCCCGGCTTGGGCTTCAAGGTCGATGCCGAACGGCGGTTCTATGTGGATGAAGAGGAAGACGCCATTGTCCCTGAGATTTATGAGCGCTACGCCAGCGGCGAGACGAAAGCGGAGATCATTCGGGATCTGAAACGACGCAGGGTCAAAACCTCCCTCGGCAAAGAATTCAGCCCCAACAGCCTAAGCCGCCTGCTCAGCAACAAGCGTTATATCGGTGTCTATCTTTACAAAGGAAAGGAAACACCCGGCGGGATGCCTCGCATTCTGGATGATGACCTATTTTACCGGGTGCAATCGATGATGAACAAAAACAAAAGTGCGCCGACCCGAACTCACGGCGAGGGCGAATAACTGCTGACCACAAAGCTGTTCTGCGGACACTGCAAGGAAATGATGGTGGGCTACGGCGGCACCAGCAAGACCGGCAGGCAATATCACTACTATATGTGCAAAAACGCCCGCAGGAAAAAGTGCGGCAAGAAGATCGTCAGCAAGTCCTATATAGAGGACCGTGTGGTCAACGAGTGTTTGAAAATGCTGACCGAGGAGAAAATCCGCTTCATTGCCAAGAAAGTGGCTGAGGAGTGCACCAAAAGCCCGGATAACCTGACCGCCAAGGCGCTGAAAAAGGCGATCCGAGAGGCGGATACGGCCATTGAGAATCTCTGGAAAGCCATTGAGCAGGGGCAGGCCGTGGAGATGCTGACGGATCGACTCAACAAGCGCATGGCGGAAAAGGCGCAGCTCGCCATCGAGGAAAACAAGAAGATCACGCTGACGGAGGCACAGATTCTGGCGTTTCTGGACTATGTCTGCGAGATGCCCGCCGACGATGTGAACAAGCGCCGAGCTATCATCAATATCTTTGTTCATTCCATCTATCTGTATGACGACCACTTTACCCTCATCATCAACGCCAGCAAAAAGCCGTTGAGCATTGACAATATCCCGCTGGATGATATAGAAACGGCATTTGAAGGCGAAACCGGAGCTTCGGAGGGGTGTTCATCCTTGAGCACCCCTGCTCCACCATTATAGTCACGATTGCATATGCAGTCGTGACTTTTTTATTATATGATTATTCCAATATTTATGCAGTTTTTAAGGCAAAACAAGAATCATTTATGAAGTATAAAACAACACAATATAAATTATGCAACCGTACACAGAATAACTCACCACATATAAAAATTTCCCATTCCAATCGCATTTTTAGTATTGTGAGTATGTATACGGTCAGTCGCCACCAAATAAGTCCCTTTTTTCTATGCTCCTTTTCTATGTTCCGTTTCGGACTTATTCAGTTTTTCTATGTTCCATTGCTCAAAATCGACCTTTTCGCAGACATAATCAAAAAGATATTTTCTCTTTATAGTTTCAGTATGAACAAAAAAATAATCCCCATCAGTATTACCTGATGGGGACATTGATACTTTAAAATGAACCTGCACATTTTCATTTGAAATGTCAATTCTGTCTATATATTGCGAAAGAACAAATTTTGTTCTTATTATATTCTTAGGGTTGTAAAAGTAATCCTTTAAATGATTTATTTGTTCTCTGACTTCATCTTCCGTTATTACTCTGTCAATTTTTTGCTTTTCATACTTATGAATGAACTCGGAAGTCTTTTTGATTTGTTCTTCATATTCCTTGATTTTGTCGGACATTATGTCATTTATACCTGTTTTTGCTATTGCTTCAACAAGATTATTCCTGCTCTTTTCAAGAATTTTTAAGGTTGATTTTGCTTCGTTGTATTCCAAATCCGATATACAGGATTTGTTGTATTGCTCATTGAGTTGCTTTGTTATTACTTTTATATTATCATCATTAAAGAAGAATTCAACAAACTTATCAATAACAAAGCTGTCAAGATATTCGAACCTTATTTCTTTTGATTCGCATTTTCTTTTATTCTTCTTGGAACTACATCTATATACCAGATTTGTGTTGTTTTTGTTGTAGCGAACATTTCCGTGAAATTTACCTCCACATTCTCCGCAATGTATAAGACCTGTTAGCAGATATGTATTTTTGGCATTTGTATAACTGCTTCGAGTTGCTTTTTTAACTGCATTTGCTCTGTGCCATAAGCCAGATGAAACTATTGCAGGACAGCCGTTTTCAATCCTTATTATTTCTTCTTCAGGCTTTCTTCTGTGATTGTTCCTTTTATTCAGGCTGTTTGCTGAACAACTGCGGTTGAAGATGTATGTACCTTTGTATTTTTCATTTCTCAGTATTTCATACAGACTGTTTTTGACAAAAGGCAATCCTTTTTTAGTTTTGTATCCGAGAATATTCAGCTTGTCTATTGTTTCTCCATAGCCGTATCCTTCGGCAGACATTTCAAATATCAATCGAACTGCTTCGGCTTCCTTTTCATTTATGACAAGCTTAAGGTCTTTGTCAACATCATATCCTAAAGGTGGTCTGCCACCAGTAAATTTGCATTGATAAGCATTTTCTTTCAGTCCTTTCATTACTTCTCTCGCAAGATTTTCATTGTAGAACTGATTGACCGAACCCATTATATGATACAATAAATGACTTTCGGGATTATCTTCAAAACGCTCATTAACAAATATGACTTGCACACCGTATTCTTCAAGAATTTTTTTATATTGAATACTGTCACTCAAATTTCTTGAAAATCTGTCTGTTTTATGTACCAATACCGCCTTAAATTCAGGGTTGTTCTTTGCGTCATTTATCATTTTCTGAAATGCAGGTCTGTTGACTGTTTTTGCTGATTTTGCTTCATCACAATACCAATCAATGACTTCCATATTGTTTCTTTTGGCATACATCATCATATATCTTTTTTGAGCTGTTATAGATTCTTCTCGTTGCATTGAAGAAGAAAATCGTGCATATCCGACTGCTTTTATTGTTTCTTCCATATATACCACTCCTATAAGAATAATTCTTCATTTTAATAATATGTATTTATAATTTAATAAAGTGCAGTCACTGAAAAGCAACTGCACAGATGATTTTCAAAGTTTATATTTTAATCTATATTAAGCATTTCGATGAGGACATCTATTATTACATTATAGAAATCCGAAGAAATGCGGTTGTCTGTATGTTCAGCTTTATCTATACTCTTGTCGTAATCCTGTTTAAGCAGAAGATTGCGGGGTATACTGCAACACACTAATGATTCTTTCATATTAAAACCTCCTAATATTATGTATATCAAGAGATTAAAATAGAGTAAAACTCTATATGCTTGGCTTGTGTATCCCAGATTACACAACTCTTATGCCAAACCACTAATAACCATTTATCTAATAAAATCTGATGATTATTTTTTGCAGATAATACTGCAAGCAGGGATTTTTTATTTAATTTTTTAAAATATTATTCTTTATCGGAAATAACTTTTATTGCTGTTATTTTTGAAAAAGATTTGTTGCCGTATTTTCTTTGACTTACAGAAAATTCAATTTTTTTGCCGAGTACATTATCACTGCAAAAACAGTTATTATCATCTACATACTCACAACAGAAGTTATTTAAAACTATATCCATATTAGAGAACATACAGTTAAAATAGCCGTTTTCTATTGAATCTACCTTTATTGTGAACCAGCAGTTACGGCAATCGGGACTGAAATATATATCGTCAAGAATACCTGTGTAGGTACCGTCATCAATATATTCATATTTTTTCTTTGATATAAAATCAAAAGTTGGCATAATCATTCACCTCCAAGACATTCTTCTATATTTTGTACTTCATCATCTGACAGAAAGTCTTTATTATCGGAGTTTTCTATTTTGTCAAAGTACATTTCTTCATAAGCATTGTGAAGTGACATCATCTTGTCATTAAACTGAAATTTGAAAATATATACTTTCAGGTCAATGATTTCTATGATTTTCTCTCTTGCGACAAGTCTGTCTTTTTCTGCAATGAGTACACCTGTTGCTCTCAGATTTTTAAGTCTTTTGCGGAAATCAACTATTCCGTTATTCTTCATCATTTGCTCAAAGTAGTTTTTAGCTACGCATATTTCATAGTGATTGTCGCTTGCACTAAGTCTTACCAGTCCGACATAACCACTATTGAGCAAGTCATAGTCAATCGCTTCCGCTTTTCTTTTACCAAATACTTTTAAAGCAAACGGATAATTCATTTTGTATTTTCTGATATTCTTTACAAAATCTTCGTGAACTATTGTCAATAACTCATCTTCTGGTGTTTGAGCAGATTCTATTGCATTTGTCAGATTCAAGGAATAATTTATCATATCAGATATTTCAATATTAAAATTGAATAATTCTTTTGCATATTCTGTCTGTCAATCTTTTCTTTTGTTCATAAGCAGCTAAAGTACTATCGGTCAAAATATTTGAGCCTTTGACTTGTAATTTCTCATCAAGTTCTTTGCTGTTCTTTATGAGCATATCTTTATATTTCTGATAGTCGGCTTCGATTATTTCTTGACCTTTGTTAACAAGCATTTGTAAATACTCATTACCTGCAGCACCATAGTTTTGCATTACAACATTCTTAATATTGTCTGAATTTTGAGCATTTTTTGTAAGAGTATCTTCAATCTGAAATACACGGTTTTTATTCCGTCCATAGATTTCTCGCTTATAAAGCTTATTTCTGATGTAGTGAATATCACAGAAGAAAATTCTTTGACATCTTGAAGTGAAGCATCACCGTTTAGTCTTAGCTTACTTCTGCCTAAACAAAAGCTATATAAAACTCTTTCAAGGTTAGATATTGTAGAAGCACCGAGTTCATCAAATACTACACTAAGACCATTTATTTGACTTAAAAACTCTTGCAGTGCATTTTCTGTTACGTTAAAGCTTATTGCCACACCTTTATTCAGCACAGGGGAAGAATAAATACTTGCACAAAGCATTGCGGTTGTACTTTTTCCTTTGCTTGAACTGTTGCAAAGACAGAATAGTACAGAACCAAAATCGTGTGTATAATTCAACATTGAAAGCAATGGGGAAGAGAAAGAAGCCATTAAAAGATAGGTCATTGGAATATTTCCGCATACTTCATTTTGAATCATATTGCACCACTCGTCTAATGTACCTTTATGGTTCAGACAAAGACTGCCGTTGTATATGTATTCTTTACTTAGTTGTTCATTGGCAATTAGATGGTTATATCTGAATACAAGATTATTGTCAATTTTATCCCAGCCAAGCTTAGAGTAGCCATATACAATTTCAGCTTTCATATCGGTATTCATAAGATACTTGTTTACTTCATCAATATCGGTTTCATTGAATCTAACACCATATGAAAAGAGTGTTTTTAAACCAAACTTTGACAGAGATTCACCGTCAAGTTTTACAGTATCAATTTCAATACCGTTGTGGTATTCATATTCAATCTTTATTTGTTTTGTACCTATATCAATAATTTTTCGCAATATCTTGCAATAGGTCATTATGTATCGGATTTCGTAAGAATATTTATTCTTCTTAACAACACCGATGAAGTTATTTTCCTTATCGACAATGTAATGTGATTTTGTTATACTGATAATTTTCTGAAAAATCCTGACAGAGGCTGTTTTTGACAAAAAAATAAAAAATAGGTTTTGTGCAAATCGACGGACATTTTGCCAATCAAAATTCCCAGGAAGAAAAAAGATGTTTTCGGAACGAACCGAAAAAGGAGAGAAAATTTCGGAAGATTTTTCGCTTTGAAAAACCTCCTCAAAAATCTTCTTCTCCGAAATCCCGTTTTTTCAAGCAATGCATACTTGCACACAAAGAGAAAATCTCAAGGCAAAGCAATCATCTTTTCCACTCCAATTTCTGAATATTCCAACGATGTGCCAAAGGGGAAAGAGGGTGTGAGAACATCAGTCCTTTTGAGTCAATGATTGTATAGAGTTTGTCTTTGTAATGTTCATTCAATGCACTCAAAAAGTTCTTTTTTCTTCTTCGTGACTTGTATTTCTGCCGTATGCCACAATTATTGTATCGGCATTTTCGCACTCTCTCATCACAATAGAAGTGTTTGTCTTGTCAATCTTTGGTGCTTCATTATTAATACTTGAAAATACATTAACTATTGAAACTGAACCAAAATCATTCTTTATTGCTCCGTTCCTGACAAGCATTGTTGTTTGGTCAAAAATCAATTCATCGGCAGATGAGGGATAGGTCATTATTATTGCAAGCGACTTTTTGCTGCTGTCCCATTCTGCTTTCAATAAATAGCGGTCTTTTCTGTTTTTGGAAAAGACCGCTGTTGTTTTTACTGTGCTGTTTGTTTCAATTGTGTTCGCCATACTCATTGTTCAATACTCCTTTTCTGAAATAGTCAGCTTTGCCGACAATGTTTATTGCCCTGTCATTGTCAAGGACTATGCATCCGTCAAGAAAATCATTGCCTATCAAGTCAATCCATTCAAATCTGCTTTCTGTTATTTTTGAGGACAAACCAAACTTTTTGTAATTATCAAAGTCTTTTTCATTCTCAACATAAAAAATACCTCCGACCGTTTCAAGCGAACAGTCAGAGGTTTGTGTCAGAAGATTTGTGAAAAGATTTTTGATATATTCTGCAATGTAACAGTCCTTGATTTTTGATACATCATCAGGTGTTAATATTTCAATCATTTTCTTTTTTTCAGCTTTGTTCCTGTGCAGAGAAGTGTAATAGCAGTTCCTGCACCTGTTGCAAACATTTCTACCGCTACTTTTGTTGTAAGTGCCATAATAAGTCCAAACATATTTTTTCCTCCAAATTAATTTTTTATGATGAGTTTTTCTGTTGCAAGTACAACTGTTGTTGTCACAACAAATCCAAGCACAAACCATAATGCTTCCATTGTTCTGCTCCTTTCTTGTTTTTTATATAAAAATGCACCCACCAATAAATTGGCGAGTACATAAAAAACTATTAAATTAAAGATTATGATTTTTCTGATGTTTACTGCAAGATTGCCAAACAGCTTTAATAAAGCCAGTTTGATTGCATTTAGCACGCTCTTTTGGGTCACATATTATGAAATTAGGTGTATCAATTTCAACACTGCGACCTCTCCAATATTCACAGGTAACACATTGTTTGGCATTGCGTGATACCTTACTTGTCATTTATATTCACCTCTTGTAAATGTTCTTTGCCGCAATTTGTGCAGAATCTTGCTTCTGTTGGATTCTCCGTTCCACAGTAGTTACAATTCCATTTTGTTGTATCAACACTACTTAAGCTACGGTCAATATCTTTCTTAAAGAAAAGTCTGAATAACCATGCAATAAAGAATATAGCTGCAATAATTATACATCCATCACAAGTATAGAATAACATTGGCATTTTAAGAAAATAATACAGTCCAAAGCTAATACCTGCAATTATAAGAAAGAATACCATTAATTTTATAAAGACAAAACCGTTTTTCATATGTACTTACCTCATTTTATATTACATTTTATTTAATAATTCTTGCTTTTTTATATTGAATTCTTCGTCAGTCAAAATTCCCGATTCTTTCATATCAAAAAGCTTTTTAATCAATTCCATTATTTTTTCTGGATTTTCTTTTTCTGCATTTGTTTGATTTATGGGAAGATTTGATTGAGATACGCTTGATGTGTAGCTATTACTGTCAGTTGCATTCATTGATATGTAATTAATGTTACTTTGTGGTGTTGAAGACTCATTAATAATACTTGTATTTCTTTGCGAATCATTTGAACTGCTTTTTGCATTTTCTGTAGATGAATTTGTTTTGCTTTTAGCTATATTTGCAATCTTTTGTAAATTTATTTCAGGTGCATTTTCGTCAGAAGTGCCATTATTTACTGCGTCAAAAACTTTATTTCCTTTGAGATTGAAAAACTGTATAGCTGATAAAATAACTATTCCGATAAAGAATATGAGCATAAGCCAAAAACCTAATAAATAGTTGGTTTTCATTTCTACTGATACTGAACCTCCTGTCATTTGACCTACTGCTTCACCACCTGCATTTGCACCAGCAGATATATTACCTGATACCAAAAACATCATTACAATACCAACAACAGATAAAGCAAGTGATACAATCTTTTTATATTTTTGAAGTTGTGGTAAGTAATTAGCAATAAGTATAGCAATAGGGCAGACAATAAGTAGTATTCCTAAGAATCCACCATCCGTAATTATTTGAAAACCATTTAAAACAGTACTTTCTTCTGCTTCTCCCATACCTCCTGCATTTGCTGAAGCTCCTATTGAAACAAAAGGAAATAGCAGAGATATGATAATTGTACCGCATAATATGCCTGTAAGATTTTTTATGATTGTATTAGAATTTATTTTGTCCATTTATATTCTCCTTTTTATTAATTAAATTCACTAGCTAAAAGATTGGTGTCATAAGGACTTGATTCAGTTAATTTAACACCGTCAATATCAGGATAAGCACCTGATGTATAATCGTTAATAATGATATTTTCATTAATTCTTCCATTATTAAGTTCGACTTCTGCAAAACAATATGAGCCTTGTTTTGCCCAAAATGTTTTTAAAGAACCCTCATAAGATTCATAAAAAACTCTACTGCTATTAATTGTACCTACATAGTAAAGTCCCTTATTATCATCGTAAGTATAAAAATCGTAATGAAGTTTTGATAAATTATCTCCAATGCTAATAATAAGTTCTGCTATACCGTCGTGATTAACATCATAAATGTAATAGCCTTCTATTTCGTTTGAATTAATTGTTTCAAGATAGGCTTGATATACATCTTCTTTATTGATTTCGGCTTTGGTGGTAGGTTGAACAGTTGTTACTTCTATTGTTGTAGGCTCTGCAGTAGTCGGCACTATTGTTGTCGGAACTACAGTGGTATTCTGCATAGTTGTTTGTACTTGAGTAGTTGCAATTTGTGTAGTATGTATTTCATCTGGTGTACTATTTTTGCTCTTAGGGTAATTTTGATATATACCATATCCAAGTACACCGAAAATTACTAATGCTATGATAATCAAAATAACGATACTACTTTTATTTTTTGCGTTATCTGGCATAAAATTACCTCTTTAATCAGACTTTTGCTTGTCAATGTGTTCTTTTAAAATTTGTCGTACCCATTTTTCACTGTATCCGTATTTAGTAGCAAGCTGTTTGATATTATATCCGTTGTATTCATCAACAATTTGCTTTTTTAAAAATTCTTTACTAAATAGTTGCACAGGAAAAGTGATTTGCTGACCTCTGTATGCTGAATGTATTTTCAAGACTGCTTCAATACCTAACAGATTAGCAAGTTCACTATATGCTCCGTTTAGATATTCACACTTAATATTACTTACATCCATTTCAAATATCACTCCTTGCATTTCGACATCTCCTCTCAAATTATATTATAATGCTATGGAATAGTATAGAGTTATACTGACCTTGTCTTGTTCCTTGTAAAATTCCCCAAATAGGGAAAAAGCTTGCTGTTATTAAATTAAAGTAAATCAGTACTATTGGAATATTTATTTAATTTTACCAAATCTATATATTTTTAAAATTCTTTGTACTTTATATAAATCATTGTAAGAGTACATCAATATAAAAACGACTCGGCAACAAAAACCTTATTGCAAGCCAAAACACCGCAACACGCATAAAGCGTGTAGTGTTGTGTTTTACAGTTTTAACTGTCTTGCAATATTGTTTTTGTTGCCGAGATTGGATAGTAGTATAGAGTATGATTTATAGCATTTATATAAAGCATTTACTTTATACACTAAGAAATCTTATTTTTATTCCTTAAAAGAAAATGTTTTAAGAGTGTGAGTTTTTCCGTGTCCGAATCATCTCCACCACCTAAGTCACGATTGCATATGCATTCGTGACTTTTTTTAAAGTGCTTGTATTCAAGCCTTTTCTGACTTCTTACACACGAATACAAATGACAACACCTCGGCAGATTGACTTTCTGCCGAGGTGTTTTTGCGTTCATAATGACTTTTGAATATAATTATTTAAAAGTATTCGTGTGAAAGATGGGTATTTGTGTGAAAGATAGGTAATCGTGTGGAAGATGATTTTGCTATAAAAGTTTATGCAAATCTATCAACCTTTACGAAAGATCTGCCTTTCATTATACGCGATGTCGGTAAGGAAAACCGAAAGTCCGAACACATGGTGCACCTTGCTCGGACTTAGATTTATTTAGAATGGTTATGCAGATCCTGATAAAGGCGTTCAGCAATATAAGTGTCTTCCTTACACATCAAAAGCCACAAACAGCACAAGCTCATTCAAGGTGCAGATTCCAATTTCAGATTTGAATATCCGCAAAGGCCCCGGCACAAACTATGCCGCAACAGGCAAGGGAGTCTTTACCGTTGTTGAAACAAAACAAGGCTCAGGCTCTGCAAAAGTCTGGGGCAAACTGAAATCCGGTGCAGGCTGGGTTGCGCTTGACTACGCAACAAGAATTTAACTGAATATCTTTAAAGCATTTATGCCCGTCGGAGATGGTTTTCTCTGACGGGCATTTTTTTGGTTTGCCCGTAATGGGCAGTGACTTGGTTGTGAAAGTCCACTACAGGCTTGGCAGTAGAAACTGTTAGATGAGGGCAAGTGCGTCCATCGGGAGGTGGAGTATGAAGTAAACCTAATGCAAACTCTCGGTCTAATGAACAGAAATCACATATAAGGCATATGCAGAGCAGACGAGCTTGCCACACAAAGCAAAGTCCAATACTGTCCTAACTCTGCGGCGTAAACGTGGCAGAAGTATGAGAGGATGATTACACCAATTCGGTGAAAATATTATAAAAGACTGCCAACGAGATTTTATGCTCAGCGGTGTCTGAACTATGCTTTGTTTAATTAATCAGAGCTGTATTTATCACGCCATTGACGGGGTGAAATGCCGTATGTGTTTTTAAATGCTCTGGAGAAGTGGAGCTGGTCGTTATATCCCACAGCACAGCTTATTTCTCCGATTGAGAGTTGGGAGTGTTCCAAAAGTTCGGTTGCCTTAGTCATTCGGAAGCGCATAAGAAATTCCTGCGGTGTTTTTCCGTATTCTTCTTTAAACTTCCTTCCAAAATAGTTTCTGTTAAGTCCGCAGTTTTCAGCAATGTCTTCAACAGTAATATCTTTTTGATAATTCAGCTCAATAAATTTGATTGCTTCACTGATATAATAATGACTCGAATTATTCTTTCTTTTGTTTTGCGATTGGCTTGTTACTGCAGAGCGAGTCAGGTAATCAAGAAACAAATAAAGATGCCCGATAAGATGCAGAGGAGCAGCTTCCTTGTGCTCAATAATGTAAATCATTTCGTCTAATGCGAGTTCACGCAACTCAATTGATAACGGATGGTATATAGGCTTGTCCTGCGATAATCCGGTTGCATTGATAGCAGCTTTTGCCTGAAATCCATCAAATTCCAGCCAGATATATTCCCAAGGCTCGTCGTTATCGGCTATATATGTAGATACCTGACCCGGGAAGAGCATAAAGCCTTCGTTGGCATTTATTTTATAGACATCGGTTGTGCCTGATGAATTATTGGCATACAGAGTGCCCTTACCTGATATTACGAAATGAAAAAGATAGTGGTTTCTTGCAGCCGGACCAAAGGAATAGCCGCCCTTGCAGATCTCTCTGCCAAACTGTATTAGGGTAAGATCCATATAATTATTCTGTGGGAATACCTTAAATTCAAAATGTTGCATATGATTTATTAACCTCGTTATATTTTATTTATGCTAAATATACCATAAAATATGCCAAAATGCAACTTATATATTATAAAAACGGACATAATTGCAGATTTTTTACATAATTATGTTGCAATTTGATATTTACGGTATGCGAAAAAATTGGTACAATTTATACAAAAGATATAGATTAATATGAAAATTAAAGGAGGAAATGCTATGAGAAAGACAAAAAAACTGTTGAGTTCATTTTTGATAGTTGCTATGCTGTCCTCGCTGATGTTGAGCGGTTGTAATTCAGAAGGTACAGATAAAATCGAAGTTGAGCTTGTACAGTACAAACCAGAGGCGGTTGCTGCGTTTGAGAAAATTGAGGAAGGCTTCAATAATACTCACGACAATATCCACCTCACAATTCAATCTCCGAATGAAGCAATGACTATATTAAAGACACGCTTTATTCGTGAGGATTATCCTGACATTGTTGGAATAGGCGGAGATATTAACTACTCAAATTTCCTTGACGCCGATATGTTTATGGATATATCAGATTTTGAGGGTGTATCCGATATTAAGCAGGCTTATATGGATATTGAGGACGAGCTTGAGTTTATTCCTACAGACGGTGTGTACGCATTGCCCTATGTAGCAAATGCGGCAGGTATCCTTTACAACAAGGATATGTTCGAGAAAAACGGTTGGAAAATACCGCAGACATGGACGGAGTTTACAGAACTTTGCGAAACAATCAAGGCTTCGGGAGTTCAACCGTTATATTTTGGCTATAAAGATACGTGGACCTGTCTTGCTCCTTGGAATGCTCTTGCTGTCGGTCTTTCACCATCTGATACCTGCGCACAGGTGAATGCAGGCAAAACCACTTTCAGCAAGGAGTACAGAGAAACAGCCGAAAAGATAAAAACTCTGCTTGACTACTGCGAACCGAATCCGTACGCTTACGGCTATAACGATGCCTGTACAGCTTTTGCAAGAGGACAGGCAGCAATGTATCCCATAGGTAGCTATGCCGTTCCTCAGATTAAATCGGTTAATCCCGATATGAACATTGATTCATTTGTATTCCCTGCAAATGACGATGAGAAAGACAATGTGCTTAATTCGGGTGTTGACCTTCAATTCTGTGTTATGAAGAACAGCAAGAATAAAGAGGCTGTGTATGAGGTGCTTCGTTATCTGTATGAGGATGAAACAATACAGATTTATCTTGACGAACAGAATTCAATCCCTTGCAAGAACGGAGATTTTAAGCTGCCCTCGATGCTTGACGGAATAAGCAGTTATATTGAGGAAGGCAGAATGGCTGACTATCAGGATCACCATTATCCCAGTGAGATGAGCGTTGACGCTATGATTCAGACCTATCTTATGGACAACAGCAGTGACGCAACCGATAAATTCCTGAAACGATTTGATGATGAATGGGTACGCTATAACCGTGACCTGATTCAAAAGGTTCAGGACTATGAAAAGGAGGCTAAAAAATGAAATCCGGAAGACGATTGTCAAGTAAGAGCAGAACATATCTTGGTATGCTTATCCCGGTAGTAATTCTGTTCTTTGCGTTTAATACTTTGCCGCTTATAATCGGTGCTTTCTATAGTTTCACAAACTACAGAGGCTACGGCAGCTGGGATTTTGTAGGTTTAAGAAATTACTTTGATTTGTTTACAGATTCAAGGGTATGGAATTCTTATTTCTTTACATTTAAATATGCGATTGTAGGAACAATACTTGTAAATGTTATCAGCCTTCTTATGGGACTTGCATTAAACAGCAAGATTCGATTTAAAAGTACATTAAGAGGTATCTACTTTGTTCCGAACATTCTCGGAGGATTGATTGTAGGTTACATTTTCAGCTTCATTTTTACATACATTATTCCTGCTGTCGGTGAAACCTTCAACATTGAGTGGATTCAGAACAGTATTCTTGCAGATGAGCGTTATGCGTGGATAGGCGTTTTGATAGTAGGTGTATGGCAGGCGGTTGCTATGAATACGATTATTTATATTTCCGGCTTGCAGACCATTCCCGAGGATGTGTATGAGGCTTCAAGAATTGACGGTGCAGGAAAATTTCTTACATTCAGAAAAATAACGCTTCCGCTTTTGATGCCGTTTATCTCAATAAATCTTGTTTTAAGTACAAAGAATATGCTTATGGTTTTCGACCAGATTATGTCCTTGACCAAGGGCGGACCTGCACAGAGCACCGAATCAATATCTTACCTGATTTACAGAAACGGTATGGACGGAGGTCAGTTTGGCTTCCAAAGTGCAAATGCCGTAATATTCTTTGTTCTTATTGTTACTATTTCCGTTATTCAGATGAGAATGACAGGTAAAAAGGAGGAACAGCTATGAGAAGACTAAAAAGAAAACAGGGAACGAACTGGTTTTTGACCTTTGTGCTTATATTAGGCTGTCTTACAGTTCTGTTTCCTCTTTATATGACGGTTATTATCGCCTTTAAAAATCCTTCGGAAATGACAAACGATGTTGCCGGTGCGTTAGCTCCGCCGAGTAGCTGGAGTTTTGATAACTTTGCAGAGGCAATGAGGGTGACAAACTTCTGGAGCGCACTTGCTAACAGCTTGATAATCACAGGCATCACAATTATTTTATCAGTTCTTATTCACTCAATAGCCGGTTATGTTATCGGCAGAAATATGAGAAGAAAAAAGGGCTACAAGTTAGCTTATTTCTACATAGTAAGCGGTATGTTTGTTCCGTTTGCAATCCTTATGATGCCTCTTGTAAAGGAAACTGCACAAATCGGACTTGCAAATCCTATCGGTGTAATTCTCCTTTATCTTGTTTTCTATATGCCTATGAATGTTATGCTATACAGCGGCTATCTAAAGAATATTCCTCTTGCTATGGAGGAAGCGGCTGAAATCGACGGCGCTTCAACCTGGAAAACATATTGGACGGTTATTTTCCCGATGATGAAGCCTATGCACGCTACCGTTGCAGTGCTTACGGCATTGGGTACATGGAACGATGTAATGACCCCTCTTGTTATTATGTCAGGCTCGGAGAATACAACGCTTCCGCTTGCACAGCTTAATTTCCAGACGCAATTCGGAACAAACTACAATCTTGCATTTGCATCATATCTGCTCTCGTTAATTCCTATTCTTATATTCTATGTAGTCTGCCAGAAGCAGATTATCGGCGGAGTTGCAAACGGCGCAGTAAAGGGTTAGTAAAAGGGGAGGAGTTTTATATAAGCTTCTCCCATTGAATTAATATGAAACAAAAAGGTGATATTTATGGCTATCAGAGTTACAGAACAAGGCAGAAATTTTTATTTGGAAACACTTCACTCTATGTATCAGATAAAGGCAGACGAATACGGAGTGCTTAAGCATATATGGTACGGCTCACGCACAGAGTGCGATATGGAATATCTGCTTGATTATCCCGATCTCGGTTTCTCGGGTAATATTTATGAGGCAGAAAACAAAAGAGACTATTCTCTTGATACAATGCCGCTTGAATACTCCTGCAAAGGAATAGGCGATCACAGAATTCCGGCGGCGGCAATCACTCACCCGAACGGTAGTGACGCCCTTGATTTGCGTTTTGACGGTTATGAAATCAGAAAGGGAAAGTATGCAATTTCAGGGTTGCCTGCTGTTTACGCTGATGAAGATGAAGCGGAAACACTCGAAATATACCTCAAGGATACTTCGTCGGATATTCGTGTGATTCTCAAGTACGGCGTACTTGAGAAGAAGGACATAATTACCAGAAGTGCGGTTTTTTGCAATATGGGTGACGCTCCGTGTAAAATTACAAAGGCGTTCAGCTTGTGTCTGGATATTCCTCATGGCGATTGGGATTGGGTGCATTTTCACGGCCGTCACATAATGGAGAGATTAGTTGAACGCAGAAGGCTGTTTCACGGTGTTCAGGAAAGCTCAAGCAACAGAGGAACTTCAAGCCACCAGCAAAACCCTTCTGTTCTGCTTTGCAGTAACGATTGTACGGAAACAAGCGGAGAGTGTATAGGTGCGTTACTTGTTTACAGCGGTTCTTTTCAGACAAAAATTGAGCTTACTCAGCTTAATCAGGTGCGTATGCTTATGGGCATAAACAGCGAGTGTTTCAGCTGGGAGTTAAAGCCGAATGAGCAGTTTAGTACACCCGAGGTTATATTGTCTTATAGCGACAGCGGTATGGAAACGCTTTCACATAATTTTCATAATGTAATAAGAAACAACATTTGCAGAGGTGAATATAAGCAGTCCGAGCGTCCCGTACTTATTAACAACTGGGAAGCTACCTACTTTGATTTCAATGAAGAACGCTTGGAGAACATTGCAAAGGAAGCGTCAAAGCTCGGTGTTGATATGTTTGTAATGGATGACGGCTGGTTTGGTAAGAGGGACAGCGATACTTCCGGTCTTGGCGACTGGTTTGTCAATGAAGAAAAACTAAAAGGCGGCTTGAACACTCTGGTTGAAAAGGTCAAGTCCTATGGTATGAAGTTCGGCATATGGTTTGAGCCTGAAATGGTATCCGAGGACAGCGAGCTTTACAGAACTCACCCTGAATGGGCGATTCAGATACCAAACAGAAAGCCGACAAGAAGCCGTTATCAGCTTGTTCTTGATATGACACGTCAGGATGTTCGTGACTATTTATTCAAGGTTATCAGTGATGTATTGAGCAGTGCCGATATTTCGTATGTGAAGTGGGATATGAACCGCAGTATCTGCGATTGGTACAGCGCAGAGCTTCCTGCTGAAAATATGGGAGAAATGCAGCACAGATATGTTCTGGGATTGTATGAACTTTTGGACAGACTCACTTCTGAATTTCCGCACATTCTCTTTGAGGGCTGCAGCGGCGGCGGAGGTCGTTTTGATGCAGGCATACTTTACTATTGCCCGCAGATTTGGTGCAGTGATGATACCGATGCATACGAGAGGACGAAGATTCAGTACGGAACCTCATTTTTCTATCCCATATCAACAATCGGTTCTCATGTTTCAATTGTACCAAACCATCAGACAGGCAGAATTACTCCTTTTGAAACAAGAGCAGTTACGGCTATGAGCGGCAGCTTTGGCTATGAGCTTGACTTAAACACGCTTTCGGAAGAAGAAAAAAATGCGGTTGTTGAGCAGAATAAACGCTTTAAAAAATACGGCCCGTTAATTCATAACGGCAGATACTACAGATTAAGCAATCCTATGACGGATAAATTTGCAATCTGGTCGTTTGTGTCTGAAAATTCCGGTGAGGTACTTGTTCACGGAATGATATTCCGTACAGAGCCTAATATGACAAGATATTCCGTAAAGCTGCGTGGATTGATTTCCGATAAGAAATATGTTGTTGACGGTGATAACACAATTTATACAGGAAAGGCATTAATGGAAGGCGGTATCCTTCTTCCGAAGCCTTGGGGAGATTTCTTCCCGATTGAACTGCATCTCAAAGAAGTATAATTATACGGAACGGAGAATACAATATGAAACCACAAGCTTTTATTGATAGACTAAACAGCGGTGAATTTGACAGCTTACTGAAAAAATTATACGGTGAGTCACAGCTTGAAATTGAGAAACAGAAGAAGCGTTATACAGAAGCGGTAAAAAGCTTTAAAGAGCTTTATCCGGAGCGTGAAGATATAAAAATCTATTCTGCCCCCGGCAGAACGGAAATCGGAGGAAATCACACAGACCATCAGCACGGATGTGTATTGGCGGCAGCAGTGAATCTTGATGTTATTGCGGTTGTATCTTTTCATAATGACGGAGTAATAAGACTGAAATCAAAGGGTTATGAGAAGGATTTAATAGATTTATCCGACCTCAGTGTTCATACCGAAGAAATGGGAAGGTCAGCCGCAATCATCAGGGGTATAGCGTCATATTTTAATGATAAGGGCGTTGCTATGGGTGGTTTCGATGCCTACACTACTTCAGATGTGTTGAGCGGAAGCGGACTTTCATCGTCAGCGGCGTTTGAAACGCTCATAGGTACAATTATTGATTTGCACTACAACGGCGGCAATGCAGGCAGTGTTGAGATTGCAAAAATCGGACAATATGCGGAAAATAAATATTTCGGCAAGGGCAGCGGTCTTATGGACCAGATGGTAAGCTCGGTCGGAGGATTTGTTTATATCGACTTTCTCAATACATCAGAGCCGATTATCGAAAAACACAGCTTTGATTTTGAAAAGGCAGGTTACAGTATTTGCATAACCGATACAAAGGGCAGTCATTCTGATTTAACCGAGGACTATGTTGCCGTGCCGTCCGAAATGAAAAAGGTTGCAGCTTATTTTGGAAAGAATGTTTTGCGTGAGGTCGATGAGGAAAGCTTCTATGAGGCTGTTCCGAAACTCCGAAACACCTGCACAGACCGTGAAATTATGAGAGCCGCACACTTTTTCGGTGAAAACACAAGAGCTGAACAAGAGGCACAGGCACTTGAAAACGGTGATACTGACAGATTTTTTGAGATTGTTCGTCAGTCGGGTGAGTCGTCTGCAAACCTTTTGCAAAATCTGTATTCCTGCAAAAAGCCGACTGAACAGGGAATACCGCTTGCAATAATGATGAGTAAACGAATTTTACAGGATAGCGGTGCAGTAAGAGTTCACGGAGGAGGCTTTGCAGGAACGATTCAGGCATTTGTTCCTGTTAAAAAAATCAAGGAATATTCCGATGAAATGAACAGGATTTTCGGCGAGGGCAGCTGTTATGTTCTTCGCATAAGACCTGTAGGCGGAATTGAAATTACTGCATAAGGGTGGTTTTTATGATTTGTAATGAAATTCAGAAACTGATAAATTATTCAATAAAAAGCAGACTGATTGAAAAAGAAGATGAATATGTAATAAGAAATCAGCTTATGGACGCACTCTGCGTTTATGACTGGGAAGAACCGGAAGTTATGGAAAATAACTTCGTAATTGATGATATTTTGAACAGGCTTACAGATTATGCTTGCGAAAACAAAATAATTGATGACACAACTGCATCACGTGATTTGTTTGATACAAAGCTTATGGGAATTGTCACACCATTCCCAAGGGAGATCATCGGCAAGTTCAATCAGCTCTGCTCGCAGTCGCCTGAAAAGGCTACCGACTGGTATTATGATATAAGCCAAAAGCTTAATTATGTGAGAGCAGGAAGAATCGCAAAGGATATTCGCTGGCAGTATGAGTCGGAATACGGTACGCTCGATATTACCATAAACCGTTCAAAGCCGGAAAAAGATCCCCGTGATATTGCGGCGGCAAGAACAGCGAAGGCAACTGCATATCCGAAGTGTCAGCTTTGCCCCGAAAACGCAGGCTTTGCCGGAAACAAAAATCACCCTGCAAGACAAAATCTCCGTCCGATTCCTATTGATATCTGCGGTGAAAGCTGGCAGCTTCAATATTCTCCTTACGGCTATTACAACGAGCATTGTATTGTGTTCAATGAAAAGCATATTCCGATGAAGATAGACTCAGCCGTATTTGAAAAGCTGTTTGATTTTATAGATAAATTTCCTCATTATTTTGTAGGCTCAAATGCAGATTTGCCGATTGTCGGAGGTTCAATTTTAAGCCACGAGCATTTTCAGGGCGGAAATTACACATTCGCAATGGCTAAAGCGGAGATAGAAAAAGAGTTCTCCTTGTCGGATTTCCCTGAAGTAACGGCAGGCATTGTAAAATGGCCTATGTCCGTAATTAGACTGAAAAGCAAGAATAGGGAAGAACTTTCAATGGCTTGCAGTTATGTCCTTGAAAAGTGGAGAGGCTACAGTGACCCGAATGCAGGAATATTTGCCGAAACCGAAGGAGTGCCGCACAATACGGTAACTCCTATTGCGAGAATGAACGGTGATAACTACGAGTGTGACCTTGTACTTCGCAATAATATTACTTCCGATGAGCGTCCTCTCGGTGTGTTCCACCCGAATCAATCACTGCATCACATAAAAAAAGAGAATATAGGTCTTATTGAGGTGATGGGACTTGCCGTTCTTCCTGCAAGGCTTGCAGTTGAATTAGAAGAAGTGAAGAAGGCAATGCTTTCAGGAGCAGACCTTAACTCAAATCCTGCAACAGCTTCACATGCCCGGTGGGCAAAGGATATTTTATTGCGTTATCCGGAACTTTCCGAAGCTAATGCAGAAGACATACTTCGGCTTGAGGTCGGAAAAGTATTTGAACAGGTGCTTTGTGATGCCGGAGTATTCAAGAGAACCGAAAAGGGAGTTTCCGATTTTATAAGGTTTACAGAGGTGCTTTAAAATGTTTGATATTACTACTGTGGGAGAAATACTGATTGATCTTACACAAACGGGAATTTCGGATAACGGAATTCCGATATACACTGCAAATCCCGGCGGAGCACCTGCCAATGTTGCAGTAGCGGCTTCAAAGCTTGGCGCAAAAACTGCGTTTATCGGAAAGGTCGGTAACGATTCTTTTGGAAAATTTCTGTGCGATACACTAAAAAAATATAATGTCAGTACAGACGGCGTTATTACCGATAAAAGTGCCAACACAACGCTTGCGGTAGTTTCGGTAAACGAAAACGGAGAGCGCAGCTTTGCTTTCTATAGAAAAAACAGTGCCGACACATTGTTATCTGAATACGAAATAATCGATTTGCATCTGAGCAATACGCATATACTTCACTTCGGCTCTGTCAGCCTTACCGCTGAACCTTCAAGAACGGCAACAATCTCAGCAGTCAAGCGTGCAAAATCGTTCGGAGCGGTAATTTCATATGACCCGAATTACAGAGAGAGCCTTTGGAGCAGCTTAGATGAAGCAGTTGAACAGATGAAAAAACCGCTTGATTTAGTAGATATATTAAAAGTATCAGATGAGGAATTACCTCTTATCAGCGGAAAAACCGATGTTGAAGAGGGAGCAAAATACTTATATGACAAGTATAATATTAAGCTCGTTCTTGTAACTCTCGGCGCAAAGGGTGCATATTATCGCTTTAAAGATTGCGCAGGAATTGTTGACGGCGTAAGCGTTACGGTTGCAGATACAAACGGTGCAGGCGATACATTCTTCGGCGCATTTTTAAGCCGTATGGCATATATGGAAAAATACAACCCGTCAGACCTGACGGAGGACGAAATAAAGGATATGCTGGCATTTTCAAACAATGCGGCGGCAATTACAACAAGCAGAAGCGGTGCGATACCTGCTATGCCTACTATCGGAGAGATTGACAGATTACCATAAATTGAGGTGATGAGTAGTGAATAAATCAGCTAAGTGGGAAAAGGAATTTGTTGAACGCTTTTCAAAACGCTATGATGAGCTGAAATGGCTGTATTGTGAAGTGTATAACAATGATATGAAAGCCTTTTCCTGGTTATGTAATTCATTATACGAGTATTACAAGAGCCGAAAAAGCTCATTGAAAAAGCTTGACGGAGAAAAAGAGAAAAATTCCGATTGGTATAAAACGAAAAATATAATCGGTATGATGTTGTATGTTGACGCTTTTGCAGACAACCTTACAGGTGTAAGAGAAAAAATTGACTATCTGAAGAAATGCGGGGTTAATTATTTGCATTTTATGCCATTACTGAAAACTCCAAAGGGCAGGAGCGACGGCGGATATGCCGTATCTGATTTCAGAAAGGTTCAGCACGAGCTTGGCACAATGGCTGAACTTGAAAAGCTGACAGCCGAGTGTCATAAAAACGGAATAAGCTGTTGTCTTGATTTCGTTATGAATCACACAAGTGAGGACCACGAGTGGGCAAGAGCAGCACGAAACGGCGATACTGAAGCTCAAAAAAGATATTTTTTCTTTGATGATTGGGAATATCCCAATAAGTTTGAACAGACTGTTCCGCAGGTCTTTCCGACAACAGCACCGGGTAATTTTACTTATCTTGACGACTGCGATAAAATTGTGATGACTACCTTTTATCCTTATCAATGGGACTTGAACTACGGAAACTGCGTAGTGTTCAATGATATGGTCGGAAATATGCTTTCAATTGCAAACCGAGGAATTGATGTTATAAGACTTGATGCTGTTCCGTATATCTGGAAGGAGCTTGGAACAAGCTGCCGTAATCTTCCGACAGTTCATTCGCTTGTCAGAATGATGCGAATAATAACGGAAATTGTCTGTCCCTCTGTACTGCTCTTGGGTGAGGTTGTTATGGAGCCGTCAAAGGTTGTGCCTTATTTCGGAACTGTTGAAAAGCCTGAATGTCATATGCTTTATAATGTAACAACGATGGCAAGTACATGGCACACCGTTGCAACAAAAGATGTAAGACTTCTTAAACGTCAGATGAATCAGCTTTCCGAGTTGCCGAAAGATTATATCTTTTTAAACTACCTGCGTTGTCACGATGACATAGGCTGGGGACTGGATTATGATTGGCTAAAGCAATTCGGCATAAGCGAGATACCGCATAAAAAATTCCTTAATGATTATTTTACGGGAAAGTTTCCCGACAGCAACGCAAGGGGAGAGCTTTATAATAATGACCCAAGGCTCGGTGACGCTCGGCTTTGCGGAACAACGGCAAGTCTTTGCGGAATAGAAGCTGCACTTGAAGAAAAAGATACGGACAAGCTTGAAAAATCAATTGACTGTGATATTATGCTCCACGCTTATATGCTCACGCAAAGCGGTATTCCCGTTCTTTACAGCGGCGATGAAATAGGACAGCTCAATGATTACAGCTATCACGATAATCCCGAAAAGAGTGTTGACAGCCGTTATCTGCACAGAGGAAAGTTTAATTGGAAACTTGCCGAAAACTGCGATGACTCAGATACGGTTCAGGGCAGGATTTTTCAGAGTATTCAGAAACTTGAAAAATGCAGAGCCGAAAACGAGGTTTTCAGAGCAGAAGCAGATTTTCAGACAGTGGATACAGGTTCTGACAGCGTTCTGGGAATTTGCAGAGAATATGAAAATAAAAAGCTGCTTGCATATTTTAATTTTAGTGATAACCATCAATCCGTATTTCTTGACGGTGTAAAAAGCGGAAGAGATTTATTCACTGATGATGAGGTGTGCAGTATTTCCATTGAACTAAAGCCATATGGTTTTAGTTGGCTTTTACTTGATGAATAAAATGACAGAGATAATTTCCGGAAAGGAGAAAAACCATGAAAATTCTTGTGCTCGGAGGTGCCGGATATATCGGCTCGCACACTGTTTACAGACTTATCGAGCAGGGCAACGAGGTTGTAATTTTCGACAACCTTGAAACGGGTCATATTGAGGCTGTGCATCCAAAGGCAAAGTTTTACAAGGGCGATTTGAGAAACAGAGTGGAAATAGACGCTGTTCTTGACAAGGAGAATGGCATTGACGCAGTTATTCATTTTGCGGCAAATTCACTTGTCGGCGAAAGTATGATAAATCCGCTTAAGTACTACGACAACAACCTTTGCGGAACAAAGGTACTGCTTGAATCGCTTGTTGCACACAATATCAAAAATATTGTATTTTCATCAACAGCGGCAACCTACGGCGAACCAAAACATACACCTATTCTTGAAGATGATCCGACCAATCCGACTAACTGCTACGGTGAAACAAAAAAAGCAATGGAGAGAATGTTCTATTGGACTCAGCAGGCACACGGCTTGAAGTATGTTTCACTGCGTTACTTCAACGCCTGCGGTGCTCATATCAGTGGAAAAATCGGCGAGGCGCACAACCCGGAAACCCATCTTATCCCGATTATTTTGCAGGCGGCAAACGGTACAAGGGACCATATAAGCATATTCGGAACCGATTACAACACACCTGACGGAACCTGCATCCGTGACTATATTCATGTTACAGACCTTGCACAGGCACATATCCTTGCTGTTAAGTATCTGTTAAACGGCGGCGAAAGCAATATTTTTAACCTCGGCAACGGCGTCGGCTTCTCGGTAAGAGAGGTTATTGAAACGGCTAAAAAGGTCACAGGAAAAGAGATAAAAGTAATTGAAGAAGAACGCAGAGCAGGCGACCCTGCCATACTTATCGCTTCAAGCGACAAGGCAAAGAATATCCTTGGCTGGAAGCCCGAATATGATGATCTTTCAACAATTATAGAAACTGCGTGGAAGTGGCACAGTACACATCTTAACGGATATCTATCCGATTGACAAAACGACAATTTTCAAAATATTAAAGAATTATCTTGTTTTATTTACCCCGATGTTTTATTAAGGATAGATTGCCGAAAAGACATCCGGAATTAAATTTGAAAAGATAATCAAAGTATAAAATGAAATGCTCCCCTTTTGTTAGACAATGAGGTATAATATAAATATACCGTAATTAAATAGTGATGAGCAAAACGCATGGATTGAAAACTAAATAAAGAGCTTATGAGATAAAAAGCAAACACAAGTGCACAGCAAAGCAAGCCTTGAACAAAATGTTCAAAACTTACCTTGAAATATTAAGTCTTTCGAGCTAAGCAATTCTTTTAGCAGATTTTAAGCAACGAACAGAATAATTCGAATTAGTGATGAAAGCAGCATAAGCAACGGCAAGCAAAGCAATATGAGCAATGGTATTGAGATTTTTTGCAGCATTTTCACTGTGAACCCAAAGCCGCTCCTGACCGGTCTGTTTGAAACGAGCATTGTATCGTTCAGCTTCGGTTCTAAGCGAATAAATTTTCTTAAAAGAGATTACAGTTACGGTCAATGGAAAGTCTGTAATCATCGGGAACGGTAATGTATTTTTTACAGCCTTTATGTTTTTTACCGTTGTTCCGGTTTTTATGATTACAGGGACAACAACCGAATTTTGAATTTCTGAAGGGACAGCAGTATTTTTGCCTGATTCTTCCCTCACTGCGACACTTTCCGTCCTTGTTCATAGCTAAAATCGGAATAGAATTTTGCTTTCGGTTGTGAAGTGAAAAGTGTAATATCCTGTAAAATTTCTTGGCGATAGATGACAGCCAACCCCTTTCGTTGGTTTGTTGCAATTTAATTATACGATATTTGGTTGGCTGTTTCTATATTTTATAGTGATAAAATTAAAAAACGCCCTGCAAAAATCCAGTGTTTATCACACTTTTGGAGTTTTGCTCAGGGCTATATAAATTTGATGTAAAGGAGTGCTAAGTATGGGCTTATTTGATATGTTTGCCGGCAAAGCAATTAACCAAGTCGGTAATTCCGTAAAGCAAGCAGTGCAAAACGCAGGAAACAAAACAGAAAGAATTGTGTTTGATGCTTTGCCGCAAAGCTATGAGCAATTTATAAACTTGCCGTCAGCGGCAATGTCTACTCCGTTTCAGACAGCGGCAATGACGGTGCTTGCCCTTTGCTTTTATCCGCAGAACAGTGAACTGTCATTAAAAATGCTTGATTTTTTGCGTGGACCTCGACCGCTAAACGGCGCAGATAAGCAATTCATCGCCGACCGTTTTCGTGCAAAGGACTATGTACCTCGCTCATATTTCGTGGGGTCAACACCCGAAAATGACTATCAGCCAAATGCTCCATATACCGTTGAGGTCAGCGAAAATCAGTATTCATATGAGGAACAGGGAATAGCAAAGCTTTTCATAAGCTCTGGCGGTGCAGACAGTCCCCGTCCGATAAAACTACGCAAAGCTAAGGATGGCAAGTGGTACCTTTGGGAGCAGTTCCTGCTGACAGATATTCGCAAGCCTGAAAGCACCAACCCATGGGCGTGAGAATATGCGTATAATCAGCGTAAAAATATTTTTGTAAATAAAAAACTCAGCAGATAAGCTATTTGAGTTAGCTTATTTACTGAGTTTTTGTTATGTAATTATATAATGGATAATTAAAGTAATACCTTAAGAGTTGCTGATATATAAATTGTTTATCAAATCACCATATAGCTTTTTGCTTTGTTACAAGCTCGCCCCATTTGCTTGCCCAATATAGCAGAACGGAAAAATTATGCTTATTCAGCAATACGGAAAGCCCGTGTATATTCTTGTGGCAGGCTATATTAATCGTGGCGGGCAGGCAGAAAACGCTGTTGCAAGAGAAATAAAAGAGGAAATAGGTATGACGGTTTCGCATATAAAATTTAATCGCACTAAGTTCTATGAACCGTCAAATACCCTTATGTGCAAATTTACGGCATTTGTGAAAGATGACAGTGAATTGAACACTAACGGCGAAATTGATAAATATAAATGGTTTGAAAAGGAAGAGGCAAGAAAGAATATTTTGCCTGACAGCCTCGCATCATTTTTCCTTAATTCTTATCTTGACGAATAATTTGTAAAAACAGAGGCAGTAACACTCCGAGTAGAATGTTACTGCCTTTTAATTTATGTGCTCCTGATTTTAGAAAAATCAGAATTTAATTTTTTCTGCAATGTACTCGTTGAGCTTGTCGATTGCAACTCTTTCCTGAGCCATTGTGTCACGATCACGAACAGTTACGCAACCGTCATCAACAGATTCAAAGTCATATGTAATGCAGAACGGTGTACCGATTTCGTCCTGTCTTCTGTAACGCTTACCGATTGAACCTGTATCATCGTAATCAACCATAAAGTCTTTGGCAAGCATATCATAAACTTCCTGTGCTTTATCGTTGAGCTTTTTAGAAAGAGGAAGAACAGTTGCCTTGAACGGTGCAAGTGCAGGGTGGAGGTGGAGAACAACTCTTGTGTCTTTCTCGTCGATAACTTCTTCATCGTAAGCCTCAACCATAATAGCAAGGAACAGACGCTCAACACCGAGTGACGGTTCAATTACATATGGAATGTACTTTTCGTTTGTCTGTGGGTCAAAGTATTCAAGTGACTTGCCGCTTGTGTTCATATGCTGTGTGAGGTCATAGTCAGTTCTGTCAGCAACGCCCCAAAGTTCGCCCCAACCGAATGGGAAGAGATACTCAAAGTCAGTTGTAGCCTTTGAATAGAAACAAAGCTCTTCTTTTGCATGGTCACGAAGTCTTAAGTTTTCGGCTTTCATACCAAGTGAATAGAGCCAGTCACGGCAGAAACCTCTCCAATACTCAAACCACTCAAGGTCTGTACCCGGCTTGCAGAAGAACTCAAGTTCCATCTGCTCAAATTCACGAACACGGAAAATAAAGTTGCCCGGAGTAATTTCGTTTCTGAAAGACTTACCGATCTGCGCAACGCCGAAAGGTACTTTCTTACGGCTTGTTCTCTGAATGTTTGCAAAGTTTACGAAAATACCCTGTGCAGTTTCCGGACGAAGATAAATTTCGTTTTTGCTGTCCTCTGTAACACCCTGGAATGTTTTGAACATAAGGTTGAACTGACGAATGTCTGTAAAGTTGTGCTTGCCGCACTGTGGGCAAGGAATCTGCTTTTCTTTAATATATTCAGTCATTTTCTCGTTTGACCAGCCGCTTACATTTGTACCGTCAAAATCTTCGATAAGGTTGTCTGCACGGTGACGGGTTTTACATTCCTTACAATCCATAAGCGGGTCAGAGAAACCGCCGAGATGACCTGACGCTACCCAAGTCTGCGGATTCATAAGAATTGCAGAGTCAAGTCCTACATTATACTTGTTTTCCTGAACAAACTTTTTGAGCCAAGCCTGCTTGATATTATTCTTGAGAGCCATACCGAGTGGGCCGTAGTCCCATGTGTTTGCGAGTCCGCCGTATATTTCCGAACCCGGATATACAAAGCCTCTGCCTTTACAAAGAGCAACAATTTTTTCCATAGTCTTTTTTGAATTGTCCATATCTGTAACCTCATTTCAAATATTTACAAAATCATATACATAAAATTATACTATTAAATAATACTACAAACTGCCGCTTATGTCAATTAAAATGTGGTAATATACTTTTATTTAGTTGTTAAAATCTTTATAAAAAAAATTATTAATTTACATAAAATACCTTGCATTTCTTTAAAAAATAGTGTATAATAATTATACTCACAAATTTGAGTAAAAAAAAGGAGGATTTTCCAATGAGAAAAACAAATAAGGTTCTCAGTCTTACAGTTGCAGGACTTATGGCATTTTCTACATCTGCCGTAACCGCTTTTTCAGTATCAGCAGCTGAAGATGTAACCGACACAAAAATTTATTTTGAAGTTCCGACCGAGATTTGGGCAGATGCTTTAGTAAAAACAGATGTAAGCGAACTTAAGGTTTACGCTCATACATATGCAGTTGCCGGGGATCCTGATTATAAGGAAACTTCATGGCAGACAAAGGGTGAGGTCTGTAAATATGTCAGTGGCAACATCTATTCGTACGATATTGATGCAAAATATAAAAGAACGCTTAAAGATGGTGCGGATTATGTAGCTATTTTCTCAATTGTAGGCGACAAGGGCTATCAGACATGTAATGTAACCATGGGCAAGTCATGCTACGGCGATACAATTGTTGTTACAGGCGAAACATACGAAAACTCTCAAGACTCACAGAAAAAGGACTATAGATCAGTTTGGAAGAGCGAAGCTAATGCCGCTGTTTACGGTCCTAAGCTCGAAATCACATCAACAGGTCGTGTAGTAGGCGAGAGCATTCCTACAAGTATCACAGCTGAAGAAATGGTAGCTCAGTTCCTCCATGACTATGGTGTAAAGAATGCTTCTTTGCTTACTCCTGAAAAGGTACAGGAGACTTGTGCAAACGAGTTCATCAATGCAGCTCCTAAGGATGTTTACGATTTATATGTATCTAAGTATGCCGATGAGCTTGCTGATCCTGAAGCATATCCTAACACAGCATCTGCTGAAAAAATTGCTGAATACCTCGGCGTTACACCTGAAGCTGAATCTACATATGTAGTAGCGGGTTCAGAAGAGATTTGCGGTGTTTTATGGAAGGGTAGTCCTGCTGAAGCACCTGAAAATGTAATGACAAAGAATGCTGACGGTACATATACAAAGGTATTTAGCGGAGTTGCTCCTGCTGAAAAGCTCCAGATTAAAGTTGTAGAAAATACAGCTGACGGCGAGCAGAACTGGATTGGCGATGCTACAGGCAATAATATAACATTTGATGTAACAGATACATGTGATGTTACTGTTACATACAACCCATCAACAAGCGAAATTACAGTAACAGGCGATGCAGTAAAGCTTGTTACAGATATTGTAATCACAAGTATGCATGCTGTTGGTAACGGTGATCCTGATGATGCATCATGGTTAAATGGTGCAGCTTGGGATGAGACAGCAAATGAGATGGAGCAGGTTGCAGATAAGGTTTATGAGATTACATATCACAATGTAACTGCGTTTGACAACTACCAGGTTAAGTTCGCAGCTAACGGCACATGGGCTGACAGCTGGGGCGGTGCAGAAGAAAAATTCACACCTGAATCCGGCGTTGCATTTGACGCTGTATACAATGGTGAGAACCTCATCGTTAATGTACCATATGAGCTTGCTGATGTAACACTCAGAATTGACCTTTCAAACTTCAATTATGCTTCAAAGACAGGTGCAGTTATAACTGTAACTGTTACAGATGCTGTACCTAAGACATATATTGGTGATGTAAACGGCGATGGCAAGATTGATGCTAACGACACCACAACTCTCCAGATGTATATTGCTAAATATGCTGATGTAACTGTTAATGAGGCAGTTGCTGATGTTGACGGCAATGGCAAAATCAATGTTCTTGATGTAACAGCTCTTCAGAAGTATGTTGCAAGTGGCTTCACAGGCACAGGCAATGCAGGCAAGGTTCTTGAGAATGTTGCTTAATTTGTTGATTAAATAAAATAATTTATTAAATTTCAGGCGATGGCTCAGGCTGTCGCCTGTTTTTTGTTTGGACTCTTTTCAAAAGTGGTTCTATTCTAAATGTTGGGGTAATGATGTTATCATAAAAATTTTATCAAACTAAAAAGTCTTCCACTTTGAGGGAAAGGTGGAAGTTTATGGGAAAATGACGGATGTGGTGTCACCGTTTACGGCGCTTTTTCTAATCTAAGCTTTGATATAAAAGAACTCTTAACGAGTTCTACACCTCACCAGTCGCTTGCATGACAGCTTTTTTCTGCGAAAACGGCAAACCCTTTGTCGCCATGCGACATTTCCCGTATCAAGGGAATACCTCAAGGGGAAGCCTTAATAACTATGTTCTTAACACCAACTATTGACTAAGAACCTATATTATTTGAGTAAAATAATTTGTATCAAACATTTTCATCCAAAATTAAACACCACACAAGAGATTATTTCCCTTTGTGTGGTGTTGCTTAGATTATCATTGTGGTATAAATCCTGAAATGAATACTATCAATACAAGAACAGGAAGTATATATTTTACATACGGCTTTATAAATCTTGGAAATTTAATGCCCTTACCTTGGTTACATTCATTTAAGTAGCCGTCAAATCCCCAACCGAATTTTGTTGAGCAGAACAGTGAATACAAAAATGCACCGACAGGCAAAAGAAGATTGCTTACAATAAAATCTTCAATATCAAGTACGCCTTTGCCAAAAATACTAAATCCGCTTAAAATGTTAAATCCGAATATACATGGCAAACAACCAATAAGCATAATTATTGCATTGATTATTACCGCTTTTGTACGGCTCAGATTGAACATATCAATACTGAATGAGATCAGGTTTTCAAATACGGCAATTACCGTTGAAAAACAAGCGAATGTCATAAACAAAAAGAATAATGTACCCCATATTCTGCCGCCTGCCATATTGACGAATACATTTGGCAATGTAACGAATATCAGCGCAGGGCCTTGGTCAGGTTGCACTCCGTAAGAAAAACAAGCAGGGAAGATAATAAGACCTGCTGTAATTGCAACAAAGGTATCGAGAATACATATTTTAATAGATTCACTCGGAAGTGTTTTTTCTCTTGTCATATAACTGCCGAATATTTCCATTGACGCAATGCCAAGGCTAAGTGTAAAGAAAGCTTGACTCATTGCAGAAGTAATTATATGTCCGATTCCTATGGACTTAACCTTTTCCATATCAGGCACAAGGTAAAATTTTATGCCCTCTGCCGCCCCTGTAAGCGCAAGACTGTTTACTGCAAGTATGATTATAAGCGTAAGCAATAAAATCATCATAACTTTACTTACTTTTTCAATGCCGTTCTGAATACCTTTGCTGCATACAAAAAATCCTGCGATTGCCATAATTGCCATCCAAATAATCATTTCGGTAGGGTTAGACATAAGGCTAGAAAATACATTGCTTACATCTTCTGAGCTCATTCCGCTTTCAAATGTGCCGGTAGCAAATTTGAAAAAGTAGCTTAGCATCCAACCGGAAACAGGTGTGTAATACATCATCAGCAGGTAACAGCCTAGAATACAGAACCAGCCATGAATATGCCATTTGCTTTTTGGCTTTTCAAGTGTTTTATAAGCAAGTACGGCACTTTTTTTGCTTGCTCTGCCAATAGCAAGTTCCATTGTGAGTACAGGTATTCCCATAATTACAAGGAAAAGCAGGTAAAGCAGTACAAAAATTCCACCGCCGTTTTGTCCTGTAACAAAAGGAAATCGCCATACATTGCCGATACCTATTGCACAGCCTGCACTTACAAGTATAAATCCAAGTTTGGATTTAAAATTTTCTCTCTCCATAATCAATCTCCTAAAAAACAAGATACTGTTTAATTATATAAAATATTAATATATGTTGTCAAGCAATTCAAAAATAATTAATGAAAATGAGAATTATTATTAATTTACTTTATTTTTTGGAAATATGTGTTATAATAGAGTAAATCAATAATAATTACTGATTTATTTTGAACATAATAATATTTAGGGGGTAAAATTATGGATAAAGTTAATTTAAGAAAAATTGCAATAATCGGTTGTGGCTTTGTTGGCTCAGCATCTGCGTTTGCATTAATGCAGAGTAAAATGTTTTCAGAAATTGTCTTGATAGACGCTGACAAAGATAAGGCGGAAGGAGAGGCTATGGATATAAGCCATGGTATTCCTTTTGTAGGCAATATGAAAATTTATTCAGGCGACTATGACGATATAGTAGACGCATCAATTATCGTTATTACAGCCGGTGCAGGTCAAAAGCCGGGAGAAACAAGGCTTGACCTTGTTCATAAGAATGTAGGGATTTTCAAGAGTATTATCCCTGAAATAGCAAAAAGAAATTGCCGAGGTATTTTGCTTGTAGTAGCTAATCCTGTTGATATACTCACATATACAGCGCTCAAGTTTTCGGGTTTTGAAGAAAACAGAGTTATCGGTTCGGGCACAGTGCTTGATACCGCAAGACTTAAGTATCAGCTTGGAGAGCATTTGTCGGTTGATAGTCAGAGTGTGCACGCTTATATAATCGGCGAACATGGCGACAGCGAGATTGCTGTATGGAGCAGTGCAAATGTTTCAGGTATAGCGCTTGATGATTTTTGCGAGATGAGAGGTCACTATAACCATGATAAGTCGCAGGAAAATATTGCAGAAAAGGTTAAAAACAGCGCATATGAAATTATTGCTAAAAAGAGAGCTACATATTATGGCGTAGCTATGGCGGTTAAGAGAATTTGCGAGGCGATTATTCGTGACGAAAAATCAATATTGCCTATATCGTCAATGATGCATGGTGAATTTGGCATAGATGATGTGGTGCTTAGTATGCCGTCAATAGTCGGAGCAAACGGCCTTGAAACAAAGGTGCCGATTTCTCTGAGTGACGAAGAGAAAGTAAATTTAAAAAAATCCGCAGATACCTTACGCAGTATACTTGACGATTGCAACATTTAATATAAACAATTAGTAAAAAAGGTGGCTGAAACTCAGTCACCTTTTTTGCGTGCGAAAGCGTAATTAATCCTACACTTTGTTTATTAAATTTTATCAGTCAAAGTAGTCAAACTCCATATATTGCAGTAATCTTGATGGGGTAGAGTTGAATACATCAACATTGTTTTCCTTAAAGAGCTTAGCGAGTGAAACTGGATTTACAGTTTGCTCGTCACTTGCAAATACAAGGGTAAGTCCGTTGCAGAGTGAAAGCATAGTTTCTTTGAGTGACATATCAAATGAAATTGTTGTAACAGAACCGTAAACCTTGCAGTTGTCAACAACATATTTTACCTGAATGTTAGCATCACTGTATGTAAGATAGTTTGCAATGCCAATGTGTCTGAGCATAACACCCTTTGGCTTTCCTGTTGAGCCTGAGCTATAAATAAGGTAAGCTGTGTTTTTGAGAGAGGGTAGAGAGCCTTGTGCACTTTTTCCTTTTCCTCAGCCTGTGGTTTTCTTACCGCCGCAGTAAGCATAAACTCCTGCAGCTCATCTTCAATAGAGATTACAGTACAGCCTTTCATCATTTTCTTGACATTTGCCTCAAAGCCAAAAATCATCCAGATGTGGTTTTTCAATAATTGCATCTGATTTTGGAAGATTAAGAATATCCCTTGTAAGGAGAATATCTCCCTTGTAATCAGGCAAAAGCTCAAGCAGGATTTCGTCAGCAAACTTTGCTGATGAATCGTTTATCATGAAGTTGAGTCTTTCAGGCGGATAAGACGGGTCAAGCGGCTGATAAGCAGCACCTGCCTTTAACACACCTAAAGATGCAATCACCATATATTCGCATCTCGGTATAAGAACAGATACTACATTTTCTTTGCCAATGCCTTTGCTATGCACAAAGCCGGCAATTCTGTCTGAAATCTCGTCCACCTGCGCATATGTAAATGACTTTTCTTTATAAACAACCGCAATGTTGTCGGGAGTTTTCTTTGCTTGCTCTCTGAATAGGTCTACAACTGTTTTTGTATCATCAAACTCATCTTCGGTTTCGTTGAATTTGTCAAGATCTGCCTTTTGCCATCAGACAATAGGTCGACATCGCATAGCCTTTTTTTATGCAAAAACTTATCAATAATTTCTAAATAGGTTTCAGCAAATGAATGTATAGTTTCTTTTTTATCCTGTGCTTATATATATGTAATTTTATTTGTTGCGTTATAAATTATCCTCCATATTCAAAAGGATAAAATGATTTTTTCTGTATTCAATAATTCCGTCTGATTTCATTTTGCTAAGCTCTTTCGATAAACCACTGCGGTCGAGGTTTAAGTAGTCCGCCATTTGCTGACGGTCAAGCGGAATTTCAAAATCGGTCGATTGCGCTCTTACGGATTGCTCTGAAAGGTAGGCGAGAACTCTTGTTCGCACTGCCTTTGAAGATGTGCAAAATATTCTGCGAGAAAGCGCAAGGTTCTTTTGAGCAGAAAGCATAAGCAGGTTATTCATAAACTTAGGATACCACAAATTATGGCTGTTTTCGGGTTTGAGAATGTTTTTTAAGTTTATAAAAAGAATTTCGCAGCATTCCGCACATACAACATCAACCATCATAGGAGTGCTTGTGAGGGCATAGGTTTCGGCAAAAACTTCTCCCTCGCCTGCATAGGAAATAATGCTTTTGTTTCCCCATATGTCAATATTTTCTATAATCACATTTCCCGAAAGCACAATGCCGATACTGTCAACAACATCTCCCATATGGAATATATGCGTGTTCTTTGCGTATATTCGCTTTTTAGTGAATTTGCTTTTATTAAGGGCAGTTATTTCTTGCTCGGTCATATTTTGGAAAATAGTTATATTGCTTATTTTCATAAAAACCTCGTTTCGTTGCTACAATATTAATTTGATTGTATACCGCATTTAAATTATTGACATAATCTTTAGTGATTTTTATGCAAAAAGGGGGCTTGATAATAATTTTTGAATATTCTAAGCATAAAATGTCATAATATTTTCAAGGACTGCCCAATAGGACAGCCCTTGAAGAATTTAAATCAGCTTGCGTTTTTAATCTGCAATCTGAGCTTATCAGAAATCATTGCAATAAATTCGCTGTTGGTTGGCTTACCTCTGTCATTGTGGATTGTGTAACCAAAATATGAGTTCAGCACATCAACATCGCCTCTGTCCCAAGCAACCTCTATTGCGTGGCGTATAGCTCTTTCTACTCTTGATGATGTTGTTTCATATTTCTTGGCTACCGACGGATATAATTGTTTTGTAACCGCATTGATAATTTCTGGATGTTCTACCGACATAATGATAGAATCTCTCAGGTAGTGATAACCTTTAATGTGGGCAGGTACGCCGATCTCGTGCAAAATCTCAGTTACTTTAAGTTCAATGCCGAAAGAGTCGAACATTACAGGATTGCCGATATAGCTTTCCTTACTGCGCTTTGTCATATTTACAATGTTTTGGCAAAGCTCAGAAATATCGTACGGCTTTAAAACAAAGTAGGATGCGCCCGAATTCATAACCTGCTGTTCCAAAATAGCGTTGTGAAAAGATGAAAAAACTATAAAAAGCGGTGCTTTCAGCTTTTCTCGTCTTACACTGCGCATTACGCCTATTGCGTCAAGCCTTGTCATAAAAGAATCCATAAGGACTACATCGGGCAGTTCGGCTTTAATTCGGCTCAGCAGTTCTTCTCCGTCTTTTGAACAGAAAGCAGGCGAAATGTTGTAATTCTCCATTATTGCGTTGCTTTCCTGTGAAAATTCGGATGCGTCTTCGGTAATGATTATTTTGATTGCTTTTTCCATTGATAATTTCCCCCAGTAATTATTCTGTGAGATTATATTACCATAAAATGGTAAATTTGGCAATACTTTCCACGCAAAAATTTTCGATAAAAAAGCAAATTTTTTTAGTTAAAATAATTAACTGCTAAAGAATGACAAAAATTAGCATTTATTCATAATTTTCTATCATTTTGCCAACATATATTCCGTACCCCTCGTTTACAGAGTTTATAAACACATGGGTAACCGCACCAATCAGCTTTCCGTTCATTACAATAGGACTTCCGCTCATACCTTGCACAATGCCGCCTGTTTGCTCAAGCAGTCGGCTGTCTGTAACTTTAATTGTAAAACTTTCGTTGGAATTTTCATTGCGGCTAATACTTGTTATTTCAATTTCATATGCCTGCGGACTGTTTCCGCTGATTGTAGTATAAACGGTTGCTTTGCCTGTTTTTATCTCAGATTTGTCGGCAACCTCTATCTTGTTTTTGCTTTCAATCAGCGAATTATTATAAGAACCGTAAATGCCGATTTCGCTGTTTTTTAGCATTTTTCCAATAGTTCTGTCGGAAAAATATCCGTTCAGACTTCCCGGATTGCCGTTTTTGCTCTTTGTTACACTGCTTATTTCGGCCACAACAGCCTCACCTGACGCAAGCGGCATAAGAGTGCAGGTGTCGCAATCGCAAATGCCATGCCCAAGACCTGCAAAATAATTTTCACCGCTGTTATAATAGGTTACAGTGCCTATTCCTGCACTGCTGTCACGCACCCATGCGCCGATAAGATAATTGCCTGCCGTATTTTTTACAGGTGTAATTTGCTTGCTGAGCGTTTTGTTATCTCGCACAAAGGTTACATCAAGCGTTTCTCCGCAGGAATTAAGCGTGACTTCACGCAGGGTTTCATTGCTTGTAATTTCCGTTCCGTTAATTTCCTTTATTATATCACTTTCCTTTAAACCGCCCTCTTTGGCAGGACAAACATATCTGTAACCGTCAAAATAGCTTTCAAGATTTACTATCATTACGCCGTCTGCATACATTTTAAGTCCAAACGGTTCGCCGCCGAGATATACATATTCGGGCAGTTCTCCGCTGTTGCAGGGAATACAGGCGGCTGAAACGGAAATAATAGCTGTCAGGGCAACTGATAAAAATTTTTCAAAAAATTTCAAAAAACCACCTTCTTTCCGTTGCCAATCTTAGTTTTTGCATTTATAATATAAGAAAACATCTTATTTAAAATATTAAAATAATATTTGGCAGTGAAAACTTGATTTATCGGGTTATTAAGCGCAAAATGTAATTATTTTTATAAATTAAACATAATTACATAGGAAGGATTTTAAATGGCAACTAATTTAAAAGGACTTACTTCTCAACAGGTAAGTCAGAGAATATCTGAGGGAAAGGTAAATGTTACCTCAAATATCAGAACAAAATCAATCGGCAGAATTTTCAGAGATAATATCTGCACACTGTTTAACGCAATAAATTTGGTTTTGCTTGTAGCACTTGCGTTTGTAGGCTCATACAAAAATATGCTTTTTATCGGAATTATGATAGCCAATACTACAATCGGTATTGTGCAGGAAATCCGCTCAAAGAAAAGTGTAGATAAGCTGACAATTCTTTCTGAAAAGAAAGTAACCGTTGTGCGTGACGGCGCAGAATGCGAAATCAGTCGTGAGGAAATAGTGCAGGACGATCTCATCGTTTTGTCGAGAGGTTCTCAAATTCCTGCCGACTGCATAGTCTGCGAGGGCGAGTGCAAGGTCAACGAGAGCCTGCTTACAGGTGAATCAAACCTTATAGAAAAAAATGCAGGTGATGAATTGCTTTCGGGCAGTTTTATCAGCCTTGGCAAATGTTACGCAAAAGCCGATAAGGTCGGTTCGGATTGTTATGCCGCAAAAATCAATAACGAGGCAAAGTACATAAAGAAAGTTAATTCTGAAATTCTGCGCTCGTTTAATTTAATTATAAAAATTTGTACTTTTATTCTTTTCCCAATCGGTATCGCTTTCTTTATCAGACAGTTTGGCATTAATGACGGCAACTTGCAGGCTACTGTTGTAAGCACAGTTGCGGCATTGCTCGGTATGATTCCAAAGGGAATGATTTTGCTTACAAGTTCTGTTCTTGCCGTTTCTATTATAAGACTGTCAAGAAAAAAGGTGCTTGTGCAGGAAATGTATTGCATAGAAACCCTTGCAAGGGTAGATGTGCTTTGCCTTGATAAAACGGGCACACTCACCACAGACGAAATGAATGTAACCGATATTATCCCTTTGAATAATAAAGATGAAATCACTGCGGCGCTTGCATCAATTGCATATTTTTCCGAGGATAAAAACGCTACCTTGCTTGCAATCGAAAACTATGTTAAGAATGAAAAGCATATAGGCTGTAAAAAATTCTATGCCTTTTCCTCAGAAACCAAATGGTCGGGCGGAGAATTTGACAACGGCAAATCTTATATAATCGGTGCGGCAGAGTTTATTTTTAAAGACAAAGAAAAGTATAAAGACCTTTTCAAAACTATTGAAAACATTAAAGATACAGTACGAATTATCGTGCTTGCGTCTACCGATAAATCTCTTAATAACGGCTTGCCGGATGACATTACACCGCTTGCCGTTGTGCTTATTAAAGATAAGCTGAGAGAAAATGTAAATGAAACTATAAATTACTTTAAGAAGCAGGGAGTTGCTCTAAAGGTTATATCGGGCGACAGCGTGAAAACCGTTCAGAATATTGCCAAGGATACAGGTATTCTCGGCGCTGAAAATGCAGTTGATATGACAACCGTAAAAACGCAGGAAGAGCTTGAAAAGGCTGCCGAAACTTGCAGTGTGTTCGGCAGAGTTACACCTCAGCAGAAAAAGCAGCTTGTGCTTGCGCTAAAGAAAAACGGTCACTCTGTTGCTATGACAGGTGACGGTGTAAACGATGTTCTTGCACTCAAGGAAGCAGATTGCTCAATCGCAATGGCGGCAGGAAGTGATGCGGCAAGGAATGTTTCACAGCTTGTACTTGTTAATAACGACTTTGCATCTATGCCGGGTGTAGTGGCAGAGGGCAGACGAACAATCAATAACCTTGAGCAAAGTTCTGCTTTGTATATTGTAAAAACAATTTATACCATTATACTTTCTGTATTCTTTGTGTTTTTCCATATGCCATATCCGTTCGAGCCAATACATTTTTCACTTGTAGGCGCTCTGACAGTAGGATTGCCGTCGTTTGTACTTGCTTTACAGCCAAATAAAAACAGAATCAAAGGCAATTTTACCTACAATATTATTGCAAGAGCCGTTCCTGCGGCATTTTGCACCGTTCTGAATATTATCGGAATGGCTATAATTACAAAATTTACCACACTTGCGCCTGATGAATATTCTACAATTTGCGTATATATGACAGCGCTTTGTGCATATATGCTTATTTTAAGACTTTCCTATCCGTTTAATGCACTCAGAATTGCCATGCTTGCGGTTTCTTTTGTCGGCATCGTGCTTGGATGCGTTTTCTTTGCCGGATTTTTCTCGCTTGTATGGCTTTCGGTTGACGGATTAATTCTTTTCGGCTTATTATCGGCATTTACCATTGTGCTTTTCAATCTTCTGTATAATTATGCAGAAAAGCTGATTGAAAAAAATAAAAATAAATATAAAAACTAAGAAAGGGGTTGAGGGTATGAAAATCAAAATGCCTGTTGATGTAAGAATGATAATTGACAGAATTGAGAAAAACGGCTTTTCAGCTTATGCAGTCGGCGGATGTGTGCGTGATTCGTTACTTCAAAAAGAGCCTAACGATTGGGATATTTGCACAAATGCTTTGCCAACCGATATTCTCAGAATTTTTCAGGGTTTTCATACCTTTGATGCCGGCATAAAGCATGGCACTGTATCTGTTGTGGTAAACAGTGTTGTGTATGAAATCACAACCTTTCGCATTGACGGAGAATATTTTGATAACCGTCACCCCGAAAATGTAGAATTTACAGATGATTTAATAACCGACCTTTCACGGCGAGATTTTACGGTGAATGCCATGGCTTACAGCGAACGCACAGGTCTTGTTGACCCGTTTGACGGTGCGTATGACCTTGAATTAATGGCAGTGCGCTGCGTGGGCAATCCTGTTTTGCGTTTTAATGAGGACGCACTGCGTATTATGCGAGCCTTGCGCTTTGCGTCTTGCTATAATATGGCAATAGAAAAACACACTGCGCAAGCAATATTTGAATGTAAAAATCTTTTGAAAAACATTGCTGCCGAACGCATTGTATCCGAGTTTAATAAACTTGCGTGCGGAGAAAGCTGCGAGTATATTTTGCGAAGATTTAAAACCGTGTTTGCTGAATTTTTGCCTGAAATAACCATTATGTTTGGCTATGAGCAGCACACACCGCACCACAATAAAACCTTGTGGCGGCATACCACCTGCGCAATGACAAATATCGACCCAGAACCGCTTTTGAGAATTACAATGCTTTTGCACGATTTAGGCAAACCTATGGCTTGCAAAAAAGATCCTGACGGAACGGCACATTTTAAAGGACACCCTAAATTCAGCGCTGTAATGGCTCGGCAAATTCTCGAAAGATTGAAATATTCACGAGAGTTTATTGATGATTGCGTAACATTGATTGCCTATCATGATGTAAGACTTACAGGCAGTAAACCGCAGATTAGGCGTGTTATGAATAAAATCGGTGAAACAAATATGCGCCGTTTGTTAAAGGTACAGTATGCCGACCTAATGGCGCAGTCAATGTATAAGCGAGATGAAAAGCTCGAAAAATTCAACTTCGCTTGCAAGTCGTTTGATGAAATCGTAAAAGAAAAGGATTGTTTTACATTAAAACAGCTTGACATTAACGGTCACGACTTAATTAAAATGGGAATAACCGATGGAAAACAAATCGGCGAAACCCTTAATAAACTGCTTGGTATGGTAATGGACGAAACGCTTGAAAATAAAAACTCAATTCTTATACAAAAGGCAAAAGAGATTAATAGTCTTTAATTTTACGCTATGGATTTGTGCTCTTATAGTTTGTCTTTTACAGTATGAGGAGGTCGTTTGCAGTGGCTAAAAAAATATTATTTTTTGTGTTTAAATATATAGTGTATTTTGGTCAAGTCCTATTATGTGCTTTAGGAACTGTTCTTGGCATTAGTACACTTGTTAATCAAGGCTTTGACGATATATCTTCATTAATATCATTAATTCTTATGATTGCTTTTATCGCAGTGCTTGGGATAGCTCTCACTTATTTGTTTGCTCGCATAACCATAGAATGTTTTAAGGATAATATACATGACTTAAGAATGGAATTCAAATGGTTGAAAGAGCGTAAAAATGAGGAGAAAAAATAATTTTTGAAATTCATTTTAATTTGATATAGTAATCTCAAAACTATGATTTTATTGAACTAATTTTAAATAACAGTGCAAAAAGCGGTGTAAATTGCATTTTATTGTAAAAAATAATTACATATTAGAATAATAGCGACCGATTATTTTGTTATAATTAAAGAAATATATTTAGACGGAGGTATTTTCAATATGTTAAGTGATATTGAAATCGCTCAGGCTGCGACCTTACTGCCTATCAAAGAGGTTGCCGCACAGATCGGAATTAAAGAGGACGAACTCGATTTTTACGGTAAATACAAGGCAAAGCTTTCTGATGAGCTTGCCGAAAGACTTGAGAATGAGCCGGACGGAAAGCTTATTCTTGTAACAGCTATCAACCCTACACCTGCCGGAGAGGGTAAAACAACTACTTCTGCCGGTCTTGGTCAGGCTATGGCTAAAATTGGCAAAAAGGCTGTTATCGCACTCAGAGAGCCTTCACTCGGCCCTGTATTCGGTATTAAGGGCGGTGCTGCCGGCGGCGGTTATGCTCAGGTATTGCCTATGGAGGATATCAACCTTCATTTTACAGGTGATATGCACGCAATTACTTCAGCAAACAATCTTTGTTGCGCTATGCTTGACAACCACATTCAGCAGGGCAATGTACTCGGCATTGACCCCCGTCAGATCCTCATTAAGAGATGTCTTGATATGAATGACAGAGCTTTGAGAAATATTGTTGTAGGTCTTGGCGGCAGAGTAAACGGTGTTCCGAGAGAAGACCACTTTATTATCACTGTTGCATCTGAGGTTATGGCTATTCTTTGCCTTGCAGACGATATTTCAGATTTAAAGAAAAGACTCGGCAATATTCTTATCGCTTACACATACGCAGGCGAGCCTGTTTACGCAAAAGATATTAAAGCTGACGGCGCTATGACAGCACTTCTTAAAGATGCAATCAAGCCTAACCTCGTTCAGACACTTGAGGGCACTCCGGCTATTATGCATGGCGGCCCGTTCGCAAATATCGCTCATGGCTGCAACAGTGTTCGTGCTACCAAGCTCGCATTAAAGCTCGGCGATTACTGCATTACAGAGGCAGGCTTTGGCTCTGACCTCGGCGCTGAAAAGTTCTTTGACATCAAGTGCAGATACGCAGGTCTTACTCCGTCTGCCGTTGTAATAGTTGCTACCTGTCGTGCATTAAAATATAACGGCGGTGTGCCAAAGACAGAGGTTTCAAAAGAAAATCTTGAGGCTCTTAAAAAGGGTATTGAAAACCTCGGCGTTCACATTGACAATATGAGAAAATACGGTGTTCCTGTTGTTGTTGCTATCAACCAGTTTGGTACAGATACAGCAGAGGAGCTTGAATTTATTGAGAGCTACTGCAAGTCTAAGGGCGCAGACTTTGCCCTTTCAAATGTATTCTCTAAGGGCGGCGAAGGCGGCACAGAGCTTGCTAAAAAGGTAGTAGAGGCTTGCGAAAAGCCTGCCGATTTTGCTCCTATCTATTCAAACGACCTTACAATTAAAGAAAAGGTTGACAAGATTGCAAAGACAATTTACGGTGCGTCAAGAGTAAATTATACAAAGGCTGCTGAAAAAGCATTAAAGCAGATTCAGACACTCGGCGGAGATAAGCTCCCTGTATGTATTGCAAAAACACAGTATTCTCTTTCTGATGACCCAACACTCCTCGGAGCTCCAAAGGATTTTGAAATCACAGTTAAAAATCTTACACTCTCTAACGGTGCAGGCTTTGTAGTTGTATATACAGGCGACATTATGACAATGCCGGGTCTTCCAAAAGTTCCTTCGGCAGAGAAAATTGATGTTACAGCCGAGGGTAAAATTAACGGTTTATTCTGATGATTACTATAAATACTCATAACGCACAGGAAACAGAGGCACTCGGTGCAAAAATTGCCGAAAAATTGTGCGGTACAGAGGTAATTGCCCTTTTTGGCGGTCTTGGTATGGGTAAGACTGCCTTTACAAGAGGGCTTGCCGGTGCGCTCGGAGCAGGAGAAAATGTTTCAAGCCCTACATTTGCTCTTGTTAATGAATATTCTGGCAAGTTTAATATTTTCCACTTTGATATGTATCGTGTCAACACCTGGGACGATTTGTATTCAACAGGCTTTTTTGATTATATAGACAACGGCATAATCATAATTGAATGGAGCGAAAATATAGAAGAGGCTTTGCCTGCTGACTGCATTAAAATAAGAATCAGCAAGGGCGAAAATGATGATGACAGAATTTTTGAAATTGAAGGTGTTGATCTGCAATGAAAATTCTTGCAATAGATACAAGCGCCACAGCTGCGTCAGCCGCAATTTGTGACGAAAACAAAATAATAGGCGAGTTCTTTATTAATACAAAGCTCACTCACAGCAGGACGCTTATGCCTATGGTGGAAAGCCTGCTTACAAATACAAATTTGCAAACCTCAGACATTACGGCTATTGCCGTAAACTGCGGGCCGGGGTCATTTACAGGCGTTAGAATCGGTGTGGCTGCGGCAAAGGGACTTGCTTTTGCCGATGATTTGCCTTGCATTGAGGTATCTACTCTTGAAAGCCTTGCCTATAATTTGCAGTCTGCAAAAGGTATAATTTGCTCGGTTATGGACGCTCGCTGTGCACAGGTGTATAACGCACTTTTTAAGTGTGACGGCGAAAAACTTGAAAGGATTTGCAAGGACAGAGCATTATCTATTGCCGAGCTTTGTGAAGAACTTAAAGGCTACAATGAAAGAATCATTCTTGTGGGTGACGGCGCTGAGCTTTGCTTTAATGCAATGAAAGAAACCCTCTCAAATGTTGAGCTTGCACCAATCAATGTAAGATTTCAAAGAGCGTCATCAACAGCAGAAATAGCTATTGAAAAATTTAATAATGGGGAAGTGCTTTCAGCGGCAGAGATAATGCCTATGTATTTAAGACTGCCACAGGCTGAAAGAGAACTTAAAAAGAAAATGGAGGAAAAGAAATGTTAGCACTCGGTTGTGATCACGGCGGATATAACCTTATCTGCGCAATCAAAAAATATCTTGACGAAAAGGGTATTGAGTATAAGGATTTTGGTACTTACAGCACAGAAAGTGTAGATTATCCTGTATATGGCTACAAAGTAGCAACAGCAGTTGCAAGCGGTGAATGTGAGCTTGGTATTCTTTGCTGCGGCACAGGCATAGGTATTTCTATGGCTGCAAATAAGGTTAAGGGCATTCGTGCGGCTGTTGTAAGCAATGAGTTCTGCGCTGAAATGACACGCAGACATAACCACGCAAATATTCTTTGCATGGGCGGCAGAGTAACAAGCGAAGAGGACGCAGTTAAGTTTACAGATATTTTCCTCAATACTCCCGAAGAAGGCGACAGACATTTAAAGCGCCTTGCTATGATTGACGAGATTGAGGCAGGCACTTTTAAAGCAGACTGATTGCCATTTTTGAATTAATTGCCGTTTTAGGTAAAAATAAAGCAAAACAAAGCTCTCTTTACACAAAATAAAGAGAGCTTTAAGTTTTGATATTAATTTATAAATCGGCTTTTAGCTTATTCAAGCTCAAGTGCCTCTTCAATAGCATAAGAAAGCTGGTCAGGACAAGAAGTACCTCTGCCTCGGCAGTCAATACCTTTAAGTCTTTTTACAGCCTCCTCAGCATCCATACCTTTTACAAGTGCGCAAATGCCCTGAGTGTTGCCTGCACAACCGCCGACAAACTCGCAGGAATCAATAATACCGTTGTTGATTTCAAGGTTAATCTGTCTTGAGCAAACGCCCTTTGGAATGTATGTATATTTCATAATATTACCTCCTTAAAACATTTCAAATGTATTCTAACACATTTCTTTTAAAAAATCCATAAAATTTTAAAATATGTGTCGATTTTTAAAATTAGTGTGATATAATAATGGGTACGATAAGATATAAATAAATTTGGTCAGAGGTATATGAAATGTCTATGAAAATTAATCTTGGAGCTTGGAATTCAATATTTGCCGTTCCGTCATCTGTTGTTGATGAGGGACTTAAGTTTTCGGACGGAGTTAAATTAAAGGTGCTTTTGTATCTTTTAAGGCACAGCGGCGAAGATGTAAGTGAGAAGGATATTAGCAGAGCGACAGGTGTAAACGAAACCGATATTCCAGAGGCAGTTGAATATTGGGTTATGAAAGGAATTTTCTGCAAAAGCAACGGAGAAATTGCACCTGCACAGCAGGAAGATTTTGAAACGGAAACTGTAACTAATCAGACAGAAAGCATAAATAACGAAATCAGCACAGAAAAGCGTGAGGAGCAGCCACAGCATATTCCTGTAAGACCACAGCGCCCCGATTATGTTTATGTTGCACAGCAGCTTGCGGTGGACGAAGAATTTAAAATGCTTGTAAATGAGGCACAGACAGCCTTAGGCAAAACAATATCAAATTCCGATGCGTCTTCATTATTGATGCTAAAAAACACCTGCGGACTTCCTGCCGAGGTAATTATTATGCTTATTCAGTATTGCATAAGCATAGGAAAATCAAATATTAGAGCAATAGAAACCATAGGCATTCGTTGGTCAGACGCAGGAGTGTTTTCTATTGAGGCAGCCGAAAATAAAATTAAGCAGGCACATAGGGCGAGCCAAAGTTTTACCGTTGTATCGGCGGCGTTCGGTCTTAAAAATTTTGGCTCTCCTACTAAAAAACAGATGGAGTACGCTGATTTGTGGGTGAATGAGTGGAAATTTTCGCCTGAAATGCTCAGAGAGGCTTACGAAAGATGTGTAGACAGCAAGGGCAGCTGCGATTTCAGATACATAAACGGAATTTTAAAACGCTGGAATTCGAGCGGAATATTTAATGTTGATGATTTGAAAAGGCTTGATTCTAATCAAAGTAAGTATTCTAACCGAAATAACAGCAAAAACGGATCTAACGCATCATATAATATAAATGATTTGCAAAGATTAGATACAATCGACAGTATTTAGTGTGGTGATATAAATGGGATACAGCAAAGAAATTTTCAGAGCTACAAGGGCAAGAATGGAAGAAAGGCGCACAAAAGCCGAAAGAAGGGCAGAACAGGTGCGTGATGAGGTATACAAAAGAGTACCGAAAATAGAGGAGCTTGAGAGGGAAATATCTTCCTGCGGAATACTTGCGGTTCGTGCCGTACTTAATGGCGGAGATGTAAAGGCAAATACCGAAAAATTGCGTGACAAAAGCATTGCTATGCAAAATGAAGTTAAAAAATTGCTTGTTGAAAACGGCTATGATGAAAATTGCTTTGAACCGCATTACAACTGTAAGCTTTGCAAGGATACGGGATATATAGAAAAAGACGGCAAAACCGTATATTGCAACTGCTTTAAAAGGCTGCTTGTAGCCACAGCCTGTGAGGAGCTTAACCGCACTGCGCCTCTCAGACTTTCTACATTTGATAGCTTTAATCTTGATTTTTACAGTCACGAAGTTGACAAAGAGAGCGGAGTATCTCCGTACGATAAAATGCAGAAAATTTATAATTACTGCGTTCAGTATGCGAGAACCTTTACAACCCAGTCAAAGTCAATCCTTATGCGTGGCGGTACAGGCCTTGGCAAAACTCACCTTTCGCTTGCCATAGCCAATGAGGTTACAAGGCGTGGCTTTGGAGTAATCTATGTATCTGCTCCTATGCTGATGTCTACATTAAGTAATATGCACTTTTCGAGGGAACAAAGCGATTCAGAGTATTTTGATATGCTTACTAAATGCGACTTGCTTATTATCGACGATCTCGGCACTGAATTTTCATCATCATTTTCTAATACACAGTTTTATAATCTCTGCAATTCAAGAATGCTTTTAAGAAAACCTTTGATTATAAATACAAATCTTTCTGTTAATGAACTTGAAAAAACCTATACCGCAAGATTTATTTCAAGAATATACGGCGAGGGAGTAAGACTGAATTTTGTAGGTGACGATATTAGATTAAAAAGAAGTTTTCAGTAAAAGCCGGTGATTATCGGGCAATTTTGGCTTTTTTGAAAACTTTTTGGAAAATTTTTGAAAAATTGCAGAAAAGTGTTGACAAAACAGACCTTGTACTATATAATAAATATCGTTGTTTGCGAGTGTGTTCACAGTGAGCAGATGTAAATCAATTACTTACTTTTGAAAATTTAAAAAATATTTTCAAAAAAGTGTTGACAAATCAAACCAAATGATATATAATATACATCGTTGATTGCAAGGCTGTTAGCAATAAGCAATAAACATTGAGGAATAGTGTAACGGTAGCACGACAGACTCTGACTCTGTTTGTTGGGGTTCGAATCCCTATTCCTCAGCCAATATAGCCCCGAGTGATCGGGGCTGTTTTTATCGAGGTGTAGCGCAGTTTGGTAGCGCACATCGTTCGGGACGATGGGGTCGCAAGTTCGAATCTTGTCACCTCGACCATCTGAATACGCCGAGTCAATCAGATTCGGCGTAATTTTTTTATTAAATTTGTTTTGGAGGTTAATTATGAAAAAGATAATTTCTTTGGTAACCGTATTTGTACTTTGCCTTACAGCTCTCGTCGGTTGTTCGGGCAGTAAAGAGGTTGACTTAAAAACTGTTCTTTCCGACATTAACTCTAAGTATTCTTTAGACTTAAAAGAGCTTACAGAGGCAAACGATCTTAAAAAGTATTACAGCATTGATACTGCCGATGTAAAGCAGTTTGCAGCTGAAATCAATTCAGACAGTAATTCAAGAGTAGAAATCGTGCTTGTAGAGGCTGTTGACTCAGACGCAGCTGCAAGAGTAAACGAGGCTCTCTCAAAGACATACACTTCAATCGTTACTCAGTATTCAGGTTATAATGCCGAAAAGCTCCCAATGGTTGAGGCTTGCAAGGTTACTCAGGACGGTAACTATGTTACAATGATCGTAGCCGATCAGGGTCCTGAAATTCTTGAAACATTCTACGGTTACATAAAATAAAATCGTCAGATTATACGGGCGGACTCTGTTCGCCCGTTTCCTATGTAAAAACAAAGTCACATTCCAAAACAAGTGGTAAATCATTAATTAAAATATGTGTTAGCCACATATGATATCGAAACGGGTATTTGATATGGTACAAGCAGAAATAAAAAAACAATTTTCACATATGAATAATATGCAGCAGCAGGCTGTATTTTGCACAGAAGGCCCTTTGCTTATTCTTGCAGGTGCAGGCTCGGGAAAAACTACTGTTCTTGTAAACAGAATTGCCTATATTTTGCAGTCTGAGCTTTGCAGACCCTGGCAGATACTTGCCATTACCTTTACCAACAAGGCGGCAGGCGAGCTTAAAGAGAGAATTTGCAACGCTGTTCCTGACGGCGGCTCTGATATATGGGCGGCTACTTTTCATTCTACCTGCGCAAGAATATTGAGAAGATACGGTGACAGAATAGGCTTTACAAGTCATTTTACCGTATATGGTACTGACGATCAGAAAAAACTCGTCAAGGATATTTTAAGACAGCTCAATTATGATGAGAAAATGTTGCCTGTAAAAAGGGTTATCAACGAGATTTCAAAAGCTAAGGATAAAATGCTTACACCACAGGAAATGCTCAAAGAGGCTGGTTACGATAATCTTAAACAGTCTGTTGCAAAGGTGTATGAAATTTACCAGTCAAGACTCAAAACAGCGGACGCAATGGATTTTGACGATATGCTTTGCAATACGGTTCATCTTTTTGAAACCTGTCCCGATATTCTTGAATATTATCAAAATCAGTTTAAATACATAATGGTGGACGAGTATCAGGATACCAACAAGGTACAGTATAAGTTTGTAAGTATGTTAGCCGCTAAGTACGGTAATATTTGCGTTGTCGGTGATGATGACCAAAGTATCTATAAATTCAGAGGCGCTACTATTGAGAATATTTTATCTTTTGAAAACACCTTTAAGGGCGCTAAAATCATAAGGCTTGAGCAGAATTATCGTAGTACGCAAAATATTCTTAATGCCGCAAACGGCGTAATCTCAAACAATACAATGCGTAAGGGAAAAACATTGTGGACAGAAAATGCCGTTGGCGATAAAATTGAGGTGCACACCTCGGATTCAGAACGTGACGAGGCGGCATTTATAGCTAAAACTATTCTTGACGGTGTTGCAGACGGCAGAAAATTCTCTGATTTTGCAATTCTTTACCGAATGAATGCACAGTCAAATGCCATTGAGCAGGCATTGTCAAGAAGTGGTATTCCGCATAGAGTAATCGGCGGCAGAAGATTCTATGACAGAGAAGAAATAAGAGATATGGTTGCGTATCTTCAGGTTATCAATAATCCGCACGATGATATAAGACTTAGCCGTATTATCAATGTGCCAAAACGGGGAATAGGCGCTACTACCCTTGAAAAAGCAGGGGAGATTGCCGCAGGTCTTGGCGAAAGCATTTATTCTGTAATTAAGGATGCCGATGTCTATCCTCAGCTTACAAGGGCGGCGACAAAGCTCAAGGGTTTTGTTGCACTCATTGACGGTCTTATCGAAGCTGAACAGAACGGCGATTATTCGCTTGCAGAATTATATAATTTAATTCTTGAGCATACCGACTATGAAAAATATCTTAAAACAGAAAAAGATAATCCGGATGTAAGAATAGAAAACATCGAAGAGCTTTCTTCAAACATTATTAAATTTGAGGAGGATTATGCCGAGGAGGCGTCGCTCTCAAACTTCCTTGAAGAAATTTCTTTGCAGACTGACATAGATAACTACGACGCTGAGGCGGATTCATCGGTTATGATGACATTGCACAGCGCTAAAGGACTTGAATTTCCTGTTGTATTTATTGCAGGAATGGAAGAGAGTGTTTTCCCGTCAATAGCTACTATGATGAACCCTGACGAGCTTAACGAGGAGCGCCGACTTGCCTATGTAGGTATTACAAGAGCCAAAGAAAAGCTGTATATCACAAAGGCAAAATCAAGAATGTTGATGGGACATACAAGCTATAACAAGGTTTCAAGATTTGTAAATGAAATTCCGCCTGAGCTCCTTGAGTACACAGGAGAGAGAAAAACTTTTGCATCTGCAAACGGATTTTCTACTTCTGCAAGTCGAGTGAATATTGGAGCAGGATCGAGCTTCGGCGCGGGCTCAAAATATACTCAGAATAAGAGCTTTAATACCTTTACAAAGCCTGCCGTTAAATCAGGCACTGTTTACAAAAAAGGCGACTGCGTATTCCATAAGGTGTTTGGTAAAGGTATGATTATGAAAACCGAAAAAATGGGTAACGATACTATGCTTGAGGTTGCTTTCGATAAAGCAGGAACAAAAACTCTTATGGCTAATTTCAGTAAAATGGAAAAAATCTGATGAGGTGATTTTTTTGAAAGCTTTAGCAAAATCTTTTATGTGTGTGGCTATGGCGGCATATTCAGCCGTAGCTTTTACAGGCTGCGGCACAGATTCGCAGACCACCGACACAACAGCACCGCAGACAACAAACTCCACAGGTGCGTCTACACAGATACTTACTACTGCTTCCGCCACTGCTGACGAAGTGCCTACCAATCCTGTATTTAATTATGCAAAGCTTAAGCAAGACGGCGATACTGTTATGGCGCAGTTTGATAATGCGCTTGTAAAAAATAAATTCAGAGGCACTGTTTATTATAAAATAGGCAATGATTTTGAATATATAGGCAATAACGGCTATGCCGACAAGGGCTCACATACCGATAACTCACTCAATACAAATTATTATGTCGGTTCTCTTACAAAGCAGTTTACAGCCGCCGCCATTATGCTTTTGCAGGAGCAGGGCAAACTCAGCACTTCAGATACACTTGATAAATATTATTCCGATTATAAGTACGGTTCTGATATTACTATCCGCAATCTGCTTACTATGACCACGGGCTTGCCCGACTATCTTGGTAAATCAAACGAAAGTATCAGGGCAAATTCATCACTTTACGATGTGGCAGATGATAAATCTGCTAAAGAAAATCACTCGGTTATAATGAAGTGGATTTTTTCGCAGGATGTAGACAAAGAGAAAATAGATGAGTTTAAGTATTCAAATTCCGATTACTTTATTCTCGGCGACATAATCGAAAAGACAAGCGGTAAAAGCTATGAAGATTTTTTAAAGGAAAATATTTTTGAACCGCTTTCTATGACCTCTACCACTTTTGAAAAAACAGATCAACTCGCAACAGGCTATCAAGATATTTATGATGACGAGTGGAATTTATATCCGGGTGTTGCTTATTCATCAATGGGGTTGATTTCCAATCTTAATGATATGCTTAAATGGACAGATGCACTTACCGATACACAGTTTTTAACTGCCGAGTCCAGAGAAGAAATGTTTACACCTTATAAGTCAGGTTTTGCTTACGGTTTGTATGTTGATGAATACGGAAATTATTACAATGAAACATCATTTTACAGGTTTAATGCAAAATTCTTGTTTGCACAAGACCAAAGCAAGGTGTTTATTACCTTTTCAAATTACACACTGTCAAACCCTAAAAACATAAATCAAAAACTTGACGAAATTTTACAGCCATATTTAAAATAATCAACTGAATATTCACAATTAAGCGTAACCTTCATAAAATGTATTGTTACAGAGCGTAAGCCTGTTAATACTTATTATGGAGGTTATTTTATGCCAGATGTATCATACGGCACAGTTCCGAGGCAGTCGGGCAGTGAACCGTCTGCCGAAAACAAATGCACAGATGCGGTATGTATAAACGCAAGCCGTATTTATGACAGCTGCGGCTCTAAGGATTGCCTTAGTAATCTTGATGTTTTTTTTACTCCTTGCAATCAGTGCATTATCAACAACGCCTCATCAGTAAAAATCTGTAAAGCAAGCGTTATTACCGCCGATGTAAATGTCGAGTCGGTTGCATTTCATCGAGGCTGTTATGCTGTTGATGTTACATTCTATTTTGATATAATGCTTGAGGCTTATACCTGCGGCTCAACCATTCCGTCAAAGGTAAACGGACTTGCAATTTACGGTAAAAGATCTGTTCTCTATGGCAGTGAATCAAATTCAAAGAGCTTTTCAAGTGACAGCTGTATAGTTTGCTCACAGCCTCCGACAGCGTGTGCTTGCTCAGAGATTATGCCAAAAGCCACCGTTCAGATTTCCGAGCCAATGGCACTTTCCGCAAGGCTCAGAAAGGATTGTGTTCCTCCGCTTCCATGCGCTCCGATACCCGAATGTGTAATAACATACTTTGGTGATGATTTCGCCGTTACGGGAGATGCAGGCGTAAGAGCAACAATCGGTATATTTACAATTACACAGCTTGAGAGAAATGTGCAGTTAATGATTCCGTCATATGATTTCTGTATTCCTCGCAAGGAATGTAAGCCTGAAAGCGACGACCCATGCGAAGTATTTAATAGGGTAGACTTTCCGAATGATTCATTTTTCCCGCCTAACGCAAGGGCAGAGGAAAGAGAAAAATGTAATTTTGAGTGCAGTTGCAACGGCTGATAAACAAAAAGGCAGGCAGTACACACTGTCTGTCTTTTCGTTTGTGTAAATTATTTTGTAAAATCCCATTCGGATAATTTGTTCTCCTTAACAATAAAAGCCTTATCCGCAATTTTGGCGAGCGGAGTATCACTGTAACTGTCAGAATAAAATTCATCTATCGGCTTGCTTTTAAACACTTCTCGGTATCGTCTTACCTTTTCCTCGCCATGGCAGTTAATTCCGCTGTATGTACCTGTATTTTTATCAACCACAGATGCCATAAGATATTTAATACCAAGCTCTTTGCAGGCAGGAGCAAGTAAAAATTCGGGCGAGGCGGATATAATAACATCATCTTCCTTTTGCTGATTTTTGTAAAAAGGCTTGATTTTGCCGAGATTAATACTCCAAAAATCCTTTATATCCTTTTCAATATCACAGTATTTTAAAAATCTATACATTTTTTCTTTAAACTGAGTTTTTGTGCCAATTTTAAAAACATAAAATTTACAAAAAGCACAGAAAAGCGATGGCGCAAGCAAAAGTATTTTTTTGTGCCTTTTAAGAGAAAAAATGTAAAAATCAGCGGTTGAATCGCCGTCATATATCGTTTTGTCAAAGTCATAAACATTCATAAATAATCCCCATAACAATTCTTGTTTGTCAAATACTTATATTTTATAATCAATTCAAATGTTTTGCAATACCCTTGTTCACCTAATAATCACTTATTTTCAGCATACTTACTGTTGCTTTTTACCTTAAAATATAGTATAGTATATTGTGAGTAATAATATGGGAGTAATATAGTGTTCGGTTATTTGCAGATTGAAAAAGAGGAACTTCTTGTAAAGGAATTTGAAACATACAAAGCTATTTATTGCGGATTGTGCAAGCAAATGGGTAAGGATTATTCATTTTTAACTCGTCTTACTCTCAGCTACGACTGCACTTTTTATGCAATGCTTTTAATGTCCTTACATTCCTCATGCGGCGGCTTTAAAAAGGGCAGGTGTACCTGCAATCCTTTAAAAAGCTGTAATTTTGCTTGCAGTAACAGCGATGATTTCTCGAAAGCGTCGGCTTTTTCGATTATAACCGTTTACTATAAGCTGATTGACGATATAAATGACAGCGGATTTTTTAAGTCGTTTTTTTCAAGATTGATAAAGCCGTTTTTCTCTCATCAGCGTAAAAAAGCCAAGAAACTCTACCCATGGATTGACGAATATGTTGCTGAAATGATGGACAAGCAGGCAATTATAGAACAGGATAGTAATTCATCTGTTGATATTTCGGCAGATCCTACCGCTCAAATGCTCGGTAAAATTCTTGCACATGACGGTAAAGATGAAACTGAAAGCAGAGTTTTGTATGAATTCGGCTACAATATAGGCAGGTGGATTTATCTCATAGATGCGGCTGACGATATAGAAAAGGATTTAAAATCTTCCGGCTTTAACCCTTTTATAATGCAAGATAATTCGGCAGCCGACAGCAACACAATTACTTTTACATTAAATCAATGCCTTGCTCGGGCATATGATGCATATATTTTACTTGATATAAAACCATTTAAGGGAATACTCGACAATATGATGCTCAGAGGTTTCCCGAAAATTCAGAATAAAATAACAAGCAAAACAAACTCAAAAAAAGAGCCAAAGAAAGGAAGTAAAGATGAATAATCCTTATGAGATACTCGGTGTATCTGAAAATGCCAGCGATGAAGAAATAAAAGCGGCTTACAGAAAGTTAGCTAAAAAATATCATCCCGACAATTATGCGGACAGTCCGCTTGCAGATGTTGCCGAGCAGAAAATGAAGGAAATCAATGAGGCGTATGATACTATAAATCAGTTAAGACAAAAGGGCAGAGGTACAGGCTCTTCGTCTAATTATGCAGGCGGATATTCTAATCAGTCTACAAGATTTCATGGAGTAAGAATTTATATTCAGCGCAATATGATAAGCGAGGCTGAGCAAATTCTCGACAATACAGAACAGCAGTATCGTGATGCCGAATGGCACTATCTCAAGGGAATGTGCGCATATCGCAAGGGTTGGGCAAATCAGGCATACTCTTATTTTACACAGGCTGTAAATATGAACCCTAATAATCAGGAGTATCGTGCCGCACTCAACAATATGAACAGTCAAAGGGGCTATAATTACGGCGGCTATACTCAGGGCACTCCAAATACGAGCGAAGGTGCAATGTGTGATGCCTGCACAACCTGTTTGTGCATAAACTGTCTTACTAATTGCCTTTGCAACTGTTGCAGAATGGGTTGCTGATATGAAAAAATCATCTTCAAGTCCTTTAAAAACGACCTTTAAGGTTACAATTTCCGGGGTGCTTTGTGCGCTTTCACTTGTACTGATGATGCTAACATCTTTAGTGCCGCTCGGCACATTTGCATTTCCATGTATGGCAGGCATTGTGCTGATGGTTGTTGTAATTGAGGCTGGTCACAGCTGGGCATGGGGAGCGTATTTATGCGTTTCTCTGCTGTCGCTTTTCCTTGCGGGTGACAAGGAGGCAGTGGTTTATTATATAATGTTTTTCGGCTATTATCCGATAATAAAAGGAGCAATAGAGGGAAAAATTAAAAACAAAATCACGCAGTATGTCTTAAAATATCTTGTGTTTAACGCAGCTGTAATCGGTGCGTTTTTTATAGCGGCATTTTTATTGGCTGTACCTATGGAGGAATATACAATAGCCGGTATGTATGTTCCGTGGCTGTTTTTGCTTGCAGGAAATGTATTCTTTATAATTTACGACCTTGCGGCAACAAAGCTCGTAACATACTACATAGTTATTTTGAGAAACAAACTTATTAAACCTAAATACAGAAAATGACAGAGGTAATTTTATGAAAAAAGCAAGTGCCAAAAAATTAATAATTCCTTTTCTTATTGCTGTTTTACTGCTTTTTTCGTTGCCTGTAAATGCGGCTGAGATTAACGATTCGGTTCAAACCGTAAGTGCAAGCGTTACAAGCGGAGCGCAAGGCTATGTAAACGATGACAGTGTAAATCTTCGTTCGGGTGCAGGCACAAGCTATGCCGTTGTGACTGTAATGCCGCACAATACGGAGTTTACCTTTGATGACGCAACACTTTACAACGGCGAGTGGTACAAAATAACCCTTACCGATGGCAAAAAAGGCTATATTTACTATGAGTACGCCTCTGTAAAGGAAAGCCAAAACGATAAGGTTATTGGCAGTGGCTACATAAATGCAAGCGATGTAAATATGAGGTCGGGAGCAGGTACGGGTTATTCTGTTATCACTACTCTTGACTATGGCACTGCTTTGACGGCAATTTCAAAGAGCGGCGACTGGTATTATGTTGAGCTTGACGGCGGCATAAAAGGCTATGTTTATGCCGATTATGTAACAATTAAGAGTGACGAGCCGCAAAGAAAAGGACTTTCTAAAACAAGTCTTACCATGTATCGTGGCAATCACAGCAGCTTGTATGTAAACGGCGCAAACAGCGTAAGCTATTCTTCGTCAAATTCAAGCGTTGTGTCGGTTACATCAGACGGACTTTTGTATGCAAATGCCACAGGTTCGGCGGTTATTACCGCAAGATATGGCGGTGTTTCTGAGTCATGCTATGTAACGGTTTCAAGCGGCAGTTATGTAGGTATTTCAGATTCAACCGTTAGCATAAACAAAGATAAGTCAGTTTTCCTTACCACAGATTCATATGTTGATTGGAAAACCTCTAATCCAAATGTAGCCACTGTTGATGACGGCATTGTCTATGCAAAAAATGAAGGTGTTGCCGTAATTTCGGCAGAAACAAGCGACGGTGCTGGTACTTGCATAGTAACGGTAACTAAAACTGCGCCTGTCCGTTTTGTTTACGCATCTCCTAATTCAGCTCCGCTGAACAGCCTTGTTACGCTGAATGCCATTACTGATAATACAAAACGAGGTTTGTACTTTATTATTACAAACGGCACAAAAAGCTATACACTTCATGCAGATTCCATTCAAAAAGAGGGAAATCACTATATATGGTCGGCAGGAGTAGTTCTTAACTCATCGGGCAAGTGGAGCTACACAGCTTACTCTCTTGCCGAGAATGAAAATTCTTATAAAACGGTAGAGGATGACGCAGATGGTGAGGTATTTGTTACCTCATCTACCGATACTACCACTGCGGTACTCGGCGAACGCAGAGCAAGTGATGATATAATTTCTCTTATTGCAAACTATGAGGGATTTTTACCAAATGTAACTCCCGATTATATCACAGGTGACGCAACCTTGGGTTATGGCAAGGTGGTATGGTCAGGCGAACAGTTCTATAATAATCTTACAAGAACAGAGGCATATGCCTACCTTTGTCAGACGGTGAACAGCGGCGGCTACACAACAAGAGTAAACAGATTTTTGCTTACAAATAATGTAAAATGCAATCAACAGCAATTTGACGCACTTGTGTGCTTTACATATAATGTAGGAGCATATGCAATAGATAATGACAGCGACTTATCTGATGTTTTGCTTAACACAACGGCTTTGCCTTCACAAAGTCCTGCCGCAGATGTGCAGGGTTATGTAAGCGGCGACGGCGTAAATCTTAGGAGCGGTGCGTCAACTTCATACTCGGTTGTAACCGTTATGTCTTACGGCACAAGCTTTACATTTGCAGACGGAAATCTGTATAACGGTAATTGGTATAAAATAAGACTTACAGACGGTACTGTCGGGTACATATATTCCGATTATGCGTCGGTTGTATCGGCAAGCCGAAGCCTTGATAATGTAAGTAAGTCGGCTTTTGCGAGAAACTTTTTTGCATATCATCATGCCGCAGGCGGATGCTATGAGGGATTGTTGTACCGCAGAGTTGACGAGGCAGAGGTGTTCTTTTACGGTGACTACATAAGGGACGGCTACGAAAACAAATATGGCTTTAGTTATACTTGTGTAAGTAACCCGAGCTTTGGTTTATAAATCATTTCGGATTTTTTCGCAATGATATAATGAAAGGGAGTATTGTAATGAAGAAAATCGGTTTTATAGGTGCAGGAAATATGGCAACAGCCATTATCGGCAGCCTTATGGGACAAAATGACGGCAAAGCGGATTTTATCAATGTATTTGACCTTGATAAAGACAAATGTGATATTATGAGCAAAAAAGGTATTAATATCAAAAAATCTGCGGTCGATGTAATGCTTGCAAGCGACATTACCGTACTTGCAGTTAAGCCACAGAATTATCCTGAGGTGCTTGAGGTGTTAAAACCTGAGGTTACAGAGAATAAAGTTTTTGTTTCTATTGCGGCAGGTATTTCTATCGCTTATGTTCAGACTCTTCTTGATTGCAAATGCCCTGTTGTCAGAGTTATGCCAAACACTCCGTTGTTGCTCGGCAAGGGCGCCTCGGCTCTTTGCCCGTCAGACAATATCTCTGAGGAAGATAAGCAGATAGTTTATAATATGTTTGCAGGCAGCGGTGTATGTGAATACATTACAGAGGAGCATATGAACGAGATTATATCTGTAAACGGCAGCAGTCCGGCTTATATTTATCTTTTCGCAAAGGCTATGGCTGATTATGCTCAGGAGTGCGGCATAGATTATGACAAGGCTATGAACCTTATTTGCGCTACACTTGAGGGCTCGGCTAAAATGCTCAAAGAGAGTGGCGACAGCGCCGATACACTTATTAAAAAGGTTAGCTCTAAGGGCGGCACTACAATAGCGGCTCTTGACTGCCTTGAGAGCCTCGGCTTTTATGATGCCGTTAAAAAAGGTATGGCTGCCTGCACAAAGCGAGCAGAGGAGCTTGGCAAATAAGCGTTAAATAATGAGCATACACGCAAAACATTCTGCATATTTTTATTTAGGATAATTATATGGAGGAATGTTTTGTGAAAGGCTTTATATTTTCACTTAAAAGAAAAACAGATTTAATACACAACAGCAGGTTTTCATTTTCGGCGCAGGATATTAAATATTACATAAAAAGATATGGGGTATATGCAGCTTTTATTTTTGTGCTGATAGTCGGACTTGCCTGCGGTACTGTTTATGCGATTTCAACTGACAGTCAAATGCTCAGTTCGCTTGATTTTTTGTTTTTTACAAACCTTGATGCAAGGCTTACACAAAATGTTATAAGTACATTTTGCGCCTGCTTTGCGTCAGACTTTGTATTTTTGTTTTCAATATTTTTACTTGGATTAACCCCTTGGGGAATACCTGTTATGCCTTTTGTTGTACTTTTAAGAGGATTTGGTACGGGAATAACAGCCGGATATTTATTTTCGGTGCATTCTGTTAAGGGAATAGTCTTTTATCTTTTTGTATTACTTCCCGGCACATTTTTGTTTTGTCTGGCACTTATTTTGTTTGCTGCTGCCGCTTTTTATTCGTCCGGAAAAATCTTTTTCCAGATTATTGCAGATAAAAACGGCGGTGGGTCTTCGCACAGGTATATTTCAGACTTTCTTTCAAGAGGAGTAAGCTGTTTGATACTTGCTTTTCTTTCTGCCGTCCTTGACGCTGCGTTATGGGGAGTTTTTGCGGGGAATTTTAATTTTTAATCCTTTGGAGGTCGAACAATGGCAGGTAAAAAAGCAAAGTTTGCTTTGGCTGATTTTTTCAGCAACCTATTTTCTAATTTTGGCAGAATCGTTCTTACCAATCTTATTTTTGCAGTGCCGCTTGCGGTTTTCACTGTGGCTTTTTATTTTCTTGACAGTGCGCTCAAGTTAAACGGATATTTCATTTTATTACTTGCAATAATTCCTATTTCACCGTTTTTTGCAGGTGTAACGCTTGTTACTACTCGACTTGCAAGAGGGCAAGAGGAGCTTGAGGTATTTCCTACATTTGTTGAGGGTGTAAAAAGCAACTGGAAAAGATTTTTGTTCCATGGCGTGGTTACATATTTTGCTGTAATTTTCAGCTATTTTTCTATAAGGCTTTACAGTGCTATGATTTCTAATCCGAATATGGATTCTTTCTTTTTGGTAATGCTTTATGTTTGCTTGATTATTTCAATAATTATTACGGTAGCCTTTCTTTTTATTTTTTACTATGTGCCGTCAATGACGGTAACCTTTGAACTGTCGCTTAAAAATATCTATAAAAACAGTGCGCTTATGTCATTTGGTGAGTTTAAGCACAATATAATCGCCACTTTCGGACTTTTTGTGGTCGCACTTTTATGCGCTACAATACTTCTTTTTGTCGGCAATGCAAACAGCAGTATAGCTCTTATCGTAACAACGGCAATCCTAATGGTATTTTTTGTGCCTACGATTGTTTCTTATGTAATTAATGCCTCGGTATATCCCGGTATGTATAATCTTATGACAGAAAAGGAAAAGCGCTCTAAGAAGATTGATAAGAAAATGGATAATCGCCGTAAGGGACAGTTTATTGATGACGAGGAAGAGGAAAATCATATTAATGATGAATTTCTTGACCTTGACATTGAAGAAAACAAAGACGGTGACGAGTATATTTTCTATAACGGAAAAATGGTTAAGAGAAGTGTAATTATAAAGATGAAAAGAGAGAAAGCAGAGGGAAAGTCTGATGAAAGCTAAACACGCTGAAAAAACGCATAAAATTACAATCAGTCTTTGGCTTTTTATTGCAATCATTGCCGTGTTGGTTTTGCTTATTGTAGGTATTACTTTTTATTCGGTCAATCGTGAGCTTAATGCCGAGAATAACAGCACTGCAACTGCCACACAACAGGTGCAGACTACAAATATTTCTACCCAGCCCACAACCGAGCAGGCGACTGAGAATGCAGCAGTTGAAACTACTCAGCCTGAAACAAAAGCAGAAGAAACTACTGCCGAGCAGACTACACAGTCTATTGCGGTAAGCGGTGCTGAAAGTGCGGATAAAGATCTTAACTTTGATGCTGAGATGTATCCGTATAAGGCTTTTGATAATGAGGGAAAGCGTGACGCATCACTAAAAGAGGTGTTCGGTTCTGTTTATGGCGGCGAGGGAATTACCTTTGATAAAAACGGACTTTTCTCTGATAACATTACACAAACTGAGTATAACTTTGGTGCTTATACAGTGACTGACGGTGTTATCAATATGACATATTCAAATGATAAGAATAAATCGGCGGAGATTATTTCGTATAACGGAAATGTTCCGAGTGAGATTAAAATTGATTATGTAGGCTATGATGTTTATTTTAAAATTAGAAGTGCAGATTAATGAGCAAAAGTAAAAAATCCAAAAAGAAAAAGAATGTAAATCCTGTGGTAAATTCTAAGCGCAAAGCAAATACTAAAAAAGCGATTATCGCTACAATAGCCGTACTTTTGATTGCGGTAGTTGTGTGTGCGCTTTTGCTTTCAATTAAGAATAATAAAAGTGACATTTCTAATACCGAGTGGGTATCTTCAAGTGCCGTAAACGCAAGCGGTGACGAGGTAGAAATGGCAGAGGTTTACAACACAAACTACACTACATATAAAGGCTCGCTATTCTTTAAAGATGACGGTACTTTTTCGTTGTGGCTTACTCCGGGCACTGCTGAGGACGGCACTCATTCGGGTAAATATTCTGTATCGGGAGATACAATCACCGCCATTTTTGACGACGGAGAAACTACCACCGATTTTAAAATTCATAGAAAAGGCGAAGAAATAGACTCTATTTCCCTTAATTATGAGGATTACGAAGTTTATTTTACATCAAATAATTAGTAGCAAAGCAAAGGCTGTCACACTTATGTAGTGGACAGCCCTTTTTGTTATAATGAAAATTTTTGCTTAAATAAAATTTCAATCAGTTCTGCGGTTTTTTCATATCCAAAGTCATTTGATTTAACAGTAAGATTGTAATTTTTTGCATTGCCCCAGTCGGTATCTGTAAAGTATTTGCAATGAGCCGAGCGCTCTTGATTTACTTTCCTTACCTGACGGGTTGCATTTTCCTTTGAAAGATTATCTCGTTCGCTTACCTTTTTAATCTCGCTCTCCTCATCGGCAGTAATAAACACATTATACAGATGTTTTTTATTTCTGAGAATGTAGTTTGCAAGTCTGCCAACGATTACGCAGTTTTCGCTTTTTGCTATACTCTTAATTACATTTTCTTCCTTATTAAACAAGCTGTTAATATTCGGAACTGCATCTTCACCGTTCGGCTGATACCATTCAAAAAAGTCATTAAGAATTGATTTGTCGAGAGTTTGCTCATTCTTTTTTATGTATTCGGGTGAATAACCGCTTTCTTCCATTACGAGCTTGATAAGTTCTGTATCATAATATTTATAGCCAAGTCGGTCTGCAAGAATTTTTCCGATTTCTCTGCCGCCACTGCCGTATTCTCTTGAAATAGAAATTACATATGTCGGTTTGTTGTCGTCTGACTCAGCAATATCGTCTGCGACTTCAATCTTGCCTAAGAGCCTATCTCTGTGTTTTCCGAATGCTTTATTTATAATGCCGAGAATAAATCCAACAAGGAAAGCCGCAATTACAGTTCCTATGCCAACACTGCCAAGGCTATGAATGAAAATAAGACAAGATACGCCCGAAACAATAACCATAGTAATATCAAAAGCAATCTTTACCTTTGAAAATTCTATTTTTGTAACCTGTGAAACCGCACTCATTACTCCTTCACCTGCAAGCGGAATAACATCGGCAGGCAGATACAGAAAAATACCGATTGCTACAATGCAAGCACTTATGAGAACCATAATGATTCTTATAACCAAGTTGTCGGTATCGGGAAAGAAACTTGCCAAGTAGTTGCAAAAGGTTGTAAAATATCCAAAAACAACTCCGACAGGAATTTGTAAAAGACTGATTAATTTAAAATTCTTTCTGAGAATAATTAACTGAATAAGCACCAAAACAATATGAAACAATATTGTTGCTTTTCCCATTTCAATTCCCCATATGCAGGTCATTGTGTAGGGAATAGAGCTTACAGGCGATACGCCAAGGTTAGATTTTACCGAAATCGCTATGCCTATTGTCATTATAAACAAGCCGATTAGGTACATAGGCAATCGCACTTTCATATTTTTTAAATTCATTTATATTTCCTCCTTTTCATTTGCTATCATATTTTCATAAACTCGCATAAGCAAATCATTTAATTGATGTTTTTCATCTTCCGAGAAATTCTTAAGCGCAGTGTTTTCTACCTTATCAAATTTTTCATTTAGGTATTCAATATATTTTTTGCCCTTTTCTGTCAAAAAAACATACAGCGAGCGCCTGTCACCGTTTAACATTTTGCGCTCAATATAGCCTTTGCTTTCCATACCCTTTAAAATAACAGTTATGGATGCAGGCTCAATGTGGCAGCCTTTTGCAATCTCTTTTTGCACACAGCCGTTGTGATTTTGCAGATAGTCAAGTATTTTCGGCTGGCCTGGGGTAAGCTCTGAATCCTTTATACTCGTAATCAGAGATTTTTGTACTAAAAAATGATCTGACATAAGCAGGTAGTGTATAGACTCCAATATAAATCACCTCAATAGTTATAATTCTAATAGTTAAAATCCTAACTAATTATAAACTTATGATTTTGGAAAATCAATATTTTGACGAATATTCTCGCTTTTATACAAAATTATTGTGTTTGCTTTTTGTAATATATGAAAATAGAGTCAATTATTATCGCTTTTATTGACAAAGAATTTTTGCAGTGATAATATGAATATATAATTATTTTTAGTTAGGGGTTATATGATGAAAGAATCTAAAAAAGCTATTGCAACAATAATTGCTGCCGTAATGCTTACTTCTGCGTTTTCGGCAATACAATTTACTGCAAACGCAGCCGAAGTAAATGTTCCAAAGGTTTCGCAGAGCAGAGATGCTGAGCATTATGTTATAACAAGTGGCGACTACCGCTATGAGAATATTGACGGAAATTCGATTATTTTTTGGGAATATCTTGGCAGTGATACCGATTTGGTAGTTCCTGAGAAGATAGACGGCAAAACCGTAACAATGCTTGCTCGTGGTGCATTTTACAATCAAGCAAACTTGAAAAGCATCACACTTCCCAAAACTCTTACATACATTAAGGGTTGTGCTTTTTGGGGTTGCACAAGCCTTGAAAGCGTAGTAATTCCGGACGGTGTTTCAACTATTGAAGAGTATGCATTTGCAGAGTGTTACAGTCTTAAAAGTGTAACTATTCCGAAGAGCGTAACCTCAATTGGCGATAGATTATTCTTCCTTCTTAACTCAGACATTACAATTTACGGCTACGAAGGTTCGTATGCACAGAATTATGTAAACTCTTACACTGATAGCAACAAACTGAAATTTGTGGCTATTGATGGCAAAAAGGTACTCAAGGGCGATGCAAACGGTGACGGCATTGTAAATGTTTCTGATGTTACACATATGCAGTTCCATATTTCGGGTTCTAAAAATGATGACGGTACACCTATGATAGATGAAAGCGACAAGGCGGTACTTGAGACACTCGATCTCAACGGTGACGGTAAGCTTACAGTATCCGATGTAACTGACCTTCAGATGTATATTGCAACTCAAAATTAAATATTCATATACCTTATAAACAAAAGAAGTGCAGCTCGTATGAACTGCACTTTTTGCTTGCTGTAATTTTGCTTTTATTCTGATATGGAATTTTCTATAATTTTCTCCGCACATTTAATTCCGTCGACTGCGGCAGATATAATTCCGCCTGCATATCCTGCGCCTTCACCGCATGGGTAAAGTCCTGCTATTGCTACGCTTTGCAAATCTTTGTTTCTCATAATTCTGATTGGGGAAGAACTGCGTGTTTCTACACCTGTAAGTATTGCGTCACCGTAAGCAAAGCCATGCAGTTTTTTATCCATTTGAATAATCGCCTGTCGCATAGAATTAGTAATAAAATTCGGCAAGCAGTTGTCAAGGCTTGTTGGGGTAAAATTAGGGCCGATAGTCGGCTTAACATCACCGATTTTGGTGCTTGCATTATTGTCAAGAAAGTCACACACTTTCTGAACAGGTGCGTTGTAATTTTCTCCGCCTGCCACAAAAGCCTTGCTTTCAAGTTCTCGCTGAAAGTACATTCCTGCCAGCGGACTGTCGGAAGAAAAGTCGGCAGGAGTAACTCCTACAAGTAAAGCGGCATTTGAATTTTCTTCATTTCTTGCAAACTCGCTCATACCGTTTGTGCAAAGGCGGTTTTCCTCGCTCGAGGCATTTACTACCTTTCCGCCTGGACACATACAAAATGTATAAACACCTCTGCCGTTGTCAAGGTGAACATTCGTTTTATAGTTTGCTGCGCCGAGCGACTTGTTGCCTGCAAATTTTCCGTATTGTGATTTATCAATCATTTCTCTATTGTGCTCAATTCTTGCACCTACCGAAAAAGCCTTCGCCTCAATAGGAATAGCTTTTTCACTTAGCATTTCAAAAGTATCTCTTGCGCTGTGACCGATAGCAAGAATAATTGCGTTTGTTTCTATTACCTCGACAGTGCCGTTATGCTCAACCTGCGCACCTGTAATTACATTATTTTTTTCTGTAAAACCTACAAGTTTTGTTTCAAACATTACCTTTCCGCCAAGTCGGATAATTTCATTTCGTATGCTTTTTACAGTAGGTCTTAATTTATCAGTGCCGATGTGGGGCTTTGCATTATAAAGTATTTCTTCGGGAGAGCCATGCTTTACAAATTCAATAAGCACCTTGCGCTGACGGGTATCCTTTGTGCCCGTTGTGAGCTTGCCGTCTGAAAAAGTACCTGCGCCGCCCTCGCCAAACTGCACATTGCTTGTTGTGTCAAGAACACCGCTCTGCCAAAATTTATGCACATCTTCGGTTCGTGAGTCAACATCTCTGCCTCTCTCCACAAGAATAGGATTAGCACCGCTCTGCGCAAGAATGAGCGCCGCAAAAAGGCCCGCAGGGCCTGCGCCCACAACAACAGGACTTACTGTACCTTTAAAGTCATTTACATTATATTCGTATTTTTCTGTAATTTCAGCATTCTTGAATTTTTTGCAGATTTTATCTTCATTTATAATCAGTTCTGCCTCAACAGTGGCAAGAAAAAATATATTGTCCTTTTTTCTGGCGTCAACCGACCGTTTGAAAATTGTGCAGCTCTTAAAAAACTTTTTATCAACATTAATTGATTTAGCCGCCTTATTTAAAACGGTTTCACTTGTGTAGTCAAGTGGCAAGTGTATGTTATTTATTCTTATCATAAATTTTCTCCTGTTATAATTCCGCTCGCAAAAGCAAAATGCAGATTAAATCCACCGCAGTCACCGCATATATCAAGTGCCTCGCCGCAGATGAATAGATTTTTTACAATTTTGCTTTCAAATGTATAGTTGTCTACTTCACTGCCGTTTACTCCTCCGAGCATTACCTGAGCTTTTGAAAAATCTTTGCATTGTTTACATTCAAATTTCCAATTTTGGATGATATTTGCAAGCGCTTTTATTTCTTTATCGCTGAGCCTTTTGCATATTTCAGTCATTGGCTTATCGGTAACGCTTTTCAAAAGGGCAATTCCAATATTTTTATGGAACAGACCTGTAAAGTAATTTTCTATCGGCTCATTTGCAAACAGCTTTTTTCTATCATTAAGCAGATTTAATAATTCTATATAGGAATAATCTTTTGCAAGATTAACTGAAATAACAGGACTTTTCACCTTTGGCAATAGGGTGGTAAGATTAAACACGCAAATTCCCGAAAGTGCGCTGTCGGTAAACTGAACCTCGCCGACCTCTGATTTTAAGGCTTTGCTGCCGTCAAAAAGCGTGACCTCTGCTTTTGCCCGTATTCCTTTAAGGTTTTTTATGTAACAGCTATTAACCTGAATGGGGCAGAGGGCAGGAGAAACGGGTGTGATTTTATGACCGAGATTTTTAATTACATCAAGTCCGAGCCCTGTACCGCCTGCACTTGGAAATGCCTTGCCACCGCAGGACATTACAACTTTTTTAGAAACATAGTCGCCGTTGTTGGTTTTTATATTAAAAGTGCCGCTCTTTTTGCGGATAAGTTCAACTTTGCATTCGCAAATTATTTCAATATTGAGCCTTTTAATTTCCATTAACAACACATCAAGTACAGCACTTGTTTGTCTTGAGTGAGGATACACAAGCCCGTTTGATTCTGTATCGCAAACAAGACCGAGTGCAGAGAAATATGCCATTAGCTTATTAGCTGAATATCGTTTAAGAACAGGGGCAACATCAAAACTGCCATGGTAAAAATCTTTATTTACATTTGTATTTGTAAGATTACATCTGCCGTTGCCTGTAACGAGAATTTTTTTGCCTGCTTTTTTCTGAGCCTCAAGTATTGCGATTTTTAAATCTTTGTTTTTCCTTTTTGCTGAAATTGCCGCTGCAAGTCCGCTTGCGCCTGCGCCGACAATAATTACATCGTAAATTGTATTTGTCAAAGTTATCATCCTAAAAAATAGGGCAGCTTTTGCTGCCCGTAAGATTTTTATTTTGGAGCAAATATAGCGCTCAGTCCGCCGAAAAGTCCCATACTTGCGAGTCCCATAATTATACCTGCAAGTATTACGCCGAGCATAACAGCTATAACGCTTGACTTAAAGTCCATATCAAGCATACTTGCGGCAAGTGTACCCGTCCATGCACCTGTACCGGGAAGTGGAATACCTACAAACAAGAGCAAAGCGAAGAATAAGCCTTTGCCTGCCTTTGCCTGCAATTTTTTGCCGCCCTTTTCACCCTTTTCAAGGCAGAATTTAAAGAATTTGCCTATAAATTTTTTATCACTGCCCCAAACAAGTACCTTTCTTGCGAAAAAGTATATAAAAGGTACAGGGAGCATATTACCTAAAATTGCGAGGACATACACCCAAAACAAATCAAGCTGCATTCCCACGCCAAACGGAACAGCTCCTCTGAGTTCAATGAGAGGAACCATAGAAATCAAAAACACTAAGATATAGTTTAACAAAACAATACCCCTTTCAATTTAAAAAGCTATTTAACAGTATAACAGAAATACATATATATTGCAATTTGTTTTTTATCTAAAAAACACCGCCTTTTCCTTGATTTTTTAACACACATTTAAAATATCTCATTTCCTTAATAAGCCGATTGACATATTATGTAGATTTGTGTAAAATAATACGAGGTGACTAAAAATGGATACTTACAGTTGCAGTAAAAAAGTAAAAGCAATTTTAATAATAATCACACTTGCACTTGTGGCATTTGCCTTTATTCACTCTTCAATGCCTGCCGATATTTCGGAGGAGGAGAGCGGAAATGTTCTTGAGTTTTTGGAAAAATTTTTATCCTTTATCGGATTCACTCCCGACCTTACAGACCATATAGTAAGAAAAGCTGCGCATTTTAGCGAATACACCGCAATAGGCGCAATGCTTATGTCGTGCGCATTTGCATTTGATAAACTAAAACCATACAAATACTATATTAATGTAATGTTTTGCGGACTTGCCACAGCTGTATGTGACGAAACAATACAGCTCAATGTTGATGGCAGGGCAGGAATGATTACCGATGTGCTGCTTGATTTTTCGGGTGTACTCTTCGGTTCGCTCATTATGCTTGCAGTGTTTATGATTTATAAAAAGCATTTTGTTTCTAAAATAAAAATAAAGAATTAAAAAGAGAAAGGATATGAATGACGAATGGCAAATGTAAAAGAAAACAAAATGGGCACTATGCCTATGACAAAACTTATTCTTACAATGTCGTTGCCAGCGATTTTTTCAATGACAATTATGGCAATGTATAATGTAGTAGACAGTATCTTTATCGGTCAGTACAGCCAGGAGGGACTTAACGCAACTTCTCTTGCTTACCCTTTGCAAATGCTGTTGATTGCCGTAGCCGTCGGTACAGGCGTCGGCATTAACTCACTTGTTTCAAGACGACTTGGCGAAAAAAAATTTGAAGAGGCAAACGAGGTTGCAACCCACGGTCTGCTGTTAAGTTTTTTCAGCTACGCAATCTTTCTTATCCTCGGTATTGTGATTTCAAGACCTTTTATGATGCTTTACACATCAAATGAAAATATTATCGAGTACGGTACACAGTACCTTACAGTGGTTCTCTGCTTTTCGCTCTTTGCGATTATAGAAGTTACAATCGAAAAAACTTTGCAGGCTACGGGCGATATGATTTTCCCTATGTTGTTTCAGCTCACGGGAGCGGTAATTAATATTATTTTTGACCCGCTTTTGATTTTCGGTGTAGGCCCGTTCCCTGAACTTGGTGTAATGGGTGCAGCAATAGCTACCGTATTCGGACAGTTTTGCAGTATGGTTTTTGCCTTGCTTATAATTTTCTTAAAATCTCATATGGTAAAAATTACATTTAAAAATTTTAAATTCAGTATGCAGACCATTAAGAATATTTATGCCGTTGGTTTCCCGTCTGTTATTATGCAGTCAATCGGTTCGATAATGATTGTCGGATTAAACGGTATTCTCGCATCATCCGAGGCATCAGTAACAGTGCTTGGTGTATACTATAAATTACAGAGCTTTGTATTTATGCCTTGCTTTGGTCTTAATCAGGGTGTTATGCCGATTATCGGTTATAACTACGGTGCAAAAAACCGCAAGCGAGTATATTCCGCACTCAAGCGTGGTATTATTATCGGCGTAATTATTATGACTTTGGGAACTATTGCAATGTGGGCAATCCCGGAACAGCTTATTTCAATGTTCGGCGGTACAGATGAGCTTATGAAGATTGGTGTTCCGGCATTCAGAATTATAAGCCTTTGCTTTATTCCTGCTGCAGCCGGCATTATCTTTACCACATTGTTTCAGGCTGTCGGAAAGGGTATCAGAAGTCTTATTATGTCTTTTGCCCGTCAGCTCGTTCTCATTTTGCCGATTGCTTTTATATTCTCAAAAATTTGGGGACTTGGCACTGTCTGGTATGCTTTTCCGATTGCCGAGATTTTCTCGCTTGCAATTGCGATTGGTTTCTTTATAAACCTTGTAAAAGGCGATTTTAAAAAGTTAGGTTAATTTTGTCCACCTCAGTGCATATATTTGCATTGAGGTGGTTGTTTTGACAGAAGAAAATTTTACAAACGAAATTACATACGATGACGGTTGGCAGAGTGCGTCTTGCCCCGAATATTCCGTTCCAGCCAATGCAGAAACGGAAAGTGCTGACACAATGGAGGCTGTGCCTGAAAAACGAAAAAAATCGCATAATTCGCAGGTGCTCATTACAGCTCAGCTGATAATTTGCCTGTTAATCGCTTTGGCGGCATTTATAATAAAAACAATCGGCGGAGATTTTTATGCGGATACCCGACAGTGGTACTACGGTGAGCTTAACAAGTCGATTATAGCAAAAGATATTCCGGATGATTACAAGTTATCCGAAATTTTCGGCACTGCGACTGACGATGAAATTTAAAATACTTAATATCAAATTCTGTATTTCCTACACCTTGCTTTGTCTTATTGCGGCTTGCATTATTCTTGATATATTCAGCGATTTTGTAATGTGCTGTTTTGCCGTTGTAATTCACGAATCGGGGCATTTGGCTATGATGCTGATTTTCGGGAGCAAACCCACCAAAATCAGCATTTCTTTATTTGAAATTGCAATAAATGACGAGTGCCGACAGCAAAGAAGTGATTTACAGAATTTTTTAATAGTTTTTTTCGGCCCTTTTGCGAATTTTGTTTGTTTTATTATAATTTTTCTGCTATACTTATTTAGTGGAATAGAATTAATGAAATTTGCTTATGTAAATTTATCATTATGCCTTTTAAATCTGCTCCCCGTTATGTCATTTGACGGAGGGCAGCTGCTGTATATTTTGCTGAGCCGCAGGTTTTCAAGCGCTACGGCTGAAAAGACAGTAAATATTGTAACTTTTATTGCACTATTTCCAATAGCAGTGCTGGGTTTTATAATTCTGTTTAATTCCGATTATAATTTTTCGCTGTTGTTTGTGTGCGGTTATATCATACTTTCACTAATTTTAAAAAATAACAGGTATTTCTGACGGAGGTAATACAATGGTCAGTAAGGAAGTAGAAAAACTTTTGCTAAAGGTTCAAAAGCCGGGCAGATATGTGGGCGGAGAACTTAATGCAGTTGTAAAAAATAAAAAGGATGTTGATGTAAGGTTTGCTTTCTGCTTTCCTGATACCTACGAAGTGGGAATGTCACATCTCGGTATGAAAATCCTTTACAGCCTTTTTAATTCAATTCCATACATTTGGTGCGAGCGAGTTTTTGCGCCCTGGATTGATATGGAAGAGGAAATGATTAAAAACAATATTTCGCTTTATGCACTCGAAAGCGGAGATCCTGTATCTGAATTTGATTTTATTGGCTTTACCTTGCAGTACGAGCTTAGCTTTACAAATGTGCTCAATATGCTTAAGCTTTCGGGTGTGCCGATTAATTCATCCGACCGAAAAGGTCTAAAGCAGATTGTTGTTGCAGGCGGTCCATGTGCCTGTAACCCTGAGCCTATCGCTGATTTTATCGACATTTTCTTTATCGGCGAGGGTGAAGAGGTAGACCTTGAGGTTATGGAGCTTTACAGAAAGTGCAGAGATGAGGGCAAATCAAGAGAAGAGTTTTTGATTGAGTGCGCTCAGATTGAGGGTGTGTATGTTCCGTCACTCTATGATGTGCAGTACAACGAGGACGGCACAATCAAGCAGTACATTCCAAAGTGCGGTGCGCCTGCTGTGGTGCATAAGCGCCTTATGAAAAAGATGGACGAAAGCTATTATCCCGATAATTTCGTAGTTCCGCTTGTGGAAATTGTGCATGACAGAGCGGTGCAGGAGATTTTCCGTGGCTGTATTCGTGGCTGTCGTTTTTGTCAGGCAGGATTTATTTATCGCCCCGTAAGAGAAAAATCCCCCGAAGTTATCAATAAGCAGTGCAGAGCATTGTGTGAGAATACGGGCTATGACGAGGTGTCACTTTCTTCGCTCAGCTCAAGCGACTATACACAAATAGTGCCGTTGCTTACTAAGCTGAACGAGTGGAGCAAAGACGAAAAAGTCAGCATATCTCTGCCGTCATTGCGTGTAGACGGCTTTACCGATGACATTATGAATAAGATAAAAACAGTGCGCAAGAGCGGACTTACCTTTGCTCCTGAGGCAGGCAGTCAGCGTATGCGTGATGTTATCAATAAAAATGTTCAGCACGATGAATTGATGCAGACCTGCGCAACAGCGTTTGCAGGCGGTTGGACTACCGTAAAGCTGTACTTTATGATTGGTTTGCCAACAGAAACTATGGACGATGTAAAGGCTATTGCCGACCTCGGGCAGGCGGTTGTGGATACCTATTATCATTGCCCCACAAAGCCAAAGGGCAAGAGCGTGCGAGTTACGGTTTCTGCCTCATCTTTTGTGCCAAAGCCGTTTACGCCGTTCCAGTGGCACGGACAGGATACAATTCCTACCCTCCATGCAAAACAACAACATATTAAAGAGAGCATTACCACCCGTAAAATTCAGTTCAATTACCACGATGCCGACACAAGCTATCTTGAGGCGGTGTTTGCTCGTGGCGACAGAAAGCTATGCAAAGCTATGAAGCTTGCCTGCGAAAAAGGCTTTCATTTTGACGGCTGGGGCGATTGCTTTGATTTGCAGAAATGGCTTGATATTTTTGACGAATGTGGCATAGACCCGACTTTCTATGCAAACCGTCAGCGCTCCTTTGACGAAGTATTCCCATGGGATCATCTTGATTACGGCGTAACAAAGGAATACCTTATTAAAGAATGTAAAAAAGCATATGAAAATACAACAACACCGCATTGCCGACTAAAGTGCAATAACTGCGGTGCGGCAAAATACGGGGAGGGTGTGTGCTTTGAAAAACGCAAGAGTCTGGTTTAAAAAGGATAACGAGTGCCGTTATATATCGCACCTTGACTTAAACCGCTGTATGCTCAGAGCATTGCATAAGAGCAAAGCGCCGATATGGCATACAGAGGGATTTAATCCGCACCCGTTCGCTACATTTCCACTGCCGCTTTCACTTGGCTTTAGGGGAATAAACGAGTGTATGGATATAAAATTAATAGAAGATATTTCTGATGAGAAATTAATAAACAACTTAAATGCCTGTTTGCCGCAGGGAATAAGAGTTTTTGCGGTTACAGAGCCGATTATGAAAGCAGGCAAAATCGCATTTGCGAGCTTTAATATCAAAATCACAAGCGACGCATTAAACTCGCATAAGGTTTATACTGCGCTTAAAGACCTTTTGGAAAGCGAAGAAATTATGCTTGAAAAGAAGTCGAAATCGGGATACAAGACCGTTGATTTAAAGAAAAGCATTAAGGAATATTCTTTATCCGAGAAATCCGACTTTACCGAGCTTGAAATTACACTTTCGGCAGGCAGTACCGATAACGCAAACCCGAACCTTGTTATAAAAGCATTGGAAAATGCAACGGGCGAGGAGTTTTACGCAGATATTACAAGAGAGGATTTATATAATTCTGATATGGAATTATTTAGATAAACTATGTTTACATTTACAATTCTCAATGCAAATTCATATTAAGTAATTTTCAACGGCGGCATTGACAAAGAATTTGAAAAAAACTTGAAGATGAAATCAATGCAAAATTTCTTGAGTATATCAAATTGTATTCAACCTTTTGATTTTTGATAAAACTCACAATGTTTCACACATTATTGTACTTCTATTCATATAATCGTCACAAAGCAGGGTTATTATATAAGCACAATAAAGCTAATAAGACATTTTCATAGATTTTCCTCTTCTAAATTTTTTTAACCAATGCAGTGACCGACATAGTCGGTCACTTTGCATTTTACGGAAAAACGGAGCAGTTATGTATTATTATTCTCTAAACGAATATTTAAAAAACACCTTTGGCGAAAAGGTATATAAAATTTCTCTTGACGGAGGTATGACCTGCCCAAATCGTGACGGCAGAATAGACACACGGGGCTGTATTTTTTGCAGTAGGGGAGGTTCGGGCGAATTTTCCGCAAGCAGAAATCTAAGTATAACCGAGCAGATAGCGCAGGCAAAGGAGAGAATATGCAGGAAAACCGATTGCAAAAAGTTTATTGCGTATTTTCAGCCGTTTACAAATACCTATGCGCCTGTTGAGTATCTCGAAAAAATCTTTACCGAGGCTATTGCGCCCGATGAAATTGTGGCGCTTTCTGTTGCCACTCGTCCCGACTGCCTGCCCGACGAAGTTATCGGTTTGCTGTCAAGGATCAATAAAATTAAACCCGTATGGGTAGAGCTTGGATTGCAGACTGTTCACCAAAGTACGGCGGACTACATCCGCAGAGGTTATCCGCTGAGTGTGTATGACGATGCCGTAAAGCGATTGCACAAAGAGGGGATAAGCGTAATAACCCACATTATTATAGGCTTGCCAAACGAAACCGATGATATGATAATTGAAAGCGCAAGGTATGCAGGCGAATGTTCTGACGGCATTAAGTTACAGCTGTTGCACATATTAAAGGGTACCGACTTGTGCGATGAATATTATAAGGGCAATGTTTCTGTACTTTCGCTTGAAAAATATACCGAAATTCTTGTAAAATGCCTGCAAGCTATTCCAAAAACAACAGTAATACATCGTCTTACAGGTGACGGCGACAAAAATATTCTTGTCGCACCCATGTGGAGCGCAGACAAAAAGCGTGTGCTTAACTACATTAATAGGGCAATCAGAGAAAGTGAGTAAAAGTATCAATAAATTTGAAAAAAGTCTTGATTTTCACTTTTCTATTTGATATAATAATCATTGTCTTTGGAGAGATGTCCGAGCTGGCCGAAGGAGCATGATTGGAAATCATGTGTACGGTAATCACCGTACCAGGGGTTCGAATCCCCTTCTCTCCGCCATAATTTTAAAAAAGTCTTGTCGATTTCGGCAAGGCTTTTTCTTTTGGTATAATGCTTTATTGTGAAAAATATTGCTGAAAAAGTGCGGTTATAATAAATAAGTACAAAACTAATACAAATTATGCATATTGACAGCAAAAATTTTTTATTATAAAAAATTTATAAAATTATAATTCTTTGAAGTAATTTAAAATATAATTATTGCACAATAATCATATATATGCTTTGTATATAATTAATAAAGAAAAGTCAAAATCGACAAAACATCAAAAAAATATTGAAATAAAAACCTAAAAATGTTATAATGTTAAGAAATAAAAATATGGGTTAGTATACGGTCTGACTGCCGAATACAGCAAACTCACCGAAGGTCAGTCGGTAAAAGCGGTCGCCGTCAAAGCAAAACTTCCCTCTCGGACGGTACAGACTTTATTCGGCTCATATATTTCAATTTTTTAAATGGAGGTAATAAAAATGAAAACTAATTTCAAGCGTATTGGCAAACAGTCGATTTCTATTGTGCTTGCTGTTATGATGATGCTTTCGACTATGCTTGTCGGTATGGTTACTTCGAATGCGGCTATCAGCAATTGGGTTTTAAGAGGCTCATTCAATGAGTGGAATGAAATCCAATTTGGTGGTGCTGATGGCGGTTCTATTACTTATGACCTTTCTGCTTATAAAGGTCAAACTGTTGAGTTTAGAACCGATGCTTATGAAAATGGTACCTTAATTATGAATTCATACGGTGACACAGTTGTAGCCGGTACTGAGTATCAACTTACTTGGAAAAAAGGCGAACCTATGAAATATACTGTGTCAAGCACAGGTACAGGTAAAGTTACATTTACCGTTATTTCCAAAAACGGCAATAACTATTTAACTGTTACTGAAGGAGATCAACCTATAACAGTTACACCTTACTATGTTGCCGGTGAGAATAGCCTTGTTAATGGTAAAGAATGGACTCCAGCACAAGCTGAGGATAAAATGTCATATGATGAATCTACCAAAACTTATTCAATAACTTACAGTAATAAACCAGCCGGAACTTATCAGTTTAAATTTACCGGAAACAGCACATGGATATCAGTTGATAATTTTACACTTAATTATGACGGCTGTCAATTGACAAAAAAAGATGGTAATTTTCAAATTGAAACAACAAATCAGTCTGATATTACTATTAAATATGATGGTGATAAAACAGTAACAGTTACATCAGCTTCATCAGCTGTAAATTACAAAGTAACTGTTGATAAAAATATCAAAAACGGTACAGTTACTACTTCTGAAACCTTACTTGCGGAAGGAAAGACATTTACAGTAACATCCGAACCGAGTGACGGTTATGAGCTTGATACTGTTACTGTAAAAGATGCAAACGGTAATGCTATCAAACCTAACAGTGACGGTTCTTACACAATGCCTGCAAGCAATGTAACTGTTTCTGCTACATTTGCACAAAAACCGGATTGCCGTTTAGGCTTTGGCTATGTAACAGGCAGCGATGATAAAATGGGTACTTTCAGCTGTTCGAGCAATGGCAGTCCTATAGATGAAGGCACATATCCGTATGGTACAGAGGTAACATTTAATGCTGTTGCTAAGGAAGGTTATGTATTTAAAGGTTGGTACTCAGATATCAACGGTACAAGCGATTGCCTTTCAACAAATACAACATACACATTTAAACTTACAAAAGACACTGATGTATTTGCAAAGTTTGCTGAAGCTACAGGTACAATGATTCCGAATCTTTACCTCATTTACAGCGACAGCGATTCAAACCCGAGTGCTTTCACAAAGCATCTCAACCTTTACCGTGATTCAAATAATCAGGTGTATGCTTACTTTGACAGCGCAGACTTTGACACCTCTAAAACATATTGTTTTACGATTTCTGATTCAGTAGGTAAGTCAACATCATGGGAATATGCGTATGATAATTACAATAATTCCAAAGCTTTTGCTAATGAATCTAATAAAAAGTATCTTGACTGCGGTCAAAGCGGACATAACTTGCCTAAGCAAGGTCAAGATCAATATGTAAGTACAACTTTCGCAAGGTTTAGAGTACTTGAAGATTATGCAGATACTATTTCAAGCGTAAAGATTAACCTCGGTTACTACGACGGTAATGACATTATTAAGAGTTCAACTGACTCTACAAAGTCTACAAGTTATGAGATTATTCCTGATGCTTCAGGCACAGTTTCTTCGAGAGTTAAAGTATATGCTAAAGACGGTACTGTCAGAGCTACATATCAGAAGTACGCTGATATGGCAGATACTGTAATTTCTTACACAGGTGATGATGTAACTAAGCTGAAATCTGCTGATTATTATAATGAAGGCTACGCAAAGTTAGGCTCAACAATTAAAGTTACAACTACAATTGCAGAGCCTTACAGAAGCAAATACTATGTAAAAGCATTCTCAGTAAATGGCTATTCTTACGGAATTATTGATAGCTCAAAGGCTAATGCTGACGGCGTATATTCATTTGAATACACAATTCCTGAGGATTGCACAGATAAGTTTATTGAAATCACACCTATTTACTACTACATCGACGTTACCGACACAGTTACATTCTATGTCGAGGGCTTTGACGAAACAGTACAGGCTAAGTGGGGCAACACAGTTGCTGTTCAGGCTTGGTACACAAACGGCAAAGAAAAGGACAAATTTAATTCTCTAACAAAGAATGCACTTGGCGGTTATCCCGGTCAGCCTTTGGTATATGAGGGTGGTAAATATTCAATGCAGATTCCTAAATACCTTAACGGTGAAAAAGCTAATTATGTTAAGGGTATTACATTGAACAACTACTTCTGGGACGATATACATAAACAGAGCTTCTCGGATCAGAGTAATAAAAGTGAATTTAACTGCCAGACATACGACTACGATGACTTCTACAAACTTTCTGAAACTTCGGATGTAGATAATATTATCTTCGACTTCCGTTACAGAACTACAACAGATAATATTCCGTCTCAGAAAGGTTTAAGCAGTTCTAAATATAATAAGGACGAACTTGAACCGCTTAAGGATTACTATGGCAATATCGTTGACATCTTTGGAAATTTTCTTTCAGAGGATTGGAAAGATGCTTATAACAGCAATTATCTTACAGTAATATCTAACGGTTATAAGAAAATTGAAAATATTGGTAATTATGCTACTGAGTGGTCAGTATATGACAAAGACGGTACATACATTACTACAATCAACTGTTCAAGCCTTATTGATGAGAAGATGGTTGACACTTCTTCTTATAAGGAAGCTTATGACAAACTTAAGAAATATGCCGGTTCACCTGTAAAGATTGCTTATGAAATGTCAATATTTGACGGTTTTGATAAGGGTACTCGTGCTGACGGCCGTTGGTATTTCTCTAAGAAAGCTCAGAAGATTTCCGCTAATGTTAAGATTGAGTACAGAGCAGACGATACTTCTAAGTTTGTTGAAGACACATTTGTAGCAGACAGCAATGTCGGTGTAAATACTAAAGCTCAGGCTTACTTTACAAATGCCGATTACAGCGGCAAGACAACATGTGAAGGTGCAGTAGGCGGCGGTAACTTCAGTGTTCATGCTCAAACAGACGCCAATGCTAATTACTATTTCATTGGCTGGTACCTTAAGACCTCTGACGGTTATTCATTCATTACAAATGAGTCCGATGCTGACTTCCCAATGACAAACAACGCAACTTATGTTGCTCGCTTTATTCCAACTCCAAGCGGCACATTAACACTTTCACACACATTGCTTGCAGGCTCTGCAGATGGCAAAACTTTTATTAAGGCAGACATCGTTGACAAGACCGGTGCTGTTAAAGCTACAATTGCTGAAACTTCAGGTAACCTTGTAGTTCCTGCAAGATATGTTGTCTATACAAGCGAATACAGCATTAAGGCTACACTTAGAACTGTTCCTTACGGTAATGATACTGTTGAAGATTTCTATAACAGCAACAAGGAACATTACAATTCAGGTGTAACAGGTACAGGCGAAAAGACTTACGAGGTTAGTAAAACAATTAAGGAATTGTTTGAATCATATGAAGATGTTGATCATAATACTTCATACAGACTTATCAAGTCAAACATTCCGTTCTATTCAAATATCAAATCAAATCCACTCGAATACACGATTACTTACACTTATGAAACAAGACTTGACGGTAAACAGAGTTATGTTATTAAGGATAAAGTATCAGGTATTGAGTTAGAGGAAATGTGGGCTGCAAATGAAGCTGCCAATCTTAAGAAAGATCAGCTTAGCAAAGAATTCATCACAAAGAAAGCTCCGTTTGTATCTAACTTCAGAAATGAGATTAAGTGGGATATTGATCATGCAGTAATTACCGACTATACCGCTACTGTTGATGCTACTACTAAATCTCCAGATCTTACAATTACAGCTCTTGCTGTTGACGGTGGATGGACAAAACCTGAAACTGTTAAGTATGGCGAATTAGCTATGTCAAAGGGTGAGTATCTCTACAAGACAGGCACAACCGAGTTCCCTGATACTATTAAGTATTCAACCGCTACCGATTACGAATTCAGCTTCTGGGCAATCTTTGATAATAGAGAAAAGGCTGATCAGTACAGCAAAGAAGTAGCAGCTTATATGTCAGGTACTCCTGCTAAGGTTATGTCAGAGAGATTAACTGCTCTTACAAAACTTGACGGTTATAAGAATCTTATTTCTAAGTCATATTCTAAGGAATATAACTACATCAGCTATCAGGATTATTATATAGTTCCTGTTTACGCAGGCAGATTTGCTAAGGACGATATTAAAGAGGCTCAGGCAAGCATCAGACTCCTTGAGTACACAAGAAACCAGTGGACAACAGGCGACGGTGTAAAGGGTGACGGCGAAACACTTAATACAGGTGCTACTAAGACCGATTACCTCTACACAGACTTTGCTCTCAGCTTTGATAAGGATCAGGAACTCATCAAGAATAATGCTAATATCAAGGTTGGAGTTACCTTTGAAGTTGTTGCAAAATATAATGAAATTGATCTTAAGTCTTATGTAACCAATTCTAATACTTCTGATATTGGCAAGTTGGTAACAGGTACATCCGATAACGGTAAAGCTGGTACTTATACAATCAATGATGAAACAAGAACTGTTTACAAATATCAGATTGACAATTCTAATATTTCTGTAAAGAATAGAATTGAGTACTACTTAAGATTCAAGAACAGTGAAACATCACAGCAGAATGTTATGAAGGTTTATTCATATATTTATGATACAGTTTCAGGAGAGATTTACTTAAGTGATCCTGTTTATATGAATATGTATGATATCGGTAACCTTACATATATTACTTCTGACTTAGCAAACATCAACTTGGGTCCTGACGCAACAGTTTGATGATTTGAATTTTTTGGCAGGGCAGAGTAAAATCTGCCTTGCCGTTAAAATACTTATGGAGGTATTTGAATGAAAAACAAAAAGGTTTATTCTTCGCCTGAAGTTGAAGTAACTAAATTCTCATTTGAGAATATTCTCGCTGGCAGTGAGAACGATGATGTTGAATTGCAAAGAATTAAACAGAGCAACCCTGATGTTATTGCTACTGATGGTGCTGATGTAGAATGGTAATTTGTTATGAAAACTAAAAAATTCGTAAGAATTGCAAGTGTTATGCTTGTATTAATATTCACAATGTCAGCTTTTGTATCTGCTAACGCAGCTACATATTTTGAAGAAAACGGTTTTAAATATTCACCTATAAGCAAGTTTAATTGCAGAATTTACGGATACACCGACTCTAAAACAGATGTTGTTGTGCCTAATAAGCTCTCAGCATACACTGTTTTGGAAATTGCTGATTACGCATTTTTGAATAACACAGCGATTGAAAATATTTCATTTTCAAATGCAAAATCAATAGATGTAATCGGTGAGTTTGCTTTTAGCGGCTGTACTTCTTTGAAGTCGGTCAATATTCCTATGACGCTTGATAAAATCGGTTATGCCGCATTTATGGGCTGTACTTCTTTGACATCTGTAAATATCAGTTCTAATATTTCAGAAATTAAAGGACAGACTTTCCAGAACTGCACTTCTTTAACAGAGTTTACCGTTCCTAATTCTGTAAATACAATTTCTGATTTTGCTTTTTCAGGCTGCACATCACTTAACAAAGTAGTAATTCCAAAGGCTGTAAAGAATATTGCTCCTAATGCTTTTGCTAAGTGCGATAATCTTACAATTTACGGTTATTCAAATTCTTATGCTGAAACTTATGCAGAGGAAAACGGAATTAACTTTGTATCGCTTGACAAGAAAATTCTTCTCGGCGATGTCAACCTTGACGGCAAAGTAGATGTAAACGATGTAACCTTACTTCAGCGCTACATCGCAGGTGAAACCGAAGTCATAACATCAAAAGACGCTTTGACTGCCGCTAACTTCAATAAAGACGCCAACATTGATGTTCTCGATGTTACAGATATTCAGACATTCATTGCAAACAGCGAAAACTAATAATTCAATTAAAAGCACAGGTGGCAACATCTGTGCTTTTTGTTGCTTATTTTCAGATTTTGTAATATAATATATTCGGTGATGTTATGCCGATTTATAAAATAGCAGATATCGTGTGCAAATTGAAATCCAATTTTAAGGAATTTGAGTCAAAAGCAAAAGATTATCGATACTTTGGCGATGAGCCGCCTTTAATAAAATTTACAATTCGTGAAGATTATGTGCGACAAAAATATGATGATAAAATGCTTATGAGCATTGGCGGATTGGAAAATATCTTTATGTCCGATATTTTCAATAAAAAAATACTTAAATTCAACGCAATATTTCTCCATTCGTCTGCAATTCTTTATAAAGGCAAAGCATATCTTTTTTCTGCCGATTCGGGAGTGGGCAAGTCAACGCACACAAAACTATGGATAAAAAAATTCGGCGCTGAAAATGTACAGATAATCAATGATGATAAACCGATTATCAGATTTATTGACAACGATTGGTATGTGTACGGTTCGCCATTTGACGGCGGAAGTGGGGTAAACACTAATACTCGTGCAAAGCTCGGCGGAATAGTATTTCTTGAAAGGGCACAGACAAACAGCATTGTAAAGCTGAATAAAAAAGATGTTTTTCCTATGCTTTATAAGAATACAATTAAGTTATCCCTTGATGATGAATATGCCGATTATATGTTGACTACTGCCGATAAGCTAATAAGCGAAAATAATTTTTATTTGCTTAAATGTAATACTGATATTGAGTCAGCTGAAATTTGTGAGAAGTTTTTGACCGATGGGAGATAGCTATGAATAAGCTGAAAAAAATTCTTGATTCTGAAACCAACAAGTGGATATTCAAAAAAGCAAGACCGCAAATATTCAGCATAATTTTATTGTCGGTAATATACGGAGCAATGGCATATCTTGGTGTTGCCGTTGCAACCCTGTCGAGAGGTATCGTAGATTCAGCTGTTAATACCAATGTTGGTGGAATTGTTTTTTACGCAGTTATCCTAGTTTCACTTACAGTTGCACAACTTGTCATCAGGATATTAAGCAGGGTGCTGACTTTTAATGTGTCTGCTAAGCTTGAAATCCGTATGAAACAGGATTTATTCAATCACATTATAAGAAAAAAATACGATAGAATCTCCGAGATACATACAGGTGAATTGCTCAACAGAATTACAAGTGATGTTTCCGTTGTAGTTAGTTCTATAATTTCTATTATTCCAAACATTGTTTATTTTTTGGTAAAGTTGGTCGGCGTTTTTATAGTGCTTTTTTCGATTGACAAAACATTTTGCCTTGTGTTCGTTTTCGGCGGAGCGCTTATGTTTGCCGTTGTATTGCTCTTTAAGTCTAAAATGAAATCTTTGCATAAGGCAGTTCAGGAGTCTGACGGCAAAACTCGCTCTTTTTTTCAGGAGATATTTTCAAGTCTGCTCGTTGTAAAAACTTTCGGAGCTGAAAACAAGGTAGCCGAAAATGCAATGAATCTTCAGCAAAATAATTTTAGAATTAAGAGAATAAGAAACTATATTTCAATATTTGCTACCACAGGATTTTCGTTTGTTTTTGCCCTTGGCTATATGTATGCTCTCATATGGGGTGCGTTCGCTATCAGCGACCACACAATTACATACGGTGTGCTTACTTCTATGCTTGCCCTTGTATCCCAAATTCAAGGCCCTGTTCGTGGAATCAGCAGTATTTTGCCGTCTTATTATTCTGCGCTTGCGTCTGCCGAACGACTTATGGATATTGAAAACCTTGAGAACGAAGAGATAATCAACAAGTCTGATATTGATGTGCTCAAGCTGTATAGTCAAACCGAGAAAATCGTGTTTGATAATATCACTTTTAGCTACGGCAGGGAAGATGTGCTAAAAAATACAAGTCTTGCGTTAAATAAAGGTGACTTCGTTTTGCTTGCAGGCATTTCGGGAATTGGCAAAAGTACGCTTACAAAGCTGTTGCTTAATGTTATTACGCCCGATAACGGAGAAATTTACCTTTCGCTTGCAAATGGTGGTAAGGTGTATATAGATAAAAATGTGCGCAGTATGTTTTCATATGTGCCGCAGGGAAACTTTCTGCTTTCGGGCACTATCAGAGATAACATAGCTTTTACTGCTAATTCTCCCGATGATGAAAAAATCATTAAAGCCGCCAAGATAGCGTGTGCTTATGATTTTATAGAAAAATTACCCCAAAAACTTGATACTGTTGTGGGAGAGAACGGCAAGGGACTTTCTGAGGGACAAATTCAGAGAATTGCAATCGCAAGGGCAGTTTACTGCGACTCGCCGATTATAATTTTTGATGAGGCAACCTCGGCACTTGATGCTGATACCGAAGTGCAACTTCTCAAAAACTTAAAAACGCTTAAGAATAAAACCTGTATTCTCATTTCACATAAAATGGCAGCTAAGGAAATTTGCAACAAAGAAATTGTGATTGATAATAAAAAAATAATTTCTTACGATATTTAACCTTAGTACAAGCAAAATAAATCCTCTGACCGAATACTTATAATCAGGAGTATTTTTGATTATAGATTTTGTCAGAGGTGATTTTTTGTTTGAATTAATAAACTTTTTCGGTCAGTATATTTGCTTTTTTATTCTGCATATTTGCGGTAACGGTTCTTTTCCTAAACCGCTTTCAGAAAAAGAAGAACACGAATATCTTGTTCGCAGTGCTAACGGTGATATTGAGGCGAGAAATACTCTTGTTGAACACAATTTAAGACTTGTAGCTCACATAATAAAAAAATATTACGGAAATCAAAGCGAGCAGGACGATTTGGTGTCAATCGGCACTATCGGACTTATTAAGGCTATAAATACTTATGATCTAAGTAAAAAAATTAAGCTGTCAAGCTATGCCTCTCGCTGTATTGAAAATGAAATTCTTATGCATTTTCGCAACGCAAAAAAGACTGCACAGGACATTTCACTTAACGAAACCATTGACAGCGACAAAGACGGAAATCCGCTAACTTTGCTTGATATTATGTCTGTTGACGATAATATTCTTGAACAGCTTGATTTTCAACTGAACAGAAAAAAGCTCGGACAATTCATTAACGAGGAGCTTAGCCCAAGGGAAAAGATGATAATTGTAATGCGGTACGGCTTGGATGGAAACAAACCGCAAACTCAAAAGAAAATTGCGCAAAAGCTGAATATATCTCGCTCGTATGTGAGCAGAATTGAAACCAAGGCACTAAAACTTTTGCGCAACAGATTTGATAACAGTTCTAATCTTTAGTATAAAAAAGGCGGTCAACAGACCGTCTTTTTCTTATGAGTTTATACTGTTTATGAGGTTTTGCATTTCAGCTTTTGAAGTTACATTGTGTGCTTTGTCAAGTAACTCCTGCTTTTCAGATTTATCCATCTGAGCAAATCTTTGCATTGCACTTTCATTTTTAGCAAGTGCGTTCACAAAGCCTAACGGCATATCTTTATACATTTTCATCACCTGCATTATCTTTTGCATTAATATCAAAAATTATACAGCAAATATAGTAAAACAGGTTATGATTTGATTAAGTATTTTCACCGGTATTAAAAAAAGGACAGGCGATAAAGCCTGTCCGTAATTTTATCAGTGGCAATGACAATCGTCACAATCTCCGATTTCACCGATGATTGGAGTAGGGTCAATACCGTTCTTCTTATAGTAATCTGCAAGAGCAGCCTTAATAGCCTGCTCGGCAAGAACAGAGCAGTGAACCTTTACCGGCGGAAGTCCGTCAAGAGCCTCCATAACTGCTTTGTTAGTGAGCTTTAAAGCTTCATCAATAGTTTTGCCCTTGATAAGCTCAGTAGCCATACTGCTTGTAGCAATAGCTGCACCGCAGCCAAAAGTTTTGAACTTAACATCTACAATTCTGTTGTCCTCAACTTTTATATACATTTTCATAATGTCGCCACATTTTGAGTTGCCAACCTCACCGATACCGTCTGCATCGGGAATTTCGCCAACATTTCTTGGATTGGCAAAGTGGTCCATTACCTTTTCAGAATAAGCCATATCTTAAACCTCCTGTTTTATAATTGAAATTACTTCTCCAAAGCCTCTTGTTTTTTGATTTTTTCCCAAAGAGGTGACATATTTCTAAGGTAGGTTACAATCTGCGGAATAACCTCGAGCATATAGTCAACATCTTCGTCAGTAAGCTCCGCTGAGAAAGAAAGACGCATACTTCCATGTGCAATTTCGTGGGGAAGACCGATAGCGAGAAGAACATGGCTAGGGTCAAGACTGCCTGAAGTACAAGCAGAGCCCGAAGACGCTGAAATTCCGTTCATATCAAGTCTTAAAAGCAGGCTTTCGCCCTCAATGCCCTCAAAGCACATATTTACATTACCCGGTAAGCGGTGAACTCTGTCGCCGTTTACTCTTGAACGCTCAATCTTGAGAAGTCCGTCAATAAGTCTGTCACGCAATTTTTCGAGATGCTCTCGTCTTTCGTCCATTGTGTCAACAGCCTCTTGGAGAGCTGCGTCAAGACCTACTACTCCTGCAACATTTTCAGTGCCGGCTCTTTTATTTCTTTCCTGAGCACCGCCGTCAATTAAATTCTCTATTCTGATACCTCGTCTGATATAGAGAAGTCCGATGCCCTTAGGACCATGCAATTTATGAGCAGTCATTGAAAGCATATCAATATTCTGCTCCTGAACATTTATTTTTACATAACCTGCAGCCTGAACAGCGTCAGTATGGAATATTACTTTGTGTTTTCTGCAAATTGCGCCGATTTCGGTAATTGGCTGGATAGTACCGATTTCGTTGTTTGCATACATAATAGATACAATAGCTGTATCTTCTCTGATTGCGTTTTCTACATCTTCGGGATGAACAATACCGTTTTCGTACACATCGAGGTAAGTAACCTCAAAGCCCTCTTTCTCAAGAGTCTGGCAGGTATGAAGAATAGCGTGGTGTTCAAACTTTGAAGTAATAATGTGTTTTTTGCCTTTTGCCTTAAGAGCTCTGCATACGCCCTTTAAAGCCCAGTTGTCAGATTCACTGCCGCCTGAGGTAAAGTATATCTCATTTGCGTTAGCCGCACCAAGGTTTTTTGCAATATTTTCTCTTGAATTTTCAAGAATTTCCTTGGCTTTACCGCCGATTCTGTAAAGACTTGACGGATTTCCGTAGTACTCAGTGAGTACAGGCATCATTTTTTCAAGTACAGTAGGCGATATAGCTGTTGTAGCGGAGTTGTCTGCATAAATATATCTCATACTTGATAATCTCCAATCTATATCTATATAAAATCGGTCATTAGGATTTAGAAAACTTGTGAGCCTCGGCAACCGCAAGTCGATCGCAGCGCTCATTTTCAGGGTGACCTGCATGACCTTTAACCCATACAACATCAACATTGTGGATATCGCAAAGGGAAAGGAGCTTGTCCCAAAGCTCAGGGTTAAGAGCTTTTTCCTTTTTGTTGCGCATCCAGCCGTTTGCTTTCCACTTTTTTGCCCAACCAAGCTTTAATGCGTTGCAAACATATTGAGAATCACTATACAGAGTTACATTGCAAGGCTCTTTAAGTAGAGAAAGCGCACCAATTACGGCACTAATTTCCATACGGTTGTTTGTAGTGACAGCTTCTCCGCCCGAAATTTCTTTTTCGTGCTCATTATATCTCAAAATCGCACCCCAGCCACCGGGCCCCGGATTGCCGCTGCAAGCACCATCTGTAAAAATTTCAACTTGTTTCATTTGCAATTCTCCTTAGCTGATGTTCCAACCTATATTATAATACGCAAAATCACCAAATGCAACCATATTTTATGTTTATTTTTTTAATTTAAGTATATTATTAGCTTAATTTATTAAATAATTATCCTGAATTTTGAATTGTTGTATATTTATGCTTTTATTCTTATATTTTTGCGCATACTAAAATAGTAGGATATGGAATGTTTACTGAAATGTAATATTAAAATTGTCATTTAATTCTTATACATGCTTGACATTCCTCTTGGATTTGCGGTAAAATAAAGAGAATTACAATTAGGATTTAATCTGTATGGAATACAGATATAAAATATTTATATACAGTATATTATTAATATTTCATTTTCTGATATGACCGTTTTGTATCAGACATTCGCTTTTTGAATTTTCAGGCTTTTATATTTACATACAAAAGGAAGTTTTTTGCCTGTATTGTGTGAAATGTTAATTTTAATAAATTTTTTAATATGGAGGTAGATTTGTGAGTACAGAATACAAGTACGATAATCGAAGGAAAAATAACAGTTACAGTAAGTACTCAAAGGGTAAAAAGAATTATGGCGGATCTTACTACAAGCCGTCACAAGGCAGAGGGGAGTCTGATTCGTTTAAGAGCGGCAAGAGTGCTAAGAATTTTAAAAATTACCGCAAAAAGCCATATCAAAAACAGTCAAGGCCTGTTAAAAACAAGCCGTCGGTAAAAATTGCTTTTCTCGGCGGTCTTAATGAAATCGGCAAGAATATCACTATGATTGAATGTGGGAACGATATTGTTCTTGTTGACTGCGGTATGGCATTTCCGGACGGTGATATGCTCGGCGTTGACCTCGTTATTCCGGATTTCACTTATATTGAGCAGAATCAGGATAAAATCAGAGGTATAGTGCTTACTCATGGTCACGAAGACCATATAGGCGGACTTCCGTTTTTGCTCGGCAGGGTTAATATTCCGATATACGGAACTTCTCTTACACTCGGTCTTGTAGGCAACAAGCTCAAGGAGCATAGCCTATATAATGAGTCGAGCCTTAACAGAGTGAACGCAGGTGAAACAATTAAACTCGGCTGTATGAGCGTTGAGTTTATTCATGTAAACCACTCTATTCCCGATGCGGTAGCTTTTGCTATTCGTACTCCGGCAGGTACTATTGTGCATACAGGCGACTTTAAAATCGACTGCACACCTATTACAGGAGATATGATAGATTTGTCTGCTTTTGCTCGTGTAGGTGACGAGGGTGTTTTGGCTCTCCTTGCCGAAAGTACAAACGCAGAGCGCCCCGGATATACTCAGACCGAGCGAACAGTATCCGACAGCTTTGACAACCTTTTCAGAAGAGCAGAGCACGACAGAATTATTATTGCAACCTTTGCGTCTAATGTAAACAGAGTACAGCAGATTATTAATTGTGCTGAAAAGTACGGCAGAAAGGTAGCTTTTTCGGGCAGAAGTATGGTCAACTATATGGCTGTTGCGAGTGAACTCGGCTATCTTAGCGTGCCTGAAAATATTTTAATTAACCTTGATATGCTCGACAGATACCCAAGAGAGCAGATTGTGCTTGTTACAACAGGCAGTCAGGGTGAACCGATGAGTGCATTGTCGAGAATGGCATATTCCGACCACCGCAAGGTTATGGTTGGCGAGGGCGATTTTATTATAATTTCAGCTAATCCTATTCCGGGCAATGAAAAAACAGTCGGTAATGTTGTTGACGAATTGCTTAAAAAGGGATGTAAGGTTGTTTACGAATCAATGTATGAGGTTCATGTATCGGGTCATGCTTGTCAGGAAGAGCTTAAGATTATTCACAAGCTCGTTAAGCCTAAGTATTTTATTCCTGTTCATGGTGAGCAAAAGCATTTGAGAAAACACGCTGATCTCGCTATGTTCCTCGGAATGGAGCGAAAGAATATTTATATTGGTGATGTGGGCAGCTGCATAGAAATCAACGAAAACTATATGAAAGAGTTGCCGTCAGTACCGGCAGGCAAGGTATTTGTTGATGGTCTTGGTGTAGGCGATGTAGGAAGTATTGTACTTCGTGACAGAAAGCACCTCGGACAGGACGGACTTATTATCATTGTTGCCTCTCTCGATGTTTACGACGGTCATGTAATCAGCGGCCCTGATATTGTATCAAGAGGCTTTGTATATGTTCGTGAGAGCGAGGGCTTGCTTGACGAGGTAAAACAGGTTGCAGGCAACATTCTTGAAGAATGTGCAGAAAACAACATTCACGAGTGGGGCATTATCAAAAACAGAATTAAAGATGATGTTTCTAAACTCATTTCTCAGAAAACACGCAGAAACCCAATGATTCTTCCGATTTTACAGGAAGTTTAAACAAAAACTAAGAAAGGAAGGGCTTGAATTGAGAAAGAAAAAATATTCAACATTGCCGTCATTTATAATATTTTCGGTTGCAATGCTTGCTATGTCTTTTGCTTCATATGGCTATGACCCTATGCTTTGCTATATTGAAATTGCCGTTTCAGCTGTTACCGCAGGCATAGTCGTAATTTCAACCCTTCGCTTTCAAAATTATATATCAAACACCGTACACAGTACCGTTGAAAAAATTAACGGGTTTAATCCCGAATTTCTTGATAAATATAAAATTCCCGTTGCTGTGCTTGGCGCTGACGGAGAAATTATTTGGAGCAATACGAGATTTAGAAAACAGTTTTGCAACGGCAAAAACCCCGAGGGCGATATGATTTCGCCTTACATAGGGGATAAAAAAATTACGGCAATCGCTGACCACGATACTTTTGAAACCGCTTGCAACGGCAACGAGTTTGTCGGCTTTGCTATCTCCACACAAGAGGGCTATGTCTGTTATTTTGTGGAGAATACATATTATAAGCAGATTATGCGTGAATACCTCGCTACACGCCCTTGTGTTGCTATAATTACATTTGACAACAGTGATGACTTTTCAAATGAATCAGATGAAATTTATTCCGAAGTTTCGCTTAATGTTCAGTCGTTTTTGCAAAGATGGGCAAACGAATATAACGCACTGTTCAAAATTATAGGCAGTAATCGTTATATGATTATTTTTAAGGAAACCGATGTTGACAAGCTCGTTGAGCAAAAATTCCCGATCCTTCAGGAAATTCACTCCATAAAAGCAGGTCAGCATTCAGCTACCGTATCAATCGGTTTGTGCCGAGGTATAAATTCACTTAAAGACAGCGAAACCAATGCAAGAAAAGCGCTTGAAATGGCACTTGGCAGAGGTGGAGATCAGGTTGCAATTATAAGCAACAGTATTTACGAATTTTTCGGAGGTACTTCCGCTACTTCCGAAAAGGTCAGCAAGGTGCGTATGCGTGTTATCGCAAATGCCATTACCCGTACAATCAACGACTGCGACAAGGTGCTTATAATGGGTCACAGATTTTCTGACCTTGACTGCGTGGGCGCAGCTATCGGTATGCAGTCGGTTATGGAAAATTCTTTTAATTTGTATTCTAAAATTGTAATTGATAAAACAAAGACCATGGCTGAAAAGCTCATTGACTATGCCGAGAAAAATATCGGCGCAGATATTTTTATTACTCCCGAAGAGGCAATGACGCAAATAACACCGAAAACTTTGCTTATTATTGTGGATACTCACCTTAGAAATTCACTTGAAAGTCCGCAAATTTACGATCAGTGCAAAAAGGTAATTGTCATAGACCACCACCGCAGAGCGGTGAATTACATAGATAATGCCCTTGTATTTTGTCATGAGCCGTTTGCATCTTCGGCTTGTGAAATGTGCAGTGAAATTATAAGCTGTATTGATGACAAGGCGGTAGGCTATGCTCAGGCTGACGCACTCCTTGCAGGAATTATGCTTGATACCAAGAATTTTGTATTAAAAACAGGCGTAAGAACCTTTGAGGCGGCGGCATATTTGAGAAGACGAGGAGCAACTACTATTAATGTTAAGCAGATGTTCTCAGATTCCATTGAAACCTACCGAGAAAAAGTAAACATTGTGTGTGATGCTAAGATATACAAGGGATGCGCCATTTCTGTGGCAAAAGGCGCTGACGGCGATGTAAGACTTGCATCGGCTCAGGCGGCAGACGAATTGCTGACACTTGAAAATGTAAAGGCATCTTTTGTAATTTACGAAAGCAGCGGCAAGATATGTATTTCTGCTCGCAGCTTTGGCGCAGTAAATGTGCAGATAATTATGGAAAAACTCGGCGGAGGCGGACACCAAACAATGTCTGCTACTCAGCTTAGTGACATAAATAAAGAACAGGCGCTCAAGATGCTTATTGATGTTATAGACACAAATCTTGAGGACGCAAGTTGCAAATAACAGAAAGGAACGATATTATGAAAGTTATACTTTTGCAGGATGTTAAGGCACTCGGTAAAAAAGGTGACCTTGTAAACGCCTCAGACGGCTATGCAAGAAATTTTCTTTTTCCAAAGAACCTTGCTCGAGAGGCAAATGCACAAGCTATGAATGAATATAAAAACGCAGAAAACTCAAAGAATTTTAAAATTGCTACCGAGAAAAAACAGGCTGAGGGTTACAAGGCTCAGCTTGAGGGCAAAACCTTTGAGATGAAAGCAAAAGCAGGTCAGGGCGGCAGACTTTTCGGCAGTATTACTGCAAAACAGGTTGCCGAGGAGATTAAAAAGCAGTATAATATAAATATCGACAAGCGCAAGGTTGTGCTCGAGAGCGATATTAAAGAGTTTGGCTCTTACAAAGCTGATGTAAAACTTTATACAGGCATTGTTGCCAATATTACAGTTAAGGTTTCTGAGGCTTAATTTTTATTACAGTAAATTAAAGGAGAGGTGACAGATGGCGGATAATCAAATTTCAAGCAGCTATGACGGACTTCATATGCCGTACAGTCCAGAGGCTGAACAAGCATTGCTGGGTGCAATTATTCTTGAAAGCGATGTATTTGACAAAGTAATTGAATACATTAAGTCGCCCGATTATTTTTATGTATCTCTCCATAAGCTGATTTTCAAGACAATGACCGAAATGGTCAACTTTGGCGGCAAAATCGACTTTGTTACCTTGCTTGAAAAGCTAAAGCAGACAGGCTCTTTTGATGAAACCACAGGTAAGACATACCTTTATGACCTTGCCAACAACTGCCCGTCCATTTCAAATGCAGAGGCTTATGCCGAGGTTATAAGAGATAAGTATAACACACGCAGACTCATTACCGCAGCCAGAGAGATTATTGATGACGCAACGGCAGGTACAGAGGACACCTCGGTTATAATTGACTCTGCCGAGCAGAAAATTTTTGATATAAGACAGGGCAACGAGAAAAAAGGTCTTGAAAGGATAAATTCTGTTATTATGCAGACTTTCGACCGACTTGACGCTCTCAACAGCGCTACCGATGACAGTATGAAACCTGTATCGACAGGTATCGGTGACCTTGACAGAGTTATTACAGGTCTTAACCGAAGTGACCTTATACTTCTTGCCGCCCGTCCGGGTATGGGTAAAACAAGTTTTGCGCTGAATATCGCCCGTTATGTAGCCTGTACGGCAAAAAAGACTGTTGCCTTTTTCTCTTTGGAAATGTCAAAGGAGCAGCTCGCAAGCCGTTTACTTTCATCCGAGGCACTTATTGAGGGCACAAAGCTGAGAACAGGCAAGCTCAACGATGAGGAATGGGGCAGACTTATTCCTGCAAGCGATATTCTCGGAAAATCTGAACTTTATCTTGATGATTCTCCGGGTATTACGATAACCGAAATGAAGTCAAAGCTCAGAAGAATGAGAAAACTTGACCTTGTTATCATAGACTACTTACAGCTTATGGGCAGTGGCAGACGAATTGATAACAGAGTACAGGAAATCTCGGAGATTACAAGAAATTTAAAAATTCTTGCTAAGGAAATGAATGTTCCTGTTGTCACACTTTCACAGCTTTCTCGTGCGAGTGAGCAGAGAACAGACCACAGACCGCAGCTTTCCGACCTTAGAGATTCAGGTTCTATCGAGCAGGATGCCGATATTGTACTCTTTCTTTATCGTGAGGGTTATTACGATAAAAATGAGGACGATTCTCCGCAGGGCGCAGATCAGAATTCGGGTGAGTGTATAGTTGCTAAAAACCGTCATGGTGAGGCTCGTACAGTAAAAATGCATTGGCAGGGCGAATTTATGAGATTTACAGGTACGGAGGACAGAAGTGAGTAATCCTTTTTTAACCGCTGTAAATAAATACAATTTGCTTGAAAATAATGATACTGTTGCGGTTGCACTTTCGGGCGGCGCAGATTCGGTTTCTCTGCTGCATATGCTTTATTCTGTAAAGCAGAAATATAATCTTACCTTGTATGCAATCCATATAAACCATATGATACGAGGTGCAGAGGCAGACAGGGACGAAGAATTTTGCAGAAAATACTGCGAAAAACTCTCGGTTAAGCTGTTTGTAAAAAGAATAGATGTGCCAAGCATTGCTAAGGATGAAAAAATCAGTACGGAGCTTTGTGGAAGGAATGTCAGATATAAGGCTTTTGACGAGCTTTCCAAAGAGCTTGGCTGTAAAATCGCAACGGCTCATACATTGTCGGATAATGCGGAAACCTTTATGATTAATCTTATAAGAGGTACTTCGCTCAACGGACTTTGTGCTATTCCCGAAAAACGAGATTACATAATCAGACCGCTGATTTTATGTGACAGAGCGTACATTGAAAGTTATTGCAAAGCAAATTCGCTTGATTTTGTAACCGACAGCACAAATCTTACCGATGATTACACACGAAATAAAATCCGTCACAATGTTATTACTGAACTTAAAAAAATCAATCCGAGTTTTGAAACCTCGTTAAAGCGCCTTTGCGATGATGCCAAAAATCTTGCCGAATATATGGACAAGCAAACGGCTGCCGCAATGAGTGATTGCAAGCGTGAATACGGATACAGTACTCAAAAGATTTGCGTGCTTGATAAAATAATCAGGCAGAATGTAATTAAAAAAATTTGTCTTGAGAGTACAAGCTGTATTCCTGAGCATATTCACATTGAACTTATAGAGAAAATACTCGCAAAAGGCGGAAGTGTGGATTTGTTTGGAAATTTCAGAGCGGTTGCCAAGCAGGGAATACTCAGAATTGAAAAGACCGAAAATAATAATACTGATGAAGAATTATTGTTTTCAAATATAATTGATAAGGAATTTATCTTTAATAACATAAAATATTTTGTTAAAGAAATAAAAAATACAGATATAACCGTTGAAAATCAAATTTATCTTTCTGATGAAGAAATCAATGCCGCCGTTTTGCGTACTCGCAGGCAGGGCGACAAGATATATTTTGAAGAAAGAAACCTTACTAAGCCTTTACGCAAGGCTATGAATGAATTTAAAATCCCGTCTGAGCTGAGAGATGAAATTCCTCTCGTGGCAGTGAACAGTAATGTTAAGTGGTGCAAGGGGATAAAATCCGTTCAGACTTCTTATAGTGCAGAAAAAAGAAAATTTATAATATGTGAACAAGGGAGGATTTTTTGTGCATAAGGACATAGAAAAAGTACTTTACAGCGAAAAAGATATTGAAAATATTGTGAAATCGCTTGCAAAAGAAATTGAAAAGGATTATAATGGCAAAGACTTTATAATGGTTGGTTTGCTTAAGGGCTGCGTATCGTTTATGGTTGATTTAATGAGAGAAATTAACCTTGATTTCGGTATTGATTTTTTTGCAGTTTCAAGCTATGGCAATTCAACGGTAAGCTCAGGCAGAGTAAATATTCAGAAAGATATTTCAACCTCTGTTGACGGCAAGCACATTCTTATTGTAGAGGATATTGTGGATTCGGGCAGAACACTTGCTTTTATTTCTCAGTATCTTTATGCTAAAAATGCTGCATCAGTAAAGATTTGTACTCTCTTTAACAAGCCTGAAAGACGAGTTGCCGATATTGATGTTGCCTATGTTGGCTCGGTTATTCCTGACGCTTTCATTGTTGGCTACGGTCTTGACTATGCCGAAAAATACAGAAATCTCCCTTATGTCGGCATACTTAAGGAATCTGTTTATTCACACGATACATAAAATTACGCTTTTAAATTCATACTATAAAAAGGAGTGATTCCTATTGGACAAAAAACTGCGTAACATAATTATTTATATTGCTGTTGCGGTAATGATTGTGCTCGGTATTGCGTTTTTGTGGAGTCAGAACTCACCTGACAATTACACAACCTCGCAGCTTGTCAATCTCTTTAAAGAGGACAAGGTATCAAGCTACAAAATCAACTACGGTACAGGTGCGGTAGAAATTACACTTAAAGACGGTGTAAAACTCAAGCCTGTAAAGGATATCGCTACATCAGACAGCATTGTTCAAGATAATTCTAATGCAGACGGTAAGATTGACACTACAAATCCTAACGATAGAAACAACTCTAACAATACTAAAAATGTTGTTATAAGAGGTACTCTTGCCGATGTAGAAAGATTTATTGACGATGTTTCTGTTTATACTGCCTCAGCAGATGAAGCTGTTTCTTACGATTATATAAGGAGCAGTGACAACACTCTTCTCTATGAATTTTTGCCTATACTTGTAATGGGAGTTCTCCTTATTGCCGTATGGATATTCATTATGAAGAAAATGGGCGGCGGTCTTGGCGGAAAGGAAATGAATTTCGGTAAGGCTAAAATCAAAAATACAAACGATGAAAAGCGCAAGACTACATTTGATGATGTTGCGGGCGCTGACGAAGAAAAGGAAGAGCTTCAAGAAATCGTAGAGTTTTTGAAAGCTCCTGAAAAGTACAATAAACTCGGTGCAAGAATACCTAAGGGTGTACTTCTTGTAGGCCCTCCAGGTACAGGTAAAACCTTGCTTGCAAGAGCTGTTGCCGGTGAGGCAGGAGTTCCGTTCTTCTCAATTTCCGGTTCTGACTTCGTAGAAATGTTTGTCGGTGTTGGTGCGTCAAGAGTTCGTGACCTCTTTGAGCAGGCTAAAAAGAACTCACCTTGTATTATCTTTATTGATGAGATTGACGCCGTAGGTCGTCAGAGAGGTGCAGGCCTCGGTGGCGGTCACGATGAGCGTGAGCAAACTCTTAACCAGTTGCTTGTAGAAATGGACGGTTTTGGTGCAAACGAGGGCGTTATCCTTATTGCCGCTACTAACCGACCCGATGTTCTCGATCCGGCTCTTATGCGTCCGGGCAGATTTGACAGACAGGTAATTGTAAGCTATCCTGATATCAACGGCAGAGAGGCTATTCTTAAAGTACACGCTCGCAAAAAGCCGCTTGCTCCTGATGTTAAACTCAAGACCATCGCTAAAACAACAGCAGGATTTACAGGTGCAGACCTTGAAAACCTCCTTAACGAGGCAGCTTTGCTCGCCGCAAGGAAGAATAAAAAGGCTATCACTATGGATGAAATCGAGGAGGCTACAATCAAGGTTGTAGTTGGTGCAGAGAAAAAGACAAGAGTTATGAGCGACAAAGAGAAGAAACTTACCGCTTATCACGAGGCGGGTCACGCAATCTGTTTCCACGAGCTTGCTACACAAGACCCTGTTCACGAAATTTCAATTATTCCGAGAGGTATGGCAGGCGGTTACACAATGCCGTTGCCGTCTGAAGATAAGTCTTACAACTCACGTACAGAAATGCTTGAAGACATCGTAGTATGCCTTGGCGGTCGAGTTGCAGAGGCAATTATTCTTGACGATATTTCAACCGGTGCATCTAACGATATCGAAAAAGCTACAAAAACAGCTCGTGATATGGTTACAAAGTACGGTATGACCAAGGAGCTCGGCTGTATTTGCTACGGCAAAGACAACAGCGCCGTATTCCTCGGCAGAGATATGGGTCATACTCAGGATTACTCAGAGAAAACAGCCGCTAAGATTGACGAGCTTATTCTTGAGATTGTCAACAACGCTTACGACAGAGCAGAAACCATTTTGAAAGATAATATTGATAAGCTCCACGAGGTTGCGGCTTACCTTATCAAGCACGAAAAAATGGGCGGCGATGACTTTGAGGCTGTTATGAACGGCACATATGTTGAGCCTGTTGAGGCAGAAGAAACCGAGTCGGATGATGATAAAAGTTCAACCGCCGAAAATAGCGAAGATAACTAATAATTAATCTTATAGCCTCTCTTTTGAGAGGCTATATTTGCTAATATAGGGAAAAGGGGAAAGAGATGGAACACGACAAAATTATAGTCAGAGGTGCTAAGGAGCATAATCTGAAAAATGTCAATGTTGAAATTCCGAGAAACAAACTTGTTGTAATCACCGGTCTTTCAGGTTCGGGCAAAAGCTCACTCGCTTTTGACACCATTTACGCCGAGGGACAAAGACGATATGTTGAAAGCCTTTCTTCTTATGCAAGAATGTTTTTAGGACAGATGGATAAGCCAAATGTAGAAAGCATTGAGGGTTTGTCGCCTGCTATTTCTATTGACCAGAAAACCACATCAAAAAATCCACGCTCTACTGTGGGCACTGTTACCGAAATTTACGATTACCTGCGTTTGCTTTACGCAAGAGTAGGTGTTCCGCATTGCCCTGTTTGCGGTCGAGAAATACGCCAGCAGACAGTTGATCAAATTGTAGACAAAATTATGTCCTATGACGAGGGTACTAAAATTCAGATTTTAGCCCCTGTTGTGCGTGGCAGAAAAGGCGAGCATGTAAAAATACTCGAAGGTGCAAGAAAATCGGGTTTTGCGAGAGTAAGAGCAGACGGAATTGTGTATGATTTGTCAGAAAAAATTCCGCTTGAGAAAAATAAAAAACATAATATAGAAGTAATTGTTGACCGACTTGTAGTAAAGCCTGAAATTACTTCAAGACTTTCCGACAGCATAGAAACCGCCTCAAAGCTCTCAAACGGCATTATTCTTGTGAATATTGTCGGCGGAGAAGATGTAATGTTTTCTCAAAAGTATTCTTGCCCCGACCATGGCGTGAGCATTGAAGATTTAACGCCGAGAATGTTCTCATTTAATAATCCTTTCGGTGCTTGTCCAAAATGTACGGGACTTGGTGTTTTCCTCAAAATTGACGAAAACAAAATAATTCCCGATATGAGCAAAAGTGTTCGTCAAGGCGGCATAAAGGGAAGTGGCTGGGCAATGGAGGGCAGTTCTATTGCGGCTATGTATTTTGAGGCTCTCGCCGAAAAATACAATTTCTCGCTTGATGCACCGCTCAGCGAGCTTTCGCCTGAGGTTATTAATATATTGCTTTACGGTACAGGTGATGAAACCATAACAATACACCGCAAGTCGGTTTACGGCAGCGGAAGTTATGAGCATAAATTTGAGGGAATTATAAATAATCTTGAGCGCAGATATAAGGATACTTCGAGTAATTGGATAAAGGAAGAAATCCAAACATATATGTCGGAAATTCATTGCGATGAATGTCACGGAGACAGGCTTTCAAAAGAGAGCCTTGCGGTGACTGTCGGCGGAATAAACATTGCCGATTTCTGTAAAAAATCCGTTGTGTCCGCACTTGAGTTTCTCGATACAATCGAATTCACCGAAAAAGAAAAGATAATTTCCGCTGAAATTATAAAAGAAATCCGAGAGCGACTTAGCTTTTTACAGCGTGTAGGCTTAGGCTATCTCACACTCGCTCGCTCGGCAGGTACACTCAGCGGCGGTGAAAGTCAGCGTATAAGACTTGCCACTCAGATTGGCAGCAGTCTTATGGGCGTGCTTTATATTCTTGACGAGCCGAGCATAGGACTTCATCAGCGAGATAATGAAAAACTTTTGAGTACGCTTAAAAGACTTCGTGACCTTGGCAATACGGTTATAGTTGTTGAGCATGATGAAGATACTATGTACGCTGCCGACTGCATTGTTGATGTCGGCCCGGGCGCAGGTGTGCATGGCGGCGAGATTGTTTGCGTAGGCAATGTTGATGAAATAAAGGCTTGCGAAAAGTCGATTACAGGTCAGTATCTCAGCCATAAAAGAGTTATTCCCGTACCCGAAAAGCGCAGAGAAGGCAACGGAAAGTTTATTGAAATTCTCGGAGCTGCTGAAAACAACCTAAAAAATATCAATGTAAAAATTCCGCTCGGCAAACTTGTTTGCGTAACGGGTGTTTCGGGTTCGGGCAAAAGCTCGCTTATTAATGAGATTTTATACAAAACCCTCGCTCGTGACCTTAATAAAGCAAAAATAATTCCGGGTAAGAATAAAGGCATAAAAGGCATTGAAAATCTCGACAAGGTTATCGACATTAACCAAAGTCCGATTGGCAGAACTCCACGCTCAAACCCCGCAACATATACGGGCGTGTTTACCGATATAAGGGCTCTTTTTGCCACCACTCAAGACGCAAAAATGAAAGGCTTTTCGCAAAGCAGATTTTCGTTTAATGTAAAAGGAGGCAGATGTGAGGCGTGTCAGGGCGACGGTATTATAAAAATCGAAATGCATTTCCTGTCCGATGTTTATGTTCCTTGTGAGGTGTGTAAGGGCAAGAGATATAATCGTGAAACCCTTGAGGTGAAGTACAAAGGCAAGTCGATTAATGATGTTTTAGAGATGACTGCCGAAGAGGGAATGGAATTCTTTGCAAATATTCCAAGGATTTACCGCAAACTGAAAACGCTTTGTGATGTGGGGCTTGGCTATATCAAAATCGGTCAGCCTGCTACCACACTTTCGGGTGGTGAGGCACAGCGTGTAAAACTCGCAACCGAGCTTGCAAAGCGCCCCACAGGCAAGACTGTATATATTCTTGATGAGCCTACAACGGGACTTCATATCGCCGATGTGCATCGCCTTATTGATGTGCTGCAAAAACTTGTTGATACAGGCAATACCGTTGTGGTTATTGAGCATAATCTCGACCTTATCAAGACAGCCGACCATATAATCGACCTCGGCCCTGAGGGTGGAGATATGGGTGGTACAATAATCGCAGAGGGCACTCCCGAAGAGGTTGCTAAAAATGAAAAATCGTTTACAGGTCAGTATTTAAAACCGTTTTTAAATATGAATTAAACAGCGTTGTGGGATAATTATGGTTTAACAAATTTTTATAATTGTTTTATGAATATTTCTATAAACCATAATTTACCCCAACTATTGAAAAAACCTAATAAAAATTACTAAACAAAACGCAGGCTGATACTTAGAAATCTAAGTATTGCCTGCGTTTAATAAAAAAATTCTTGACATTTATTTGTTAGTATGCTATTATATTCAAGCTGATTTCAGCAAAATACAACATAATATGGTCTTATTGGAAACGCACATCCTCCGGATGATAACGAACAACACATAGCTAATGTTATCATGGGAGGACTTTATTATGCCAAAAAACAAACTTGAAGATGTAGTATTTACTGCCATTATGGCAACCGTTATGGTGTACGGAATGATCGTTTATAATGTTGCGCTTAACACAGGCAAGGTTGACGGAACAACTTTTCTTGCGTCAACGCACGAACTGATTTTTATGGCTCCTATTGCTTTCATTCTCGAATTTTTTATTGTCGGTAAAATTGCCGCAAAGCTCGCTTTTACTGTAATGAAACCTACTGACAAGCCACAGTTTATTACATATGCTATTTCAATCTGCATTTGCTGCATTATGTGCCCTACAATGAGCCTTATTGCTACTTGCCTTTTCAAAACACCGTCATTCGGTACATGGGTACAGACCTGGGCGCTTAATTTCCCAATGGCTATCTGCTATCAAATGTTCTATTGTGGCCCGTTTGTTCGCCTTATTTTCAGATTGATTTTCCGCAGAGGTAAAAATAAAGAAAATGCTATGCAGCCACCTCACGAAGAGGCTTGATGTATGTAAGAAAATAATTCATTAAAAAAGATATACAGTAATTTTACGCTGTATATCTTTTTGTTTATATATTATCAAACAGGCTAAGCTGTTTATTTTGACTTTCATATTTGTTTTCATATTCGTGCAGATACGAAAATACCCTTTCTATTCCAAACATAATTCCCTCTTTTCGGCATATATTTTCTATCCGTTTCATAAGGAAATCATTGTTTTTGCTTGCAACATCATATGCGTTGCCATAGGTCTTTATATACCGTTCTTTCATTGCAGGAAAATATTTGTCAAGCTGACTGTAAAAATATTCCCTGTCGCCGTTGCGTAATGTAACGCCTATTTTAAAGCAAATAATACCTTTTACACCTGCTTTTATGCAATAATCAAGCAGTGCGTCAATGTTTTCTTGGGTATCGTTTATAAATGGCAAAAACGGCGAGAGCCACACCACAGTCGGAATATTTGCATTGTGAAACTCGTTGAGAGTTCTTACTCTTTCGGATGTTGACGAAACATTAGGCTCGATAATTTTACAGAGATTTTCATCGGCTGTTGTAAGCGTCATTTGCAGTACAGCTTTGCTTTTTCGGTTTATTTTCTCAAGAATATCAATATCACGCATAACGCTTGCCGATTTAGTATGAACAGTCGCACCAAAGCAGTGCTTTTCTATAATTTCAAGGCATTTTCTCGTAAGCATTAATTCCTTTTCAAGCGGAATATACGGGTCGCTCATAGCGCCTGTACCAATCATACACAGCTTTCTTTTAGATGCCAAAGCCTTTTCGAGAAGTTCGGGTGCATTTTCTTTTACTTCAATATCCTCAAATTTATGTTTCATCTGATAGCAGTCACTGCGTGAATCGCAGTAAATACATCCATGCTGACAACCTCTGTATATGTTGATACCGTTTGAGGCTGACAAAATGCCCTTAGCTTTAACTTTATGCATAAAAACACCTCAGCATTCTTTTACTTCAACAAACCACTTGTTTTCTTCAAGGAAAATATACCGTTCTTTTCCGAGAATCCTGCAAGTGTAACGAATACCGCAGCCGCCTGCTTTAAGCGAAGATGCATATCGCACATCTGTTATGCGGTCGATTTTGTAGCGCCTGTTGTCATCCCAAAAAAGATAGTCGGGCACAAGACTGCCGTCACAGTCAAATGTTGCGGTAACTTTAACATATTTTTTAAGCATAGGTGCCTCCTGTAAACCTTAGTTCACAGATAACCGACAGGGTGAATTGTGTGTTCGTCTTTTGGATTAAAGGCAGACAGACCCCTGTCGGTCAAGAGTGATGCGGGACGAATAATATAATTGCCAAAACGTTGCTTGAGCCTGTCCAAGGTTTTATCAAGCTTTTCTTCAGCAATTATTTTGCTTTCGTCCGAAAAAATGTTCATTTGTCTGGGAAGATTATCGTGTGCAAAATCTGTAACGGAAACGCCTATACTGCGCAGTGGCTTTTTGATGTCAAAATTTTCTTTAAACAACGCCATAGCTACCTTTGTGATTTCGCTTGTAAGTGCAGTATATGTGCCCATAGTGTGCTGTCTGCTGATGGTGGAGAGCTTGGTATCACGCATATATATGCATACGGTTTTGCCCACAAAGCCCTGTTCACGCATTCGTCTGCACACACTGTCACACAACACATAGGCAATAACCTTAATGTCCTCAAGATTTTTTAAATCACGAACAGCCGTAGTTGAATTTCCTATTGATTTTACCTCGGAATACTCGCCGATTTTTGCAACGGGGGATGAGTCATAGCCGTTTGCAAAGCCGTAGATTAAGTCGCCCCATTTGCCGAGGTGAGTCCTCAGCAGACCAATCGGAGCATTTGCAATGTCACCTATTGTGTAAATCCCAATCTGCTCAAGTCTTTTTCGTGTAGCACCTCCCACATAGAGCAGGTCGCTTGCAGGAGAATTCCAAACAAGATTTTTATAATTATTTCTTGTGATGCAGGTAATGGCGTCAGGCTTTTTGTAGTCACTGCCAAACTTAGCGAAAATTTTATTAAAACTTACGCCTATGCTTACAGTAATGCCGATTTCGTCCTTTACTCGCTCTGAAATCTCCTTTGCAACGGTGAGCGCATCACTTTTGTAATTTTGAGAAATATCAAGCCACGACTCGTCAAGTCCAAAAGGCTCTACCATATCGGTGTATTCTGCGTAAATTCTGCGTACCTTGTCGGAAAACTTTTTGTAAACATCAAGTCGTGCCGGAACAGTCAAAAGCTGAGGACATTTTTTCTTTGCCTGCCATATAGCCTCGCCTGTTTTTACACTGTATCTTTTTGCTATTTCGTTTTTCGCAAGGATAATGCCATGTCTGTTTTCTGCGTCACCGCTCACCGCAACAGGCAAATCTCTTATATTCGGATTCAAAAGACATTCCACGCTTGCGTAAAAGCAGTTGCAGTCGCTATGCAAAATAGCACGATCACTTTTATATCGGTCAGAATTTACTGCGTCACAAATTTTCATACTTACCATCTCGAACAAATGTTTTATTAAATTATAGAACAGATGTTCTTGGATGTCAAGCGGTCAGCTGATTTTTAAAAATTACATTTATGTAACTACTTTGTAATAATTATAGTCGATATAAGCAGAATATATTTTTACAGGAGAATTAACATATTTTAACATTTTGAAATATAATTATTAAACAACTCACAATTTTCCACATATGAACTAAAATTTTAAAAATCTATGTAATATCGACAATATAAATTACCATTGTTTGTTAGTATTCGCTAAATATTATAGTGTTGTAATTTAAACTTCAAAAAAATTTCAAATTTTTAAAAATATTTACAAAAAAGCCTTGTTTTTTTTCTAATAAAGTAATATAATAAGTCTACAATGTTTTTAAAGAATTTTAAAAAAGAAATATAAATTTTGGGGAGAGAGAAAAATGAGACTTCGTAAACAGGATTTGGGCGACAGAAACTTGATTGGACACAGGGTTGAAAGCGTTCGTAAGCAAAAGGGAATGAAACAAAAAGAACTCCTTGCTCAGCTTCAGGTAAGCGGAGTAGATATGAACGCATCGGGTCTTTCTAAGCTCGAGGGACAGATAAGATTTGTAACAGATGTTGAGCTTGTTGCACTTGCAGACATTCTTGAGGTATCTGTTGATTATCTTCTCGGCAGAGATGAAAAGATCAAAAATTAATTTTGCTTGATTGTTTTTATTATATTATTTCCTACCGTTAAAACAGGTGACTTTACAAAAGTAAGGTCACCTGTTTGCTTTTATGATTTTTAATTTGGAGTTTTATTGCTAAATTATACTGTTTACAATTTCGCTTATTTTCCTAATTCCTTCGTCTATTTTATCAATAGAAATACCTGAAAAGCTAAGGCTCAGCGCATTTATTTCAGCTTTTTCCGGCATTACGGCAACGCTGTTTTTGTCAAGTGCCTTGCACACCTTATCGTAATCGGAAACACCTTTCAGCTTTACAGAAATATAAAGCGAGGTTTCGTTGAATATTATCTGAGTGTCATTGCCAAAATATTTATATACACACTCGGTAATCAGCTTGCTTTTTTCAAGATAAACTCGTCTTGCCTTTCTTAAATGTGCGTCAAGTCTGCGGTTTTCAAGATATTTTGCAAGTGCGTTTTGCTCGGTTTTCGAGGCGGTTTGATTTATATACGGACTGATTTGTCGGTACTTCTTAAGTAATTTGTCGGGCAGTACCATATAGCTTATTCTTACTGACGGCAAAAGAATTTTTGAGAAAGAGCCGAGATATACCGTATTTTCAATGTCGTAATTCTGCACGCATGGCATGGGGTGCGTACTGTATCTAAGTTCGCCGTTGTAGTCGTCCTCGATTATTATACAGTCATTTTCCTGCGCCCACTTAATAAGCTCAAGACGGCGGCTTACAGGCATACTCATACCGTTTTCGGCAATAAAATTCGGATTTATCAGCACCATATCGGGATTTAGTTTTTCAAGAGAAGATATTTTAATTCCCTTGCTGTCGCTATCAAAATATTTTATATCAAGCCCGAGAGTTTTAAAAATAAACTCAGCCTGTATATAGCTTGACTTTGCCATTGCAACGGTTTTATCTGTGCCTACAAGCGAACAGAGCAAATACAGCAAAAGCTGTGTGCCTGCACCCACAACAATGTTTTCGGCGCTTGTGTTTACACTTCGCACACCGAGGCTGTATTTTTGCAAAGCATTTCTAAGTACGGTTTCGCCCTGCGGTTCACCGTAAGACATAAGCATATAGCCAGTGTTTATTACTTCTTTAACATACTTTTTCCATTCGTCAATATTAATGATTTTATCGTCAATACTTTTACCGCTGAAATCGTAATCGTATCGTTTGATTTGCGCAACAGACGAACTATGGCTGTTTTCGCTTTTTTTCGGAGCGTTCTCAAATTGCGCCTCAACATAGTATCCGCTCTGCGGCTTGTTTTTTATGTATCCCTCAACACAAAGCTGCTCATAGGCGGCAGATACGGTGGTTTTTGACACCTCAAGTCCGCTCGAAAGCTGACGAACCGAAGGCAGTTTAGTGCTTTTTACAAGACTTCCGTTTTCAACAGAGCGCCTTATAGACGCATAAATTTGCATATAAAGCGGTGTAGCGGAATTTTTATCAATAATTATGAAATCATAGAGCATTTTATCACCCTTAGATATTTTAGCATTTAACTTATTTTTTAGCAATACGCAAAGTAAAAAACGGGAGTAAGACAAATCCTACTCCCGTATAAATTTAATTGTATGTGACAGAGCATTAGAGCGACGCACCGAAATCGCTTACTAAAATCTGACCTGTAAGTGCCTTTGAATTATCGGATGCGAAAAATTCTATAATATTTGCAACATCTTCTGCCATACAAGGCTTTATCTTTAAGTCAGCGTGTTTGCTCATTGCACCAAACATTCTCATATCAAGATTTTCAGGCTTCATATTCATAGTCATAGGTGTAACTATTGTACCCGGACAAATTGCATTACAGCGAATGTATTTGTCGGCAAGAAGTAAAGCGGTATGCTTTGTAATACCGATGACTGCGGATTTGGTAGAAACATAAGCAGCGCCGCCACCGCCGTTTACTCCCGCAACAGAAGCAACATTTACGATAGACGAACCCTCTTGCATATATTCAAGAGCCGCACGAATACACTGCATTGTACCGACCTGATTAATTGAAATCAATTTTTGAATTTCAACATCGTCAAACTTATCGATAGGGGCAAGACCGGTGTCGAGAACACCCGCATTGTTTACCAAAATATCAATACCGCCGAATTTATCTACGGTTGCTTTCATAAGATTTTTGCAATCTTCATCTTTTGAAATGTCGGTCAAAACGGTAAGCACATTACCGCCTTCTGCTTTGATTTTAGATGCAACCTCATCAAGAGCCGCCTGACGGCGTGCACTGATTACAACATTTGCTCCGCTTTTTGCAAAGAGCATAGCCGTTGCGGCACCTACTCCTGAATTACCGCCTGTAATTACAGCGGTTTTTCCTTTTAAATTATACATAAATCCTCCTTTTGCGTACTGTATTTGTAAAAATAATTGTATCATATGTACTTGTTTAAATCAAGTATTTAAAGTCGAAAAGCATTTGTGAAAATTTATATTGCAATATGCTGTTTACGGTTGAATTTTCTGTTATAACAAGGTATAATTAAATATGTATGTAATTCTTACTTTATAAAAGGGGATAATATTATGAACAGCTTAGCAGATAAATTTTTTGAAGGAATAAAGGGTAAAAAAGTCGGCTTTATCGGCATTGGTACAAGCAACCTGCCGTTGATAAAGTTGTTTTCGGATAAAGGCGCAGTAGTTACTGCATATGATAAAAAGGATTTTGAGTCACTCGGCGAAAATGCTGTAAAAGCAAAAGAATACGGCGCTGAGCTTGTTTTGGGTGAGGATTACCTTTCAAAACTTGACGGCGACATTATTTTCCGCAGTCCGGGTACACCGTTTTACAGACCCGAGCTTGTTGCATTGAGAGAAAGGGGCGTTGTACTCACCTCAGAAATGGAAGTATTCTTTGACCTTTGCCCATGCAAGATTATTGCCGTTACAGGTTCTGACGGCAAAACTACAACCACAACAATTATCTCTGAGTTTTTGAAAGCAAGCGGTGTTAATGTGCGCCTCGGCGGCAACATTGGCAAGCCGTTGCTCCCTGAGATTGAAAGCATTAAAGAGGACGATGTGGCAGTTGTGGAGCTTTCGAGCTTTCAGCTTATTTCAATGAGAAAGAGTCCCGATATTGCGGTTGTTACAAACCTTGCTCCTAATCATCTTGACATACATAAGGATATGCAGGAGTATGTAGATTCAAAGAAAAATATTGTACTTCATCAAAATGCTTTTTCAAAGGCAGTGCTTAACCTTGACAATGACATTGCAAATTCATTCTCCGACAGCGTAAGGGGACAGCTTGCAAAGTTCAGTGTAAAGCAGAGCATTGAAAACGGCGCATTTCTTGACGGCACGACCGTATGTTACAGCGACTACGGCAAGGTTACAAAGATTATGGATATTAAGGACATAAAAATTCCGGGTATGCATAATGTTGAAAACTACCTTGCGGCAATTTCAGCTGTATGGGGTATGGTTGATGTTGAAACTATCAAGGCTGTTGCCAAAACATTTGGCGGTGTAGAGCACAGAGCTGAATTTGTAAGAGAGTACAACGGCGTAAAATACTACAACGATTCTATTGCGTCAAGCCCTACAAGAACAGCACTCGGCACACTTTCGCTTTATGACGAAAAAATCATTATCATTGCAGGCGGTTACGATAAGCACATTCCTTATGAGCCACTCGGCCCTGTAATTAACAACAAGGTTAAGGTGCTTATTCTCCTCGGCGACACCGCCCCTAAGATTGAAAAAGCCGTTGTTGAGGCTGATAATTACAACGAAGATGAAATCACTATTATAAATGTTACAAATATGGAAGAGGCAGTAGAGGCTGCCGCAAGCCATGCTGAGAAAGGCGATATTGTTTCGCTTTCCCCTGCAAGCGCAAGCTTTGGCTTATACAAGAATTTTGAGGAAAGAGGAAATCATTTCAAGGCTATTGTAAACGCTTTGAAATAATGTGACTATGAAACAGCTTTTATTTGATTTATGCAGTGTGGGCGGAGTTTCGGGCAGTGAAGAACCAATAGCAAAGTTCTGCGCCGGGAAACTTTCAGCCTTTGCAGATACTGTAATAGATAAAAACGGAAATGTAATTGCCACACTTGGCAACACAAATGCAGACAAAACCATTCTCCTTGACGCACATCTTGACAGAATAGGTTTTATTGTAACCTCTATCAATGAAAAAGGCTTTGTAAAGGTTGCCTCCTGCGGCGGAATAGATGTAAGAGTTTTATCTGACGCTGTTCTCGTATCCTGCTCGGACGAGCCGATTAAGGGCGTAGTATGTTGTATGCCTCCGCACCTTTCAGACGGTGGTGAGGACAAGGCTGCACCGATTGATAAGGTGTGGATTGACTTTGGTCTGCCTTATGAAAAGGTAGTCGAAAAAATTAAAATCGGTGATGTTCTCACATTTTACGGAGAGCCAAAGGAACTTATGAACAACAAAATCACCGCTCCTGCGCTTGATGACAGGTGCGGCATTGCGGCGCTTATTAAATGTGCAGAGCTTATCAGCAAAAAGGAGCTTTCATACAAGGTAGTTATCCTTTTGAGCGTTCAAGAGGAAACCTACGGAACAGGAGCAAAGACAGGCGCCTATCAAATTGATGCAGACGAGGCGATTGCCGTTGATGTCAGCTTTGCATCTCAGCCTGATGTAAGCGGTCAGTATGCAGACATTGAGCTTGCAAAAGGCCCGATGATTTGCATTTCCCCGATTTTAAGCAGAGTTATGAGCGACAAACTCATTTCTGTTGCCAAAGGGAAAAATATTCCTTTCCAATATGAGCCGATTTCAGGCACAACAGGCACAAATGCAGACCATATTTCTGTTGCAAAGAGCGGTGTTGCATCTGCCGTTGTTTCAATTCCGCAGAGATATATGCACACTCCGATTGAAGTGATTGATATTACCGATGTAGAAAATACGGCGGCTTTAATTGCTGAGTATATTATCAGCGGAGGTGCTTTTAATGACTGATTTTAAATTACTTGAAAAATTATGCACGGCAAACGGCATTTCCGGTGACGAGGGCAGTGTAAGAAAAATTATTATAAACGAAATTGCGGATTTTGCAGATGATATTAAAACCGACAATCTCGGCAATATCATTGTTTTTAAAAAGGGCAAAAATCGTGCAAAAGCTAAGCTAATGCTTTCGGCGCATATGGACGAAGTAGGATTTATGGTAACAGACATTACCTCTGACGGCTATCTTAAATTTGATGAGGTAGGCGGTCTTGACAGACGAGTGGTGCTTGGCAAAACCGTAACTGTCGGCAAAAATAATGTGAACGGTGTAATCGGTGTAAAACCTGTTCATTTAAGCAGCGGCGATGAAAGAACAGCTGTTCCGAAGCTTTCCGAAATGTATATTGACATTGGCGCTGAAAGCAAGGAGGATGCACTCAGCATTGTCAGCTATGGTGACAGTGTTAATTTTAATTCTATATATGAAAATAACGGCTACACCATAAAATCAAAGGCTATTGATGACCGCTTTGGCTGTCTTGCACTTATTGAGCTTATTAAAAGCGAGCTTGAGTACGATATGTACTTCGTTTTTGCAGTGCAGGAAGAGGTCGGTCTGCGCGGCGCAAAGGTTGCGGCTTACAGTGTAGATCCCGACTTTGCCATTGTAGTAGAAACTACAACTGCGGCTGACATTGCCGGTGTGGAAGAAACCCGACAGGTGTGCAATCTCGGGGACGGTGCGGTAATTTCTGTAATGGACAGACGCACCATTTATGATAAGAAAATGGCACAAATGGCATTTGAGTGTGCCGAAAAAGCAGGAGCTAAGGCTCAGTACAAGAGAGCCGTTGCAGGCGGCAATGATTCGGGTGTTATTCATCAAAGCCGAGGCGGAGTAAAAACTCTTGCAATCTCACTTCCTTGCAGATATTTGCATAGCAGTGTTACCGTTGCAAATACAAGCGACTGCGACGATATTTTAAAAATCACTTCAATGCTTGCAAACAAAATTGCAGGCGGAGAATATTGACGAAAGGATTATGAAAAATGATATTGACTGCCGATAATTACGAAGAACTTATCAGCACAATAGAAAGTCTTGATGCGCTTGATCCTTTTGCCTGCCGCATAATTTCGCTTTGCACAAGCTATCAGCCTGTACTTCCGTTTGTTGATTATTGGACTGTATTTGATGACAAAACCAAAAATCCGACAGGCGCAATAGCACGAAACGGAACTGATTTTATTTTATTCTTAACCGATAAGTCGGACATAAACGAGGTTTCATCGTTTATGCGTGTTGCAGGCGCAGCCTCGGTGATTTGCAGCAATAAATACAATCTCGATTTATTCGGATACGAAAAATCGCACGGCCCTATTCTTGTGCGCACTGAAGAGATTAGCGAGAATGACAGCCTTATAATTGATACTCCTAAGATAAAAGAGGCGTATGAACTTATCGCAAAGGCGGCGGATAAATATTTTACACCGCCAAAGTTTGAGGACTTTTATGTGGATATAAACCATAAACTGCGCCATGGCACAATGCGTTTGCTCGGCTTATATGACGAAAACAACCTTGCGGCTGTTGCAATGACTGTTGCCGAAAGCAAGCAGGGCGCTGTAATCGGTGCGGTTGCGTGTTTACCGAAATTCCGCAACAAAGGATACGGCACATACATAGTAAATCACCTTACAAACATTCTTGTAAAAGAGGGCAAGCGTGTGTTTGTGCATAGGGCAGAGCAGGCAAACAAGGCATTTTACGATTATTTAAAATTCAAATGCTTTGACAGCTGGAGTGAATACCATTTTAAAGGATGATAAATTTTGAGTTTTTTTGATATAGACAGCAGAATACTTGAAGCCTCGCAAAAGGCTATGAAACTTTGCAAAAGCAAACTTGACGAAATAAACGATATTCAGGAATACAATCAGCAGAAAATGATTAAAGCCTTTCAAGAGGCAGGCGTAAGAGAAAGCCACTTTTCAGGTTCAACAGGCTACGGCTATGACGATTACGGCAGAGATGCTCTCGACCGTGTATATGCGTATGCTTTTGATGCAGAGGATGCACTTGTAAGACATAACTTTGCAAGCGGCACTCATACACTGACTGTTGCACTTTTCGGCATTTTAAGGCCAAACGATACTATGCTTTCCGTAACAGGTATGCCGTATGATACAATCCGCTCGGCTATCGGACTTGAGGGTAATTATTCGGGTTCGCTCAAGGACTTTGGCATTAACTTTGAAATGGTTGACTTAAAGGCAGACGGCACTGTTGATTACGAGGCAGTTGAGCAAAAAATCAGAGAAATAAAGCCAAAAATGGTTTATATTCAGCGCTCAAGAGGATACAGCGTCAGACCGTCGCTTACATATCGTGAAATTAAAAAGCTGTGCGATATTTCAAAGAAAGCGTCGCCAAAGTCAATTATAATGCTCGACAACTGCTACGGCGAATTTGTAGAAAAGGTAACTCCTATGGCTGTCGGCGTTGACATTATGGCAGGCTCGCTTATAAAAAATGCAGGCGGCGGTATTGCTCCAACAGGCGGTTACATTGCAGGTAAAAGAGAGCTTGTAGAAATGTGCGCATATCGTCTTACAACTCCGGGTACGGGTAAAGAAATCGGCGCTACGCTCGGCAACAATCGTGAGCTTTTTATGGGCGCTTATCATGCACCGTTTGTATCATGCGAGGCATTAAAAACGGCGGTATTCGCATCTGCGCTTTTTGAAATTCTCGGTTACGATACAACCCCGAAATATTCTGAAAAAAGGGGTGATATTATTCAGCTTATTATGCTTGGCAATGAAGAAAAGCTATGCAGCTTTTGTGAGGGAATACAGAGTGGCTCTGCCGTAGACAGCTTTGTAAAACCCGAACCGTCGGATATGCCGGGCTACGAAAGCAAGGTAATTATGGCGGCGGGAGCATTTACCCTCGGCTCGTCAATAGAGCTTTCGGCCGATGCGCCTTTAAGAGAACCGTATGCCGTATGGATGCAGGGCGGACTTAATTTCTGCTCCGGTAAACTCGGTGTAATGCTTGCGGCGGACAAGATATTAAAGAAAAGCGAAGAAAACTAACTAACACACTGTCTGTATTCACACGAATATGGGCAGTTTTTCTTTTAAATAACACATAAATTAAGCATTTGCATAATATACCATTGTAGAGAATAATTATTGTGCGGGTGTTAAAAATGAAAAAAACAGAGCTAAAAGCCTTTGGTATAATCGGCGGAGATAAGCGACAACTTTTTCTTGCAAAGTCAATATCAGACAGCTGTTTTGATGTTACGCTTGGAGGATTTGACAAGCTCACAAGCCTTGGTGCTATTGAAATAGCAGATATAAAAACAGCGGTTTCAAAATCAGACGCTATAATTTTTCCGTTGCCATCAATTTGCGCTGATGGCACATTAAATACACCTTTTTCGGATAAAAAAACAAGGCTTAGCGATGATTTGATTGCACTTTTAAAAGATAAGCCTATGTTTGTTGCTATGAAAAATAAATTTTTAAAGGAATATCCTGTTCTTTCAAACTGCCAAATATACGACTATTCGGCAAAGGAAGAGTTTGCGGTTGCCAATGCTTTGCTAACGGCAGAGGGCGCTGTAAATATTGCAATGAATGAGTACGAGGGCACAATTTTTGGTAGCAAATGCCTTGTGTGCGGTTTTGGCAGAATAGGAAAAATGCTTGCAAAAATGCTTAAATCACTCAACGCAGATGTAACGGTCAGCGCAAGAAATGAAGTAGACTTTGCGTATATAGACGCACTCGGCTGTAAGCATATAAACACAAATTCGCTTAAAAGCGTAAAAGGTTATGACCTTGTTTTTAACACAATTCCCGTAATGATTTTTGACGGCAACCTGCTTATGAATACCGACAGAAACACGATTATTATTGACCTTGCCTCACTTCCCGGAGGAGTGGATTTTGAGGCGGCTAAAAGGTATAAAACAGATGCTGTTCGTGCCCTGTCGCTCCCCGGCAGAACCGCACCAAAGGCGGCGGGAGAAATTATCAGAAAAACGATTTTTAACATAATCAAGGAGGTTTACAGGTGACAAAAGCAACCATTGGCTATGCAATGTGCGGTTCCTTTTGCACCTTTTCACAAGCCTTTGAACAAATGCAGAAACTTGTTGATTCGGGCTGCAAGGTAATTCCTATAATGTCGGGCAATGCCTACTCAACAGATTCTCGGTTTGGCAAGGCAGAGGAAATGGTTAAAACTTGCGAGAATATAACAGGAGAAAAGGTACTTCACACCTCGGTGCAAACCGAGCCGATTGGGCCTAAAAAAATGTGCGATTTACTTATTATAGCGCCTTGCACCGGAAACACCCTTGCAAAGCTGTCGCTCGGCATTACCGACACCTCGGTAACAATGGCGGCAAAATCGCACCTGCGTATTCTGCGTCCTGTGCTTTTGTGTGTGGCTACAAATGACGCCCTCGGCGCATCGGCTCAGAACATCGGCAGACTTATGAACACAAAGAACATCTATTTTGTCCCAATGCGGCAGGATAACTGCATAAAAAAACCAAACTCTCTCGTGGCTGATTTTTCAAAAATACAAGATTGTGCCGAGCTTGCATTGCAAGGCAAACAATATCAGCCGGTATTTATATGATATAAAACAACCGTTTCAATTTCTGAATAAGTCAGTCAAAAACGGAAAATATACAAAACGACCCTTTACGGTATAATGCAATCAAAATTACCGTAAAGGGGATTTTTATGGCAAAAAGTGTTTTTTATAAATAATTGTCACGGATGCCGACATATTCTAAAGACAGAAAAAAAGAGAATGACTTATGAAAAAGAAAATTTTTGATAATATTATAAAACATATTGACAAATACTGCAAAATGCAGTAAAATTTAGATAAAAATAACAGCAAATATTTCAAAATTTTTGCTGTTATTTAGAAATATTATCTTTTTTATCGGTCAAGCCGAGTATATAGTCGGTGCTTGTCTTAAAATGTTTTGCAAGGGCGATTAGTATAGATGTAGGTATATCACGCTGACCAAGTTCATAATTGCTATATACCTGTTGAGAACAGTGCAGTATAGCACTCATTTGCTTTTGGGTCAAATCAGCATCTTCACGCAATTCCCGTATGCGTCTATACATAAGTGTATCACCTCTGTTTTAGTATAGCATACCGCACATTGTTGTATTAATAATTACCGCAAAATGCAGTAAACTCAGCGACTATATGCTTGAAATGAAAAAAGATAGATTATAAAGGAGAGATTATTGTGAAAAAAGTAAAACGATTAACCGCTGTCATATTGTCGGCACTAATGGTCGCAAGTGCATTTTCGGCATTGCCCGTAAGTGCGGCTACAGTTGACAACAGCACATCTGTTGTATCGGGAGATGATAATGATTATAGGTGTTTTTTTCTTGATGACGGTACACTCGAAATTTCTGAGTATGTAGGTAGTGATACGGATGTAATTATTCCTAATGAGATTAACGGAACTGCCGTTACAAGTATTGGCAAATATGTTTTTTCGTATAACAGTAATATCGACAGTGTAACAATACCCGATAGTGTTACGAACATTGGATACGGTGCTTTTCGTGGTTCAAGTATTACAAGTATAAAAATACCAAATAGTGTTACGCGTATTTGCACAGGTGCTTTTAGTGAATGCGCAAAATTAACGAGTATAACGATACCCGATAGTGTTACTGAAATTAACGGATATGCGTTTAGTGAATGCACAAAATTAACGAATATAACGATACCCAAAAGTGTTACATGTATCGCAAGCAATACTTTTAGCGATTGCTCAAGTTTGAAGAGTGTAACGATACCCAACGGTGTTACGAGTATTGACGAAGGTGCTTTTAGTGATTGCACAAAATTGGCAAGTATAACAATACCAAACAGTGTTACAAGTATTGGCAAAGGCACTTTTAGTGGTTGCTCAAGTTTGAAGAGTATAATGGTACCTAATGGTGTTGTGAGCATCGGTGAATTTGCTTTTGAAAATTGTTCAAGCCTTACAAATATTGAAATACCTAATAGTGTTACGAGTATTGGCTGGGATGCTTTTAGCAATACTAATTGGTATAATAATCACTCTGATGGATTAATCATTGTAGGTAAGGTGTTATATAAATATAAGGGAATTATGCCAAATAATACTGATATAATTATTCCTGAAGGCACAGTTGCAATATCAAAAGATGCTTTTTATGAATGTAATGGATTAAGAAGTGTATCAATACCAGACAGCGTTACGAATATCGGTGAAGCTGTATTTGATGGATGTTCAAATTTGGCAAGTATAAACTTACCTAATAGTATTACATGTATTAGTAATAATATTTTTTGGGGCTGTTCTAAATTATCAAGCATAACAATACCAAGTAGTGTCACGAGCATTGGATATAATGCTTTTGTGGATTGTTCAAGTCTGAAAAGTATAACAATACCGGATAGTGTTACAAGCATTGGATCTAATGCTTTTGGGGGTTGTTCAAACTTGAAAAGTATAACTACATCCGATAATATATCTTATATTGGAGAATATGCTTTTGATAGCACACCCTGGTATGATAATCAACCTGATGGATTAGTATATATTGGCAAAGTATTATATAGTTATAAAGGAAATATGCCGAAGAACACAAATTTAACTATCCCCGACGGGATAGTTTCAATTTCGGGTCATGCTTTATCTTCATCTTCTTGTTCAAATTTGACAAATATTTCTTTACCGGATAGCATAACTGATATTGGTGATTTTGCTTTTTTCGAATGTACAAATCTAAATAATATAAAATTTCCGAATAACATAAAAAATATTGGCGAGTGTGCATTTTTTGGCTGTTTAAAATTTACAAGCATAAAAATTCCCGGTAGTATTAAATTTATTGATGTAGATGCTTTTTACTGTTGCGATAATTTATTGAGTGTTTATTTGCCAAACGCTGATTTTGAAATTCCTTTAAGTGCGTTTGGTTACAAGTTTGGTCGTGAACAAATAGAAGGCTTTAAATTATATGGTTACGAGGGAACATGCGCTGAGAGATATGCCCTGAACTGGGGGTTAACATTTGTTCCAATTGTAGACTCAGTGCTAACTGATGCAGCAAGTAATATAATTGTGAGCGGTGCAATTAAAGAAAACACTACCTTGAGTGTAAAAAAACTTGAAAACACCTTTGAAAACCATATTGCTACATATGACATATCCTTGCAAAAGGACGGTGCGACCGTACAGCCTGACGGATTAATTACAATAAAAATTCCGAGTAAGGTAAAAAACTGCACTGTAATGTGGCAAAAAGAAAACGGCGGATTAGAAAATATGCTTACAGAATATATAGACGGATATTATGTTTTCAAAACTAACCACATTGGTGTTTATGCATTGTTTGAATTTGATGTATTCGGCGATGTAAACCAAGATTTTGATGTGAATGTAAATGATGTTACATATTTCCAAAGATACATTTCAGGCGCTAAAAATGAGGAGGGTACACCGCTCATTGATGAGAACGACAAAATATTATTTAAATGTATTGATCTGAACTATAACGGTAAACTTGATGTTCAGGATATAACAGCACTTCAAGTTTTTATTACCGAAAACACATATTAAAATTTTTTAGAAAGCGGTAGGGTAACACTTACCGCTTTCGTTATGTATATTTTTAAATTTTAAAAATAATTTCTAAGACATTTTATATAAAAATGATTACTTAGAAAAACAAATTGCACAAAAACACAAATTGTTTGCATTGGGGTATTGATACTATCGCTTTTTTGTGATAAAATGGTAATCAACATAGATTATTGCGATTATTTTTATAAAAAGGAAATATTTTATGAAACTTTGTACTAAATGCAAGCATTTACATAATGACGAAGATACTGTTTGCAGTAACTGCAATGCGCCGCTTGAAAGTATTACAGACGAAAACACTCCCGTTTATCTGCTCTCTGCCGAGGGTTTTGAAATTGAGCGAGTGAAAACCGCATTGGAGGATAACTCAATTCCTTGCGACAGCGTTATTAAGGACAAACAGCTTAAAAAGCAGGAGCTTTTAAATAAAAATTCTGCCGAAAGTGATATTTTGGTTCCGTATGCCGCTTACGAAAAGGCTTACGATATATGTATAGGAATCGGCGCTATCAAAGAGGAAAATACTCAAATTCTCGATGATGAGGCAGAGGAAAATAACAGCGAACCTACATTGGACGAGAAATTTGAAAAAATGAGCGGAGTTAAGCGCACAACAGTACGAGTGCTTTCTGCCATAGCATTTCTTGCTCTTGTAGCACTTGCTGTGTATGGTACAGACGCTATAACAGGCTTTATAAAAGGTCTGTTCAGTTAAACAAATTTTTGTGAATTAAATTTTGGAGGATAGAAAATGAATATTGAAACAAAATGTGTTCAGGCAGGCTGGCAGCCAAAGAAAGGCGAACCGAGAGAATTACCTATTTATCAGAGCACAACATTTAAATATGACACAAGTGAGGAAATGGGTAAGCTCTTTGACCTTGAGGCAGAGGGATATTTTTACACACGACTTCAGAACCCAACAAATGACAGCGTAGCGGCAAAAATTTGCGCTATGGAGGGCGGCGTGGCTGCAATGCTTACTTCAAGCGGTCAGGCGGCTAACTTCTTTGCTGTATTCAACATTTGCGAGGCAGGCGACCACCTTATTGCATCATCTTCAATTTACGGCGGTACATATAACCTCTTTGGTACTACTTTAAAGAAGATGGGCATTGAATGTACTTTTGTAGATCAGGATCTTCCCGAAGAAGAGCTTGCTAAACTGTTTAAGCCAAATACTAAGGCTGTATTCGGCGAAACAATCACTAATCCGACAGTTTCTGTATTTGACATTGAAAAGTTTGCAAGACTTGCACATTCTCATGGTGTGCCGCTTATCGTTGACAACACTTTTGCTACTCCTGTAAATTGCCGTCCGTTTGAGTTTGGTGCAGATATTGTTACTCACTCAACGACTAAGTATATGGACGGACACGCAACAGCAGTCGGCGGTTGCATTGTTGACAGCGGTAATTTTGATTGGCTTGCTCATGCTGACAAATATCCGGGACTTACAACTCCGGACGATTCATACCACGGTATTGTTTATGCAGAGCGTTTCGGTAAGGCGGCTTACATCACAAAGGCTACTTCACAGCTTATGCGTGACCTCGGTGCTATTCAGTCACCGCAGCACGCTTATTACCTCAATATCGGTCTTGAGTCACTTCACCTTAGAATGAAAAAGCATTGCGAGAACGCACTTGCCGTTGCAAAATATCTTAAAAACAACGAAAATGTTGCATGGGTTAGCTATCCCGACCTTGAAGACGACAAGTACCACGAGCTTGCTAAAAAGTATCTTCCGAACGGTTCATGCGGCGTACTTGCTTTTGGAATAAAGGGCGGCAGAGAAGAGTCTATTAAGTTTATGGATTCTCTTAAGTTCATAACTATTGTTACTCATGTTGCCGATGCAAGGTCATGTATTCTTCACCCCGCAAGCCACACACACCGTCAGATGACAGACGAACAGCTTATCGAGGCAGGAGTAGCTCCTGACCTTATCCGCCTTTCTGTCGGCATAGAAAACGCTGATGATATTATCGCAGACCTTGCACAGGCGTTTGAAAAAATTTAAAAATTATACTCGGGAGTTGATTTTATGTCAGCTTATGTTTCTGCCGTAATCGTTGCGGCAGGCGGCTCTGTAAGAATGGGAATTGCAGACAGCAAGCAATTTATTCCGTTGCTTGACAAGCCGGCTATTCAATATACTTTAAAGGCATTTCAAAAATGCTATTTAATAAAAGAAATTATTGTTGTTTGTCGTGAACAGGATGTTGACCGTATAAATGCGCTCATAAATGAAAACGGTTTTTCTAAGGTCAGCAATGTTGTTCTCGGCGGTTCTTCTCGCTCCGCAAGTGTGCGCAACGGAATTAAGGCGGCAAATGAAAAGGCAAAATATTTTGCCATTCATGACGGTGCTCGTCCGTTAATTACCGTTGATGAGATAGAAAGAGTGGTTGAGGCGGCTTTTGAAACAGGTGCGGCAACTCTCGGAACATCTGTTACCGACACAATCAAGATTGTTGACGGTTTTAATAAGATTGAAAGCACACCGCTCCGTTCTCAGCTCAGAGCAGTGCAGACACCGCAGGTTTTTGAAAGAGATTTGTATATGTTTGCACTTGAGAACGCAGGAGAAAACAGCCTTGCTTACACAGATGACTGTGCCCTTATTGAAAATATGGGCGGCGAAGTTCTTGTGGTAAAAGGCAGCGAGGAAAATATAAAGCTTACAACTCCTGTTGATGTAATTCTTGCGGAAAGCATACTCAAGAACCGTATTGAAAACGGTAATTTTTGAGTGAAAGGATAATATATGAGAATTGGTCATGGTTACGATGTTCATAAATTTGCAGAGAACAGAAAGCTGATACTCGGCGGAGTAGAAATTCCGTATGAGCTTGGCTTGCTCGGTCACTCAGACGCCGATGTGCTTGTTCATGCAATTATGGACTCGTTGCTCGGTGCTGCGGCTCTCGGCGATATTGGCAAGCATTTTCCCGATACCGATGAAAGGTATAGGGGGGCAGACAGCATTGCTCTGCTCAGAGAGGTTTGCAGAATACTCACCGGAAGCGGCTATAAAATCGGCAATATCGACTCAACCGTTATTGCGCAGAAGCCTAAACTTAAAGACTATATAACACAAATGAGGGAGAATATTGCAAATGCCTGCGGTATTGATGTTTCACTTGTGAGTGTTAAGGCGACTACCGAGGAAAATCTCGGCTTTACAGGCAGACTTGAGGGTATTTCCGCTCATGCGGTCTGCATAATTTACAATGAATTAAATTAGGATATTAAGCATACATATTTATCTATGAATGTTTTTATCATACACAAAGAATAATGGAGGCACAAAAAATGAAAAATTGTCCAAGATGTAACGCACAGATGGAAGATAACGCAGTTTTCTGCCAGAATTGCGGTTTCTCAACAGCTCAGCAGCCTGAGCCACAGCCACAACAGCAGCAGTACAATCAGTATGCAGCAGCTCCAATGCCTGCTGTAAATCCTTACGATCACACAGCAGAGTTTTCAGCTGAAGATGTTTCAGAGAACAAACTCCTTGCAGCTGTAATTTATGTTTCAAGCATTCTCGGTATCATCGTAGCACTCATTGCTCAGAGCTCAAGAAAGTCTAAGTATCTTGATTTCCATATCAAGCAGGGACTTAAATCATTTGTTGTAATGTTTTTCCTCGGCGTAATCGGAGCCGTTTTATCATGGACTTGTATTTTTGCGATTGCGGCAGCTGTTTGTGAGGTTATCGTTCTTGTTTGCAATTATATCTGTCTTTTCAAGTCACTTGCCAACAAGTCAATCGAAATTCCGATTATTCGCAGCCTCGGTTTTCTTAAATGATTTAACTTAAATCATACAAGCCACACCTCGTTCATATTATTGAACGAGGTGTTTTTATGATAAAAAAATTATCGTTGGCTTTGATTATTGCAATAATTTTTACGGCGGTACCTGTATTTTCGGTTGATGTCAATGCTGTGACGGGAGAAACGATTACAGCGCCGTCGGCCGTGCTTATGGAAACTTCATCGGGCAAAATATTGTTTGAAAAAAATCCGCACGAACAGCGTCCTTGCGCATCTATCACAAAGGTTATGACCATGCTGCTTGTGTGCGAAGCAATCGACAGCGGAAAGCTGAGTCTTGACGATACAATTACAGCGTCTGCTCACGCAGCCTCTATGGGTGGCAGCGACATATGGCTTGAAGAGGGTGAAACCATGAGCGCAAACGATATGATAAAAGCCACAGTGGTTGCCTCTGCAAATGATGCCGCCGTTGCCCTTGCCGAGCACTTGTGCGGCAGTGAAGAGGTATTTGTGCAAAAAATGAATGAAAAAGCAAATCAGCTTGGAATGAAAGACACCGTATTTAAAAATTGCAACGGTCTTGACGAGGACGGTCACATTACCTCGGCATACGATGTTGCGGTAATGTCACGAGAGCTTATGAAACACGAAATGATATTTGACTATACATCAATTTGGCTCGACAACCTGCGTGACGGAAAAACTCAGATTGTAAATACCAATAAACTTTTAAAGACATATAAAGGCATAACAGGACTTAAAACAGGCACAACAAATGATGCCGGCTGCTGTATGGCGGCATCGGCTACAAGGGGAGATATGAGCCTCGTTGCGGTTGTACTCGGCTGTAATTCGGGCAAAGAAAGATTTTCGGACGCAGCCGCTTTGCTTGATTACGGCTTTGCAAATTTTTCTGTTACTCAGCTGAAAGCTCCCGATGATTTGCCCAAAACGATTAAGGTTGAGAACGGTATGCAGAAAAATATAGGAATTGGATGCGACATAAATTCAAGTATCGTACTTGATAAAAACAGCGGTTCAAAAATAGTTTCAAAAATTGATTTGCCCGAAAGTATAGAAGCGCCTGTTGCAAGCGGACAGAAGTTAGGCACTGTTACATATAGCCTTGACGGAAAAGCCGTAAAAAACTTTGAAATTACCGCTTTACAGCACGCAGAACAAATTTCTTTTGCCTCCGTTTTCTCGGTTTTATTAAATTCTATAATTTCTTTATAAAATATACAAAATGACCTTGCAAAAAGTCGGGAATTATAGTATAATAAGACAGCAAAGATACTTGTTTCGGTTTATACCGCTTAATTACGCCGTTTTTGGCATTATATCCGGCAGTATTATTCCGAAAGGGAATTTTGGGGGAATTAATAATGGCTACAAAACTTACAGACAAATATTTGAAAGGCTTCGTTAATGAACACGAGTATGACGGTGTGGCTGCCGAAGTTAAGGCTGCTCACAAGGTACTCCATGACGGCACAGGTCTTGGCAATGATTTCCTCGGTTGGCTTAATCTTCCAACTGATTATGATAAAGAGGAATTTGCAAGAATTAAGGCTGCTGCCGAAAAAATCAAAAAGGATTCCGATGTGTTTATCGTAATCGGTATCGGTGGTTCATACCTTGGTGCAAGAGCTGCTATCGAATTTCTTACTTCACAGAACTATAACCTTACTTGTAAGGATACACCACAGATTTACTTTACAGGTAACTCAATCAGCTCATCTGCACTTGCAGAGATTATGGAGCTTTGCGAGGGTAAAGATGTTTCTGTAAATATGATTTCAAAGTCAGGTACTACAACTGAGCCTGCTATTGCTTTCAGAGTATTTAGAGAAATGCTTGAGAAAAAGTATGGCAAAGAGGGTGCAAGAGAGCGTATTTACTGCACAACAGATAAGGCTAAGGGCACACTTAAGGCTCTTGCAGACGAAGAGGGTTACGAAACATTCGTAGTTCCTGATGATGTAGGCGGTCGTTTCTCTGTACTCACAGCAGTAGGTCTTCTTCCGATCGCTGTTTCAGGTGCAGACATTGACGCACTTATGCAGGGCGCTGCAACAGCTCAGAAAGAATTTGACAATGACGATCTCGCTACTAACGATTGCTACAAGTACGCAGCTCTCCGTAACATTCTTTACCGCAAGGGCAAGACAATGGAGGTTATGGTATCTTACGAGCCTGCTTACACAATGATGTCTGAATGGTTTAAGCAGCTTTTCGCTGAAAGTGAGGGCAAGGATAACAAGGGCATTTTCCCTGCAAGCGTTATCTTCTCAACAGATCTTCACTCACTCGGTCAGTACATTCAGGACGGCAGAAGAACTATGTTTGAAACTGTTGTTCTCTTTGATAAATGCAAAAAAGAAGTTACACTCGGCACAGATCCTACAAATGTTGATGGTCTTAACTTCCTTTCGGGAAAGACAATGGGATATGTAAACCGCAAGGCTTTTGAGGGTACAGTTCTTGCTCATAATGACGGCGGTGTTCCTAACATCGTTCTCAATGTTCCGGAAATGAACGAATCAGAGCTCGGTTATCTTATTTATTTCTTTGAAAAGGCTTGCGCAATTTCAGGCTATATGCTTGGCGTAAATCCATTTAACCAGCCCGGTGTTGAGAGCTACAAGAAGAATATGTTTGCTCTTCTCGGTAAGCCGGGTTATGAGGATCAGAAGGCTGCTCTTGAGGCAAGACTCAAGTAATTTCTTTAGTAAATAAGTTTAATATTCTGGAGGAACTAATATGGTTACTTTACTTATCGGTAAAAAAGGAACAGGCAAAACAAAAAAGCTCATCGCTCTTGCTAACGAGGCAGTGGCTGCTTCAGCAGGCAATGTTGTTGTAATCGAAAAGGGCGCTAAGCTCACATACGATGTAACACACAAGGCAAGACTTATTGATACAGAGCAGTACCTCATTGAGGGTTACGATATGCTTTTTGGCTTTATCAGCGGTATTTGCGCAGGCAACTACGATGTTACAGATATTCTTGTTGACTCTACATTCAAGATTTGCCCAACAGGCGTTGACGGTGTAGAAACTTTCACAAAGAAGTTGCAGGAGCTTTCAGAGGCTTCTTCAACAAACATCGTTCTTCTTATTTCAGCTGAGGAGTCAGAACTTCCTGAGTCTATCAATGCTGTTTGCCAGAAGGTTTAATTAGCTTTTGAGTATTAACGGACTGCTCTCTTTGCAGGGCAGCCCGTTTTTTCTGCGACAGCGGGGGATATTTTCACCTTATTATCACACAAACTATATCTTGCTGTCAGTTTTAGTTTATATTATGTTATTGAGAAACTAAACAGGAAGGACAAACTGATGAATAATAAAAAATTGATTGCAAAAGCAGCCCTCGGCGACAAAAAGTCGCTTGATTTTATCTGCGAAAAATACGGAAAGTATGTATATTTTTTCTGTACTACTGTAATTTCAGACAATAAAAAAGCTGAAAATGCCTTTGAAAAATCTTTTAAAGCTATATTTTCGGCAATTTCTAAAAATCCAAATACCGATAATCTTGATGAAATAGTCAAAAGTGAAACCGCAAAGGTGTGCAAGTCTGCAATTTTTGATGAAAATAATCATGAAAACGGCGCAGCTAAAATGCAGCCTTTCGGTGATAAAGACAAAATATCATCTGCATCTGCAATTACAGCAGAACAGAAAAATATCTTTGTTAATGCTCTCAAATCAATAAATGCCAATCAACGCATTGTTGTTTTGCTCAATTTACTTTGTGATTATAATACTAAGAAAATTGCCGATATTTTAAAAATATCCGAAGATAAAGTTCAAAATTCGCTTGAGTACGGCAGAGAAAATATTAAAAAGCAGCTCAGAACGAGCGACAGCAAGTTTACAAAAAGAGATATAATTTTTCTTATGACTGCCTCGGCAAATATTGTCAAAGAGGCTGCCGCTCAAGCAAAAATTCCCGACTCGGTCGACAGTTTTCTTGATGAAATCGTGCTGTCACTTGCCAAACCTCAGAAATCAGACAAAAAGAAAGCGTGGATTGTCATTTCTGCCGTAGCTGTATTTTTGGTTGCTGTTATAGTGGTGTTTGTTATCACTTCCAATAAATCAAACGGCAGTGCGGGTGCGACAAATGATTCTGCCTCTGCAAGCAATGTATCGGCTACAATAGGAGAATCTCAGGCAAAAGGCACTCATCACGCAGAAATTAATATTAAAGACTACGGTGTAATTAAGGTAGAACTTAACGGCGATGTTGCACCTATTACTGTTGCTAACTTCATAAATCTTGCTAACAGCCATTTTTATGACGGTCTTACTTTCCACCGCATTATTGACGGCTTTATGATGCAGGGTGGTGACCCTCTCGGCAACGGTACAGGCGGCTCTGAAAATACAATTAAGGGTGAATTTTCGCAGAACGGCGTAGAAAATAACCTTTCACATACAAGAGGTGCGATTTCTATGGCCCGTTCAACAGATATGGACAGCGCAAGTTCACAGTTCTTTATTGTTCAGTCAGACAGCACATATCTTGACGGTCAGTACGCTTGTTTCGGATATGTAACCGACGGTATGGATATTGTCGATGGAATTTGCAAGAACGCAGTTACAACCGACAGCAATGGTTCTGTTTCAGCAGAAAATCAGCCTGTCATTAACTCAATAACAATTACAGATTAAAACTAAACGGACTTGATATTCTCAAGTCCGTTTTTTAAAGGAATTATGAATATACAAGGTGGTGAGATTTTGAAAATATTGGTAGATGCAGACGCTTGTCCTGTTGTAAAAATTGTAGAAAAGGTTGCTAAAGAGGTTAGTGCGCCTGTTATTTTGCTTTGCGATACAAACCACATTCTTTCATCAAATTACAGTGAAATTAAAGTAATCGGTGCAGGCGCTGATGCAGTTGACATTGCGCTTGCAAATCTTTGTCAAAGCGGAGATATTGCTGTTACGCAGGATTACGGAGTTGCGGCTCTTGTACTCGGCAAAGGCGGTTACGCAATTCACCAGTCCGGCAGAATTTTTACAAATGATAATATAGACGGACTTTTGATGGAAAGGCACATTAATAAAAAGGCGAGAATGGCATCATCAAAAAATCATCTCAAAGGCCCGAAAAAACGCACAAAAGAGGATGATTTAAGATTTGAATCAGCTTTTAGGCGACTTTTATCTGAGATATTGTCGCACGATTTAAAATAAAGAGAGCAAAACAGAAAATATTGTCTTAATTTTCTTTACAAAACAGGCATTTTATAGTATTATTATAGTAATTATATTACACAGTGGGGTGTTAAGTTATGAAACCAAAATACAATAGAATTTTATTAAAACTTTCAGGTGAATCACTTGCAGGCGATCAGAAAACAGGCATTGATTTCGACAAAGTTGTTGAAATATGTAAACCAATCAAAAAATGTGTAGATGCCGGTGTGCAGGTTGGTATCGTAGTAGGCGGCGGTAACTTTTGGAGAGGCAGAAGTTCGGGCGATATGGACAGAACAAGAGCTGACCATATGGGTATGCTCGCTACCGCTATTAATGCACTCGGTGTAGCAGACGCACTTGAGCAGCTCGGCTGCGTTGTCAGAGTTCAGACAGCTATTTCAATGCGTCAGGTTGCAGAGCCATATATCCGCAACAAGGCTATGTGTCATCTCGAATCGGGCAAAGTAGTAATCTTTGGCTGCGGTACAGGTAACCCATTCTTCAGCACAGACACAGCTGCCGCTCTTCGTGCAAACGAAATCGAGGCAGACATTATGATGAAAGCTACTATGGTAGACGGCGTATATGACAGCGACCCTAAAACAAATCCAAACGCAAAGAAATATGATGTTGTATCATTCCATGAGGTTCTCAATAAAGACCTTGCGGTTATGGACAGCACAGCAGCATCACTTTGTAAAGACAACAAACTTCCTGTTCTCGTATTCAGTCTTGAAGACCCGGAGAACATTTATCGTGCAGTATGCGGTGAAAACATCGGTACTGTTGTTGACGCTATTGACTAATAATTTTGTGAATTAACGGAGGAAACAACTATGCAAACACAGATTAAAAAGGCTTCTGACTCAATGGAGAGAAGAGTATCACATATGCAGCAGGAGTTCTCAGAAATCAGAGCCGGCAGAGCTAACCCCGGTGTACTTGATAAGGTAAAGGTTGACTACTACGGTGCGCCTACTCCTGTAAATCAGCTTGCCGCAGTATCTGTAACAGAGGCAAGAACACTTACAATTCAGCCTTGGGATATGTCTGTTTTAAGACAGATTGAAAAGGCTATTCTTACATCCGACATCGGTATTAACCCACAGAACGACGGTAAGGTTATCCGCCTTGTATTCCCGCCTCTTACAGAGGACAGAAGAAAGGAAATCGTAAAGGATATTATGAAGATTTCCGAAGATACAAAGGTACAGGTAAGAAATGTTCGTCGTGACCTTATCGACAAGCTCAAGGCTATGAAAAAGAGCGCTGAGCTTACCGAGGACGATTTAAAGCAGGGCGAAAAGAAAGCGCAGGAGCTTACAGATAAGTATATCAAAAATATAGACACAATTTCAGCTGCAAAGCAGAAAGAAATTTTGGAGATGTAATATGGCTTTTTGGAATTCAAAATCCGAAGAGGCTAAAAATACGGATATAATTTTACCTGAGCACATAGGTATTATAATGGACGGAAACGGCAGATGGGCGAAAAAACGCAGTCTGCCTCGTTCCGTAGGACATCGTGAAGGCGCAAAAACCTTTAGAAAAATCACAAGATATTGCTCGGATATAGGTATAAAATATCTTACGGTTTATGCTTTTTCAACCGAAAATTGGAAACGCCCGCAGGACGAAGTCAGTGCCCTTATGAAACTTTTTAAATCATATCTCAACGAGGCACTTGAGGATTTTAAAGACGACAGTATTGTTGTAAAATTCATTGGTGATAAATCACATTTCAGCGAGGATCTGCAAAATCTTATGATTGAAAACGAAGAAAGCTCAAAAGACCGTGACGGTATGGTGCTTAATATTGCTATGAATTACGGCAGTCGTGACGAAATTGTGCGTGCCGTTAAAAATATAAGCACAGATGTAAAAAATGGTAAGATTGATGTTGAAAATATTGACGAAGCGCTTTTTTCAAATTATCTTTATACCGCAGGTCAGCCTGATCCCGATTTGATTATCAGACCGAGCGGTGAATACCGAATTTCAAACTTTATGCTATGGCAGGCGGCTTATACAGAGTTTGTCATAATGAATAAGCTCTGGCCTGATTTTGAAAAGTCAGACCTCGACGAGGCTATTAATATATACTCTCAACGCAACAGGCGTTTTGGAGGAGTATAAAAAAGCAGGTAGATCAATTATGAAATCATTAAAAGCAAGACTTCTTACAGCAGTTGTAGGCATTTCCATAATTTTAGTTTTGCTGTTTTTGGGAGAAATACAGCCGCTCGTAATCGCCTTTGCGGTAGCTGCGGTTACGGCGTTTATGACAGGCGAATACCTACACGCTAACAAGCTGTTGAAAAAATATTTTATTTCGGTTCCGTGCATACTATTTGCAGCAGTAATCCCCATAGTATTAAATACGGGTTTGGTATATCCGATTATTGCCGTTTTTATGATAGTGGGGTTTGCTATGCTGATATACAATCACAAGCAAATCAATTATCTTGACTTTGCGTATGCGATGTTCGGCACACTTCTTATCACATTCGGAATGAGTGCGTTTTCGGCTCTTTGCCTTAATTGCAAGCCGTTGAGTTTTTACTTTGCCACTATTTTTTCACTTCCTTGGATGGCGGACGCAGGCGGATTTTTCATAGGCGCAAGTTTTGGCAAGCATAAGTTATGCCCGAATGTAAGCCCTAAAAAGACGGTTGAGGGTGCAATAGGCGGAGTGCTCTTTTGCGTGCTCACTGCTGTTGTACTTGGCTTCCTTTTTGCATTTGTTATTGCTCCCGATTATAAATTTAACTTTGCCGCACTCATTATTTTAGGCATTGTGGATGCGGTTGTTTCAATCATCGGAGATCTGAGCTTTTCACTCATAAAGAGAAGTGTAGGTATTAAGGATTACAGTTCAATTTTTCCCGGTCATGGCGGAATGCTCGACAGATTTGACAGTATTATTTTCACTGCCCCTGTTATGCTTGCTGTAAATCACTTTTTACCTTTTGCAACGGTGGTGTAAATTATGATTCAGAATATTTCTATTTTAGGCTCAACGGGGTCTATCGGCACTCAAACGCTTGATGTTGTCGATAAATTGCATCTTAATGTTACTGCTCTTACAGCTAACTCAAATGTAAAACTTATGGAGGAGCAGATACGAAAATATAAGCCGCAGATTGCCGTACTTTTTGATGAAAGCAAAGCAAAAGAGTTACAGCTTGCCGTTAAGGATACCGATACAAAGGTGCTCGGCGGTATGGACGGACTTATTTCGGCGGCAACCGAAAAAAGCTCAGAGCTTGTACTTAATTCTGTTGTGGGAATGGTAGGCTTGCTGCCCACTATTGCTGCTGCAAATGCTAAAAAAGACATTGCTCTTGCCAACAAAGAAACGCTTGTGGCAGGCGGTCATCTTGTTACCGATGCAGTTAAAGAAAATAATGTAAGACTTTTGCCTGTTGACAGCGAACATTCGGCTATTTTTCAGTGCTTACAGGGCAAACCGAATAACAAAGCGCTTAAAAAGCTGATACTTACCGCATCGGGCGGCCCGTTCTTTGGCAAAACAAAAGAGGAACTTAAAAATGTAACGGTAGAGCAGGCGCTTAATCATCCAAATTGGAGCATGGGTGCAAAAATAACCATCGACTCTGCTACAATGATGAACAAGGGACTTGAAATTATAGAGGCAAGCAGACTTTTTGATGTTGAAGGCGACAGAATTGATGTTGTGGTTCACAGAGAAAGTATAATCCATTCGCTTGTTGAGTATGACGATAATTCAGTTATCGCTCAGCTCGGCTTGCCCGATATGCGTATACCTATTCAGTATGCCGTTACATATCCCGACCGTTATGAGTCGCCTGTGGGCGAGCTTAAACTTGCGGATATAGCTAAAATGACATTCTTTGAACCGGATTACAAAACCTTTGAATGTCTTACAGCCTGCAAAAAAGCACTTGATATCGGCGGCACTGCAACAGCGGTTGTAAACGGTGCAAATGAAGAGGCAAACGCTTTATTCCGTCAAGGAAAAATATCTTTCCTTGAAATCGGAAATCTTGTTACGCAGTCGCTTGAGGCTGTAAAAACTATAAATCAAAAAAATGTTGAGGATGTTTTGAATGCAGACGCTCTCGCAAGGGAGTTTGTGCGCAAAACGGTAAACAAATAATTGAATTTTGCGGAATTTTTATCTGGAGTTGATTGACCACATATGCAAATATTAGTAACTATTGCTTTGGTAGTAATTGCGGTGCTGCTTTTTGAACTGATTATAGGATTACACGAATTTGGACATTTCATTACAGCAAAGCTTTCGGGAATTAAGGTAAATGAATTTGCACTCGGCATGGGACCAAAGCTGTTTAGTTTTAAAAAGGGCGAAACTCAGTATTCCCTCAGACTTTTCCCGATTGGCGGATATTGTGCAATGGAGGGTGAGGACGAAGAAAGTCCCGAACCCCGTTCCTTTAATAATGCAAAGGTCTGGAAACGAATGATAGTCATTATTGCCGGTGCGGTAATGAATATAATTCTTGGCATAATTTTTTCTTTTATAATGGTCATCCCGCAGGAGGCATATTCCTCTACAACTATTCAGGAATTTTCTCCTCGCTCTTACTCTGCAAATTGCGGTTTGCAAGTCGGCGATAAAATCGTAAAGGTAAACGGATACGATATTTTTAACGCAAAAGACCTTTCTTTTTCATTCGCCGGAGTAAATTGTGAAAATGTTGACGGCAAATCGGTTGCTGTATATAAGCAGGATTGTGCAAATGCAATCTGCACAGAGTACGGCAAAATCGTAAACGAAAAAAATCCTGACGATGACACACTTTTAAAGTTTTACAATGTTACCACAGATGGCTGCACAACAGTAAATAACTCTGCTGATAAGGCTGCGGCGCTTAAGGCGATGAACGATACTGTAAAAAAGCTATACGATATGGCAGGAATTACAGATTACACTCTGCCGACAATTACAGAAAAAGATACTCGTCAGCGCTATACAGCAACAGTAACTGTAATAAGAGATGGCAAGGAAGTTGAGCTTAACGATGTTCAGTTCTTTACCTATTATAAAGATGACGAGGATAAAAATGCAGATAAGCCGTCGGTAGCACTTGACTTTTATGTTGAGCCTATCGACAAAACATTTACTTCTGTAATAAAACAGGGCTTTTCAGAGTCGGTATCAGTTGGCAGAATGGTATGGCAGTCGCTTGTGTGGATTGTTCAGGGCAGATTTGGATTTAAAGATATGTCGGGACCTGTCGGCATTGCCACTGCGGTAACTCAGGTAGCATCACAGGGACTTGAAACTAACTTTGGTTCAGCGGTATTTAATATTTTAAATGTAATGACCTTGATTACAATTAACCTCGGTATATTCAATATGCTGCCGTTCCCGGCACTTGACGGCGGAAGATTTTTGCTTTTGCTTATTGAGTGGATATTCAAAAAGCCTATACCGAGAAAAGTTGAAAAATATATCAATGCAGCAGGCTTTGTTATTCTTATGGTGTTTATGGTTGTTATAACCTGTAAGGATATCTGGCAGTTAATTACCGGACAGCTTGGTCTGTAACAGGAGGTTTTACCTTGGGAAGTAAAAAACAAGTTAAGGTTGGCAATGTGCTTGTCGGCGGCGGTGCCGATGTAAGTATTCAGTCAATGCTGAATGTTCCGTCAACCGATATAGAGGGTTCTGTAAGGCAGGCTGTTGAGCTTGAAAAAGCAGGTTGTCAGATTATAAGAGCCGCAATTCCTAATAAAGACGCAGTTAAACTTATTCCGGCACTCAAGCAGGCGCTTACTATTCCTGTTGTTGCCGACATACATTTCGATTACAAATTAGCGCTTGAGGCTTGTGCCGCAGGTGTTGATAAAATCCGTATCAATCCCGGCAATATCGGTTCTGATGACAGGGTAAAGGCTGTTGCCGACGCTTGCCGTCAGAGAAATATTCCGATAAGAATCGGTGTAAACTCAGGTTCACTTGAAAAGGAAATTCTTGCAAAGTACGGTCACCCCACACCGCAGGCACTTTGTGACAGTGCGCTGTATCATGCGTCTTTGCTTGAAAAATTTGATTTTAACGATATTGTTCTCTCTATGAAAAGCTCAACCGTTCCGTTTATGGTAAAGGCTTATGAGCTTGCAAACGAGCAGTGCGACTATCCGCTACACCTCGGCGTAACCGAGGCAGGCACTGAACGAATGGGCATCATAAAATCAGCCGCAGGTATCGGTTCGCTTTTGCTCCATGGCATAGGCGACACTATCAGAGTTTCTCTTACAGCCGACCCTGTAAAGGAAATTTATGCCGCAAACGATATTTTAAAGGCGCTCGGACTTAAAAAGAGCGGCGTTCAGTTTGTATCTTGCCCGACTTGCGGCAGAACACGAATTGACCTTGTAAAGATTGCAGGCGAGGTTGAAAACCGACTTAAAGACTGTCAAAAAAATATCAAGGTGGCTGTTATGGGCTGTGTTGTAAACGGCCCGGGTGAGGCAAGAGAGGCAGACATCGGCATTGCCGGTGGTGACGGCTGCGGTCTTGTATTCAAAAAAGGCGAAATAATAAGAAAAGTTCCCGAGGAGCAGCTCGTTGACGCTCTTATGGACGAAATCGAAAAATTATAAATCTTAAGGAAGTATATGAAAACACTTGGCGAAGTTTTTAATCCGTATCTTGCGGATAAACCGCTCGCTGATGATATTTCTTCAGCTGAGCTTTTAGAACTTAATATTAATACTAATAATCGCTCTATCGCAATGACCGCCGGTTTCGGCGGTCTTGTGAAGAGGGATAGCCTTTTTACTGCCGAGAAACAAATTTCCAAATCGGAATTAAATCTCGGTTCGGTACGAATCAATCCGATTTTTAGCCCAAACCTTTTTTCAGCAGATTATTTTCCTGAGCTGTATAAGGCGGTTAAGCGTGACATTCCAAGCATTAACGGCACGCTTAACAACGCATTTGTTACCTATGAGGAAGGTAATTTGCAAATCACACTTAATAATGGTGGCAAAAGCCTTTTAGATGCAAAAGGTTTTGATAAGGCTCTTAAAAGAATTATTAAAGATGAATTTTCGCTTGAAATCAATATCATTTATACAGGTACGCTTGAGATTGACGGACAGAGCGAAGAATATGTGCAGGCAATGAAAAATGCCGCAGAAAAAATCGAAAGACAAAGGATTGAAGAATCTGTAAACGAAGCAGCAAGTAGTGAAGCTGTTACTAAGGCTGTAAAAGAAAAGAGAAATTCTGATGCAGTGCAGGAAATTGAAGTGCGTGAAGGTAAATTCCTCTTGCCACAGATTGTTGAATCTTCAATCAAGCCGTTTTACGGCAGAACAATTCGAGGTAAAATTGAACCTATAAGCACCATTGTTTCAGATACAGGCAGAATTGTTGTATGGGGCGACATTTTCGACATTGAGAAAAAGGTCACTAAATCGGGCGATAAAAATATTTTTGTAATTGACATTACAGACTATTCGGGTTCTACATCCGTAAAAGTTTTCGGAACAATCAAAGACACCGCAATTCTCGATAACCTTAAAAAGGGCGACACAATAGTAGTACAGGGCGATGTTGAGTATGATCGCTATGCAGGCGAGCTTATGCTCATAGCAAGATCTATTGCTACTGCCAACAAGGTAAAAGTAGTTGATAAAGCAGAGGAAAAGCGTGTAGAGCTGCATTTGCATACCAATATGTCGCAGATGGACGCAGTAACCTCGGCAGGCGACCTTGTAAAAAGAGCCGCCGATTGGGGACACCCGGCAGTTGCAATCACAGACCACGGTGTTGCACAGGCTTTCCCTGACGCTATGAAAGCTGCTGATAAAATTAATAAGGACGGCGAAAAAATCAAGGTTATTTACGGTACAGAGGCTTACTTTATGGATGACCTTGTAGAGTCCGTTGACGGCGAAAGCGAAGAACCGCTTGACGGTACTTTTATTTGCTTTGATATTGAAACAACAGGACTTTCTGCTAATCGTGACAAAATCACAGAAATCGGCGCTGTAAAGGTTGTAAACGGAGAGATAACCGATACTTTCTCAACCTTTGCAAATCCGGGTATGCCTATTCCTGCTAAGATAACGGAGCTTACCGGCATTACCGATGCAATGGTTAAAGACGCACCGTCACAAAGCGAGGCGGTAACGGCATTTTTGGAGTTTGCAGGCGACAGCGTACTTGTTGCTCACAATGCACCTTTTGATACCTCGTTCATACGCAAGGCTTGCGAAAATATGAACAGGGAATATAATTACACTTCTATTGATACAGTTGCAATTTCAAGGGCAATTCTTACGGATATTAAAAACTGCAAGCTCGACACAGTTGCAAAGTATTTGCGACTTGGCGACTTTAACCACCATCGTGCAACAGACGATGCCGAAATGCTTGCGAGAATTTTTATAAGTCTTTGCACCCGTTTAAAAGACGATTATAATATTACAAAAACAAGCGAAATCAATACTCAGATTGCCGGCGGCGGTGACTTCAAAAAACTGCCTACTTATCACCAAATAATTCTCGTAAAGAATTTAACGGGTCTTAAGAATTTGTATAAATTGATTTCTTACGCTCATCTCACATATTTTTATAAAAAACCGAGAATACCTAAGAGTGAGCTTATTAAGCATCGTGAGGGACTTATAATCGGTTCGGCTTGCTGTGCCGGTCAGTTGTATCAGGCTATACTTCTCGGAAAGCCGTGGCCTGAAATCAAAGCAATTGCATCATTTTATGACTACCTTGAAATTCAGCCTGCGGGAAACAATAATTTTATGATTCGTGAGGGCAGATTTGCCAATGAGGCAGAACTCCACGAAATAGACAAAACAATAGTAAGGCTCGGCAAAGAGCTCGGCAAGCCTGTTTGTGCAACCTGCGATGTTCATTTTATGGATCCGAAAGATGCCGATTACAGAAAAATTCTTATGGCGGGTCAAGGTTTTAAAGATGCCGAAGACCAAGCTCCGCTTTACCTTAGAACCACAGCGGAAATGCTCAAAGAGTTTGAGTACCTCGGCAAAGAAAAGGCGTATGAAGTGGTTGTAACAAATCCACGCAAAATTGCCGAGATGTGCGAGTCTATAAGACCTATTCCAAAGGGAACTTTTCCGCCTAACATTGAGGGTGCAGAGGAAGAGCTTGTTTCTATTACATGGGAGAGGGCTAAGGAAAAGTACGGCGACCCACTTCCTGAAATAGTTAAGGCTCGACTTGACAAGGAATTAAATTCAATTACAACTTACGGATTCTCCGTACTTTATATGACCGCTCAGAAACTTGTTGCCGACAGCGAGGCGCATGGATACCTTGTAGGTTCACGAGGTTCGGTAGGTTCGTCATTCGTAGCTACAATGTCGGGCATTTCTGAGGTTAATCCGCTTTGTCCGCATTATATTTGTCCAAAATGTAAGCACAGCGAATTCATTACAGACGGCAGTTACGGCTCGGGATTTGATATGCCGCCAAAGAATTGTCCTGAATGCGGCACGCTTATGGATCAGGACGGACACGAAATTCCGTTTGAAACATTCCTTGGATTTAAAGGCGACAAAGTGCCTGATATTGACCTTAATTTCAGCGGTGAGTATCAGTCAAAATCGCACAGATACACTGAGGAACTGTTCGGTAAAAACAATGTGTTTAAGGCGGGTACTATTTCTACCGTTGCGGAAAAAACCGCTATCGGCTATGTAAAGGGTTATGCCAACGATAAGGGTATGATTCTTCATAAGGCTGAAATCAAGCGACTTGCTCTCGGCTGTACGGGCGTTAAGCGTACAACGGGTCAGCACCCGGGCGGTATGGTTGTTGTACCGAGAACAAGCGAAGTTTACGACTTCTGTCCTGTTCAGCACCCTGCAAACGATATGAAGTCCGACAATATTACCACTCACTTCGACTTCCATTCTATTCACGATACAATTACAAAACTTGATGAGCTCGGACACGATGTTCCGACCATTTATCACTATCTTGAACTTTATACGGGTATTCCCGTTATGAAAGTATCAATGAGTGACCCCGAGGTTATGAGCCTGTTTACATCAACCAAAGCTCTCGGTGTAACTCCCGAAGATATAGGTTCAGAAACAGGTACATTCAGCTTGCCCGAATGCGGCACTTCCTTTGTACGAGGAATGTTGGTAGAGGCTAAGCCAAAAACATTTACCGACCTTTTGCAGATTGCAGGTTTGTCACACGGAACAGGTGTATGGCTCGGTAATGCGCAGGAGCTTATTCATAATCATACCTGCGATATTTCAAGTGTTATCGGTACTCGAGATTCCATTATGACTTACCTTATGCATAAGGGACTTGAGCCGGGTATGGCATTTAAGATAATGGAAATTGTCCGTAAAGGTAATGCGACAAAATTGCTTACCGAAGAACATTTCAAGGCGATGAGAGATAACAATGTTCCCGAATGGTACATTGATTCCTGTATGAAAATTCAGTATATGTTCCCGAAAGCCCACGCCGCCGCATATATGATTGCTACATTGCGACTTGGCTGGTACAAGGTGCATAAGCCTGTTGAATATTACGCAGCTTACTTTACGGTACGAAGCGAAAACCTTGACGGTGTTGTGCTTATGCAGGGACATCAGGCTGTTAAAAACAGAATGAAACTTATAAAGCAAAAGCAAAGCGCCCACGAATCGTCTACAAAAGAAGATCAGGAGTACGCTACACTTCAGATTGTAAATGAAATGCTTGCAAGAAAAATTGAAGTTCTGCCTGTTGACATTTACAAATCCGAGGCTAAAATGTTCAAGGTTGAGGACGGCAAAATAAGACTTCCGTTTTCAACAATTCCCGGACTTGGCGAAAGCGCCGCAATATCTCTCGCTGAATCGGGAAAGGTAAATACATACCTTTCCATTGAAGAAATGCAGATAAAGACAAAGGTTTCCAAGTCTATTATTGAGTCGCTGAAAAATATCGGCGCACTTGAGGGACTTCCGGAAAGCTCGCAGATGTCATTGTTTTAAGGAGTGGCGTAATAAATGAAAAAACTTTTTACATTAAAAAATGTACTGATTTGTATTCTTTTTACAATATTTTTGCTGTTTGTAAAGGATAATTTCAGTGTGGTATGGAACGCAATTTGTATGTTTGCCTCTATTCTGACACCGTTTGTAATAGGATTTTTGTTTGCGTATATTTTGAATTTTCCTTACAAATTCTTTTATTCAAAAGTATTCGGATTTTTGAAAAACAAAAAAGCGTTTTTTGCGAAAATGCGCAAACCGTTATCTATAATTTGCACATATACGGCGGTAATTGCCGTACTCGGATTTTTGATTGCCATTCTTGTTCCGCAGATCGGCAACAATATTTCGAGCCTTGTTGAAAGAGTGCCGTCATATTTTAATTCAGTATATGAATGGCTTTCAAGCGTTGCCGATTGGGCTAATAAGACTTATAATGCAAACATTGATATTGACGCATCTTTTGCTCAACTCGGCACAGAGATTACAAAGAATTTAAACGGCACTGCAATTGCGAATTTCTCAAAAAATGTGTTGTTTGATACTCTTGTACCTATGATTACAAACACCACGGCGGGAATTTATAACTTTATTATGGGTGTTGTAATTTCCGTTTACTTCCTGTCAGCAAAAGAAATGTTGTGCAGACAGGTAAAGCGCCTTGCTGTTGCGTTTATTCCGATAAAATTCTTGCCTAAAGTTTATGAGATTGTCGATATTACCGATACAAAATGCGGTAGATTCCTTGTTGGCGACATTATTGACGCCGCTTTTATCGGAGTGCTCACATTCATTACAATGTCTATTTTCCAATTGCCGTATGCCGCATTGATTGCGGTTCTTATCGGCGTAACAAATATTATTCCTTTTTTCGGACCTTTCATAGGTGCAATCCCGAGTGCTGTTATTCTTTTCCTTGAAAGCCCGTGGGATATGATTATATTCATTGCGATTGTATTTGTTATTCAACAGCTTGACGGCAACCTTTTCAAGCCGAAGATTATTGGCAGTCAGGTAGGACTTTCGAGTTTCTGGGTACTTTTCAGCGTTATCGTCGGCGGAAGTTTATTCGGTATGGTAGGCTTTATTTTAGGTACTCCTATATATGCGGTAATTTATACGCTGATCGGCAAAAGAGTTAAAAACGCTATTGACAACAAAGGCAAAATCGCTCAGGAGGCACTTGACTTTGAGGTGCTGAATTATGTAAAGATTGCCGCCGAACAAAAGAAAATCAGAGAAGAAAAGGAAACCGCTCAAAAGGAAAAGCTTTTGAAGTTTATCAAACCCGATAAACATACAAATTCCGAAAGCGATGACGATAATAAAGATGACAAAGAATAATATTTATTTTGCAGGGCAGTAAAATTATTTGCTGCTCTGTAATTTAAAAAAGTTTTGTTAAAAATTTGACAAGTACGATTTTATATGTTATTATATTAGCATATTAGCACACTAAAGCGTTTGTAAAGAGGTTTTTATGAAAAAGAATTTAAAAATTACCCCCGAGGGAATGAAAGACTTTCTTTTTGCCGAATGTTCAGCAATGGATGATGTCTGCGGCAAAATAGAAAAGGTATTTACAAAGGGTGGTTTTAAGAAAGTAATCACACCGGGCATTGAATTTTACGATATTTTTTCAATGGAATGCAGCGGAATTGACCAGCAGTCAATGTTTAAGTCGGTAGACAATAAGGGCAGACTTCTTGTAATGCGTCCCGATTCAACACTTCCGATTGCAAGAATGGTGTCGTCAAGACTGAAAAACAGCATTATGCCTGTAAGACTTTACTACAAGCAGGCAGTTTACAGAAATAACCCAACTCTTATGGGCAGAAGAAATGAATTTATGCAGATGGGCGTTGAATTGCTCGGTGTAAAGGGCAAGAGGGCAGACCTTGAGGTGCTTTCTACCGCTATCAGAGCTATTATGAGCGTTGCCGATGATTTCAGAATCGAGCTCGGACACGCACAGGTATTTAACGCACTTATCAGTGAAATAGATATTGACGAGGATTTCAAAGAGAAAATCAGAGTTAGCATTGAGGGCAAAAATTATTCTGCTCTTAATAACCTGCTTGACAAACTTGAGCCTTGCAAGGCTGTAACCGCTATCAGAAGTTTGCCGTCGCTCTTTGGCGGTGACGAAGTGTTTGACAAGGCAACAGAGCTTTGCAGCGGCACAAAGGCTGTTGACGCACTCAATTATTTACATACACTTTACGACTCTCTCAAAACTCTCGGTCTTGGCGATAAGCTGATTGTTGACCTTGGTCTTGTGCAGAGAAACGATTATTACACAGGCTTTGTTTTCTGCGGTTACATTTCAGGTATTGGTGACGCAGTTCTTTCGGGCGGCAGATATGACGATCTTCTTTCTGAATTTGACGCTCCTATGGGCGCAGCAGGCTTTGCTATTGACACAGACGCAATCACAGAAAAATTGCTTTCCGATAAAAATACAAGCTACACAGATGTGCCCGATATTCTCGTTTATGCAAATGACGGCGCAGAGATTGAGGCAATCAACGCTGTTGCCGATATGCAGAGAAACGGAATTAATGCCCGTTTCTGCGTGCTCGAAACTCTTGAAGAGGCAAAGGCTTTTGCAGAAAAAATGGGTATAGAAAAAGTACAGATTATCGGCTGAGTGTGAAAGGATTTTTCAAATGAAACCATTAAGAATAGCTCTTACAAAGGGCAGACTTGAGAAAACAACTATTGAGCTTTTCCAAAAAATCGGCTACAACTGCGACGAGGTTATCAATAAGGGCAGAAGACTTATTCTTCCGATTGGTGACAATGATTTTGAAGTTGTGCTTGCAAAGGCAGCCGATGTTATTACATATGTTGAGCATGGTGTGTGCGACCTCGGTGTTGTAGGTAAAGACACCATTCTCGAAAACGGCAATTCTTTTTATGAATTGCTCGACTTAGGCTTTGGCAAATGCAGATTTGCCCTTGCTACTAAAAAAGGCACAGATTTTTACAGCGGCTACAACACAAAGACTATTGCAACTAAATATCCGAATGTAACTCGTGCGTTTTTTGACGATAAAAATATGGATGTCAGAATTATTAAAATTGAAGGCTCAGTAGAGCTTGCTCCGCTTGTGGGACTTTCTGACGGCATTGTTGATATTGTAGAAACAGGTTCAACACTCAAGGCAAACGGACTTGAGGTTATTGAGTGGGTAACTGAAATTTCGGCAAGACTGATTGCAAACACAGCAAGCCTTAAACTTCGCAAGGCAGAAATTGAGGAACTTCAAAAGAAACTGGAGGCTGTAACAAAATGATTACTACTGTAATTGCTGACGGCAAAAAGGAATATGATTTTATAGAATTGCTCAAGAGCAGAGCACAAAACTCGGATAAGAATGTTATTCCGATTGTGTCTGAAATCATTGAAAATGTTAAGATAAACGGTGACAAGGCGGTATATGACTACACCGTTAAATTTGACGGAAAAGCTCCTGAAAAGGCTGAAATTTCCGCTGACGAAATAGACGCTGTAATTTCCGAGTGCGATCCTAAGTACATTGAAACCGTAAGAAGAGCGGCTAAAAATATTGAGGATTTCCATAAGCGTCAGGTTCAGCAGAGCTGGCTCACCACAAAGAATAACGGCGTTATTATGGGACAGCGTATCAGAGGCTTGAAGCGTGTGGGTATTTATGTGCCGGGCGGCACAGCTGCGTATCCGTCATCTGTACTTATGAATGCAATTCCTGCGAAAATTGCAGGTGTTGAGGAAATTGTAATGTGCACACCTCCTATGAAAAACGGCAAGCCAAACCCAAATATTCTTGCAGCCGCTAAACTTGCAGGTGTTGACAGAATTTTCCTTATGGGCGGCGCACAAGCTATTGCCGCTATGGCATACGGAACAGAGAGCGTGCCAAAGGTTGACAAGATTGTAGGTCCGGGCAATATTTTCGTTGCCACAGCCAAAAAACTCTTATACGGCACAGTTGATATTGATATGATTGCAGGCCCGAGTGAAATTCTCATTATTGCCGACAAATCAGCTAATCCTAAGTTTCTTGCCGCAGACCTTATGAGTCAGGCAGAGCACGACAAACTTGCCTCTGCAATTCTCCTTACTGACTGCGAGGAACTTGCAAATCAGACTGTAAAAGAGCTTGAAAGACAGGTTCAGACCCTTTCGAGAAATGAAATTATAAATTCTTCGCTTGACAATTTCGGAGCGATTATCGTGTGCAGTGATATGAAACAGGCTGTACTCTTTGCAAATGAGCTTGCTCCCGAACACCTTGAAGTATGCTGTGAAAATCCTATGGAATATGTAGGCAAACTCGACAACGCAGGCTCCGTGTTCCTCGGCAATTATTCTCCCGAACCGCTCGGCGACTACTTTGCAGGTCCTAACCATGTTCTTCCTACAAGTGGTACTGCAAGATTTTTCTCACCGCTCTCGGTTGACAGCTTTGTTAAGAAATCAAGCTTTATCTGCTATACAGAGGAGGCTCTGAGAGACGATGCCCAAGATGTAGTGCGTTTTGCAGACACTGAGGGACTTACAGCACACGCAAATTCAATTAAAGTCAGATTTGACGACATTGATTTTGAATAATGGAAATTATTAAAATTTTGTAATATTTATTGTAAATCATCTTTAAAAAGGATATAATCATATAGATTGAGCAATTCGGTTCAACTTTACAACTTATTTGAGGTGAGAAAATGCGCAAGACAGAAATCAGCCGTAAAACAAAAGAAACAGATATAAATCTTTCTCTTTGTCTTGAGGGCGGAGATATTTCTATTGACACAGGCATTGGATTTTTTGACCATATGCTAAATTCCTTTGCCACACACGCAGGCTTTGGCTTGAAACTAACGGTCAAGGGTGATTTGTATGTTGACGAGCATCATACAGTTGAGGATACGGGTATAGTCCTCGGCAAGGCATTTTCTCAAATTTTAAAAGATAAATCTTCTATCGACCGTTTCGGCAGTTTTTATGTACCGATGGACGAGGCGCTTGCATTTGCCTCTGTCGATATAAGCGGCAGACCTTTCCTTGTATTTGACGCAGAATTTCCGCAGGAAATGTGCGGTCAGTACAATTGCGCAATGACGGTTGAATTTATGAGAGCGCTTGCATATAACGCTGGCATTACTCTGCACATAAAGTCTTTGTACGGAGATAACTCTCACCATATTACAGAAGCAATTTATAAAGCGGTTGCTCACGCATTAAGACTTGCCGTAAAGGAAAATACCTCAAATAAGCCTCTTTCCACTAAAGGAGTGTTATAAATGATTATTTTACCTGCAATAGATATTAAAGACGGAAACTGCGTAAGACTTTTTAAGGGTGATTACTCAACAGTAGAAAAGGTGTGCGACACACCATATAAGGCTGCCGAGCTTTTTAAGGCGGCAGGCGCACAGTATATGCACATGGTAGACCTTGACGGCGCAAAAGACGCAACTCTTGCAAATGCCGACCTGATTATAGATGTGGCAAAGCAGAGTGGACTTAAAGTAGAAGTAGGCGGCGGTATTCGTGATATGGGTGCTATTGAGCATTATTTAAACAACGGCATAGATAAGGTTATCTTAGGCTCTGCCGCTGTAAAAAATCCTGACTTTGTAATTGAGGCTGTAAAGGCATTCGGCGACAAAATTGTGGTTGGCATTGACGCTAAAAACGGTATGGTTTGTGCCGAGGGTTGGATTGACGAATCAGAAATCAATTACATAGAGCTTGCAAAGCGTATGGAGAATATTGGCGTTGGTCAGATTGTGTTTACCGATATTGACCAGGACGGTACACTTGCAGGCCCTAATTTAAAGCAGCTTGACGACCTTGTTCACGAGGTAAACTGCCGAGTAGTAGCAAGCGGCGGCGTATCTGTTCTTAAAGACATAATTAACCTTGCGGAACTTGATGTTTACGGCGCAATCTGCGGCAAGGCTATCTACACAGGCAACCTCGATTTGAAACAGGCTATTGAAATTACAAGCAAGATTTAAGGAAAACACTATGGAAAAAAATATTGATTTTGATAAATTTTTTGTAAAATCAGACTTAATTCCTGCAATTATTCAGGAAAAATCAACAGGCGAAGTGCTTATGCTTGCCTATATGAATAAAGAGAGTATGAAAAAAACCTTTGAAACAGGCTACACATGGTTTTGGTCAAGAAGCCGTCAGGAGCTTTGGAACAAGGGCGCTACTTCGGGACATCTCCAAAAGGTTATTGAAATTTTCGGAGATTGTGACGATGATACTCTGCTTATTACGGTTGAGCAGACAGGCGCAGCTTGTCACACAGGTAATCATTCCTGTTTTTATACACAATTAAAATAATATATAAAGGGTGAATACAAGTGAACGAGAATGAAATTCTTTCAGCACTTTATCAGACAGTTGTAAACAGACGAGATAATCCAAAGGAAGGTTCTTATACCTGCTATCTGCTTGACAAGGGAATTGACAAAATTCTCAAAAAAGTAGGCGAGGAGTGCAGTGAAACAATTATTGCCGCAAAGAACGGCGACAACAGCGAAACTGTATATGAGATTGCAGACCTTATTTATCATCTTACTGTTATGATGGTTGCACAGGACATTCCGCTTGAAGATGTGCTCAAAGAGCTTGACAAGCGCAGCGAAAAAACAGGCAACTTAAAGAAGTTCCACACTGTTGACAAAAATTCTTGACAAAACAAAACCCTATGGCAAATGTCATAGGGTTTAAAAATGTGTAAATTTTATTTATGCGGCAACCATATATTTTGAAAGCGCATTTGTAAAACTTTCTGTCGGTTCTGAGTTTAGCACAAGTTCAACAGGCTTGTTAATATCTAACGAGAAAAAACCCATAATTGAGTGCCCGTCAATGGCGATATCACCGTTTTTAATCATTATAGTTTCGTGGGGAAATTTTGTAAAAATTTCAAATACATCCATAATTTCTTTTTGATTTGTAATTGTAATCGGAATATTAAACATCTTATCTCTCCTCGTTAAAATAATAACAGCACTATAATACCATTTTTTTGACATTTATTCAATAACAAAATAAGCAATATTTTAAAATCCACATATTATACGAAAAAAAGGAAAAAGAGTATGAATTTTAATATAATTACCCTCGGTTGTAAAGTAAATCAATATGAATCACAGGCCATGCGTGAGGACTTATTAAAAAACGGCTTTGAACTTGCCGAGCCTAACACACCTGCCGATATAACGGTAGTAAACAGCTGCACAGTTACCTCTGTAAGTGACGCTAAAAACCGTAAGCTCATCAATAAAATTCGCCGAGAAAACCCCGACGGAATTATTGTGCTCACAGGCTGTATGCCACAGGCTTTTCCCGATAAGCAAGAGAATTTTGAAAATTGCGACATCGTGCTCGGCAACGCAAAAAGGGCAGAGCTTGTTCCCGCAATTTACGAATATATTGAAAATCATATGAAAAATGTTTTTATATCACCCCACCCTGTAAAAAACGAGCAATTCGAGGATTTATCTATATCTTCGCTCGGCGAGCACACAAGAGCTTTTATCAAAATTGAGGACGGCTGCAACCGTTTTTGCTCATACTGCATTATTCCGTATGCAAGGGGCAGAGTTCGCTCAAAGAGCATTGAGGCGCTCAAGGCTGAGGTAAAAAGAATTGCTGATAACGGCTATCGTGAGGTTGTGCTTGTAGGCATAAATCTTTCGGCTTACGGACAGGACGAAGGCTTAAATCTTGCCGATGCGGTAGAGTGCGTTTGTGCGCAAGACGGCATTGAGCGTGTGCGACTTGGCTCGGTTGAGCCTGAGCAGATGGACGAGCCTATGATTAAAAGACTTGCGGCTCAGCCAAAATTCTGTCCGCAGTTCCACCTTTCACTTCAGAGCGGTTGTGACAACACATTAAAAGCAATGAACAGACATTACGATACCGCCGAGTACAGCAAGATTGTATCTAATATCAGGAAAACCTTTGACAATTCCACTATTACCACCGATGTTATGGTTGGATTTGCAGGGGAAACCGAAGAAGATTTTAAAGCGTCTATGGATTTTGTAAAGCAGACAGGTTTTGCAAAGGTTCATGTATTCCCGTATTCAAGGCGAAAAGGCACTGTTGCCGATAAAGCGCCAAATCAGATTGCGCCTAATATCAAGGAGCAGAGAGCCAAAGAAATGGGCGAGCTTGTAGCAAAATCAAGAGCCGAATTTTTGAAAACTCAGGTCGGAATGACCGAGTCGGTACTCATAGAGCGCCTGCGCCATGGCTACCTTGAGGGTTACACTAAAAATTATACACCTGTTCATATTATATCAGATAACGATAATCTCTGCGGTCAGATTGTAAATGTAAAAATCACATCTGCCGAAAATGATTTCTGCGTTGGCACAATAGCTTAACTTACGCTTTCGCTGTTTTTTATGGCATTTGTAAGATTACTTATTTCAGCACTTGCGTTTTCATCTTCAAGAGCTGAATATGAATAAAGCATAATTCCGCTGACTTTTTCATTTTGCATAGCAATCATATATTCTTTACTAAGCACATTGTCGCTGTAAAGCCAAGTGCCCTCGTCAGAATCGGTGTTTGCTTTGTAGCCTGCCAAGCCTACATACAACTTAACATTTTTATTTATATCAAGACTTGCCCAGCTGTTAAGCGAATTTTCAAAGGTGAGCGCAGGATTGTCAAGGCTGTAATAAAGCTGCGGACAGATATAGTCTACAAAACCTTTGCAGATACACCATGTTTTTACATCGGCGTAAATCTTTGCGTTGTTGTCAATATTGCCTTGCGGAGAAATGCCGAAATCAACATCATTGCTGATTTTATGTATTGCCCTGTAAGTATCACAAATCAGAGTGTTTACATTGGCAATTCGCCAGTTATCCACCGACATACAGTTCATTGCACCCACAGTGTCCACATATTCGGCATATTCTTCATCGTCAAATTCACTGTCCTGAGTCGGGTAAAAATAATCGTCAAACTGTATTCCGTCAACATCGTAGTTCTTTACGATTTCGGTTACACCGTCAATTATCAGCTTACGAGCCATTTTGTTGGCAGGGTTCAGAAAAATTCCGCTTTCGGTTTCCTCGCCAAGCTCGTTGTCTATCACATACGGATTGGTTTCACTCAAAACCTGCGGTGTGCTGTCTGTGCTGATTCTGTACGGGTTCACCCATGCGTGAATATCGAGGTCAAGCTGCGAACAGACTTCGCACATTACCTCAAGTGCGTCATAACCCGGATTTACTCCCTGTTCGCCGCTCAAAATGTGCGAATAAGGGAAAAACTTTGAATCGTACAGTGCGTCACAAAACGGTCGCACCTGCACAATAAGTGTATTAAATCCTGCGTTTTTGCTTGTGATTGCAATGTTTTTAAATTTCTCTCTGAAAGCAGATTCGCTTTTATCGGATTCATTCTGCATATCAAGTTCTATGTAAGACACCCACACGCCACGCATTTCTTTTGTCGAGCGTTCATTCTGCTCAACTTTGGCATTGTCATTTGTTGCTGTATCCATCGTTGAGGTTGATACAGGCTTAACTTCGCCGTTTTCGTAATATGCCCTTGCAGCAAGCGCTGTTACAAGCAGTACGGCTGATAAAATTACAGGCGCAAATTTTTTTACTGACATTAAAATCATTCCTTTGAGGTGAAATATGGAGATTTATTCACAATTAACGGTGGTTTATCTTGTACTTATAAACCTTATATCAATAATTGTAACAATATCAGATAAAGTTAAAGCAATTAAACGAAAGTGGCGAGTACCCGAAAGCACCCTGCTTTTGCTTTCTGCCCTTGGTGGAAGTGTATCAATGTATATAACTATGCTCATTATTCGCCACAAAACCAGACACGCAAAATTTATGGTTGGTATTCCCGTAATTTTTGCACTTCAATGTGTTTTAGCATTTCTTATTTGGAGATATATCTATGCCTAATAAGCTCACTTTCACCGTTCCAACTGAATATGACGGAGTAAATGCGCTCAACTTTTTGCGCTCGTACTGCAAGCTTTCATCAAGAATGATAACACGTCTAAAGCGAGAAAAAGACGGTATTTTGATGGACGGAAAAATTTTGCGAACCATTGATACCGTTTCGGCAGGCAAAGAAGTTATAATCAGGCTGATTGATGAAAAAATCGGCATAGAGCCTGTTGAGGGCGAACTCGACATTCTGTACGAAGACGACTATATTCTAATAGTAAACAAGCCGTATTCAATGCCTGTTCACCCTGTAAAACAGCACCAAAGCGACACTCTTGCCAATATTGTGGCTTATTATGCGCAAAACAGCGGAAAGGAATTTACATTCCGTGCCATAAACAGGCTCGATAAAGATACATCGGGAATAGTTTTCATTGCAAAAGACCGCTATACGGCAAACGCTGTAAAATTTGCGCTTAACAAAACATATTTTGCGGTCTGCTCAGGGATTATAAATGAAAACGGCACTGTAAACGCACCCATTGCATTAAAAAAGGACTCTAAAATGGTGCGAGAGGTTACACCCGACGGTGCAGAGTCAATTACTCATTACAAGGTGCTCGCAAAAGGCGAGGACTGCACACTTGTAAGCCTTGTGCTTGAAACAGGCAGAACACATCAGATTCGCTGTCATATGGCATATTTAGGACATCCGCTTGAGGGCGATGATTTGTACGGAGGCAGACTTGATAAAATTCAAAGGCAGGCTTTGCACTGCGGTAAACTTGATTTTGTGCACCCGATAACAAAACAACCGATTACTGTCACTGCGCCGATTCCCGATGATATGAAAAATATTTCTCGGGAAATAAAATCTGCGATTGAGCAAGGCTCTTTTTTATAAAGTGTCTGCGTCAGTCGGCAGATAATTGTAAACCTCTTTGTATGACTCAAGCTGTGCCTCGTTTTCGGGCTTGCTCGGAATTAGCCCTGTGCAGTCGTAGGTTGAATAAGCGTTCGCCATTTGGTCAAGGCAACGCTCAAGATTTTTATTTGCGTTTCCAAATTCATTTTCTTTTGCCGCATTAGTTGTTTTATTTTTACTTTTCATAAAATCACCCCGTAGTTATTATTTTACGCAATACCGTAATAATTCGGTGATATTTTTAATCTTGCCGGTAAAATGTCGCAAAGCGACAAAAGGTTAGCCGTTTACGCAGAAAAAACTGTAAGTGCTAATTATATAGTATAAACCATAATATCTAAAAACATAACCTGTGTGAACAAGTATTTACACGATGCTTTACACACAGCTTTTCTTAGAAGAGAAGTTAGCTAAATCTAACTTAATGAAAATAACCTAAAAAGAAGTTAAGAAAATGATTAAAGTTACAAATTTATCGAAAAACGAGTTTAAGAAGATTGGCTTGGCTTATACTGTGTTTACCCGATCGATGATTGCTGAGTTATAAAATTACAATTGGATAATTTACAACTCGGGTTTGCTATGATATAATTTTATTAACTGATTTTTTGTATTATTTTGCAGGGTACGGTGATAAAATGAAAAAAATCGCAGTCGGAATACTTGCTCATGTTGACTCGGGTAAAACCACGCTTTCCGAGGCGCTTATGTACTGCTCGGGAAATATAACCAAGCTCGGCAGGGTAGACCATAGAGATTCTTTTCTCGACACATTTTCTCTTGAGCGTGACAGAGGAATTACTATTTTTTCAAAGCAGGCGGTAATGAAGTACAACAATACGGATTTCACATTGCTCGACACCCCCGGACATATTGACTTTTCGGCAGAAGCAGAGCGCACCTTGCAGGTTCTCGACTATGCAATTCTTGTAATCAGCGGCACAAACGGAGTTCAGAGCCACACAGCAACACTTTGGAAACTTTTGAAAAGATACAATGTGCCTTGCTTTATATTTGTAAATAAAATGGATCTTGACGGTGCAGACAAGCTTGCAATTATGGCACAGCTGAGAACAAATCTTCACGAAAACTGCGTTGACTTTACATATCAAAACACAGATTCTTTTCGTGAAAATGTAGCTGTTTGTGACGAGCAAATGCTTGAGAAATATTACGAAACCGAAATTATTGAAAAAGCTGATATTATCAGAGCGATTAAGGAGCGAAAGCTTTTTCCCTGTATGTTCGGCTCGGCGCTTAAACTTGACGGTGTGCGTGAGTTTCTCACTTTGCTTGACGAATACACACAAATGCCCGACTATCCGAGTGAGTTTGGTGCGAAAGTCTTTAAAATTGCCAACGATAATCAAGGCAACCGACTTACTTTTATGAAAGTAACGGGCGGAAGTTTAAAGGTTCGTGAAGTGCTGATTAGCGATAAAAACAAAAACAGCGAAAAGGTGAATAGAATAAGAGTATATTCGGGTGAAAAATTCACTGCGATTGACGAGGCGGCGGCAGGTACTGTCTGCGCAGTAACAGGCATTACTTTTGCAAAACCCGGTGACGGGCTTGGTGCGGAAGCGGATTCCGATTTGCCAATGCTTGAACCTGTACTCACATACAAGGTTGACCTTACAGACGGAACAGACCCACACACTGCACTTGCAAAACTTAAAATTTTGGAGAATGAAGATCCACAGCTTAATGTGGTGTGGAACAGCCGACTTGCGGAAATTCATATTCAGCTTATGGGCGAAATTCAGCTTGAAGTGCTCAAAAGTATAATTTACGAACGCTTTGGTATGAAAGTTGAATTCAGCACAGGCAGTATTATTTATAAAGAAACGGTTGATAATACCGTTGAAGGAGTAGGCCATTTTGAACCGCTAAAGCACTATGCAGAGGTACATCTGCTTATAAAACCGCTTAAGCGTGGCAGTGGAATTATCATTAATTCACGCTGTAAAGAAGATTTGCTCGACCGCAACTGGCAAAGACTTATACTAACTCATCTCCACGAAAAAACGCATCTCGGAGTTCTCACAGGCTCACCAATCACAGATGTAGAAATAACGCTTGTATCAGGCAAAGCACACGCCAAGCATACCGAGGGCGGAGATTTCAGACAGGCTACTTACAGGGCGGTACGACAGGGACTTCGCTCGGCAAAAAGCGTTTTGCTTGAGCCTGTTTATGAATTTACCCTTGAAGTACCAAACGAAAATATAGGCAGAGCAATGTCAGATATCCAGCGAATGTACGGCACATTTAATTCACCCGAAAGCAGGGGAGAAGTAACGGTGCTTAACGGAACTTGCCCTGTTTCAGAAATGCGAAGCTACACAAAAGAGGTTATGCAGTACACTCATGGCAAAGGCAAGCTCGCTTGTATTTTAAAAGGATATGAGCCTTGTCACAATGCCGAAGAGGTAATTGAAAGCATGGGTTATGATTGCGATGCCAATTCTGAAAATCCTTGCGGCTCGGTTTTCTGCTCACATGGAACAGGTTACAATGTTGCATGGAATGAGGTAAGCGAACATATGCACCTGCCGAGTGCGCTAACGCCTGCTACTGACGAATCAAAGAGCGTAAACAGCAAAACCGCCTTTGCAAAATGCAAAAATCAAGATGATGTTTTCGCACTTGACAAGGAGCTTATGCAAATTTTTGAACAAACCTACGGCCCCGTTACTCATAAAAAAGCGCTGGAAAGGCGCAAAGTAACTGCGGTATCTGCAATAGATAAAGCCGCTGAAAAGCTGAGAAAAAATCCGCAATTCAATGGTACGGAATACCTGCTTGTAGACGGCTACAATGTAATTTTTGCATGGGAACACCTCAAAGAGCTTACCGAAAGGAGCTTAGACGGAGCAAGGCAGGTACTTATAAATATATTGTGCAACTATCAGGGTTACAGCAAGTGCAATTTGATTCTTGTATTTGACGCCTATCTTGTTAAAGGGCAGTACAGAGAAGTTGAAACCGTAAACGGCATAAGCATTGTTTACACCAAAGAGGCTGAAACCGCCGATATGTATATTGAAAAAGTAACGCATAAGCTCGCTAAAAATAACCGAGTTCGAGTAGTAACCTCAGATGCGCTTGAACAAATGATTATACTTGGAAACGGTGCTTTGCGTGTGTCATCGCTTGCGTTTCTTGAAGAGGTAAGGCAAGCCGAAGAAGAAATCAGAAATATTATTAATAATAAAGATTAAAAAGCAGTCGGCAGATTTTGTGATTCTGTCGGCTGTTTTTTGTAAAATGTTGACAAGAAAAGGCAGCGAATATATAATTAAATTACTGTAATTACTTTAAATTTTTGAGGTGATAATATGGAATTTTTATGTGATACTAATTATATATTGCTCCCTGCCAGCGACAACGCTCAAAATAAAAGATTGTATTTTTATATAGATAATGAGCTTGTCTATGATTTAGTCGTTAGACTTGATAACAATACACCCGACTATAAATTTCCTGTTGATTTAAAAAGATTTAAAGGTAAAAAAATAAAAATCACTTCGTCACCGATTGTCGATATTTGCTTTGATAAAGCCGAAGAAATCAGCTTTGAATATGACGGCAAATACAGACCGCTGGTGCATTTTACAGCCGCCAAGGGTTGGATAAATGACCCGAACGGACTTGTGTATGCAAATGGAAAATATCTAATGTATTTTCAGCACAATCCGGTTGCCACAACATGGGAAAATATGCATTGGGGCGGCGCATTCAGCGAGGATCTTATACATTGGAGAGAATTTGGAGATGTGCTGTTTCCCGATAAAGATGGAACAATGTTCTCAGGTTGTGCAATAATTGACAAGGATAACAGATGTGGTTTTCAGCAGGACGATACTCCTGTTATTCTGTATTATTACACAAGCGCAGGTCACACATCAGAAACTTCAAAGCATAAGCCTTTTACACAACGCCTTGCGTATAGCACAGACGGCGGAAAAACTCTGATTAAATATGACAAAAATCCTATAATAGAAAATTTAGCATACGAAAACAGAGATCCAAAGGTAATATACTATTCACCGCTTGACATCTACATTATGGTGTTATATCTTGACGGTCACAGCTTTGCAATTTTGAAATCCGAAAATCTCACTCAATGGCAAAAAATACAGGAAATAACAATGCCTGATGATTCCGAGTGCCCCGATTTCTATCCACTTACAGTTGAAAATGACAGCGATAACATTAAGTGGGTATTTTCTGCCGCCGCTGACAGATACTACATAGGCAGCTTTGACGGCAAAAAATTTAAAATAGAAACCGAGCAAAAGAGATTAAACTTTGGCAATGCGTCCTATGCCGCCCAATCTTGGTTCAATACTCCAGACTGCAGGCGCATACGCACAGCCTTTGCGTCGGCAGTTATTCCAAATCATTCGTTTGGAAGCTGCCTAAACATTCCGCAAAATATGACAATAAAGAAGATTGATAATAATATGTATCTTTCCGCATTGCCAATCGACGAGCTTAAAACACTCTATAAAGATTGCGTATCAATAAATAATGTTGCAATTTCAAATTCAAATCCATATATCAAAAGAATTGACAGTCGAGCCTGCGATATCAGCATAAGTGCAGATGTGTCAAATTCATTTTCATTAGAGCTTTTCGGTCTTAAAATCACTTATGACAGTAATAGTAAAACTTTATTCTGTCTTGATAAGTCCGCTCCGCTAAAATGTTGTGGACATAATCTAAACTTGAGGGTAATATTTGATACCGTATATGCCGAAATTTTCGCTGATGACGGCACTGTATTTATGGGTATGACCTATATTCAGGACAGCAATCTCAACAGATTAGAAATAAATTCAGAAAAAGCAACTATTCACAACATCAGCATTTCAGAATTAAATTCAATCCACGAAAAAATTTAATATACGGCTTGAATATATCGACAAAATATGATATTATATATAAAGTTAATAAAATGATTTTAAACTTGGAGGAAAATTATGTCTGTTTCATATATGACACATCCGCTTATTCGCCACAAAATCACTTTACTCAGAAAAGAAAACACTTCTACAAACGAGTTCCGTAAACTTGTAGAGGAAATCGCTATGCTTATGGGTTACGAGGCTCTTTCTGACCTTGAAACTCAGGAAATTACAATTAAAACTCCGCTTGAGGAGTCTAAACAGCCTGTAATTTCAGGCAAAAAACTCGCTGTTGTGCCAATTCTTAGAGCAGGTCTTGGTATGGTCGGCGGCATTCTCGCTCTCGTTCCGTCTGCAAGAGTAGGTCACATCGGACTTTATCGTGACCCTGTTACCCATGAGCCTCACGAATACTACTGCAAACTCCCTGAGCCGATAGACCAGCGTCAGATCGTTGTTGTTGACCCAATGCTCGCAACAGGCGGTTCGGCAGTCGCAGCAGTAGATTACATTAAAAAGCATGGCGGCCAAAAGATTAAATTTATGTCTATCATAGCAGCTCCAAAGGGTGTAGAAACTCTTATGAAAGCACACCCCGACATTCAGCTTTATGTTGGAGCACTCGATCGTGAGCTTGATGATAACGCATACATTCGTCCGGGCCTTGGCGATGCAGGCGACAGAATCTTTGGTACTAAATAATATTTGAACTAATATTTATAAGGAGTAGCTGTAATCACGGCTACTCCTTTTTTGTGTTTTGAATTGATATTTACAATATTAAATTGCTTATCTGCATTAAATAAATATGATTAAATGCTAAATAGTTTAAAATCTTGCAATGAATTATAAAAATCTGTTGATTTTAATAAAACTATATGCTACAATAATAGCACAAGATACACAAATAACAATGCAATATCGCACAACTGCGTTTGCATATGCAAGCAAGGAGGCATTTATGAGTAACACAGTAAAAAAATCTAACATCAAAAAAATTTTAGTCCGAATCATTTCAATTATTCTCATACTTATTATTCTGCTTGGCGGAGTATTTACTGCTATTTATTTTACGAGATTTCAAACAATATCTACAATAAGAAAGGTTACAGACTATGATGATTTCAATGTTTATAAAATGAATGTAAAATATGATTATAACCTTGATAACATCATTGAAAAGGGCATTACCGATGACCAAAGTTTTGTAAATGCTATTGTCGGGGAATCCTTGCCGCTTCTGCCTATCAGCATAAAAGCGCCCAAGTTTGCGTGCAGTGCATTTACAATGACTGCGAGCAACGGCGATGTACTTATGGGTCGCAACTATGATTTTAAAAATGATTCCTCGGCTTTGCTTGTGTATTGTTCGCCAAAGGGCGGCTACAAGTCTGTTGCAACAGCTGCACTCGATAATATTAAGGCTAATGTTGCCGACAAGAATATAAAATCAAAGCTCACTTGCCTTACAGCGCCGTTTATCTGTCTTGACGGAATGAACGAAAAAGGCGTTTCTATTGCAGTTCTTACCCTTGACAGTGACCCTACTCGTCAGAATACAGGCAAGCAAACCATCGGCACAACTCTTGCAATCCGACTTGTGCTTGACAAAGCCGCATCTACGCAAGAGGCGGTTGATTTGCTCGGCGAATACGATATGTTCGCAACAAGCGGCAGAGATTATCATTTTTATATTACAGATTCAAGCGGTGACGGCAGGGTAGTAGAGTACGATTGCAACAGCGCCGACAGAAAACTAACCGATACACCAATACGCACAATAACTAATTTCTACGGAATGTATATTGATAAAGTTCAGCCAAACCAAAAGAACGGCATTTACGGTCATGGCAAGGAGCGTTATGACAAAATTGAGGCTGTTTTTGAAGAGGAAAAAACCAACTACACAACAGATTCCGCATGGAAAGCCTTAAAAGCAGCAGCGCAGCTCCCAAATCCCGAAGATGTCACAAGCAACACACAGTGGTCAATAGTGTATAACGATACAACCCTGACCGCCGACATAGTCCTCCGCCGTAATTGGGAAGATGTCTATTCCTATGACTTGAATTACTAAATCAGATATTATAAATTTAAAAATTCCCCTCATATGTCATTTAGCATATGAGGGGGGGATAAACTTAAAAGGGTATCAGTACTTTTATGTACTAATACCTCTTTGTGGTGCAGGTAACATACTTTTGTTTTAGAAAAAACTTTTTACCTCGCCTATTGCGGCTTGTTCATAGTCAAAGTATCATCAACGCTCTCACAAAAAACAGGCTTGGTATTTTCATACAGAACCGTACCGCAAGAAAAGCAAGCGAGAATTAGCGCTTGATGAAATCCGTGATATGTTCGGTTCTGAAAAATATAGTCACAACGAATACAAAAATCCTGTACTGCACAGCTAAAAAAAGAGGGAACAGCCGAAAAGTTGTTCCCTCAAATTAAAATTAACTTTTAAAATTTATTTAACGGCAGAATAGATTTACATAAATTTTGAAAGTTATTTTAAAATAATATTGAATTTTCACATATTGTATGCTAAAATAAAAATGCCAAACAAATTTAATTATAATGCTTACACAAGTGTGTATTTTTATTTCGGTAAAAATGCAGGCTCTATTTCAGCATACTTGTAGTAAGCGTTGAATTTGTTTGGCGACAAAAGGGCTATGTGTTTTTCGAGGTGCGTAGCTTGTTCTATGCACCTTTTTTATTAGAAAAACGGTGATGTTTTAAATTTTTTCAAAGTTTTTAAATTTTTTTAAAAATTTTCAAAAAATTTCTCGAAAAAATGAACTTTTTTGACATTTAAAGTGTCTAATATACAGAGCTTACAGCATAAGCCCTTTGTCGCCTAATATGTTAAAAAAGAGGAAATGAAATTTTATGAAAACTAAAAAACGAAAATGTCTTGTAATGCTGATTGCAATGTTAGTGCCAATGACAAGCGTTACATTAAGTGGTTGTAACGGAAAGAATGAAGTTTCAAACGCTACACCCGACCAAGCAACTACGCAAATTACTACACAGCAAATAACTACACAGGAACAAACAAAACCAACGGTTGCAGAAACTACACAAGCTCCTAAGCCAGATTATCACGAAGCCTATCAAGCGTATAAAACCGTTTTGAAACAAAATGCCTTTGAAATCAGAGCGTATGATTATCAGAACAAAACAGATGAGTCAAAGCAAATTGTTTTTGAGGATATAATGGGAGATGATACGCCTGAACTGATATTTGTTAAGTCTGTTGAAGATACATACAACGATTACACATATGTAACGCTAAATATATATACTTATTCTGACGGAGAATGTAAAGAGATTTCTTTTAAAGATAAGGACGAATACCAGTTACAAACATCACTTCAACGAACATATGACCCGTACATTTTATTTAAATCATCTGACGGTAAAGACTTATACTTGTTTACACAACGAAGATTGACAAATAATGTTTGTAAAATTTTCAAATTTACAACAGATAATTGTGAAGAAAATGAGGTTGATTTTAAGCTTACTATGGATCAGCTTAAAAGTGAAATTCCTAATTTAAGCAATTCAGGCAACCTGTTTGATGAAGAAGTCGGTTACGATAAATGTGATAAGTATAAATACGATATTCTTGATAATATGGGTTCTTTGCTGTTATACAGTGATTATCTGGATAGTGATTACGGCAATTATTACAGCCCTGAGAAATGCAAAGGTATGTCATATTCAGAAGCAATGTCTTTTTTAGCTAAGTATGACAGCGACTCCCAAAACAACGCAGATTACAGTCCGATAGCAGGATTTTACAGGGTTATTAAAAACGGTATGGTTAGCAGTACGGTTGAAATAGCTGATGACGGTACATTTAAATGTGAAGTAAAAGGCTTTTCGGCAGATAAATATTATGAGTCTGTATGCAGTGGTGTTATTACAAATCTTAAAAAGATAAGTGATAATAAGTATACCTTTAATTGCAGTGATACTGTTATTGATGATGAGCCTGAAACAAGATATATAAACGGCAAAGAGTGGACGATAGAACGCTGTGATAATGATTTTGACACAACCGACGAATTAACTCTTTACACTGAAGGTACTTATCCTACTGATATGAGAGAAAAAGATTATCAAAATTATAAATTTTGGAACAGAGACAATTCAGAAAATCCCATACCGAATAAAATGATATTTCTTGATAACGGTTCAATTTATGATTTGAGCAGTAAAAATTGATTTTTTAAAAATTTTCAAAAAATTTCTCGAAAAAATGAACCTTTTTGCGTTTTGGATTGTCTAATATATAGGAACGCAAAAAATCATAAAAAGGAGGAAATATTATGAAAACAATCAAAGAGCTTGTATTGAGTGCTAAAAACGGCAATAAAAAAGCATTTGATAAGCTGTATGAGCTTACACATAATGATGTGTGGTACAACTGCCTTTCTTTGCTCAAAGACGAAGAAAACGCAAAAGACATAATGCAGGAAACCTACATTACAGCTTTTTTGAAGCTTGACACACTCAATGATGAACAAAAGTTTTGCGGTTGGATTATATCAATAGCTGTAAATAAATGCAAAAACAAATTGAAAGGAAAGGTGGAATATCGGATAGATGATGAAGTTCTGATTACAGAAGCAGAAACAGATGAATTAATGCTACCCGATGAGTACATAACCAAAACCGAAAAAAGAAAAGTACTGTTACAGATTATGGAAGACACACTTTCATTCAATCAGTATCAGACTGTTTTAATGTTTTATTTTGATGAAATGTCAATTTCTGAAATTGCACAGGGACTTGAAATTTCAGAGGGAACGGTAAAATCTCGCCTTAACTCTTCAAGAGCAAAGATGAAAACCGCAATTGAAGATTACGAAAAAAAGAGCGGTGACAAGCTTCACGGCGTTGTTGTTGTACCTTTCTTTACAACTATTTTCAAGGAAGAAGCAAAGAGCCTTGCAGTACCGAACATTACAATCAAGCTCCCGAACGGACAGACACTTGCGACCTCTGCAACAAAAGGCTTTGCGACAGGTGCAAAGTCAACAGTATCATCTATCATAAAGGCAACAGCAACTGCAACAGTAAAAACAAAGGTAATCGCAGTTGTCTGCGGTGCTGCAATACTTGCAGGCACATCAGCAGTCGGCATAAGCATTCTTGCAGGCTGTAACGCTGAGAAAGAACCGACAGAACCGTCAATAATATCTTCAACTGTACAGACTTCAACTGTATCATCTGAGGTTAGCAAGGCTATTGAGGATAACGGTCTAAAAATTGATAAAGAAGGCAACATTACTGACAAAGACGGTAAAAAAGTTGAAGTAAAAGACGGCAAGGTAGAAGTTAAGACCGACGATGGTAAGACAGTAACTGTTAAGGCAGATGAAGTAAAGTCAACAGTATCTAACAACAATAACAGCAACAAGGGTAACACCGAAAAGAAGGAAGAAACCTCAAAAACCAACACATCATCATCTAAGACAGATACAAAGAAGGACGAGCCGAAGGAAACCACATCAAAATCAGATGGAAATTCTGAAAACTCTAACGATGGAAAGACTTGGCACGACGCAGTGTACAAGTACTATAAACACCACGACGCTGTAACAGTATATCACGATGCTGTTACAAAACATCACGATGCAGAGTGGGTTGTAACAGGTACTCGTGAGGAACCAGTATATGAATGGGTAAGCTATGATGTATGCAATGACTGTGGTATGAAAATGACAGATGCTAACGAAGAAGAGCATCTTCTTTGGGAAGCAAGAGAAAATGGTGGCACAGGCTCTTACCATTATGAGAAGGAATATGTAAAAACGGGAACCAAGACGGTAGAAGACGGTCATTGGGAAAAAGCTTACGACGAAGTCATTACTCCAGCTTGGACCGAGACAATCACTCCAGCTTATGATGAGGAAGTATCTTCAACAGATAAGTGGGATAGAAAAGAACTTGTTAGACCAGCTGGTCGGTATTAATAGGCAATAACTACTTTAATCATAGTTTAACATTTCAAGGGGAGAGGACTCAATATCGAGTCCTCTTTTCTTTTGTATGGTAAAATATAATAAAATAATAGGAAAGGTTATAGAGTATATGGATATTGATGTACTATTATTTAACTGTTTAATAGTAGTAGGTTTATTGATTGTACTTTATTTATATGTGGTACACTTTTGATTAGAGAAGTTAGTTGTATCTTTAGGAAGCAATCATATTTAAAATAGAAAGGAAGTATCAAGATGACAATATACAGTTTTGTAGGTGATGAGGGTTTAAAGAATATTTTTTACCTACCACCGGACTGTTTTCTTAACGCTCGTCTTCTAGTCCTGAAAGAAAATCAACAAAATTTAAGAGGTATTAATACTTATGTGTACTAATACCTCTTTGTGGTGCAGGTAACACACTTTTGTTTTAGAAAAAACTTTTTACCTCGCCTATTGCGGCTTGTTGATAGTCAAAGTATCATCAACGCTCTCGCTAAAAACAGTCCACCGGACTGTTTTCTTAACGCTCGTCTTCAAGTCCTGAAAGAAAATCAACAAAATTTAAGAGGTATTAATACTTATGTGTACTAATACCTCTTTGTGGTGCAGGTAACAGGACTTGAACCTGCATGAAATTGCTTTCATATGGACCTGAACCATACGCGTCTGCCAATTCCGCCATACCTGCTTATTTATTAATTTTGTTCTTGCGACAGGTTAGTCTGCCTGCATATAAAATAAATTAATAACATTATGATTATAACAAATATTAGCGGAATTGTCAATTAATTAATAAATATTTTTTGCTGATACCTGCTCACTCTAAATTTATTTAATGATAAAGGCTGAGTCCGATTTATATTATTATTTTTTCTCTCCAAACCTCTTAGACGGGCGGTATAGCATAAGTGCTATGAATATCAGCACTGCTGTTGTGGAAAGGCTGACGGGGTAGGCGGTCATTATTGCAGCAAAGGTTCGGTTTGCAGGGAATACAGTGTTTATCCACACTATTCGCACCACGCACACACCTATGGTAGTGAGTATTGCCGGCACAAGTGAAAATCCGAATCCTCGCAAATATCCCGACATTACTTCATACAGCATTGAGAATATGTAAGCTATAAAAATAATTACAAGTCTTGTATAGCCTATTTCTATTACTTCGGGGTTGTTGTTGAATATTGAAAGCAAAAATTTTCCTGTTATAAGCACTATAAAAATTGCCGTTCCCGATGCGATTGCGTCCTCAATAAGGCAGAGGAAAAGCGTTTTCTTGCAGCGGTCAATCTTATTTGCACCAAAGTTTTGTCCTACAAAGGTTGTGCAAGCCTGACTAAACGAGTTCATCACATTGTAAGCGATAATCTCTATATTGAATGCCGCACTTGAGGCAGCTATTACGGTAGTACCAAGGCTGTTTATCGCACCCTGAATTACAATATTCGCAACGGCAAACACTGCACTCTGTATTCCTGCCGGAAGTCCTATCTGCATAATTTTCGCAAAGACTTTTCCGTCAATTCTTAATTTTTTAAATTCTACTTTTATGTATTTATCACTTTTTACAAGTTTTACATACAAAATACCTGCGCTCACAACATTGGCTATAACCGTTGCGGTTGCTACTCCGTTCACCGACATTTTAAGTACGATTACGAAGAAGAGATTAAGCAGTACATTCAAAATTCCCGACAGCGTAAGCGCAATCAGCGGCATTTTTGTTTCGCCTATACTTCTGAATATTGCCGCCTCAAAGTTATACAGCAGTATTACGGGCATTCCGAGAAAATATATACGAAGATACAGCAGAGCGAGCTCAAGCACATCATTTGGCACATTAAGCGCCGTAAGAAGTGGCTCGGCTATTATTTCGCCGATAACCGCCACCAATACACCTCCGATTACCGACACTACCATAGAAGTGTGCACGGCTTTTTGCACCGTCTGTTTGTCATCTCGTCCTATGGCGTTTGCTATTACTACATTTGCGCCAAGCGCTATGCCTATAAATAAATTAAGTATCAGTCCTATGATAGGACTGTTTGCGCCGACTGCCGCTACCGCTGCGGTTTTGTCGGTTTGTGCAAAGTTGCCTACTATTGCTATATCCGAGGCATTAAAAAGCTGTTCAAGTATTCCCGTTGCCGCAATGGGCAGGGCAAAAACAGGCAGCTTGTTCCAAATGCTGCCGTTAAGCATATCGAGCTTTTGCTTTTTCCGTTCCTTTTCCATTAAATCCACCTTTTTGTTTCACATAAATTCATACTATATAGATTATATTCCTAATTTTTACAATTTTCAACTGTTAAATGGTTGCATATAGACATAAGGTTTATTATAATATAAGGAAAGAAAAATTATGAAATGAAAAAATGAAATGAATATTTGCATTTATAGGGGTGGCATTATTTATGGAAATGGATAAACTAAAGCCAAAACAAAGTGCTTTTATTACAAGGGTTGGCGGTGACGGAGCATTAAGACACCATTTGCTTGATATGGGACTTACACCCGGCACTGAAATTACTTTGCAGAAAATAGCGCCTATGGGCGATCCGATTCAAATTGAAGTGAGAGGCTATGAGCTTACGCTCCGACTTGATGAGGCTAAGAAAATTGAAATTGAAAACATACACGAACGAAAAGTTGTTGCCGACAGCAAACCGCAAAGGCATAAATCTATTCCGCATCCACGAGTAGGCGAGCTTGGCGAGGCCAACGATTACCATATTCACGATGAAAGCAAAGCACTGCCGAAAGACAGCAAACTTACATTTGCGCTTGCAGGAAACCAAAACTGCGGCAAAACCACTTTGTTTAATCAGCTTACGGGCGCTAATCAGCATGTGGGCAATTTTCCGGGTGTTACCGTAGACAGAAAAGACGGCACAATTAAAAATCACCCTGAGGCAACAGTTACCGACTTGCCGGGTATTTACTCATTGTCACCGTATTCGAGCGAAGAAATAGTTACACGAGATTTCTTGATAAAAGATAAGCCGAGCGGAATTATAAATATTGTAGACGCCTCAAACCTTGAGCGAAATCTATGCCTTACTATGCAGCTTATGGAACTTGGTATTCCTATGGTGCTTGCGCTGAATATGATGGACGAGGTGCGAGAAAACGGCGGAAGTATCAGAGTAAACGAGCTTGAGCAAATTCTCGGAATACCTGTTATTCCTATTTCAGCCGTAAAAAATGAGGGTATAGACGAGCTTGTAAGTCACGCACTTCATGTGGCAAGATTTATGGAAAAGCCGGGGCGAATAGATTTTTGCACAGACAGTGTAGATAAAAAAGACCCTGTCGGAGCGGTTCACCGCTGCATACACGCCGTAGTGCATATGATAGAGCCTGAGGCAAAGCAATCGGGACTGCCGCTGCGATTTGCCGCAACAAAGCTGATAGAAAACGATGTGCCTATTGAAAAGCTGCTTAACCTGACCGATGACAAAAAGCAGGCATTTGAGCACATTGTATCCGTAATGGAAGATGAAACGGGACTTGACCGAGAGGCCGCCATTTCAAATATGCGATTCAGCTTTATAGAAAAAATGTGTCAAAAAACAGTTGTCCGTCCGCACGAAAGCAAAGAGCATAAGCGAAGTATGAAAATTGACCGATTGCTTACGGGCAGATATACCGCTATTCCTTGCTTTATTGCAATTATGGCACTTATATTCGTTATGACCTTTAACCTTGTGGGCGCATGGCTCTCTGACCTTATGAGTTTAGGCGTAGATTCTGTTATATCGCTTATAGACAACGCACTCACTGCCGTACAGATTAACCCTGTTGTGCATTCGCTTGTGGTAGACGGCATATGCAACGGTGTGGGCAGTGTAATCAGCTTTTTGCCTACAATCGTAACTCTGTTTTTCTTTTTGTCTATTCTTGAGGATACAGGTTATATGGCAAGGGTTGCCTTTGTAATGGATAAGCTGTTAAGAAAAATAGGACTGTCGGGCAGAAGTTTTGTGCCAATGCTTATAGGCTTTGGCTGTTCTGTTCCTGCAATTATGTCAACACGAACACTCTCAAGCGAAAGAGATAGAAAAATGACAATCCTACTCACTCCGTTTATGAGTTGCAGTGCAAAACTGCCGATTTATTCGCTGATTATAAGCGTATTTTTCCCAAGGCAGTATCAGGCGCTTGTAATGGTGGGACTATACATATTCGGCATTATTTGTGCCATTATTTATGCTTTGATTTTAAAAAGCACAAAGTTCAAGGGCGAGCCTGTTCCGTTTGTAATGGAGCTGCCTAATTACCGACTTCCATCGGCAAAGAGCGTTGTGCATCTCATTTGGGAAAAGGCAAAGGGATTTATAGAAAAGGCATTTACAATTATTTTTGTAGCGTCAATTATAATTTGGTTTTTGCAGACCTTTGACGCAAAATTTAATGTTGCCGAATCACCCGAACAGAGCCTGCTTGCAATGATTGGCAGCTTGGTTGCTCCTATTTTTGCTCCGCTCGGATTTGGCGATTGGCGAGTATCAACAGCTCTCATTACAGGCTTTACAGCAAAAGAAAGCGTTGTGTCTACACTTACTGTACTTATGGGCGGAAATGCCGAGCTTGTAAGTACATTGTTTACTCCTTTTACCGCCGCTGTATTCCTTATATTTACTTTGCTTTACACTCCTTGCGTTGCCGCTATTGCAACCGTAAAGCGAGAAATGGGCGGTACTAAGGCGGCTGTCGCAACTGTTATTATTCAGTGCGCAATCGCATGGTGTGTGGCTTTTCTTATTCACGCAGTCGGTCTTGCCTTTGGCTTGGCTTAACGGAGGGCGAATATGGATATACCGAGTATTATAATTTTAGTAATTGTAGCTCTTTTGGTTATTCTCGCCGTAAGAAAAGCTAAAAAGGATAAGATGATTTCAAAGTGTGGCGGTAATTGCTCAGCCTGCACGCTAAAATGCAATAAAAAATAATTTAAGCAAGGCGGTTTAATTTCCGCCTTGCTTTTTTGTGATTACCAAATGGCATAGCAAGCAATTTGAAATAGGCATTAGACATTTGTAAAACAAAGGAGTATAATATAAATACAGTTTAAATACAAGCTGAATTTCTTTGAAAGGTTGATTATAATGAAAAAGTTAATAGCATATTTTTCGCCAAGCGGTAACACTAAGGCAATGGCAGAAAAACTTGCAAAGGCAACAGGCGCAGACTTGTTTGAAATCAAGCCGCAGACGCCTTACACAAGAGCCGACCTCGACTGGACAAACAAAAACAGCCGTTCTTCGGTTGAAATGAACGATAAAAGCTATCGTCCGCAGATTGCTCAGCTTCCTAACAGTCTTGCTAATTACGATACAATTTTTATCGGTTTCCCAATCTGGTGGTATGTTGCTCCAACAATTATCAACACATTTGTAGAAAATGTTGACTTAGACGGTAAAAAGGTTATTCCGTTTGCAACTTCCGGCGGCAGCGGAATGGGTAAGACTTTGGCAAATCTAAAGCCAAGCTGCCCGGGCGCAAATTGGGTTGAGGGTAAAGTAATCAACGGTATGAGCGAAAAAGCCCTTGCCGATTGGGCAGAAAAGCTCTAAGGAGATACTATGCAGGCACTCGACAGCCTTGTTAAGTCGGGCAAGGTTCGTGCTTTGGGTGCGTCTGCCATGTACGGATACCAATTCTACAATATGCAGATGTGCGCTAAGGACAACGGATTTACTCCTTTTGTATCAATGCAAAATCATTACAGCCTGTTATATAGGGAAGACGAGCGAGAGCTTATTCCTATTTGTGACCAAATTAATGTTGCACGCACTCCGTACAGTCCGCTTGCGGCAGGCAGATTATGCCGTACTCAGTGGCATACCGATACAAAGCGCAGTATTACCGACACAACGGCGGCAGGCAAATGTGATTCTACCGAAAGCGCAGATTATAAAATAGTTCTGCGAGTAAATGAGCTTACCGAAAAATACGGCAAATATTCCGAAAGATGTAGACAAGGGATGGTTTATGTTTTTTGTAACCATTTTAAATCATATGTATTGGGTACTCGGCGGAGTTTTCGGCTCGCTTATCACAATAAAACTTGAGGGACTTGGCTTTGTCACTATAATATGATAACTGCGTAAGCAATAGTGATTGTTTATCATTGAGCTTTGATAAATCAGACATTCTTAATCTCCTTTACAAGTTCATCAGATGAAGTGATACCAAAATTTTCAACTTTCAAATAAGATTTAACGCAGTTATAAGACGACCAATCGTCATTATAAGTTCCTATTATGCATTTTAAAGTTTTGTCAATATCAGCAGTATCTCCAACTGTCTGTATAACTTCTAAATTAATGTGTTCCGGTGAATACGAGCATATTAAGTTATATATCTCAAAAATCAAATCTTTTATTTCGGTGATTTTCTTGTCTGTTTTGAAAATAATTGCTGCGTCAAAAATCTTATTGCTTTTCAGTAAATCATCGGCATCAGTATTAACAGCGTAATCATAGCTTAAAGATTTATCGCCATAAATTAAAATACCGGTATATACATCAATGTTATAACTTGATGTATTAAATTTACTTTTTATAAAATCAACTACTCTATCACTAATAATCGCCCTGCTGTAATCATCGTATATTTTATCACTGTTCTTTCTATTGGCACTGTTATACACATAAAAATCAATTTTTCCGTCCGTAAGTCTTAAAATATTTCTGTAAGTTTCATCTTTTGCAAATGTAAAGTCCACTACATCAAAATTCATATTATATTTATTTTCAGCATAACTTTTCATTTCTTCAAGTTTAGCTTGCCTTTCGGAAAAGTTTAAATTCATACACCCGCACACTCCGGTCATCAATAAAATTGCAGTTAATAAAAGGCATATCAGCTTTGTTTTTTTCATATCTGCCTCCGAGAATATTTTTATCTCTTGTAAATCTAAAGTATTTTATCATTTTAAAAGACAAAAGTCAACAAAGCAAAATTAAGTATCAACAATTACATAGATTATAGTTTTACAAAAATAAACAATTATTAAACATTATACTTGACAAGATATATTGAATTTTTGTATAATGGCAACAGTTTGTTTTAGGAGAGTTTCTATGGAAAGAGAAAGTTTTAAGTCACGGCTGGGATTTATTCTCGTAAGTGCAGGCTGCGCAATCGGCATCGGCAATGTTTGGAGATTTCCTTATGTTGCAGGTGAAAACGGCGGCGGTCTTTTTGTTTTGCTCTATCTTATTTTTCTCGTTCTTATGGGTATTCCCGTATTGACAATGGAGCTTGCAGTGGGCAGAGCAAGCCGAAAAAGCGCCGTACTCGGCTACAAAAAACTTGAAAAGCCAAAAAGCAAATGGCATATTCACGGTTGGTTCTGTATGCTTGGCTGTTATCTGCTGATGATGTACTACACAACCGTTTCAGGGTGGATGACAAGCTATTTTTACAAATTTGCAACAGGCACTTTTGAAAGCGGAATGACCTCTGAGCAAGTCAGCGGTGTATTCTCTCAGTTGCAGTCAAACCCGATTGAAATGGTTATATGGATGGCTATTATTACCATACTCGGCTTTTTGGTGTGCAGCAGAGGTATTCAAAAGGGAATAGAAAAGGTGAGCAAGGTTATGATGATTGCTTTGCTTGTGCTCATTCTCGCACTTGCCGTAAACAGCATTTTGCTTAGCGGTGCAGGCGAGGGACTTAAGTTTTATCTTGTTCCCGATTTTGAAAAAGTATCCGAAATAGGTATCGGCAACATTGTTTCCGCCGCTATGAATCAGAGTTTCTTTACTTTGAGCCTCGGCATTGCGGCTATGGAAATTTTCGGAAGTTATATGTCAAAGGACAATACTCTTCCGGGCGAGTCCGTGAAAATCTGTGCACTCGATACTTTTGTGGCAATTATGGCGGGACTTATTATTTTTCCTGCGTGTTTCTCTTACGGAGTTGAGCCTGACCAAGGCCCTGCACTCATATTTATTACTCTGCCGAATGTCTTTGTAAATATGGCGGGCGGTAGAATTTGGGGCACGCTGTTCTTCCTCTTTATGACATTTGCCTGTTTCTCAACAATCATTGCCGTGTTTGAAAATATTATTTCGTTCTGCATTGATATGTTCAAAATCAGCCGCACAAAATCAGTGATTATCAACGCCGTTATAATTCTGATTGCAAGCCTGCCTTGCGTTTTCGGATTTAACATTTGGAGCGGTTTTGAATTGTTCGGACAGAATGTTCTCGGTATTGAGGACTTCCTCGTAAGCAACATTCTGTTGCCTGTAGGTTCACTTATTTACCTGTTGTTCTGCGTTACAAAATTCGGTTGGGGATTTGACAATTACCTTACTGAATGTAATACAGGCAAGGGTATGAAATTTTCAAGATTTTTAAAGCCTTATTTCCAATTTGTACTTCCTGTACTTGTACTAATTGTACTTGTGCAAGGATTTATTGAATGACAACTACTTTTATAGTCCTTTCTTAAAAATCCCCATACTGCATTGTTGGTATGGGGATTTGTCCTCTTTAAAAAGCATAACACATCCCATACCGCTAAAATGCAGTATGGGATGTGCTGTTTATAATGCTGTTTAATTTTAAAAATCATCATCAATGTCATCAAAATCATCATCAAAAGCGCTGTCTTTGTCGTCCTCGTCATTGTCGAATGCACCCATCATATTGAGAGCTATAAACTGCTCACCAACATCTGTTTTGCTGTCGCCGTTAAAGTCGAAAAAGCCGCCGAATAAATCATCAAAAAAGCCCATAAAATCATTCCTTTACATTAAATAATATTGTTATTTGCTTTCTTATTGTTGTAATTATTTATCTTTGTTAAAATAAATTGCACTAATTAGCACAATTTTTCTGGTTTACGCCGTATAGTCGAGGTGATATTATGAAAAATATAAAAAACTTTTTCACTTTACCAAACGAGGTGTTTTGCCTTATGCTTACTCCGTCAGAGCTGTCTGTACTCAGCTATCTTGTGCGTTGCAGTGACGATACGGGAGTGTGTTTTCCGTCGGTACACACCATTGCAACCGCCTGCTCAATGTCTGACAATACGGTAAGAAAAAGCATACGAAAACTTGAGGACAGAGAAATTATAACAAAATCGGGTGGTTTTCGTGCAAGCAAATTCGGAAAGGCGCAGAATACTTCGTTTATTTATGAACTGAATCCAAACCTTTACAGCGAAGGCTTTGCAAGAGAAAACCTTGTAGATTACTTTACAAAGAGGAACGCTCAGCCTTAAAAAATAATGAAGTAAAGTGCTTAAAATATTGAGTAACACCGATTAATTTTTTGCACCGCTCTGCTTCATTTTCTGAACCCTAATAAAACTAAATAAACAAGAATAATTTAAAAATACTAATTGAACACTCCTGAGCGGCAGCCGTTTGCGAGTGAATTTTGAATTGTTAAGAATTGCTTATACAAGAAAATATTTTTCTTTATAAAAATCTCTAATTTTAAAAAAAGCGAAATAAATTTGTGTTTATTTATACTTGAATATTAGCACAACGCAGGAAATTTTGCAAAATATTTTACAAAGATAATTATTGTATTTTGCTATGATTTTTTAATAAAAGCAAATTATCAGGTAAATTGTCAATTTAGCTAAAAAGGTTAAAAATTATTCAAATACCCTGTGTACAATGAAATCAGATGTTCATTTATTGTCAATTTATATGCAGTAGTTAATTATTTCACAATGTTTGCTTGCATTGGCATAAATAAAATGCTATTATTAAGTTAAGGTATTTAGAAAGGACGAAAATTATGAACAATTCTAAGACAGTTAAAAAGAGCGTTGCGGTTATTATAGCAGTTGTTATTGCTGTTGTAATGGCAGCCACATCGGTAATTTGCGTTGCTCTCACATCAAACCAAAGCACAGGCAACACAAGATATTTAAAAGACGCAAAAAGCGTTGTTACTGAGTTTGTAAACAATGAAGCATATAACGAGTACGCTTATTCAGACGGACTTTTTGCAAAGGCAAACATCGTATCTGAATGCGTAAACGAGCTTACTACTCCTGAGGCAGGGGAAACAATTTCCAAAAGCCTCGGTCTTAACAATTTTATCGTAACAGATCCTGACGGCAACATCATCAATGCAACCGAGCAGGAAAAGGTTGGCAAGAGCATTTATGACTTTGACAACACAAAGGATTTTAAAACAGTTTTAAAGGGCATTACCTACAAAACAACTTCAGAGCCTAAAGCCGTAGAGGGCGAGAGCGGTGTTTACAATGTAATGGCTTGCGTAACCCGTTCGGTTGGCGGCATCGTAATTATTGATATTGACACAGACACATATACAGCTGTTACTGGAGAAAAACTTGCAGACGAGTGTAAGGGTGAAACTATCATTGCCAAGGACAGTAAAATTGTGAGTTCAAGTTTTGACCTTGGCGGTGCTAATGAGCTTTCAAGCCTCGGCGTTACGGATTCAATGCTTAAAGCAAAGGACTTTACACTTACAGTAAACGATAACAAATATACACTCAGCGCTGAAAATGTTGAGGGCTACACTGTAATCAGCGGTACTGTAAAAGAGGACAGCGGATTTAACTACATTTACGGCGCAGTTGTTCCTGCCATTGCATTTGCTGTAATGATTGTACTTGCAGTTGTAGTTTTTTCAGCCGTTTCAAAGGTTAAAGAAGAAATTAAGTAAGTTATTTCAATAAAATACACGGTAAAAAAGCGAGTGGAAGTTTAATGCTTTTACTCGCTTTTTGCTTAAATTGCATAAATGGAAAGTATTTGTGGGCTTTGCCCACACCCACGACCTTTGAAAAGGTCTACCAAATTTTTATAATTGCTTTTCCAATTTATTCCGCTAAATCATAATTTACTAATGCTAAAATTCAGAGCAGAACGCAAAAAGCAAAAAAATAAAAACCACTGCAAAAATGCAGCAGTCTTTAAAAAATATGACTGTATCTGTAAGCCGGGTTCTGTCGTGAACAGCTATCTATCTTGGCAGCCCGTTGCCGGAACTGCTCAATGCCACCTCCTAAGGACACGCCGAGCAAGCGTATAATGTCCTACCACGGTGTTGCTTCAAATAGGGTTTACACGGCAGATAACTCTCGCTATCTCCGGTGAGCTCTTACCTCACCTTTCCATCCTTACCACAAAAGTGGCGGTAATTTTCTGTTGCACTATCCCTGGAGTCGCCTCCGGCGGCCGTTAGCCGTTATTTTTGCTCTATGAAGCCCGGACTTTCCTCGCAAAACGCCTTTCGGCAATTTCCCGCAGCTGTTCAATACACTCATATCTATAATACTATATGATTTTTTGCAAAATGTCAACTTAAATTTTCATAAAATAGCTTGATATATCCGCTTTTTCAGTTTATAATAAATAAAGATTTGTAACAAAGGAGAGTTTATAATGGACATCAGACAGAAATCACTCGAAAAGCATTACGAGTGGAACGGTAAAATCGAGGTAGTTTCACGAGTTCCTATTACTAATGCTGAGGATTTATCTCTTGCATATACACCGGGCGTTGCCGAGCCTTGCCTTGAAATTCAGAAAGACTACAACAAGTCTTTTGAGCTTACAAGAAGAAACAATCTCGTTGCAGTAGTAACAGATGGTACAGCTGTTTTAGGTCTTGGCGACATCGGCCCTGAGGCAGGTATGCCTGTTATGGAGGGCAAATGCGCACTCTTTAAAGAGTTTGGCGATGTAGACGCTTTTCCTATTTGCGTAAGAAGTAAAGATGTTGACGAAATCGTAAATGCAATTTACCTTATCAGCGGTTCTTTCGGCGGTATCAACCTTGAGGACATTGCAGCACCTCGCTGTTTTGAAATTGAAAGAAAGCTCAAAGAAAAGTGCGATATTCCGATTTTCCACGATGACCAGCACGGTACAGCAGTTATCGTTGCCGCAGGTCTTATCAATGCTTTAAAGCTCGTTGGCAAAAAGTTTGAGGATATTAAGGTGGTTATGAACGGCGCAGGCGCAGCAGGCATTGCCATTGCCAAGCACCTTTTAAATATGGGCGTTAAGAACATTATACTTTGCGACAGTAAGGGTATCATCTGCAAGGGTGACGAAAGACTTAATGCCGTTAAGCGTGAAATGGCAGAGATTACAAACCTTGAGCATATGACAGGCTCACTTGCTGACGCTATGAAAGGCGCAGATGTATTTCTCGGTATCTCTGCCGCAGGCTGCGTAAGCGAAGAAATGGTTGCATCTATGGCTAAAGACCCAATCCTCTTTGCTATGGCTAACCCGACCCCTGAGATTATGCCTGACCTTGCCAAGAAAGCAGGCGCTGCCGTTGTAGGTACAGGCAGAAGTGACTTCCCAAATCAGATTAACAATGTACTCGCTTTCCCCGGCATTTTCAGAGGTGCTCTCGACTGCCGTGCAAGCGACATTAACGAAGAAATGAAAGTTGCCGCATCATTTGCTATTGCTTCCCTCGTAAGCGACAGTGAACTTAATGCAGACTACATTCTTCCTGAGGCTTTTGATAAGAGAATCGGCAAGACTGTTGCTGAGGCTGTTAAGAAAGCAGCTATCGAAACAGGCGTTGCAAGAATCTGATATTTTTAAATATTTTATAATTTTACGGGGCTGTCGCAAGACAGTCCCTTTTGTATTTGAATTTTTTGTAATTATATAGTATAATAAGAGTATTAATACAAAAAGTTGGTGCATAGCTTGATAATTCATGATATTTCAAGAGATACTCTCACCTGCAAGGTGTTTGACGGAGATCCGAAAACCGAGGTAACAAAAGTTAAAAGCATTAAAAACGGCGATGACTATAATTTGTCTGCCATAAGTATCAGCACCCACACAGGCACTCATATTGACGCACCGCTGCATTTTTCTGATGATGGCAGTCCTATATCAAAAATGCGTTTAAACACCTTTACGGGCAAATGTACGGTGGTTTCCGTAAGCGGTATTCTTACAGGCGAGGATATGGATAAAATTCTTGCACACAGCCGCAAAAAGCTGCTTTTGCACGGCAACGGCAAAGCCTTTGTAACCGCCTTTGCCGCAAGGGTTCTTGCCGACAGCGATGTGGCAATGATTGGCACTGACGCACAGTCAATCGCACCCGAATTTGACGAAAACGAAACACATAAAATTCTTGCCGAGGCAGGCATTGCGATTTTGGAAAACCTTGATTTATCCGATATTTCAGACGGCGACTACGAGCTTTTTGCATTTCCTATAAAGCTCGGCGGTCTTGAGGCTGCGCCTTGTCGTGCGATTTTGTTTGAACAAGAAAGAGGTCTTTAATATGGTAAAAATGGTAGTATTTGATTTGGACGGCACACTTGTAAATTCCCTTGTTGACCTTGGTATTGCCACCAATGAGGGACTTAAAAAGGCAGGACTTCCTGTTCAGCCGATGGAAAATTATAACCACTTTGTGGGCAACGGCAGAGAAATGCTTATAAAGCGTGCAATGGGCGAGAAAAGCGAAGATAAGGCACTTTTTGATACGGTTATGAACGGATTTAACACTTACTACGGTGCTCACAGCAATGACCATACAGCTGAATACAAGGGCTGCACCGAGCTTTTGGAACAGCTCGACAAAAACGGCATTATGACCGCCGTACTCTCAAACAAGCCTGACGAATTTGTGGGCGCTATTCTTTCAAAGGTGTTTCCGAATCATAAATTCACAGAGGCTTGGGGCAACAAAAAGGAATACAAGTGCAAGCCTGACGGCGAGGCTCTGAACGCTATTTTAAGCAAGCACAATGTAAAGCAAAGCGAGTGCATTTATATTGGCGACAGCGATGTAGATGTTTTCACAGCCAACAATGCAGGAGTAAATATGCTCGGTGTAGAGTGGGGATTTCGTGGAAGAAAAGAGCTTATGGACGCAGGCGCACCACAGGTTGCCGCAACCGCCGACGAACTTTTGAATATGATTTTGGCACAGAAATAAGGACGAGCGATGAACAAGGTAAATTATCAGAAAATTCTTGACGGAATAATCTCAAATCTTGAAAAGACAGACACAGTGCCTACCTTGCTTTTGCACGCCTGTTGCGCACCATGCTCGAGCTATTGTCTTGAATATCTGTCACAGTATTTTAAAATTACTGTTTTCTTTTACAATCCCAATATTTCCGAAAAAGAGGAATACGAGCATAGATTAAACGAGGAAAAGCGTTTTATTTCAGAAATGAATTTTAAATATCCCGTAAGCATTATTGAGGGCGAATACACACCTTTGGAGTATTTTTCTGCCGTAAAAGGTCTTGAAAACGAACCAGAGGGAGGGGAAAGGTGCAAAAAATGCTTTGAACTCCGCCTCGAAAAATCAGCCCGTATTGCTCGGGAAATGAATTTTGATTACTTTACAACCACTTTAACAATAAGTCCGCTGAAAAACGCTGGACTTCTTAACAGTATAGGAGAACACTTTGCAGAAATTTATAATGTTAAATGGCTGAGCAGTGATTTCAAGAAAAAAGAGGGATACAAACGCTCTATTGTGCTTTCGGCAGAACACAATTTGTACCGTCAAAACTACTGCGGATGCGTATTCTCTAAGAGAAAAGCAGCGGAAAACGAGTAATTTTGCAAAATTTTGAAAAATTTTCAAAAAAATCTTGACAAACGGCTGAAAAAATGGTATAAAATATATCGTTGCGTAAGTTAATCGGCAATACGGAGAGATGTCCGAGTGGTTTAAGGAGCTAGTCTTGAAAACTAGTGATCCCGCAAGGGACCAAGGGTTCGAATCCCTTTCTCTCCGCCACTTGATTGCCGATTTTCTTATCGCTTTATATAACAGTTAAAATAAATTTATATAAAATTTTAAGATAACTGTTGACAAATGTATCACAAAGTGATATAATAAATATCGTTGAGTTGTGATAACAGCTTATACGGAGAGATGTCCGAGTGGTTTAAGGAGCTAGTCTTGAAAACTAGTGATCCCGCGAGGGACCAAGGGTTCGAATCCCTTTCTCTCCGCCATTTATTTAATTTTTTAAATAATTTTTTGTAGTTTAACTACACGGAGGATTACTCAAGTGGTTAAGAGGCTCCCCTGCTAAGGGAGTAGGTCGCTAACGCGGCGCGAGGGTTCAAATCCCTTGTCCTCCGCCAAATAAGAACCGTAACTATTGTTGCGGTTCTTATTTTTTGTCTTTTGTAGGATTATGTCCACATTTTTACTAATTATCTAAATAAGCGTTATCAGAAAATGCTTGCGGACAAGGGTATCAGGCAAAGTATGTCACGAAAGGGCAACTGTCTTGACAACGCTTGTGCTGAAAACTTTTTCAGTTTATTAAAAACAGAATTGCTGTATCTGCAAGAATTTATGTCAGTTGAGCATTTTATCTCGGAACTTACGGAATATATAGAATGGTACAACAACAAGCGTATCAAGCTTAAGCTTGATGGACTATCTCCTGTAGATTACAGACACAAAGCTGCATAACAAAAGCGACCAAGATCTCTCTTAGTCGCTTTCTTTATGGGGTCATTTCAATATAACTGTCGCTTGTTTTTGTTATAAATCTTATATTAGGCATCTAAGAGATTTTATACAGTTGAACAAAACAAAAGCGGAAACGGAATCGTTACAAAAGCAAAAATAATCAAAGTGATAATTTTTTGTGTTTTAGTAAGCTCTGAATTTCTGAATATAGTGAAACAATCAAAAAACAAACAGATTAACGGTGTAGCAATTAAAATAATACTAAAATTAAAAACATTTTGATTCAAAACGCTTGAAAAATCTGATGAGCTATCAATCAATAGTTGTATAACAATATAAATTACTCCACCAAATAAAGCTAAGAGATAGGCAATTAAGCCATTGCGGTAAAATTTATTTCTAATTTCTTTATCAATTATTTTTTCTTTATATATGATTTTGTCCACACATCTTGCTAATAAAACCTTAATGAAAGTCTGCAAAAACAGAACTGCAAAACAAAAAGGTATTAAATATAAAATTAAGTCCACATACATAAAAATCAACTCTTTTAATTATTTTGTTTCAAATTAATAATGTTTGTCTAAAATTATTATACTGTTTTTTTGTTTGATGTCAATTTTATTTATTTGCAAAAATTCAATAATTAAAATTATTTTGCATTTTATATGCCATATGATATAATAAAGTGTAAGTAATAATTCATACTATTCAATATAATTTCATTTTAGATATTAAAACCGAAATTATATACCGTAAAGTAAAATGTTTTAAAGTAAAATGTTTTATTGATTGCAAATTTGTAAAAAGAAAAATAATTTAATCAACCATAGATTTAATTATAATTTTATAATTGCAGGCTGAAATAAAATTAATATGATAAATATTTTAATTACGCAAATTACATTAGCAAGTTGTAATAATCTTTTATAATAATCACTCAGAAAGGTAGAGGCATTTCAATCCAGCTCTACCCTTGAATTAAGATATAGTCAACTATACAAAATGTAAATTTTGTATAGTTGAGGCGAGGAGTAAATGGCACATGGGAGTTTCTTTTATTGATGACGCACCGCAGATCATCAAGGATTACTTATTTTATATGCAGACGGTCAAAGGCAAATCTCAAAAGACCGTTGATGAATACTACATAGATTTGCGCACATTTTTCAGATTTATAAAGTTACAGCGTGGACTTGTGCCTGAGGATGCGGAATTTGAAAGTATTTCAATAGCCGATGTAGATCTTGAGCTTGTGAAAACCGTTACGCTCAATGACGCATACGAATTTATGAATTATATTCAGCGTGAGCGCAACAATCAAAATGTTACACGAGCTCGCAAATGCTCAAGTCTTAAAGGCTATTTTAATTATCTGACTACTAAAAAATGCGTTTTAAGCACAAATCCCGTCGAACAGCTTGAAGTTCCGAAAAAGAAAAAAGCTTTGCCAAAATATCTTACACTTGAGCAAAGTCTTGAACTGCTAAATGCCGTTGACGGCGATTATAAAGAGCGTGATTATTGCATATTAACCCTGTTTTTAAATTGCGGATTGCGTGTGTCTGAAATGGCATCTTTAAATTATACCGATATTCGTCAGGACAACACCCTGAGGGTTGTTGGCAAAGGCAACAAAGAACGAGTTATTTATCTCAATTCTGCCTGCATATCTGCTATTCAAAACTATATGCGTGTGCGACCTGTTGACGGTGTCAAAGACAAGTATGCACTGTTTATCAGCCGCAACCACCGCAGAATGAGTGTTAAAACCATTCAGGCTATGGTGTATAAATATCTTGAAAAAATCGGACTTAATGCTCAGGGATATTCCTGTCATAAGCTCAGGCACACTGCCGCAACGCTTATGTATCAGTACGGCGGAGTTGACATACGAGTGCTTAAAGATGTACTCGGTCACGAAAACCTTGGCACAACCGAGATTTACACCCACCTAAGCTCCGAGCAGATGAAAAATGCCGCCGAAAAAAATCCGTTATCAAATGTTAAGCCAAAGGCAAACAAGAAAACAGAAAACGGCGAAAATAATTAAATTGTCGATTAATATTATTTTCCTTAATTATTGAAAATAAAATATTATTTTCACCGTTATTTATAGCAATATTATTCCTTTAGACAGTATTTAATCACAAATATTGATAAATGCGTGTACGAACGGCTTTCCTATAATTATAGGAGGATAAATAGCTGCGCTGAAACAATACAAATGAAATTAAAAATCTCCTATACAAATATGTAGCTGTATAGGAGATTTTTAATTTTGTAAGAAATTTAGGCGTTTTTATGAACGAAATGTTAGACATCAGAAAAAAAGAGGACTTTGTGGTCAACCAACCTCAAATGGATAAGTATCTTGAGGTGGTTTCACACTTTCAGCATAAGTAATCAGCTACTGCTCAACATTCACTATTGAGCCACTTATTATTGATGACAGGGTGTGCATTTCCCTTACAGGGCCTGATGTTTATATTGAAAAAGACCGGACGGATTTTTAATTAATATTTGGGAACAGAGTATATTCTCAAACACTTTAACATTAGCAAACAGAATAAAATTTCCACAGTTGGGACTCGGCACTTGGTTTATTGATGACGCAGTAGTGGCATAAGTAAAAAACTGACCTTGTTATACAAAGTCAGTTATATTCTCAATGCACCGCCTATATCTATAAGCGGTGCATTTTCTATTAAATTAATAATTTTTACATTATGAATTATACAAAACCTCTCGATTTCTCGGAAATTCGGGTGTGTTTTTATATCACCGAAAAACGCCAAAGTGTCTTTATCAAGCATTGTGCAAGCGCCGCCGATAAATCCGTAATCGTACCCGTCAAGTCTTATATTTCCACTTTCAATCTTCAGCACATCAACTCCGCTTTTTGTCAGAGCATTATAAATTGTGTTGTCGGCGGTAATTGCGCTGTTTTTGCATATAACAGCCGTAGAGCATCGAGTGTAGCCTTGCTTTACATTAACAATTTCAATGCTGTTTTTCTTGCAATAATTTTTTACGGAAATATCTATAACATCTTCCCTGCCGTATAATTTTCCGCCCAAATACAGGCAATTCAGCGCTACACAATCGGGATATTTGCCTTTAATATTATTCTCACAAAGAATTATATTGTATCCTTTATTCTCAAGGTTTTTTCTTAACGATATACATTCCTGTAATAAAAAAATGTTATTTTCTATCATTAGCAACTGCATATCAATATGCCTTTGCTCCGGAGTATTGAATTTTAAAATTTTATCAGAGGAAATTATATTATATCCGTAACTTTCAATCGCACTGCATAGCTTTGGATATTCGTCCGACATAACAACATAACTCATATGCTGACAGCCTCAAAAGCCTGTCTTATATTTTTTACGCCGACAAGCTCTGCCCCATCACATTTTACAGCTTTTATGTTGTGATACGGCAAAATAATTTTTGTAAATCCAAGCCTTACCGCCTCGTTTACTCTGAGTTGTGCCTGAGAAACCGCTCTGATTTCACCTGCAAGTCCGATTTCGCCAAATACAACAACATTTTCGGCAATCGGTACATCTTTAAGACTGCTGATAAGCGCCATTGCAACCGCAAGGTCAATGGCAGGCTCGTCTATTCTCAAACCGCCGACAATGTTTATGTACGCATCGTTATTAGAAAAATAGTACCCTGCCCTTTTTTCAAGTACGGCAAGCAAAAGTGAAAGTCTGTTGTAGTCAAAGCCTGTTGCCATTCTGCGAGCGTTGCCGTAGCCGCTCTGAGTTGCAAGTCCCTGCACCTCGGCAAGAATTGGTCGAGAACCCTCAATAGTGCAGGTTACACAAGTACCCGACACTCCCTTTGGTCTGCCTGAAAGCAGCATTACAGATGGATTTGGCACTTCTACAAGTCCGGTATCGGTCATTTCAAACACACCGATTTCGTTGGTTGAACCATATCTGTTTTTAACAGCTCGCAAAATTCTGCAAGACATCTGCTTGTCACCCTCAAAATGCAATACGGTATCTACAATATGTTCGAGCACCTTAGGGCCTGCGATTGAACCCTCTTTGTTTACATGACCTACAACAAACATTGGAATATCAAGCGACTTTGCGGTGCGCATAAGGCAGTTTGTCGACTCTCTTACCTGCGTTACACTGCCCGGTGAGGAGCTTAATTCTGTAAGATTCATTGTCTGAATTGAGTCGATCATTACTATATCGGGCTTTTCAGCACGGATTTGTTCGCACACTACTTCTACATCGGTTTCGTTCATTACAAAAAGATTCGGAGAATTTACACCGAGTCGGTTTGCTCTCAGCTTTAGCTGTCTTTGCGATTCCTCGCCCGACACATATAATACTTTCATAGAATTGCCGAGATATTGGCATATTTGCAAAAGTACGGTTGATTTGCCTATACCGGGGTCACCGCCAAGTAAAATAAGACTTCCTTTTACAATTCCGCCGCCAAGCACTCGGTTCAGCTCGCCGCAGCCTGTATCGTAACGGTGTTCGTTTTCGGTAGTGATTTCAGTAATTGAATACGGAGCAGAAACAGCCGAAGTTACCTTTCTTTTTACGGCAGGAGCGGTCTTTACGCTCTCCTTGATTTCTTCCTCCATAGTATTCCACTCGCCGCAGGTAGGACATTTTCCGTACCATTTAGGCGATTCATAACCGCATTGCGAGCATATATATACACTTTTGATTTTTGCCATATTAAACTTCCTTTAATAAACATTCATAAATCCCACAGCTATTGAATAAGCCATTTTTTGCTGATAGGTATTTTCTTGCAGTTTTGCACATTCGCTTTCGTTTGAGATAAAACCGCACTCGCAAATCACAGCAGGCACAGTTGCATTTTTTAAGAGATAAATGCTTTTATCCGCCTTTTTACACTCTCTTTCGTTTTCAGGCTGAAGTAATGTTACCACAGACTGTCTAATGCTTTCGGCGAGGTCTGCACTCTGCGGATTGTTTGGCGAATAGAAAATCTGCGTTCCGCTGTATTTGCTTTCGGTAAATTTATTCTGATGAATACTGATTACAACATTGTCGGTGCTTGAATTAAACATAGAAAGGCGGTTTTTCATATCGGAAACCTTGCGCTGTCTGATATTATCACCCTGAGTATAAACAGATTTATCCTCAGTTCTTACCTGCTCGGTTTTGTAGCCAAACAGTGTGAGCATATCGGATAGCTTTGCGGAAATCTGCAAATTAATATCCTTTTCCACCACATTGCCGTAAACAGCTCCGCCGTCCTCACCACCATGACCTGCGTCAATAATAATCGTGTGCTTACAATCGCCGACATTGCCCTCGCTTGTCATAACATTCAAACGAAAGTATGCGGCAGTTATCAGCCAAACAAATGCCGAAATGAGAACTAAACATATTGAAAAGTAAATAATTTTCTTAATTTTCATAAAGCCATACACCCCATAAAATTTTTATGTAGAATACGGCTTGCTTATAACAATTATATCATAGTAAATTTGAATTTAAAAGCAGAAAAGCAAATTTGTAACTATATACTTTTAGCTGAATACTCTGTTATTAATAAAAAAGCAGGCATAGCGCCCACCTTTCGGCGTTATGCTTAAAATTCGGGTGAAGTAATGAATAAAACAACTCTTAATAAAATTCCGCTGAACTGCGAGGCTTATATAGACAGCATTGAATGTGAAAACGGCATAAAAAACAGAATTAATGATATGGGCATAACAGAGGGTGAAAAAATTATTCCGATTATAAAAAGTCCGTTCGGAGATCCGAGGGCGTATCTGTCAAAAGGCACTGTAATTGCGCTCAGAGAAAGCGACTGCGCCAAAATTACGGTGCATCCTACACAAAGCTACACATAAAATCTAAAGTTGGGAGGCTTTTACTTGCTGACAAGAAACAGCCGTAAAACCGAGGCAAGCGGAAATATGTGCAATAATGCAAGCTATAATGTGGTACTTGCAGGTAACCCGAATGTGGGCAAAAGCACGATTTTCAATGCGCTTACAGGTATGAAACAGCACACAGGCAACTGGACGGGAAAAACCGTTGAATATGCAAAAGGCTGTACGAAAATCAACGACAAAACATTTTCAATCATAGATTTGCCCGGCACATACTCTATGATTTCCTTTTCTCCCGAGGAAGATGTTTCAAGGCAGTTTCTTGTGCGAGATGACATTGACTGCACAGTTATAGTAATAGATTCAAGCGTGCTTGAGCGCAACCTTTCCTTTACCTTGCAGGTGCTTTCTGTTGCCAAAAAGGCGGTTTTGTGCCTTAACCTAAGCGATGAATGTGCCAAAAACGGGTTTATCATTGATGAAGATGAGCTTTCGCTGAACCTCGGCATACCTGTTATCAGCACTAACGCAACAAAGAAAGCTGATATTGAAAAAATCAGAGAAAAAATTTACGATGTATGCACAGAAAAAACAAAGTGCTTTCGAGTTTCTCGGCTTTATGATGGCATAGATATTTCAGACACAGAAAAGCGCAGGCAAAACACAGAAATTTTATCAGCAAGGGCAAAGGAAATTTGCAGCCATTGTGTAAAAAAGTGCGGCGAAAATATAAGTGCAAAAACGAGAAAGCTCGATAAAATACTTACTTCTAAAATTACAGGAATACCGATAATGATACTCCTGCTCGGACTGCTTTTTTGGATAACAGCAGTAGGAGCAAATTATCCGAGCCAACTGCTGAGCTGTATGTTTGAATATATAAAAATCGGTCTTGTATATATCTTTGATTTTTTCAATTCTCCCGATTTTATAAAAGGCTTTTTTATAGACGGCATTTATACTACTCTCAGCTGGGTTGTAGCGGTAATGCTGCCGCCAATGGCGATTTTCTTTCCGCTGTTTGCCTTAATAGAGGACTTTGGCTATTTGCCGAGAATTGCATTTAACCTTGACAAATTCTTTTCTAAATGCGGAGCGCATGGCAAGCAAGGCTTGACTATGGCTATGGGAATTGGCTGTAATGCCTGCGGAGTTACAGGCTGCAGAATTATTGAATCACCAAAAGAACGGCTTATAGCCACTGTAACCAACAACTTTATGCCATGCAACGGCAGATTTCCAATGCTTATTGCGGTAATCACAATATTCTTTTCGGGCAGTGCCTGCGTGCTGTCAGGCTCGGTCGGTGTTGCCCTTATACTCGTTTTGCTTATTCTCTTTGCGGTTGCCGTCACTATGTTTGTTTCAAAAATTCTCTCCACAACACTGCTAAAGGGTGAGCGCTCGGCATTTGCACTGGAACTTCCGCCCTACCGCAAGCCGAGAATTTTAAAAACAATAGCAAGCTCGTTTTTAGACCGCACATTATTCGTGCTGGGCAGAGCGGTTGTGGTGGCTATACCTGCCGGCGCACTCATATGGCTGCTTGCAAATATTTATATTGCTGACCAATCACTGCTTGCATACTGCACAGAATTTTTTGATCCGTTCGGTAAAGCCATCGGACTTGACGGTGTAATAGTAATGGCGTTTTTGCTTGGCTTTCCCGCTAACGAAACCGTTATTCCCATAATAATTATGTCTTACCTTTCAAACGGCACTCTTACGGATTTTGCAAGCTACGAAGAGCTTTTTGCATTGCTCACGCAAAACAGCTGGACTGTTACAACTGCGCTCTGCACTATAATAATGTGTATCTTCCATTTTCCGTGCTCAACCACATGTCTTACCATAAAAAAAGAAACAGGAAGTATCGGTTGGACTATGTTTTCAATTATAATGCCCACAGCCATAGGTGTGGCAATATGCTATCTCATTGCTACAATATCAAACTTTTTCATATAAACAGAAAACCTGCCCTTGCAATATGTAAGGGCAGGTTTTGAGGTTATCAAATGAAAACCAAAATAATAAAAACAAAGGAATTAAAAGGAAAATAAGTATAAAAAGATAAAGATAAATTTATTCTACACGAAATCTGTTATAAATTATAATCAGAAATCAATGTCGAGGTCATAGTAGCAAGCCTTGAGAAGTTTCTCCATTTCTTCCTGACTTGGCTGACGAGGGTTAGAGCCTGTGCAAGCGTCTGCAATAGCGTTTTTAGCTGTTTCAGCGAGCTTATCCATAAACTCTTTTTCGTCAATAATGCTTACATCAGCCTTTACGCCGCCCGGGCCGTAGTTCTTGATAGCCTGCGGAATATCAAGCTGATCATTCATTGAGCGGAGCTCTGCAATAAGTGCATCAACAAGTTCTTCTGTTGTGTCGCCCTTAAGGTCAATGAACTTTGCAATCTGAGCATAACGCTCAGCAGCAGTAGCGTCTTTTGAATTATATTTAATTACCTTAGGAAGGTACATAGCGTTTGCACAGCCATGAATAATGTGACCGCCTGAGAATGCAGCGCCTGTCTTATGAGCCATTGAATGAACAATACCGAGGAGAGCATTTGAGAATGCCATACCTGCAAGACACTGAGCATTGTGCATAGCATCACGAGCAGCCATATCACCGTCATAAGACTTTTTAAGGTCATTGTGAATCATCTTGATTGCGTGGAGTGCAAGTGCGTCTGTATAGTCACAGTTAAGAGTAGATACATATGCCTCAATAGCATGAGTCATTGCGTCCATACCTGTATGAGCTGTAAGCTTTTTAGGCATTGTTTCAGCTAGTGACGGATCTACAATAGCTACATCAGGAGTGATGTTGAAGTCAGCAAGCGGATACTTGATGCCCTTTTCGTAATCTGTAATTACTGAGAAAGCTGTAACCTCTGTTGCTGTACCTGAAGTTGACGGAATAGCACAGAATTTAGCTTTCTGTCTGAGCTTAGGAAAGCTGAACGGAGTAATAAGATCCTCAAATGTAATTTCAGGATACTCATAGAAAGCCCACATAGCCTTTGCAGCGTCAATCGGTGAGCCGCCTCCCATTGCTACAATCCAGTCAGGCTCAAACTCTCTCATAACAGCTGCGCCCTTCATAACTGTGTCAACAGATGGGTCAGGCTCAACGCCCTCAAAGAGCTTAACTTCCATGCCTGCCTCTTTTAAATAGTCAACAGCCTTGTCAAGGAAACCGTTGCGTTTCATTGAGCCGCCGCCAACTACTACAATTGCTTTTTTGCCTTCGAGTGTTTTTAAACTTGAAAGAGCATCTTCACCGTGATAAAGATCTCTCGGTAATGTGAATCTGTACATTATTATGTCCCCCTATCAGGAAATATTAGTCATTTTCCCTTTGACTAAGGCTATTATAACACCTTTTATTTCCAATGTAAAGGGTTTTTAAGTAAAAAGTATGTGAAATTATAGAAAAGTTTTTGTTACTTCACATATTTTATTATATATATTCACAATACTATCACATTACAACCCGTAAATGTTATCCACATCGTTTGCGTATTCCTTTACAAGTTCAAGAAAATGCTTTGAAACAGGGTTTGCCACAGATTTATTCCATGCCATTACATATGAAATACTCGTGTCTGCATCTGTAAGCGGTATACTCGCACAGCTTTTGTCGGATGAAAAATTGAGTAGCGAGCTTGGTACAATCGAAATTCCCATTCCTGCCGCCACAGCCATATACATACTCTTTACATCGTCAAATGTATTTGCAACATTCGGAGCAATGTGAAATGTGCGGTATAAATCCATTATCTCCATATAAAGTATAGGAGTAATATTTTCTGAAAGAAGTACGAGCTTTTTATCCGAAAGGTCGGAAAGCGAAATTTCCTTTCTCCTTGCGAGTTTACTCGTTGAATCGACTATCACAAAAAGCTGTTCGCTATGGGTAACTATCGACTCAACAGATGAGCTTTCGGGCAGCATATCTCTTGGCATAAAGCAAAAGTCATAGTCGCCGCCAAGCACATTGCCGTTACCTGAGCAGTCAAGCGACTTTACATCAACTGTAATGTCGGGATAGCGTTTGCGAAATTCCTTTATACATTTTGTGGGAAAAGAAAAAGAGGTTTGATCGCAGGCAACGGTAATTCTGCCCTTGCCCCCTTCGTGCATTTGCTTAATTATAGAGGTAGCTTTAGCAAGCGTGTCAACAATTTCTATTGCATACGGCAAAAGGGTTTTGCCCTCGTCCGTAAGCAAAACATCTCTATGTGAGCGTATAAAAAGCTGTACGCCAAATTCTTTTTCAAGGTCAATAATATATCGGCTGACGGTGGATTGCGAAACATAGTTGCGCCTTGCCGCCTCAGAAAAATTAAGTGTGCGAGCAACCGAAATAAAACATTTTAACTGACTTATGTCCATAAATAAACACTCCTTTCAAAAGCGGATATTATTTTTGTACTGTAAGTTTTCACTAATTGTACCTTGTTATGCAGGAAGTGAATAAATAAGTCAAAATTGATAAATAATTACATTAAAACTTTAGTTGACCAATTCTTTCCTTTCTGCTATAATTTGAGTATAGCATAATAGTATGCAAAAATCAAATAATAATCAAATACTATAAAACTATAAATAATTATGCGGCAAGGAGCAGTTATGAAAAAAATAGTTATTACAGGTATGGGCGCAGTTACACCTATCGGCATAGGTGTAGATACTTACTGGAAAAATATTACAGCAGGCGTGTCCGGTATAGACACAATCAAAAGTTTTGACGCATCTGAACTTGCGGTTCAGGTTGCGGGCGAAGTAAAGAATTTTAACCCGTCGGATTATATGCCGAAAGACTTAATCAGAAAAACGGATCCGTTTATGCAGTATGCATATATTGCTGCAGAGGAGGCTTTAAAGCAGAGCAACCTTGAAATTGAACCTGAACGCACAGGTATTGTAATGGGTACAGCTATGAACGGCATTGCTACAATTGCGTTCACTCAAGACGCACTTTCGGGCGCTGCACATAAAAAGGTAGGCCCGAGATTTATTCCTAAAATTCTCGGCAACATTGCCGCTGCAAATATCGCAATCGACCACAATATTCAAGGTCCGAGCCTTACCGTAAGCACAGCTTGTTCATCGGGCGGTGATGCAATCAACACAGCTTGTATGTGTATGCAGACAGGCAAAGCCGATGTAATGCTCGCTGTCGGTGCGGAGTCGGTTCTCTGCCCGCTCGTAATTTATTCGCTTGCAAACGCAAAGGCACTTTCACGCAGAAACGACTCCCCCGCTACCGCAAGCAGACCTTTTGATGTTACCCGTGACGGTTTTGTAATCGGAGAGGGCGGCGGTGCGCTTGTTCTCGAAACCGAGGAGCACGCACTTGCAAGAGGCGCAAAGATTTACGGCGAAGTTCTCGGCTGCGGCAACACAGATGACGCTTACCATGTAACAGCTCCGCATCCGGAAGGAAGAGGCGCTATTGCTTGTATGAAACAGGCTATTGCACAGGCAAATATCGACGCATCACAGATAGGTTATGTAAACGCTCACGGCACAGCTACCAATAAGGGCGATACTGTAGAAACCGCATCAATCAAAAGTGTGTTCGGTGACAAACTTCCGTATGTAAGTTCAACTAAGGGCGCTACAGGCCATATGATGGGCGCAGGCGGCATTACAGAAGTTATTACCTGTGTAAAGGCTATTGAAACAGGAGTAATTCCGCCGACAATCAACTTAAATGAAGTTGACCCCGAGTGCAGCGGAATAGACTTTGTCGCTAACACAGCAAAGAAAGCCGAAATAGATTATGCTATGTCGAACGCATTTGGCTTCGGCGGACAGAATTCAAGCATTATTGTAGGCAGATACAAGGGATAATCCCTAATGATATAAAGGAGAAATTTATGCAGTTTACTTATGATACAGATATGTTTGTAAAAACATTTGAAAGCGAATTTACATGGCTTAACGGCTTTATGAGAAATGTTCGCCGTTTTGGCAATAGAACAGCTGTTATTGACCCTGCCCGTAACATAAAGTGGACATATACAGAATTAAACACAGCTGCAAATAAGTTTGCAAATGCCATGAAAGCAGACGGTGTTAAAAAGGGCGATGTTGTATTTATGCAGCTTTTTAACTCTACACAATTTTTGCTTGGATATATATCACCGCAAAAACTCGGCGCTATCGGTAATCCCGCAAACTTTAATCTTTCTCCGGGCGAAACGGCGGAAATCATCGGTCACAACAAGCCTACTGTATATATGTATGACACAGAAATCCTTGATACCGTTGTAAAGGCTCTTGAAATCACTTCTCATACTCCAAAGGTAATTATCGCCGTAAACAACTCCGGTAAAGAAATCGAACTTCCACAGGGACATATTCTTTTTGAGGACTATATAAAAAATGCCTCCGAAGAAAATCAGCCTGTTGATTTTGAGCCGCATATATATGATGAGGTTGTTCGTTTGCAGACTTCGGGCACAACAGGCACACCAAAGGGTGTTCCGCTCAACAATGTAAACGAAGTGCTTTCGGCACACGATGTAATTATGCATTTCCCGCTCAACCCTACTGACATTACAATGAATATGACGCCGTGGTTCCACCGTGGCGGTTTACATTCGGGCGGCCCTACCCCTACTTTGTATGTAGGCGGATGTATTGTAATTCTGCGTAATTTTAACCCTAAGACCTGTCTTGAATATGTAGAGAGCAATAAGATTACTTTTATAACAGGTGTACCGTCAATTCTCACTCTGCTTGCAAGCCGACAGGAAAAGCACCCTAAGAATATTTCTTCTTTAAAGGGTATAATAACTATGGGCAGTCCGCTTGAAAAAGAGGCTTGTATTCGTTTTCAGAATGTGCTTACACCTAATATTTTTAACGGCTACGGCACAACAGAAACATTTTGGAATACATTTTTACGCCCGTATGATTTACCTGAAATGGCAGGTTCTGCAGGTCGTTCATGTACCGATGATGAGGTAAGAATCGTAAATGTTTACGATGAGGGAAAAGCAAATCCAGATGATACTGTTCCTTGTGACGGCAAGACAGAGGGCGAAATAATTATTAAGTGCCCCGGTAAGACAACCTATTGCTATGTAGGCAACGAAAAAGCCTCAAAGGATAAATTTGCCGACGGCTGGATGTACACAGGCGATGTAGGCACTTGGGACGAAAATCAATTTATCACAATTTCGGGCAGAAAAGATGATATGATTATCAGCAAGGGCGAAAATATCTACCCTGCAAGAATCGAAGAGGCTATCAATAAGCACCCTAAAGTTTCGGAATGTATAGTAACGGGTGTGCCTGACAGTGTTCGTGGCGAAAGCGTTGCAGCCTATGTTATTCCCGAGGACGAAAGCCTTACTGCCAAGGAGCTTTTTGAATTTTGCGCAAATTCCCCTGATATTTCAAAGTACCAGGCTCCGAGATATTACCGCTTTGTGACAGAATTGCCACATACGGCGACAGGTAAAAAGCAGCACTTCAAAATAAGACAACAGGCTAAAGAAGATTTGAAAAACGGTTTGCTTATTAAAAAATAAAGGGTGATTTTTTGCAGATAAAACCATATTCAAGAAGAATCAATTACTATGAAACCGATATGATGAGCATAGTCCATCATTCAAATTATATCAGGTTCTTTGAGGAAGCACGATGTGACTTTATGGAGCAGATCGGCTGCGATGTAAGAGCACTTGAGGATAAAGGTGTTTCTATTGCCGTTGTTGACGCATACGCAAAGTACATTGTGCCGTTGAAATTTGACGATAAGGTTTACATCACAACAAAACTTACTAAGATGTCGGCAGCAAAAATGGAATTTGAATACGAAATCAGATTTGCTGATACCGACATTCTCGCAACAGTAGGCAAAACATCACATTGCTGTGTAAACCGCTCAAACAAACCTATGCCTATTAAAAAAGCTGACGCAAACTTGTACGAAACATTGCAAAATTTAATATAAGTTCTTTATTAAAGGTTTGTTGAATTGTTGTTTAGCGTAATGCTTTGTCAAGTAATTATAAAAATTTGCCAAAACACAATTCATTAAAGTACCGACATAAAACAGAACCGATAAAATAAGCAACCCTCTGTAAGTTTTTGCTTACAGAGGGTTTGTTGTTCAGTATGGATTTTAAGTTGGATTTGACTTTATAATTTACTTTTGTCAACAAAGTGGCTGATTAAATCTTTACGGGTTACAATGCCTATGAATACTCCCGAATCATCTGTAACGGGGATAAAGTTCTGATTCAAGGCTCTCTCGTAAAGCTCTTTCATATCAACGCTTATTTTTACAGACGGGTTGAAGTCGGTACGAATAAGGTCACGCACAAAATACTTTTCCTGCGATTTCATACCCTGCGTTTGCTTTTCGACTATGTACCATAAAAAGTCGCCCTCACTGACTGTGCCGACATACTTGCCGTATTCGTCAATAACAGGTACTGCGGTGTAGCTGTGCGCTTTCATTTTTTCAAGTGCCTGTCTTATGGTGCTGTCTTCATAAATATAAGCCACTGTTTCTTTTGGTTTTAATAGCATTACAATGTTCATTTTATTTCACCGAATTAACTATCAGATTTGGCGGTCATATATATTTTGCCTATTGCAAATATAATTGCAAACAACAAAAGCGGCGGGTCTTGCTCAAGCAAGCCTGTAAGAATAAAAATTATACTCGGAAAAATTGCCGTCATCATATGCAGTGTGTGGTTTCTGCTGCGATAAAACATTATACAACTTACAATGTGCAGTAAAATTAAAAATACCATTGAAACAATCCAAAAGTTGCGCATTGTTTCCGACAAAAATCCTTTACCCTGTATTCCGAATCCGCATACCATACAGAAGATTACTGCAAAACCGCCGATTTGTTCAAATGCTTTTAATCCTCTGTTTACCGTGTCTTTCGGCGGCTTGTACTTTTTGTCAATATATCTGAAAATCATCCAAATTATAAATAAAGCCGCAATAACGGGTATTCCGTAAAAATTAAAAAATTGCATTAAATCATCCTAAATATATTATCTGTTTTTATTAATTCTATCACAGTTTTTGATAATTCTCAAGTGCTTTATTCTACAAATTATCGCAAAATATATATTTTTTACAACAAAAGTGCATAAGTGACAGAATTGTAAATTGATTTTTCAGAAAAAAGATTGTATTATATTAAAGTACACATTTTTGTGAATAGAAAATTTTGGAGGAGATTTCTTGAGCACCGAGAAAAAGCGAAAACGCTTTATAATAAGCGGAAAGCTTATTTTTAATATAATAGTTCTTGGCATTACCTTTTATCTTATAGTCTTTTTCTGCGTTTCCGAAAACGGAATGATTGACTTGCTTTCTTCACCCGACGGTTTTATATGGGGATGGATAATTGCAGGCATAGTCGCATTTGATATGAATATAGTTATAGACAGTATTGTAACGCAGATACTTATTAGAATACAATATCCCGATTTCAGATTTATTGACGCTCTCAAAGTTGCGCTGGTCGGTGTTTTTTTCGGTGCTGTCACTCCGTCCAACACAGGCGGACAACCTATGCAGTTGTATCTTCTTTCAAAAATGAAAGTCGGAGTCGGGTTCGGCTCGGCGTGTATGACGCAAAAATTTGTTTATTATCAGATTGTTACGGGAGTATTCAGCGTACTCGCCATTATAATAAAGTTTGATTATTTTAAAGCGGCTTTTACCAATATATGGTCTACCCTGTTTATCGTACTCGGCTTTTTGACTCAAACAGTTGTTACCGTTTTGTTTTTGGTTGTATCGTTCAGTCCGAAAATTACAGGTAAAATTATTAAGTTTATAGATAAAATTTTACATAAATTCAAATTTATCAAAAATCCGGATAAAAAAGTGAAATCCCTTAAAGAGCAGGTTGAGCTTTTCCATTCAGGCAACAAACTGCTTTACGAAAATAAAAAGCGTATGATTTTGCTTTATGCTCTCGTTGCACTGCAAGTAATTGCTATCCTCTCTGTTCCGTATTTTGTATATCTTTCTTTTGATATGCACAGCATTGCCGTTGAGCACGGTCAGGTTCCGCTTAATTTTCTTGATACAATTTGTATTCAGTCGTTTGTACTCTTTACTTCAAACCTTGTGCCTCTGCCGGGCGCATCCGGCGGCGCAGAGCTTGCCTTTACAATGTACTTTGGCCCGTTCTTTGTTGTGGGACTTGCAAACAAAATTAAGCCTGCAATCCTGTTGTGGAGATTTATTACATATTACGGTGCAATATTGATTTCCGCTCCTTTCTCTTACCTTACAAAGGGCAAAAGAATAGATGACGCCATTAAGGAAAATGAACTTTCCGACGAAAACGAACTTGAAGAAATAAAAACAGAATAAGCATAATTTTACTGTTCGGCACATTAAAAAGCAATGATAATGTGCCGAACTTTCTTTTATGTAAATCAAATAAATAATTGCGGCAGAAATATGCAATATTTTTTGAAGAATATTGCAAAAAAACTTGTTTTTGGTTCAATTCTGATTTATAATTATAAAGTAATAAGAGTGAAAGAGGAGATTTATATGGTTACACTTGATAAAATCTATCACGCATCTTATGTACTTAAAGATGTAGTTATCCCTACCCCGCTTGTTAAGGCAACCGCTATCAGCGATGATTGCGAAGTTTACCTTAAGCCTGAGAATTTGCAGATTACAGGTTCGTTTAAGGTAAGAGGCTCGGGATATAAGATTTCTCAGCTCACAGAAGAAGAAAAGAAGCGTGGTGTTATTGCTTGCTCGGCAGGTAATCACGCTCAAGGTGTTGCGCTTGCCGCAACAAAATACGGTATTAAATCACTTATCTGCTTGCCTGACGGCGCTCCGATCTCTAAGGTCGAGGCTACAAAGGGTTACGGCGCAGAGGTTTGTATGGTACCGGGTGTGTATGACGATGCCTACAATAAGGCTTGTGAGCTTCGTGACGAACATAACTATACTTTTATTCATCCGTTTGACGATGAAAATGTAATTGCAGGTCAGGGTACAATCGGTATTGAAATTCTTGAAGAATTGCCTGACGCAGACGCTGTAGTTTGTGCTATCGGCGGCGGTGGACTTATCTCGGGTGTTGCTTGCGCAATCAAGAGCCTTAACCCTAACATCAAGGTTTACGGTGTTCAGGCAGAGGGTGCTCCGTCAATGTACGAGTCAATCAAACAAGGTAAGCCTGTTCATCTGGACAAGGTATCAACTGTTGCTGACGGTATTCAGGTTAAAGAACCGGGTGAGCACACATTTAAGTATGTTCAGAAGTATGTCGATGACATTGTAACCGTAACCGATGATGAAATTTCATCTGCTATTTTAAAACTTATTGAATCACAGAAGATGATTGCCGAGGGCGCAGGCGCTGCACCTCTCGCAGCTGTAATGTTCAACAAACTTCCTGTAAAGGGCAAAAAAGTTGTTTGCGTAATTTCGGGCGGCAACATTGATGTTACTATCCTTTCAAGGGTAATTAAGCGTGGTCTTTTAAGATCAGGCAGATCGCAGACACTTTGCATTGAACTTCAGGATAAGCCGGGTCAGCTCAAGCAGGTTGCCGATATCATCGCAGACAAGGGCGGCAATGTTATTTCTATCCACCACGAGCGTGCAAGCGAGGGTACTGATATTAACGGCTGTTACCTAAGAATTGTACTTGAAACAAGAAACTTTGACCATGTAAAAGAAATTACAAACGCACTTACAAGCGCAGGCTTTAAGCTCGTATAATTTACGGAGGGTTTTATTATGGAAAAGATTTATACTAAAAATGCACCGGACGCTATCGGCCCATATTCACAGGCTGTTGTAGTAAACGGTCTTGTATTCGCATCAGGTCAGATTGCAATTAACCCTGCAAGCGGCAATGTTGAGGCTACTACAATCGAGGCTCAGACAGAGCAGGTTTGCACAAACCTTAAAAATGTTCTCGAGGCATCAGGCAGCTCACTCGAAAAGGCTGTAAAAACAGTTTGTTTCTTAAAGGATATGAATGACTTTGCTGCATTCAACGCAGTGTATGGCAAGTATTTCACAGAAAAGCCTGCTCGTTCATGCGTAGCTGTTAAGCAGCTCCCAAAGGATGTTCTCGTTGAGGTTGAAGTAATCGCCGAAGTTTAATTCTGTATAAAATCTGTTGATTTTTTCAAAACAAAAACCTGCACTTTAATTATAGAGTGCAGGTTTTTTGCTTAGTAAACTGCTTTAGATAAATGATCATAAGCCGCAGACAGTATTCTTTTTGAGCTTTCATATTCAGGCTCTATGTCAATAGTTGGGGTAATCCGAAAAATGAAATAGAGATATTTAACAAGCGGCAGAAAATTGAAATGCTCCCCTTTTGTTAGACAATGAGGTATAATATAAATATACCGTAATTAAAACTAACGAAAGGGGGGCATTTTTATGTCAAAAGAACAGCCGAATAAACAGCACAAGCCGAAAACCAAAATTATATTCTGTACTGCCTACTCCGACTATGCGCTTGACGCATACAATGTAAACGCTGTCGGCTATTTGTTAAAGCCGATTACCGAAAAGCAAATTCGTGAAAAGCTCAAACAGCTTGACGAGGTACTCTCTGCCCCTGTTTTTGTTTCTCAAAACAAAAGTTTCTTTGTCAATAGTTGGGGTTAAGAACATAGTTATTAAGGCTTCCCACTTGAGGGGAAGCCTTTTTAGTTTGTTGAAATTTTTAGGATATTAGGATAGCATTATTACCCCAACATTTATCATAGAACCCATATTCAAAAGTATTGTAAGCCTCATCAAACGCTAAAAGTTTAACGGCTGATAATTCAGACTTTTGAAATTTTACATTTTGATTTTTATATTCAGCAAGAAAATAAACTATTTGCTTTACTGTATCGACTTTGCTCGGAATTATATGCTCGTCGACTACCCTGAAGCCATCAATAAGATTTGCTTTTACACCGACTTATTCAAATATTTCTCGTAAGGCGGTTTGTTCTTCAGTTTCATCTGCTTCCATATGCCCTTTTGGAAATCCATGAAAGCCTTGAAGCTGCTGCACAATTAAAAATTTATATTCGTTGTTTTCTTTTGTAAATACAACAGCTCCGCAAGATTTTTCGTATTTCATAGGCTGATTAATTTATTCAATCACAAGTTCAACAGGGCAATGGTCGCTGCCGAAAACCTCTGTGTGTATATCGGCACTTACGAGCCTTGAATCAAGAGCCTTTGAGGTTAAGAAATAGTCAATACGCCAGCCTGCATTCTTTTCTCTCGCTTTAAATCTGTATGACCACCACGAGTATATTCCCTCTCTGTCGGGATAAAAATAGCGGAAAGTATCGGTAAATCCGCTGTCCAAAAGTGTGGTCATCTTGCCCCTTTCCTCATCGGTAAAGCCTGCATTTTTGCGGTTTGTCTTTGGATTTTTAAGGTCAATTTCATTATGCGCAACATTAAGGTCGCCGCACACAATAACAGGCTTTGTCTTTTCAAGATTTTTCAAGTATTCTCTGAAAGCGTCCTCCCACACCATTCTGTAATCAAGCCTTAAAAGCTCGTTTTTGGAATTTGGCGTATAGCATGTAACGAAGTAATAGTCCTCAAACTCCGCAGTAATCACTCTGCCCTCTTTGTCATGTTCCTCAATTCCGAGCCCGTAGGTAACGCTTATCGGTTCTTCTTTGGTAAAAAGCGCAGTGCCCGAATAACCCTTTTTCTCGGCATAGTTCCAATACATATGATAGCCGTCAAGCGGTAAATCAATTTGTCCTGCCTGCAATTTTGTTTCCTGCAAACAGAATACATCTGCATTTACTTCATTAAAAAAGTCAAGAAAGCCCTTTGTTACGCAGGCTCTCAGTCCGTTTACATTCCAAGATATAAATTTCTTCATATTAATTCTCCTCGTTCAAAAGCTCTGCCCACTCAGCCTCCTTAAAGCCTGTAAGCACCCTGTTGCCCTTAATAAGAATAGGTCTTTTTACTAACATTCCGTTTGTGGCAAGCAGTTGATATTTTTCTTCAAGCGACATTTCGGGCAGTTTGTCCTTTAAATTCATTGACTTATAAAGCATACCGCTTGTGTTAAAAAACTTTTTTATGTCAAGTCCGCTCATTTCGTGCCATTTCTGCAATTCTTCGGCTGTCGGATTACATTCAACGATGTGTCTGTCCTCGTAATCGGCACCTTTGCTGTCTAAGAAATTCTTAGCCTTTTTGCAGGTCGAACATTTCGGATATTCTAAAAATAACATAAAATCACTCCTGTTATAATTATACAAATATAGTATAAAATATTTTTCGATAATAATCAACATTTTCGGCTCTTTGCTTGAAAATTATTTTGAAATTTTATATAATATTGTTATGAATAAATTTGAAATTTTAAAACATTACTTTGGTCACGATACTTTTCGTGACGGTCAGGAAAATATAATAGATAATATTTCAAACGGTAATGACGCACTCTGTATTATGCCGACAGGCGGCGGAAAGTCTATTTGCTATCAGATACCTGCGCTTATGTCGGACGGAATTGCAATTGTGATTTCTCCGCTTATTTCACTTATGAAAGATCAGGTTACTTCGCTAAATCAAAACGGAATCAGAGCGGCATACATAAACAGCACCCTCACTTCTGCCCAACAATCGAGGGCAATTTATAACGCTATGCGTGGCGAGTACAAGCTGATTTATGTTGCGCCCGAAAGGCTTGAAGCGCCTGCATTTTTAAACCTTTGCAACAGCATTAAAATTTCACTGATAGCCGTTGATGAAGCGCACTGCGTGTCACAATGGGGACACGATTTCAGACCGAGCTACCTAAAAATTGCAGATTTTATTTCAAGACTTGACAACAGGCCCGTTATATCTGCATTTACAGCAACTGCAACAGACGCCGTAAAAAGAGATATTTTAAATCTGCTCGGACTTAAAAATCCTTATCAAATAACAACAGGCTTTGACCGCAAAAATCTCTTTTTTGCAGTAAAGCGTCCGCAAAGAAAGCAAAAGGAATTACTCGCCATTGTCAGCGAACACAAAAATCAGAGCGGAATAATATACTGTGCTACTCGAAAAAATGTAGAAAAAGTCAGCGATTTTCTCAATGATAACGGTTACCGCTCACTGATTTACCACGCAGGCCTGAACAGTGAAATACGAAACCGAAACCAAGAGGATTTTATCAATGACAGGTGCAATTTGATTGTTGCCACAAATGCTTTCGGAATGGGCATTGATAAACCCGATGTGCGCTTTGTGGTGCATTACAATATGCCGAAAAATCTTGAAAACTACTATCAGGAGGCAGGCAGAGCAGGCAGAGATGGCGAAAATTCGGACTGTATTTTGCTATACAGTCCTGCCGATGTCCACACTCAGCGGTTCTTTATTGAGAATAATGACGAAAATGATGAACTGACCGATGAACAGCGTGAAAAAATCAAGAAAAACGATTACTACAAGCTCAACAAAATGGTCGGCTACTGCACCTCAACAACCTGTTTAAGAAACTATATTCTCAATTATTTTGGCGAATATCATACTAACGATTGCAATAACTGCTCGGCTTGTCTTAAAGAATACAAGCTGACAGATGTAACGGTTGATTCACAAAAAATTCTTTCGTGCATTATAAAAACCCGTCAACGCTACGGAGCGTCAACCATTATTGATGTGCTTGCAGGCTCCAAAAAAGAGAGTATTATAAATGCAGGACTTGACGAGCAGTCAACCTACGGCATTATGAGCAAAACGAAAAAGGCGGCAATTTCCGAGCTGATAACCAAGCTGATTGACGAGGAATACATACATCAAACTGAGGGCAAATATCCGATTTTAGAGGTTACTCAAAAGTCATACCCAATTCTAAAAGGGCAAAAGAGCCTTACAATGCGGCTTGCCGTAAAGGAAGATTTGCATAGAGAAATTCAGCAGGCGGAGATTGACCGCAGCTTGTTTGATAAACTCAAGGAGCGCAGAAAATATCTTGCAGATAAAGCCAGCGTTCCTCCGTATGTTATATTCAGCGATGCATCTTTGCGTGATATGTGCGCAAAACTTCCGACAAACGAAAATGATTTCTTGAGAATATCCGGTGTAGGTATTAAGAAACAGGAAAAATACGCAAAAGAATTTATCCCGATTATTAAGGAATATAAGAACTCAAAATCATAAAAACGGCATACCAATTACGGTGTGCCGTTTTTGCTTAATCTGAAAATTTAATTTGTAAATCCTGCAAATCTGCGCTTGGAATATCGTTTTCAAGATTATCTCTTGCTAAGTCGTTGTCTATATAAGAATAAAAATTTGAAATAGGTCTTTCACTATGCGGCTTGCTGTGATATACCTTTTGCGAGGGCGGCTGAGTTCCCGCAATAATCGGATTAGCTTTTTCGTTGCTCAGCCTTGCCCTGCCCTGCAATTCCGGCACAAGCTCCGCTTTGCTTTTGTGTTCACTGTGAATGTCATCAACTCTGTGCATTCCTTTTTTAGCCATAAAATCACCTCAAAAGTATTTTGCACAATAAAAGCAAAAATATAAGCACAAAAAATCCTGCCTGAAAAATCAGACAGGATTTTGAATTTATTAAAGGATTTAATTAGCAAACACCCTGAGCAATCATTGAATCTGCAACCTTCTCAAAGCCTGCGATGTTAGCACCTACTACATAGTTGCCCTCATAGCCATACTTCTTAGCAGCATTATCAATGTTGTGGAAAATATTAACCATAATGTTCTTAAGCTTAGCGTCAACTTCCTCAAATGTCCATGAAAGACGCTGTGAGTTCTGTGACATCTCAAGAGCAGAAGTAGCAACACCGCCTGCGTTAGCAGCCTTACCCGGAGCGAAGAGTAAACCTGCCTCCTGGATGAGCTTTGTAGCCTCAAGAGTTGTAGGCATATTAGCGCCCTCTGCTACTGCATAGCAACCGTTAGCGATAAGTCTCTTAGCATCGTCAGCGTTAAGCTCGTTCTGTGTAGCACATGGAAGAGCAACATCACACTTAACTGACCAATCAAATTTACCCTCATGGTACTCTGCATTTGGACGGTAGTTCTTGTACTCTGAAAGTCTGCCTCTCTTAACTTCCTTGATTTCCTTAACAGCGTCAAGGTCGATACCCTCAGCATCGTAAACCCAACCTGTTGAGTCAGAAAGTGTAACTACCTTTGCACCAAGCTCAGTAGCCTTCTGTGTAGCGTAAATAGCAACATTACCGGCACCAGAGATACAAACTGTTGCACCCTTGATGTCTTTGCCGTTACACTTGAGCATTTCCTCTGTGAGGTAAAGAAGACCGTAACCTGTTGCCTCTGTTCTTGCTAAAGAACCGCCCCAGTTGAGGCCCTTACCTGTAAGAACGCCCTCGTATACATTTCTGATTCTCTTATACTGACCGAACATATAACCGATCTCACGAGCGCCTGTACCAATATCACCGGCAGGAACATCAGTGTCTGCGCCGATATGCTTGCAAAGCTCTGTCATAAAGCTCTGGCAGAAAGCCATAACTTCGTTGTCGCTCTTGCCCTTAGGGTCAAAGTCAGAGCCACCCTTACCGCCGCCGATAGGAAGACCTGTTAATGAGTTCTTAAAAATCTGCTCAAAACCGAGGAACTTAATTACACCAAGGTTTACAGACGGATGTAATCTTAAACCGCCCTTGTAAGGTCCGATAGCGCTGTTGAACTGTACACGGAAACCACGGTTTACCTGTACCTTGCCGTTATCGTCAACCCAAGGAACTCTAAACATAATAACACGCTCAGGCTCTGTGATTCTTTCGAGAATTGCGTTCTCCTGATACTTAGGATTAGCCTCGAATACAGGCTCAAGTGATGTTAAAACTTCTGTAGCTGCCTGAATAAACTCAGGTTCGTTTGGATTTTTTGCTTTAAGCTTTTCGAGCTGTTCACTTACATACGACATTGTATGTTCCTCCTTATTAATTCAAAACAATTTATCATTACCACAAATATTTATGTGCTGTGGCTTTCGACATACTTATAATACTACTTTTTCAATCATTTTGCAAGTTTTTTAAATAAAGATTATAAACTTGTTAATATTCGGCAATTATTTTGGCTAAAATACAAATATTTTACCTAAGTTATGAAAGTTGTTTGTGCCGGAGTTGCTTAAAAGTGAGTTTTTCATTAAATAATCCGCTTAGTATAGTTTTTCAGTTGAAGCTTCAATATTAGCTTTTAGTTGCATTTGCACATAAAGTGTGATATAATACAAATAGTAATATTTTTAAAATTGGTGATTTTATGGACTACACTAAAAAGCTAAAGGAACTGAGAATCGCAAACGGATATACACAAGCAGAGATTGCCTTTCTCCTGCATACAAGGCAGGAACAGTACAGCAAATACGAAAGTGGCAAGCGTGAATTGCCAATAAAACACCTTATTGCATTATGCAGAATTTACAAGGTTTCGAGCGATTATGTCTTAGGACTTGAAAAGTACAGTAAAAAGTAATACAAAATAAGCGCAACAAAAAAGCCTGAGAACACTTAATTCTCAGGCTTTGGGTTATATTCAAATTCACTTATTATTTAAGTTATAATTCTCATTCCAAAATTTTTCTCAATTTCATATTTTTCCTTATAATAAAAAAGGTCACTTCTGAATTTCTCAAAAGTGACCTTTGGTTTTATTAAATATCGTTTCTTACGATATCCTCATAGCTTTCTCTCTTTACAACAACTCTTGACTTGCCGTTGTTTACCATAACAATAGCAGGACGAGGAATTCTGTTATAATTAGATGCCATTGAGTAGTTATACGCACCGGTTGAAAGAACGGCAAGTGTATCGCCTACTGTAACAGGAGCTACCTGTGTGTGCTCCTGAACAAGGTCGCCGCTCTCACAACATTTGCCGGCTACTGTAACAGTCTGTGTAGCCTCTTTGTCTGCATGGCTTGCGTTTACAACTGTATAATCAGACTGATAAAGTGCATATCTGATATTGTCGGTCATACCGCCGTCAACAGATACATAGGTTCTGATGTCAGGGATTTCTTTGATACCGCCGACGGTGTAAAGTGTAATACCTGCCTCACCAACAATAGAACGACCCGGCTCAATGAAAATATAAGGAACAGGCACATTGTGCTCGGCAGCCTTTGCCTTTACAGCAACAGAAACCTTTTCCATATAATTCTCATAAGGAACAGGCTCGTCACTGTTTACATACATAATACCAAAGCCACCGCCAAGGTTTAAGTTGCTGATTGTAACACCAAGCTCGTCCTTAATTTTGCCGATGAAGTCCATCATAATTTCAGCGGCTGTAACAAATGGGTCAATATCAAAAATCTGTGAACCAATGTGGCAGTGGAGTTCTGCAAGGTTTACATTTTCATACTTGAGAGCCTTTTTAACAGCCTCAAAAGCCTCACCTGTTTCAAGTGCAAATCCAAACTTTGAATCAATCTGACCTGTTCTGATGAAATTATGAGTGTGTGCGTCAACACCCGGCTTAATTCTGAATGAAATCTTTGCCTTTTTGCCGAGCTTACCTGCAATTTCGTTTAAAAGCTCAAGCTCGTAAAGGTTATCAACAACGAAAGTGCCAACGCCTGCGTTAAGCGCAAGCTCAATTTCGGCAGCTGTCTTATTGTTGCCATGGAAATGTGTTTTTTCCATAGGGAAACCTGCCTGCTGAGCTGTATAAATCTCGCCGCCTGATACTACATCAAGTCCGAGATGCTCTTCATTGGCAATTCTGCAAAGCTCCTTACAGCTGAGCGCCTTACTTGCGTAAAGCGGCATACCGTTTCCGTTATAGAATTTTTTGAAAGACTCAACATATGAACGGCAGGTTGTTCTGATTGTGTTTTCGTCAAGTACATAAAGCGGAGTGCCGTACTCCTTTGCAAGCTCAACTGTGTCGCAACCGCCGATTGTAAGATGTCCTTTTTCGTTAATGTTTAAGCAATCATTTACAAACATTCTCTCATACCTCCTGATATTTATTTTCGCAGCCTTTTATTCGGTCTGCAAAATATGTGACTCTATAAGAGCCTTTATTTCATCTTTGCCATATCCGTCCTGTGCCGAAAACTCTATCATTGGCAAATCATCAATAGTGCTGAAAATGTCCTGATAGTATTCAAGCTGAAGCTTTTGATTTGTTTTATTCAGCTTGTCACGCTTTGTAAGCACTACGGCAAACGGGTAATTACTTCTGTAAAGAAAATCCACCATTTCGAGGTCATCGTCTGTCGGAGGATGACGCATATCGAGAATTTGGATAATCAATTTTATATTTCTTTCCTGTGCAAAATATCCCTCTACAAGCTCTGCCCAGCGTTTCTTTTCGTTTTTAGAAACCTTAGCATAGCCATATCCGGGTAAGTCAACCATACGAAATTCCTTTAATTTATAGAAATTTATAGTAGCGGTTTTACCCGGCTGTGCGCTTACTCTGGCAAGCGCTTTTCTCTGCACAAGTTTGTTGATAAGCGAGGATTTTCCGACATTTGAATGTCCCGAAAAAACAATTTCAGGCATATCGGACTTTGGTAATTGCTCCTTTGTGCCGGCGGCAAATTCAAATTGTACTTCGTTAAAATTCATTTACCTCACCCCTACTGTCGGATGTTTTCCGATTTGGTAGTTACCGTATTATCGGCAACTGCGTTCCATTGCTTTTCTGAAATTACAGGTACATCAACTATTGCAATCGGGACTACCTGCGAGAAACTTGTAACAGGAATAAAACTGAGCTTTTCCTTTACAACAGGATCTATCTCCTCAAGGTCAGCCTCGTTTTCCTTAGGAATAATAACGGTTTTAATGCCCGATTTATATGCAGCCATACTTTTCTCTTTTAAGCCGCCTATTGGCATTACATTGCCTCTAAGGGTAATTTCACCTGTCATAGCTACATCACGCTTTACAGGCTTTCCCGTTAAAGCAGAGTAAATAGCTGTTGCCATTGTAATACCCGCCGACGGGCCGTCCTTCGGTACAGCACCCTCGGGAGCGTGAATATGAATATCTTTATTTTTATAGAACTGCGGATTTATACCAAGTGAATTTGCATGACTTCTTATGCAGGTTACTGCCGCCTTTGCCGACTCCTGCATTACATCGCCGAGCGAGCCGGTAAGCTCAAGTTTACCAGTACCCTCCATTACAGCAACTTCAATAGGCAAAAGCTCGCCGCCAACGCTTGTCCAAGCAAGTCCGTTTACTGTACCGATTTCGTCCTTTGCAGATAATTTATCGGTTGTAAACTTTTTATGTCCAAGCATTTCGAGAACTTCTTTATCTGTAATTTTAAATGTTTCCTGTTCTTCCTCAAGCTTTTTTACAGCGCATTTACGCAAAATATTTCCGATTAATCTCTCAAGCGTACGAACGCCTGCCTCTCGGGTATAAAAATCAATGAGAAAATACAGTGCAGACTGAGTAAACTTAACTTCCTTTGTAGTAAATCCGCACTTTTCAATTTGCTTTGGCACAAGATGCTTTTTAGCAATATTAAACTTTTCTTCTCTCGTGTAGCTGTCAAGCTCAATGATTTCCATTCGGTCACGCAACGGTGCAGGAATTTGAGATACATCGTTAGCAGTTGTAATAAACATTACATTTGACAAATCAAAAGGAATATCAATATAGTGATCTACGAACTTATTATTTTGCTCGGAATCAAGAACCTCAAGTAACGCAGAGGTAGGATCTCCCTTGTAATCACTTGCCAGCTTGTCAATTTCATCGAGAATAAGCACAGGATTGTTTGAACCGGCATTCTGAATTGCAGTCATAATTCTGCCGGGAATTGAACCGATATAGGTTCTTCTGTGACCTCTGATTTCAGCCTCGTCACGCACACCGCCGAGAGCTATTCGCTGACTTTTTCTGCCGATTGCTTTCGCTATTGACTGAGCAATAGATGTTTTACCAACACCGGGAGGGCCTGCAAAACAAATAATTTGTCCATCCTGTGAGCCTCTCAACTTTGCAACAGCAAGCTGTTCGATAATTCTTTCTTTTATTTTTGCAAGTCCAAAATGCGATTTATCAAGTTCTTTTCTCAGCTTTGTAACAGAAATCTTATCCTTTGTAGCCACATTCCATGGGAGGTCAAGCACTGTGTCAAGATAAGTTCTGATAACAGATGCCTCCTGACTTCCGTACGGCATACGCATCAGCTTTTTGCACTCTTTGATAAGCGCATTTTCTGATTCCTCGGCAAGACCTAAAGCATATATTCTTTCAGCATATGCCTCCGCCTCGGCAGACGGATTATCGTCCTCGCCAAGTTCTTCCTCAATAATCTTCTTCTGTTCTCTAAGAAAATAATCTCGCTGATTATCTTCGATTCTATCTCTTGCTTTCTGAACAATATCCTTTTCAATAGAAAGAATATAGGTTTCATTTATAAGAATGTCAAGCAACATATCAAGTCGCTCGGTTTGGTCGAGTTCCTCAAGAATAGTTTGCTTTGCCTGATAATCAAGCACAATGTTGTCAGCTATGTAGTCTGCAAGCTCACCGCAAGACTTACAAGAGGCAACCTTAAATATAATATCATTAGGTACTCGAGGAGCTACCTTGACATAGTTTTCAAATTCAAGTCTTACAGCTCGCATTAAGCCGAACTGTTCGGAAGTATGCTTGAATTTTTTATCAGGATAAGGCTCGACTTCAGCCATAAGGCAATCCTGAGAAAAAACAGGAGTAACTATTCCTGCTCTGAATTTTCCCTCAATTACAACTCTTGTGGAATTATCGGGCTGTTTTATAACCTGCACAATTTTTGCAACTACACCTGTTGAATAGCACTTAGTAATATCGGGGTCATTTTCAGCGGCATCTTTCTGAGTAACAAGAAAGATAAGCTGATCGTTTTTCATAGCCGCATTAATTGCGCTGATGCTCTTTTTTCTTCCAACATCAAAATGGATGAGTGCCTTTGGGAAAACAACAAGTCCTCTGAGTGGCAGAACGGGCAAAAGTATTAAATTATCGTTTCTATCGTCCATTTTCTATCCTCCCATCATAATTTATTTCACAATTAAATCTAATCAAAAAAAGCTGTATTGTTTTTTCGGCAATACAGCTTTAATTATTTACAATACTTTAAGAAGCTGTGCTTCGTTTTTGACGCTTCTTTGCATCTTGTTTTAAGTTTATTGAAACAGCCGCCTTATCTTCGTTTCTGAGAAGTTCAGGCTCACTGCCCTCGGTTACAACCTTTTCTGTGATTGTTACCCTTTCAATAGTAGGGTCAGACGGAATCTCAAACATAAGGTTTGTGAGTATTCCCTCCATAATTCCTCTAAGTCCTCTTGCGCCTGTTCTCTGCTCCTGCGCCTTTTTAGCAACAGCCTTTAAAGCATCCTCCTCAAAGACAAGTTCAACATTATCAAGCTCAAACAGCTTTTTGTACTGCTGAACGATTGAGTTTTTAGGAACGGTAAGAATCTGCACAAGAGCCTCGGTATCAAGACCGCTGAGAGCGGTTATAACAGGAAGTCTGCCGATAAGCTCGGGAATTATGCCGTATTTAACAAGATCATGCGCAGTAACATCTTTCATCCAGTATGTTTCATCAAGTTCCTTTTTGTCCTGAATAAATGATTCAAAACCGATTACAGATGAGCCCTTGCGCTTTGTAACAATCTTTTCAAGACCGTCAAAAGCACCGCCGCAGATAAACAGAATATTCTTTGTGTTTATCTGTAAAAATTCCTGTTGCGGATGTTTTCTGCCGCCCTGCGGAGGCACATTGGAAACAGTACCCTCAATAATTTTGAGCAATGCCTGCTGAACACCCTCACCGCTTACATCACGGGTGATAGACGGATTTTCAGACTTACGGGCAATTTTGTCTATTTCATCAATGTAAATAATGCCTCGCTCTGCTTTTTCAATGTCGAAATCAGCAGCCTGAATAAGCTTTAACAAGATGTTTTCTACATCTTCACCAACATAGCCGGCCTCTGTAAGTGTGGTGGCATCTGCAATGGCAAACGGAACATCAAGCGCTTTTGCAAGAGTTTGAGCAAGCAAAGTTTTACCTACGCCTGTTGGGCCGAGCAAAAGAACATTACTTTTTGAAAAATCAACATCAGTTTCGTTTGAAAACACTCTCTTGTAGTGATTATAAACTGCAACACTGAGCGTAACCTTTGCGGCATCCTGACCTATAACATATTCGTCAAGAATTTCTTTGATTTCCTTAGGCTTGAGGAGCTTTGGAATAGAAACGGTATCATCTTTTTTAGCAAGCTCTGCGTCAACTGCCGTATTCTCAAGCTCCTCTGTCTGCTCAAGAATATTCATACACAAATCAACGCACTGGTCGCAGATATATACGCCGTTGCCTGCAATAAGACGGCCAACTAATTCTTGTGGCTTTCCGCAAAAAGAGCAGTATATTTCTTTTTCATTGTTTTTGTTTGCCATTAAGATTTCCTCACCTTATCTTTTTTCAATAACCTTATCGATAAGTCCGTATTCAAGAGCCTGCTGAGCAGTCATAAAGTTATCTCTGTTAGTATCTCTTGCAATCACATCAATCGGCTGTCCTGTATTATCAGCAAGAATCTGATTAAGACGCTGTTTCATATCAAGAATATGTCTTGTATGAATTTCCATATCTGTTGCCTGACCCTGAGCACCGCCTGACGGCTGGTGAATCATAATGTCGCTGTTAGGAAGAGCAAGACGCTTGCCCTTAGCACCGGCTGCAAGGAGGAATGCGCCCATACTTGCTGCCATACCCATACAGATAGTGGAAACATCACACTTGATGTAATTCATTGTATCAAATATTGCAAATCCATCTGTAACACTGCCGCCGGGACTGTTGATATAAAGGCAAATATCCTTAGTAGGATCCTGGCTTTCAAGATAGAGCAGCTGAGCTACTACTACGCTTGCACTTGCACTGTTCACTTCTTCTGTGAGCATAACAATTCTGTCATTAAGAAGTCTTGAATAGATATCATATGAGCGTTCGCCTCTACTTGTCTGTTCAAGTACATATGGTACTAATGCCATTTGATCATAACCTTTCATTATAGTAAATAGTAATTAACAAAAAACAGTTAAATATTCAATTATTTAACAACTGCGCTGTCCTTAACCATATTAAGAGCCTTTTCAGCCTTAACATCGATTGAAAGTGTTTCAGCAGGAACTGCACCCTTAACTGTTTCAACATCAACCTTGTAAGCCTCAGCCATCTTGTTGTATGCATCCTCAAGGTCAGCATCTGTAACTTCAATGTTTTCTTTCTTAGAGATTGTTTCAAGAGCAAGTCTTAACTGAACTCTCTTCTTAGCCTCGTCAGCGTACATCTTCTTTAAGCCGTCAAGGTCAATACCCATATACTGGAGATATGTGTTCATATCAATGCCCTGTGAACGGATTCTCATCTCAAAATCTCTAACCATTTCATTTACCTGATTGTCATACATAGCCTGTGGGATTTCGCCCTCAAGAAGCTCAATAAGCTTTTCTGCAATCTGGTTATCTTTATCTTTTTCAGCCTCATCTGCAAGACGAGCAGCGATAGTTTCCTTAAGCTCATCTCTGTACTCGGCAACAGTCTCTTTCTCGGAAACATCCTTTACAAATTCGTCGTCAACCTCAGGGAGTTCCTTAGCCTTAATCTCATGGAGTTTAATCTTAAACTCAGCATCCTTGCCTGCAAGCTCCTCAGCCTGATACTCTTCTGGGAACTTAACATTGATTGAGAATTCTTCATCAGTGTTGTGACCGATAATCTGCTCCTCAAAACCGGGGATAAAGTTGCCTGAACCGATTGTAAGGTTGTAGTTTTCAGCCTTACCGCCGTCAAATGCAACGCCGTCAACAAAGCCCTCAAAGTCGATTACTGCGATGTCGCCGTTAGCAACAGGTCTGTCCTCAACAGTAACCATTCTTGAGTTACGGTCACGGACTTTCTCGATTTCCTCGTCAATAAGCTCGTCGGTAACTTCTGTTGACTTCTTTGTAACCTCAATGCCGAGGTAGTTGTTGATTTCCATATCAGGCTCAACAATGATATTAGCCTTAAATGTAAAGCCGTTTTCAACCACTGTAACTTCGATTGACTCAACAGCTACAATCTTTACGCCAGCCTCTTCAGCTGCGTTGTAAAGAGCCTCAGGATAGCAATCCTGCATAGCGTCATCATAGAATACTTCTTTGCCATACATTTTCTCGATAACATGGCGTGGAGCTTTACCCTTTCTGAAACCGGGAACATTAATCTTCTTAACTTCCTTCTTATAAACAGTGTTAAGTGCTTTCTCAAAAGTTTCTCCGTCAACTGTAACAACTAATTCGTATGAATTAGCCTGCTCAAGTTTTTTGCTTTCTTTTAATGCCATTTTTAAAAATCCTCCAAATTTGAATTTATTATACAAATATAATCAGAATTAGTTTATTATAACACACATATTTGATTTTGCCAATACTCAAAAGCAAATTTATGCTTATTATCGTACTAAAACAGGCATAAATGCGAGTCGATCGCAAGAGATCAGCTTAAAATTTATACCTTTATAATCACCCTCAACGGCATAGCGCATATTTGCCTTGCCGTGTATGTGACCATAGTAACATTTTTTAATATTGTGTTTTAATAATACATTCATAATTTCGCTACATTCGGTGTTGCCGTAGACAGGCGGATAGTGCAGAAAAACCACAGGCTCAAGTCCTGTTTTTTCTGCCTCTGAAATCGACATTTCAAGTCTGCCTACCTCACGGTTAAGCACCTTAATATCAGCGTCAGACTCATTTTCGAGAAACCATCCCCTTGTGCCGCAAAGCGCAAACTCGCCGCACTCATATGTATTATTAAAGAGAATATTTATCGAATTGAGCTTATTATTGTCGAGAAATTTATCAATTTTACTTTTAGTTCCCCACCAATAATCATGATTGCCCTTGAGAAGAATTTTCTTTCCGGGCAGATCATCTATATATTTAAAATCGGTATATGTTTGTTCAAGCTTCATTGCCCAGGAAATATCTCCTGCAATCACAACAGTGTCATTTTCGGTAACAAGAGCTTTCCAGTTCTTTGTGAGCCTTTCAACATAGTTGTCCCAGCCTGCAAAAATATCCATTGGCTTATCTTCACCAAGCGACAAATGCAGGTCAGCTATCGCAAATAAACTCATTCCTTAATGTTAAGTGCATCAAGAACATACTGAGGCATAGAATTAACCTCTGTAACATCTGAGAAACGAGCCTTTTTATCCTTAAGTGCTGCAAGTGGAGCCGGAACAGGAGCGTTTGATACTTCAAAGAGCTTTTCAACCATATCAAATTCATTCTCAGGGAGGTTTGTGCCGTCAGAAACAGCCTCAAGCACTGCCTTAGAGAACTTGTATGGGCTTGCAGTTGATGCGATTACAGATGGAGTTGTGTCGCCTGTCTGCTCAACATACTGCTCATATACATTAACAGCAACTGCTGTATGAGTATCACAAAGGTAGTTATCTGTATCAAACAAAGCTTTGATTGTAGCCTTTGTCTGCTCATCATCGCAGAAACCGCCGAAGAATTTTGACTTGATTTCAGCCTTGATTTCATCAGAAACCTCATACTTGCCAACAGTTTTGAGTGCTGTCATAAGCTCCTTTGTTGTGTCAGCATTGTTGCCTGCGAGCTTATAAAGAAGTCTTTCGAGGTTGCTTGATACGAGAATATCCATTGATGGTGAAATTGTTGTGTAGAAATGTCTGTTTTTGTCATAAACACCTGTCTTGATAAAATCAGAAAGAACATTGTTTGAGTTTGACGCACAGATAAATTTGTTGATTGGGAGTCCCATAATACTTGCGTAATATGATGCAAGGATATTACCGAAGTTACCGGTCGGAACTACAACATTAATCTTATCTCCCATAGCGATTTTGCCTGCATTAACGAGATCGCAATATGCTGAAATATAGTAAACAATCTGTGGAAGAAGTCTGCCCCAGTTAATTGAGTTTGCAGAACTGAAAAGCATATTGTTAGCCTCGAGTTTTGCTGAAATTTCAGGAGTTGTAAAGATTTTCTTTACGCCTGTCTGTGCATCATCAAAGTTCCCCTTGATAGCGCAAACGGTAACATTGTTTCCTTCCTGTGTGTTCATCTGGTGTTTCTGCATTGGGCTTACACCGTCAACAGGATAGAAAACGATAATTTTTGTATGGTCAACATCTTTAAAGCCTTCAAGAGCAGCCTTGCCTGTGTCGCCTGAAGTAGCAACAAGAATTACTGCGTCTTTGCCGTCATATGTCTTTTTAAGAGATTTAGTAAGAAAATGAGGAAGAATCTGGAGTGCCATATCCTTGAATGCGCAAGTAGGGCCATGCCAGAGTTCAAGAATATTAAGCTCCTTACCATTGAGCTTTGCGTAAGCCAACGGAGCAGGATTATCACTGCCGAACTTCTCTTTTGTGTAGGCATTTTCAACACAATCGTTGATTTCTTCTTCTGTAAAATCAGAAAGAAAATCAGCGAAAACTTTTTTTGCTCTGCCCTTATAGTCCAGCTTTAAAAGCTTGTTGAATGTTTCTGCGGAATACTTAGGAAACTCCTGTGGTACAAAAAGACCGCCATCCTTAGAAATACCCTGGGCAATAGCCTGAGCAGCCGATACTACCTCGGCAGCATTTTGAGTACTGTTATACAACATATAAATCTTCCTTTCAGAGTTGCTTTACACAAGGTACATTTTACTACATAATTTAGCAAATGTCAAAGTTTTCAAAGAAATTAACTGCATTTTCATAAAAAATTTTATCAATTATGGCTTTTGAGTAGTTTTTTTGCAGGAAAATATTATAAATATCATAAAGATTTCTGTTATTCTCAATATCTCTCGGCAAATTTCCACCGTCAAAGTCACCGCCAAGGCACAAGCTGTTTTCACCGCCAAGTGACAAAAAATGTTCTGCGTGCTTTACAATATCATCAATGCTCGCCTTTTCAGGCTCGTTATTGAGAAAGGCATTGTGAAAATTAAGTCCGACTATCCCGCCATTTTCAAATATAATCTTAGCCTGCTCGTCAGTTAGATTTCGCCTGTGCGCAGTCACCGACCTTGAGTTTGAGTGGGTGGCTATAAACGGCTTTGCAGCAATTTCACATACATCATAAAACAGTTTATCGCTTGCGTGTGATACATCAATGACAATGCCTTGATTTTCAATTTCACAAACCGCTCTCTTTCCAAACTCGGTAATGCCTGTCGGATTTTGTACCATAGCGCCGTCGCCTATACAGTTTTTGTCATTCCAAGTAAGGGTAGCGATTTTTATATTTGACTCTGCAAGATATTTTATATACGAAATATCGTTGTCAATAATCTTGCAATTTTCAAGGGTAAACATACCAAGTTTTTTGCAATTACTTTTCTTTATTTCTTTAAGCGAATTAATTAATTTAATATCATATTTTTTACATTCCTGTATTAGTGTGCTTTTAGCTTTGTCAAAAAGTGACCTGCCCTGTTTCACACTTAGATCATCGGGTACCCATACTGCAAAACACTGCAAATATTTGTCAAAATCCACATCAGTCTGCACATCAAAATCAGAACAAGAAAAGTCGTGGCTCAAAGTCACGACTTTATACAATGTATCGCAATGTAAATCAAATACTTTCATAAGAATCTCCTTCAAAAGCATTTTCAATATAATTAATGTCAACTACTTTACCGCTTTGCGTATCGGTAAACACCTCGCTGACATCAAAGCGAAAGTAAGCATCGAGGTGTTTTTCTGCAATATACATAGCTGCGGTTTTCATTATTCTTGCAATTTTTCTGCGGTCAACTGCCTCATAGGGTCTTGCCAAAAAATTCCCTGCTCTCGTTTTAACTTCCGTAAATATAATATATTCACCCTTTTGGGCGATTATATCAATCTCACCGCATTTTCGTCTGTAATTGCGTTCAAGGATTTTGTATCCGTTTTTTCTCAGGTAACGCTCTGTGTATTTCTCTCCAATGTCACCTGTTTGTTTGGTTGTAAACAACTTCATAATTATTTATACAGCTTTTTAAGAAAGCTCTTGCGGTGATACGGGCAAGGGCCGTACTTTAAAATTGCCTCCCTGTGTGCGGCTGTTCCGTATCCCTTATGCTTGTCAAACCCATACATCGGATATTCTTCCGCATACTTGTAAAGCAGTCTGTCCCTCGATACCTTTGCGAGAATAGATGCACACGCAATAGACATTGACTTTGCATCACCCTTAACAATGCACTCTCCGTCAATATCAAGCTGTGGCAATCTGTTGCCGTCTATCATTGCATAATCAGCCTTAACATTGAGTCCGTCAATAGCTCTGCGCATAGCAAGCATTGTAGCGTTAAGTATATTGATTTCTTCTATTTCGTCAACAGTGGCATATGCAATGGAATATGCAAGTGTCTGCTCTCTGATAACATCAAATAAAGACTCACGCTTTTTCTCGCTGAGCTTTTTAGAGTCATTAACACCGTCAATAACCACGCCCTCAGGCAATATAACGGCAGCGGCACAAACAGGGCCGGCAAGTGGGCCTCTGCCTGCCTCATCTACTCCGCAAACTGCCTTGTAGCCTTTTGCAAGAGCCTCTTTTTCAAATTCAAGCCAATCCATTATCTCACCTATTTATCTTTCGGGCATTTCGAGGGTTATTCTGCCGAGCTTTCCACTTCTGAATTCATCAAGCAGCATAATTGCAGCTCTCTCTGTATTGATTTCGCCGCCTGAAATCAGCATACCTCTCTTTTTGCCTATAATATTCAATAATTCATAAGAATCTACTGCGTCAAGATCCACATCGTCAAGTTTGAATCTCACTATAAAATCAGCAGGCTTTAAACTGCGCAAAAAATCAAGCAATCTTACAGCAAGAAGTTCTGTATCAAGAATCTGATCCTTTACAGCGCCTGTAAAAGCAAGTCTTTCGCCAACAATTTTATCGTCAAATTTAGGCCACAAAACGCCCGGTGTGTCGAGCATTTCAATATTTTTTGCAATGGAATACCACTGATTACCTCTTGTAACGCCGGGTCTGTCCTCTACCTTTGCTCGATTTTGCTTTGCTACCCTATTAATGAAAGAAGATTTACCGACATTCGGGATACCTACAATCATAATTCTAAGCATCGGGTTTACCATACCCTTAGCCTTTAATCTCTCTCTGCGCTCGGCGAGCACATTATTTACGGCAGGAGCAAATTTATTTAATCCCTTGCCGCTTTTGCAGTCAACGGCGATTGCGGTTACACCCTGCGAAGCATAGTAATCAATCCATCTGCTTGTTGCATTCTGATTTGCCATATCGCATTTGTTAAGAAGTACAACCTTTGGTTTATTCTGAATAAGTTTTTGCAAATCAGGGTTTTTACTGCTGAGTGGTATTCTTGCATCGAGAATTTCTGCCACTGCGTCAACAAGTTTTAAGCTCGCCTGAATCTGCCTTTTGGTTTTGGTCATATGACCGGGAAACCACTGTATAGTTTGCATTTCGCTCATTTTATCAATCCTTAAATTTAGTATAAATATTTTAAATGATTAAACGGATAAAACACAAACTGTGCCTTACCAATTACCATGGTTTTTGGAATAAGCTGAATACTGCCACTTCTGCTGTCAAGTGAAACAGAACGATTGTCGCCCATAACAAAAACATATCCCTCGGGTACTGTTTCGGGAATTTCCCACCCAATGGTAGGTTTTGTAGTAGTTGATGCAACATATTCTTCGTCAAGCACAACACCGTCAACTATAACTCTGTTGTTATCATAGTCGATTTTTATTGTCTGACCCTCGGTTGCGATTACCCTCTTTATAATAATTTTTCCTATTTGCTGGTCAGCATCAATGGCAACAATGTCACCAACCTGCGGCGTATATAAAAAGTTTGTAAGTATTACCTTATCACCGTCAAATAAGGTATCTTTCATTGACTCACCGTCAATATTAACATCTTTTACAAAAAAAGTAAAAACAATACTTATCAAAGCAAACAGAAATATTACCGTTTTAAAAATATCAAATATGTAAACAGGCAATTTATTGGTATTTACCTGAATTTTTCTCTTTGAGGTTTTATTTTTAAATTTCATATATCCTCCCAAAAAACAAAAGCTTATTTCAATTATAAAACAGAAATAAGCTTTTATCAATAGTTGATTTAAAATTTTTAGTAAAGATATTTAAATTCAGAAAATGGGAAAACCACAAATTGAGCTTTACCGATAACACTGTCTTCATCAATAAGTCCTATTCTTGAATCACGACTGTCCATAGAAACGCCTCTGTTGTCACCCATAACAAAAATCATACCGTCAGGAATAACCTCAGGAATTTCATAGTCAGCCTCAACATTGCAGAATGTTGACACATCAAGATACGGCTCATCAATTACAACACCGTCCACAAGAATTCTGTCATTTTCATAGTCGAGCTTAAGAGTTTGTCCTGCGGTAGCAATAACACGCTTAATAATAGGTTCTTTGTACTCCTTACCATGAGAAATAACCACAATATCATTTGGCTTTGGTGTGTAATTAAAATTAGTTACCACCAGCTTATCACCGTTTTGTAGGGTTTCTACCATTGAAGTACCCTTAACATCAACAAGTCTGAAAAAGAAATTCAAGCAAAACATCACGATAACAAGGGCAAAGATAATCGATTTTAACCAATCATATACATTAGATGCCGCACCGTCAGCCTTGGCGGCAACAAACTTGTTGCTTTTCTCCTGCTCAGGACTGCTGAATGCTATATAATCACCGCTATCCTCAACAAATTTATTCTCTGATTCAGCTTTTAAATTTTCCTTGGTATCAACTGCTTTGTTTTCAGTTTCATCTATATTATTAGTGTTTGTTTTATTTTCGCTCAATTTATCCACCTGCTAACAAATAAGTAAAGTAAAAAAGGGACTGTAAAAGTCCCTTTCCTTACATTTGAAATTACTTACGGATCTGCTCTTTAACCTTAGCAGCCTTACCAACTCTATCACGGAGATAGTAGAGCTTGCTTCTGCGAACTTTACCATAACGAATTACCTGCACGTCTTTTACATTTGGTGAATGGAGCGGGAACACTCTCTCAACACCAACGCCGTAAGCAACGCGTCTTACAGTAAATGTTTCAGCAACACCACTGCCCTTTTTAGCAATAACTGTGCCCTCAAACATCTGAATTCTTTCTCTTTCGCCCTCACGGATGTTTACAGAAACCTTAACTGTGTCACCTACATTAAACTTAGGTGTAGTTTCCTTAACTGAACCGGCAGCAATAGCTTTTAATGCGTCCATTATAATTCCTCCTGTTTTTCTGACATTCGTACCCAAATTAGTGCAGAGGAATGTCTGCTTCAAAATAACGGTTATACCGCCACTCGAACCTCGTCATAGGTATGACGGTTTCAAATGCTTTTATATTTTACCACAAGAGAATATAAAATGCAAGACTTTTTTCTGCTTGCGGCAAATTATTTTGATATTTTCTCAAGCTTTTCAAGATATTTCTTAAAATAATCGGGCAGTTCAGAAGTAAATTCCAAGTATTCGTTAGTTCTTGGATGAATGAATCCGATTTTTCTTGCGTGCAGGCACTGACCTGTAAAATCTACCTTTTCATTCTTAACGCCGTACACCAAATCGCCCGATACAGGATGACCCAAGTACGCCATATGTACTCTTATTTGATGTGTTCTGCCTGTTTCAAGAATACATTTTATATGTGTGTATCCCTTGTATCTTGCAATAACCTTGTAATGAGTAACAGCGTGTTTGCTGTTTTTTTCGGTAACGCACATTTTCTTTCGGTCATACTGACTTCTGCCGATTGGTGCGTTTACAGTACCCTCATCATCTTTAAGATTTCCGAATACAATCGCCTCATATTCTCTTGTAAAGGAATGCTCCTTTATCTGCTCGGCAAGAGAATAGTGGGCAAAATCGTTCTTTGCTACAATCAATAAGCCGCTTGTATCCTTGTCTATTCTGTGAACTATACCGGGGCGCATAACTCCGTTTATTCCCGACAACGACTCTCCGCAATGATAGAGTAATGCGTTTACAAGTGTGCCGTCATAATTTCCTGCCGCAGGGTGAACAACCATTCCTTTTGGCTTATTTACCACAAGTAAATCATTGTCCTCGTACTCAATTTCCAAGGGTATATTTTCCGGCTTTGCCTCATACGGAACAGGGTCGGGAATTTCAAGTGAAATTTTATCTCCTGATTTTAATTTATAATTTTTCCCCACTATTTTGCCATTGACAATTACTTTTTCCTGCTCAATCAGCCTAGCGGCTGCGGTTCGTGTAAGCGACGGCTCATTATCGGCAATATATTTATCAATTCTAACATTATTGCTTTCAGCAACAAATTCAAGCTTTGTCATTTTTCAAATCCTTTTTGCCTGTGCTTGTAAAGAAAAGCACATAGATCATAAGCAATACCGTACCGACAGTTATGCAATAATCTGCAAAATTGCATACGGGCGGAAAGAATGAAAGACTAATATAGTCAATCACATAACCGTATAAAACTCGGTCAATAAAATTGCCTATTCCGCCGCCTATTATAAGTGCAACCGATGCATAAAACAATTTACTCTGCGGTTTCTTTTTGAACATATAAATTAAAATTGCGGCAATAAGAGCGGTGGTAAGCACTACAAATATCCATCTGTTACCTGCAAAACTGCCAAAAGCCACACCGTTGTTCTCAACATATGTAAAAGAAAGCAGATTATCAATAACAGAAACACTGCCAACTTCTTTTAGGTTTGCGTTTACAAAAAACTTAATAACCTGATCTATCGCAGCAAGCGCTACACCTATTGCAACAGCTATATAAGGCATAAAACTCCCCCATAAAGCTAAATCGGTGCAGCAATACTGTTACACCGATTTAGTATTAAATTAAATATTATTTTAAAATATTGCAGCAACGCTCGCAAAGGTGTGGATGCTCGCTGTCTTTGCCGACAGTTTCGCTGATAATCCAGCAGCGCTCGCACTTTTCGCCTGTTGCCTTTTCAACAACAATTTCGAGCTCTCCGTCATTTTCAACGATTTCAACGGCAGAAACAATAAATGCAGCCGCAAGCTCAGGTTCAGCTTTCTTGAGGAAGTCAAGTTTTGCACCGCTTGCCTTAAGAATAACCTTGGCCTCAAGTGAACTCTTGATTGTTTTATCCTTAATAAGAACCTCAAGTGACTTCTTAACATCATCACGCAACTGATGAATTTCATCCCAGAATGACATAAAGTCAGCGTCTGTATCAACAGCAATCTGCTCAGGCATTTCATTAAAGATTACATTCTCAGCATTTTCTGTTGATGAGTGCGGCATATACTTCCAGATTTCATCAGATGTATATGCAAGAATTGGGCTGATCATTCTTGTCATTGCGTTAAGAATGAGATAAATAGCAGTCTGAGCAGCCTTTCTTAACTTACTGTCCTTTTTCTCTGTATATAGTCTATCCTTGAGTACATCAAGGTAAAAGTTAGACATATCAATTACGCAGAAGTTTCTGATTGAATGATATACCTGATGGAACTCATAGTTATCATAAGCCTGCTTAACCTTAGCAATAAGCTCGTTGAGTTTTACGATTGCCCACTTATCCATAGGCATAAGCTCATTTACAGGAACAGCGTCAGTATCAGGGTTAAAGTCATAAACATTACCGAGAATATAACGGGCAGTGTTTCTGATTTTTCTGTATGACTCTGAAATCTGCTTTAAAATATCATTTGAAATATGAACATCTGACTGATAGTCGGTTGATGATACCCAAAGTCTAAGAACATCTGCGCCGTACTTTTCTGTAACATCCTGTGGGCTGATACCGTTGCCAAGTGACTTACTCATCTTTCTCTTTTCTTCATCAAGAATCATACCATGAGTAAGAACAGCTTTATAAGGAGCAACACCCTCAGTTGCAACAGATGTAAGGAGTGATGATTGGAACCAACCTCTGTACTGGTCGTTACCCTCAAGGTAAAGGTCGGCAGGGAACTTAAGATTATCACGCTTGCTTACAACGGCTGCGTGTGAAGAACCACTGTCAAACCAAACATCCATAATGTCTTTTTCTTTTTCAAACTCAGTACAACCGCACTTCTTACACTTTGTACCCTCAGGTAAAATTTCAGCAGCGCTGTGGTTATACCAAGCGTTTGAACCCTCTTTTTCAAACAAATCTGCAACAGCCATCATTGCGTCATTGTCAATGTGAGCCTCGCCACATTCTTTACAGAAGAAGATCGGAATCGGAACACCCCATTTTCTCTGACGGGAAATACACCAATCCTTTCTCTCCTTAACCATATTTGTAATTCTGTCGTGTCCCCATGATGGAATCCACTTAACGCTGTCAATAGCCTCGCAAGCCTTATCCTTAAAGTCATCAACAGAGCAGAACCACTGGTCGGTAGCTCTGAAGAGGATAGGAGTTTTACATCTCCAGCAATGCGGATACTGGTGGATAATTTTCTTTAACGCAAAGAGATAACCGTTTTCATCAAGGTAAACAGCAATCTTTTTGTTAGCCTCATCAGTAGTAAGACCGGCAAACTGACCTGCCTCCTCAGTGAGAACACCGTTAGAATCAACAGGACAGATTGTAGGAATTTCAGGGTAATTCTGACAAACATTAAAGTCATCAACACCATGACCGGGAGCTGTATGAACGCAGCCTGTACCGCTTTCAAGAGTTACATGGTCACCTACAATTACAAGCGACTCTCTGTCAAGGAACGGATGTGCAGTCTTAATATATTCAAGCTCGCTGCCCTTTACAGTAGCAACAACCTCATAATCTGTAATTTCAGCGGCCTCAAATGCAGACTTGTAAAGCTCGGTAGCCATTACAAGATATTCGTCACCTGTTTTGATGATAGAATACTCATATCTCGGGCCTACGCAAATAGCAACATTGGCAGGCAATGTCCAAGTTGTTGTTGTCCAAATAACGAACTTAACCTTTGATGGGTCAATTCCGAGATTTGAAAATACGCCCTTATCATCAGTTACAGTAAACTTTACATAAATTGAATGACATGGATCCTCGGCATACTCAATTTCAGCCTCAGCAAGGGCAGTCTTACACTCCGGGCACCAATAAACAGGCTTTAAACCCTTGTAAATATAACCCTTTGTAGCCATTTTAGCAAATACTCTGATCTGCTCAGCCTCAAATTCGTGCTTAAGTGTGATATAAGGATTATCCCACTCACCGATTACACCAAGTCTTTTGAACTGTGTGCGCTGGTCATTGATATAACCTGTTACAAATTCCTCGCACATTTTGCGGAGCTCTACAATAGAAATTTCGGCAGAGTTACCGATACCTGCTTTCTTTCTTGCTTTAAGCTCTGTTGGAAGACCGTGAGTATCCCAACCCGGAACATAAGGAGCTTTAAAGCCTGCCATATTTTTATAGCGTACGATAAAGTCCTTTAAAATTTTATTTAATGCGTGGCCAAGATGGATATCGCCGTTTGCATATGGAGGGCCATCGTGGAGAACAAATAAAGGCTTGCCCTCGTTTACCTCCATAAGTTTTTCATATACCTTGTTATCTTCCCATGCCTTAAGAGTTACAGGTTCGCTTTTTGGAAGACCTGCTCTCATAGGAAAGTCGGTTTTCGGAAGATTAAGTGTAGAATTATAATCCTGAGACATTGGTTACACTCTCCATAATTTTGATTTAAAAATTCTTAAACGATTAAAAATTAATCGGCAGAAACATCATAGTTGTCGCCAAATTTCAGGTGACCGAATTTTGGTGATTTTTTCTCTGTGTTGTCATCCTCGGAATCAGAAGTAATATCTGCTATCTCTTTTATTTCCTCAGGCTTTTTTACCTCAACAGCAACCGGCTCGGCAGGGTTAACTGTTTCCTGTGGTTTTTCCTCCATTACAGGTGCTGTCGGATATTTTTCGTTAAGCTGCTGTCTTGCGGCCTCTAACTCGGCAGCGGTAGGAAGGTCATTAATCATCTGAATATGTTTCTTATAAAGCTCAACAAGCTCGCCCTTTAGTTTTACTGCGTCTGACTGGAGAAGAAGATAATTTTCTTTTTCTGTTGCAGTCATTCTGTTTGTATCTACTAAAAGCTGCTGTGCCTTTGTTTCAGCCTCTCTAACAATCTTAGATGCCTTTTCCTTAGCCTCTCTAATGCAAGCGTCAGATACTTTCTGAGATGCAAGAAGGGCATTTCTAACTGTTTCTTCGTCTGCTCTGTACTGCTCTACTCTTGTTGCGAGAACATCAATTTTATGAACAAGGTTAGTTTTCTCTTTCTTTAACTGTTCAAAAGCTACAATGACTTCATCAATAAATGCGTCAACATCATCAGCCATGTAGCCCTGACGGCCAGCTTTTCTGAAACTAACATTCTTAATTTCATCAATAGTAATCATTTAAAGCACTCCTATCTGAAATGTATTACTAAAATTTTTCGGCGACCTTTTTTGGTTTCACCCAAAATTTTATCTAACTTAAATTTTCCTTTACCTCTTACAGTAAAGGTATCTCCCTCTTTAACCTGACAACTTACATTCTGAGTTGTAACAAAGTTAAGAGTTGTTTCTCCCGATAAAATCAGTTTTGCCGTTTTATCCCTCGATAGTCCGCTTACTGCGGCAACAATATTATCAAATCTAAGAGATGAAACCGTAAGACTCATTTCCTCTGTGCCCCTGCCCTGCGGCAGAGAATTTAAATTCGGTTGGACAATTTTTACTCCTGCTCCGCCGATTTTAAAAATCTGTGATTCTATATAATCTTTAAGCTCGCTTTTTACAAACACAACAGTTCGTCCGTTATCCACAAGAATATCTCCAACTGTATCTCGCTCAATGCCAAGCGACATAAGCGTACCGAGAAAATCTCTGTGTGTGAGTTTATCGCATACTCTGTACTTAAACTCAATAGCGGATATAGGAAAGGCTGACTGCTCGGGTTCATCATAAAACACCCCGAGCATCTTTCTTTCACTGTTCTCACTGCCGCCAAAGAAAATATAATTTTCAAAGTAAATACTTCGCAGCACCTTTTCGGCAAGTGCCTGATGTGTTTCGCTCATAAACTGAGAGAAAACAGGCTTTTGTCGAGTAAAGCAAAGCGAGGTCATATCCTCAATTCTGGAGCAGAAAAGCTCATCGTTATCAGAAGTAAACACCGCTGTTTTCTAATTCGTCAAGTAAATCGTCACCTGTAAGATCTACATTATTAGGAATGATAATGTATGTATTAGAGGCAACCTTTTTAATCTTGCCGTCATTTGCATAAGCAACACCGCTGAGGAAGTCAAGAATTCTTCTTGCCATATCCTTGTTAGTGTCCTCAAGATTAAGAACTACTGTATGTGACTTAATAAGGTCATCTGCAATTGTGCGTGTTTCCTCGCCAAATCTTTCAGGCTTATAAATACCAACCTGAATCTTAGCCTTAGCATTGATATTAACAACCTTGTTCTTAGATGTAGGAGCTGTTGCTCTCTCTCTTACAGGCTGTTCCTCAACCTCTTCTTCCTCATTTTCGTCAGCATAACCGTACTCGTCATACTCCTGCTGATACTCGTCATCGGGAGCATCCCACATACGCTTGAATTTATCCACAAAACCTGCCATTATATTAATTCCTCCTTGAATTATTTACTGTAATCTCTGGCACCAAAAAGTGACGATCCTACTCTTACCATAGTCGCACCTTGAAGTATTGCCTCATAATAATCAGCAGACATACCCATTGATAGTATAGTCATACTTATATTATCTAATTTTTTTGACGATATGTCAATAAAGATATTACGCATATTATCAAAATATTTTGAAATTTTATGTGTATTATCACAAATTGGCGGTATAGCCATAAGTCCTTTTACCGAAATTCCCTCCAAATCAACTATCTGACACAATAATTCTTCAAGCTGCTCGGGAATAACTCCCGACTTATTTTCTTCTCTGCCAATGTTTACTTCCACAAGCACATCGGTCTTTTTTCCGATTTTTAATGACTGCTTGGAAATCTCGGACGCAAGTTTTAAAGAATCAACTGACTGAATAAGATCCACCTTATCTACAATTTGGCGAACCTTGTTTGTCTGCAAATGTCCTATAAACTGTAAAGACGCATGAGCAAGGTCATACTTTTCATATTTAGAAAGCAGCTCCTGCACCTTATTTTCGCCAATGTGGTCAAGTCCGAGAGAGATTGCGTAGTTTATTACATCCGCATCTACTGTTTTTGTTGCGGCAAGAAAAGTAATGTCCTCTCTTTTTCTGCCTGATTTTTCGGCAGCCTCAGCAATTCTTTCGTTAATAAGCTTGTAGTTGTATTCTACATCACTTAATGACCTTTCCATCATACAAATCGTCCCCTTCCATTATAACCTGATCATACAGCGAAATTGTTTCGCCGCTGAACAATATGCCATCAGCAGGTGATGGATCACATAATACAAAATCATTACCTGCATAGAGAATAGATATTTCTTTAAACTGAACTTCACTGCCGTAGAGTACATAGACACCCTGAACTTTTTTGCTCTCTTTATGTTCGTTGCCCTTGTCATCGTAGGTTGTCTTTTCTACATAATCGTCATGAATAGCCTTTTTGTTGACACGAAGTCCCGAATAAGTGCCCATACCGATTTCAACAGGCTCCTGTCTAATCTGAGAAAGCGAGCTGTCCATATATGTGCACTGGAAAATTGCGAGAGCTTTATCGGAATTATTATACTGAACAATTTTATAAATTGACGCAGGCACTGTGTTTGATGAGGCATCTGAAAAGTCGATTGTAACATCGTCACCCCAAAGTGTGAGATCTGTTGCCTCGTCATTGGTGATTTCACACGCAATATACCAATTAAGACCGCTTATCACCTTGCCGATATTATTATCCGGTACATTTGATTTCTTGATATTTTTAAGATTGTCAAGTGTAAGATTTCCGATTTTTGTATAATCATAGCTGTTCTCGTAGCCGTCACAAGAAGTAACGAAATAGCCTGCCTTAGGAGCATTAATCTCTGCTATACTGTCCGAAGAACTTTTTAGCTCGTTAATCTGAGCCTGCAAAGACGCAATCTCAGGCTTAAAGCTTGTAGTCTTGCCTGTGAAAGACTGGTAATGATTGACAGCATTTATTATTGAACTTATGTTTGAATCAATTTTACCGAAGTTTCCGTTATTAATATTATACAAATAAGTTTCAAGATTTGATGTAATGTCATTCTTTATAGTTTCAATACCCTCGGTGTTAGATTTCCTCGTCTGCTCAAGTTTTGTAAGATCATTCATACTTTGTTCAAGTGATGCCGCCTTTGTACGGGCAACCGCATCTTCTTCCGTAGAATAAACACTTGCAACCGAACAGCCTTTCTGCACCTCATCACCGTTATCTACATTGTAAGAAACTACTCCGCCTGAATTATTGTTAATATATGTTTCGTTACGAATAATGTAGCCGTTAGAGTAAATCTTGTCGGTAACGGTTACCTGTTCGGCATTTTCTGTCGGCACAACATTGAAATTTGCACTTAGCAGAAGGTAAACAACATAGATAATTGCAAGCGCAGTAAGACCTGCAACCAATATTCTTCTGAACAACAGCTTGTCCATATATCACAGTCCTTTATCAATTATTGTTTCAGCATAATTTAATATATCATCAAAGCATTTGAATTTATCAACTAAAATCCAATTAATATTTTTATCACGATTAAACCAAGTAAGCTGCCTTTTGGCATATCGTCTTGTTTCTCTTTTTAAAATTTCCACACATTCATCAAGCGAGCGTTCGCCCGAAAAATACGGAATAAGCTCTTTGTATCCTATTGCCATTTTAGATGTTGTACTGAGAGAAGACGAAAGCACTTCTCTTGCCTCATCAACGAGTCCGTTTTCAAGCATAATATCAACACGCAAATTAATTCTGTCATACAATTTTTGTCTGTCCTCAAATTTCAGACCGATTTTTATCGGAGAGTACGGCGAATCCTGTAATTTAGAATTGCGGTTGTGCTCACTTATCGTAATGCCTGATGTCTTGTAAAACTCAATAGCCCTTATGATACGCTTAACATTTCTCTGCTCTCTGAGATTTTCGGCTGATTCGCCGTCAAACTCGCCGAGCATATTAAGCAAATAATCAATGCCGTTTTGCTGATACAGCGCAAACAGCTCATTAGATATTTCTTCGTTTCTCTCTTGCTTTTCAAAAGAAACTCCGTTTAAAAGCGAGTCAACATAAAGTCCTGTACCGCCTGCAATAATCGGCATTTTCCCCCGTGACACGATATCTTCGATACGAGATGCTGCGTCACTTACAAAATCGGCAACGGAATATGTTTTGTCACTCGGTAAAAAGTCCGTTAAATGATGTGGTATTCCCTGCTTTTCCTCATCTGTTGGCTTTGCGGTAGCTATGTTCATTCCTTTGTATATCTGCATTGAATCGGCGGAAATAATCTCTCCGTTATATTTCTTTGCAAGCTCAACCGCAAGCGCCGTTTTGCCTGATGCCGTAGGGCCTACAACAGAAATAAGTTTGATAGGATAATTCAAAAAATCACAACCTGCCAAATTGTTTTTCAATTTCGTACTTTGTCATAACTATGCAGATAGGTCTGCCATGTGGGCAATACTTTATCTGCGGATTTTTCTCTAAAGTCCAAGCAATGTCCATAAGCTCCTGTACGGTGCTCTTATTGCCTGCCTTGATTGCAGAACGGCACGAAACATTATGATAAAACCAATCCATTTTTTCGGCATAAATATCCTTTTTGCCGCTTGCTATATAACCGCTCATTTCAGCAATACAGTCGGCAATTTCCGTTGCCGCAAGGTATTGCGGTGCAGAGCGCACAAGTAATGTACCGTTGCCAAAGTCCTCTACATCAAACGAACATTTTGCAAACATATCAAGATTGCTTATTGCTGCGTCATAATCGGTTTTGTCAAGGGTAACGGTAACAGGTGCAAGCAAATACTGAACATTTTGCTTATCGGCATTTGCTTTAAGTTTTTCATAAATTATTCTTTCATGTGCTGCGTGCTTGTCAATTATTAAAATCTCACTATCGTTTTTCTCAACGATTATATATGTATCGAATGCCTCACCTAAAAATCTGAGCTTAGTCTGCTCTTTTGGAAGTTCGGTGATTGTATCGTTTTTATCTTCTTTATCTTTGAAAATCTCCGTCTGCGGTTTTTCTTCTTTGGTCATTACAACCTCTTTGTAAGGCTTTTTCTCCTCAACAATAACCTCATTTACGGGATTTTCCTGTTTTGGTAAATTATCTTCTTGCTGAGTTGCTTTTAAAATAAGCTGCTCAGCTTTCTCAAATTTTTGCTTTGAAAATTCTGCTTTCTTTTGCTCAAGCTCAGTATTCTTTCTTATTGCCTGCTTAGAATAAATTTCAAACGGATCTGACGAATCAGCCATTTTTAAGTCATCAATAGACATCGGCTTTGGCTTTTCATCCTTTAAGTCAAGTTCATCAAACGGATTATACGACTTGGACTCATACGCTTTTGCTTTTTGTTCGGCAGGCTTTACATTATTAACAGGTGGCTTGCTTTCAGCCTTAGAAAACACCGCCTGCGCATTAGTGAACGGATTTACTTTTTTTATTTCGTTAAACGCAGTATTTTCTTTAAAAGTAACCTGTTTTCTAACATCGCCTTGCTGCAAAGCAGATTTTACCGCATGATAAATTGCATCAAAAACAGGTCTTTCGTTTATAAAACGGACTTCGATTTTTGCAGGATGAACATTCACATCTATAATTTCATACGGTACGGTTAGCTGTAATACAGCGGACGGAAATTTGCCAACCATTATCGAGCCCTTGTATGCCTCTTCAAGCGCCGCCATACCTGTTCGTGTTTTTACAAATCTGCCGTTTATAAAGAAATTTTGCATATTGCGGTTTGGTCTTGCGTTAATTGGCTTTGAAATATAACCCTTTACGGTAACGGAATCGAGTGTGTAATCGACGGGAATAAGTCCTTTTGCAAAGTCTTTGCCAAATACGGAATAGATTGCCGACAAAAGCTTTCCGTCACCAAAAGTGCGCAAAACCTGCTTGCCATCTCTTATAAATGTAAAGGCAACTTCCGGATGAGAAAGCACAATTTTATCCATAAGGGCAGAGACAGCATTTCCCTCGGCTACATCTTTTTTAAGAAATTTAGAACGAGCGGGAATATTGTAAAACAAATCTCTGATAACAAATGTTGTGCCTGTCGGGCAGCCTGCGTCCTCAAGCGAGATTTCTTCTCCGCCCTCAATTTCATAGCAGCTGCCGATATCCTCATTCTCGTTTTTAGTAATAACCTGTAATCTTGAAACCGCACTTATAGATGCAAGCGCCTCTCCTCTAAAGCCGAGAGTTGCAATGGAATCAAGGTCATTTGCTGTTTTAACCTTGCTTGTCGCATGGCGCAGAAAGGCTTTTTTTATGTCATCTCTGTAAATTCCGCAGCCGTCATCGGCAACACGCATAAATGTTGTGCCGCCGTTTTTTATCTCAACAGTAACATTTTTTGCACCTGCATCAATAGAATTTTCTACAAGTTCTTTTATAACAGAGGACGGTCTTTCTACTACCTCGCCTGCCGCAATAAGCTCTGCAATGTGTTTGTCAAGTACATTAATTACACCCATAATTTCACCTGCCTTTTTCGCTCATACTTTTATATCATACCTTTAAGCTCATAAAGCAGATTAATAGCTTCTATCGGAGTTAAGGTGTTTAAATCAATTTCAGAAAGCCGCTCAACAACGGCATTGTCATTTGATATAAGCGACATCTGCATATCATCGTTCTTTTCTTTTATAACAGTCGGTGCATTAGAACCCAACTCAAGCTCTTTTAAGATTTCCTTTGCTCTGCTAATTATAGAGTTAGGAAGTCCTGCAAGTTTAGCTACCTCAATTCCATAGCTGTCATCTGCACCACCCGGAATAATTCGGCGTAAAAATGTAATATCATCTCCACGCTTTTTTACGGCAATGCTGTAATTTTTTACTCCGTCAAGCAAATCCTGCATAACGGTAAGTTCGTGGTAGTGAGTAGCAAACAATGTTTTTGCACCGAGCTTTTTATGATCGGCACAATATTCAAGCACCGCTCTTGCAATGCTCATACCGTCAAAGGTTGATGTGCCTCTGCCGATTTCATCAAGTATCAAAAGACTTTTTGATGTGGCAGATTTAACTATATTGGCTACCTCGCTCATCTCTACCATAAAGGTTGACTGTCCCGAGGCAAGGTCATCGGAAGCGCCCACTCTTGTAAAAATGCTGTCTACCACACCGACGGTCGCACTTGAGGCAGGAACAAAACTTCCCATTTGCGCCATAAGCACAATGAGGGCAACCTGTCGCATATATGTAGATTTACCTGCCATATTAGGGCCGGTAATTATTGCTACTCTTTCGCCTGCACTGTCAAGATAAACATCATTAGGAACAAACGGAGTATCTGTAAGCAAAGCCTCTACAACAGGATGTCGGCTGTCTTTTAATCTGATAACGGTTGAAAGGTTCACATCAGGTCGCACATACCTATTGTCTGCCGCAACATTTGCGAGAGAAACAAGCACATCAAGCACTGCAATAGCCTTAGCCGTTCTCTGTATTCTCTCAAGGTTATTTGCAACCGTTTTTCTTACTTCGTCAAACAAGGTATATTCCATAGCAACAGAACGGTCTTTTGCACCTAAAATTCTGCCCTCTATGTCTTTTAAGTCCTGAGTAATATAGCGCTCACAATTTGTAAGCGTCTGCTTTCTTATGTAGGTTTCCGGTACAAGGTCTTTGTACGAATTTGTTACCTCTATGTAATAACCAAACACCTTGTTGTAACCTACACGCAGTTTTGGAATACCTGTTTTTTCCCTCTGCTCAGCTTCAATTCTTGCAAGTATGCCCTTTGAATCGTTCATATCTGTAAGCAAAAGGTCAAGTTCACTATTGTAGCCTTTTTTTATCATTCCGCCCTCACGCACAGAGAACGGCGGTTCTTCTACAATGGCAGAATCAATCAAATTGAAAATATCTTCAAGCAGGTCTATTTCCTTATAAACTTTTTTAAGATATTTTGCATTGCAGTCGGCAATTAAATTTGAAAGCTGCGGCAGTTTTTGCAGAGCCGCCGCAAGTGAACGGAGCTCTCTGCCGTTTGCCGAACCGTAAACAATTCTTGTCATAAGTCGCTCAATATCAAAAATACCGCTTAAAGCGTCCACAATATCAAGTCTAAGAATATTATTGTTTACAAGTTCCTCAACCGCAGACTGACGGTTGTTGATTGCCGACACATTAAGCAACGGGTGTTCAAGCCACGAACGGATAAGTCGCTTGCCCATTGCTGTTTTAGTTTTGTCAAGTACCCACAAAAGCGAACCTCGCTTTTCTTTATTGAGCATTGTTGCCGTAAGTTCAAGATTACGCTGTGTGTTGTAATCAAGATTCATAAACTGCTTGTCGCTGTAAAGCTCAATTTTGTTTATACGCTCAAGTCCGTTTTTCTGTGTTTCTTTAAGGTAATTTATCAGCGCACCTATCGCACCTATAAGCACCTGAGAATCTGAAATGCACTGCATGTCTTCACCAAATTGTGCTTTTACAATTTCAGCGCAAACCTTGTTATCAAAGCTCTCGTCCCTGAGCATTTCAACTCCGGCAGACAGCTTTGATTTTATAAATGACGGCAGAGATTTAATTTTTACAATATCTCCGCCAAGTAATATTTCTCTCGGATTGTAGCTTGCAAGCTGGCTTGTAAGGGAATTTACCGAGTCACTTCCTGATATTTCGGTAGCATAAAGCTCGCCTGTTGAAATATCGCAAAAGCAAAGTCCGATTTTTTTATTTTCGGAAAACATACAGCAAATGTAGTTGTTTCTGCCCTCATCGAGCATACTCGACTCCATTACCGTACCCGGAGTAATTACTCTTATAATATCACGCTTAACAAGTCCCTTTGCAGTGGCAGGGTCTTCGGTCTGTTCGCAAATTGCAACCTTATAGCCCTTAGCAACAAGCCTTGCAATATAGCCCTCGCAGCTGTGGAAAGGCACTCCGCACATCGGTGCTCTTTCCGCCTGACCGCAATCTCTGCCTGTGAGTGTAAGCTCAAGCTCCTTTGATGCTATTTTTGCATCATCGTAAAACATTTCGTAGAAATCTCCCAAGCGGAAGAAAAGAATACTGTCTTTGTTCTGTTCTTTAATTGCAAAATATTGTTTCATCATGGGAGATAACTCTGCCAATGTTTTCACACCCTTTCAAGGAAAATCTATCAGCCGCAACCGCCGCAAGTGCTGCAGCTGCCCGAACAAGAAGATGTTGAGTAATCGGCTGTTTCAGGGTCTGCGCCCTCTGCCGACTGCTGAACAATGGCAAGAACTCTGTTTGCAACCATATCAAAAGCATCTTTTGCCTCGTTGTAAGCAATCATATTCTTATTTGACATAATCTTTGAATAGTCCTCTCTCATCTGACTGTTGAGAAGTGCGAGCTTATCGCTGTCCTTATCTTTTTTAGAAGCCTCGTTGTTGATAGACATTCTCTTCATATTAAAATCGCCGATAAGGTTCTGAAGATCCATATCTGCGTCAGCGTCTGCCTGTGCTTTTTGGAGAGCGATATACGACTCCTCCTGCTGAATGAGCTTACCAAGCTCTCTTGCCTTTTCAATAATATCCATAATTTTATCCTTTCCTTACACAAGCTCGCCCTTGAGTATCCAATTTCTCGCCTGTGTAATCTTAACATTCTGAAATGTGCCTATAAGGCCCTTATCGCCTTTAAGCTCCACTATTATATTGCCACTTGTTCTGCCGCTTAATTCACCGTTTTTGCCTGTTTCCGATTCAACAAGTACCTTTTCGGTGTTATTAACCATAGACGCACATCTTTTAGCCGCAATTTCTTCCTGAACATCAAGCAGTTCTCTGAACCATTTTGATTTTTCCTCTGCTGAAATCGGGTCATCCATCTTAGCGGCAGGTGTGCCTACTCTCGGTGAATAAATGAAAGTAAACAAAGATGTAAACTCAACCTCACGAATAAGCGAAAGTGTTTCTTTAAAGTCCTCATAGGTTTCACCCGGAAAACCTACAATAATATCACTTGTAAGCGATACCCCGTCAATTTTTTCTTTGGCATAATTTACAATATCAAGATATTTCTTTCTGTCATAATGCCTGTTCATAGCTTTTAAAATTCTGTCAGAACCGCTCTGGAATGGCAAATGAAGATGCTTGCTGATATGTGTACCGTTGGCAATGGTATCAATAAGCTCTTTTGAACAATCCTTTGGATGCGATGTCATAAATCTAAGCCAATAGTCGCCGTCAATAGAATCAATTTCGTGCAAAAGCTGAGCGAAAGTAGGCTTATCGGCAAGAGTTTTGCCGTATGAGTTTACATTCTGACCAAGCAAAGTAATATCTTTGTAGCCTGCTGAAATCATCTGCCTTGCTTCATCAAGGATAAGCGACTTTTCACGACTGCGTTCTCTGCCTCTTACATAAGGCACAATGCAGTATGTGCAGAAATTGTTGCAGCCATACATAATTGAAAGCCAGCCCTTAAAAGTACCGTCACGCTTTACAGGAATACCCTCGTAAACCTTTTTATCATCGTTGTCACGCTCATACACACGCTTGCCGTCAGCAAGTGTATGATACAAAAGCTGTGGGAAACGATGCAAAGAATGAGTACCGAAAACAAGGCTTACAAACGGAAAGCTCTTATACATTTTATTGGCGATATGCTCCTGTTCCATCATACAGCCGCACAAAGCAATGATAATCTGCGGATGTTTTCTCTTTAAAGACTTTAACGCACCGACATTGCCAAAAACTCTGTCCTCGGCGTGTTCTCTGATTGCGCAGGTATTAAAGAGAATAAAGTCGGCATCGTCTACATTTTCTGTAAACTCAAAGCCTGCTATTTCAAGCATACCTTTAATTCTCTCACTGTCGGCAACATTCTGCTGACAGCCGTAGGTGCGTATATAAGCTATCGGCTTATCGCCACGCTTTCTATCCTGCATAATCTGAGAAATTAATCTCATATATTCAAACTGCTGGTCTGAAATAACATCAGAGGTAACATTACCAAGTATTGTATTTTCAGGCAAAACAATGCACTCCTAATCCATTTTATTAACTAAAATATTGTATCACAATTTACGGCAATTTTCAATATTTTTCTTAAGTTTTTAATATTTATACAAGTATTATACAGATTTGTACCAATTGCCGTTGTATTCGGGAGTGGTACCGACGATTATGTTTTGTGCTATTTCAAAGTCGGTGGAAAATGTCATATTGCCCGAGTAGTCAAGAGATGTTGTCATAATTTTTGATGTAAGAATAAGTCTGATATGGTGAATTGTTTGGTTTATTCCTGCCGATTCAAATGTACTTACTATTTCAGACGAAAAGCTGCCCGTTAAGTTAAATGACACCTTTATAGGCGGCCCATAATTTGAAAGCACTGTAATATCGGTAAAAGCACCGAGCGGTATGTCAATTTCAACATCATATATTTTTGCAATCTCCTGCTGAACGCTGAGCATAATATCAGCTTTCAACTCGTTTATTTTGAATGAATCGGTTGTAATAGCCTGCACTGTTCCGTCTTTTGAACATTTTACATTTGCAATATCTTCGTACTTATAATTAAATTTTTTCAGACTGTTATTGACCGCCTCGCAAACCGAATTTACAGAAATAATCTCAGCCTGTATTCTGATATATTCGCACTTAAATTCCGCAAGCTGTTGTTCGCAAAATATAACTGTCGCTATGATTAATGCTGCAAATGATAACAGAATACACTTCAGCTTTTTAAATTTAATCTTTTTTCTTTTGTAAAACAGCAAAAAAACACCCCTCGATATTCTATACGAGAGGTGTTGATTTTGTTAAAATTATTCTTCTGAAGAATTACAATTACTGCTGCAACCCTCGCAATTTTCAGGATCGCACTCTTCGCCGTCAAAAATATCCGAGAAGTCAAATTCAAGAAGTTCACCGCAATTAGGGCACTCAATTTCACCCTCAAGAAGAACATCCTCAGATACATTAAGTTTTTGACCGCAAGAATCACAGGTTACTTCATAGAAAACATCGTCTTCGTTTTCTTCGTAATCTTCATCGTCATCATATTCATAGTCATCATCTTCGCCATAAAGCTCAGTTTCAGCCTCTGCAAGATCCTGGTCAATCTCATCTACCTGAGCAGAAAGCTCATCGTAGAGGTCTTCCATATCTGTTACAGAATATGACATATCATCGAGAAGATCTATAATTGCATTCATAACCTTGATTTCAGGCTTTGACTCGTCAAGATTCAAACCCTCGCAAAGTCCACGGATATAAGCAATTTTTTCTGTTAAATTCATAATAATCCTCCGCAAAGCGATTAAGCTCTGCCCATATACTCACCGGTTCTTGTGTCGATCTGGATCATTTCGCCCTCGTCAATAAAGAGAGGAACTTTGATCTCTGCACCTGTTTCAAGAGTAGCAGGCTTTGTAGCGTTAGTAGCTGTATCACCCTTAAAGCCCGGGTCTGTCTTTGTAACCTGAAGTTCTACAAAGTTTGGTGGCTCTACGCCAAATACGCTGCCCTTGTAAGAAAGAACCTTACAAACCATATTTTCCTTAACAAACTTGAAGTTGTCGCCGAGAACGCTCTTGTTGATCGGAATCTGCTCCCAAGTTTCTGTATCCATAAAGTAATAAAGATCACCGTCTGAATAGCTGTACTCCATATCCTTTCTGTCAATAAATGCAGTAGGATACTTATCGTTAGGGTTAAAAGTTTTTTCAACAACCGCACCTGTAATAACATTTCTGATCTTTGTTCTTACGAAAGCGGCGCCCTTACCTGGCTTTACATGCTGGAATTCGATGATTGATACAACCTGTCCATCCATTTCAAATGTAACGCCGTTTCTGAAATCACCTGCTGATATCATTAGTAATACCTCCTAAAATATACATAATTACAGCAAAAAAATCCTTGCCATTATGTGTCATAAGCTATTATACATAAAAAATAAGCAAAATGCAAGCATTTTAAAGAATTATTAGTTCTTTTGGCAAAGATACAAAGTTATTATAGCCGTTTTCTGTTACATAAAGCATATCTTCAATTCTAACACCGAATTTATTCGGAATATAAATTCCCGGCTCATCGGTAATTACCATACCCTCTTCAAGGACAATATCGCCTCTTGGAGAAACATTTGGCAACTCGTGAATTTCAAGTCCTACTCCATGTCCCGTTGAATGGCCAAAGCACTCACCGTAACCTGCTTCTGTAATTATATCTCTTGCAATTTTGTCAATTTGCGAGCAGGTTTTGCCTGCCTTTACTTCATCTAACACAGCAAGTTGAGCCTTTAATACAATATTGTATATCTCTCTTTGCTCATCGGTAGCAAACTCAACTGCAACGGTTCTTGTTGTGTCGGAATGGTAACCGTCATAAACCGCACCAAAATCCATAGTGAAAAAATCACCCGATTTGATTATATCATCACTCGGCACACCATGCGGAAGTGAAGTTTTACTGCCCGTAATTGTAATCAAATCAAACGATACTCTTTCTGCACCGTACTGTTTCATAAGATATTCAATTTCAACAGCAATCTTTCTTTCGCTTACACCCGGCTTAATGTAATTTAAAATTTCATTATAAGCCTTTTCGGCAATCTCCTGAGCCTTTAGAATCTTATCAAACTCAGTTTTATCCTTGATAATTCTAATATCCGATATTGCTCTGTCAAGTGCACTGTCACAATAAAAATCAATGCCTTTTTCTGAAAAATGCTCTTTATACAAATCATTTTCGGCAACCGTAAAATTATCTGCCTCGGCAACTATCTTATTGACGCACTCTATTTTTAGAATATCGCTTATATCGGCAATCAGCTTTTTAAAGCAAACAACCTCACAGCCGACGGCAAATTTCTGCGCCGCCTCAAAGTATCTGAAATCCACAAGCAAATACGCCTTATCGCTTGTCAGCAAAAGCAAACCCTCACTATGGTGAAAGCCGCTGAAATATCCGACATTTATTTCATTCTTTATTAAAACTGCGGTGTCGGGTGATTTTATAAAAGCTCTTAACTTTTCTGTTCTCAAGCTGTTCATTACTTCATCAAGTCCTTTAAAGCTGTAATTGCAAGGAAGTAGCTGCTTTTGCCAAAGCCTGCAATCTGTCCTGCGCATACAGGTGCAATTACAGATGTGTGTCTGAATTCTTCCCTTGCGTGGATATTTGACATATGTACCTCTACAAACGGAATCTTTACGCAAGCTATTGCATCTCTGATCGCATAACTATAATGTGTAAGAGCGCCAGCATTTATAACAACGCCGTCAAAATTACCTCTTGCTGCGTGAATTTTGTCAATCAAGTCACCCTCGTGGTTTGACTGATAAATCTCAACAGAGAAGCCCTGCTCATCTGCAAAAGACTTAATCTGCTCTGAAATACTCTGAGCGGTTTCCTCGCCGTAAATACCTTTTTCTCTCACGCCCACCATATTAAGGTTGGGGCCTAACATAACAAGAATTTTTTTCATTTTTATTCACCAAATTTCCTGATAAAATGACAAAAAGCGGACAGTAAAAACTGTCCGCTTATTTTGATTACCTGAATTTGCGCTTACGAGCTGCTTCGGACTTCTTTTTACGCTTTACAGAAGGCTTTTCATAAGCCTCTCTCTTGCGCACCTCAGCAATAACGCCAGCTCTTGCACACTGCTTTTTGAATCTTCTTAAAGCACTCTCAAGAGATTCGTTATCCTTAAGTCTGATTTCTGCCATCTATCTTCCCTCCCATCTGCCATTTGGCATGGGTAATTTGCATATGTTGCATTTGATATTATACAATAAACGATTCATATTGTCAATAGAAATGTAGAAATTTAGGGAAATTTATGTAAATTTATAAATAAAGTAAAAATTATGGCTTAACAACAAGGTTTACAAGCTTATTTGGAACATAAATTTCTTTGATGATATTCATATTCTCTATAGCTTTAGCCACATTTGCGTCTGCCTTTGCCATATCAAGAACAGCGTTCTTTTCTGACTCAACAGGAATGTTAAGCTTCGTTTTAATTTTACCGTTTACCTGAACAACAATTTCTATTGTTTCATCCTTACACTTAGCCTCATCGTACTCAGGCCATTTCTGCTCTGCTACTATACCGTCGCCGAGTTTGCACATTTCAAACACTTCTTCTGTAATGTGCGGAGCAAACGGATTCAAAAGGATTGTAAAGATTTTAAGTTCTTCCTTAGTGATTGCGCCTGTTGCTGTAATGTCATTGATAAGAGCCATAAGTGTTGCGATTGCAGTATTGAACTTAATGTTCTCAATGTCATCGCTAACTTTTTTGATTGCCTTATGGAAAGCTGACTCAAGCTCAGGACGAATACCGTCTGTATCATTAAGAATAGTCTGAAGATTATAATAACGCTCAATAAATCTGCGGCAGCCTCTGATGCTTGACTGACTCCATGGAGCAGCTTTTTCAAAGTCACCGATGAACATTTCATAAAGACGAAGTGTGTCTGCGCCGTATTCGTCAACGATTTCGTCAGGATTAACTACATTGCCTCTCGACTTACTCATCTTCTCGCCGTTCTCGCCGAGAATCATACCATGTGATGTTCTCTTAGCGTATGGCTCAGGAGTATTTACAACGCCGATGTCGTAGAGGAATTTATGCCAGAAACGGCTGTAAAGCAAGTGGAGTGTAGTGTGCTCCATACCGCCGTTGTACCAATCAACAGGTGACCAATACTTAATAGCCTCTTTTGATGCAAGCGCCTTGTCGTTGTGCGGATCCATATATCTTAAGAAATACCATGATGAACCTGCCCACTGTGGCATTGTATCGGTTTCACGCATTGCCTTGCCGCCGCAGCACGGGCAAGTTGTTTCAAGCCAGTCTGTCATTTTAGCAAGCGGTGATTCGCCGTTATCTGTCGGCTCATATGATTCTACCATAGGAAGTCTGAGTGGGAGTTCACTTTCGTCAATCGGAACATAACCGCACTTGTCGCAGTGAACAATCGGGATTGGCTCGCCCCAATAACGCTGACGAGAGAATACCCAGTCACGAAGTTTGTAGTTTACCTTTGAGTGACCTTTGCCCTCTGATTCAAGCCAAGAAATAATCTTCTTTTTGGCCTCGTCAACAGTAAGACCGTCAAGCATACCCGAATTAACCATAATGCCTGTTGCGCAGTCGGTATAAGCCTCCTCCTGCACATTGCCGCCCTTTACTACCTCAATTATAGGGAGGTCAAACTTCTTTGCAAATTCCCAGTCACGAGTATCGTGAGCAGGAACAGCCATAATAGCGCCTGTACCGTATGATACAAGTACATAGTCCGAAATAAAGATAGGAATTTCTTTGTTATTAACAGGGTTAATAGCCTTTACGCCTTCAACGAGAACACCGGTTTTATCCTTGGCAACCTCTGTTCTTTCAAAGTCAGACTTTCTTGCAGCCGCAGCCTGATATTCACGAATTGCGTCAATATTAGAGAGCTTGTCTGCCCACTTTTCAATGAGAGGGTGTTCCGGAGAAATTACCATATATGTTGCACCGTAGAGTGTATCTGCTCTTGTGGTGTAAATTGTGAGTGTATCGCCTGTGGTTGTCTTGAAATCAACCTCTGCGCCTGTACTTCTGCCGATCCAGTTCTTCTGCTGTGCCTTTACTCTTTCAGGATAATTTACAAGGTCAAGGTCGTTAATAAGTCTGTCGGCATAAGCTGTAATCTTAAGCATCCACTGTGACTTTACTTTATGAACAACCTCACTGCCGCAGCGCTCGCAAACGCCGTTTACTACCTCTTCGTTTGCAAGAACGCACTTACATGAAGTACACCAGTTTACATTCATCTCTTTTTTGTATGCAAGACCATGCTTGAAAAGCTGAATAAAAATCCACTGTGTCCACTTGTAGTAGTCAGGATCGGTAGTATTAATTTCTCTGCTCCAGTCAAAAGAAATACCAAGTGACTGAATCTGCTTTTTAAAGCGAGCAATGTTCTGCTTTGTTACGATTTCAGGGTGAATATGGTTTTTGATAGCATAGTTTTCTGTCGGCAAACCAAATGCGTCCCAGCCGATTGGATAAAGCACATTGTAGCCCTGAAGTCTGCGCTTTCTTGCTACTGTGTCAAGCGCTGTATATGGTCTTGGATGACCAACATGAAGTCCCTGTCCCGATGGATAAGGGAACTCGATAAGAGCATAGAATTTTTCTTTATCAGAGTTGTCCTCTGCGTGGAAAACGCCCTTTTCTTCCCAAATTTTTTGCCATTTGCCCTCAACGGGCTTATGATTATATTTCAAAATTGAGTCCTCCTCAAGATTTATTAGTCAACAATGTTTGAAATGTCAATTTCCTTGCCGTCCTGCCAGAGTCTTTCAAGGTCATAAAACTCCCTTGCCTCATCTGAGAATATGTGAACGATAACATCGACATAGTCAAGCAAAATCCATGAATTTGAACGGTAACCCTCAATGTGGCTTACAGAAATGCCTGCCTCGTCAAGCTGATACTCAACCTCGTCTGCAATAGCTTTTACATGAGTTGAGCTTGTACCTGTTGCAATTACCATATAATCTGCAAGCGAAGAAATATCGCCAATTTCGATTAACTTAATGTTAAGACCTTTTTTACTGCTTATAGCCTTAGCTGTCAGAATTGATTGTTCGTAAGAATTCATTTGGCTGTTCCTTTCGTAGAATAATTTATTACAATTTCGTTGTAACAGGCAAGGGCGTCAGGGTGAATTATCATAGCCCTCTTAGACAAGTCTTTTAAAGTAAACTGCAAACCGTAAAGCATAGCGTTTTCAAGAGCTTTGTCTGCCTTTTTGCGCATTGTTTTTACGCCGTTATAATCTCTTTCGGCAGAAGTAAAATCTGCAATAAAAATAATTTTCTCAAGCAAAGACATACCCGCCCTGCCTGTGGTATGGTATCTTACGGCATTTAAAATATCTTCGTCTGTAATATTAAGTACATCTCTTATATACACACTGCCGCTTATGCCATGCCATAGCTTTGAAGAATTTTTCTGCACATTATCTAAAATTATACCACCATCTGTCATAATTTGCAACTGTTCTTCTTTAGGTGTTTCTTTGGTAATGTCATGCAGTATGCCTGCAACAGCTGCTTTTTCAGTATCCGCACCGTATTTTTTGGCAAGTCTTACCGCCTCTTTAGAAACATTTACGCTATGAGTATAGCGGTAGTCGCTCATTCTTGATTTTATAATTTTCTTGTAATCGTCCAAATTCATAAAATCACACCCTGTATAAATTATTTTCCTTAATATAATTGTAAACCCTGCTGTCAATCAAGCTTTGCAAAGCCGATTGATTATCTATATTATCACGAATATAAGTTGACGAAACCGTTAAAACCGAATCTTTAAGCACAATAGCCTTTGCACCCATTTTTTTCAGAACATTCTCGTAATGATTTGAAAGCTGAGATACGCTGTCCTCATCTCTCGGAATAGCAATTACAGTCGCAAGCTCAAATATAATTTCGGGATTTTTCCAATTTTGCATTGATAAAAACATATCCGCCCCCACAATAAAAAAGAACTCATCATTTTTATTTTGCGATTTTAACAGCTCAAGGGTACGGTAAGTGTAGCTTTTACCCTCTAATTTTATTTCAAAATCAGATACTTCCGCATACGGAAGATTTAAACACGCAAGTCTGCACATATTGAGCCTATGCTCGCAGGGAACAAGGTTTACGCTTTCTTTATGTGGCGGCACAAAAGTAGGCATAATAATAACCTTATCGAGTTTTGCGGCATCGTGGCTGTACTTCGCCATTTGAATGTGACCGTTGTGTATTGGGTTAAAAGTACCGCCGAGTATTCCTATTCTGCTCATTTTCTTCTGTTTTTAGGAAGTACAATTTTAGGCTCGTCTTCATTTTCCTTATAAAGAACAAACTTTGAACCGATAACCTGCACAACTTCCGCACAGCATTTTTCTGCAATAAGCTCGGCAGCCTCTCTTGAGGAATAGCCGCTGTTCTCAAGCACCTTGCCTTTTATAAGCTCTCTTGCCTTGAGTGCATCGTCAGCCTGTTTAACAATGTTGTCTGTAATTTCACCCTTACCAATCATAAGGATAGTTTCAATAGGATTTGCAAGACCACGAAGGTATGCACGCTGTTTACTTGTGAGCATTTAGCTGCTCCTTTCCAATATATAATTAGTTATTTTCAAATTTCTTTTTCAGTTCAGCCTGTAATTTGCGAAGTGCAATTCCTCTGTGGCTGATTTTATCCTTTTCATCTGCCGAAAGCTCTGCAAAACTTTTTCCGTCGCAGTCAAAAATCGGATCGTAGCCGAAACCGCCGTTGCCGTTAGGTTTATGAGAAATTGTACCGTTGCACACACCGTCAACTTCAATTTTTTCTTTGTCGGATAAAATACAGCAGATTGCTGATGTAAAATGCGCTGTTCTCTTTTCGTCGGGTACACCCTGCATTTCTTCTAACAATTTAGTGTACTTTTCTTCGTCAGTGGCATTTTCTCCGCAGTATCTTGCGGAATACACACCCGGTCTGCCGTCAAGTGCGTCAACCGATAACCCTGAATCGTCGGCTATTGCAGGCATACCTGTTGCTTTAAATGCGGCATTTGCCTTGATAAAAGCATTTTCGGCAAAGGTTGTGCCTGTTTCCTCAACTTCGCCGAGGTTTACACCTGCCTCTTTTGCGGAAACCGCATCTATGCCGAGGGGCTTTAAAATTCTTTCAAGTTCTTTTAATTTTTTTGCGTTATTGGTTGCAATGATAAATTTCATACCGCACCTCTTAATTCTGCGCAAAGAGAGCCTTTGCAAAGTCCTCTGCATCAAAAGGCTGTAAATCGTCTATCTGCTCACCTACGCCGATGTATTTAACAGGAATACCGAGTCCCTCTTTGATTGCAAGGACAACACCGCCCTTTGCCGTACCATCAAGTTTAGTAAGAACAATGCCTGTAATTCCTGTCGCAAGGCTAAACTGCTCTGCCTGATTAACGGCATTTTGACCTGTGGTTGCATCAAGAACAAGTAATTTTTCCTTTGCGGCATCAGGCAATTCTCTGTCAATAATTCTGTTAATTTTGGCAAGCTCGTCCATAAGGTGTTTTTTATTGTGAAGTCTGCCCGCCGTATCGCAGATAATAACATCTGCGTGTCTTGCCTTAGCGGCTGAAATGGCGTCATAAATTACAGCGGCAGGATCGCTGCCCTCGTTCTGCTTTATAATTTCACAATGACTTCTGTCAGCCCAAATTTCAAGCTGTTCAATAGCGGCGGCTCTGAAAGTATCTCCTGCCGCAAGTATAACCTTTTTGCCCTGCTTTGTGAGGTTATTTGCGAGCTTGCCTATTATTGTGGTTTTGCCGACACCGTTTACACCAATAACAAGGATAATTGACGGTGTGGTTGAAATATCAAGTTTTTCGCCGCCTCTGAGCATATCGGCAACTGTTTCTTCAAGAAGTCTGTGGATTTCATTAGGGTTTTTAATACCCTCTTTTTTTACTTTCTTTTTAAGCTCCTCGCAAATTTTTTCAGCAGTTGGTACACCAACATCGCCCATTACGAGCAATTCTTCAAGCTCTTCAAAAAGCTCATCGTCAATCTTGGTAAAAGATTTGAGCATTGAGTCAATCTGTCCGACAACCGCATCTCTTGTCTTTTTTAAACCTTCTTTAATTTTATTAAAAAAGCCCATAAAATCATCCCTTCATTAGTTAGCCTTGATACCCAGTTTTTCGGCAATCTCTGTTGAGCGCAGCTCAAGGAGTTTAGATACACCCTCGTCCTGCATTGTTACACCGTACAGTACATCTGCCTCTTCCATTGTGCCTCGTCTGTGAGTGATACAAATAAACTGTGTAGTGTGAGTTAAGTTTCTCATATAGTTTGCAAAGCGGTCAACATTTACATCATCAAGTGCCGCCTCAATCTCGTCCATTACGCAGAACGGCGCAGGTCTTACTTTCATAATTGCAAAGTAAAGTGCAATAGCAACAAGCGCCTTTTCACCGCCCGACAAAGCGTCAAGATGAACAACGATTTTTCCCGGTGGGTGCACCACAATGTCGATACCACTGTTTAAAATATCCTCCGGTTCAGACAATGAAAGTGAAGCCATACCGCCGCCGAACAATTCTTTAAAAGTAAATGTAAAGTTCTTGTTGATTTCTTCAAAGCTCTCTACAAAAACCTCTTTCATCTGCTTGGTAAGGTCTGTGATAAGTCGCTCAATCTCACGCTTTGACTTCTCAACATCATTCACCTGAGTACTCATAAATTCGTACCGTTCAGATACTTCCTTATATTCCTCAATAGCAGATACATTTACATTTCCGAGATTTTTAATTTTCTGCTTTAATTCGTTAAGCCTTTTCTGAGCTGCATTGGAGTCGGGAATTTCAATAGCCTGTTCCTCTGCCTCTCGCTTTGTAAGCTCATATTCTTCCCAAAGTTTGGAAATAATATTATCGTACTGATTTTGCAAGTTGATTTTTCTTTCCTCAAGTCTTGAAAGCTCTCTGCCCGACACTTCTCTTTCGGAAGTTTTGTCACGCTCAAGCGCTCTTAATTCAACACTTCTCTTTTCGTAAGAATCTTTTTCAGAATTAATGCCTGCAATTTTTTCGTTGTATTCTGCAATCCTCGCAGATTTTTCTTTGATCTGAGCCTCAAGCTCATCTATATTGGTTTGGATAACGGCATTTTTATTTTTGTAGTCCTCAATCTGTGCATTAAGCTCCATTTTCCTTTCATCAAAATTATTTGATGAATTTTCGGCAAAGGTAATCTCTGAATTGAGTGCGTCAATATCCTTTTGCGCTGTTACAATTTCAAGTCGCACATTTTGCAACTGAGCGGCAATCTCTTCTCGCTCCTCAATCATTTTGGCACGACTGCCCGTAATGCTGTTTACCTTTTCTTCAGCCTCGGAAATTCTGCGGTTAAGCTGTGCAAGCCGGTCACCTGCAATTTTTCTATCTTCAGTAAGAACATTTATTTTATTTGTATATTCTTCAATCTGTTTATCAAAATTCTTTAAAGCAAGTTTTGAGTTTGAAAGCTCGTTTTCACACGCTTTGCTTTCTGCCTCCATTCTTGCAAGGCTTTGCTTTTTATTAGAAAGGTCGGCTCTTGTACCGAGGAGTTCCGCCTCAACAGCCGCATAATCCTGCGCCGCCTCATTGCACATTTTTTGCGCCTGTGCACACTTTTCATCAATAGCCTTTGTTTGCTCTTTTAAATCTTTAATCTCACTTGCACGACTTAATAAGCCTGTATTTCTGTTAAGCGAACCACCTGTGAGCGAACCGCCTGCATTTACAACCTGACCGTCAAGTGTAACTATTTTAAAGCGATAAGAATATTTTTTAGCTATCTCGGTAGCAGAGTTAAGATTATCCGCAATAACAATTTTTCCGAGCAAAGAAGATAAAATATTTTTAAATTTATTGTCGCAGCTGCAAAGGTCGCTTGCAATACCGATAAAGCCGTAATTAGATTCGAGTCCGTTTTCTCTGAGCTCTCTTGATTTTATTGTATTTAAAGGCAAGAAAGTTGCTCGACCGCCGTCTGAAGATTTCAGATAGGAAATAGCGGATTTTGCGTCATTTTCGGTTTCCGTAACAATGTTTTGCATTGCTGCGCCGAGTGCGGTTTCAATAGCAACACCGTACTTTTGCGGTACTGAAATTACTCGTGAAACAGGGCCGCACACACCCTTTAGCCTGCCGCTTTTAGAGGCATTGACTACCACCTTAACGCTCTTTGAAAAGCCCTCAAGGTTACGCTCAAGATTTTCGAGGAAGTTAATTTTTCTGATATGCTCCTTACTGTCAAGCAAAAGTCTGTCGCTTTCTGCCTTGTAGCTGTCACGCTTGTGTGCTTTTGACTGAAGTTTAAGTTCCAATCCCTGAATTGAATTTGTAATCGAGGTAATTTCTTCTCTGAGATTTGTAAGATTTGTTGTGTACTGCTCAGAAATTTCTTCAAGCTCATTTACCCTTGCAATTCCGTCTTTGTTTGCGGTTGTAAGGCTTTCGATTCTTTCTTCAAGGTCGGAAATCGAGCTTTCCGCCGTCATATCAATTACCCTTGCATCGGCAGACTTCGTTGTAAGCATAGAAAGCTCGGAAGTAAGCTGTTGCAGTTTGTCGCCGCTCTTGCCCGTATCAAGGTTGATAACATTCAGCTTTTCGGAAAGTGCGGTATATTCTTTCTGCTTTTCAATTATTTTTGTGTCAAGTTCAGCGATTTTCTCGTTCTTTTCCGCAATTTGAGTAGAAATAAGCTGTGAATTTTGCTGTGCGTTTTGGATTTCGTTTTCAATACGCTTTATGTTTTCTTCGTTATGAAGAATATCGTTCTTTGAAACCGAAAGCTGTGAACGCATATCGGAAATGAGTGCATCAAGTTCTGAAATAAGATGTCTTACTTCGTCGGATTTTACGGCAAGCTGTCCGTTTTTTAGATATATTTCTTCCGACTCTTTTTGAATCTGCTCGAGCATTTTTTCGGCATCATCATATTGTGCGTGAGCAATGGCGATTTTCTCGTCCTGAGTTTTAAGCGCCGCCTGACTTTTGTCAAGGGTAAGCAACCAAAGCGCTATTTCAAGTCCACGCTTTTCTTCAGAATATTTCAAAAACTCCTGCGCTTTTTCCGATTGCCTTTTGAGTGGGCCTACACGCTCCTCAAGCTCGGTGACAATATCACGCAATCTCAAAAGATTTTCTTCTGTGCTTTTTAATTTGCGTTCGGCATCTGTTTTTCTGTAACGATAGCGTGAGATACCTGCCGCCTCTTCAAAGATTTCTCGTCTGTCCTCGCCTTTTGAAGATACAATGCTGTCAATCTTGCCTTGTCCAATCATAGAATAACCGTCACGACCAAGACCTGTATCCATAAAAAGCTCGTTAATATCTTTAAGTCTGACCTGTGCTTTGTTTATGAGATATTCACTTTCACCACTGCGATAGTAACGGCGAGTAACTGAAATCTCATCGCCGTCAAAGGCAAGCACTCTGTCTTTATTTTCTATGTTGAGAGAAACCTCGGCATAGCCGAGTTTTTTTCTTTTGTCTGTTCCGTTAAAAACAACATCTTCCATTTTGGAGCAACGCAGACTCTTTGGAGATTGTTCTCCGAGAACCCAACGGATTGCGTCACTGATATTACTTTTACCTGAGCCGTTCGGACCTACAACAGCGGTAATGCCCTGCTCAAAAGATAATTTAGTTTTATCAGGAAAGGTTTTAAAGCCTTGAATTTCAAGTGATTTTAATCGCATTTATTACCTCTGTTTTATGTAGATTTCGTATTCGTCAAGACTTTGGTCTGTCTTGATTTTCAGCTTGTAACCCATATTGTTAAGTCTGATTATGTTTGATTTATTCTGTCCCGCAAGTTTTGAAACCGAATGAGGATTTACATATGCCTCAAAAAAATCAACCTCTTTGTCGGGATAATTTTTAATCAGTTTAGTTATTTTATCAAAAAAGATTTTGTTTTCGCAAAGTTCTTTAAATGCAGGGTGATAATTATTGCCGAGGCTGTTATTTTCAAGACTTTCGGAATAATGAAGTCCGAGCCTTATAATACGGATGTTTTCGCTTTTAAATTTTAAAATGAGCTTTGAGCAAAGTTCAACCGATTGCTTAAGTGTGTAAGGAATAAACTTTTTACTGTTATAAAGATTTGCAAGTTCGGTATCCTGCATAATAACAGTCGGATATATCCTTACAGTATCCGGTCTGAGCTTTATAAATTCATCGGCAGTATAAATGTCTTTATAAAAATCAGAACCGTACAGTCCCGTCATCATCTGCAGTCCGAGTGATATGCCGTAATTTTTTATAATGCGGCAGGCATTTCTTACATCATCCGCCGTATGTCCTCTTTCATTGAGTTTAAGCACTTCATCATCCATAGATTGAGCGCCGAGTTCAATTGAAGTTACTTTATAGCTTTTCAAAAGACTTACAATTTCATCGTCAATGCAGTCGGGACGGGTAGATAACCGAATACCTTTAAAGCGGTTGATAAACGGCTTGGTCGCATCTAAAAGTTCGAGCATATATTCTCTGTCAATTGCTGTAAAACTGCCGCCGAAAAATGCAATCTCCGCCTCTTTGGTATTTTCTTTTAAAGAATCTACGGCGATTTTTACGGCATTTGTCACATCATCGGCATTTGGCTGATACGCTTGCCCCACAATGTTTCTTTGATTACAGAAAGTGCATTTGTGAGGGCATCCGTTGTGCGGTATAAAAAGCGCCACATTAGAATGTTTAATAACCCATCAACTCCAGTGCCTCTCTTGCGGCCTGCTGTTCAGCCTCTTTTTTGCTTTTTCCGCCGCCCTTGCCGATTACATTGCTGTTTAGATGAACTTCAACTACAAAATGTTTGTTGTGGTCAGGGCCTGATTCAGCAACAAGTACATACTCAAGCATTTCGCCGGGGTTTTTCTGTATAATTTCCTGCAAGGTTGTTTTGTAATCATTAACAGGTCTTTTCTTTGACGCCTTGATAGCAGGAATTACAAAGTTCAAGATATGCTTTGCCGCAGGTTCAATGCCGCCGTCAATGTAAATAGCTGCAATAAGCGCCTCAAATGCATCAGAAAGAATTGACGGGCGCTCTGCGCCGCCGTTGTGGCGCTCTCCCTTGCTGAGAATAAGGTACTTACCAAGTCCGAGCTGTTTTGCAAAAACAAAAAGGCTCTTTTCACATACAAGTGATGCTCTCAGCTTAGTAAGCTCACCCTCGGGCAATTCAGGACAATTTTTAAATATATAGTCCGACACAACGATAGATAAAACTGCGTCACCCAAAAACTCAAGTCTTTCGTTGTACTTTATATGCTTTGATTTGTGTTCGTTTGCATATGAGGAATGAGTCAGTGCCTCCTCAAGCAAGCTGATATTTTTAAATTTATATCCGATTTTATTTTCAAGCTCCTGCACTTAAATCAATCCTCCGAATTAATAACCTTTGAAATTTCACCGATTGCATCAGCAAGAACATAATCTCTTGAAAGTCTGATTGCATTTTTTACAGTAACCGCCTTAGCACTTCCATGTGCCTTAAATACAGGCTTTGACGCACCTAATACAGGCGCACCGCCATATGTGTTATGGTCGAGCTTTTTCTTGAGCTTTTTCATATCGCCAAGCACAAGTGATGCGGAAAGCTTGCCTTTTAAACTGCCTGTAAATACATTCTTGATTTCCTGCATTACAACCATTGCAACGCCCTCATAGGTTTTTAATATAAGGTTGCCTGTAAAACCGTCACACACTACTACATCGCAAACGCCCTGCGGAATATCTCTGCCCTCAACATTGCCGATGAAATTCAAATTACTCTCTTTAAGCAGTTTATATGTAGTTTGATAAAGTTCGTTTCCCTTGTGGTCTTCTGTTCCTACATTGGCAAGACCAACTCGTGGATTTTCAATCTTCATAACCTTATTCATATAAATTGAACCCATAATAGCAAACTGAACAAGCATTTCGGGGCGACAGTCTACATTTGCGCCGCCGTCAACAAGCATAAAGAAACCATTTGCAGACGGCATAACAGGCGAAAACGCAGGTCTTTTAATACCCTTAATTCTCTTTACACCAAGGGTAGCGCCCATACATAGCGCACCGCTGTTTCCTGCAGAAACAAACGCATCGCCCTCACCGCTTTTGAGCAGATTAAATCCGACTGCCATAGAACTGTCTTTCTTGGTTTTCAAAACAGCGTCGGCATGGTCGTCCATTGTAATAACTTCTGTGCAGTGGTGAATCTCTATTCTGTCAAGTGATATATTATTATCGCTTGCAACCTTTATAATTTTGCCCTCGTCACCTGTGAGAATAATTGACAAATCGTCAAATTCAGCAACAGACTGCGCACACCCCTTTATTATTTCAAGCGGTGCGTTATCTCCTCCAAAGGCATCTACTATAATCTTCATTTTTACACCTCAATATTCTTATGCGCAAGATATTCTTCAAGGCTCTCAAGTGCTCTGTCGGAATATGCTTTTCCTCGCTCCTGCTTGTCACGAGGACGATTTTCCAAAGTTGGGAGTACACCGAAGTTTGCACCCATAGGCTGGAACTTCTCAACATATTTGTCAGATATATATCCTGCCAATGCGCCTATCATTGTGTCAGTCGGCAAAATAAGCGGCTCTTGCTCTTTTAATCTTCTTACTGCATTAATGCCTGCAAGTATTCCCGATGCCGCAGATTCCATATAGCCCTCTACACCTGTGAGCTGACCTGCAAAGAATAAAGTATTATTCTCTCGCAATGAGAAATCGGCATTAAGCAATTTCGGCGAATTTATAAATGTATTTCTGTGCATTACACCGTAGCGATAAAACTCCGCTTTATGCAGAGCAGGAATAAGCGAAAACACTCTTTTTTGTTCACCAAATTTCAGGTTTGTTTGAAATCCGACAAGGTTATACATAGTACCCTCGCAATTCTCTTTTCTAAGCTGAAGAACTGCCCAAGGTCTGTGCCCTGTTTTAGGATTTACAAGACCGACAGGTTTCATCGGGCCAAAGCGCAAGGTGTTTTCACCTCTCTGAGCCATTACCTCAACCGGCATACAACCCTCATAAACTTTTGGATTGTTCACATCAAAGCTGTGCAGCGGCGCCCTCTCAGCTGTTACAAGTGCCTGATAAAAGGTTTCGTACTCCTCTTTATTCATCGGGCAGTTTATGTAATCATCACCACTGCCCTTATCATATCTTGATGCATAAAAGGCACAATCCATATCAATGCTTTCTGCACTCACAATAGGAGCGGCTGCATCAAAAAATGAAAGCGAAGTACCGAACCTCTCTCTGATTTTTTCAGCAAGATTATCCGAAGTAAGCGGCCCTGTGGCAATAATTGTTATCGCATCATCAGGAATATCGGTAATTTCTTCTTCAAAAACCGTTATGTTCTCATCGGTTCTTATCCCGTCTGTAACAAGTTTAGAAAAAATATCTCTGTCAACAGCAAGCGCACCACCGGCAGGTACTTGGCATTTGTCTGCACACTTCATAAGAAATGAATTAAGACGGCGCATTTCCTCTTTTAAAAGTCCTGCGGCGCTCTCTGTTCGCATTGCCTTTAAGGAATTTGAGCACACAAGCTCGCCAAACAAATCGGAATGGTGAGCCGGTGTTTTTTTCTTTGGTTTCATTTCGTAAAGGTGAACTTTTATTCCCTGCGCAGAAATCTGCTTTGCCGCCTCACAACCTGCAAGACCTGCACCTATTACATTGATATAGTCTTTTTCCAAAGAATTCACCTTTCCTTTACAGTATCCTAATTATTCGCCGTCTTTCTCGACAAACTCTTTTTCAAATCCACAACCCTCGGTTGCGCAATACAGCTTTGGCTTTTTGCCCTTTTTCTTAAAGAGAATACCGCCGCACTGCGGACATCTCTCGTTAACAGGTTCGTTCCAGCTTACAAAATCGCAATCGGGATAATTTGAACAGCCGTAGAACACACGCTTTTTCTTTGTGTGCTTTACAATGACATCTCCGTTGCACTTAGGGCACTTAACACCTGTTTTCTCAACAAACTTGAGTACATTCTTACATTCAGGATAACCGGGGCAGGCAATAAACTTACCGTATCTGCCAACCTTTACCACCATTTGTCTGCCGCATTTATCGCAGATAATATCTGTTTGGTCTTCCTTGAGCTGGAGCTTAACACCCTCCATCTCTTCCTTTGCTTTTTTGAGAGTTTTATCAAAATCAGAGTAGAACTCATCAAGCAGTTCTACCCATTCCTCTTTGCCATGCTCAACCTCGTCAAGATTTTCTTCCATCTGTGCCGTAAACTTGTAATTTACAATCTTAGGGAAACGCTCTTTCATAAGGTTTGTCATAACCTCGCCAAGCTCTGTCGGATACAAAGTTTTTGCCTCACGCTTAACATACTCTCGGCTTGTAATTGTAGTAATAGTTGCCGCATAGGTTGACGGTCTGCCGATTCCGTACTCCTCAAGCGCCTTGATAAGTGATGCCTCTGTGTATCGTGCAGGCGGCTGAGTAAAGTGCTGATTCTTTTTAAGCTCCTTGCATTTTACAGGCATATCCTTTTCAAGCGGTGGGAGCTGAGTAGACTTTTCTTCCTCTGTATCCTTACTCTCAACATAAAGAGTAGTAAAGCCTTCAAAATCAACATAGTAACCCGATGCTTTAAAGATATATTCCTTAGCTGAAATTTCAGCCTGTGTTGTTTTTTGAATACAGTCCGACATCTGAGATGCCATAAATCTGTTCCAAATAAGGTTATATAGCTTAAACTGGTCAGAAGTAAGGCTTGCCTTTACATCTTCCGGAGAAAGGCTCGGCATTGAAGGTCTTATAGCCTCGTGACCGTCCTGTGCGTTGCTCTTGGTTTTAAATACTCGTGGCTTTGCCGGCAGGAACTTTTCACCGAATCTGTTTAAAATATACTGTGCCGCCTCTTCCTTTGCCACATCGGAAATTCTTAAAGAGTCGGTTCTCATATATGTGATAAGACCCGTTGCACCCATTCCCTCAATGTCAACACCTTCGTAAAGCTCCTGGGCAACTTTCATTGTTCGTCTTGACTGGAAGCCGAGTTTTCTTGACGCCTCCTGCTGCAATGTTGATGTGATGAAAGGCGGTGCGGGGGTTTTTCTTCTTGTGCCGTGCTTTACTTTTGTAATCATATATTCGGCATCTGCAAGATCCTGTTCAATCTTTTCTGCCTGTTCCTGATTTTCGATTTTTATCTTGCCGTTGGCATCGGAATAAAGAGAAGCCGAAAACGACTTTCTGCTGCCCTTAGGAATAAACTTAGCGTCAATAGTCCAATATTCTTCGGGCTTGAATTTTCTGATTTCTTCTTCCCTGTCAACAATAATTCTTACCGCAACAGACTGTACTCTGCCGGCTGATAGTCCTCTTCTGATTTTTTGAGAAATGAAAGGACTTAACTTATAACCTACAAGTCTGTCGAGAATACGCCTTGCCTGTTGAGCGTTTACAAGGTCGATATTTATAGAACGGGGATGAGCCATACCGTTTGTTACGCCGTTTTTGGTAATCTCGTTAAATTCAACTCTGTTGTTGTCATCAAGCGGCAAGCCGAGAATATAAGCAAGGTGCCACGAAATAGCCTCTCCCTCTCTATCAGGGTCAGTTGCAAGGTAAATTTTGTCGCTTTTTTCGGCAAGGTCTTTAAGCTCCTCAACCAGCTTTTCTTTGCCTTTGATAATTTCATATTTTGGTGCAAATTTTTTCTTTATATCAACGCTGAGTCGAGCCTTTGGCAAATCCCTAACATGTCCCATTGATGCAATTACCTCGTAATTACCGCCGAGATATTTTTTGATTGTCTTTGCCTTAGCCGGTGACTCAACAATTACTAAATCTGACATTTACTGCCTCCGTTTATTTTAATATATACCGTCTGCCCTGTATTGCCTTTACATAGCCTTTTATTTCAAGCTGAGTAAGGGCTGTGAGCACTTTAAAAACAGGTATATTAAGTTCACTTACTATTTTATCTATATGAACAGGCTCGTTGCTGATTTGGCAATATACATTTATCGCTGTATCAGACAAACCAGATGCTTTCAAATCTGAAATATTTTTCTGCACATTTTCTTGTTTGTCTTCCAGTTTTTTCGCAGACTGTGCATTTTCCTTATGCTGTGCAGATTTACTGTTATTATTGCTTGCAGATTTTTCGTTCTTCTTTTCCGATACATCTGCTTTAACAGCTTTTGTTGTTTTACTTTTAGCTGTATTCTTATTATTAGTCGGCTTTTTGCCCTTTACAGGTACTGCCTCAAGATCTGAAAAACTAATATCGTCAAAATCAAGTTTTTCGTTTTCTACATACAAACCTCTGTTGCTGTTAAACTCGCTGAGTATATCCATAAAATCAGTAACAGGGTGAGCAAGTCCTTCTTTTATAAGCTTATTAGACCCCTCATTTTGAGGACTGTTGTTACCGAGCAAAGCAAACACCTCTTTGCCCTGGTCGATAGCTATTCTTGCCGTAATAAGAGATCCGCTCTTAATGCCTGCCTCCATAACTACAAGACCGTCCGAAAGCGCCGAAATAATTCTGTTTCGTGCAGGAAAATTATAACGCAAAGGCGGCTCATCGGGCGGATATTCGGATATAACCGCACCACTCTGAGCAATAGCTTTTCTCATACCCTCGTTTTCGGTAAGATATTTATAATTGATACCGCAGCCAAGCACACAAACTGTAATTCCGTTAGCAGACAGCGCCCCTCTGTGAGATGCACAGTCAACACCAAGTGCACCGCCGCTTACAATAATAACGCTGTACTTTGCAAGCGCATATGCAAATTTAAAGGAATTATCTGTACCGTATCTTGTAGCTCGTCTTGTTCCAACAATAGAAATGCTAAGACGATCATCGAACTCAGGCAGCTGTCCGTTTGCATAAATAACGGCAGGCGGAGTATCAATGTTTATCAGTCTTTGTGGGTAATGCTCGTCATCAATCGCAATTACAGAATAATTAAGCTCACTGCATTTTTTAATAATATCATCTGCAACTGAAATTTTCGTATTGTTCAGTTTTTTCATCTCATTAGGCGTAAAAATACCGCAGTGTTTCCACTCTTTTTCTCCGCCTGAAAAGAAATCGGCAATATCAGAATAAAGTTCAGAAATTCTCTTTACCTTTATACTATTATAGCCAAGTGATTGTGAAATCCATATCCAGTAACGAGCATTTTCAGAAATCATTTCATCATTTCCCACATTAGTATTGCAGCAGCAACAGACGCATTGAGTGATTCAGCCTTGCCCTCCATATGTATGGTGATTTTATTTTGGCAGGCTTGCTCTGTTTCTGCTTTTATTCCGTTGCCCTCATTGCCCACGACAACTACGCAAGGAATTTTAAACTTTACATCTGTCAGACTGTCGGCTTTGCTGTTTACAACGGCGGCATACGAATTTAACTGCGGATTTTTTTCAAGAAAATCCTTTACAGTGCTTTCAATTATAAAAGGTATTCTAAATACCGCACCCATACTGCCTCTTACAACCTTTGGATTGTAAATATCGCAGCAGTCTGCCGAAAGTATAACTCCGCTTACATTAAAAGCCTCGGCAGAACGCAAAACAGTGCCAAGATTGCTTGGATCCTGCACATTATCAAGTGCAAGATATTTGCCATCACACTTTATTGTATCAAACTCATTGGTTTTGTCAAGTGTTTTTATAACCGAAAGAAAGCCCTGTGGCGACTGTGTATCACTCATAAGGGCAAAAATATTTTCGCTTACGCATATTGTAGACTGTGCATTCTGTTCAAGCAAGCTAAAGTCTTCGCTGTGTTTTTGCATAGCCTTTTCGGTTACAAATAGGGTTTGAATCTGCGCTCCGCTTCGTACGGCATCCATACAAATTCTGAGTCCCTCAGCCAAAAAAAGACCGCTTTTACGGCGTTCTTTAGCACTTGATTTTAGCTTTACAGCCTTTTTAATATTACTGTTATCTTTACTTGTAACAAATAACATCTTTTTTCTCCTAAAATAATTGCGTTTGGTGTTACCCAAACGCAATTACAGTTTAAAAATTAAGCGTTTTTAGCCTGCTCAACAAGAGCTGTAAAAGCCTTAGGATCAGCAATAGCAATCTCTGAAAGCATCTTACGGTTCAATGTAATGCCTGCCTTTTTAAGACCATTCATAAATGTTGAATAGTTTGTGCCGTTTGCCTTGCAAGCTGCAGAAATACGAGTAATCCAAAGACGACGGAAATCTCTCTTTCTCTGCTTACGGCCGATATATGCATAGTTGCCTGACTTCATAACAGCCTGTTTAGCCATTTTGAAATGTCTTGATTTAGAACCCCAGTAGCCCTTGGCAAGCTTTAATACCTTTTTTCTTCTTTTGCGAGTCATCATCGCACCTTTTACACGTGCCATTATATATTACCTCCGATTATTATTTAAATAAAAAGCAGTACAAGCGAAAAATTATTTATATGGAATTAAACGCTTGATCTGAGCTACATTTGTCTTGTCTGTAACAGCAGTCTGGCGTAAACCTCTCTTACGCTTAGTTGTTTTCTTGTTAAGAATGTGGCTCTTGTTTGCGTGAGCACGGATTACATTACCGTTCTTAGAAAGTTTAAAACGCTTTTTAGCACCACTGTGAGTTTTAATTTTAGGCATAATAAATATCCTCCTTAGCTGTGATTACTTATTGGACTTTGGTGCAAGAAACATAAGCATATTGCGACCTTCGAGCTTTGCAGGCTTTTCTACTGAGGCAAACTCTGCACAAGCGTCAGCAAAGCGTTTCATTGTTTCAAGACCTATTTCAGGATGTCCCATTTCTCTTCCTCTAAAACGGATAGATACCTTAACCTTGTCACCATGCTTAATAAACTTTACAGCATTATTAAGTTTAGTATTAAAGTCGTGAGTATCAATATTTAAAGAAAGTCTAACTTCCTTAATATCAACAACATGCTGATTTTTTCTTGCTTCTTTTTCCCTTTTAGCCTGCTCAAAACGGTATTTGCCGTAGTCCATAATTTTACATACAGGCGGAACGCTCTGTGGAGCAATCTTAACAAGGTCAAGATTTTTCTGCTCTGCAAGTGCAAGAGCTTCCTTTGCCGACATAATACCGAGCTGCTGTCCGTCTGAGCTGATTATTCTAAGCTCTTTATCACGGATTTCCTCGTTAATCTGAATATCTTTCTTGCTGATGGTTAAGCACCTCCAAAGTACCTTTCAAAAAAATAATGCGGACAGAAATACTCCGTCCGCATTGCAATACAAATAAACTATCAGGTTTAAGGTATTGACCCGTGCAGACGACACCCCACAGGTGAAAGCATTTCTGCTTTGCTTTATTGTTCTTACACATTATATAACTACTCACCTGAAAAGTCAAGTGATTTTTGATTATTTTTTTATTTCAGGAAAATATTTCTTGAAATATATACTCTACTATGATAATATTATACCATTGGAGTGATTTAAATGCAATATGTAAATTCAGCGCCTTATCCGCAATATGCGCAAGGCTATCAGCAAAGTCCTCAGCAATCTAAAAAAAATCTTGATATCAAAACTTTAAAAAAGAAATCAAGCGGATTGGGATTCTATATTTTGGCATATTTTATGACAATGTTTGTAATTGAGTTCATTATGATCTTTGTTCTCTCATTTTCTCTGATGATGAATATGGATGTAACAAACATTGACACCGAAACATTGATATATGAAGTCACAAAGCAGCTGACTTCAGGCCCAAATTTCTATTATTCGCAAATACTCGCCGCAACATCTTCGGCAGTAGTACCGGGACTTATATATTTGAAATTAAGCAAAACTCATATTTCCGAGTCATTGATAGTCAAGCCTGTTAAACCCACAATGCTTATAGCTCTCACGCTTATGGGAATGGGAGTTGCAATGGTATCCAATGTTGCGGCTAACCTTTTAAGTTCTAATTTTTCTTCAATCGGAATTGACTATAATCTTGATATGGACGCATCGTCCTCATCTGTGTTTGAAAATATTCTATATGTAATAGCGGTTGCGCTTACTCCTGCTTTTGCCGAAGAATTTGCTTTTCGTGGCATACTGATGGGAACTCTTAAGAAATACGGCAACTCTTTCGCTATTATTACTTCGGCTGTTATGTTTGGCGGAATGCACGGCAACATAATTCAGATTCCTTTCGCATTCATTCTCGGTCTTGTTTTTGCATATATCGACTGCAAGGCAAATTCAATTATTCCGTCAATCATCATTCATTTTATAAATAATTTTTATTCTGTAATGATGGATATAATTCGAAGTCAGAGTATGCTTACCACACGCTCATTCTACATTTTATACTATTCTCTGTTTGTAGGTATGTTAGTGCTCGGAATCCTTGCTTTTCTATATATAATGAAAAAGGATAAAAACTTTCTCAGCATCAGCGATACCTCGCAATTAATTTCACTTTCACTTAAAGAAAAAGTAAAATGCTTTTTCCTTAATCCGGGTGTAATTACCATTGTTTCTATTTTTATTTTGGAAACCATATATACGGCAGTGATACTATGAGTAATTTTGATATAAAATATATGGAAAAAGCGCTCGAGCTTGCTCGTGAGGCTTTTGAAGATGACGAAGTTCCCGTTGGTGCTGTTATTGTGCGAAACGATGAAATTGTTGCAACGGGCAGGAACAGACGAGAAAAAGAAAAGAACGCACTTCTGCACGCCGAAACAGACGCTATTAACAATGCCTGCAAGGCTCTCGGTGGCTGGCGGCTATGGAATTGTGAAATTTATGTAACGCTTGAGCCTTGCCCTATGTGTGCCGGCGCAATTATAAATGCACATATTCCGACTGTGTATTTTGGTGCATATGATTTTAAAAACGGCTCTTGCGGCACTATTACAAATCTTTTTGAAATGCCGTATAATTTCAAGCCAAATTACAAAGGCGGAATTATGCAGGAAGAATGTGCTGAGCTGTTAAAGAGCTTTTTTAAACAATTAAGATGAATGCAAACAAAAAACGATAGGCGAAAATGTTGCCTATCGTTTTTTCTTTATATGATGATTTGATTAGTGAAAATTATTTTAATTTTGAATATTCCTCATCACTTACAGCCTCAAGCCATTCATTAGAAGTTTCTGTACCCGGAACTTCAACTGCGAGATGAGAGAACCAGCTGTCAGGAGCTGCGCCATGCCAATGCTTAATGCCGGTAGGAATATTCACTACATCACCCGGCTTTAACTCAACAGCCTCTTTGCCCCATTCCTGATAATAACCTCTGCCGCCTACGCAAACCAAAATCTGTCCGCCACCTGTTTTAGCGTTATGTATATGCCAATTATTACGGCACTTCGGCTCAAAAGTTACATTAAAAATGCCAACCTGAGTTGTAGAAAGCGGCGCAAGATAGCTCTGACCGATAAAGTATTTTGCAAATCCGTCATTCGGGTTTCCGATTGGGAATAAAATTGACTGCTGATACTTCTCCTTATCGCTCACATATTCACTTTCGTCAGCCCACACCTCTGTTGCCATTCTAAATGCAGCCCAAGCCTTTGACCAACCTGCATAAAATGCTGCATGAGTAAGAATTTCGGCAATTTCCGTTTTTGTAATGCCGTTCTTTTTAGCAGACATAAGATGATACTTAAATGATGAATCGGTAAGTCCCTGTGACATAAGTGCCGTAACGGTTACGAGAGAGCGGTCACGAAGTGAAAGCTTATCTTCCCTTGACCATACCTCGCCAAAAAGCACATCATCATTGAGTTCTGCAAATTTAGGAGCAAATTCACCGAGAGAATCTCTGCCTGCGGTCTGTTTAACTGCCATAATTATACCTCCAAGTCAAAATACAATTTTGTAATGTGATATATAATTATCACTTCATTAATTGAATCATAGCACTTAAAGCTAAGTTTAAGTCAATAGTTAAAATTAAATTTTCCATAAAAATTGCAGGCACACAAAAGTATGCCTGCAAAATTATTAAATTATTTTTATTGGTTATTATAAACCATAAAGCAAAGCGAATAATTACTCTTCGTAAGTACCTACCCAAGTCTTTGTCTTACCGTCATAAAGGTTCTTGCCCTCTACAACCTTAACATTCTTTGTCTGCTTGTCCCAAGTAGATAATGTGTTCTTAAAGAGCATACACTCAGTGCCAGGATACATTGGCTCAGGAAGTTCGTATTTCCAAATATCAGTACCGGCAATCTGAGTCATTTTATATGCCTCGTTGTTAAGGCCGTTGCCCCAACCGTAAACATATACTTCTTTCCACTTTGTTTTTGAGTTATCAAAGTAAACCACATCAAGAGTCCACTCCGGAGCCTCTTCCTTAACATATGGGCCAACTGTCGCTGTTGCTTTGTCTGTTGATTCATCAACGCTTTCAAGTGTGTAGCAGTTGTTTGTGCTGCTTACAGTTGCATTCCAAGCATTGTATACAGGGCCTGCGCTTGATGGCTTTGACATTTCGTCAACCATATCGTTTGCTCTGTAAAATGTTACATTTGTAACTGTGCTGTCTACCTCAGCCTTAAATACATTCGGGTAATCATCTGTATCCTGCTCAAGCTGATATGACTGCTTTGTATCGTTATCAAAAGCATAGAGGTTAGTACCCATTGATGTCATCCATGTGAGCTGTGTTTTAAGGTAAAGCGTGTATTTCTGCGGAGCAGGAGCTGTTGTCGGCTCAGTTGTAGGTTTCTGTGTTGTAGGTTGTGTTGTTGGCTGAGTAGTAGGCTGTGTAGGCTTAACAGGGGCATTATAAACCTGACCTGTAACGCCTGTACCCTCTGTCTTGCGTGCAACATAACACTGAAGAATTGTTACATCTCTTACATCAACGATTGCGTCCTGATTGAGATCAGCTAAAGCATAGATAAGCTGAGATGGTTTAGTTGACTCGGCTACAATAAGCTGAAGTGCTGTTACATCCTGAACATCAAACTTACCGTCTGTGTTAATATCGCCGTACTTATAAGCCTTATCACCTCTTACAACCTCAGTTGCAGGCTGTGATTCAACAGTAGGTACAAGTGTTGTATCTTCCCATGAAGTTGTCTTTGTAAGACCGAAAATTTTAGAAGTTCCTTTTAATTTAAGGCCCTTTTCCGATGGATACTGACGAGGAGCAGAGTTTACATTTGAGCTGTCGCTGAAGATAACTCTTGTGTTTGCAGAGTGTGCAAGGTCAAAGTTTGACTCATACTCGTTCTCGTCTGCATCTGTTGCAATACAGGTTGTAGGAATTTCTACATAATAATAACCTGTTGCCTTATCATAGTTCATCTTTGTGCCCGGCCAGTTAGATGCCTTGTATGTTTCTTCCTTAGATGTTTCCTCATCATAGATGTAAACATTGTAAGGTGCTTTCCATCTTGCGCTTGTTTCTCTCTTTTCAGATGCAAAGAATACATAAACGCCTGATGACGCAGCCTCCTGCTTATTGTATTTATAAGTAGTGGTTGTTGTATTCTTGCCGTCTGTTGCAGTAAGAGTAAGGTTAATAGTTTCACCGTAAGCGTAGTCTGAACCTACTCTGATTGCAATATCACCTGTGTAAGTTACAGGCTTAGAATTGTCAATGCAGTATGTACCTGATGTTGCGTTGTCAAGACCAAGGTTGATTGTAAGTGTATCGCCCTTGAAATCGCCGCTCTCTACTGAGCAGGTATTTCTTGGAGTTGTTGTACCGTTATAAACAACAGCAACACCTGTTGAGCCGATGTTACCTGTAAGTACACCGTTAGCAACTGTAAACTTAGCACCCGAAACTGTATCTGTGTAAGTACCGTTTGCAAGGCCTGTGCCTGAAATACTTACAGACTTTTCGTTGCCGCCGCAGTTAGCAAGAACTACACCGCTTGTGCCTCTTGCAACATAAGCTACATTGTCAACAGCACCGAGTTTTTCACTCTGACCAACAAAGAGGTTATGGAACTTATTAATTTCAGAAACTGCTGTGCTCTTATATGTTATGTCATCAGCGGCATCGCCCATTAAAGCAGCGCCAGGACGGGCAAAGTATAGTGAAGTTGCGTCTTTTCTTGCGGCTATGATAGCCCATGCTTTAGTGATGTTTTCGTCAGATACTTTAGAGGTATTGCTGATACCGCCTGAACCCGACTCGCCCTCGTATGTATCGTGCGACTCTGCCCAAAGAACTGCATCGGATGCGGCAACGCCTGACTTGTAGCTTGAGCTTGCGGCAGTCGATGCCTTGCCTTTTACCACATTTGCGAGTACAGAGTCACCTGTTTTGTTATCTGTTACACTAATGTACTTTGTGTAAGAACTGTAACTTCTGCCGGAACCGCAGTTGTTAAGAATCTCACCGTAAATATAAAGATTGTCGCCTGTTTTTGCTTTGTAATATGAGCCTGCAGACTCTGTAATGTTCTTCCAATAATCAGAAGCAAAGTCACCGTCATCGGGTGTTTCAATGTGTTTTGCCGCATCAAAACGGAAACCGTCAACACCGCAGTCGATACATTCCTTAAGAAGTGAGATAACCTTATTCTGAACAACTGTGCTGTTTGTGTTGAGGTCAGGGCATGAATTAAGATGTCCCTGAACTACATTTTCTACACTGCTGTCTGATACAGTAATTTTGTTGTTACGGAAGAAAGCACTTGCATTGTCGTAAATATCAGGAGCATATGTTTTAACCTGTGAGCTTACAACATTAGGTGTATCTTCGCTTTCACTGCCCATATGGTTAGAAACAATGTCGCAAATAATTTTTACGCCGTACTTTTCAGCCTCTGCACAAAGGTCTTTGAGGTCATCTTTTGTGCCGAGCCATGAGTTCTTAGCTACAGAAAGGCTTACAGGCTGATAAAGTTTCCACCACTGACCCGCAACATCTCTTGATGTCGAGTAGTCTTTCGGCTGCTGAACAGGTGATGTCTGAATTGTAGAATAACCGGCTGCTGCAATTGCAGGCAGGTTTTCCTTAATTGTTTTGTATGACCAGTTAAAAGCGTGTAAAATTACGCCGTCCTGAACATTGTTTTGCAGATTATAGTCTGCGGCAGAAACCGCATTATCGTTTTCCGCTGCGGCTGCTGTAAGAGCCATTGCAGATGCAGAAGAAACGATAGTTGCCGCAAGCACAACGCTTGTCAGCTTTTTAAGTTTACTCATAAATGAAATCCGTCCTTTCCAAGTATTTGATTTCCTTTTAATTATACCAAAATACTCCACAAAAATATATGTTTTATTTTAACAAATTAACCGCAGCATTTTTAGTTATTATAACAAATAAACGCTTTACTGTATACGCAAGGAACAAGCTTAGTGAATAAATTTTAGTTTTTTTATTTGAATCGGGCAAATTAACGGATTATGCAATAAATCTGCGCATAAAAGCGGTATTTGCAAAAATATAATAATTGACTTTTACTGCAAAAAAGACTATAATTTATTGGTATGCTTTTGTCTTTACAATATTGCAACAGTGAATTGTGGGGGCGGACGGTGTTCGCTTGGTTAAGGCTATTACCAACTATCACTCTCCGTCCTTTAATTATGCAATAAAAAGCACATAAACTTTTAACGAACAGGGGTGCGTGAATGGAGCAGTCAGGAAAAAATACCATTATATCTTTAAGGGATATATTCGTCCGATTTGACGGAGAGGTAATTTTAAACCACATTAATCTTGACTTTAAAGACAAGGAATTTATAACTATCCTTGGGCCGAGCGGCTGCGGAAAAACCACAACCCTCAGAATTATTGGCGGATTTGTTGAGCCTGAAAGTGGAGATGTTCTGTTTGACGGCAAAAAAATCAACGGTATGCCGCCTAATAAAAGAAATGTTAATACAGTATTTCAGAAATACTCGCTTTTCCCACATCTAAATGTATTCGATAATGTTGCTTTCGGTTTAAAGCTAAAAAAAGTACCTAAGAACGAAATCAAAGAGAGAGTTTCTAAAATGCTTGCCGTAGTAGACCTTAAAGGCTATGAAAAGAGAGCGGTTACAAAACTTTCGGGCGGTCAGCAGCAGCGAGTTGCGATTGCAAGAGCATTGGTATGTGACCCTGAGGTTATTTTGCTTGACGAGCCGCTTGGTGCACTCGACTTAAAGCTCAGAAAAAGTATGCAGATTGAATTAAAAGAAATTCAGCAGAACTCGCAGAAAACTTTTATATATGTTACACATGATCAGGAAGAGGCTCTTACAATGAGCGATACCGTTATTGTAATGAACAACGGTGTTGTTGAGCAGGTTGGCTCGCCTGAGGATATTTACAATGAACCTGTAAACGCATTCGTAGCTGATTTTATCGGCGAGGCAAATATTCTTAACGGAACAATGCTTGGCGACTGTCGGGTTGAAATTCTCGGCAAGCAGTTTGAGTGCGTAGATAAGGGCTTTGGTGAAAACACACCTGTTGATGTTGTTATACGACCCGAGGATATTGAAATCACTTCTCCGGAAAACGGTCAGCTTACAGGTACTGTTGTTAAATCGACTTTCAAGGGCGTTCATTACGAAATGAGCGTAATGTGCGGCAAGTGTGAAATTCTTATTCACTCTACCACATCAGCCGAAATCGGAAGTCAAATAGGTATGCGGGTAATTCCTTTCAATATTCAGATTATGAACAAGCTTTTGCCTTTCTACAACAATGAAATTGAAATCACAGTTACCTCTGCTAACGAAGATGAAAATACTTTCAGCTTTGAGTTTGAGGATGAAACTATTGAAGTTAAAAATCATTATTTTGAAGAAGGCACAAAATTAAAAATCACACTTCCGCCGGATGCGCTTTCACTTGCAGGTGACGGCAACGGTGACCTTACTGATTTATATATTGAATCTGTAATATACAAAGGTGAGCATAACGAGATTATTCTTGAGTCGGATACAAGAAAATGGCTTATGCTCAGTGATACCGATGAACAGGTTGCAACCTATGTTCCGCTTTCATTTGATTTTGATAAAGCCGAGTTTGAGGTTTTATCTGACGAGGAGGGTTAAAGATGAAATCACGCAAACCCTCCATTCCCTACATTATTTGGATGGCAGTTTTTACAATGATACCAATGGTTATGGTTGCTATAACTGCTTTTACAGATAAGAACGGCAACTTTTCTTTAGAGGCATTTAACAAGGCTTTCTTTTACGGCGAAGTGTTTGTCAGGTCGTTATGGATAGCGCTCATTTCAACCGCTATATGTCTTGTAATTGCTTACCCTCTTGCATATAAGCTCACAAAAATGAAATCGTCCACTCAAAATCTTATAAATATGCTTTTAATGATTCCTATGTGGATGAACTTTCTGCTTAGAATTTATGCGTGGGTTATGATACTTCAGACGAACGGCCCTCTCGATACATTTTTATCGTTCTTCGGCATACACGGAACATACCTCGGAAATTCCGGTGCGGTTATACTTGGTATGGTTTATGAATATCTGCCGTTTATGATTTTGCCGATTTACACCGTAATGAGCAAAATAGACAACGGTCTTATTGAGGCGGCTCAAGACCTCGGTTCAAACGGATTTCATGTTTTCAGCAAGGTAGTATTGCCACTGAGTATTCCGGGTGTAATTTCGGGCATTACTCTTGTGTTTGTTCCTTCGGCAAGCACTTTCCTTGTAGCTCAATACCTGGGCGGCACAAATGACATTATGATCGGTGACATAATAGACAAGGTGTTCTGGACAGACCAGAGTACAGGTTCGGCTATTTCGCTTATACTTATGATATTTATTCTTGTGTTCCTTGTACTTATGAATTTCTTTGGAGATGAGGAGGCGATTGCATAATGAAAAATAAGCATATTGCCTCAAAGATATATATTTCACTTGTAATGCTGTTTTTATATCTGCCGATTTTTGTACTGATTATATTTTCGTTTAACGAGGGCAAAACTACTGTTTGGAAAGGTTTTTCACTCAAGTGGTACGAACAGCTTTTCAGAGATGACAATATAATAAACGCACTCGGCAATTCACTTATAATTGCAGTGCTTGCATCTGTTTTTGCAACAATACTCGGCACTGCCGCCGCAATCGGAATTAATAATTTCAAAGGCAAAAAAAGACTTATGATTCAGAGTGTGTCTAACATTCCTATCATCAGTCCTGACATTGTAATGGGCGTATCGCTTATGCTTTTATTTACATTCTTAGGCGTTCTTTTTAATTTTGAAATGGGTTTTGTTACTGTTTTGATTGCTCATATATGCTTTTGTGTGCCGTTTGTAGTGCTAAATGTAATGCCACGAATACGCAAAATGGATCAAAGCATTTATGATGCGGCTCTTGACCTTGGCTGTAATCAATGGCAGGCATTTTACAAGGTGGTAATTCACGAGCTTATGCCCGGTATATTTTCGGGACTTTTAATGAGCTTTACTTATTCTCTTGACGATTTTATAATCACTTACTTTACAAGAGGAGCAAAGTTCCAAAATCTTTCTATTGAAATTTACTCAATGACACATAGAAGAATATCGCCGAAAATCAATGCGCTTTCCGCTCTGTTGTTTTTGGCAATTCTGATTATAATGGTTCTTATAAACATTCGTGAAAGACACGAGGAAAAGGTGAAATAATAAACTGAAGTAAGGGAGATTGAAAAATGAAAAAATTCGGCTGCATTGCCCTTTCGTTACTTATCGGCACTGCTGCTTGTTCTGCAATGGCAGGCTGCGGCAAAAGCTATGACGGCGAAGTCAATGTTTATAATTGGGGCGAATATATTGCAAACGGCGAGGACGGTATTCTTGATGTAATTGACGAATTTGAAAATGAATACAACATCAAGGTAAACTACACCACTTACGAAACCAACGAAGAACTTTACAATATGCTTAAAAACAGCAATGTAAGTTATGATGTTGTTATTCCGTCGGATTATATGATAAGCAAGCTCATAAGCGAAAATATGCTGCAGGAACTTGATTACAGCAACATTCCTAACAAAGATAACCTTATGGAACGCTTTAAAAATCTTTCCTGCGACCCTGAGGGTAAATACACTGTTTGCTACACCTGGGGCGTTACTTCAATGGTTTATGACAAAACAAAAGTGGCAACAAAGCCAACTTCATGGGAAGCACTTTGGGATAAATCGTTAAGCGGCGACATTCTTATGTTTAACAACAGCCGTGACGCTATGGCAATTGCAATGCAGCTTTGCGGTATTAATCCTGCCGAATGCACAAAAGAAGATGTTGACAAGGCGGCTGCAAAACTTTCCGAGCAAAAGTCTTTGCTTAAAAAGTATGTTATGGATCAGGTGTTTACCGAAATGGAAAACAGTCAGGCGGCTATTGCTCCGTACTATGCAGGCGATATTGTAACTATGATGGACAATAACGAAGATTTGGATTACGCAATTCCGGAGGGCGGTTCAAACCTTTTCTATGACGCAATGTGTATTCCTACTTGCAGTAAAAATAAAGAAAATGCAGAAAAATTCATTAACTTTATGCAGTCACCTGAAATTGCGGCAGCTAACTTTGAATATCTCTACTACGCAACACCTAATCAGAAAGCATACGACGAGTATCTTGACGAGGATATAAAAAATAACGAACTTATCTTCCCGAGTGACGAATATCTCGACAAATGTTATGTATTTACAAATGTACCCGACGATGTTTACAGCTATATGCAGGAACAGTTTGTAAAAATTCAGGCGGATAAATAATAGGTTTAATTTTTAAAAAACAAACAGAGCAGACTTAAAATTAATAGGTCTGCTCTGTTTTTATATCTGTTTATTTTTCAGTAATTACTTTATAGCAATCAGGGCGTCTGTCACGGAATATTCCCCAGCCGAGTCTGTTTTGAAAAATCTCGTCAAGGTCAAACTCTGCTGTAAGCACGGTTTCTTCATCTCTTGACGCAGATTTAATAATCTCTCCCGTTTCGTTTGTAATGAAAGATGAGCCGTAAAAAATCAGCGATGATGTCTGATTGCCGTTTTCTTCACTCGGAGTTACATCTTCCCTGCCTATTCGATTTGCCGCAATAACAGGAATTACATTCGCTGCGGAGTGCCCCTGCATACATCTTCTCCAATGCGGCATACTGTCGCACTCAAGTATAGGTTCTGAACCGATAGCGGTCGGATAGAAAATCAATTCAGCGCCATTTAATGCGAGGGCTCTTGCGGTTTCAGGGAACCATTGATCCCAGCAAATGCCTACACCGATTGTACCGAACTTAGTTTTAAAAGTTTTGAACCCCGTATCACCGGGAATAAAGTAAAATTTTTCCTGATAATAATGGTCATCGGGAATGTGGGTTTTGCGGTACACACCGAGAATTTCACCGTCAGCATCAATTACCGCAACGCTGTTAAAAAGTCGGTTTCCGTCACGCTCATAAAAGCTGACAGGCATTACAATTTCAAGCTCTTTTGCCACTTTTGAAAAATGAAGTACAGCGTCATTTTCAAGTGCAGGCTTTGCAAAATTATAATAATCATATCGTCTTTCCTGACAAAAATATTGTCTTTCAAACAGTTCGGGGAGTAAAACAATATTTGCGCCGTCTTCTTTTGCCTGTCGCACAAATTTTTCGGCATTTGCTATATTCTCCCAAACATCGGTTGTACATTTCATCTGAACCGCCGATACCTTAACTTTTCTCATATTTTACCTCCCTTATCGGCAAACGGAATTTGTTGTGTAATGCAATGAATATTGCCTCCGCCGACAATAATATCTCTTGCATAAATCGGAATAATTTTTCTGTCTTTGCAAACTCTTTCAAGAATTTCTGCGGCAACTCTGTCGCTTTCGGCATTTTCACCGCCGAATTGAGGTAAAATTACAGCGCCGTTGCAAAAATAAAAATTAACATACGATGCCGCAAGCCTTTCTCCGACTTCTCTTGTGTCCTCACCGTCCTCGAATATATATCCTTTTATATCATTTTCGGTAACTGTCACGGGAATTTTCGGAACAGGCAGTTTATGGACCTTAATCTTTCTTCCTTTATTGTCGGTTGAATTTTCAAGAATATCAAGGCACGCTTTTGATATTGCATATTGCGGGTCATTTTCATCATCACACCACGCAAGTACAACATCTGCCGGAGCGACAAATGCGCATATGTTATCTATATGCCCGTTGGTTTCATCATTATAAATGCCCTTTGGCAGCCAGATTATTTTATTTATACCGAGGTATTTATTTAGCTTTTCTTCAATCTCGGCTTTTGTCAGCTGCGGATTTCTGCCTTTACTTAACAGACATTCTTCTGTTGTAATGAGCGTGCCCTCTCCGTCAGTATGAATTGAGCCGCCCTCAAGCACAAACGGATGTGCGTCATACAACGGAACGCCAAGCGTTTTGCAAAGTTCATATGGAATTTTATCGTCATTCTCCCAATTTGCATACAGACCGTCATATTCGCCGCCCCATGCGTTGAATTGCCAGTCGATGGCACGAATTTCGCCGTTATTGTTTACAACAAAAGTCGGGGCGGTATCCCTTGCCCATGCATCATCGGAATTTATATTCAAAACTTCCGCATTTTTAACACCTTCAAGGCAAGCCTTTGCGTGAGCAAATTTTTTGTCGCTTGCAAGCACAAATACCTTTTCAAACTCCGCAATTTTCCCTATAATTTCCGCAAAAACCTTTTCGGCAAATTTTGCCTCATAGCACCAACTTCCGGGTCTTTCGGGCCAAATCATAATGGTGGCAGAATGTTTTGAAAATTCAGCAGGCATACAAAAGCCATCGTCAGTCGGAAATTTGTTTTTTATATACTCAAAGCTCATTTATGAAAGCCTCTCTTTAAAATCGTTGTACGAAAATTCTTTTATAACCTCGCAGTTATCTTCATTATGCATAAGCACAATTGACGGCAGCGGCATACCATTAAAGGTATTGTTCTTTACCATTGAGTAAATCGCCATATCCTCAAAAATCAGTCTGTCACCGATTTTAACTTCACTGTCAAAGCTGTAATCGCCGATTACATCGCCTGCAAGGCAGGTACAAGATGACAAACGATAAGTAAACGCTTTTTCATTAGGCTTACCGCTGTTTTTGAGCGGCGGTCTGTACGGCATTTCAAGAACATCAGGCATATGACAGGCGGCAGATGCATCAAGAATCAGAATATCAAGTCCGTTGTGAACAATGTCCATAACCTCTGTAATAAGATAGCCTGCATTCAGTGCCGCTGCCTCACCTGGTTCAAGATAAACTTCAACATCGTATTTATTTTGAACATACTTTATAAGGTCAACAAGCGCCTTTGTATCGTAATCATCTCGTGTAATATGATGTCCGCCGCCAAAGTTGAGCCATTTTGCGTTATAAAAATACTTGCCGAACTTTTCTTCAACTGCCTTAAAAGTAGACACCAAATCATCTGAATTTTGCTCGCACAATGTGTGAAAGTGAAAGCCCTCAACTCCGTCAAGCAAATCTTCTCTGAAATTTGCCTTTGTAACCCCAAGTCTTGAACCGTAAGCGCACGGGTCATAGATTTCGTGTCCCTCTTGTGTGGAAAATTCGGGGTTAAGTCGTATGCCTACGCTTACATCTGCATTTTGCCATTTATCCCTGTATTTTTCAAGTTGAGAAAATGAGTTAAAAACAATATGACCGCAGATTTTTAAAATCTCTTCAAAATCATTCTCCTTAAAAGCAGGTGCGAAAATGTGCGTTTCTTTGCCGAAACATTCATATCCGAGCTTTGCCTCATAAAGTCCGCTTGCCGTTGTGCCTGACAAATATTTGCTCATAAGCGGATACACGCAAAAAGCGGAAAATGCCTTTTGAGCAAGCAATATTTTACAGCCTGTCCTGTCTTGTACGCTTTTTAATATTTCAAGGTTTTTTATCAGCTTTTGCTCATCAATTACATAGCAAGGTGTTGGTAATTCTGTAAATTTCATCGGCTTACTCAACTGTTACGGGATTTTCGTCAACAACCCAAGGAAGACCGAATTTATTAAGTGCCTCCATATACGGATCGGGGTCAAACTCCTCAACATTATAAACACCAGGCTTTTTCCACTGACCGCTAAGAACAAGCGACGCACCGATCATAGCCGGCACACCTGTTGTGTATGATACAGCTTGCGAGCCGACCTCTTTATAGCACTCCTGATGGTCGCACATATTGTAGATATAAATTGTCTTTTTCTTACCGTCCTTAATGCCTGTAAAGATACAGCCGATATTTGTCTTGCCTTTTGTGCGTGGGCCGAGAGATGCCGGGTCAGGCAAGAGAGCCTTTAAGAACTGAATCGGCACAATTTCTCTGCCCTCATACATAACAGGCTCGGTAGAAAGCATACCGACATTCTCGAGGCACTGCATATGTGTAAGGTAGCTCTGTCCGAATGTCATAAAGAAACGGATTCGCTTTACATTTGGAATGTTCTTAGCAAGTGATTCTATTTCCTCGTGGTGGAGAAGATACATATCCTTTTCGCCCACTCCGTCAAAGTTATATACTCTCTTAATTTCCATAGGCTTGGTTTCAACCCACTTGCCGTCCTCCCAGTAAGAGCCGTTTGCGGATACCTCACGAAGATTGATTTCAGGGTTAAAGTTTGTGGCGAACGGATAGCCGTGGTCGCCGCCGTTGCAGTCGAGAATATCTATATAATGGATTTCATCAAAATAATGCTTGAGCGCATATGCTGTAAATACGCTTGTAACACCCGGGTCAAAGCCTGTACCCAAAAGTGCTGTGATACCTGCTTTTTCAAACTTTTCTTTATATGCCCACTGCCACGAATAATCAAAGTAAGCGGTAAATCCAAGGTCTTTGCAGCGTTTTTCATAAACAGCTTTCCATTCAGGGTCTGTTGTGTCCTCCGGTTCATAGTTTGCCGTATCAATGTAGTCTGTTTTGGTTTCAAGGCAGGCGTCCATAATTGTTAAATCCTGATACGGAAGTGCGAGGTTTAATACCGCATCGGGCTTGTATGAATTAATAAGAGCCACAAGTTCATCCTTACTGTCGGCATTTACCTGTGCGGTTGTAATAACCGTTTTTGTTGTGTTTTCAAGTTTTGCTTTTATAGCGTCACACTTTGATTTCGTCCTGCTTGCAATGCAAATTTCTGTAAAAACATCGCTGTTCTGACAACACTTGTGAATTGCAACACCTGCAACACCGCCACAACCGATAATTAAAAGTCTGCTCATTTTGTTTTCCTCCAATATATAAAATTATTTTTCTTCTTCAGCAAGTAAATTTTCAACATATTTCGGCAGCATAAATGCACCTCGATGAAGATTGGTTGTATAATACCAAGTTTTTATGCCACGCTTGTTCCATCTTTTAGCGTCAAGGTCTTTGAGCGGATGATACTTTTTAGATGCAAAGCCAAACAGCCAATAGCCTGCCGCACAAGTAGGAATATGCGCCTGATAAACTCTGCTTATCGGGAATGAGCTATACACCCTCTTGTGCATAGCCTTGCACGCACCCTCGTCCTCATCATAGAACGGACTGCCGTGCTGATATACCATAATTCCGTCATCTTTAAGTGCCTTGTAGCAGCTGCCGTAAAACTCTTTTGTAAAAAGTCCCTCGGTGTGTCCGAACGGGTCTGTAGCGTCATTTATAATTAAATCATATTCGTTATGACTTGTTCTTAAAAATCTAAGTCCGTCCTGATAATATATATTAACTCGCTCGTCATCAAGTCCCTTTGAGTTGTCGGGGAAATATTCCTTGCACACCTCAACAAACATCTCGTCAGGCTCAACAACATCTATAACTTCAATCTCTTCATAATGTGAAAGCTCTCTGGCAACACCGCCGTCGCCGCCGCCGATTACAAGCACCTTTTTTACATTCGGATGAACCGCCATAGGCACATGAACAATCATCTCGTCGTAGGTGAACTCGTCTTTCTCACTGAAAATCACATTACCGTCTGAAGTAAGAAATCTGCCAAACTCCACAGAATCAAAAACATCAATTCGCTGAAAATCGCTCTGACCGCTGAATAGCTGTTTTTCAACTCTTATAGAAAGCTCAACATTATCGGTATGTCTTTCAGAAAACCAAAATTCCATATAAACACTCCTTTGGTTTGTTTTTTACAAAACGCATTATTAGTAACCTTAAAAAACTTTATTTCAATACATTAAGTTTTTCAATATACGGGTCTTCCGTACCCTGCATTGAGCAGCCTTTTGCTTTTGCGTAATTAATATACTCTATAATTTCATCTGTAATCATTTCACCCGGGGAAAGAATCGGTATTCCGGGCGGATAGCACATAACAAATTCACTGCAAATTCTTCCTGCCGTCTGTTCAATCGGCAGCATTTCTTTGTCTGCATAAAACGCATCTCTCGGTGTTGCCGATACAATAGGCGGAATGTACTCCATACTAAGCATTTTTGCATTGTCCTTTGAATAAAGCCTTTTAATATCGGCAAGCGCACCTACAAGTCTTTCAATGTCCTGTATTCTGTCGCCGATTGAAATATAGGCAAGTATGTTGCCTATATCGCCGAATTCTATCTGAATATCGTATTCGTCACGCAGTAAGTCGTAAACTTCAATTCCGGCAAGCCCTATATCTCTTGTGTAAACTGAAAGTTTGGTTACATCGTAATCAAACACGCTGCTGCCATTGTTAAGCTCTCTGCCGTAAGCGTAGTAACCGCCGATTTCGTTTATCTCATTTCGGGCATATTCAGCCATTTTCATAACTTTACCGAACGACTCTTTTCCTCTCAAGGCAAGGTTTCTTCTTGAAATATCAAGACTTGACATAAGCAGATAGCTTGCACTTGTGGTTTGAGTAAGATTTATAATTTGAGCCACATACTCCCAGCGTACATTTTTGTTTGTAAGCAGCAATGAGCTTTGCGTAAGACTTCCGCCGGATTTATGCATAGACACCGCCGCAATATCCGCACCTGCCGCCATGGCCGATACAGGCAAATCTTCACCGAAATAGAAATGTGTGCCGTGAGCCTCGTCTGCAAGCACTTTCATACCGTGAGCATGTGCAAGTTTTACAATTGCTTTTAAATCGGAAGCAATACCGTAGTAGGTCGGATTATTTACAAGAATAGCAACGGCATCGGGATTTTCTTTGATTGCGTTCTCAACCTGAGAAAGTTCCATACCGAGCGCTATTCCGATTTTTTTGTCAACATCGGGATTTACATATGCAGGCACCGCACCGCAGAGCACAAGAGCATTAATAACACTTTTGTGCACATTTCTCGGCAAAATAATTTTATCGCCTGCTTTGCATACAGACCAAATCATACTCTGCACTGCGGAAGTTGTACCTCCGACCATAAAAAATGCATGACCTGCGCCGAATGCATCCGCCGCAAGCTGTTCCGCCTCCAAAATTACCGATACAGGGTGACAGAGATTATCAAGCGGCTTCATTGAATTTACATCAAGACCTACGCATTTTTCGCCGAGCAACTCAACGAGTTCGTGATTTCCTCTTCCTCTTTTATGTCCCGGCACATCAAAGGGCACTACCCTTTGTTTGCGAAATTTTTGCAGAGCCTCATACAATGGGGCTTTCTTTTGTATGTTTATATCCATTTACATTACCCTTTCGGCTTATCAAAAATAATGCAACAAAAAACAGGCGGCACAATGCACCACCTGTTTGATTAACGGATATATGATTTATTTTCTGTAGCTTATGCTGACAGTTAATAGAAGAATTCCGTTTTCAGAGCTAATGTAGCAAATATACCGTTCTGCTCTTATTGACCGTTTCACAAGTGATGTGCTGTTGCACTGATGATAAGTAATCGACTTATAAAATTTGAGCTTTTAACTCAATCAATAATGTGGCTTGCACCACGCTCGGCAGCTGACCCGCCTGTCCGTATGGGCTTAACTTGCATATGCAAGTGGTCATATATTTGCATGAAAACAGAAATCTTTTTCACGCTAAATTAAGTAAGATATACTCTTACAACAAATTTATAATAAACCAAAACTAATATTTTGTCAAGAAATTTATAGGGTTTTACATAAATTTTATCTTAGACTTCCTGTATAATTCTTTTAAGCAAATATGTTCGGTTAAACGGGAAAGAAAAATAATAACCGTCCGCAAAATCTCTTGTAGCCGCAATCATTTCTTTTGCAAGTTCAACACCTACATTTTCGCCGTCTTCACGGTCGGCATTTTCGGGATAACGCTCAATAACTTCATCCGTAACATTAACTCCCGAAATTTCGTTTTTCATAAAAAGAGCATTTTTTCGGCTGACCAACGGCATAATTCCGCACAAAATTCTTGCGCCCGTTTCTTCTTTTACTCTGCGCAAACGTTCGGCATCTTCTGCTGTAAAAACAGGTTGAGTAAGGAAAAATTCTGCGCCTGCCTCCATTTTCTTTTGCACACGCTTTATTTCGGCTTCAATCCTCAGTCTGCCTTGATTTATAGCGCCGCCATAAGTGATAGGCTGATTTTTAAGCGAGTCGCTGTTCATTTCGTCTGCAATGCGCATAAGACCGACAGAATCAAAATTGAATACGGATTTTACTACCTGTCTTGCCATAACAGGAATCGGATCGCCTGTTATGATAAGGAAATTATTTATCCCGTTTATGCTTGCGCCGAGGAATGTGGAACGCATGGCAATAGCGTTTTTATCTCGGCAACAGATATGCGGCATTACATCAAAGCCTGTTTCATTTTTAACCTTTTGAGCCATAAGAACAGAGTCAATTCTTGTTCTGCCTGACGGAGAATCAGGAAATGTAAGCACATCTACACCAAGCCCTTTAAGACTATGTGCCGCCTCAAGCAATTTCTTATCATCAGCACCAAACGGTGGAGCAAGCTCTACGGCTATTAACTTTTTATCCTTAATTGTACCGTCTGTATTTCTGAAAAAGCCCTTTTTTATAATCGGCTTTTCACATTCTTTTTTAGCTGCCGTTTCACTTGATTTTACGGCAGGTGTTAAATCAACGGTTTCGGCAAGGTCTTTAATATATTCGGGAGTAGTGCCACAGCAGCCGCCGACTATATCAGCACCAATCAAAGCCATATCGCTCACTTTAGAGGCAAAATACAGCGGATTGTCGGCATACTTTACTCGGTTGCGTACGAGCAGAGGATAACCTGCATTTGGCATTGCGGTTATAAAGCAGTTATTGTTAAGATTTATTCTCGACAATATTTGCTGCATATGGGCAGGGCCTACTCCACAGTTAAGACCTACGGCGTCAACGCATTTTGAAAATGCGGTATTGCTCACAAGTCTTTCGGCGCTCTCGCCTGCCTCGCTGTAACCAAACTGATTTACGCAGAACTGCACGATTATAAACGGATTGCACTCATCTTTGATTCTCTTTATTGCCGGCAAAATATGCTCGTTATCCGTAAAGGTTTCAAAGCATAAAATTTCAACGCCCAATTCAACAAAGGTTTTGGCTATCTGATAGTATTCCTCCTCGACAGCCTCAAAATCCGGCTGAAACACAGCAGGTACAGGCCCGATATTGCCTGCGATAAATACTTCTTTTCCGCTTTTATCAACCGCTTTTTTCGCAATTTCAAAAGCCGCTCTGATATTTTCTTTCACCTTTTCAAGCGAACAGTCAAGCGAGTATGTGTTTGATGCAAAGGTGTTAGTTCTTATAAGCCTTGCACCGCTGTTTATATACTCGGTATGAATATCAAAAATTCTTTGCGGATTTGTAATATTGGAATATTCGGGTATATCGTCTGTCTTATACTTTGTTGAATAATATGTGCCAAAAGAGCCGTCTGCAACAAGCTTACTCTTTTTAAGGTATTCTCTTATATTCATAATTTCTCCTATATTCTAACTAATCTTGCTTTGCGCAAGCCTTACAATTCGGGTTGTGTTTCGGGAGCTTTATTTTGCGAAAGCTCGAATTTAAAGCATTGTAAATCAGCATATAACCGCTCAAAAGCTCGCCCTTTGACAGCAAAAACTTAATTGCCTCCATAGCCTGCAAACTTCCTATAACTCCGCAAGCCGCACTTATTACCCCTATTTCCTTTGGCAAGGGTACATCTCCTGCTTTGGGTTCTTCTTCAAAAACGCAGCGATAGCATGGTGACTTATGCGGAATATATGTCATAAGCTGTCCCTCAAAGCCCACAACTCCTGCATGACAAAACGGCTTTTCTGCCTTTACACAGTAATCGTTTATCAAAAATTTACTGCTGAAATTGTCGGTACAGTCAAGCACAAAATCATAGTCTGAAATAAGCTCAGTTATATTTTCACTGTTCACATATGTTTTATAGGTTTTTACATTGACATCTGGATTTAATGACTTTATTTTCTCCTTAGCCGATTCAACCTTTGGCTTGCCGATATTGTTATATGTATGGATAACCTGCCTTTGCAAATTTGACAAGTCCACTTCATCGGCATCGGCAATTCCGATTGTGCCCACACCTGCGCTTGCAAGGGACATAAGGGCAGGTGAACCGAGTCCGCCTGCACCTATTACAAGCACACTTGAAGAAAGCAATTTTTTCTGTCCGCTTTCTCCTATTTCTTTCATAACAAGCTGTCTTGAATAGCGCTTGCTCTGTTCTTCTGTTAAGTTCATAAAAACTCCCAAAAATAAAAATCAGGGCAGAAAAACTCTGCCCTAATATTTTAATACTATTTGATTGCGGTTGTCAACTTAAATCAGATAAAATTCTTTACATCATCGCAAATCTGCTCTTTAGTAAGGCGATTTTCTGCAAGAATTTCGTTATAATCATATCTGTCGATAAATTCTTTCTTTAAGCCGTAGTTAAGCACCTTAACATTGGTTTTACCGTAAAATCTTGCGATTTTTTCGCCAAAGCCGCCCTCAAGAATACCGTCCTCAAGTGTAATTACCACATCATGGTCTTTTTCAAGCTCAGAAAGCAGCTCATCATCTGCACCTGTAATGTAAACAGGATTTACAAGTGTTGCGTCAATGCCATACTGCTTTTTAATTTCATCTGTTACGCTTTCGCCAAGCTGATAGAATGTGCCGAGTCCGAGGATAGCAACCTTGCTTCCCTTTTTGGCAACACTGTACTTATTGAGTTTATCAAAATCAGCAGGCTTGTAATCGGGATTTGAAATAACACCGTTGCCCGGTACTCTGATAGCAACAGGATGCTTTTTCTGCGACATACTCCACTCTACCATTGCAAGATATTCCTCTTTGCAGGTAGGTGCAAGATATACAAGGTTAGGAATATTTGAAAGCATAGCAATATCGTAAATGCCGAGGTGTGTTACATCGTTCATACCGAATACCGATGCGGCAAATACAATGATTGTAACAGGGTTTGAATTGATACATAAATCCTGAGAAATCTGGTCGTATGTTCTCTGAATAAATGAGCTGTAAACACCGTAAACAGGCTTAGCACCGTTCTTTGCCATACCTGATGCGAGAGCAACAGCGTGTTCCTCGGCAATACCTACATCAATAAACTGCTTGCCGGCAATGTCACGCTTGTCCTTTGTAAAGCCTGCAACTGTAGGTGTGCCCGAAGTAATTACAGCTACGCTCTTGTCAGCTTTCATCTTATTAAGAAGATAATTTACAGTAATATCGTCATAGCTTTCGCCGTCAAACTCAAATTTAGATCTGCCTGTTTCAATATCAAACGGCATACACCAATGCCAATTTTCCTTGTTCTGTTCAGCGATAGGATAACCTTTACCCTTTTGAGTGCAAATGTGAATCACAACAGGGTGATCAATATCTTTTACACCATTAAAAGCAGAAATAAGCTGTTCAATATCGTTGCCGTCCTTTACAAATACATAATCAAGACCCATAGCCTTAAAGAGGTTACACTCTGCCTTACCGTCTGTATCTCTTAAAAGCTTAAGGTTTTTGTAAAGTCCGCCGTGATTTTCGGCGATAGACATATCGTTATCGTTTACAACAATAATAAAGTTGCCTTCAAATTCGCCTGCATAATCAAGGCCCTCAAGAGCCTCGCCGCCGCTGAGTGAACCGTCACCTATAACTGCGATTACATTTTCTTTGCCTCCGTTTAAATCTCTTGCTTTTGCAAGACCCGACGCAAGGCTGACAGAAGTTGAGGTGTGACCGATATTAAATAAATCGTGCTCGCTTTCCTCGGGATTTGTATAGCCCGAAACATCGTCGTATTTATCTTCAAAAAGGAAAGCGTCCTTTCTGCCTGTAAGAATTTTGTGGCAGTAACTCTGATGCGATACATCAAAGACAAACTTGTCAACAGGTGAATTAAACACATAATGCAATGCTATAATAGCCTCCGCCATACCGAGGTTAGGGCCGAAGTGTCCGCCGTGGATACTTAGCTTTTTAATGAGGACTGTACGCATTTCCTGTGCAAGCTGTTTCATTTCTTCCGTATTGAGTGCTTTTACATCTTGAGGTGAATTAATTTTTTCGATATACATAATAACATCTCCTGTAAATTTGATAAACCTATTATAACGGTTAAAGCTGACTTTAAGTCAATACTTTTTCAGAAAATTTTGCAAAAAAATTGCAGATGCCAAGCAAAATGACATCTGCAAATAAATTATGAAATTGAAATAACCTTGTAACCCTGATCTTCAACAGTCTTTGTAAGAACATCGTTTGATACATCAGCAGAAAGAGTAACAACAGCTGTTCCCTTTTCATGGCTTACATCAGCCGCACTAACCTGAGAAAGTCCCTCAAGGCACTGCTTAACTCTGCCCTCGCAATGTGAACACATCATACCGTCAATTTTCATTGTCTTTGTCATAGCATTATCATCCTTTTTTGATTTATATTTTATTTTTCTGTCTTTCTTTGGATTTGTAATGTCAAAGAAATTCAGTCTTAAAGCATTGGTTACTACGCAGAAACTCGAAAGGCTCATTGCCGCCGCACCAAACATTGGGTTTAACTGCCAGCCGAGCAACGGAATCCATACTCCTGCCGCAAGCGGAATACCTATTACATTGTAAATAAATGCCCAGAAAAGGTTTTCGTGGATATTTCTCAGAGTTTTTCTGCTAAGTCTTACAGCGACAGGCACATCTGTCAGCTTGCTTTTCATAAGAACAACATCGGCTGCGTCTATTGCAATGTCTGTGCCCGAGCCGATAGCCATACCTATATCCGCTCTTGTGAGTGCGGGTGCGTCATTTATTCCGTCACCAACCATAAGAACCTTGCCCTGCTTTTTAAGATCGGCAACTACCTTTTCTTTGCCGTCAGGCAGTACGCCTGCTATAACCTCGTCAACACCTGCAAGTTTGCCGACTGCCTTTGCTGTTCTCTCGTTGTCGCCTGTGAGCATTACAACCTTAATGCCCATATTCTGCAATTCTTTAACTGCCTGCGGACTTTCGTCTTTGATAACATCGGCAACGGCAATTATACCTAACAGCTTATCGCCTTTCATAAAGAACAGAGGTGTTTTTCCTTCTTCAGAAAGACTGTCTGCTCTGCTTGAAATATCATTTGAAATATTTATAAGTGAAGAAATATACTTTTTACTGCCGCCGATTATCTTTTCACCGTTGTATTCGCCTGAAAGACCGTTGCCCGACTCTGCTTTGAAATCTGTAATTTCGTATGGCACTAAGCCGATTTCCTGTGCCTTGGCGATTACTGCCTTGGCAAGCGGATGTTCACTCTTTGTTTCAATGGAATAAGCATACTGCAAAAGTTCATTTTCAGAAATTCCAAACGGAATAACATCTGTAACCTTTGGCTCGCCTTTTGTAATAGTTCCTGTTTTGTCAAGAACCGCAATCTGAATTTTTCCTGCCGCTTCAAGTGATGACGCTGTTTTAAACAAAATGCCTTTTCTTGCGCCCATACCGTTGCCTACCATAATTGCAACAGGTGTGGCAAGTCCCAATGCGCAAGGACAGCTGATTACAAGAACAGATATACCCCTTGCAAGCGCATAGCCGACAGTTTGACCGCACAAAAGCCAAACTGCAATGGTAATAAGGGCTATAACAATTACAACAGGCACGAACACACCTGATACCTTATCGGCAATCTTAGCGACAGGCGCTTTTGTAGCCGCAGCATCGCTAACCATTTTTATGATTTGCGATAAAGCCGTATCTTCGCCGACAGCCGTAGCACTGCACTTGATAAATCCCGATTTATTAATCGTACCTGCCGACACGCTGTCATCTACTGTTTTATCAACGGGAATACTCTCACCTGTAAGCGCCGACTCATCAACAGCCGTACTGCCGTCTGTAATCTCTGCGTCAACAGGAATACTCTCGCCCGGACGAACTACAAAAACATCGCCTTTTTTTACCTTGTCAACAGTAACCTCGGTTTCTTTGCCGTCAATAAGCAATGTAGCCTTCTTAGGTGCAAGATTTAAAAGCGCCTTGAGCGCATTTGTTGTTTTGCCCTTAGAGTGAGCCTCAAGCATTTTTCCTACTGTAATAAGCGTTAAAATCATTGCCGCCGACTCAAAATAGAACTCGTGCATATAGCTCATAACAAGATCTGCATTGCCCTTTACCTGAGCGTCTGTCATAGCAAAAAGTGCATATACGCTATATACAAACGATGCACCCGAACCAAGCGCAACAAGCGTATCCATATTCGGCGAACGATGAATTAATCCTTTAAAGCCGTTTATAAAGAATTTTTGGTTAATCACCATTATTATAACGCATAGCAACAGCTGAACAAGTCCCATAGCGATGTGGTTGTCTGTAAAAAAGTTTGGCAAAGGCCAACCCAACATCATATGTCCCATAGATATATACATCAGCACTGCAAGAAAACCGACCGATGCAATAAGTCTGTGCATAAGAACAGGAGTGTCCTTATCTTTTAATTGCTCATTTTCAGCCGACTGCTTTTTTTCACCGCCTGCAACACTTGCACCGTAGCCTGCTTTTTCAACCGCCGCAATTATGCTTTCGTCACTTGCACTGCCCTCTACACCCATAGAATTAGTCAGCAAGCTGACGGAAACGGATTTTACTCCGTTTACCTTTGAAACCGCTTTTTCAACACGAGAACTGCAAGCGGCACAACTCATTCCCGTAACATTAAATTTCTTCATCAAAAGCACCTACCTCATTAGCTTTTGTAAGGTAGCAACAAGGTCATCAATCGTTTCGTCCTTGCCGTTGCGAATATCCTCAGCAACGCAGGTTTTAATGTGATTTGCGAGCAATTCCTTGTTGAAAGAATTGAGCGCCGCATTAACAGCCGAAACCTGAACAAGAATATCGGTGCAGTAGGCATCTTTTTCAAGCATACCTTTAATGCCCCTTATCTGCCCCTCAATGCGGTTTAAACGATTGATAAGAGCCTTGTACTCTGCCTCACTTCTCTGCTTTGTTTTATTTTTATGACAATTTTCACAAGCCATAATATCAGTCCTTTATACATTCATACCCCCTAAGGGTATATTTATTATATACCCCCATAAGGTATGTTGTCAATACTAAAATATAGTGTTGCCAATATTTTCTTCATTCTTCCGTAAAAGAAGTATTAATTTTATTCGCATAAAAATTATTTTTTGCTTGATTTTTTATCATATACCTGCTATAATAATTTTATTATGGATTAAGCTAAGTGCTCCATCTCGGTTGCTCTGCCGTGTAAAAATAAGAGCATATATGCGGGTGTGGTGGAATTGGCAGACACGCAAGATTTAGGTTCTTGTGCTTACCGGTGTGCAGGTTCAAGTCCTGTCACCCGCACCATAAAAACAGATTAACTTTTTTGTTAATCTGTTTTTTATTTTACCGGCAAACGGTGGCAGGACTACGCCCAAACAAAGCAGGACGCTAATAATTTTTTGACTATTTGAGGATTTATGTACTTAATAGTGCATAATCTATTGTATAGTACAGGCAAAATATGTATAATGTAGACAAGATATTTAAATATGCTGAAATGTACGAATAAAACGATTTAACTAAAACTTATGCTATATTAATATAAAAGGAGATCGTTTATGCAGAATATAAATTTTTATAATTTATCAGATATTAATTGTTGGATTGTATATCAAATGCCTTTTGAGAAAGATGAAAAATCAAATGAAAAAGTACTTTCTCACCAAGAGTTTTGTATAAAAAACAATATATTTGCTATGGGCTGGGGACTAAATAAAAATTTCTTCAATAAAAATTTCGGTGAAATGTTAGAATGTGCCGATTGTGACGAAGATAATTATAAAGGATATTTGGGTGCTTATAAAATTGCTAAAGAAAATACAAGTCCTAAAAAAAGCATTAGAAGATTATAAAAGAATCAAGCAAGGCGATTATGTAGTAATGCGTGCGAGGAATGCTCATTATTACATAGGCAAGGTTAAAAAAAGGTGCAATATTTACATAAAGATGATGAAAGCGAGTACAAACATTTGTCATGGGGTTGTCATGTTGAAAAGTGGTTAGAATTTAAAACTCAAGATGACTTGCCCTACGAACTCATAGGCAGAATGTCACAACAGCAACATCAAACCATTCAAAGGATTGATAGGTATAGATTAAAATTCTTAATAATTGAGGCATACATCAAAAGAGAAAATTCCAAATCAGATATGCCAAAACTAATACTTACTAAAACAATTTTGCAAGAAGTCTTCATTACAAACAACTTGAAGATTTAGTGTCGCTTTATATTGTTGAAGAAAACAAAGAGCAGAATTATTTACTTATGCCGTCAAGCTGTAAAATTAACGAACAAAAATACGAGTTCTTTTTCAAATCGCCTAACAGAAAGGCAATTACTTGCCAAGTTAAAAATCAAGAAGAAATTAAAATAGAAGAGTATTATAACGAAAATGATTTTGAAAAAATATATATCTTTTCAGGAATATGGAATAACGAGCAAGTTAAGGAGTTAAACAAAAAAGCAAATAAAAATAAAGCTAATAATATTCAAATAATTTCGCCCGATGAATTATTTGACATATTACAAAACAGCAAATATAATTATAAAGAATATCTTAACTTGAATAGTTATTATAAAATTGATGAAAATAAAGCTGAAGATTTACATTTAACAAACGGATTTATTAAATGCAAAAAATTCAATAGCAAATGTCATATGAGATATAAAGAAGATAATGATTGTATAACTTTCTATAATAATTGCTTATTTTATTCAAAAGAATTTAATTCATTTTTTCTTTACGATCATTTTGCTAATGATTTAAAAATTATAAAAGAAATCTTTGACAAAATAAAAGAAACTAACCCTGAGATCAACATAAAAGAGGAAAAACTATGACTTATGTAATATCAGACCTACATGGCTATCCGCTTGAAAAGCTGAAAAAGTTGCTTAAAAAAGCAAATTTTAGCAGTGATGATTTTCTTTACATACTTGGTGATATTATTGACAGAAACGGCGACGGCGGAGTGGGAATTTTGCTTTGGCTGCTTGAACAGGTTAATGTTCAATTAATACTTGGCAACCACGAAGCAATGTTGCTGTCATGTGATTTTGTTTTTGACGAAATAACTGAGGACAGCATTAATGCTATAAGCAGTGAAAAAATCGAATTGCTTAATAACTATATGTTAAACGGTGGAAATGCAACTCTGAAAGCTCTTCGTAATTTGCCGAAAAATACACAACAAGACATACTTGATTATCTTCGTGACTGTCCGCTTTACGAAGCGGTTACCGCAAACGAAAAAGATTTTATTCTTGTTCATTCAGGTTTTAATAATTTCAATAAAAACAAAAAAATCAGAGATTACTCATCAGATGACTTATTATGGGCGCGGCCTGAACTTGATGATAAATATTATGACGATATTACAACAGTTTTCGGTCACACTCCGACATTTAGTTACGGTGAAGAATATAAAGGCAAAATTATAAAAACAAGCACTTGGATTGATATTGATTGCGGAGCTGCTTACGGCAATGAGCCTATTCTCTTGCGATTGGATGACTATAAAGAATTTAAATTGCAGCTATAATATTAATAAAATAAAGATTACTTAAAATTGGTTTTCGGATATTAAAAAATGGTTGTAGCAAATTCCACTCCTTTGCTACAACCATTTTAATTTACATAAGACAAAAATTACTTTTTCTACCTATAAACGAAATCAGGCTGAGTAATCTGATTTTGCAATTTAGAGTTTATTACAAACATTAAAATATTTTCAAAAAACGCTTGACAAATTCGGTGTATGGTGATAAAATATATATCGTTGTCGACAGACAATATTTGCGAGTGTGCTGGAATAGGCAGACAGGCACGTTTGAGGGGCGTGTGTTTCACGACGTACGGGTTCAAGTCCCGTCACTCGCACCATAAAAAACAGATTAACTTTTGTTAATCTGTTTTTTATTTTTACCGGCAAGCGATGACGGATTTTTGCAAGAAAATAACGGATGAGGTGTCGCCGTATACGGCGCTTTACAAGGAAAACTTTGATTTAAAAGAACTCTTAGCGAGAGCGTTGATGATTTTTTACTATGAACAAGCCGCAACAAACGAGGCAGGTATTTTGCTTATATCTAAACTCAGCCACTTTCAATATATCTGCACATTGTACACTATAAAAAATTCTATAAATCGAGATTTGGAGGATAAAACTTATGAAAGGTAAAAGTTTGCTTATAGGAATAATAATTGGGGTAGTAATGGCAATACTTTGGAGCATTGTTTTTGTTAATGTATTAAACAGTATGGCAGGAATTGGAGTTGGAATATGCTTTGGTATATCTTTTGGTATATTAGGTAGTCTTATTTTTTCCAAAAAAGGTAAAAACAAGTGATAATATAAATTTCGTTTTGATAAGCTGATAAATACGCTTTTATTTGTAACTATATCCTTTTAATCAACTGTTTGTAATTTACTATTAAACACTACAAAACTGTAAGCAAATATGATTTTAAATCGAATAGCTTACCAAAACATTTTGATACAAAAATCATCAAACTATGACTTTTGTAATAATTTTAAAAATATATCAACACAATTAATCAGGAGTAATTTTTATGAAAAAAGCAATTTTATTTGATTTAGACGGCACATTATGGCACACAAGTGATGTTATTCTTCCGATTTGGAACGAGGTACTTAAAAATCACCCCGAAACCACAAAGCAGATCACACTTGACGAAATGAACAGCTATATGGGCAAAACCATTGAGCAGATTGCAAGCATTATGCTCCCTGAGCTTAGCGAGGAAAACGGTGTGAGCATTATAAAGGAATGCTGCGCCGTTGAGGTTCCGTATCTTGAGAAATCAGGCGGTCATTTATACGAAAATCTTGAGGAAGTGCTTAGAGCGCTTTCCGGAAAGTATTTTCTCGGCATAATCAGCAACTGTCAGTGCGGTTATATCGAATCATTTTTAAAGGCCCACAAGCTCGAAAAATATTTTTCTGACTTTGAAATGTCGGGCAGAACTCAGCTCACCAAGGGCGAAAATATCAGCCTTGTAATCAAAAGAAACGGCATTGACTCTGCTTTCTATGTTGGCGACACTATCGGCGATCAGATAGCCTCTAAAGATGCAAATGTACCTTTTGTTTTTGCCGAATATGGATTTGGCAATACAGAAAATCCAAAATACATAATTCATACATTTTCCGAGCTTTTGGAAATATCCGAAAAAGTATTTGCCGAGAACTAATCATTTATTTGTGTTTCGGAGGTCTTGTCTTCCCTGTCGCTGTCCTTTGCCTTGTAATAAATAACGGTCGGCTTATGTGCCTTTCCGCTCTTTTTATTATGGTTAATATACATTATTGCAAACACTACGGCTACAAGTGCAATTATAATAACGGCAGTAACAATTAAAATAAATTCACGCATAAAAACATCCTCACATTTTATTGATTAACTCAATTATAAATGTGAGGATGTAAATTTTTTAATGAATTATGTAGACGAAAAATTATTTTGTAAGAAAATAATTCATCATTGTAAAGCCTTTTTCAATGTAGTTGCCTGTTTCTCTTGCCTCTTTCTCGCAGAAAACCTTTACACCGCTGTTAATCTCATTTTTGCTGTCATAAATGAGGTACGGTACAGGAGTGGAGGTATGTGTACGGATAGAAAGCGGAGTTGGATGGTCAGGACATACCAAAACAGCAAAATCATCGTAACCTCTCAAAAATTCTACAACAGGAGCGAGAATATGCTCGTCAATCATTTCAATAGCTTTTACCTTGTTTTCAATTTCACCACGATGGCCACATTCGTCAGGAGCTTCAACATGAATATATACGAGGTCTGCGCCCTTTTTAAACTCCTCAATAGCCGCCTTGCACTTGCCGTCAAAGTTTGTGTCGAGATAACCTGTTGCGCCATCAACATCAACGCTGTTCATTCCTGCGCAGATTGCAATTCCCTTTAAGAGGTCAACGGCAGAAATCATACTGCCCTTTTTGCCGAATTTCTCGCTGAAATTATCAAGCAAAGGCTTTGTGCCCTCGCCCCAAAGCCAAATTGAGTTGGCAGGGCGCTTGCCTCTTGCAATTCTCGCCTTATTAACAGGGTGATCCTTTAAAAGGTCATAGCTCTTTTTCATAAGGTCATAAAGCTCATCAACAGCCTCGCCCTTTGGAATGTAATCTGTAATTACCTTGCCTGTAATGTCATGCGGAGGTGTGAGCACACCCGGATGCGGATTGCCGTTGCTCCAAACAAGGCAATGACGATACGATACACCGGGATAAAAACGGAACTTATCATTGCCGAGTTTTTCCTGAATATACTCAATGAGAATTTTTGCCTCTTCTGAAGAAATATCGTCAGCGCAATAGTCGAGAATTGTCTTTTTCTCGTAATCCTCTTCGTCTGAAAGTGTAACAAGGTTACATCTGAGAGTAACATCTGTATCCTTTAAATCTATACCGATACTTGCAGCCTCAAGCGGAGAACGACCGCTGTAATATACAGCAGGCTCATAACCGAGAACAGAGAGGTTTGCAACATCGCTGCCGGGCTTTAAACCCTCGGCAACAGTCTTTACAATACCAACCTCTGCTTTTGCGGCAAGGCTGTCCATACAAGGCTTATTTGCCTTTTCCATAGGTGTGGAATTACCGAGTGCCTCGTTTGGCTCATCAGCCATACCGTCACAAAGCATTACCAAATATTTCACTTTAAATCAACCTCTTTAATGATTATTTCTGTAATGTGCCAAGACTTGCACATTTGAGATATGCGTTAATAAAGCCGTCAATATCGCCGTCCATTACAGCCTGAATATTACCGGTTTCGTACGAAGTACGGTGGTCTTTAACCATTGTATATGGCATAAATACATAGCTGCGGATCTGACTGCCCCATGTAATTTCCTTTTGAACACCCTTGATGTCCTCAATTTTGTCAAGGTGTTCTCTTTCTTTGATTTCCATAAGTTTTGAAACAAGCATTTTCATAGCCACATCACGGTTCTGATACTGGCTTCTTTCAACCTGGCTTGCTACAACAATACCTGTCGGAATATGAGTAAGACGAACGGCAGATGAAGTCTTATTTACCTTCTGTCCGCCTGCACCGCTCGCACGATAAACATCCATCTTAATATCCTCCGGAGCAATGTTTACTTCTATGTTATCGTCCATTTCAGGCATAACCTCAAGGGATGCAAAACTTGTGTGTCTTCTGCCCTGAGAGTCAAACGGAGAAACTCTTACAAGACGGTGAACGCCTGCCTCGCTCTTTAAGTAGCCATAAGCGTTTTCGCCCTCAATAAGGAGAACGGCGCTTTTAAGTCCTGCCTCATCGCCGTCAAGATAGTCAACTTCCTTAACCTTAAAGCCATGAGCATCTGCCCAGCGGTTGTACATTCTGTAAAGCATTTCCGCCCAGTCCTGAGCCTCTGTACCGCCCGAACCTGCGTGGAAAGTCAAAATAGCGTTGTTTTTATCGTACTCGCCAGTAAGGAGAGTTTGAAGTCTTTGCTTTTCAAGGCTTGCCTTTACTCCCTCTGCCTCGCTCTCTGCCTCTTCAAGAAGTGAAAGATCCTCTTCCTCGTTTGCAAGTTCAATCAAAGCGCAGGTATCTTCATACTTAGCCACCAAAGCCTCGTAAGCCTCAACCTTACCTTTAAGTGTGCCTGTACGCTGTAAAACTTTTTGTGATTTTTCTACATCGTCCCAAAAGCCCGGTTCGGTTGCCTTAAGCTCAAGCTGCTGAATTTCCGAAAGCATACCTTTCATACCGAGTGCGTCTGACAAATCGTCAATTTCAGGTTTAAGTGCCTGAACCTTTAACAATAATTCCTCAAATTGTACCATAAAATATACCATTCCTGTCTTAATTTGATATATAGCTCTAAAAATCAGATTACTATTTTACATACTATTTTATTATAACAAATCAGCCGATAAATGTAAACTGTTTTTTATAATAAGGGACAATTACATAAATAATTTATTCTCTGTTTCCTGACGCATATTTTCCCGTATTAACATCAAGAACTTCTCTGACAGGCTGAATTAACGATTCTTCATACTGAACATTCCATTGAACATTTTTACTCATTTCATCGTTTTCAAGTCCGTCTACGCAGTCACCGCTTTTTATCGGACATTCGTTATCATAAATATAGCAAAGAACACTATATGCGTGATATACAACACTGTTTGGATTTAAGGTATTAAAATGATACTGAACATCAGGAAGCCACAAAGTGCTCATTCCCACAGAATCTACTATCATATCGTCAGTTCCCTCAATGTTAAAAAATCTTACATTGACAGCATAATAAATAAACCTTTGCTCCACAGGAAGATTACAGGCAACAATACTTTCTCTTGATAACATTTTGTGTGAATTATCGAAAACAAAAGCCTTGCAGTCAGGGAAAATCTCAGCGAGAGCCTCGATAAATTCAACAGACATATTTGCTCTTTCTTTATAGTCAAGGCCGGCTGCCAACATATCCATTCCCAATACTTGATACTTACACTCTTTCAGAATTTCACTTGCGTTTGTACAATCGTTTAACTGTGCTATTTCAAAATCATTTAAAAGCGGTTTTTCAATTTCCGTACATTCGGTAATTATAAGCTGCGGATTAACATCTGCGTCTTTAAAATGAGCTATATAATTTTTTGGAATAAAGCTTGCCGATGCTTTATCATAAGAAAAACATTCGGTCTTTCCAAGATGCCTTTCCATTATTTTATTAATTTCCGTTTGCTGCGGCATTTCGCATTTTTCTTCAAACAATAAATGAATAAAAAATACTGTGCCCGGTTGCGGCGCTTTTTCATTAAGATTTTGCTGAAAAATATTTTCTGTATTATCAGGCATTATAATTCCCCTATCGCAATATAATTATGTTTTATCCGTAATTTTTCCGTCCGGCATAGCGCTCAATTCGCCCTTGGTAATTGCGCTGTCAACAGCATATCCGATTGTTATGTCAATCAAATTGCCTGTACGGTTAAAGCCAAACTTCTTAGAGGTTTCTTTTATAAGGTCGTTTTTATTCATACAACCCTGCTCGCAAAGCACATCTTTTGAGGCATTTAATATTTCGTTTGAAGAAATATCATCTATGCTGCGCTTGTTTTCGGGTTGCTCAGATACCCTGTAAATATCGTATTCCTCGGGTTTCTGTTCAGGCTGCCATACAAAAAGCACGCCGTTGTCTGAGGTTTCAAAGTGCATTATTCTGCCGAGAACTCTGTCGAGGATTGCCTCTGCCCTGTTGCCCGAGCGAGAAATTCCGTAGGCCGAAAGCACGCTTTTATACAAGGATTTTTTGCTTATAGGTGCTTGTGCGGAAATGATTTTAAACATCAGCTTTTGAATATCCACCTCTGCCGATGCCGCATAAAAGCTGTCTGAATTGCCGAAAATCGGTATATTCACATCTTCGTACTTTCTCATTCTGCAGTTTTCAAATGAAGAGGTGTCGAGTTTTTCAAACTCAAAGGTTTTGGCTTTGTTCTGTTCGCCGACTTCGTGCTTAGTATTTTTATCGGCAACGGCATTTTCGATTTCCGACTTTATTTTGTCGATAACACGAGCGGAATTATCAAGCCAGTCGAGAGTCCAAACACGCATAATTTTCCAGCCAAGACCTGCAAGCACATCGGGCTGTAAAATAAATCTGTCCTTTGAAGTTGCGGAATTTTTGCAGTTTTCGCCGTCGGCAAGTATGCCGAGCAAATAGTTGTCGGAATTTTCGGGATCTACAATGCCAATGTCTATCTTATATTCCGAACAGCCGATATTGCAGTTTACTTTATAGCCGAGCTTTTCGATTGCCGCTGCGATTTCAGTAACTACACTGTTGTTGGCAGTTGATGAAACCGTACCGTCTGAAACGGCTATATTTCTGTTTTGACCTGCGAATTTCAAAAAGCCTTTAAGTCCCTCAACACCGAGCGCCCTTGTGCGTGACAAATCAATCTGCTCAGGAGTAAGGGTTGAATAAACTATCATTTCGTACCTTGCTCTTGAAATTGCTACATTAAGTCTGCGCCAGCCGCCGTCACGATTTAGAGGGCCGAAATTCATAGAAACCTTGCCGTTTTTATCAGGGCCGTATCCGACAGAGAAAAGAATTATATCTCGCTCATCGCCCTGCACATTTTCAAGGTTTTTAACAAATACAGGCTCCGCCGACTCGCTGTCGAATTTTTCAAGTTCGGGGTGCTTTGAAAATTCATCTGCGAGCATATCTTCAATTAAATTCTGCTGAATAACATTGAATGTAACAACACCTATGCTCTTTGTGCGCAGCTCTTCGTCTGAAAGTCTGCGGATAATCTCGTTTACAACAGCCTCTGCCTCTGCCTTGTTCTGCTTAGTGCCGCCCTTATCGTAATAGCCGTCAATGTGTATCAGCTTAACTGCCGATACCCTGTCGTTTGGTGACGGGAAGGTATAAAGTTTATTGTCATAATACTTAATATTGCTGTATGCAATAAGGCTTTCGTGGCGAGAACGATAATGCCATTTGAGGTACATTTGCGGCATAGAAATAGAAAGACAATCATCAAGCAGACTTTCGAGATCCTCGTTTTCAATATTTTCTTCATCAATGCGGTTCGACTTAAAGAAACTTGTAGGTGGCAGCTGGTTTGGATCTCCGACTACTACCACATTTTCGCCCCTTGCAATAGTACCTACCGCCTCGCTTGTAGGCAGCTGTGACGCCTCGTCAAATACTACAAGGTCAAACTTAGGGAATGACGGGTCAATATACTGAGCAACCGAAATCGGGCTCATAAGCATACACGGGCAAAGTCTGCGCAGCAATGCCGGAATTTCATTAAACAGCTTTCTTATAGATATTGCCCTGCCGTTGCTCTTAATGGCTCTTTTAAGTAAACCAAGTTCGGAAGATGATGCGCCTGCCGAACCCGATACAGGCACTTGCGCCGACAAGGTTGCCACAAGCTCCTGAACAGTAAGCTGAGAATACTCGTCTATTAATGAATGGTATTCCTTTATTGTCTGCTCAAAGCTGTTACTTCTGAATGTGCTTAGGCTTTCGTCAGACGAAATATATTTAAGCGCAAGGGCATAGTAAATATTACACTTAAATGCGCTTACTGCGTCCGATTTATCAAGAACACCGCTCTCAACAGCGTTGCAAATGCACTCAAGGTTTTCGTTTCTGAGCTTTTCCCTGTTTGCGTTATACTCGGTAACAGCATAGAGTTTGTCAATATTTTGGCTTAGATTTTCAAGTATGTTATTCGACTCTTTGAAAAGGTCTGCGTTCTGTGCATCGTGTAAATTAACCTTTACCGTATCGGCAAAAACTTTCCACTTCAGCAAATAATTTTCAACACAACCTGCGTCAAAACTAAGCTGTGAAAGATTAACTCTTGAAACAGATGACAGTATTGCCCTCTTTTCGTAATCATTATAAGGCATAAGCGCATTGTAAACAGCATTGGTTTTATCAATAGCATTTTTAAAATCAGCGCCCAATTCGTTTAAAATAAAGCAAAGCTCGTTAGCGCTTTTTACATTATCGCTATGCAATTTATTAAAGCTGATAAGTCGCTGATACCACTCGGTAATATTTTCCTTGGTAACGGCATTAGGAATAATGCAATACTGCGAAATATCTTTCAACAGTTTTTTCTGCTTTGAAATTCTGCCCAAAATCCAACTCGACTGTGCGGCGTTCCAATCGTTGAGCGCCTGAAGCGGATTAAACTGATATATGCCGCTTGCAAATACCTTTTCAAGCTCTTGGCTTTCGTTATTCTCGGCACAAGTATTATTGTAGTGTGCATTGAGCTTTTGAACCAAAGAGTTGTAGTTGCTGTCAAGAATAAGTGTGGGAGAAAAGGCAGAATTTATAAGCAAGGTCTTGCAAAGATTTAAAAGGTCTGCAATATTCTTTTCGCTGTAATTATAATTAAGATTTAGGCCGTCAGAGATTTTATCAATGCTTGCTTTTGCGTTGCTGTAAAGATTAAGCAAGCTAAGCGATTGAGAGTAAATCTGCTCTCTGAGCGGTATAGAATATTCCGTAAGAGAAATATCTTTAAGCGGATTATTTACGATATCACCCACTGCGTCAACCGAATTTGCATAGCCTGTGATATACGATGAAAGCAAATCTATTTTATCTTCGGTTATACTGCTCACAAGCTCCTGCGGAATAATTACTTTATTTTTAAAATCCGCATAGCTTTCATACTGCTCTATTGCGTCATAAACTGAAATATTGCTGTCGTGCTTTTTGTGAAGTCCGTCAATTACACCGTTCATACCTGCACGCATAGCTTTTAGTCTGTCTGCCGATGCCTTGTATTTTTCGGGGTGCTTGATTCTGCCCACCTCAAGACTTTTTTCAAGCTGAGAAAGCACACTGCTCTTGCTTGCCTTGTTGGAGTGAAGTTCAAGGCAGAACGGCGCAAGTCCTATATTTTCAAGTCTGTGCTGAACTACATTGAGAGCCGCCATTTTTTCCGCAACAAAAAGTACAGACTTGCCATGATAAAGCGCATTTGCAATAAGGTTTGTAATGGTCTGCGACTTGCCTGTTCCCGGAGGGCCGTGAAGTACAAAACTCTTGCCCTTTGCCGCCTCTGCAATGGCGAGCATCTGTGATGAGTCGGCGCTAAGCGGAATAGCCAAATCATCGGGCGCAATGCGTTCGTCAAGGTCTGTTACCTTGAGCGGATTTTCTTCGTGCTCAACAATAATTTTCTTGTCTATAAGTCCCGACACAACCTTGTTTTGTTTCAGCTCGTCAGCACGATTTCTCAGGTCATTCCACATTACAAACTGACCGAACGAAAACTGACCGAGGCAGGCTGTATCTACAACATTCCAACGCTTTTTGTCAAGAATACAGTTGCGTATTGTATTGAAAACGAGCGGAATGTCTGTGCCATGCTCGTCCTCGGGAAGTGGGTCAAGGCTCGGCACTTTAAGTTCGAATATCTGCCTCAAATACTCTATTAATGTAACATTAATCTGTGTTTCTTCCTGTCTGCTCCTTAAAACATAGCCTTTGTTGTGTGAGCTTTTCACAAGCTCGACAGGAATCATAATAAGCGGCGCATAGCGTGGCTTTTCAGAAATGTCGCTTTCATACCACTTCAAAAATCCGAGTGCAAGAAAAAGGGTATTTGAGCCGTTTTCCTCAAGACTTGTTTTTGTGGTTCTGTAAATATTTTTAAGTGATTTTTCAAGCTCTTCTGCGTGCATTACGGCGCAAATTCGCTTGCTTTTAAATTCTTCCCTTGCAATATTGGTTGCAAGGTCGTTTTCGTTTTCAATCTCATACAGTCTTGCATCTCTAAGCGACCTTGTCCATTCGCTCGGCAGCTCTCTGATTGCAAATGAAGTTCCGTCCGAAAGGCTATCCTCAAGCAAGGCGAGGTCATAAGTTAAAAGCGGCAAAGCGGTCTTAGTAATCTTGAAATTCAAAAGTGAATTTCTTAAGCTGAAATCAAGCAGCTTTCGCTCCCACATTTGAACTCTTGAAAGTGAGCCTTCCTCGTAATCTATTACTCCTATTTGCGACCTGTTGAGTGCCTGAGGTGCTGTTGCCTGATAATCGGGCATAGGAGTATCCGAGCCTGCACTGCCCTGAAATTGATTGTTGGCTATTTTCTGCGGAATAGGTCTAAGACCGCCCGCCCTTGAGCGCCGTACATCAACAGCGCAAATAAAGCTGCCCGAATCAAGGAGATTGTCTTTGCCATGCTTTACGGCTTTGTCAAAATCAACATTCTTGCTTGCCGTAAAATCAGTACACTCAACAAGCAAAATATCTTCGTTTCCGCTGACTGTACGCTTATCAATAGCCGAATAATCATCAATCACGCAATCGGCAAAGGTTTCCTCTTCAAGGCGACAGCCGCAATATGCGTGTCCCTTTTCAAACATTATTAAAGGATGCAAGCCTGCCGCCTCAAGACAAGAGGCATATGTAACCGCAAGGTCAAGGCAAGTGCCCTGCCTGTTCTCAATTACGGAATACGGAAGCCGCACACGCTGACCTAATCTTTCGTAGCTCGGCGGAACATTGTTGTATACAATATTTTGTGACTGCAAAGCCGCATAAATAGCCGCCATCTGTACCTTTACCTCATCTGCACTTCTTGTAAGATAGCCTGTAATCTCAGGGCGTTTGCCCCACTTTGCCATATACTCGCTTGCTTTTGACAGCATATTAGATACTGTCGGGTGGTTTGGCGTAACAAATGCCGCTATCAGCTCAGGCATAAGGAAACAGCCTGTCCACTGGTCGAACGCAAGCAGATCTATATTTGTGGAGTCACTGCTGATAAGCTCGTCATCGCACCAAAGCTCAACACTCAGCTGAGCTACCATTCTTTCGGTAAGAGAAAATAAAAATTCAGTTGACAGCACAATTTTTACGGGACTTACCTCCACCTCGGTATGCGCAGGCAGAACATCTACCGTATGGGTATATTCCTTTGCAAATTCAGGCTCAAAGGAAATTTTTAAAATCACATTTTTAATTTCCTCGTCACTGTTATTTTTTATCAATATATTTCGTACAAGCGGAACATAGTTTTGCTGCATTGCAAGATTCATTGCACCAAAGGTTTCCACTTGAAATGTTATTTTGTCATTCACAAGCAATCCTCCTTGCTTAAAGTCACTAATTATCTTTATTATATCATAATCAACAATTTAATACAATGTTTTATATATAAATATATTCCTTTTGCAAACAAATAATAATATTCACAAATCTCACATCAAAATAAAATAATTCAAGCAAATTTCAGTTGCATTTAATAAGATTATTTGTTATAATTAGTTTGTATAAAAATACCCGGAGGCAATTATGGATTTTTATAAATATAAATGCCCTGTTTGCAACAAGCAGTTCAAAGAGAGCGATGATATAGTAGTTTGTCCTGATTGCGGCGCACCGCACCATAGAGAATGTTGGGAAAAAGAAGGAAAGTGCTGCTATAACGATAAACACTCAGAAGATTTTTCTTTTGAAAATTTTCAGGAAAGCAATAATTCAGATAACAGCGGCGAAGAAAATGCCGACTGCGAGTCTGAAGTGATTTGTCAGGTATGCGGTCATCCAAATGACAGCACCTTGTTTTACTGCGAGCACTGCGGCGCTCCTTTACTAAAGGATAATAATCAATGCAATAATTCCGCAAACAACACAAATGTACCGCCTGAGGCAAACGCTTTTCCTTTTGGTCAGCCTCAGCAAAACGGCGGCATACCTTTTATAGCTTTTGACCCGATGGCAGGCTTTAAGGCAGATGAAAAAATCGCCGATGATGTTACCGCAGGCGAGGTTTCAAAATTTGTTGGAAAAAACACAAATTATTTTATGCGTGTTTTCGGCTCGATTATGAGAACCAATAAATCCCGTTTCAGCTTTGTATCGGCTATTTTGCCGGGCGCTTATATGCTTTACAGAAAAATGTATGCAATCGGCATTTTTGTATCGGTAATTGTAATCGCTCTGCTTGCCGGCACTTTAATTATTCAGTCAACACCTGAATATACAGAGGCTTACAACATTTATATTGATAATTACAGCGCATTACTGCAGGGAACATACAGCGGTGCAAATTTCAGTGATTTGTTCAGCGGTATGTCATCTACAAATCTTTTTTACTTTTCTATCCCCTACATTCTCGGGGCAATCAGATTAGCCGTTATGCTTATCTGTGGATTCAGAACCAACAGAATGTACTACAAGCACTGCATAAAGAAGATTTCTTCAATCAAAAAATACGCAGCAAGTTTTGACAAAGAATCAGAAGAGGAATCACTCAAAACAAAATCTACAATCAACGAGCAGATAGAAAACAAGGGTGGCGTAAACCTTGCCATGGCAGTTGTGGCAACAATTGTATTTCTGGCAATCATCTATATGCCACTGTTCATTTAATACAAATTTTCGGAGGATAATATGAAAATCACAAAAGCAGTTATTCCGGCGGCAGGACTTGGCACACGAGTTCTTCCTGCAACAAAATCAATGCCTAAAGAAATGCTGCCTATCGTTGACAAGCCAACAATTCAGTATATAGTTGAAGAGGCTGTTGCGGCGGGTATCACTGATATTCTCATTGTTACAAACAGAGGAAAGGGCATTATTGAAGACCACTTTGACGCATCTCCAGAACTTGAGGCAAACCTTGAAAAAAGCGGCAAACTCGAATTTCTCAAGACAGTAAGAGAGATTTCCAATCTTGCCAACATCACTTTCATTCGCCAAAAGGAAATGAAAGGCTTGGGACACGCAATATTAAAGGCAAAGTCATTTGTAGGCAACGAGCCGTTTGCGGTACTTTTCGGTGACGGCGCAATTATTGGTGAAAGGCCGGCTATTGGTCAGCTGATTGAGCACTACGGCGAGTTTGGCAAGGGTGTTGTCGGCGTTAAAAAGGTTGACGCTAAAGACATTCACAAGTACGGCTCACTCAAGGTAGAGCATATTTATGATAATGTATTCAAATGCACAGATATGAAAGAAAAGCCGCAGACACCCGAGGAGGTGCTTTCGCTCTACTCTATCATAGACAGATGCGTACTCCCTGCCGAGATTTTTGAAATTCTTGAGAGAACAAAGCCGGGTGCAGGCGGTGAAATTCAGCTTACAGACGCAATGCGTGAAATTGCAATTACCGAGGGTATGACTGCCGTTGAGTTTGAGGGCAGAAGATACGATATGGGCAACAAGTTCGGTATTCTTCAGGCACAAATCGAAGTAGGTCTTGAACACCCCGAAACAAAAGACCAGCTCAGAGAATACATAAAAGAGCTTGCTAAAACTTTATAATTAAAATTTAATCTTTTAAGCTAAAATATAACAGACATTTCCAACTTTTGAGAAATGTCTGTTTTTTGTTTGCTTTTACGGCATTTATTAGAATTTTATTTACTTTGTGTCTATTAATACACACCATAGCTAAAATTAGTGCTTGAAATATTTTTAACTTGCGTTATAATATGATAAACAACACAATATCTATTAAAATATACGATATAGTTTAATTGATATCTATCGGAATTGAAATCGGCTTACGCTTTTCAAAAATTGTATAAGACCTAAAACCGCATTTGTACGCAAGTCTTATGCCCTCCTCTATTCCGTTGCCGACTGCACTGCTTGTGTGTGCATCACTTCCGAGAGTAATCATCCTGCCGCCAAGTTCATAATAACGCCTGAGCTGAAATTCATCGGGCAAGGTTCTTCCGATTGGTTTAAACAAACCCGAGGTATTTATCTCAAGCGCTTTTTTATTTGAAATCAGCGTTTTGTAAATATCATCAATTACATCCTGATACGGCGTCAGGTCGGGATATTCGCCTGTTGTTTCAAAAATATATCTTAAAGGATATGTAAGATGAGCAAGGCTGTCAAAGTCACTGAAGGTCGCTGTTTCTGCAAGTTCATTAAAATATAATTTCAAAATTTCGGAAATATTACAATTATTAAAGTCGATAAAATAGAAATCTTCCATATTTTTTAAATTGTGCAAAGATGCTAAAACAAAGTCAAAATCGCCAAAAGAAAGTGCTTTTTCGGTACATTCCGGATCGTGCATAGGCTCACCGAGCTCTATTCCGCATAAAACCTTGATTTTTTGTCTGTATTTTGCCTGAGCTTTTTTTGTCTGCAAATAAGACATCGGGATTTTCTCGTTAAAATCTCCAAATTCTTCATTATAGCCGAACTTCATAAAAGGTGCTTCGCAATGGTCGGTTATTGCTATTGCGTAAAATCCCTTATTTACGGCAGAATTACACATTTCTTCAACCGAGCTTTCTGCGTCAAATGAATTGTTTGAATGAGTGTGAACATCACATAAAATCATAGCTATCAGCCCTCCGTAATAAATAATACCATATTCGCCAAATTTATGCAATATAAGGCTTTACTTTATCGGGTTTTAGTTATATAATAGGGTAGTGATATAAAACAATCATACAATACTTTTGCAAGAATAAAATTCGTTTCTTGCAAAACACGGAGGTAACTTATGAAAGCTATTATTACAGTAATCGGTAAGGACACAGTCGGAATACTTGCAAAGGTATCAGCTACCTGCGCTGCCGACGGCGCAAATATCGTTGAGGTAACACAGAGCGTTCTTCAGGATATGTTTGCAATGGTTATGCTTATTGAATTCAACGAGGAAAAGATTGATTTTGAAAAGCTCAGAACTGACCTTGACGCAGTCGGAGAGGCTACTGCTACTAAGATTCATGTAATGCACGAAGATATATTCAACAGTATGCACAGAATTTAATTTGCCCTTAAATATGGATTGAAAGGATAAACACCTATGCTCGAAACAAAAGATATACTTGAAACTATCAATATGATTGATAACGAAAATCTCGATGTAAGAACAATTACAATGGGCATTTCACTTTTAGACTGTATTGATGATGATATTGATAAAGCCTGCACTAAGGTTTATGACAAAATCTGCCGTTCTGCTAAGGACCTCGTTAAAACAGGCGAGGATATCCAGAGGGAGTACGGTATTCCTATTATAAATAAAAGAATTTCTGTTACACCTATCGCAATGGTGGCTGCACCGTGTCAGAGCAAAAAGGTTGTAAAATTTGCTCACGCACTCGACAAGGCTGCTAAGGAACTCGGCGTAAACTTCATCGGCGGTTACTCCGCACTTGTTCAAAAAGGTTTTGCAAGCGGTGACTATGCGCTTATCGAGAGTATTCCGGAGGCACTTGCCACAACCGATTTTGTATGCTCTTCGGTTAATATCGGTTCAACAAAAGCCGGTATCAATATGGACGCAGTTAAAATGATGGGTAAAACAGTGGTAGAGGCTGCACAGGCTACCGCAGACCGTGATTGTATCGGCGCGGCAAAGCTTGTAGTATTCTGCAACGCTCCTGAGGATAACCCGTTTATGGCAGGAGCTTTCCACGGTGTCGGCGAGGCTGATACCGTTATCAATGTCGGTGTTTCAGGCCCCGGCGTAGTAAGAGCTGCTCTTGCTAAGGGCGGCGAAGGCAAAAATATTGCCGAAATCGCCGATATGGTTAAGAAAACCGCATTTAAAATTACAAGAATGGGTCAGCTTGTAGCAAAAGAAGCAAGCAAAAGACTTTGCGTACCTTTTGGTATTGTTGACCTTTCACTTGCACCTACACCGGCAGTCGGCGATAGTGTTGCACATATTCTTGAAGAAATGGGACTTGAAGTATGCGGATGTCACGGCACAACTGCTGCTCTTGCTCTCCTCAACGATGCTGTTAAAAAAGGCGGCGTAATGGCCTCGTCACATGTTGGCGGACTCAGCGGTGCTTTTATTCCGGTGTCTGAGGACGCAGGTATGATTTATGCAGCTGAAAACGGATATCTTGACATAACTAAGCTTGAAGCTATGACAGCCGTTTGCTCAGTTGGCCTTGATATGATTATTGTACCGGGTGACACAAGTGCCGAGGTTATCTCTGCTATTATTGCAGATGAGGCCGCTATCGGTATGGTAAACACTAAGACAACCGCTGTCAGACTTATTCCTGCTATTGGTAAGAAAGCCGGCGAAACTCTTAACTTTGGCGGACTTCTCGGCTATGGCCCTGTAATGCCGCTCAGAAAAGGCTCGCCTGCCGAATTTATCAACAGAGGAGGAAGAATTCCTGCACCGCTTCAGGCTCTCAAGAACTAAACTCAGGGGGTGATTTTTTGAAGGATATGATTAAACAGATTGTTGAGGCAGACGCCGAGGCAAAAGCCTTCGATGAAGAAAATCAGAAAAACAAAGAAGCTCTTGCTAAGGAAATCGACGCTCAGGCAAAGGTAATCTATGATTCCTATATGTCAAAGGCTGAAGAAACCATTGAGCGACAGAGTGCTTATATTGACAAAGATATCCGTCATCAGTGGCAGGATACCCGTCAGAAACATAAATCTGTTTTAATTAAACTTAAGTCTGATTTCGAGGCAAACGCTGACAAATGGTCAGATGAAATTGCTAAGCGTACAATCGGATAACTATCCATTTATTAAGCATATTATTTTAAAGGAGGTGCGAAAGCTGTGTCTTCCACTTCGTTTGCGGTGCTTACAAAGGCAAGAGCAAAGTTTGGCAAAAGGCTCACCGAAAAGGACTACAACAACCTGCTTAACTCAAACAGTGTGGCAGAGGTTATGTCCTACCTGAAGTCTTATACTCACTATGCGGAGGCATTGCGTGATGTAAATGAGCGTGATGTTCACCGTGGCAGACTTGAGATTCTTTTAAGACAGCATCTTTTCTATGAGTTTGACTCGCTTTGCAGATACGATTCACAAATGAGCACCGGCTTTTCAGCATATGTTATAAGCAGAACCGAGATTGAGCAGATAATGCGCTTTCTCACTTTGCTGAATACTTCATCTACTGAAAAGTTCATTTATCAGTATCCGACATATTTTTCAAAGCACACAGAGATTGACCTGCAAAAACTTGCGCTTGCAAGAAACTATGATGAGTTTCTCTCTGTTTTAAGCAACACAAAGTATGCGCAGATTTTCACCAAGTATCAGCCTGATGAAAATAATCTTTTGCCGATTTCGGATATTGAAAACGACCTTTATACTTTTGTTTTCTCAAATCTTAAAAAGGTTATAAAAAGCAAGACCAAAGGCACTGAAAGAAGAGAGCTTATGGAGCTTTTTACAGTAATTAATGATTACAACAACTTCTCTCGTGTGTTAAGACTTAAAAAATACTATAACCTTTCACCTGAGCAAATAAAAAGTAATCTGCTCTACCCTTTCTCAGGTATCAGCGAAAAAATCATTGACAGAATGTGCAGTGCGGAATCCTCCGGAGAAGTTTTCTCCGTAATGCAGGAAACCCATACAGGCAAGATGATTGAGCAAATCGGTTATGTTTACGCAAGTGACATCAGCCCGAGAGTTAAATACAAGCTTGCAAGAAAGAATATGTATTTCTCAAACAACCCTTCTGTTGTAATGATTTCATATATGTTCGTTGCCGAAACCGAGCTTATGAATATCATAACCTTGATTGAAGGTACACGATACAAACTTGATTCAAAAAAAATACAGTCCCTGCTTATTGTATAAGTAAGCAGTACCACTAACAAAGAGGTGATTTTATTTGGCTGTATCAACCATGCAAGCTGTTAACATAATCGGCTTTATGGATGAGATTGACGATGTAATTACCGTATTGGGTGAGTCGGGTGTATTTCACCCCGATGAAGTGTCTGTTTTTTACAACAACACCCAAGGCTTTTCGCATCTTCAGACAAAAAATATCTATGCCGAACATCTCACTAACCTCAAGGCGTCGTTAGGACTTACAAAAAGGCAATTTCCGCTTGTCGATGTAAGCAATTTTAATCCGACATATCAGGATATTCAATTGTTTTGCAACAAGATTTGCGATGAACTAAACGAACTTGTCGAAGACAGAGATTTTGCCGCCGAGCAGTTGCTTGAGGCTAAGCAAAACCTTGACGAAACCAAGCACTTTGTCGGACTTGACATTGAAATAGAAAAGCTGCTTGAGCTTAAATATGTAAATGCAAGATTCGGCAGACTTCCTAAAGACAGCTATGTAAAACTGGAAAGTTATAAGGATGACCCTTATATTGATTTTTCGGTGTGTACAGAAGATAAAGCTTATTATTGGGGCGTTTATCTTGCTCCGGCTGATAAGACAGAAGAAATTGACAGAGTTTTTTCAAGTCTTTTCTTTGAGAGATGTGACATAATCGGTGTTAATTCAACGCCAACTCTGCATATGAAAAAACTTACGGCACTTATTCCCCACCTTGAGGATGTTTACAAAGATACCGAAAAGCGTATTGACGATTATCTTTCAATGAACAGAGAAAGGATTTTAAAATATTTGTCAAAGCTTGAGGAGCTTTCAATGTACTCAACCATCAGAACAAAGGCTTTGCAGTACAACAAGAGCTTTATCATTGTAGGCTGGGTGCCGACCGAATTTGCAAAACCGCTTAAAAAACGACTTTGCAAGCATAGAAGTGTTACAGTTGAATTTTCAGACGCAAAGAACGAGATTAAAAAATCTCCGCCTGTAAAACTTAAAAACTGTTTCCTTGCACGACCGTTTGAGTTCTACACCTCAATGTACGGCGTGCCAAAATACAACGAAATTGACCCGTCACTTTTTGTAGCAATTACTTACATTATTATATTCGGTATTATGTTTGCCGATGTAGGTCAGGGTATCTGCCTTACCATTGTAGGTATATTAATGTATAAAATCAAAAAGATGGCAATCGGTAAAATACTTGCACCATGCGGTATTTCATCTGCATTCTTCGGACTTGTGTTCGGCAGTGTGTTCGGATTTGAGCATTTGCTCGACCCAATGTATAAGGCTCTCTTCGGACTTGAAGAAAAGCCGATTGAGGTTATGAGCTCCGAAATGGCAACCAAGATTATTCTTGTGGCTATCGGAATCGGTGTGTTCCTCTTGATTATTGCAATGTGTCTTAATGTTTACACATCAATCCGTCAAAAGGACTACGGCAGAGCATTGTTCAGCACGAGCGGTGTAGCAGGTATAATTTTTTACAGTGCAATAGTATTCGGCATTGCAGGTCAGCTTTTGTTTGGACTCCCTGTATTCAGCGCTCCTTACATTATTTGCCTGATTGTAATTCCGTTTATCTTAATTTTCTTTGCCGAACCGCTTGGCGGATTGGTAAACAGAGAACCTGACTGGAAACCCGAAAGCTGGAAGGACTACATTGTTGAAAATATTTTTGAATCAATAGAAGTTCTTTTGAGCTATGTAACAAACACAATGAGTTTCTTGCGTGTAGGCGCATTCGTTCTTGTTCACGCAGGTATGATGATGGTTGTATTTGTTCTTGCAGAAACCGCAGGTCCTATTGCCTACTGGCCAATCGTTGTAGTAGGTAATGTTATAGTAATGGTACTTGAGGCTCTCCTTGTTGCAATTCAGGTATTAAGACTTGAATATTACGAGCTTTTCAGCCGTTTCTATTCCGGCGAAGGCAGACCATACGAGCCTGTCAAGCTAAAACTTACACAAAACGGTTAAATTTTATTTCAGATAAAATTTAATTATATATTTTATTGTTTATTTATTTTTTGGAGGTAAATCATTATGAGCATCTTAAATTTAGTTATGTTGGCACTCCCTGTTGTATTTCTTGTAGCATCAGTAGTTGTAGCTGTAAAGGCTTACGAAAAAGGTCACAACAGAAAGAAAACAGTTTTAATGCAGATTGCTTCATTCGCAGCAGTATTTGCAATTTGCCTTCTCTGCCCAATCGTAGCAGGCGCAGCAGATGCAAATACAGTTTCAGAGGCAGTACAGGTTGCTCAGCAGTCATCTAAGAGCTTTGCATATATCGGCGCAGCTATCGCAGTTGGTCTTTCATGTATCGGCGGTGGTATTGCCGTAGGTAACGCAGCTCCTGCAGCTATCGGCGCAACAAGCGAAGATCCTAAGGCATTTGGTAAAGCAATTATCTTCGTTGCTCTTGGTGAAGGTGTTGCCCTTTACGGTATGCTTATCTCAATCTTGATTCTCTTCAGCTAATTGAAGAAATAAAGGATATGACGAAAAATGAAATTTTTTCTTATAAGCGATAATGTTGATACAAAAATGGGTATGCGTTTTGCAGGTATTGACGGCGTTGTGGTTCATACAGAGGAAGAGGTTACACGAGAGCTTACTAAGGCTATGGAGAGAGAAGATGTGGCTGTTATTCTTATGACAGAAACTCTTGTTTCTCTCTGCCCTGACCTTATCTATGACCTAAAGCTCAACCGTAAAAAGCCTTTGATTGTAGAAATCCCCGACCGCCATGGCAACGGACGCACCAAAGACAGTATCACAAAATATGTTCAGGACGCTATCGGCGTAAAACTCTGAATGAGCTGAGAGGTTATTAATATGGAAAATACCACAAAAACTGATAACTTTTTGCAAGCTATACAAAGATATACCGAAGAACAAAAGTCTATTGCCAATACTGAAGTTGAGCTTTTAAAGGAAGAAAAGCTCAAGAAAGCCGAAGAAAACGGCAAGCGTGACAGTGAAAAATACATACAGCAGCAGCTTGAGGCTAAAAAGTATGTAGAAACAAGCAAACTTGCAAGACTTGTTCAGGAAAGTCAGAAAAAACTCTTTAGAGAAAGAGCAAAAATGACTGACGATGTATTTGAAATGGCTGCACAAAAGCTAAATAAATACACTGAAACAAAAGAATATAAATTAAAACTTGTTGATAGTGCAAGACAAATTGCAGAGCTTTTTGAAGATAACCGTTGCGTTGTGTATATCAACGAAAAGGATATGAAATATTCAACAGAAATCCTCGCTGTATTTCATGGAACGGCTGAGCTTGTTACAGACAATTCCATTAAAATAGGCGGACTTAAAGGCTACTGTAAGTCAATGAGAATTGTTGCCGATGAAACACTCGACACAAAGCTCTCTGCACAGAGAGAATGGTTTATTGAGAACTCAGGTCTGAGCGTTCTTAACTAATTGACCTTCTTGATTTTATCCGAAAGAAGATGGTAATACAAATGGAAAATAATGTTATTTATGGAATTAACGGACCTGTTGTTACCGTAAAAGATGCTGATTGCTTTGAAATGATGGAAATGGTTCATGTAGGTGAACAGAACCTTGTCGGCGAGGTAATCGGTATAACTTCTGATTTTACCACAATTCAGGTATATGAAGAAACAACCGGTCTTAAGCCGGGAGATATCGTTACAGGCACAGGCGCACCTATGAATGTACTTCTCGGACCGGGAATTATTGATAATATTTTTGACGGAATTGAGCGTCCTCTTAAGGCTATTGAGGAACAGGCAGGCGCTTTCATCGACAGAGGTGCATCGGTATCTTCTCTTGATGACAAAAAGCTCTGGAATGTTACAATCAAAGTTAAAGTCGGCGACAGACTTGAGGGCGGTCAGATTTATGCTACACTCCCCGAAACACCAATCATTGAACACAGACTTATGGTTCACCCTGAGCTTTCAGGCGTTGTAACTAAGGTTATGCCTGACGGTCAGTACAAGCTTTTTGACACAATTGTTGTTATTAAAGATGATAACGGTGTTGAGCACAACCTTACACTTTGCCAGAAATGGCCTATCAGAACTGCCCGTCCTGTAAAGGACAGACTTGCGTCATCTATTCCGCTTATTACAGGTCAGAGAGTTATTGACTCTCTCTTCCCTATTGCTAAGGGCGGTACAGCCGCAATTCCTGGCGGTTTCGGTACAGGTAAAACTATGACACAGCACCAGCTCGCAAAATGGTGCGACGCTGATATTATTATTTATGTAGGCTGCGGTGAGCGTGGTAACGAGATGAGCCAGGTTCTTGAAGAATTTTCTGAGCTTATTGACCCTAAGTCACAGCGTCCTATGACAGACAGAACCGTACTTATTGCCAACACATCAAATATGCCTGTTGCAGCCCGTGAGGCGTCTATTTACACAGGCATTACACTTGGCGAGTATTACAGAGATATGGGCTACCATGTAGCTATGATGGCTGACTCAACTTCTCGTTGGGCAGAGGCTCTTCGTGAAATTTCAGGCCGACTTGAGGAAATGCCTGCCGAGGAAGGCTTCCCTGCTTACTTGCCGTCAAGACTTGCCGAGTTCTATGAGCGTGGCGGTCGTGCGGAAGTTCTCTCAGGCGGAGAGGGTTCTGTAACACTTATCGGTGCGGTTTCTCCGCAGGGTTCAGACTTCTCCGAACCTGTTACACAGAACACAAAAAGATTTACCCGTTGTTTCTGGGCACTTGATAAGTCGCTTGCTTATTCAAGACATTATCCTGCTATTAACTGGATGAACAGTTACAGCGAATATTTCAATGACCTTGACCCTTGGTTTGAGGAAAACCTCGGTAAAGACTTTATTGAGTATCGTAACAGAATCAGTGCACTTCTTCAGGAAGAAAGCTCGCTTATGGAAATCGTAAAGCTCATTGGTTCGGATGTACTTCCTGATGACCAAAAGCTCGTAATTGAGGCAGCAAGAGTTGTTCGTGTAGGTTTCTTACAGCAGAACGCTTTCCATGCTGACGATACATATGTTCCGCTTGAAAAGCAGAAACTTATGATGAAAACAATTCTTCACCTTTATGACAAGGCTAAGAAGGTTGTTGCAAAGGAAATCCCTATTTCAAAGGTAATTGAGCTTGGTTTGTTTGATAAGCTCACAAAGATGAAATACGATATTCCTAACAGTAAGCCTGAGCTCTTTGATGATTATATCAAAGAAATTGACGAAAAGCTTGACTCAATTATGTAAGGAGGAAACGCACAATGATTATAGATTATGTCGGCGTTAAAGAAATTAACGGCTCACTCATAGTTCTTGACGGAGTAAAAGGCGTTTCCAACGAGGAAATTGTTGACATCCGCCTTGAAAACGGCACAGTAAGACAGGGCCGTGTCGTACAGATTGAGGGCGAAAAGATTGTTGTTCAGGTATTTGAGGGCACAAGAAGAATCAGCCTTACAAATACAAGGACAAGACTTACAGGTCACCCAATGGAAATGCCTCTTTCTCCTGAAATCATCGGTCGTGTACTTGACGGTGCAGGCAGACCTATTGACGGACTCGGAGATATTTTCCCTGTAAAGCGTGCTAACATTAACGGCACACCTATCAACCCTGTTTCAAGAATTTATCCTAAGAACTACATAAACACAGGTATTTCTACCATTGATACACTTATGACACTTATCAGAGGTCAGAAACTTCCTATCTTCTCAGGCACAGGTATGAAGCACAACGACCTTGCGGTACAGATTGTTCGTCAGGCAAAAATCAGCGGTGCAAATGCTAATAACTTCTGCGTTGTATTCGCCGCAATGGGTGTTCAGAAAGATGTTGCCGAATACTTCAGAAAGAGTTTTGAAGAAAGCGGCGTACTTTCAAGAGTTGTAATGCTCTTAAACCTTTCTAACGACCCAATCATTGAGAGAACACTTACACCAAGATGTGCTCTTACTATTGCCGAGTACCTTGCCTTTGAGCTTGAGATGCATGTTCTTGTTATTATGACAGATATGACATCATACGCCGAGGCACTTCGTGAGTTCTCATCATCAAAGGGTGAAATTCCTGCAAGAAAAGGTTATCCTGGTTATCTTTACTCAGACCTTGCATCACTTTATGAGCGTGCAGGTATGATTAAAGGCAAGAACGGTTCTGTTACTCAGATTCCTATTCTTACAATGCCTAATGATGATATTACTCACCCAATTCCTGACCTTACCGGTTACATTACAGAGGGTCAGATTGTACTTGACCGTTCATTACAGGGACAGGGACTTTACCCACCTGTAAGCGTATTGCCGTCACTTTCTCGACTTATGAAGGACGGTATCGGTGAAGGCTACACAAGAGGCGACCATCAGGCGCTTGCAAACCAGCTCTTTGCGTCATATGCAAAGGTAATTGACGCTCGTTCACTTGCATCTGTTATCGGTGAGGAGGAGCTTTCCCCTATCGACAAAAAGTACATTGAATTTGGCAGACTGTTTGAATCAAAGTTTGTTAATCAGGGATTTAATGAAAACAGAAGTATCGAACAGAGCCTTGACCTTGGTTGGGAGTTGCTTTCTACTCTGCCAAGATCTGAACTTGACCGTGTTGACGATCAGATTCTTGACAAATATTATGTTGAGAAATAAACCGTCAGAAAGGAGTGCTGAGCATTTATGGCTGTACAGGCTGTACCTACAAAAGGTAATCTGATGAACACCAAAAAGTCGCTTGCTCTTGCCAAAAACGGCTATGAACTGCTTGACCGTAAGCGTAACATTCTCATAAGAGAGATGATGACGCTTATTGACCACGCCAATGCAATTCAGGAAAAGATTGACAACGCATATGAAGAGGCTTACATAGCACTTCAGACTGCCAATGTTACAAACGGCTTTTGCGATGACCTTTCAAACACGATTCCTGAGGAAGACTCATTAAAACTTGATTCAAGAAGTGTAATGGGTGTAGAAATTCCTATTCTCACCATAGATGAGAAAAAACCTCAGACCTACCTGCACTACGGACTGCGACTTACAAACTCCGGTATAGATAAGACCTACGAAAAGTTTACAGAGGTTAAGTATCTTACCGCCGAGCTTGCCGAGATAGAAAACAGTGTTTACCGACTTGCAGTATCAATCAAGAAAACTCAGAAAAGAGCCAACGCTCTTAAAAACATTATGATTCCAAAGTTTGAGGAAACCGTAAAGTTTATTTCTGACGCACTTGATGAAAAAGAAAGAGAAGAATTCAGCCGTCTTAAGGTTATTAAGAGAACTAAGCTTAAAAAAGCTCAGGCTGAAAAAGAAAAACAAGCAAAAGCAGCTAATGCTTAATAAAACCCCCACTCTGAGTAATCGGAGTGGGGGTTTTTGCTGCGATAAGGCAGGAATATTAAATTAAAAGTCAGCCAACTAACTAAGGAAAAATTGGTTCTTTATAAAAAGTTGGGGTAAATTATGGTTTAACGGATTATCGGTCGGGAAACAAAGTAAGTTAAATTTCAAACTTTCCGCCCGAAGTTAAAAGTTTGGTCAACCTTTTCAAAGGTTGTGGGTGTGGGCAACGCCAACAAATGCTTTCTCTTTACGCAATCTAAAGATAGCTAAACGGCTTGCCGTTTGGTGGCTGAAAAATAATAGCGAAAGCCTTTAAAAGCGAAAGCAACTAAGGAGAAAAGCTACGCTACTAAAACTACTAATTTGCCACTTTTAAAGGGCAAATTAGCTACAACTGAAAACTATTGCGTCCTTTAAAGTATATTTTCTCTACTGAAACTCAAGTGTAACTTTCTTGCTCTCTGCCACTCATTAGTCTTAACTTTTATTTACTCCTAAAGTTTTGAAAAATCTAAAGTTTAGTTATTCTATGATATAATTTAAACTTTTTATTTAAAATAAGTTCGTTTTTATCATTTTATGGTCTCAGCCCAAACCCGCAACCCTTTAAAAAGGGTTGACCTAAATTTTATGTTTTGTCGGTGCTTGCATTATTTAACAACAACCCACAAAGCGAGATTTGCTGCTAAAAATACCACATTAAGCAATGTAAACACACCAAGGTATTTTGCAATGCTTGCGCTTTCCTTTTGAATAAATTTAAACGAAATTAAACTCGCCATAGATGCAATCAATGTGCCGAGTCCGCCTATATTTACGCCTATCATTAAAGCGGTGGCATTGCATGTAAAGCCTGAAAGCAAAATTGCGGCAGGAACATTTGAGAACACCTGACTTGCAAGCACCCCTACTACTACCTCGTTTCCGCCTACTATCTCAGAAAGCCAGCTGTTTATCTGCGCTATATTTCCGAGATTTCCTATGAATATAAAAAGGAACACAAAGGTAAACAGGAGGCTGTAATCCACCTTTAAAAGCACCTTTCTGTCAAATATAAGCACAAATACTATTACAACCGCAAGCAATACAATGTAGTTCAGCACTCTGAATACGCTTAGCAGTGCTATTGCAAAAAGAACGGCATACATTGTCAAAAGCCTTTTGTCAAAGATAACTTCTTCCCTGTCGCCTAAATTTGCAAGTTCCGATTTATCAGAAAACAGCGAAAAAATTACAAGCAAGCCTAATGAAAGCATTGCGCACGGAGCAATCGTATAAAAGAAATCTGAAATACTCATATTGTATGCCGAAAACAAATATAGATTTTGCGGATTGCCAATCGGTGTGAGCATACTGCCGAGGTTTGCCGCTATCGTTTCAAGCGTTACCACAAATATCATTCTGTTTTGCTTATTCGCAAGTTTTAAAAGCACAACCGAAAAAGGCACAAATGTTATCAATGCGACATCATTCGTAATTAACATTGAGCTGAAAAAGCACAATAAAACAAGCAAAAGTGTAACACCACGCATTGTTTTTGCCTTATTCAGCAAATTTTTCGCAAGCAGTCGGAAAATTCCCATTTTGTTTAGACCTGCCATTATTGTCATAAGCGAAAACAAAAGTCCGAGTGTGCGAAAATCTATGTAATCAAAATATTTTTCACTCGGCGGCACAAAGAACATTGAAATCAGCGCAAGCACGAACGAAACGCTGAGTACAATTTCTTTCTTTAAAAAATCAATTATCCTGTTCATTTATAAAATCACCATAAAAAGCGGTATGAGAAATCCCATACCGCTAAAATTCTATTAAAGCTCTGCCTCGGCAACTTTCATCATAATTGCACATTCCATACGCTTTTTGAAAAGCTCACAGCCATACTCATATATGCCTGTAATTGAGCCTGTCGCATGGTAAGCATTTGCGGCACAACCGCCACTGCAATACAGCTTTGCCCAGCAATCCTTACAATTCGGTCTTGCGTAAGCGTTGCAGAGTTTAAACTCGTCCTGCACCTCGGTGTTTGTAACACCCTCGTAAATATTGCCAAGACTGTACTTAGGGTCACCTACAAACTGATGACAAGGATATAACTCACCCCATGGAGTAACAGCCATATACTCAGTACCCGAGCCACAGCCTGAAATTCTCTTATAAATGCACGGGCCGCCTGTAAGGTCAATCATATAGTGATAGAAAGTGAGCGGTCTGCCCTCTTTTTCCCTCTTGAGCATTTCCTTTGCAAGAATTTCGTACTGCTCAAAAAGAACAGGTAAATCATCATATGTAAGCGCATACGGATCATCTGGCGAGCAAACAACAGGCTCCATAGAAAGCTCGGTAAAGCCGAGGTCTGCCATATGGAAAATATCGTTTGTAAAGTCTGTATTGTTGTGGGTATAAGTGCCACGTACATAATAGCCCTTATTGCCACGCTTTTTAACAAATTCCTGGAACTTAGGTACAATAATATCGTAACTGCCCTTGCCGCTTACGGTTTTTCTAAGGTGGTCATGTACTTCTTTTCTGCCGTCAAGGCTAAGTACAACATTATGACATTCTTTATTTGCAAATTCAATTACATCATCATCAACAAGCATACCGTTTGTTGTGAGAGTAAAACGGAAATTCTTGTTCTTTTCCTTTTCAATACTTCTTGCGTAAGCGACAATCTGCTTTACTACATCAAAATTCATAAGCGGTTCGCCGCCGAAAAAGTCAACCTCAAGGTTCACTCTGCTGCCTGAATTTTCAATAAGAAAATCAATGGCTCTCTTACCCACTTCAAAGCTCATTAAGGCTCTGTCACCATGGTATTTGCCCTGACTTGCAAAGCAATATTCGCAGTTGAGGTTACAGGTATGGGCAATGTGCAGGCACAACGCCTTTATAACCGTATTTCTCTTTTTAAAATCAAAGGCAAGGTCTGCGTATTTATCGGTTGTAAATAGCTTTCCGCTGTCCTTTAATTCTGTTACATCATCATAGCAATCAGAAATTTCATCCGCTGTAATCTCAGGGTTATCCTTGTACTTTTCAAGCATTGCCTTGATTATATTTTCTTTATCGGAATTTTCGTACATTTCAATAACATCATACGCAAGGTCATCAACACAATGAACGCTGCCGCTGAAAACATCAAGCACTATGTTATATCCGTTTAACTTATACTGGTGTATCATATATTTTCTCCAAAACTGATATATAGACAAAAGGAAAGCCGTTCTCCAAAAGGCGAAACGGCTGAAAATCCTTTTTAATGCAAAACTGCACAGCTAAATTATTTCTCGCTGAGGCACTTCTCGCACTGCTGATTAGCAACGCCGCAAGATGTTTTGCAAGCTGACTGACAAGATGTCTGACATTCGCCGCAACCGCCTGTCTTTACGCTTTTCTTAAGGTCACGAGTTTCAATAGTCTTAATTCTTTTCATAGAAAATCATACTCCTTGTAAGATTATATTTGTTTTAATGATACCACATAATGTGAAATTTGTCAATAACAACAAAATTACAATTTGTGTAATTTGTAAGAAATTTACTGCTCTCGCCGCACGAGTCTTTTGCCAAATCCGCTCTTTTTATACATAATAAATCCAACGGTTGTAGTGATAACCTCGGTTATAGGAAAAGTGAACCAAAAGGCATCAAGTCCGAAATGTGCAAGCACCCAACCGAGCGGCACAAACAGCACAACAGTCCTCAGCACAGTAAGAGCCGAACTTTTAAACGCCGAGCCGATAGCCTGAAAGAACACAGGAAAAATCAGCGAGGTCACCATAGACACAAATGAAAAGGCAATCACTCTGAGTGCATATGCGCCGATTCGTATTACTTCGCTGTCCTTTGAAAATGTGCCCATAAGAGAGGCAGGCATTATTTCAAAGCACAACACACCGATTAGCATTAGCGCCATTCCGAGCAAGACGGCATCTTTCAGAGTTTTGCTGCACCTTTCTCTATTTCCTGCACTGTAATTAAAGCTGATAACAGGCACAATGCAGGTCTGCATTGCTCCGAGCGGTATAAAAAATATCGTCTGCCACTTGTAGTAAAGTCCGAGTGCCGTAACCGCTTGGTCTGAAAATCCCTTTAATATAAGGTTTAAGCCGAATATATACAATGTGTATGCCGACTGCATAAGAATATTCGGAAAGCCTAAATGATAAATTCGTCTTATGTATTCCTTATATGCTGAAAATTTTGGCGAACGCTTACAGCCGTTTTTCATTACGATTAATGCCGCCGCAATTTGCGCTACCACCGTTGCAGTGGCAGCGCCTGCAATGCCCATTTCAGGGAAAAATCCCATACCGAATATAAGCAGAGGATCGAGTGCAATATTCACCACAGCGCCCACAATCTGAGCAATCATCGGTATTTTCATATTGCCCGTTGCCTGCATTACCTTTGTCCATATGCTCTCAAAAAACAATCCAAAGCTGAACACGCAGACTATTCTGCCATACACAATTACTTCGTCTATAATCTCCTGCGAATTGGTTGAAATGCTCGCATAGAACGGCATTATATACCAACACACGAGTGCAAATATAAACCACATTGCAAAGGCAAGAAAGTTGCCTACACCTGCGGTTTCATCGCTTTTGTGCTTATTGTCAACACCGAGAAAATGCGCCATAAGCGTGTTTATGCCGACACCAGTACCAACCGCAAGCGCAATCATCAACAGCTGAATCGGATAAATAATTGACAATGCCGTCAAACCCGATTCGGAGTAATTGCCAATGAAAAAGCTGTCGATTATATTATAAAGCGCCTGAATAAGCTGAGCGAGCATAACAGGAGGTGCAAGCCTTAGCAATATGCCGAGAATTTTATCCCTGCCAAAATCAATTTCCTTTTTCCTAACCCTCTCCAAAATAAAGCTGCCCCCGGTAATCAGTCAAACTCATATTTTAAAACGGCGCAATTTTTCACTCCGAAGTTTGCGTATTCGTCATTGGTCATTTCATTAAAATAAGAATTAACCACCCTTGCAATTCCGTTGTGCGCCACTAAAATGCAAGTTTCTCCGCTTGCCTTAACATCGTCAAGCAAATTGTAAATTCTCTGCGCAAGGTGCAGCATAGATTCGCCGCCGCTGTATCGGCAAATGAACTCGCCTTTGGCAACTCTGAATTCTTCGCCATCTCGTGGTGTGCCCTCAAATCTGCCGAAATTCTGTTCCTTAAGCCTTGGTTCTTCAAAAGCAGTAATACCTGTAATTTCAGATATATGCAGTGCCGTCTTTTTGGCTCTCACAAGCGGCGAGTAAAGAATTTTATCTGCCTTAATATTTTCCGCCAATATTCTTTTGCCCGTTTCCACAGCCTGCTCGTGACCTTTATCCGTTAAATCAATATCCGTAGCACCGCAAATTTTATTCTCAACATTCCATACGGTTTCGCCATGCCTGACAAAATAAACGCAACCCATAAAATCTTCCTTTCTTTATCTATCCATATATACTTTATCAAAAATTCGGCAATAATTCAAGGCGACAGGGAAATTTGGTACTGATTTTGTATGACTGCATAATATGTTACTGAGTAAACAAGCTCGGAAAGGAGAATATTATGGATATTATCAATACAATGATTTCAAGATACACCACACCTAAGTTTCCCGAAAAGACACCGCCTGCTATGGCATTCGTGCCGTTTCAGGAGAGCAATCCAAAGACCTACTCGCCTGTTCAGGCGCTTGATTCGGGCACTATCTTTCCTGAATTAAACAAGCCATTCTATGGCAAGAAATGCGGCGGTGGTAAAAATGACTGAGAGGGAAATTCTTTTAAAGAAAATATCGACATATCAATTTGCAATTTTGGATTTACAGATTTTTCTTGACACCCACCCATATGACCAGCAGGTGCTATCGCAAATTAAGGAATGTAAAGAAAAGCTGCTGCCGCTTGTTGAGGAATACGAAGAAAAATACGGCCCTTTGCGCAAGGAGTCAAACTCTGCAAATAAATGGCAGTGGGTAAAGAATCCATGGCCTTGGGATAACGAGGAGGATTTGTAATGTTTGTATACGAAAAAAAGCTGCAATATCCCGTAAATATAAAACAAACAAACGCAAAGCTCGCAAAAATTATAATAAGCCAGTATGGTGGACCCGATGGGGAGTTGGGGGCGTCTTTGAGGTATTTGAGCCAGCGGTTTACTATGCCGCTGCCGGAGCTAAAAGCAACGCTTACTGACATTGGCACAGAAGAGCTGAACCACCTTGAAATGATTGGCGCTATTGTTTATCAGCTTACAAAAGACCTGACGGAAGATGAGATAAAAAAGCAGGGGTTTGAGGATTATTTTGTTGACCACACAACGGGAGTATATCCGCAGGCGGCGGCAGGTGTGCCTTACACAGCCGCATCTATGCAGGTTAAGGGCGACACAATAACTGACCTCCATGAAAATATGGCAGCCGAACAAAAAGCGAGGACGACTTATGATAATATTTTGCGATTTTGTGATGACTACGATGTAAAAGACCCAATCAGATTTTTGCGTGAGCGAGAGATTGTGCATTACCAAAGATTTGGCGAAAACCTGCGGCTTATGACCGACAAGCTCGATGAAAAGAATTTCTACGCATTCAACCCTGCGTTTGATAAAAAATGCTTTAAGAATTGCATCAAGAAAAAATAACAGAAAAACGGTTGCCAAATTAACGGCAACCGTTTTATTATGTCGAAGATTTAAAATTGTATATCGGTTTTATCTGATTAATAATCTCGGCGGTGGGTGAAATATTTTTTACGATTTCATCCTTTGTTTTGTACGCCATGGGCGATTCGTCGAGGGTGCGTTCTGATACACTTGTTGAGTAAATGCCCTGCATTTCCCTTTTAAATTCATCAAGTGAAAGGATTTCATTTGCGGCTGAGCGGCTCAATACTCTGCCTGCGCCATGCGGTGCGGAACAGTTCCAATCCTCATTGCCCTTGCCTATGCAAATCAAGCTACCGTCACGCATATTTATAGGAATAATCAGCTTTTCACCCTTTTGAGCCGACACCGAGCCTTTGCGAACTATATTGCTTTCGTGGTCAATATAATTGTGAACTGTCTGAAAATGCTCGAAGTCCGAAAGCTCCTTGTCAAACATTCTTTTAAGAATAATATCGGCTATCATCTCTCTGTTGAGCCAAGCAAATTCCTGACAGATTTTCATATCGAAAAGGTACTGCTCCCTGTACTCGTCCGTCAGATAGCAAAGGTCATACGGAATATCGGTTTCTTTAAGCTCAAATTCTTTTTTCAGCTTTTTAATTTCGCTTTGAATTTCCTTTTTTCTGCCCTCTGCCTTGTACCTCTCAATCAATTCCTTTTGCGCCTCAAACAGCTTATCCATACCACGCTGAATATCATATGCCATTTTCTGATAAATCTCTGCCACCTGCTTGCCGAGGTTGCGGCTGCCCGTATGAATTACAAGGTACTTGTTGTTTTCATCGTCAACATCTATTTCTATAAAATGGTTGCCGCCGCCAAGAGTGCCTATGCTGCGCTCAATTCGCTTTGTATCTTTAAGACTTCTGTAACAATTCAAATCCTGCAGCTTTGCAAATTTTGCTATTCTGCCCTCGTGCGTTTTTTTGCCGTTAGGCACATATTCTCTTATTGTATTATCGAGCTTTTCAAAGTCAATGTCAACCTTTCCCAACACAACGGCAAGCATACCGCAGCCTATGTCAACACCGGCAATATTCGGTATTACCATTTCGCCTAAATCAGCCGTAAAGCCGATTACGCAGCCTGCTCCTGTGTGCACATCGGGCATTATGCGTATTTTACATCCCTTTACAAAAGGCTGGTCGCAAAGTTGCTGTATTTGGTCGAGCGCCACCTGTTCGGCGTTATCTGTAAATATTTTTGCTGTGCTGTATTTGCCCGTTATTTCTTTCATATTATCACCTAATTATGCTGCTATGTTTTTATATCTCTCGCTCTCTATTACTTCGAGCATATACTTATACGGATTAATGTCATCGCTTGTCACCATTGAAAAGAGTCTTGGACTGCACCCCGATACCAAAGCAACGCCCTGCTCATTCATGGTAACAGGCTGATGCAGGTTTCTGCTCGCCACATTCCAAAAAACCACCTTCGGCAAAGCATATCCTTTTTCTTCAAACATTTGCTTTGCATTTTCAAAATTAGTTTTTTCTCTGTTATTTACGCAGTAATCAAATTCCATATCCGATATTATATACAGCTTTGACGGCAGCTCGCTTTGTGGAACATTGTATTTTACAGCTGTATTAAGTATCAGTTCAAACACCTTTTCTATGTCTGTATTTGCAACTGTGTAAAACCTTAGTATATATCGCAGCTTTTCTATAAAGGTATTTCCTTTTATTTCAATAAGCTGTGGATTTTTCGAAAATTCTATGAAATGATTTTTAAATACTCCCTTGCTATGTTCGGCAAAATAAATTCCAAGGGACAACGCTACCGAGGCAGGACTCGGATTATTATAACAATACATTGAGCCTGATGTATCCACTACTGCAAGTGCGTTCTCGCCATTGCAAAAATCAGGCAATGATTTCCATGTAGCATTGAGTGCCGCCTGCTCAGTTTCGGAAATACTCAATGGCAAGTCGTTTCTTCCCAAAGAATTATACAAAGTGCCGATATAAGGCTCTAATAGTTCATACGGCATAAGTGTGCTTGCGTTCAGCTTTCCCTCTCCGCTTTCTGCACGATTTATAAAATCCTCGTATCTTTCTCGGTCTTTTCTCATAAATACAAATCTGTATTTAAAAAGCGCCTTTGAGGGCAATTTTTCGTAATCAAAAGTAAAGTCCTCTGTTCTCAGATTATTCTCTGCTATTTTTAGATGTGCACGCAACGCACTGAGCGTTTTTCTGTATTTCTCCTTTGTATAGCCTAAAGCATTTGCCAATTTTTTGGCATTGGCAACAGCAGATTTACTGCTCGCATTAATCGACGGCATCCACTTTGCAAGCAGAGAAATCTGATTACCGCTATTCATATTTTTTATATCGGTTTCAAACTGAGCTTTAATAAGTTCAACCGCCTCGCACTCGCAATCTGTATTAAGCAATACAAGCAGGTCGTCAAATCTGCCATACTCTGCGATATATTTCAGATTTTTTAAAACCGAGCTTTTTCCCCTTTTTGCAAGGTCATTAATAATAAGGCGGAATACTTTTCTTTCGCCGAGTCCTCCACGAATATCTCTTGCAAAGAAAAGTATTTTCATTGCTAAGTCGGGGTTTTCACTGTATGCGCAGTAAAAACTGTTTAAAACAGAGTCTTCTCTGCTGTTGCGCATAGCCCCTATTGTTGAAAATAAATCAAGACAGGCGGAATTTGTTGTCTTAAAGGCAACTGCTCCGTTTTCTGTAAATGTTTTGTTAGTTTCAGCTTTTAGGTATTTCAACATGAAAACCCCTCCTTAAAATAAAATACAAGGTACGATAATTCAAAACTAAGTTGACAAAGCTATAAAATATTGCTGACTGTACCTTTAACAAAGCTCATTTTATAACATATTGAATGTTGTGATATAAATTTTCTCTGTAATTGCTGTGTGAGCTTTTATGCTGTTATTATATCAAACGGAATTTAGAAAATCGTGGAAAAAAAGTTGCGAACTTAAAATAGTCCGCAACTTTTTTGCTTGTTTATTCTGTTTTTCAGCTCATTTATTAGGCTTTGGGGCGAAATCACCTTTACCCTTGTGCCAAAAGAAAGCACACGAATTAGAATTTCCGTTCCATCGCCCTTGTCGTATTCAAGACTGATTCTGTATTTATTATCGCTTAGCCTTTCGGTTCCTTTTTTTAGATAAGAAAATTCGTGCATTACCCTTTCGAGTGCGTTTTTCTCATCAGTAAGTTCAAGTACAAGTTTACCGGTAGCACATCTTTCTTTTTTATCCTCAAATGGCTTATATTTTTCAAGCAGCTTGCAGGATGTTATCCTCGACAGGTTGACAGTGTAGGTGTGGTGCGAATTTACACAAATCAATCTGAATTTATCGTCCTTTTCGGAATATTCAAGTCTATGAGGAATTACTTTAATCGAATACTGAAAGTCTTTATGAGAAGTAAATCGTATAAGCAGCTTATGCTTTTTGCGAATTGCTGTCAAAATAAGCCTGAAAATCTTGATATACTCAGGATTTTCGTAATCATCACCGTCAGCAAATCTATCGTAATAATCGAACATATCGCTGCTATACAGTGGCTCAATACCTATAAGTGCATTTGCGTTTATATCAAACAGCTTAACTCTCGGATCATCAAGCAAGGATTTAAGCCACCTTTTTTCAAGCAGGGTAATAGGCATACTCGGTTTATTTTTGATTGGCGTTTTCATATCCTCGGTAATCAAATTCCACTCGCAGCTCTTAATGGCAGTCGGAATACTTACAACGCTTTCGGCAAAAGCGTATTTGTCTACAATTTCATACATCTTCTCTTCGGTTAAATCGCCGTCAACTGCGCAGGCTATCAGCTTTGAAACTGCATTGTAATAACTGCCGTAAATCTCGCTAAAGAGCATTTTCGTCACCTCCGTATAGCCTTACCATATCGTTTACATCATCAATAATTTTGTTTTTTAATTCTTTGTTTGAGCTTTCAAGACTGACAATTCTGCCGTAAAAGCTGCGTATCCAAGGCGTCATCTCCATTACATCGTAAACATCTGCGGTAAATTTGTAATGGTTGCTGTCAAGCCTTGCAACAGTACCGCTGCGTTTTTCTCTGTAAAGTCTGTCAACTATGTATTTTTCGTTATTTGCAACATATATTACCATTTCAATATGCTCGGTACTTCGGTTATCGTTTGAGGATACACCCCACAAATGATTGGAAAACTGCACTGATTTTTCTTTAAAGTAATTATAATCATCGAACACCTCGCCTAACTTAACACTTTTTATAGAATCAAGTCGAAAAGTCATCATCTTTTTGAAACGGATATGATAGCACACCAGATATCTCCGCCCACTCGTAACGCTAACACGAATTTTAAAAGGCACTACCGTATGCTCGGTTTTGTTTTGGGTTCTTGTTGAAAAATTCTCAACGGTAATCTGCCTTTGCTCTCCTATCGCCTGCAAAATCAGATACAATACCTCGCTTTCGAGAATATGCAAAATATAGTGGTGCTTAAAATAAAATATCGTGTCTGTACTCTCAAATCTGTCAAGCAAATATGAGCCGACAACGCCCATAGGTGAAATTTCAGAGTAAAACTGAATGGCGTCTTTGAAGCTCTCAAGCTCAATGTCACTATTGCTCTTGCTGTAAAGTAATTGATTGCCCTGCTTTTTAGCCGTAAGAATACCGAGCTTTTCGTACTTCCTCAGCTTTTTTCGTACGGTAGACACATCGGGTTCTTTGGCGTTTTCAAAGTGGGTGAAGTAATCTGCTGAGAGCCCGTCGGTAATTTCACTTGCGGAAAGTTCAGAATTTTCGGTTAAAATATCAAGAATTAAAAAATGCAGATTTATATCGTTTGCGGTAAAACTCTTTGCCTTAAATGCCTTATAGAGCGGATTTGCGGGAATGTTTCTGCTGTCAAGTGCAATAAAAACATTTTTCCCGTCAGCGCCTTGGCGAAAGCACATATAATCTCCGAGCCAGCTTTCAATTCTTCGTTTCTCGTTATCGTAACTTCTTGCACTCTTTTGGTCGTATTCGCTCCTGCTTTTAAAGCCATAAACAAAAAATTGGCTCATATATTCTCTGATTTTTGAAAAATTCTTAATAAGCTCGCTGAATGCCATAATCATCCCTCCTACCACAAAATCACTTATATTATAACATATTACCCAAATTTTTAACATAATTTTTCTGAAATAATTGCATTATTATTGTGGAATATGGTATAATTTATTAATCATATCATTGTAGGTGATAAACTTGAACGATAATCAAAAGCTATTGAAAGCAAAATCATATTTAGACAAACTCGCAAACGGAATCAATCCCGTTACAAATGAAATTGTGCCCGAAAGCGACACCATAAATAATATACACATATCAAGATGCTTGTTTTACATCTCCGATGTTTTGAGAAATGTTATTGAGGGCAATACCGGTTCTCCTAAAAAGAAAAGCAGTAAAGCGCCGTTTTCAATTACCGCTCAGCAATTAGCAGGCTATCCCTTTACAAACGAGCCGATTACCGTTACGGAAATCACAAAGAACATTAACGCTTTGATAGATGCCGATGAAATGAAAGGCTTAAAAACCACAAGCATTACAAATTGGCTAATTGAGATAGATTTTCTCGAATACATTACTGACGAAACAGGGAAAAATCATAAGTTCCCGACTGAAAAGGGCACTCAGCTCGGCATATTAACTCAAGAGCGGTTGGGTATGTACGGCACATACAAGGTGGTGCTATACAACAGCAACGCTCAGCAATTCATACTCGACAACATAGACGCAATAGCCACTTACAACACTGCAAAAAAGAGCTGATTACGGAAAGGGAAAATATTATATGAAAAAAAATACTCTTGCAAACAATCTTATCTACTATCTTTTCTGCGGATTCAGCGGTGCGGTAATCGCCTGCATAGTTTGGCTATTTCTTAGGCTTATGAGCTTTGGCATTGGCTTGATTTGGAACACTGTACCCTCTTATTTTAATTTCACCTACTATCCAATTTTGGTGTGTACAATCGGTGGTGTTTTGCTTGGAATTTATCAGAAGATTACAAAGGCTGTACCCGATGAGCTTGACGAAGTGATGAAAAAGGTTAAGCGAGATAAATTTTATCCGTACAACAAGGTGCTATTGCTCTGCGTTTCAGCGCTTATCCCCCTGCTTTTCGGCGGAAGTATCGGCCCAGAGGCAGGACTTACAGGCGTAATCGTGGGACTTTGCTATTGGGCAGGCAGTCATATGAAAAACGCAAAGAGCAAAATTCCCGAACTTATGCAAACGGGCGTCAGCGCAACTCTGACGGCGATTTTCTACGCACCGCTTTTCGGTCTTGCCGCCACAAACGAGGAACAGCTTGACACCGAGGACACAGCAACCGATATTCGCACAAACAAACTGATTTCAAATGTAGTAGCGGTATTGTTTGCAACGGGCACAATATTTCTGCTCAATCAATCCTTTGGCGGCAGTACGGGATTGCCGAGAATAGGCGAATACAGCATTACAAATACCGAGCGATTATGGGGTATTCCACTCGCCCTGCTCGGCACATTGGCAGGACTTTTGTTTGTAATATCAGAAAAACTGCTCACAAAATTTTTCGGTAAAATTCAGAGCAGTTTTGGAATTATTGTGAGCACCACACTCGGCGGATTGGTTCTCGGTATTTGCGGCACATATCTGCCGCTTGTAATGTTCTCAGGTGAAGAGAGCATAAGCGAGGTAAGCAAGAACATCGGCGAATTTGCGCCTTGGGTACTGATTTTTTCGGGACTTTTAAAACTTGTTCTTACAAATGTTTGCATAAAGTCAGGCTGGAAAGGCGGTCACTTCTTCCCCGTCATCTTCTGCGGAGTAAGCATCGGCTTTGGCGTTGCATTGCTTATGGGACTTGACACCGCATTTTGCGCCGCCGTAATCACCTCAGCACTCCTTGGAGTAACAATGCGCAAACCCCTCGCCGTAACCGTACTTCTCCTCCTCTGCTTTGATGCAAGAATTCTACCGTGGATATTGCTTGCCGCATTCCTCAGCAGCTTGGTTGTGGGAAGGTTAAGTAGGAAAGGAAATTAAAATATTTTATAGCTTGAATTAATAATACAAATTAAAATGCAACCAAAGAGGATTTTGGTTGCATTTTTGGTTATAGCTTTATTATTTAAGTTGCTTTTTTAATAATTTCTTTTTATATACGTATATCTTACATCTAAAAAGGAGAAAAAGTATTTAATACAAACTCAAGTTTGTCTTTATCAATAAAACTTTCATTCTTATATTGGTAAAATATTTTTAAAAAGCGTTTTTTATATTATTAAGATACTTTTTTTATTAGGAATTTCATTATTATTTAGTATTTTTATATAATTACCATAATAAAACATAACCAATGTGTTTACATTCCATTGATAAGCTTTTTCAAATCCGTTATCTTTAAAAAACAACATTCTGCTTTCAATAGCATCCAAAGCCTCTAATCTCTTTGGTGTCCATCTTTTGCCCATAATACCATTGAAATTAGTATAGTAATAATATAAAACTGCATCAACAAAAGCTATTTGAGAACATTTAAATAAAAGTTTATGAGTAGTAAATTCATCTTCATGAATTTTGCCGTATGGGTATCTTATGTCATTCCATAAACTTTTTTATAGAGTTTTCCCCATGCTACAACAGCGTTAATATTATTATTAATAAAAAAGTCCTCTGGGGTGCATAACAAAGTATTTATCTCCGAATTTTTAGTATGCAAATCATCTTCACCCGTAGTATTGACATATCCACATACACTAATATCTACATTATTTTCTTTAACGGCATTATATAAGTTTTTGAGATAATCGGTATGTACCCAATCGTCACTATCAATGAAAGTAATCCAATTACTGTTACTGTTCTTTAGTGCCCAGTCTATGCCGGTATTTCTTGCATCAGACAATCCGCCATTTTCTTTATGAATAACAGTTATTCTCTTATCTTTTTGAGCATACTCGTCACATATTTTGCCACAATTATCGGGAGAGCCATCATCAACCAAGATTAGTTCAAAATCTTTAAATGACTGAGCCAAAATACTGTCAACACATCGATATATGTATTCTTCTACCTTGTATACCGGTACTATTACACTAATTAACATTTCTTTTTACTACCTCTGCAAGTTTATCATAGTATTTAGATAATGGTTTATTATCGAATTTACAATTTTTCATTGATAATAATTCAGGAATTAATTTTATTGCTTGATCAGTATTTTCAACATATTTAATATACGGCAAATATTTTATCCATTCATATGTTCCCTTAACTTTATAATGATTATTGCTAAATACAATACACGGAGTTTCAGTTATTGCCGCAAAAACCATACCATGCAGTCTATCAGTGATAATTAACTCTGACGAAACAAATTCCTGCATTTTATTCCTTACGCACTCAAGTCTATTGTTTTTGTCAATTTTTATTTCTGAGTGCATATCAGTAACATTATAGTTAAGGCTATGCGAATTTAAGTACTCTTTGATAAATTCTCTGTCTTTATCTAACATTGATTTTTCCAAATCAGAGCGAAACACTAGCAAAACACCGTTGCGATTAGTTTCTTTTACTCCATAATCCTGCATATTAGTTGATAAAACAATATCCGGAACCAACAACTTTTTAGGAACTTGGTATAGTTTGTTTAGCAATTCATAAGAATATTTTTCTCTTGCAACTATTGACAGATTTTTATGACTATTGTAATGCGATAATGAATCATTAATGGCTTTTTCACCATTTTTATCGTCTGTAAAATAAATTGTTTGCGGAAAAATTATTGTAGGATTATTTTGCAAAGCATCCAAGAATTTATAACGGGAAAAATAGAACCATAACCAATAAAAACATTACTTCCTATTTTCACACAACCAACCTTGCTATAACCTAATTCTTTCTTTGTGCTTGCATCATGGACCAAAACTACAGAATTTGTTATTGTAACATTGTCACCTATACTGACTAAATGACCAAAACAAAAGTCGATTTAAGCATTTACAAGATCAACATTGTTACCAATTTTAACTCCTCTATCTCTACATTCCTCAACTTTAGATAGTTTAGGAATTTTTTATGCCTAAACTATAAACAATTTTTCTTATTACATTTTTTATCATAAAATAACTACCTTTTCCACTCAATATTTTCTTTAATTACTTTTTGCTCAATATTATTTCCGACAAGTTGTTTTTCATAAACATCATTTAATAGAATAGAATTTGCAGCAATAACACAACCATCATGTAATTTTACACCTTTCAAAACTGTACAGTTTGATGCAATCCAAACATGATTTCCAATATAAATCGGAGATGAATAATTGTCAGATGTATTATTGTTTATTGAATGAAAATCACTGTCATATACAGTAACATTTCGACCAATCATTACATCATTTTCAATAGTAAGTTGTTTAGATATAACTATCACAGAATTGCTATTAACTGTAAAATATTTTGAATTAATTGTAGCCGCATTAAGTAATTCTATTGTGCTGCCATATGAAATACAACAACTTTTAAATACATTCCAAACAGCGTTACTTCGCAGCCTTAAATAAGTTTCTGCCTTTGATTTTTTTAATTTATTACAACCTATTTCTAAATCTCCGTCAAAAAGGTTGATTACTGCATTTTTTGAAATGTCTACCACAGCGCCTTTATAGGGTATTATACGACCATTGCCTTTTCGATTTACATTACTGCAAAAATAATTGTAATAAATATATTTTGATAATGAAATTTGATTAAAGAATTTTATTTTATTTACTAAACTCATAATGCCTCTTTCTTATATCGGTTTAAAAGATTAGACCATTGCTTGTCATTCTGACCGCCTTCAGAATTAATATACCATAAACTGTTTTTTTCAGTATTGTATATTGTAATAGGAAAACTTCTCCATTTACTCAAAGAAGAAATTTTTGTTTTGTTTCTATAAGCCATAAAAGTAAGCCATAAATCATCAGCATATGGACATAAATTTAATATTGCTTCTTTATTAAATACTTTCAAATCCAATGCATGAGGAGGAAAAAGAGAACCGCTGCCTGTATAAACCTGTACTTTATCAGAATTTATAATTCCATTGTTTGTCTTGTCAACTACAATTTTGGAGCTTCCTATGTTCTTTTTCAATATTTACTTTTGATTATCCCACATTTTTCCGTGATGAGGGTTATATTATCAAAGCCTAACTTTTCTCTTATATACTTAGTATTACCAACAGGTACTGTTGATTTAATAACAATGATAGCTTTAGATTTGATTTTTATTACTTGTTTGATAACATCTTCAACAGCTGATGTATCAAAATAGTTTTTATCAGAATCATAGTTTGTTGGTGTTGCTATTACAACAAAATCAACATCCTTGTATGCATTTTCATAATCTAAGGTAGCATATAGATTTAAGTTTTCTTTCTTAAAATATTTTTTAATATATTCATCTTTTATCGGAGATAATATGTCATTGATCAGTTTAACTTTTTTGTGAATAATATCAACAGCAATAACTTCATTGTGTTGAGCAAGCAAAGTGGCAATAGATAAGCCAACATATCATGTTCCTGCTACAGCTGTTTTCATTATAATTACGCCTTTCGCTTTTTTAATTTATTCAGTAGGTTATTAATTGGCACACGAATAACATCCTTCTCATAATCATTCATGGAGAAGAACCAACTACCAACTGAATATAATACTACATATATCAAAACAGTAAATAAAAATACACTCCAGGAATAAAAATTCACAAAATTTGACACTATAAATGTCATTACACATAATAGTGTAGGAATCCATGACATACATAAAATATTCTTCCAAAACAAAGGAATATTGATTTTAGTAACTTTGTAATAATATATATTCATTATTATTCCTTGACCTAAAATATAGGATACACAAGAACACAGTGCAGCTCCGATACCACCCAAATAAGGTACTATAAAATATGTGGATACTGCATTTAATATGGCTATTGCTAAATAAACCAAAGAACGAAATTTATGCTTATTTTGAGCTATTACAATTGTTAGTCCGGTATTTTGAATATACGGAATTACCAAAGGTATCATTGTTACCAGTGCTATATAGTAAGATTCTCCATAATTTTCACCTGCCCACATAATTAAAAATGGGTGACCTAAAGCTATAAAACCCGAAACTACTAATGCCAATAAAAGATACTCTAATCTTCCGACTCTAATAAAAACCTCGGACAAAGCTTGAGTATTTTCTCCATCCAAAGTAACCATTGAATTGATTTTAGGACCAATTACACCGGATACAGCTTGCGACAACTGCATCAATATATTATTAAATGTCGAGCCAACATTATAAATTGCAACAACTGCAGTTCCTACCAACGCACCTAAAATAACCTTATCTGTGGTCCAAAACAGCATATCTACCAAAGTTCCTATAAACATGTACACTGAAAATACGAGCAGTTCTTTAATAAATACACTTTCAAATCGTACAAATTTTGGTATTATTTTTAAAACCTTAAAGCAATAGTATATATTGACAGGGCAGGCAATAAAATTAAGTAGGAGTCCTGAGAATGTCATACCGATTGAGCCAAATCCACAATATAATAGTATAATGTTAGCAACTGGAGCTAAAACTGTAGAAAAAATATCAATAACTCTTCTAAATATGAATCTTTCATATGCAGTAATAATTGATGAAAATACACTAATTGGAAAGGCAATGGCTGTGTTAAATGCCATCATAACAATCAATATTTTAAGTTTATCTACCTCCTGTTGCGTAAGACCCTTAGAAAAACATGAATCAGTACATAACATTAATATAAATCCGCCGATAATTACTAAAACAGATACTATCCCGTATATTATCAAAAATAAACCAAATATGCTTCTTACTTGTTCTTTCTTGCCTTCGGCTCTATACTTACATATATATCTAATAATTGTACTGCCAAATCCAAAATTCAATAATGATAAATATCCAACAATAGAGTTTGACAAACTGTATAAGCCATACTCAGCTTGACCAAGTATTCTTAACATAATTGGGGTATATATCATAGGTATAATACTACCTATTGCAAGATTGACGTACGATAGTAACGCACCCACACGAAGTTGATTAACTTTCATTATGCAGTCTCCTTAATACCGAGTTAAAAAATATCTTTAATGGATTAGTATTTCTGCCACTTTTATGTATTTACTTAATTAGCTTTTTACGATTCAGCGGGTATGTTTCACCATAATATAATTTATTTAAAACTGTCTTATATTCAAAAGCAGCATTTGAATTAAGCTCATACTCCATAACTGAATTGTTTTCCGAGAATGCTTTCCGGCCACTGATAATAATAGTACATCACTTCATTTGTAAATACAATTTTCTTACATTTATTAATTAGATGATGACTCATATAAATATCTTCAAAAATTTTACCGTCAGGATATTGTAATCCGTTATATAAATCCTTTTTAATAAGCTTAGCCCAAGAGGCAGCCATAATAAATGAATAGTGAGCATTTTTATAAATTAGTTCTAATCCATGCTGGTTACTAAAACATTCAACAGTGAAATTATTTTCCTCAGGAAAGATATAATTTATTTCACTGCCTTTTATAAAATCGCATATAGAAATATCTGCATCATAAGCAACCAAATTTTCATATAATCTTTCTATTATATTTTCTTTTATATAATCATCACTGTCAATCCAAAATAAATAATCACCCTTAGCTAATTTAACTCCTGCATTACGAACAGTGGCAATACCTTGATTAGTCTGGTGTATCACTTTTATTCTCTTGTCTTTATCAGCATATTTTTGACATATGTTATAGCTATTATCAGTTGACCCGTCATCTATGATTAATACTTAGAGGTTTTTATAAGTCTGTTTCAATACTGATTCTATGCAATGAGAAATATTATTTTCTACATTATAAACAGGTATTATTACAGTTATAAGTGAATTTGATTTTTCAGCTTTAATCATTAACTAATCCTTTCAAATACTCATTTTTTAGGGCGGAATACTCTTTAGTCTTATTTTTTAGCTCATTTTTAATTCTTTCACTGTTTTTTCTCAAGCATAAAAAAGAATTCAGCAAATCGCTTTGTTCTTTTAGTTCTTGCACAGGAATAACATAGTTTTCATATGTTCCAAATAAGTCCTTTGCAATACCCTTGGCTTTTACGGAATATCCAACTACTAATGTTGGAACACAGGTGGAATACGCAGCAATTGTCGCATGAGTTCTTGCTCCAATAAAGTAAGAACATTGGCTTATAATATACTTTTGCTGCATACAATTATGATCATCTACAATGCAAATTCTATCTTTACGAGATATTTTATCATATAACATACGCAAGACTTTTCTATCATCATTTGAATCCCATACGACATGCGGAATTAAAGCTATATTATAATCTGTTTGTTCTATGATATAATTAATTAAATATTCATAATTTTCAATAGTTTTACCTTGATTTTTTTCATATTCAAGAATCATCGGACTAATATTGATACCTATTGTGTTGCCCTTTATAAAATTTTTCGGTAATTCCGTTCTCTCAATGTTAAGAAAAAAAGCAGGATCAGGTAATAATAATGTATGAGAATTAACTTTTTTTAAAGCATCGTATGATATACTTTCTCGAGCTACAATTAAATCAAATTTTTTAATATCTTTTTTTATACTTCTCTTTTCCAAAACAGAAGGTTCAACAGAAGTACCCCATAAAACAAGTTTTTTTACTTTCTTTCTAATTAATTTATTTACAACAGGATAAACTTCAGCATCAGAATAGCAATAATTATCTCCACCGACAAACAAGCCAAAATCCATATTATTAATTGAGTTAATTGATAATTTATGTAACAAGGCATCTACATAATAATGCTTGTTAAAAAACTTCTGCATAAAATATGCCTTAATAAAATCAAACGATTTTTTATTAATAGCATTTATTTCTTGATTAATACTTACAACCGAATCTAAGCCATAATGCAAATCTTCAGATTGATTATACGATAAAAGTACAGACTGCTTTGAATCTAAGTCAAGTAACCTTGCAGTTGATCTTATTATAGCTTCACAGCCGTGGTTTTCACTTCCACCATGAACATACATTACTACTTTCATATTATCTACCCAGTTTTCTTCTTATTTTTAATAAGATAAAAATAAGACTATATTTGTTTTTATTATATAAACATAAAATAACTTTTATTAATATTGAATTTACTTCTTTGGGATTAACTCTTTGGATAGTATTTTTTAATCGTTTATAATCAGATAAATATGATTTATATGAATTACAGTTACAATTAATTAATATTGTGTATATGTATCCGGCAACTCTTTTTATATATAGATTTTTTTCATTTTCTCCAAAAGAGTTGTGATTTTCCAAAAAAGTTCTTGTTTTATTTTGTATTTCAATTTGCTTTATAAAATCAATTTTTTTATCAGACTTACCAATGGCGGAATTGTCTGTACCGATTAAATAAAAATATCCGGAATAATCTAAAAATAGTATACTATCTAATTTATTATAAATTTTAAGGAAAAAATCATAATCCTCTGCTAAGTTTATACTTTTGTCAAATGAAATACTATTATCAGTTATAATACTTTTTCTAATACATTTACCTGCCACAAATCCATAAATACCGGTGTCCATCTGTTCTTTATAAAAATTTTTACATATATCATCTATTTTGATTACACCATTGTTAAGAGGTTTAATTGTATCTATCAGTTCACTGTTCTTACTTACTTTTGATAAACCTGAAATTATAAAATCATACTGTGGCTGATACAAATTTTCCAAATAATCACTTGCTACATAATCATCAGCATCAATAAAAGTTACAAAATCGCCACAAGACATATTCAAACCAATGTTTCTTGCATTAGAAACACCGTTATTTTCAATACTTATAACTTTAATCTTATCACACAAATATTTTTTACAAACACTAAGTGAATTATCTTTTGAACCATCATCAACAATTATTAATTCCCAATCCTTAAAAGTTTGATTAACAATTGATTGTATAGCCCTTTCTATATATTTCTCTTTATTATATACAGGCATAATAATTGAAACTGCAGCCATTTTTTCGTCCTTTTACTTGTTATATATTTTATATAGCACTTTAGCCTTTCTATGTTTCATTAGAAAGAGTTGAAGTCTAAGTTTTGCTGAAACATTTGATAAATGTAAATTTTCAAAAGCTTTTTTCAACTCTTTGGATTTTAAAACAATATTCATTTCTTGCAGTGCTTTTTCTTCAGGCAGCTTTGAGGCCATTCCCAAACAATTACATGCATAATATAACATATGTATTTTCAATTGCTGTGAAAAATCATAATCAGTAATCAAATCAAAAAAATTGTGTAAATACTCATTCATTTTGCAATAAACATTCCATGCTCCAGCTCTATATGAAGTTGTGATAGTTCCCGGATTGGAATAATAATGATATAAATATTCAGTTTTTAAATAATAAAAGCTATTACATTTATATCCGACAATAGCACTAAACAAATTATCTTCTGACCATTTTACATCATTTGCGAAAGTAATAGAATTATCAGCTAAAAACTGACGCTTATATAGGCAAAGGCAAACCGAAAGTAATGGTCCATAGTCAATATTACTTCCCATAATTAATGCAGGAAAAATATCGCTTCTGATTTTTTCTTTATCATAAAAACCGGAATCAATACTAAGCGATTTGTTAAAGCTGTTATTATTTTCTAAGATTCGTTGATAGTCGCACATAACAAAGTCAACTTTGTGTTTTAGTGCAGCGCTATACATTTTTTCATACATATTAATATCTATGTCATCATCAGAATCGACAAAACCAATATATTCACCTGAAGCAACATTGATTCCAGCATTTCTGGCACTACTTAATCCACCATTAGATTTATGTACAACTTTAATTCTATTATCTTTATCAGCAAATGAATCGCACATTATTCCGCAATTATCAGGAGAACCATCATCTACTAAAATTATTTCAAGTTCACTGAGAGATTGCTTAATAATAGAATTAACACATCTCTCTAAATATTTTTCAACTTTGTATACAGGAACTACAACACTAACTTTAACTTTATTCATAAAAATATCCTAACACATAATTAACTATTTTCAATAATTTCATATATTTTATTTATTTCTTGAGAATTTGAATAATCATTTTCAGCACAATTTTCAGAAAGCTGTTGCATAAGTACTTTATTATTTAATAACTTTGCTATGCCATCTGCACATCCTTGATTATCCATAGGCACTATTATACCATCATAACCATCTTTTAATTGGCTTGACGATGTAGCGAAATTTGTAATAACAACCGGTTTGCAAAGCATTTGAGCTTCACGAACGGTTACAGCTTTTCCTTCATACCTCGACGGTTGCACATACAAATCACAATTTTTTATGTATGGATATGGATTTATTTTTTTGCCAAGAATAATAACATTATCTTGCATATCAAATTCTTTTATTTTACTTCTGATAATTTCCTCATCTGTGCCATAACCAATTAAATACCATTTTATATTTAACCCTTTTTCTCGTATAAGTTTACATATTGCAGGGATATTATCAAAATTTTTTGCGTCGCTAAATCTACCTACTGACAGAAGTTTAATTCCACTGTACTCAAAATCATTTACATCTTCATCAGCTTGCTCGGTTAAGAACTTTTTACTGAGTATATTTTCCAATGTAATTGCTTTATTCTTTAAATCGGGATAAACCTGCAGAAATTGCTTTGTGCATACATCCGAAACACTTGAAATATAATCAATTTTTGAATAAATTTTTAAATCATATTTCCTGCAAGGATTAATAACGGTATAATCTGTATGATTCCAAGAAATTTTAATGCGTGAATCAACTTTATTAACCAAAACATCAGGAATACCTAAGAATGACACTGCGCAATCATAGTTGCCGGAAATTTCAGGTAACAGCCATTGTAGATATTTGGAAAGATACTGCATATTCATCCAAACACCTTCATGTTCCTTAGAAAACATACAATGGAATTTCAAAGCTATTTTACCAAAAATTCTTGAAACGCCAAATAAAAACAATCTGCCGGGTAATAATTTTTTAATTGAAACATCAAACGTATTATATTTCTTTATATTTGGTATAATATTTACATTGTAATTTATATATTTTAAAAATTCTCCTTCATGTCTATACAGAAATAAATCTACATCATATAAACTATAATCAATTGAATCAAGTAGTCCCAAAAGACTTCTTTCTGCCCCACCTATAAACATAGAAGGCATTATAAACAATATTTTTTTCTTCATTTTCTATCCTCAATAGGTTTTATGTTTAAACTAACATTTGAAGAAACTATTGAGCTGTCAGGAATTGTTCCTTTTATTATGCAACCAGCTGCAATAACACAATTATCTCCAATGCGAGTGCCTTTTAATATAACACAGTTAGTTCCGATCCAACAATTCTTGCCTATTTCAATAGGAGATGAATTATGGGTTAACAAAACACCTTCTATGGCATTGAAGTTATGATTATTATCAAAAATTTTTACATTCGGACCAAACTGACAGCCTTCACCGATTTTCACAAACGATTTTGCACTAATCATATTTCCTTCATTAAAATAGACATTGTTACCAATATACAGTTCTGCATTATCATCGACAATAGCCGTAAATCTTCCGTCATTAATAATTCTGTCACCTAAAAAAACAGAGGAATTTTTATCAATTATAAATTTTGAATTTAAAGAGAATAATTGTAATCCCTTAGTTTTTAAATCATGACATTTGAATAGCTTTATGAAAGAAAATCTTATCTTATTAACAATAAATCTGATATATGGTTTCATTTTTATTTTTCCCTTGATAACAATCTATGTATAGGCTTCATAACAGCGCATCTTAATCTTTTTCCTTTACTCATCCAAGAAGCCGAAAACCAGTGAATTGAGTAGGTGTTACATGTTTTTGACAATACTCCTGTGGGAGCATCATACGGATTAAAATAGTCAGAAGAATAAACAGTTATTTCGCCTAAATATTGAGTTTCACCATTAAGTTTTAGTCCGATTTTTTTAATTGCCTCAGTATTCAAAATTGGACAACCAACAGTACCATTTTCTCCGTCTAAAAGCTTATCGTATTCATTTATCATCAATTTTATAGCTGAATTATTTTTTTCTGCGCCAAAGCCAATACCTGTATTAACGAATTCATTAATCTCAAAACCAACAAAAGCCTTGTTATTTAATAAACTATCAATAGGTTTAATTAGTTCAACATCAGTATCATAATAAATTCCGCCTTCATGATACACTACCAATAATCTTACATAATCGCTCAAAAATGCATATTTTTTATTATCGTAGCAATACTTAGTATATGGATTTTGATAAACATCAAAATTATCTTCATTCCACTCTATAATCTTATAGTCAGGACAATATTTTTTCCAGCTTTCGATGCATTTGTTTACCATTGCCGGTTTTTCACCTCTTCCAAACCAGCAATAATGTATAATTTTAGGTATCATTTTACTCTCCGTAAATTTAAAAATATTAAACTAAAAAGTTGACATAATTTTTAGTTGCATATTCCTTGGGATAAATTCTTGCCGGATTACCAATAACAACCGAATGGTCAGGAATATCAATATTTATAAAACTGTTTGGTGCTATCATAACATCATCACCAATTGTAATATTGCCTACAACAGTTGAATTAATTCCAACAGAAACCATGCTACCGATTTTAGGAACACCGGCTCTTTTTCCTCTATTCTCTCTTCCTATTGTGCACCCTTATGCAAATTAACATTATCACCGATTACAACACCTGATGCCACAGTAATATTATAAGGGTGACCCAAATATAGCCCTTTTCCTATTGTGGCTAACGAAGATATTTCTAAACCGTATTTTTTAGTTAATCTATAAAGTCTTACTCTATTAATAGGACTTCCTTTTTCACTAACCTTTCTCCACAAATACACAAATTTTAGTTGATGAAATAATAATAACTTTAACTTTGTTTTTAAAGAAAATGAATATACATCACCGGTCATTCTATAATAATCAAACCTAAAAATATTATTCATGATTTCACCTCTAAATACTTTCTATATCCATGATACTTGATTATAATTATTAGTAAAGAACAAATAATCTTCATGCCAACTTAATCCATAAGTAAAAATTATCTGATAAATAAAATACAATGCATAACATATACACGCTGCATTCTTTATCCAAGAATATTTTGGCTCTTTTACCATTTCATTTACATTCCATACTAAAAGTAAAACTGAAAAAACTTCAAAGTATAAATTAAATCTTGCATATACTGCAGAGAAAACACCTGCCATTGTAAATACAGTGAAAAACAACGCCATATTAAAAACTATATTGTAATATTTGTATTTGTTTTTCATCAAATCTCTGTTAATAAACGCAAGTATAATAGGAACGGCACTTACTAACACTCTAACTAAATTTATGCTGTAATTCCATTCTTGTCCGGCATATCTTTCACCGTAATCAAAACCTGATAAAACATTATCGACAAATCCCGCCGTAAAAGGAGAAGTTATTACTACTAAAACACCGACAACCAATATAAATTTTGTCATCTTTCCACATGCTTCTGTATTTGCTATAAAATACAAAAACAATAAAACATATGCAGAAGTATGTATTTGTGCCGCAACGAAAACTATCGGTAAAAACAAATACCATTTTCTCGTTGCAAACAAGGGAAAAACAACTACAATTAAGGCAGTAGCTAAATACTGCCTTAAACCGTTCATAGTATGTTCCCAACAGCCTGCCATCACAAATAAGTAAAACGCAAACTTCATATCACCGCTGTAATTATACAAAAAATACATTAACGGAAAAATAGTAATAAATGAAGTTATTTCGAGAAAAACTCTCGGGTCAGTAGATATATAAGTATGTATGAACGACATATAAAATTGAAACAACCATTCGTTTCCAATTGAAAAAGAAGATATGCACTCATCAATTGGCATAGCTTTATTGAAATAATCTAAATATGCTACAGTATCACCAAACTCAAATCTTTGACCAGAAACATATGCTAATAAAAGAGTACCCAAAAAGAAAAACAAAAAATTAGTATCTCTGACTTTTGTTAATTCTGTTTCAATTGTCGTATTTTTATCAAGTGGCTTTCTGCCAATATAGAACAATACTAAAACTAATATTGTTGTATATACAAAAACATTCATTCGCTAAATCCCTTCAACCTTCATATAAGAAGATTTTGATTTTTTCATAACAATTACCTTTAAAATATACCCAATAGGAATGCTTAATACCGTTAAAAACTTTTCAGGCGATTCCTTAACAAAATGCTTGTTTTTAGCAATCAATGAACTTGAAACATAGTGTATACAGGCTTTGAATTTTTGCTTAATATTTATACTATGTTTCATCTGCTCCTTTCTCCAAAACGCAAAGCCTTTTGGATTGCGAGCATATTGTCTATACATATTTGTGCTCGAACCGTCCATCTGATAATCGACAATACAAACACATTCGTTGAGTATTTTCAATTCGTATTTTTCATCTATTAAATGATACTTATAAGCAAGAGCAACATATTTTTCATTGTCAAAAACAGGATAAGGCGGAGTAGCCTTGATTATATCGGTTCTGTAAATCAACTTTTTGTCACCAAAGCCACCGTTGTTATAATATCCCATTAAAGTTGTGCTTTCCTTGTCGGTCGGTAATTCCTTGCCGATCACTTTCTTAGTTGAATCTGCAAAATCAAGTGCAATTATACCTGCATATCCCTTATTTTTATTCTCATTCCAGCAATTAACAATCAATTCTACTGCGTTGTCAGGCATATAATCATCAGAGTCAACACAAACATTAAGCTCCGTATCAATATTTTCGTAAGCTGTGTTATGTGCTGTATGCATTCCGCCGTTTTCTTTGTAAACATACTTTATTTCAAAGCCATTATTAATTTTAATCCATTCCTTTATAATCTCATATGGATTATCAGTAGAACCATCATCAACTATAAGCCAAATAAAATCCTTGGATGTTTGTCTTTTTAAACTTTCATAAGTTCTTTTTAAAGTATTTATTCTATTATATAATGGTGTAAATACAGTTAAAGTTGCCATTTTCATTCTCCATAACAAAACGAAGTGTAAAAGTTTTGCAGTTTATTTGCATTATTTTTAATATCAAATCCGGAAGCTACAATTTCATCATATGTGTCTTTTTTCTCAATTTGTGCTGCCTCAATTATTTTATTCGCCCAAAAATCTAAAGGTTTTTCTAAACTATAATGAAAAACTCTATCTGTTTTTATACACTCAGGCGGTACATTATCAGATATTACACACGGCAAACCTGCTGCCTGAGCCTCAACTATTGAAAGCGGTAAACCCTCATAAAGCGATGGAAAAAGAAATACATCCATTGCTTGCAGCACTCTGTTTACATCACTGCGATTGCCTAAAAATAATACATTGTCAGTCAAGCCGAGATTATTTACCTTATTGATAATCTCCTGCTGACCGTTTCCTGTTCCCACAAGAATCAATTTAGCTTTATTATTTTTTTTGTAAATCTCATTAAATACATCAATAATAAAACCATGGTTTTTTTGTGGATTAAATCTTCCTACATGACCAACAACAAAATCTGAATGATTAATATCAAGACTGTTTCTGATTTCATTTTGAATTTTTGGATTATACCTATATATCATTGCATCTATTGCATTATTTAATATGGTATAAGGCTTTCCGTTAAACATCCAATCACCTGCCTCTTTTCCACAAGAAAACAAGTGAGTAGCGTATTTAGGAATTAACCTTTTAGAATATAATTTTATAGGATATTTTAAATTTTTATCCTGACTTTTATTATGTGAATGAGCTATTCTGATTTTAACTCCGTTTTTCTTTGCAATTTTGAGAGGATAAGCACTCATACAATCCAAATGAGAATGAACTATATCATACATATGTGTTTTAAAAAAGGAATCTAAGGCATTGAAATATGATTTAGAAAAGGGATTCAGCATTGGCATACGATAAATATGTCCGCCCAATGAAAGTATTTCTTTATCATAATCTGCCTCCTCCTGACGATGAACCAGAAAATCAAATTGTACTTTATTGCGGTCGATATTTCTATAATAATTCATTATCATAGTTTCGAGTCCGCCTCTGCCCATATATGTAACTATTTGTAATACTCTTATCATAATAATCCTCTCAATATACGATTATCACTTCAAGCCCAATGCTGTTATTGTCTGCTCTACAACAATCTTTTTATCAAACTCATTTTCCATTTTTTTACGGGCAGTTTTGCCCATTTGTTCACGAACAGAGTTTTCTGTATGCAAAAAAGCCTTCATCTTTTCATATAAGCTGTCAGAATTTTTCGGTTCGCAGAGCCAACCTGTTTTTTCGTTTTCAACAGATTCCCTGCAACCCGGAATATCGGTAGTGATAACAGGTCTGCCGGTAGCGGAGGCTTCAAGATTAACATTGCTCATACCCTCATGATAGCTCGGCATAACAACACAGTCAGCTTTAGCATAATACGGTCTTGGTTCTTCCTGAAAGCCATGAAAATCCACAATACCCTTTTTAACAAGCTCATCAACTTTTTCTTTATATTCATCTTCAAAAAAGCCGACTAAATCAAGAACAAATTTTTCACCGTCATTATGCAGTTTTTCCGAGGCATCAAAAAGCTCGTCCATACCCTTTTCTTTCATAATTCTGCCCAAATATAAAAATCTCGGTGGTTCATTATTCGGATACAGCTTGTACTCATATGTTTTTAAATTTATACCTGCGCCATTGAGTACAGTTTCTTTCTCAGCAGGAATTATTTTTCTGCTTGTAAATTCATCAGCATTAACCTGATTTTCAAAAAATACGGTTTCTACCTTTTTAAAAGCGGTTTTATATAAAAAAGTTACAAACTGAGCAAGTCCTTTTTTTTGAAAAGCTGTTCCTAATCCCTGAACATTGGCATAAAATGGAATTTTCAGCTTTGCGCACATTAAACCGCCGTAAATATTTGGCTTAATAGAATATGTAACAACCAAATCGGGCTTTTCTTCTTTGAGAATTTTCTTATAAAACTGCATTAAAGCATAGTCGGTAAAAGGATTTATACCTCTGCGTTCCATTTTAGTTTCAATGCAGCGCAAACCCATATTCATAAAATCATCATGATGACCAACAAAAGGCATACTGAGTACAACCTCGTTGTTCTTCATCAATTCTTCAATTAGCTCTTTTCTGAAGCGGTAGAGCATATATGAATGATTAGTCAAAATCAAAATTTTTCTTTTTTTACTGCTCATTTTACAAAGCTCCCGTTCCGCCCTCTACTACGCCTTCGTGTTTAAACACACTGACTATTGTCATAAACAGGCATTTTACATCAAAGGCAAAGCTTAAATTATCATAATACACCTTATCCATCTGAACCTTTACAGGGATAGGCAGCTCATCTCTGCCGTTTATCTGAGCCCAGCCTGTCAAGCCGGGTTTTAAGCTGTTTATGTTATACTCATCTCTTTCGGCAATCAAATCGTCCTGATTCCAAATAGCGGGGCGAGGTCCGATTACAGTCATATCGCCCTTAAAAATATTAAAAATCTGCGGCAGTTCATCCAAGCTGGTCTTTCTTAAAAACTTGCCGACTTTGGTGATATATTGGTCAGGATTTTTGAGCAAATGAGTAGGACAATCCTTTGGAGTATCCGTTCTCATAGTTCTGAATTTTAATATATTAAAATACTTTTTATCCTTGCCCACTCTCTTTTGTTTAAAGAATATCGGGCCTTTGCTTGTGCATTTGATAATTACACAAATCGGGAGGTAAATTATTGAGAGAAAAACAATCGCCATAAACGAGCAGATAATATCTAAAATACGCTTGATTATTCTGTTGTAAACTGTTTTTTCTCTGTTCATAAACACTACACTCCGTTTGGCACACACTTACACACAATATTTACTCATAATTATATCACACAAAGTACAATATATCAACATAATAGTACATTTAAAATTAATATAGCTAATAATTTCACATATTCTGTAATATATGAAATTTTATTATACGGATTATACAGAATAAAATATATTTCAAAACGATAAAGAAAATCGTGTAAATTCCTGCACACATTTTTGCACACTTTTAAAATCATAATTTTACAATTTCATTAATGCTTTTATGACTTTTAGTTACAAAATATACTTTTTTTAAATAATAAATCTAATGCCTTTAAGAAAATAAAATGTATAATAATCTATGTTTTTGAGTTTAGAGTGAAAAATGAAAATATAAAATAATAAATGGAGTGTGTATAGTGAAAAAATTATTGAAAAAGAAAACGCTGTTTGCGGTTTTGCTTGCGGTAGCGGTATTTGCCGCCGCAACAGCCTGCCTGTTTTCATAAATCCATATTACCACGGCGACAGTGCAAAACTGTCGCTTTTTCTTTTAAAAAATAACGGCAGTTATCAAAACTACTGCCGCATTATCAGAACAAATATTTATTTTTTGCCCACAAGCAGGGTTGAACCGCCGAGCCGGAGGCATCTTGCCTCTCGTTTAGTCATAAACATTCCTTCGGTGGTATCTATCAGTTCAACACTTTCGTAGCCCATATCAATCAGCATTTGCTTAAATTTTTGCATATCGCCGTATCTTGATTGTGACATTAAATCGTGAATTGCAAAGGTTCCGCCTTTTTTAAGCACTCTCAGCGTTTCAAGCAGCAGCTTTTGCTTATCGACTCCTGTCACATTATGATAAACATAGTTGCTTGTTACCGCATCAAAGCTCTCGTCCTTAAAATCGAGCTTGCAAGCATCGCCCTTCATAAATTCAATGTTTTTGACTCCCTCTGCCTCTGCATTTTTACAGCAGAGCATATTACTAAAATCAGAGTACTCTTTTCCCCATCTGTCAACGCCAATCATTTTAGCGTTTGGGTTCTTCTTTGCACACGCAATAGTTAAAGCGCCGCTGCCACAGCCAACATCAAGACCTGTACCGCTGTCGGCCAGCTTTATGTAATTTGCCGTTCCCTCAACAATCTGCTTTGAAAGCTGTCGAGTACCGTTATATGAGAAAGCTCTGTATGCCATTATACTCCATTTAAGAAAAGCACCGACAATCAGCAGAGCGAGCAAAAACGCCGCAAATATTATCCACCTCAGCGCACCGCTTAATCCTACACCTATCACACCGAATATTACAAACAGTACAGCTATCACAATCGTACCCGCTATCAAGCTGTTTACCATATATTTCGGCACCCAATTTTTATAATCCGGCTTCATATCATTACTCCTTTTCGAGTTAGTCATTACTAACTTTTTTTATTTATTATATCACACAAAACATAAATATCAATATTATATTTACATTTTTAATTTTGTCATTATTTCGTCATTATATTAATTGTATATTTAATTATGACAAAAACAAACCATTCTTATTTTGTATTAGCATTTGTTCAAAATACATTGTAAATAAGAAAAATTAATGTTATAATTATCAAAATATAACGCAAAGGAGAATAAAATGAAAAGGTCAATTAAATATATATCCGTTCTGCTGTCGGCACTCATTACGGCAGGCTGCTGTTCAACAGTGTTTTCAGCCGCCACTATTAGCGATTACACTGACTCCGTAAAGGCGATTTACGAAAAGATTAAGGACGGCAAAAAGGTTTTGTATGACGAAAACAAAAACGAAATTCCGCTTGAAGAGCTTAATGACGATACAGGAAATGCAAAAAACAATCTTCCGAAATCTTACGACTTGAGAGATTACGGCAGGGTGTCAAAGGTGAAAAACCAAGGCTCTGAGGGCTATTGCTGGGCATTTGCCTCTGTGGCGTCTATGGAGTCGAGCATACTTTCGCAAAGCGAACTCAGAAATAAGATTGGCGAAAACCAGAACGAAAAGCTCGACCTTTCGGAGGCAGGCTTGGTGTGGTACATTCACTCCGGAACAGTTGACAAGGAGTCGCCTTTTTATAATGATTATATAAACGATGCATCAAAGGGCAGCAATGGCGGAGTTTCGGAAACGCTTGCCATTTCCTTAAATTCGGGTTTCGGTACATATCCGCAAAGTCTTTGCCCGTATGACAGAATTAAAGACGGATTTTCGGATACTTTAAGACATTACTCCGATTACAGGCTAAAGGATTATAGCGAACTCAGCAACGACCGAGATACATTAAAATCTAAAATAATGGGCGGCGGTGCAATTACCGTTCACTATCCAAGCATAAATGAATGCTATTCATCTGATTTTGCAAACTATTACAGTGACGATACCTGTATTCCAACAGGCGATTCACATTTAATTGTAATTGTTGGATGGGATGATAATTACAGCAAAGATAATTTTACGGGAAAGGTTAAGCCGAAAAATGATGGCGCATGGCTTTGCAAAAACAGTTGGGGTGACCGCTACGGAGATGACGGCTATGTCTGGATTTCTTACGATACCGCAAACATCAGCTTTGCTCAGTACATAATGCAGGGAAATGACGCATACGACAACGAATATCAAAACTGCATTGTAACCGACGGTCTTGGTTACAACTATAACGGTGCGGCAAATGTATTCACCGCCGAGTCCGATGAGCAGTTAAAGCAAATCAGCTTTAAGACAATAGGAGCTTACGATTATACAGCCTCGGTCTATGCACTTGACGCTGATTTTACAAATCCAAAAGACGGCAAGCTGCTCACCACATTCAGCGGAAAAATCAACAACAACGGTATCCACTACCTTGATGTAAAGGATAATGTTTACCTCGCCTCAGGTCAGAAATTCTCTGTTGTTATTGAGGCTAATAACGATTCCAGCTTTATGTCTTTTTCAAGCTCGGAGTGTGTGGGCAAATTAAGCAAAGAAAAAAGCGGCTATGTTCTCAGTTCGGGTAAATGGCAGGATGTGATTACACAACAAAAACAAACAAGGGCTTATGCGTCCATAAAGGCATTTACTTCATATACCGATAACAGCGAAACAATCAACAAGCTAAAATCTGCAATTACAGATGCAGAAAACATAGACAAAGACAAAATCAAATATGAGGAATACGCTCAGCTGCTCAACAATCAGATTACAGCATCTAAGGCGCTTTTGACCGACACTGCCTGCTCGGTTCAGGATATGAATAACGCTGTTATTCTTTTAAAGTATTATTCCGAAAAAGCTATTGACACTCCGTATGAGATAAACAATCTTGACGATTACATAAAATTAGTTGAAATCAGCAATCGTTCGGGATATATTCCGCAAAAAATAAGTCTGAACGCTGACCTTGATTTTTCCGATTACGGCAAAGAGGTATCCCCTATCTGCAATGCCGACGGAAACTTCAGTTCAACATTTTTTGGCAATAACCACACAATAAAAAACATAAAAATCAGTTCTGTTAGTGCTTACGGAAATACAATGAGCGGCTTGTTTGGCTCATTGCAAAGCGCAAAGATAACAGACCTTACAATAGAAAATGCGGATGTTGCACCTGCAAGCAGGAGCGGCATTCTCAGTGCATATGCTCAATACGCTACAATACTAAACTGCACCGTTAAAAACTGCGTGGTAAATTACGATTACTACTCAAGCACCCAGTCTTCGGGCGCAATCAGCGGCGAGTTTTGGTACTCGGTTGCATCGTACTGCAATGTTGAAAACTGCACAATATACGGTCAATACGCAGGTGAATTAGCTTTTGCAATTCAGTCGATTTTCTCCTACTGCAATCTAAGCAACAATAGGGTTTACGCAACAAACGGATTGTCGGTATTTGACAATGCAAACTCTAAGACGAGCAATCTTTACTTTTTCCCAACACCAGCCAACAGTGATATTTTTGTTGAAATGCAGGACGATTTTATCAGAGTTTCTTCATTGCTCCACACTGTAACAAGCTGTACTTCCGAAACCGTAAAGCTGAGCAAATCCGATAAATACTACTATGTTGATAAGAATTCTTTGACGGATAACAATTTTGTACTTTTGAATATTGATTATGTCGACAAAGACAATAACTACAATTACAGAGTTAATCTTAAGGATAAGTCGCTAATTCTTATTTCAATTAACTACACACCGTCCGAAACATTTGAAATTCCGTCAGAATATCTCGGACAGCCTGTAACCGAACTTTCCGAAACTTTCTTAAATTCAACCGACACAAGCAACATTAAAACGCTCATTTTCCCCGACAGTCTTGTTACGCTTGAAAATGTATCAATAAAACAGGTATTCAACCTTGAGAACCTTGTAATTGGAAACGGTATTAAAGAAATTCCCGATAGGTTTGCAAATTATAGGTATAATCTCAAGACTGTAAAGCTCGGAAATAATGTAGAAAAAATCGGTAAAAATGCTTTTGAAAGCTGCGAAGCACTTACAGAAATCAACCTGCCCGAAAGCGTAAAATATATTGATGATTTTGCTTTCATAGGCTGTAGTTTTGAAAAAATATTAATCGGCAAAAATGTTGAATACATAGGAAATAGTGCGATTGGATATTTGAATTATGTGCTCAGCAATAAGAATTATTCAATTATAAAAAATCTGAACTATGTAATTAACGGCTACTCATCAACCGCCGCCGAAAAATACGCAAGCAACAACAAAATTAAGTTTGTAGACCTCAACACACAGTCGCCGGATATGGAGCAAACCTATACTAATATTGACGATTTGATTGCAGGCGACATTAATCTTGACAACAAGGTAGATATTAACGATGTAACACTGTTGCAGAATTTCATAGCAGGCAATGTTGAATTTAATGATTTTCAGTATAAAAATTCGGCTGTAACCCACTATTACGAAACAATTTCAGTTAATAATGTAACAGAAATTCAGCGCTACCTTTCAGGCAAAATAGACAGCTTGGAAATATATAGCGTGGGATAATTTAATATTAAAGAAAATGCACCGCTAAGCATAATGCTTTCGGTGCATTTTTAGGTTAAATTATTTTCGGTCGGGCAACAAAGTTAGACAAATGCTAAACCTTCTGTCCCGAATATAAAAGTTTGGTCAGCCCTTTCAAGGTTGTATTTGTGGGCAACGCCCACAAATACTTTATGTTACCGCAAATTTTAATAGCTAAACAGCTTGCCGTTTGGCGGTTTAAACATAACGGCGAAATCCATTAAATTGCGACAGCAACAAAGAAAAAGCACGCTACTAAACTACTAATTTGCCACTTTTCAAGGGCAAATCAGCAACACTCGCAAACTTATTGTGTCCTTTAGAATATTTTTCTCTAAGACTGCTCAAGTGTAACTTTCTTACTCTCAGCCACTCAGTAATCTTGACTTTTATTTTCTGCTAAAGTCTTGAGTAGTCTAAAGTTTGGTTTTTCTATTATATAATTATTACTGTTTACTTATATTTCAAATCAGTGTGCTTTTATTATTTTATGGACTCTGCCCAAACCCGCAACCCTTTAAAAAGGGTTGACCTGAATTTTAGATTTAGTAAGCTAAAATTTATACCATACAAAAACTCCGCTCTGTATTACCAAAGCGGAGTTTTTATAATTATTTTTATTTCAGCAAATTATCTTCTGCCGTTGTTTCTTCTCTCGTTAAAAGGTCTGCGTGGGCGTGGCTTTCTCTCTGTATCTACATCGTTCTCAGGAGTAAGTCCGTCTACATCTATAAGAACCTGACGGCGAGAAAGGTTAAGTCTGCCCTTTTCGTCAATTTCCATTACTTTTACACGAATCACATCGCCAACATTGACAACATCAGTTACCTTGTCAACACGCTTTACATCGAGCTGTGAAATGTGAACAAGTCCCTCTTTGCCAGGTGCAATCTCAACGAATGCGCCAAAGTCCATAAGTCTTGTTACCTTGCCGAGGTACATTGCGCCCGGCTCCGGATCAATAGCAATAGTCTTGATAATCTCAATAGCTCTGTTGCACTTGTCAGCGTCAATGCCCGATACGAATACCTTGCCGTAATCGCCGTCTTCCTCAATGTCAACCTTAACTTCGCACTCAGCCTGAATTTCTTTGATAACCTTACCGCTCTTACCGATAACCTCGCTGATTTTCTCGGCAGGGATTGTAGTTGTATACATCTTAGGAGCATATGGTGAAAGCTCTTTTCTTGGCTCTGGGATAGCCTTGAGCATAACCTCGTCAAGAATGTAGTTACGAGCCTTATGTGTCTTTGCAAGAGCCTCTTTAATCATTTCAGGTGTAAGACCGCTGATTTTAAGGTCCATCTGAATAGCTGTAATGCCATCGTGTGTACCTGCAACCTTAAAGTCCATATCGCCAAAGAAGTCCTCAAGGCCCTGAATGTCAACCATTGTCATCCAACGCTCACCCTCTGTGATAAGGCCGCAAGAAATACCTGCAACAGGAGCTTTAATCGGAACACCTGCGTCCATAAGTGCAAGTGTAGAACCGCAGATAGAACCCTGCGAAGTTGAACCGTTTGAAGAAAGTACCTCAGATACAAGTCTTAATGCATATGGGAACTCCTCAACAGGCGGAATAACAGGAACGAGTGCACGCTCTGCAAGTGCGCCATGACCGATTTCTCTTCTGCCCGGGCCTCTGCTTGGCTTTGTTTCGCCAACTGAGTAGCTCGGGAAGTTGTAATGGTGAATATAACGCTTTTCTGTTTCGCCGTCAATACCGTCAAGCAACTGCTTGTCTGATACAGGGCCAAGGGTTGCGATTGTGAGAACCTGTGTCTGTCCTCTTGTAAACATACCCGAACCGTGAACTCTCGGAAGTACAGAAACCTCAGATGCGAGCGGACGAATATCGTCCATACCTCTGCCGTCAACACGCTTTTGCTCATCAAGCAGCCAACGGCGAACGATGAACTTCTGTGTCTTGTAAAGGCACTCGTCAATAAGAGCCTCACTGTCAGGATAAATCTCGTCAAATTTTGCGTGAACCGCCTCGTAAATAGGCTTTAATCTCTCGTCACGAACTGTTTTGTCATCGGTGTCAAGTGCAGCCTTTACATCTTCCTCAGCAAATGCCTTGATTGCCTCAAACATATCGTGGTCAGGCTCAAGGCTTGCAAACTCAAACTTAGGCTTGCCGATTTCTGCCTTGATATCCTCAATAAACTTAATAATCTTCTGGTTTGCCTCGTGGCCTGCCATAATTGCGTTATACATTTCATCATCTGTAACGCAGTCAGCGCCTGCCTCAATCATAGCAATTCTTGAGCTTGTAGACGCAACGGTAGTAGCCATCTTAGAAACAGCTCTCTGCTCCTCGGTTGGGTTAATGATATACTCGCCGTCAATCATACCGACAGAACATCCCGAAATAGGACCGTTCCACGGAACATCAGAAATTGAAATTGCGATTGACGCACCAATCATAGCTGTAATTTCAGGTGAGCAGTCCATATCAACGCTCATTACAGTACAAACGATAGAAACATCGTTTCTCATACTCTTGTCAAAAAGCGGACGGATAGGACGGTCAATTACTCGGCTTGTAAGGATAGCCTTTTCAGACGGTCTGCCCTCACGCTTTAAGTAAGCGCCTGGAATTTTGCCTACTGCATACATTTTTTCTTCATAGTCAACTGAGAGTGGGAAGAAATCTACGCCCTCTCTCGGCTTTGGAGATGCGGTAACAGCAACATGAACTGTTGTATCACCGTAATGTACAAGACAAGCACCGTTGGCAAGCTGTGTCATTTTACCTGTTTCAACCTTTAAAGGTCTGCCGGCAAATTCTGTTTCAAACACTCTGTATTTGTCGAATGTCATTAATCTGTTCATTGTAAAAATCCTTTCTGAAATCATCGATTTCTGTAATAATATCTTGCGGATTTTCACGCTGTTTTAGCAATAAAACCGATAAAAAATTATTCTGTAATAACGCTATTTAAAAACTTAACTTACTTTAAGCCTTCCACTCGAGTGGAAGATGTCATTTTCCGTAGAAAATGTCAGATGAGGTGTCGCCGTTTACAGCACTTTACTAAGTAAGTTTTGACTTAAAATAACTATTAACGAGTTCTAAACCTTAGCCACAACTTCAGACAAAGAACTCCAAAATAAGATTTTTTTACGATTTTTTACCCGTTTTACCGCTAAAATACAGCTGAGAAAATTTACGCAAAAACGGAATTTAGGGCAAGCTGACGCTTGCCCTGATTTGCAAAATTACTTACGGATACCAAGTCTTGCAATGATAGAACGGTATCTCTCGATGTCTACCTTGATGAGGTAGTTGAGAAGACTTCTTCTCTGACCAACCATCTTAAGAAGACCTCTTCTGCTGTGATGGTCTTTTTTGTGAACCTTGAGGTGCTCTGTAAGGTCATTAATTCTCTTTGTAAGGAGAGCAATCTGTACCTCAGGAGAACCTGTGTCGCCTTCGTGAGTAGCGTACTCGGCCATGATAGCCTGCTTTTCTTCTTTTAACATTTGCGTTTCCACCTTTATAAAATATTTCGCCGACCGTCCCAGAGTAAGGCTGTGAAAATCCGAAATACGGCTTAATCCTTGTTCCGAGGCAGTGGTCAACAAATTGATTATAGCACAAAGGATATTAAATGTAAAGAAAAATTTGCAAAAAACTTAGTATTTTTGCTGTTTGCCCACCAAAAAATCAGCAAAAGTTCAAAGTTTAATCGGAATTTTCATCAGAACCTTTTGCCTTTTCTCTCTTTACCATTTCTTTTGTGCTGTCAAGGATACTTTTCTTGTCTTCATCAGACATTACCCTGTACGCAATCACAAGCATCTTTTCATCATTTGAAAGATTATTGAGCCTAAACTCGTTATCAAACGGATCCTGAACCACCGGAGTAAGCTTGCCCTTGCCGAGGAGCGTGTTGTAATCAACGCCAAAGATAGAAACAATTTTGCCGAGAACCTCATGGCTCGGCTCAGAAACGCCAGTTTCGTACTTTGTGTATGTGGTTCTGTTAATATTTAAAATATCGGCAACCTGCTGCTGAGTAAGATGGCAAATCTCACGATGCAATTTAAGTCTTAGCGCAAAAGAATTGTTTTTTCTTTCGTGATTAGTCAATTTTACACATCCTTTGTATATAAAACATAAATGAATTATTAATATTTTTTCATATATTTTTATTATAATACAAAGTAGTTTTAATTTCCACAAATGTGAATATAAATCACCGTAAATATTATTTCTAATATTCTCCCTCAGGTCTTGAATTTTTTAAATTTCGGTTGTATAATAGATGTGTATTCACATTTTGCTGGTGTGGCGCAGTTGGTAGCGCAACTGATTCGTAATCAGTAGGTCGACAGTTCAAGTCTGTTCACCAGCTCCAAAGCAAAAACCGCATAACCAAGCCGTTTTTTAGGTGTTTGGGTGCGGTTTTTCTTTTTATATTTATCGCAAAACACCGCCTAAAACTGCTTTAAATTTCAAAAATGTTAGTCAGCTTGTTAAATAATTTCAAGCTAAATGAGGTTCTTATCAGCTTGTTCAATACAATTTTTACATCAGGGACAATCGGCAATTATTACAGATATTTTCTTTTCAACTCAACTACCTATCTTTATTAGAAGTGCTAAATTCTGAAAGCAAGCTGTTTTAATTCTTTTTAAGTATTAAAAACAAGTTGAAAGCAAGTTAAAATAACAAAACCGCCCTTTTTACGGAGCGGTTTTAGTATCTTTTTGCTTTTCTGTCAGATAATCACTAAAAAAGTGATTCGTCTAATAAAAGTATTTAAAATAGGAGAGTTTTGAGTCATCTTCATAACCCGGACATTCGGGTTCATAAATCAACACATCAAAGCCTAATTTTTCACATATGCTTTTAGATGTTATTTTCATAAAAGCATCTCCAAAATTATTTATAATATTAATGCTTACGCCAAGCGCTTGGTTGGTGTATGGATTTTTAATACAAGTAATTTACAGAAAAAATTTCTCGATTATTCAGAGGTACAGCTGAAAAGGTTTCCGTACTCCGCCATATTTCTGCAATCTATTCTATTGACAACTAACTTGTTGTTGATGTATAATATAGGTGAAAAGGAACGGCTTTAGCTGTTTCGCTTACAATAGGTTTAATTTTTTAACTTAACCGTCTTGTGCTGCAACACAGGGCGGTTATTTCTTTTTTTATGTTCTTTATGATTTCATTTACTGCTGTTAATACAACAGCGAATGTAAGTAATAAAATTACATCTGTCATTAAGACACTCACCCCCTTTCGCAAGGGAGCTGAAACAGCCGCCACCGTTCCTTTACGAGTATTATTATAGCATACTTCTTTTTAAGTTCATAGTATATTTTACATAAATATTTGTACTCAAAAACTCTATAAGCCGAGTGACAACTTTTATTAGAGCCGCTTTTTCTCAAAAGAAAGCTTTATAGTATGCTAAACTTTTTAAAATAGCGTCACTGCTCAACAGTCAGCATAGATCCATTTAAGCTCTTTATACTCTATATAGCACAAAACAGACCGCTGGCAAACGGTCTGTTTTGTATTGTGTGTTTTATGAAAATGAAGCCCGTTCGTAACAGGCACATTTCAACTATGTTACGGTAACTATATATAGTTACTACTCTATTATTATACTTAAAATTACCACAAAATCAAGGGCTTATTGCTGTTTTTGTAGGAATAGTAAAGTAAAAAGGCAAATTGCACATAAATTGCAAGTAAAGTTTGTTTATTAATTTTTTTGATTTTTTGAATTTTTGACCAAAACAAACAAATATTCTTTGCTTTGTGTTCGACTTTTGGGATTTTGGCGAGTTTTGATGATAAAGGTTCTTTATCAAAAGTTGGTTAAAATATGGTTTAGCATACTTTCGGTCGGGCATCAAAGTAAGACAAATGTTAAACTTTCCGACCCGAAGTTAAAAGTTTGGTCAACCTTTTCAAAGGTTGTGGGTGTGGGCAACGCCCACAAATACTTTATGCTATTGTAAATTTTGATAGGCAAACGGCTTGGCCGTTTGGTGGCTTGAACACAACGGCGAGAGCCTTTTAAAACGAAAGCATAATAAAAAAAGCCATGCTACTAAAACTACTAATTTGCCTCTTTTCAAGGGCAAATTAGGCACACACGCAAACTCTTGTTTCCTTTAGAATATCTTTTCTCTACTGATACTCAAGTGCAACTTTCTTGCTCTCTGTCACTAATTAGTCTTGACTTTTGCTTTCACCTAAAATCTTGATTAATCTAAAGTTTAGTTATTCTACAATATAATTGCAACTGGTTCTTTTTTTATTAAAATTAGTATGTTTTTATTATTTTATGGGCTCTGCCCAAACCCGCAACCCTTTAAAAAGGGTTGACCGAAATTTTTAATTTATTAAGCTAAACTTTGTGTGTTAAACCACAATTTATTAATATTACCCCCACATTTGCAAAAAGATTATAAAAGCATAAAAAAAGTGGCACCTACACAAAGTGCAGATACTACTAAAACATATGAGGTACTATCAAATTTAGGTTTAAATCTCGTTGTCTGACATCTTGTTCCCTCTCTCTTTAAATAACATATTGCCGATTACTCACTTAACAATAAACTGCAAGATGTCAGACATAACGGATTTACATTATTGTGCCCGAATACGAATTTATCAGCGCTATATGCTCTTGTATCTGAACTTTTTTCAGACTTTCGGTGGTGTGCTTGCCACCGAGCGCTAATAAGGTGGTATCGCCAAAGCACTCTTTATACAACAACATTCCATGTTCGTTAATAGCTTTATAATACTGATTTAAGGAAAAAAATTCGTTAACAAAGCTCCTGTCTGTAAGGCGGCTTAAAAAGAAATCGAAATCCTTTAGCAGCAGCTCAAATTTTCCGTAGCGATAATACAAAATGCCTATGTATTCGCCACTTTCGAGTGTGATAATATCACCAAAAGCAGTTACAAAAATAGGAACTACTTTTTTGTAGGTACAGCAGGTGCTGTCTACAATGCTTTGATAATCATCGGGATTAATAACCTTTATATATCCGTTCATAAAGGTGCCCAATCCGTGTTTTTCCCAGATTGAGATCAGAGTTTTTTGGAATTATATTCTTGAACTTGTTAATAACGCTGTCATTAACCTTTGAATAAGAAATAAAATCGTTTAATGCAGCTGTATTCAAGAGTACTCCTCCCTTTTTATTAACCTCCGTACCATTGTTACATAGCACCGCATCACTTCATACACCATATCATAGGTGTATGAAGTTGCTGTGAAGTGCCATAATCAAAACCTCTAAATACAAAACTTCTAAATTTGTACTTGTTTTTCCTTTATTTACCATCTGTATTCTATCACGAGAAAAGAGGTTTGTTACAATTTCGGCAAAAACGCATTAAAAAAAGTCAAAAGTGATGATTTTTATATGACAAATTCGATTTTTTGTTGTATAATACCTTTTAAGGGAGGAATTTTTTTGCTTAATATTCTGCTTTGTGATGATAACAAATTAATTCTCGAACAGGTTAGTTCGCTTATTAACAAACTGCAAAAAAATTATAAAATGCAGTTCAATGTGGATATGCGCACCTGCGGAGATTTTATTTTTAAAGAAAAACACTCATACGACATTGCCATTGTTGACATTCAGATGCCGTCTGTAAACGGTCTTGAAGTATCGGAAAGATTGAAAATGCTCAATCCCGACATAATAATTATGATTTTAACCTCGTACCCCGCTTATCTTGACAGCGCAATGAAAATTCAGGTTTTCAGATACCTTTCAAAGCCGATTGATACCGAGAGATTTAACAGAAATTTCCTTGAGGCGGTTGAGTATTACAAGAAAATCAGCAAGAGCATTATTATAGAAAAATACGATGAGATTTTTACCGTAAAAACGAAGGATATTCTATATATAGAAAACAGAAAGCACGGCTCGCTGATTGTTACAAAGGACAAATCCTACGAAACCAACAAAAAGCCTGCCGAATGGTACGAGATAATTAATCAGCCAAACTGCTTTATTCAGTCGCACAAAAGCTACCTTGTAAATCTTCAGAATGTTACAAACTTTGACAAAAGCTCAATAACCTTTGAAACCGACGACGGAAACTTGGTGGCTCATTGCATTTCTCAAAGAAAATATGCCGAGTTTAAAAAGGCTTTCTTTGATTTTGCGGGAGGTATTGTATGACAATATTCTGTTACACAACTGTGCATATTTTCGAGGCAATTATTTCTTATATATTTTTCTCAAACAAATTCACGCCAAAGCTAAACAACAATGCGATGTTTTTGTGCTTTTTTTCATCATCGTTGGTGCAATTCATAATAAACCTTGTCAGCGACAATGATTTTACAAATTTAATCGGATTTATTGCCTGTAACATACTGCTTTGCATTTTCTGCTTTAATACAAATATTTTTCAATCAATTTATGCGGCAATTCTGCTTACATCCATAATGTTCATTACAGAAATGTGCGTACTGTTTCTTGCAATGATAATTTTTAAAATTGATTTTTCAAATATTGAGAGCAATAGTATGATTTTTGTACTTGTAAGCGGAAGTTCAAAACTGTTATTCTTCTTTGTAGCATATTTTGTTTCAAAACTCTCTATTAAAGAAAATAAGGAAAATTTAAAGCTCAACAAAACAAATATGCTTTTCTTTCTGCCGATGGCATCTATTCTTATTATAGGCGGAATGTCATACATTGCCATTAAATACGAGCTTGACGAGTATGCATATATACTTTTTGTGGTGGGTACAATATTATTGATGTACTCAAATATTGTGGTTTTTCTTGTTCACGAAAGCGTACTGCAAACTCAGGCTGAAAACACTTCTTTGAAACTTCAAAAGCAAAAATCCGAGATTGATACAGAGTATTACTCAATTCTGCAAAATCAATGCGAAAACTCAAACATACTTATTCACGATATAAAGCGCCACCTGTTGTCTATAAAAGAGCTTTCAAACGAAAAGGACTTTGAGGGCATTAACAAATACATAGATAACCTATACGAAAACTATCAAATCAAGTATTTGAGAATATACAGCGACAACAAGCTGATAAACGCAATCATAAACAGATATATGAACACCTGCAAAGACAAAACGATTGATTTTTACTGCGATATTCGTGATATTGATTTTTCGTTTATGTCTGATAACGATATAACCTCTCTGCTTGACAACCTGCTTGAAAATGCCATTGAGGCTACACAAAATGCAAACGATAAGAAAATTGAGCTGACTGTAAAGCCGATAAACACAAACTATATCGTAATCAACGCTTGGAACTACTGCTCCTCTGCGCCTAACCTAAAGGACGGCAAACTGCAAACAACTAAAAGCAATAAATTCATTCACGGCTACGGAATTAAGAGCATAGAGCGAATTGCAAAGCAATATGACGGCAATGTAAGCCATAGCTTTAACCCCGATGAAATGAAATTTACACTTTCTGTTGTGTTGAAAATTAAAGAATAAACACTGTATGCACCGTAAAGCTGATAATACGGTGCATATTTTATTTTTAAACGGCGGTATAAATGCAATTATAATTCAAACAATATTAATGCAATATTTTGCAAATATTACAAAATAAGGGGAGATTTGATATGAAAGCAACAGGTATTGTAAGAAGAATAGACGACCTCGGTCGTGTTGTTATACCAAAAGAAATCCGCCGCACTCTTCGTATTCGTGAGGGCGACCCACTTGAAATATATACTGCTACCGACGGCGAGGTTATATTCAAAAAGTATTCGCCTGTCGGGGAACTCTCGGCTTTTGCGTCACAATATGCGGATGTTTTGTCGAGGGTGAGCGGTTTGCCTGTTATTATATGCGACAAAGACCATGTGATTGCCGCATCGGGAGTTTCTAAACGAGAAATGCTTGAGCGCAGGGTATCCTCGGTTCTTGAAAACTATATGGAAAACAGGAAAAGCTACACTGCCACGCAAGCTACAATCGGCGATATTCAGCCTGTTGAGGGTGTGGAGCATCGGGCGGCAGTTATTTACCCTATTATAGCCGCAGGCGATGTTACAGGTGCGGTTGTGATGCTTATGAGCGAAGATAATAAAATTCCAACCGAAACCGAGGTAAAACTTGCACACTCAGCCGCCGCATTTCTCGGAAAGCAGATGGAGGAGTAAATTATGGTTATCGCACAAAGTTTAGTTTAATAAATTCAAAATTCAGGTCAACCCTTTTTAAAGGGTTGCGGGTTTGGGCAGAGCCCATAAAATTGCACTGATTTTCAATAAAAAACAAACAGTTGCAATTATTTATATAGAATAACTAAACTTTAGAGTAATCAAAATTTTTAGATAAAACAAAAGTTAAGAATAATGAGTGGCAGAGAGTAAGAAAGTTACACTTTAGTCGAAGTAGAGTAAAGTTATTCTAAAGGATGCAAAAAGTTTTTGTGAGTGACTAATTTGCCCTTGAAAAGTGGCAAATTAGTAGTTATAGTAGCGTTGCTTTTTCTTTTGTTGCTGTCGCAGAGGCTTTCGCCATTATATTCAGCCACCAAACGGCAAGCCGTTTGGATATCACTAATTTGAGATAATTGAAAGTATTTGTGGGCGTTGCCCACACCCACAACCTTTGAAAAGGTTGACCAAACTTTTAACTTCGGGCAGAAAGTGTAGCGTTTGCCATACTTTGTTTCCCGACCGAAAGTACGCTAAACCATTATTAATGCTGCCACACATTTATAACAGAACCAAAAAACAACCGTACAAACATAATTAAATGAATGTACGGTTGTTTTAGTTGTGATTAATTATTTATGTGTGTTAGGGTGGCATTTGCCTGCCATTGCACAGGATGCACATCCGCAGCCGCAGCTGCCACAAGAAGATTTGCCCTTTTTCTTTGCCCTAAAGTGGCTGATGATAATTGCCGCTACAACAGCAATAACTATAAGCAAAACAACTATTGTACCAAGATTATTGGCTAAAAAAGTAAGCATATACATCCTCCCTATCTATTTTATTAGCCCTTTACTTTAACATTGGTTTTCAATGTATTTGCCTCTTTGTATGGTCTTACAAGCATATAAATCATAAATGCAAGTACCAAAACCGCAAAAATAAGACCGATAACATTTACATTGCCTGTAAAGAGTCCGCCAAACTGGTTAATCATAAGAGCGATTGCATAAGCAAATACGCACTGATAGCCTACTGCGAAACAAGTCCACTTAGCGTTGTTCATCTCTCTCTTCATAGCACCGATAGCCGCAAAGCAAGGAGCGCAGAGGAGGTTGAATACGAGGAATGAGAAACCGCTGATTGCTGTAAATGCAGCGCCGATTTCTGACCATCCGCCCGGATAAAGAATACCCATTGTACCAACGATATTCTCTTTAGCAACAAGTCCTGTAACAGATGCAACGGCAGCCTGCCAATTGCCCCAACCAAGCGGAGTAAAGATCCAAGCAATGCAGTTACCGATAGCGGCAAGAATTGAATTGCTGATCTGATCCTCTGAAAGCATCTGGAACTGACCGTCAACAAATCCGAAGTATGTTGTAAACCAAACAAGGATTGTTGAAAGAAGAATGATTGTACCGGCCTTTTTAATGAATGACCAGCCACGCTCCCACATTGAACGGAGAAGATTGCCTACTGTTGGGAGATGGTAAGCCGGAAGTTCCATAACGAATGGAGCAGGATCGCCTGAGAAAATCTTTGTCTTCTTAAGCATAATACCTGAAACTACGATTGCAGCCATACCGATAAAGTAAGCTGATGTAGCTATCCATGGTGATCCATTAAAAATAGCACCTGCGATCATAGCAATGAACGGCATTTTTGCACCGCAAGGAATAAATGTTGTTGTCATAATTGTCATACGGCGGTCACGCTCGTTTTCAATAGTACGAGATGCCATAATACCCGGAACGCCGCAGCCTGTACCAACAAGCATTGGAATAAACGACTTACCCGAAAGTCCGAACTTACGGAATACTCTGTCGAGTACGAATGCGATACGAGCCATATAACCGCAACTCTCAAGGAATGCAAGGAGTAAGAAGAGTACGAGCATCTGCGGTACGAAACCGAGAACCGCACCTACACCGGCTACGATACCGTCAAGGATAAGACCGTTGAGCCAATCGGCACAATTAATAGCGTCAAGTCCGTTGCCGATAAGAACAGGAATACCGGGAACCCAAACACCGTATGTGCTTGCGTCAGGAGCGCCGTAAGCCTCTTTGTAATCTGTATTGAGATAATTGTCTACTGCCTCCTGCAGCTGAGCCTTTGTTGTATTAGGAGTTTCAGTTACCTCAAGTGTTTCTTCATCTTCAACAGAATAAGTAACATTTGCATCGGCAGGAGTTAATGTTACAAGCTGAGAGAGCGCTGCTTTTGCTGCGTCTTCAGAATAATTTTCATCTTCAAGGTCAACGGCAGCTGCAATGTCATCATTACCGTACTGCTCATTGAAAGCCTCGATAATTGCGTCTGAATCGCCGTAAGTTTCTTCAGCCTCTTCTGTCTGAGAAGAACCAATACCAAACAAATGCCAGCCGTCACCGAACAAGCCGTCATTCGCCCAGTCTGTTGCCATTGTACCTATTGTCTGCATTGAAATATAGTAAACAAGGAACATAATTACCGCAAAAATCGGAAGACCAAGCCAACGGTTTGTAACAACCTTATCAATCTTGTCTGATGTTGAAAGGCTGCCCTTGCTTTTTTTCTTGTAGCAAGTCTTAATAATGGTAGCTATGTAAACATATCTTTCGTTTGTAATAATGCTTTCGCTGTCATCGTCAAGCTCTTTTTCGGCATTTTCGATGTCAGTTTCAACATGCTTTTTGATTTCATCGCTAAGGTTGAGCTTTGCCATAACCTTATCATCACGCTCAAATACCTTGATAGCATACCATCTCTGCTGCTCTTCAGGCATTTCGTGAACTACTGCCTCTTCAATATGAGCAATAGCGTGTTCAACCACACCGTTGAATGTGTGCATAGGAACAGTTTTGGTGTTTTCGGCAGCGTCAATCGCAGCCTCGGCAGCCTCCATAATACCTGTTCCCTTTAAAGCAGAAATTTCAACAACCTTGCAGCCAAGCTCTTTAGCAAGCTCCTTGGTGTCGATCTTATCTCCGCTCTTCTTTACAACATCCATCATATTGATGGCAACAACAACAGGAATGCCAAGCTCGGTAAGCTGTGTTGTAAGGTAAAGGTTACGCTCAAGGTTAGTACCGTCTACAATGTTAAGAATTGCGTCAGGTCTTTGCTCAATAAGATAGTTACGAGCAACTACTTCTTCAAGTGTGTAAGGAGAAAGTGAGTAAATACCCGGCAAGTCCATAATTACAACATCGTTGTGCTTTTTGAGCTTACCCTCTTTCTTCTCAACAGTAACGCCCGGCCAGTTACCAACAAATTGGTTTGAACCTGTAAGAGCGTTAAAAAGGGTGGTTTTACCGCAGTTAGGATTACCTGCAAGTGCAATTTTAATACCCATTAATGTCTTCCTCTCATAAATTAAATAGTTATTTTAGGCTAACTTAAAACTTAAAAAATATCGGGGAAATCCCCGTATTTTACTTAAACAAGCTCAATCATTTCAGCATCTGCTTTACGCAAAGAAAGCTCGTAGCCTCTTACTGTAACCTCAATAGGGTCACCGAGCGGTGCTACCTTGCGGATATAAATTTCAACGCCCTTTGTAATACCCATATCCATTATTCTGCGCTTAATTGCGCCTGCACCGTTAAGTTTTGCAACCTTTACGGTTTCTCCGATTTTTGCATCTCTCAGAGTTCTCATACTGTACCTCCATTAAATCATAATTTTGCTTGCCATTTCACGGCTGATTGCAACTCGTGCTCCCTTAACATTAACTATAAGGTTGCCTGCCATTGAGGTAACAACTGTTACTGTACCGCCAACAACAAAACCCAAGTTTTCAAGATGTGCACGAACCTCAGAGTTTCCTCCGATTTTTTTGATAATGTTTTCAACGCCCGGATCGGCAAATGTTAAAGGCATAAACTCACCATCCTCACCGCTTTGATTAGTGCCAACTAATTAGCAGAAACTAACTTTAATGCTCTAAAAAAGTTAGCACTCGCTAACTGATTATTAGTTTACTACTTTCATCATAAAATGTCAACACTTTTGGTAAATTCAAAATAATTAAACACAAATTTCTTACATCTGACAAATTTTTACAATTTTATACTCATAAAACTTATATGATTTGTCGGCATAATTTATTATTATGTAATCACAACGCAGGATATGAGTGGTTTTATTAAAAGTGCAAAATTGTAAGTTCATATTATATTTTACATAAATATCTGTACTCAAAAACTCTATAAGCCGAGTGACACCTTTTATATTCTGCAAAAAAAGCACTCAGCTTTTGCCAAGTGCTTGAGTATGTATCAGAGCCATTCAAAAGTTACGCTAATATTATTATCATCATTTTTATGCCAAGCTACAAATGCTAAATAATCGTCCCATACATCGTCAATATTAGAAAATGACTTGAATATAACTTCAAACTCATTTGATTTATCTATGTCAATTAACCAGCCTGTAAGGTTTTCACATTCAATATTATCATCTTCAAAACAATCTCCCTCTCCGCAATCGAGAAAAATATTTTCCCCATTGCATTTGCCGAATCCTGAACTATTTTCCAAAATCTTAAGAATTTAAAGTTTTCTTTTGTTCTTAAACCTTTCATAACAAACTCACTTCTGCTCGCCTGCGGTGCGGATAATTGGCATTTTGGAAAAGTCGTAATCTTTGAGGGCATTTATGCTGTTTAAAAATGCGTGGCTGCCGTTTACTATCATCAAGTTTGGCTGTTCGGCATTGCAGCAGCACACTACTACCTTTTTTCCTGTCGCATAGGCATAACCACATTCCCATGCAGTGCCGCTGTCGGAGTACATTCCGCCGTAAAGCAGCACAACCACATCGCAGCTGTCTATTCCGCTTTTATCAATCTTAAAAATCTCCTCTGCCCACTCGGCATTGGTAAGACTTTCTCTATTCTCAACATCGTGCTCCATCGGCACAAAAACCTCGTGTCCCTTTGCATTTAAAATTTCAACCGCTTGGCGGATATTTGCAATTTCATTATCGTTAAAAAACGGTGACGCAAGATAAATTTTCATATTAAATCTCCTAAAAAAATATTAAAAACATTGTGGGTACTGTGACCGCCGCCATTGCCTGAGATACAAGGGCAAGGCTTGCTCCCGTTTGCGGACTTTCGCCGTACGCCGAGGGGATTATTACTGTGTTCATTCCGAACGGCATTGCATTTGCGCAAAGGGTAGCAAAGATTATTTCGCTGTCTGTATTTAAAAATCTCAGTGCAAGCACGAAAATCGTTGGAAACACTATTAGCCTCAACACCGCTACTATATAGGTCTGCTTTACTTTAAGCAGGCTTTTTATTTCGTATCCCGCTATGACAAAGCCTGTGAGAATCATAGCAACAGGCGCCATACAAGCGGCGGATTCTGAAATTATTGTGTCGACAAGGCGTATTCTCGGTATCTGAAAAAGTCCGAGGAATGCGCCTATAAACAGCGAAACGAATATCGGATTTAACAGCGATTTTAAAGAAAATCCGCCTTTGTCGGATGGCACAAGCCAAGCAATACCGATTGAATAAGTAAACATATTGAGCGGCAGGGTGAATATCAGGTAGTCAAAAAGCTCTATGCTTTCAGCTCCGTAAATTCCCTGCACGAGCGCAGTGCCGACAAAGCCGAAGTTCGACACCGAGAGCGAATACCTGTAAACCTTGCGCAAATATTCGTCCTTGGTGAGAAATTTTGAAATTATAAAAGCAAGGAAAATTGCCGTAAGCAAAAGCGCTGTGCTATATACAAGAAAAATCCATTTTCGGCTTATATTTTCTGCGGTGCAGTTGTTCCAAAAGGTATTGATTACCACCGCAGGCATAAAAATTCCGTTTTCAAGCCGTGACAGGGTTCTGCCGCTGGTATCGGGTAAAATATTTTTCGCTTTAAGAATAAATCCGATGAGGATAAAAGAAAAAAGCACTGCTATATGATTTAGCGTTGACGAAAGTATTTCCATACTGTGTTTCCTTTATATTATAATACATATTTCTGCATAAAACAATAACCGCAGGTCGAGCTGACCTGCGGCTGACAATATTATTATTTATTTTTTGCAAATTAGTATTCATTCATTTTTCTGAATTTCTGAGCATTTTTCGTCACACTGTGGTTTTTCTTCCTTTTTTTCAAGGTTCATAACCGCTGAAAGTCCTGCCGAAACCGAAGAAACCAATAGTCCGCAGAGTGCGCTTTTCCACATTTCTTCATTTGCAAAGTTTGTTCCTGTTAAAAACAGCGCAAGGTTTGCGATGATATAGCCGAAGGCAGTCTGCAAAAATGTGTGCAATGCTCGTTTAAGGCAGTTTTTTGTAAAGCACATCTTCATATTACATAATATTCGGATATGCCGCTAATGTACTTATTTTTCTGAAATTTCGGGCAAGCCTGCAATGCTTGTGAGCAATGACAAAATGCCTGCAAGCATACTTGCCGAAAGCACCGCAAGCCAATTAACCTCGCTGATTAGCGCCGACACACCGATAATTGATACAGCGGTTTGCGCCACTGTTTTTACCGCACGAACTCCCGCAGCCCTTGCCCAATTTTTAAAATTACCTTTCATATATTCTCCCCCTTTTTTGAATTTATATGCTCCAAATCGGCTATTCTATGATTTGCCACTCTGATTTCTTCATCTGTAACCGCCGATAATCGCTCAAGCGTGAAAACTCTTTCCTGCAAATGATTGTACTTATCCTGCTTGCGCTCAAGCTGATCTATTCGGTATACAATTAATGATTTTGTTTTTTCGTTTTCGCTCTCCTGCCGTCTGCGGTTAGAGGCATTTATAAGTAATTGGCAAATTATACTCCCCACCGCAACTATAAGCGCAGTGATGATTTCTGTGTTCATATAACACCCCCTTTACAATACTTAAAAAATCTTGAATGTTGCACTAATTAGGCTAATTTTTTAAAATATTTTTAAAGAAAGACAAAAAAAGCACCCTGCAATTAATGCAAGGTGCTTTGAAATACAGGTATGTTATTTTTAAATTAATTATCAAAGAATGTCGATATGTTCGCCGTTAAGTGCTTTATTCATACTTCTTACGGCGCAGAATTTGCCGCACATTGAGCAAGTATCCTCGTGCTCAGGCTTGCGGTCATCACGAATTTTTCTTGCGGTTTCGGGATCAATGGCACATTCCCACTGAGCCTCCCAATCGAGCTTTCTTCTTGCGTCTGCCATTTTATCGTCAATCTCTCTTGCGCCACGCACACCCTTTGCAATGTCGGCTGCGTGTGCCGCAATTTTAGAGGCAATAATGCCCTGCTTTACATCGTCAACATTTGGCAAAGCCAAGTGCTCGGCAGGGGTTACATAGCACAAGAATGCTGCGCCGGATGCTGCGGCAATAGCTCCGCCGATAGCCGAAGTAATGTGGTCATAGCCGGGGGCAATATCGGTTACAAGCGGGCCGAGCACATAGAACGGCGCACCGCAGCAGATAGTCTGCTGAATTTTCATATTTGCCTCAATCTGGTCCATAGGCATATGACCCGGACCCTCAACCATAACCTGAACATCCTTTGCCCATGCTCTCTTTGTAAGCTCGCCAAGGCGCACAAGCTCCTCAATTTGGCACACATCGGAGGCATCTGCAAGACAGCCGGGGCGGCAAGCGTCACCGAGAGAAATTGTTACATCGTACTCACGACAAATGTCGAGAATTTCATCGTAATATTCATAGAACGGGTTTTCGTTGCCTGTCATACACATCCACGCAAATACAAGTGAACCGCCACGAGAAACTATGTTCATCTTTCTCTTATGCTTTTTAATCTGCTCAATGGTCTTGCGTGTAATGCCGCAATGAAGTGTTACAAAGTCTACGCCATCCTGTGCGTGAAGTCTGACAACATCAATGAAGTCCTGCGCTGTGAGAGTATCGAGGTCACGCTGATAGTGGATAACAGAATCGTAAACAGGTACAGTACCAATCATTGCAGGGCACTCGCTTGTGAGCTTTCTGCGGAAAGGAATTGTATTTCCGTGTGATGACAAATCCATAATTGCGTGAGCACCCATATTTACAGCCTGCATAACCTTTTCCATTTCAATGTCATAGTCCTTGCAATCTCTTGAAATACCGAGGTTTACATTTATCTTGGTCTTGAGCATTGAGCCGACACCCTCCGGGTCAATGCACTTATGGTTTTTATTTGCGCAAATGGCAACCTTGCCCTGCGCTACGAGCGGCATAAGCTCCTCTACTGTCATTCTCTCTTTTTTGGCTACAATTTCGAGTTCCTTGGTTACAATTCCCTTTCTTGCAGCCTCCATCTGTGTTGAGTATTCTCTCATATTTCATCTGCCTTTCTGATTTCGTTTAAAATATAGTTATGCATCAGCGGCCCTCTGCCATTGCCGAGGTCGAGTTTTTGGCTGATTGCGTTTGTTACATATTTTTTTGCAAGCTCTGTCGCCCTTGGAATATCATATCCGAGTGCAAGATTGCTCGCTATGGTGCTTGACAAGGTACAGCCTGTGCCATGGGTATTAGGATTGTCGATTTTTACTGACGGATAGGTGTAAAACTTTCCGTTATGATAAAGCAAATCATCACTGCAATTTTCTAAATGTCCGCCCTTACAGAGAACCGAACAGCCGAATTTTTCAGCAATAATGCTTGCTGATTTTTGCATATCTGACACACTGCCGATTTTAATTCCGCTTAAAATTTCTGCCTCCGGAACATTCGGAGTAATCAGAGTTGAAATTGGCAATAAATGCTTTTTGAGCATTTCAAGTCCGTTGTCGCTTATAAGTCGGCTGCCGCTTGTAGATACCATTACAGGGTCGGTAACTATATTTTTTGCATTGTAAAACCTCAGCTTATCGGCAATTACTTTTGCGGAATTGTTGCCGTAAACCATTCCTATTTTTACCGAATCGGGGAAAATATCGGTAAATACGCAGTCAAGCTGATTTGCTATAAACTCGTCGCTCGTCTGCTCAATACCGTAAACACCTGTGGTGTTCTGCGCTGTGAGTGCGGTAATAACGCTCATGGCATAGCAATGATGCATTGTAATAGTTTTAATATCAGCCTGTATTCCTGCACCGCCCGAACAGTCGCTGCCTGCTATTGTCAATACAGTTTTCACATTAACCTCCGTAAATTACGCTGTCGGCGAGTTTTCTTAATTCCTGTGCGGAAGTATAAACATTCTCTGCGCCGAAAAGTGCGCTTACAACTGCCACACCGCTGATTTTGCAGCCCTCAAGCTGAGAAATATTCCCTGCGTTTACACCGCCGATTGCTACAACGGGAATACTGAGCGAGGTGCAAATTTCTTTGAGCCTTTGAGTGCCGATATATTTTGCGTCTGCCTTTGTAAGAGTGCCGAACACCGCACCGCAGCCAATGTAATCTGCGCCGCTCTGCTCGGCTTTTTTGGCAAGCTCAACCGTACGAGCCGAACCGCCGATTATTTTATCGTTGCCGAGAATTTCCCTTGCGTGGGCAAGCTCCATATCGCTCTGACCGAGGTGAACACCGTCAGCGCCTGTTTTGAGGACAACCTCTGCATTATCGTTAATGATGAGCGGTGCGCCGTACCTTTGGCAAATTTTCAGCAGACTGTCTGCCTCTTTACAGAGTGTGTCAATATTTGCTCCCTTATCTCTGAGCTGAACTATTGTTGCTCCGCCGTACAAGGCCTGTTCAACACTGTATTCAAGACCTTTTTCACCGATACATTTACGGTCTGTTATTGCATACAGGGCAAGCATTTTTTTGTCAAATATCACGCATATCACCTCAATTTCGATTGTAGTTTCAAAACCTCATTGTCTATATTTTCGCATTGCATAAGCAATGACATTACACATACTCCTGCAAAATTTTTCTCTGTTACCGCCTTAAAGCCGCTTGCCGTATCGGCATTTATACCGCCGATTGCATATACGGGAATATCTACAATCTCGCACACATTTCGCAAAAAATTAACCCCTTTGCCCTTTAATCCTTTTTTGCAGTCTGTTTCATAAATATTCCCTGCTGTGATATAGTCCGCACCGTTTTCCCGTGCAAAAGCTGCGTCATCAACACTGTGAACAGAAGTACCGACTATATCAAAATTTCGCCTGCCATTTAATTCTTTAAACGCACTAAACGGCAAGTGGATTTTTTTAATGCCTAGGCTTTCGGCTGTGCCGATAAAATTATGTATAATAAGTTTTTCCTTGTCACAAACAGAGAGAACCTCTTTTGCAAGCGAATAATATTCCTGCTCCGAAAGATATTTCTCCCTAAGAATTATATATTGCACTTCGGAATCCGATATTTTTCTTATTCTCTGCAAAAAATCATCTTTGCAGAGCGGCTTTGCGGTAACGCTGACTACATTACACATAGATATAGTCGCTCATAACAGGCTGTAAGCCCTTGTCTGTGAGAGCCTTGTAAACCTCGTCAACATTCCTGCCGTCTGAAATTTCAAACTGCTCATCGCCCTTTTTCTCACTTTTGCCGTCATGACCGCCAATGCCGACATCTACGCCTGCCGAAATTTTGGTAGCGGCAATGTCAACCACATTGTCACGAAAACGCTGACATTCTCTTGTGGAAATGGTAATGCTTGCAAACGGCATAAACAATCTGTATGCGCAAATCACCTGCAAAAGCTGCGGCTCGTGCACATCCTTTGGATTGATTTTATCGTTATTAATAATCGGTCTGAGCCTTGGGCAAGAAAAGGCGATTTCTGCGTGCGGATACTTTCTCTGTATAAGATAAGCGTGCATACCCGTTGCAAAGGCGTCCTTTCTAAAGTCGCTGAGTCCCAAAAGTGCGGCAAAGCCTACGCCACGCATACCGCCCATGAGCGCTCTTTCCTGAGTGTTGACACGATACGGAAAAATTCTTTTGTGACCTGCAAGGTGCAGAGTTTCGTACTTGTCGGAATTATAGGTTTCCTGAAAAACGGTTACATAGTCTGCGCCACATTCGTGAACATAGCGGTACTCGTCACTGTTCATTGGGTAAACCTCAAGACCTACCACCTTAAAATATTTTCTCGCAATTTTGCAAGCCTCGCCAATGTATTTTACATCAGACATTTTTTTGCTTTCGCCTGTCAAGATCAAAATTTCCTGCAAGCCTGTTTTGGCGATTGCCTGCATTTCGTGCTCGATTTCCTCGGCATTGAGCTTGGCACGATGAATTTTGTTGTGGCAGTTAAAGCCGCAATAAATGCAATAGTTTTCACAATAATTTGAGATATAAAGTGGTGTGAACATATTTACCGAGTTGCCGAAGTGCTTTTTGGTTTCAACCCTTGCCGCCTCGGCAATTTCTTCAAGCAAAGGCAAGGCTGACGGTGAGAGCAAGGCTTTGAAATCATCAACAGTCTTTTCATCGTGCTCAAGTGCTCTGCGAACATCGTTTTCTGTGTATAAAGACGGGTCGTAATCGTTCATAGCCGAGATTACCCTGTCCATTATATCCGAGTCAATCTGCTCCATATCGGGCAGATATTTCATATGGTCAATTCTTTCTTCCATTTGTCACACCTCAGCTTTCAAGAAAACCTGTGAGAGGCGAAGATGCGGACGCACCGTTTTCAATAACTCTGCCAAGACCCGATAGGTAAGCCTGTCTGCCTGCCTCAATAGCCTTTTTAAATGCGTTAGCCATCATAGGAATGTCGCCTGCTGTGGCAATGGCTGTGTTGCTCATTACAGCGGCTGCGCCCATTTCCATAGCATCGCAAGCCTGTGACGGTCTGCCGATGCCTGCGTCTACAATGACCGGCAAGTCGATTTCGTTAATGATGATTTTAATAAATTCCTTGGTGGCAATACCCTTGTTTGAACCGATTGGCGAACCGAGCGGCATAATAGCGGCTGCGCCTGCATCTCTAAGACTTCTTGCCACATTGAGGTCGGGATACATATACGGAAGTACCACAAAACCCTCTTTTGCAAGAATTTCGGTAGCCTTTACGGTTTCGTAATTATCCGGTAAAAGGTACTTGGAATCTCTGATTACTTCAATCTTAATAAAATCTCCGCAGCCTGCCTCACGAGCAAGTCTTGCAATTCTTACAGCCTCGTCTGCGTTTCTTGCGCCGGAGGTATTTGGCAAAAGGGTAACATTCTTTGGAATATAGTCAAGAATGTTTGCAACCTTGCCTGTAACAGCTCGTCTGAGAGCGAGTGTAATAATCTCTGCGCCTGCGTTTTCAACAGCCGCCTTTATGAGGTCGAGTGAATACTTGCCCGAACCGAGAATAAATCGGGAATTAAACTCGTGACCGCCTAAAATCAGCTTATCATTTTCCATTATCATTATCTCCTTTATAAATCAATGCAAAAAAGCTCAGCAACCGCCGCCGACAAAATTTACTATTTCTACCACATCGCCGTCTTTGAGTACGGTGTCTGCGTAATTTGCCTTTGGCAGAATTTCCTCGTTAAGCTCAACTGCAATTCTCTGTGGTGAAATTGAATTTTCTTCAAGATACTGCATAAGCGAAAGCTCTGCTTTGTCAATGTTTACTCCGTTAATTTTTATCATAAGTTCACCTCCGAATGATTGGAATTTTGAGTGTAGTTTAGAACCTCAACTCTTAAATTGAGCAAAAAAATAAAGTGCACCAAATCGGTGCACTTTGTTTGCTGAAAAATATTTGCCGCAAATCTATAATAAACTTCGGCTACAAAGTCCCTCCGTTGGCATTATCCAAATCAGGTTTACGGTCGAAATGTCAATTCATTTCCTCTCAGCCGATTGGCTCCCGTTTTGTATTGTTTATTTTATTATAGTACAAAAGCTGTAAAATGTCAAAACAAATTTATAAATATTTCTGCAAATTCTTACTGATTGTCCCAGCTGTCTTTGTTTTTGCCTGCGTTTGGACTGTCCCAGCTATCGTAATTATTACTTCCGCCGTTTACCTCATAGCCGTTGTGAGTGTCACAATTTTCGCCCGTAAAATCGGGGTTGCTGTTGTAATCGGGATGGATATTCTGCGGATTTGCATTATAATTTCTGTTGTAATTTTGCGCATTGTTTTGATTATAATATGCGTTGCGCTGGTTATTGTAGTAAGCGTTCGGATTGCTGTTCTGTCCGTAAAAATTATTTGGATTTACTCCGCCGTTCGGATAATACTTTGTGTTGTATCCGTGGTTGCCCTGCGGTCTGAAATCGTTAGGATACTGTGTATCGGCGTAAATATCGGTCTGATACTTTTTAATAAGATTGCAAACCTCAACATAGTCGGGAATGTCGGTAATATTAAATCCCGATGAATGTGACGAAGTTGAAGTGCTGTTTGTACGAGAATATGCGTAGTGGTGGCACTCCGAAATAACATCGCCCACACCGAGCATTTGGTCTAAAACTCCCCTGTGGATATACACATGTGAAAGGTCTGTAAACGGCTTAAAATTATACTGCTTAGCAAAACAGCCGCTTGTAACATAAATTCCACGATCTGTTATTGCGTACTCTGTGTTTTTCAGCCTTCTGAATGAAAATATAACGCCGCCGAGATAAATCCATACAGGCATTAAATGAAGAGCGAAAAAGCCGACAAACATCCATACGCTTGAGTCTAACTCAGAAAGGTCGCTTGAGAACATTTGACTTATAAACATAAAGTCAAACATAAACCAAATGAAAGCAAAAATAAGCATTGGGTTTAATACGCACTCCAGCACAAAGCACGACTTTTTAGGTCTGCCTGCCCACACTATGCGCTCGTTGGTAATCATACTCTGAAGCTCTGCGCTCACCTTATAATCATTATACATAATGTTCACACCTCATTTTTTCTTTTAACATACCGCAAACCTGTAAATAATCAGGAATATTTTTTATTTTTAAAGGCGTCATATTGATAAAACCTCTAAAACTGCCGGACTGCTGCGGATATTCATACATTACAATAATCGTACCCGTATTACAGATACTGTCTGTAATTTCCTTTTTTATTTCTATGTTATAAATCTCGGTAAAGGGTTTATAAGATATTTTCTTGCCAAAAATTCCTTTTGCTGCAAACAAGCCTCTGTCGGTAATTACATACTCGGCATTTTTGTATTGCTTGAGCATAAAGACAAAGCCTAATATATACAGTCCGATAGGAATTATCGGCGAAAACAGGAAAATATAAAATTTGACCACATACAGTGTATCGCTTGCTTTCAACAAGCTCTGCTGAAATTCGTTAAACTCGCCGAGGTATGCGGGCGCTCTCGGCGAAGTGGGCGCATTGCCGTTTATGTAAAACATAATGATATATGCCGTAATTATCAGTGACAAAATAAGCATAGGATTGAAAACCCGTTGGAAAACAGCGCACTTTTTTTCGGGCTTTCCTTTCCACAATACAAGCTGTGTGCCAACCGCCCGTTTCATCTCATCGCTTAATTGGTAGTTGCTAAACAAAGGTCATTCCTCATTAAAGTTAAATTTTATTACATTAACACCATATTTTTCCTATTATAATATAAATTGACAATTAAGTCAAAATATATTTTTAACAAAATTTCAGTAAAAATTGTTAAAATAATATATATATAGTTTTGTCTTGACATAAATTGTAAATTTATATGTTATTTTTCTTTATAGATATTAAAAACCTGTGTATTTTTGATAAAATAAAAGAAAATTATAAAGGTAGTGTTTTTATGGCTAATAAAAATCTTATAGACCTTGACGCAATGTCTAAAAATCAGCTTGATATGCTGATTAAAAAGGCTAAAAAAATTATGGAAAATCCTGCCGATTACAGACACGCCTGTGACGGCAAAATTCTTGCTACTCTGTTCTACGAGCCGAGCACAAGAACTCAGATGTCGTTTCAGACCGCTATGCTAAAGCTCGGCGGACGAACAATAGGCTTTGACAATCCGCTTAATTCCTCTGTTTCAAAGGGCGAAAGCCTTAAAGATACCATTACTATTGTTGGCGGATATGCCGATATTATCGCTATGCGCCACCCTGTTGAGGGTTCGGCTATGGCGGCGTCTATGTATGCAGGCGTACCGTTTATAAACTGCGGTGACGGCGGTCATCTCCACCCTACTCAAACGCTCGCCGATATTGTAACACTCAGCTGTGAAAAAGGCAGACTTGATAATTTAAAAATCGGTATTTGCGGCGACCTGCTCAACGGCAGAACTGTGCACTCGCTTATCAAGGCGCTTTCGCAGTACGATAACAATTCATTTGTGCTTATTTCTACAAAAGAATTACAAGTGCCGCTCTACATCATTGATATTCTCGAAAAGAACGGCTGTAAATATGAATTTTCAAACGACCTTGCAAGTGCGATTTCTGACCTTGATGTACTCTATATGACAAGAATACAGCAGGAGCGCTTTGCGAGCAAGGAAGAATACGAAAAGCAGAAGTATGTATTTGTGCTTGACAAGGAAAAGCTGGCAAAGGCAAAGGAGGATATGATAATTCTCCATCCGCTCCCACGAGTAAATGAGATTACTGTTGACATAGACGATGACCCTCGTGCGCTGTACTTTAAGCAGGCGCAATACGGAATGTACGGCAGAATGGCGCTCATACTCTTGCTGTTGCAGGACGATGACTTTATGCTGAAAAGCAGAGATATATCAATTATTGACAAGCGCTGTTCAAATCCTAAGTGCATAACCGCAAAAGAGGAATATTTGCCAAACCGCTCATATCTCAAGCTCGGTATGCAGATGTGCGACTACTGCGACAAGCGCATTGACTGATGAGGTAACAATATGAAAAATAATAAAACTAAACAGGGCAAGGCAATATCAACCGCCATTATCTCTGCCCTTGCGTATATCGTACTCGGCTTTGTAATGATATTTTATCCCGACAAGGTGAGCATTGCGCTATGCTACGCACTCGGCGGAGCGCTTACGGTTTACGGACTTTTTAATCTTATAACCTACTTTACCGCAAAGCAGGCATCGTTCGGCTTTGAAATGATTGTCGGCATTGCCGCAACCGCATTCGGCGTGTTTTTCTTGATTTCGCCGCAGTCGATTTACGGAATGATATTTGCCATTATCGGAATTTTGATTATTGTAGACAGTGCCATTGACATAAAAAGGTCATTTCAGCTAAAGGTGCTCGGTGTGAAATATTGGTGGATCAGCTTTCTTGTTTCTGCATTGATTATAATTTTTGCGATTTCAACAATTATTTTCCCGACCGTTTTTGCCGATTTCATAATGGTTGTGCTCGGCATTACACTTGTTTACGAGGGAATTTCGGGACTTGCACTTATGGCATCAATCGGACACTTTGCAAAGAAAATTAAAAGTGACGCAAAAATGATTGACATTGTACCGGATAATGAGTACGATGACGATTGATTTATTATTTTACAAAATCACCTCCTGTCGATTGGCAGGAGGTTTTTGTTTGGTGTTGGTTAAAAGAATAAGTTTAATACCGCAAATAGAAAATCTGAAATTTAGGTCAACCCTTTTTAAAGGGTTGTGGGTTTTGGCAGAGCCCATAAAATAATAAATTTGTACTAATTTTAATAAAAAACAAACAGTTGTAATTACACAATAGAATAACCAAACTTTAGATTAATAAAAACTATAAAATAAAGCTAAAGTAAAGACTAATAAGTGGCAGAAAGTAAAAAAGTTACACTTTAATAAGTAGAGAAAAGATATTTTAAAGGACATAAAAGTTTTGAGGTGTGACTGATTTGCCCTTGAAAAGCGGCAAATTAGTAGTTATTTTTCCTTTTGTGCTGTTGCTTTTAAAGGCTCTCGCCATTATGTTCAAGCCGCCAAACAGCAAGCCGTATGGCTATTAAAATTTGCATTAACTTAAAGCATTTGTGGGCTTTGCCCACACCCACAACCTTTGAAAAGGTTGACCAAACTTTTAACTTCGGGACGGAAACATTTTCTTTTGCCGTACTTTGTTGCCCGACCGAAAGTCGGCTAAACCATAATTTACTCCAACTATTGACAAAGAACCAATAATTTTAAGTTTCTACTATTTCTCCCTAAAATGCAAAAATCGGTGCAATCATAAGACTGCACCGATAATTTTTTTAAATTAAACTTATCTACAACAGTAGAAATAAATTACTTTGAAAGTAACTTCTTAATTCTCTCTACTGCCTCGATTGTGTTCTCTCTGTCGCCAAATGAAGTAAGTCTAAAGTAACCTGCGCCGTTCTTACCAAAGCCCTCGCCCGGTGTACCTACTACATTTGCCTCTGTAAGGAGGAGGTCAAAGAATTCCCAGCTGCCCATATTGTTAGGACACTTGAGCCAGATGTATGGTGAGTTCTTACCGCCTGTGTAGTAAATGCCAAGCTCGTCCATTGCTGAAGAAATAATCTTAGCGTTTTCCTGATAGTAAGAAATGTTCTCTTTAATCTGCTTTTGACCCTCTTCGCTGAATACAGCGGCTGCTGCACACTGAACAGGCCATGAAACACCGTTGAACTTTGTTGCCTGACGGCGATACCATGTGTTGTAAATGTTGTGACCGTCACGCTCAAGCTCTCTCGGAATGATTGTGTAGCCGCATCTTGTGCCTGTAAAACCGGCTGTCTTAGAAAGTGAACACATTTCAATAGCGCACTTTCTTGCGCCCTCAATAGCGAAAATTGAACGAGGGAGATCCTCAGTAATAAATGCCTCATAAGCTGCATCATAAAGAATGATAGCGTCATTCTTGAGTGCATAGTCAACCCACTGCTTGAGCTCTTCTGCTGTATAAGCTGAACCTGTTGGGTTATTTGGTGAGCAAAGGTAGATGATGTCAGCCTTTACATTCTCGTCAGGGAGAGCGGCAAAGTTGTTCTCACGATTTGAGTTAGCGTAAACAATCTTTCTGCCTGCCATAATGTTTGAGTCAACATATACAGGGTAAACAGGGTCTGTAACGAGTACAACATTATCCTTGCCGAAAATATCGCCAATGTTGCCGCAGTCTGACTTTGCACCGTCTGATACAAAGATTTCGTTTGCGCCAACTGTTACTCCAAAGCCTGCATAGTAGTTAGAGATTGCCTCTCTGAGGAAAGCGTAACCCTCATAGTCAGGATAACCCTTGAATGTATCCTTATGTGCAAGGTCTTCTGCGCCCTTTTTCATAGCCTCAATTACAACAGGTGCAAGCGGAAGTGTAACATCGCCGATACCGAGCTTGATAACCTTTTTGTCAGGGTGCTCCTGCATATACTTATTTGTTCTTGACGCAACCTCTGCAAAAAGATAGTTTGGCACGAGGTTGTCAAAATTTCTGTTAATCTGCATTATTATCAATCCTTTTCTGATATATGGGCAAAAGGTTAGTGACAAATAATTGCCAAAACCAAGAAAATTCCAAAATTACTTATCAAGTGACGCCTTAATAAACTCTCTGAAAAGCGGATGAGCTCTATTAGGACGGGACTTGAACTCAGGGTGATACTGAACACCGATATAGAACTTGTTTGCAGGGATTTCTACTGCCTCAACAAGCATACCGTTTGGCGAAGTACCTGTAATAATCATACCTGCCTTTTCAATCTCTTCTCTGTAATCATTATTGAACTCATAACGATGACGGTGGCGCTCCTGTACCTCTGCCTTGCCGTAAGCTCTCTCCATAATTGAGCCTTTTTTGATAACGCAAGGATATGCACCAAGGCGCATTGTGCCGCCCATATCTTCAATGCCGAGCTGCTCAGGCATAAGGTCAATTACATTGTGCTTGCCCTCAGGAGCAAACTCACCGCTGTTTGCGTCCTCATAGCCGAGTACATGCTTAGCAAATTCAATAACTGCTGTCTGCATACCAAGGCAAATACCGAGGTATGGAATGTCGTGCTCACGAGCGTATTTGGCAGCCATTACCTTGCCCTCAACGCCTCTGTTGCCAAAGCCGCCCGGAACAAGGATACCGTCTACATCGCCCAAAAGCTCATCAGCCGAATACTTAGTGATAAGCTCGCAGTCAACCCACTTAATGTCTACATCAGCCGAATTTTCAAAGCCTGCATGGCGGAGTGCCTCTGCAACTGAAAGGTATGCGTCATGGAGTGCAACATATTTACCGCAAAGAGCAATTCTGCACTTCTTTGTACGGTTGTTAATTCTCTCGAGCATTTCTTTCCACTCTGTAAGGTCAGGTGTTTTGTCGGTAGCAATGTTAAGCTCACGACAAACTACATTTGAGAAATTGCTCTCCTCAAGCATAAGCGGTGCCTGATAAAGAGTTGGAAGTGTGATATTTTCGATTACGCAGTCAGGCTTAACATTGCAGAACAGAGCAATCTTCTTGAAAATGCTTTCCTCAAGCGGTTCGTCACAACGGAGAACGATAATGTCAGGGTTGATGCCGAGTGAACGGAGCTCCTTAACAGAATGCTGAGTTGGCTTAGACTTATGCTCCTCACTGCCCTTAATGTAAGGCACGAGTGTAACATGAATAAAAATGCTGTTTTCTCTGCCAACCTCAAGTGATACCTGACGGATTGACTCAAGGAAAGGCTGGCTTTCAATGTCGCCTACTGTACCGCCGATTTCTGTAATAACAACATCAGCGTCTGTTTTTTCACCTACATTGTAGATAAAAGACTTGATTTCGTTTGTAATGTGTGGGATTACCTGAACTGTTTTGCCGAGGTAATCGCCATGACGCTCTTTTTCAAGAACATTTGAGTATACCTTACCTGTTGTGAGGTTTGAGTATTTGTTGAGATCCTCATCAATAAAACGCTCATAGTGACCGAGGTCGAGGTCTGTTTCTGCGCCGTCCTCAGTTACATAAACCTCGCCATGCTGGTATGGGCTCATTGTACCCGGATCAACATTGATGTATGGATCGAGTTTTTGAGCGACTACCTTAAGGCCTCTTGCCTTAAGGAGTCTGCCGAGAGAAGCTGCTGTAATACCCTTGCCAAGACCGGATACTACGCCGCCTGTTACAAATATATATTTTTTAGCTTTCTTTTCAGTATGATTAGCCATAAATTATACCTCAATCTCTCCTTCAAATACTTTTTCAGCGTTACCTGTCATATATACAGTTTCGTCTGTATAATTGATGACAAGGTCGCCGCCCTTGAGCTTGATTTTAATATCTTCGCCCTTCTTGCAGAATCCGTTTTCGCAAGCTGCAACCGCTACTGCGCAAGCGCCTGTACCGCAAGCCCAAGTTTCGCCTGAGCCTCTCTCCCATACTCTCATCTTAATTGTATGGTCGTCAAGAACTGTAACAAACTCTGTATTTACTCTTTCAGGGAAGAGCTTATCGTTTTCAAACATAGGACCAATCTTTTCAATGTCGAGGTTGTCGATGTCGTCCATAAATACTACGCAGTGTGGGTTACCCATTGATACGCAGGTAATGTTGTACTCCTTGTCGCCAATAGTAACAGGCTCGTTTACGATTTTATCCTTGTCCATAGCAACAGGAATTTCCTTTGGATCAAGAATTGCCTTGCCCATATCAACTCTAAGGCTTGTTACCTCGCCGTTTGTTGTATAAGCCTTAAGGCTCTTAATGCCTGAGAGGGTTTCGATTGTGATTTCGTCCTTCTCTTTATAGTCAACCATACCATGGTCATAGAGGAACTTACCTACGCAACGGATACCGTTACCGCACATTTTACCCTCTGAACCATCAAGGTTATACATTTTCATCTTTGCGTCAGCAACCTTTGACGGACAAACAAGAATAATACCGTCACCGCCGATACCGAAGTGTCTGTCTGAAAGTCTTACAGAGAGAGCCTCCGGATTGTTGATTTCCTGATCAAAAGTGCTGAAATAAATGTAGTCATTGCCGATGCCCTGCATCTTTGTGAATTTTAGCATTTCTTTCTCATCCCTCATATGGTTAATATCTATAAGCTCTGTGCTGTGCTGTGTGTAGTGGCTCTTTAAGCAATCTGCAAGTGCGTTTGCGGTATCAAGAGCTGTAAGACAAGGAATGTTTCTCTCAACTGTCTTTCTGCGGATTTTAACAGAATCTCTTGACGGTATTCTGCCCTTGGCAGATGTTGAAATAACATACTGAATTTTGCCCGACTCAATGAGTGTGAGTGTGTTGTCTGTCTTGCACTCGTGAATCTTCTTTACGGCAACAGCGTCAATACCGTATTTCTTAAGTACAGCTGCTGTACCCTCGGTAGCATAAATCTTAAAGCCGAGGTCATAATACTTCTTGGCAATCTCGCCGATTTCTGCCTTATCGGAATTACGAACGGTAATGAACACGCCGCCATTCTTCTTCATCTTGTAGCCTGCACCGATAAGTCCCTTGTAGAGAGCCTCCTCAAGTGTGCCTGCAACACCGAGAACCTCACCTGTTGACTTCATCTCAGGGCCGAGGTGGTTATCAACATTTATGAGCTTTTCAAAGCTGAATACCGGAACTTTTACTGCAATGTAAGGGCTCTTTCTGTAAAGTCCTGTGCCGTAGCCCATATCCTTGAGCTTTTCGCCGAGCATTGCTCTTGTGGCAAGGTCAACCATCGGTACGCCTGTAACCTTACTGATATAAGGAATTGTTCTTGATGAACGAGGATTAACCTCGATTACATAAAGCTCGTCTTTATAGATAAGGTACTGAATATTTACAAGTCCCTTTGTCTGCAATTCAATAGCAAGGTTCTTTGAGCTTTCAATGATTGTCTGTGTCATCTTGTCTGAAATATTCCAAGCAGGATATACGGCGATTGAGTCACCGGAGTGAATACCGGCTCTCTCAATATGCTCCATAATACCCGGAATAAGAATATCCTCGCCGTCGCAGATTGCGTCAACTTCAAGCTCTGTACCCTGTAAGTATTTATCAATAAGGATTGGGTTCTCTATATTCTGTGCAAGAATAATAGCCATATACTCCTTAACATCTGCCTCGTTGAATGCGATAATCATATTCTGACCGCCGAGTACATAAGACGGACGGAGAAGTACAGGATAGCCGATTGTCTGTGCAACCTCAAGCGCCTCATCGGTTGTCATAACTGTAACGCCTCTCGGACGCTTAATGTGGTATTTCTCAAGGAGCTCGTCAAAACGCTCTCTGTCCTCTGCCATATCAATAGCGTCATATGAAGTACCGAGGATATTTACACCGCAGTCGCTCATATGCTTTGTAAGTTTGATAGCTGTCTGACCGCCGAATGCTACTACAACACCGTATGGCTTTTCTGTATTGATGATACCCATAACATCTTCTGTTGTGAGCGGCTCAAAGTAAAGTCTGTCGGCAGTGTCGAAGTCGGTAGATACGGTTTCAGGGTTGTTGTTTACGATAACAACATCATAGCCTGCCTTTTTAAGTGCCCATACGCAGTGAACAGACGCATAGTCAAACTCGATACCCTGACCGATTCTGATAGGGCCTGAACCAAATACGATAACTGTCTTTTTGTCTGATTTATTATTCTTTATAAACTCTTCTGCCTCGTTTTCCTTATCAAAGGTTGAGTAGAAGTAAGGTGTCTGAGCCTCAAATTCAGCGGCGCAGGTATCAACCATTTTATAAACAGGTAAAAGGTTCTTTTCGCACTTTTTGCCTGTGATAGCCTCAATAGTTCTGTTGAGGAAACCCATTGTCTTTGCTCTGTAATAGAGGTCATCTGTAAGCTCATTGTTCTTGAGCTCGTTTTCAACAGCAATAATATTCTTGAGTTTCTCTAAGAACCACTCGTCAATGAGTGTAACCTCGTGAATTTGGTCTACTGTAATGCCTCTCTTGAGTGCCTCATATACACAGAAAATTCTCTTATCGTCGCAAACGCTGAGTCTGTCATAAACAGACGCATTTGAAAGCTGAGCAAACTCCTTGTCATTGAGTGTATCGTGAGAAATCTCTGCACCTCTTACAGCCTTCATAATAGCCTGCTCAAATGTAGGAGCAATAGCCATAACCTCGCCTGTTGCCTTCATCTGCGTGCCGAGTGTACGATTTGCATAAACAAATTTATCAAACGGCCACTTAGGGAACTTAACTACAACATAGTCGAGAGCCGGCTCAAAGCAAGCATAGGTTGTGCCTGTTACAGCGTTCTTGATTTCGTTGAGTGTGTAGCCGATAGCAATCTTAGCCGCAACCTTGGCAATCGGATAACCTGTTGCCTTAGACGCAAGTGCAGATGAACGGGAAACTCTTGGGTTTACCTCGATTACAGCATAATCAAAGGTTTCGGGATTGAGTGCAAACTGGCAGTTACAGCCACCCTCTACCTTTAAGGCAGAGATAATGTCGAGTGCCGCACTTCTGAGCATCTGATATTCCTTATCGGCAAGTGTAACGGTAGGAGCAATAACGATACTGTCGCCTGTATGAACACCGACAGGGTCGAAGTTCTCCATTGAACAAACGGTAATAACATTGCCGTCGCTGTCACGCATTACCTCAAACTCTACTTCTTTCCAGCCTGAAATACATTTTTCAACAAGTACCTGAGTAATTGGTGAAAGCTCAAGGCCGTTTGAAGTGATTTCTCTTAATTCTTCTTCGTCATTTACGATACCGCCGCCTGTACCGCCGAGTGTAAATGCAGGACGGATAATTACAGGGTAGCCGATTTCATCGGCAAATTTTACGGCAGATTCAACATCATTTACAACAAGTGACGGAATAACAGGCTGTCCGATTTCAAGCATTGTGTCCTTGAACATCTGTCTGTCCTCTGCCTTGTCGATTGTTTCGGGGTTTGCACCGAGGAGCTGAACTCCGTATTTATCAAGGAAGCCTTCCTTTGCAAGCTGCATGGAAAGTGTAAGACCTGTCTGACCGCCGAGCGTAGAAAGCAGGCTGTCCGGGCGTTCCTTTTTAATAATTCTCTTTACTGTTTCAAGTGTGAGCGGCTCGATATAAATTTTATCGGCCATTGCGTTATCTGTCATAATGGTAGCAGGGTTTGAGTTTACAAGAATAACCTCAAGTCCCTCTTCCTTGAGCGCACGACAAGCCTGTGTGCCTGCGTAGTCAAATTCAGCAGCCTGACCGATTACAATCGGGCCTGAGCCGATTACCATAACTCTTTTAATGTTGCTTTTAAGTGGCATAAAATCATTCCTTATCCTTATTTAAAAAATCATATTCGTATATAAATTATGGATAGTATTATTTATTGTTTTTCATTAAATCAATGAAACGGTCAAACAAAAATGCTGTATCGTGCGGGCCGCCGCAAGCCTCGGGGTGGAACTGAACCGAGAAAGCAGGCATATTGTTGTACTTAACGCCCTCGCAGGTGTTGTCGTTGCCGTTTACAAAGCTAACCTCACCGTTTGACGGCATACTGTCGCTTACAACCGCATAGCCATGGTTTTGAGAAGTAATGTAAACTCTGCCTGTTTCTACCTCTTTGGCAGGCTGATTTGCTCCTCTGTGACCGTATTTGAGCTTTTCGGTTTTAGCGCCCTGACTGAGTGCCAAAAGCTGGTGACCAAGGCAGATACCGAAAGTAGGAATTTTATATTCGCAAAGCTTTTTAAGCTCTGCAATAATTGCTGTGTTGTCTGAGGGATCTCCGGGGCCGTTTGAAAGCATAACGCCGTCAGGGTTCATAGCCTTAATCTGCTCTGCTGTGGTATGAGCAGGCACAACCGTAACATTACAGCCACGCTTTACAAGCTCTCTGCCAATGTTGTGCTTTGCGCCAAAGTCCATAAGTACAACATTGAGGTCGCCGTTTTCGGCTTTGAACTCCTCTTTTTCGCTGATTGTTGTACTCTCAACAGCCTGCTCGATTTTATAAGCCTTAATCTCTGCAAGCTCTTCCTCGGTAACCTCGCCCGAATAAGCGATTTTGCAGTTAAGCACACCGTACTCACGCACAATTCTTGTGAGCGCTCTGGTGTCGATTCCGTAAATGCCCGGAATATTTGACTCTTTTAAAAAGGTGTCAAGATCGCCCTCGCAACGGAAGTTAGAGGGAGCTTGGCACCATTCTCTTACAATATAACCTCTGAGTGAGGGCACTTTGCTCTCAAAATCAGCGGGAATTACACCATAGTTACCGATTAAAGGGAAAGTCTGAATAACCACCTGACCAAAATAAGAAGGGTCGGTGAGTGTTTCAAGATAACCGGTCATAGCTGTTGTAAAAACCAATTCTCCCATTGTTTCTTTTTCTGCACCAAATGATTTACCCTCAAAAACAGTTCCGTTTTCAAGTATCAAATATGCTTTACGGCTCATAAACACACATTCCTTTCAGAAATTTTGCATAATTAGTTTTCGTAAGTTTTAATAACCTGCATTGCAATCTGCATTTTGCTCATTCTCATATCCATCGCCTGCTTTTCAAGATAGCGATGTGCCTCCTGTTCGGTCATATTGAGGCAGGTAATAAGCAGGAGCTTGGCTCTGTTTATTATCTTCATATCCTCTACAATATGGCGGAGTTTTTCATTTTCCTCGTTTACTGTGAGCATTCTCATTCTGAAACACTCGGTAAACTGCAAATAGTGATGAAACAGATGCTTATTAATAGGCTTAGCTATTACAAGCACACCATGCTCGGTAAGGGCATCGTTTACATCGTCTGCATTTTTTTGCGGAACAATAATAACCACGCTTGAACGGGTGACTTTTGCAAAGTGCATAGAAAGCTCTATACCGCTTTCCTCTGCAAGAGGCGCATTAATACAGATAAGGTCAAACTCGTCATTCTCCACAAGTTTTTTTGCTGTTTTGGAATTATCAGCTATTGAAGTCTGCGAAAAGGACTCAATCTTGAGCAACTGCGCAAGTGACTGAGCGCTTTGGACAGAGTGTGAAATAATCAAAGCTTTTTTCATAACCTTATCACCTCATTCACTTATCTTCAACATCATATTTTACAAGATTTCGGAGTGTTCTAATTTACATAAAGGAATTATAATATATTTTTTTATGGATTTCGACAATTACAATTCCAATAATGCAAAATCAGTTACACAAATGTTAAAAAATGATGAAATTTAAAGATATTTTTGATTTTTTCAAATGATATTCAGTGTTGCTGTTGTTAATTATTTTTGGTTGATACGAGCAACGCTCACTGTACTTTATGCCGTCACAAATTATTGATAGCCAAATGCGACAGCAACAAGAGGAGAAACTGCGTTGCTAAAACTGCTGATTTGCCGTTTTTTAAGGGCAAATTATGGCTCTGCCCAAACCCGCAACCCTTTAAAACGGTTGACCTGAATTTTGAATTTTTTAATCTAAACTCTGCGGTAACGGCAATCTAAATTTTTGCAACACTTATTTATTATTCGCAACACATATTTACAAAAAGGCTGTTTCATTTTTTAGATGAAACAGCCCCGTTGCCGTATAATTTTATAATTAAGCTAAATAGCTTAATCCTCGCCCTTGCTCAAAAGCATTCTGTCGTTTTCGAGCTTAGAGCCGCTCACTTTTTCAAATTTCTGCAAGAGGTCGTCAACGGTGAGTTTTTTCTTTTCTTCGCCCGAAATATCAAGTATAACCTTGCCGTTGCTCATCATAATAAGGCGGTTGCCATGTACTATGGCATCGTGCATATTGTGAGTAACCATAAGTGCTGTAAGGTTATTTTCGGCAATAATCTTGTCGCTAAGCTCAAGCACCTTTGCGGCTGTTTTTGGGTCAAGCGCCGCTGTATGCTCATCGAGGAGCAACAGCTTTGGCTTGTTGATTGTAGCCATTAAAAGTGTGATTGCCTGTCGCTGACCGCCCGAAAGAAGTCCTACCTTTGAGGTCATTCTGTCCTCAAGTCCAAGCTCAAACTGCTTTAAGAGGTTTCTGTATTCTTCCTTTTCAGACTTTTTAACGCCCCAGCAAAGTCCTCTTTTCTGTCCTCGTCTTGCCGCAAGCGCAAGGTTTTCCAAAATTTCCATATCTGCAACAGTACCTGTCATAGGGTCTTGGAAAACTCTGCCGAGGTACTTTGCCCTTTTGTGCTCGGGAAGTCCCGTTACATCTATGCCGTCAATAAGAATCTGACCGCTGTCAACAGGCCATACACCGGCAACCGCATTAAGTGTGGTTGATTTACCTGCGCCGTTGCCGCCGATTATTGTACAGAAATCGCCTTCGTTTAAGTGAAGTGTTACACCGTTAAGCGCTACCTTTTCATTTATTGTGCCTTTGTTAAAGGTTTTGTGAATGTTAATAATATCAAGCATTGTCACTGCCTCCGTTTGACTTGTTAGCCTTTAAATTCATTTTAGCTACCTTTTTAAAGGAGGTTTTACTCTTTTTCTGCAAATAAGGTACAGCAAGGAAAATTGCAACAATAATTGCTGTAAAGAGCTTTGTATCGTCGGTAGGCATCTTGAGCCAAAGAACTATGCCCATTGCAATGTAGTAAAGAATACCGCCTACAATTACAAATACCATTTTAATAACAAAGTTCATCCTCTTGCGGAATAAAGCCTCGCCGAGAACCTCGCCGATAATAACTGCGGCAAGACCGATTACGATAGCGCCTCTGCCCATATTGATGTCGGCAAAACCCTGGTACTGTGCAAAAAGTGAGCCTGCAAGAGCAACAAGACCGTTTGAAAGCGCAAGTGCAATTACTTTTGCAACATTAATATTAATGCCCTGAGCCTTACTCATGGCAGGGTTTGAACCTGTCGAGCGGATTGTAGAGCCCTGCTCAGTACCGAAGTACCAATACATAGCCGCAATAACAATAGCCGCAATGGCAAGTCCGATAATAATTGAAAGGTTGATGTCGCTTGCGGAAATAACAAGCGCATAGTTTCTATAACTTACAGGTAAGTTTGATTTACCCATTATATTCAAATTGATTGAATACAGTGCTATCTGTGTGAGAATACCTGCGAGTATGTCGGGAATACCGAGCAAGGTATGCAATAGTCCTGTGATAAGTCCTGCCGCAATGCCTGCGAGAATGGCTACAATGAGCGCCACCCATACAGAACAGCCGTTGATAAGCAATATTGCCGTAACAGCGCCGCCTGTGGCAAACGAACCGTCTACGCTAAGGTCGGCAAAGTTTAAAAGTTTGTAGGTGATAAATACACCAAGTCCCATAAGTCCCCAAATGATGCCCTGTGCAATGTTGCCCGGCAAAGCCGCAACAAAATTGGCAGGATTAAGAGAACCAAAGTATTCTGCTAAAAATTCCATAAGAACCACCAATACATAAAAGATTGGGGTGTCGTTTTATCGGCACCCCACCGTTTTTTAATTTAAAATTAAGGTAATTATATAAGGATAATTATTCCTCAATAGCCTCGTAATCTGACGGAACTGTGATTCCGTAAGCATCGCAACGGCTCTTTACATACTTCTTTGTTACACTTGGAGCTGACTCAACCTTTAATGAAGTAATGTCTGCGCCGTTTACAAGAATGTCGTAAGCCATTTCGCCTGTTTTCTGACCAAGCTCATAGTAGCTGATTGAAAGTGTTGCAACACCGCAGCCCTTACAAATACCCTCTTCACCTGCGATGATAGGTGTTTTGGACGCTGATGCTGTGTTGTCTATAATACCTGTGTTAGATGCTGCTGTGTTATCTGTCGGAACATAGAGAACATCGCTCTCGTCACAAGCTGTCTTTGTTACAGCTGCAACATCGTTAGAGTCTGCGAAAGAATATGTCTTTACTGTGTAGCCTGCGCTCTCAAAGAAAGGAGTGATTGTGTCGCTCTGATACTTTGAGTTAGCCTCAGCCGAGCAATAGAGAATACCTACTGTTTTTGCGTCAGGGAAAAGCTCTTTGAGCATATCAGCCTGCTTGTCAAGAGGAGCAAGGTCTGTTGTGCCCGATACATTCATTCCCGAAACACCTGTCCACTCTGCCATATCAAGAGCTGTGCCGTAGTCTGTGATTGATGTGCCGAGAACAGGGATAGTAGGTGTAGCTGTGTATGCAGCCTGAAGTGCGGCTGTACCGTTGCCGAGGATTAAATCATAGTTTGAAGAAACAAACTGATTGCAGATTGTTGCGCAGTTAGCCGAATCACCCTGTGCGTTCTGCTCGTCAAACTTAACCTTGTCTGCGCCGAGCTTTTCTGTAAGAGTATCCTTAAAGCCCTTTGTGGCAGCGTCAAGTGCCTCGTGCTGAATAAGCTGACAGATGCCAACATTGTAAACCTTGCCTGCGTCTGCCTGTGTAGCCGATGCGGCAGTTGAATTGTTTGATGAAGTGCCGCCTGTGCAGCCTGCGAGTGCAGCTGTTACTGTGAGCGCTGCTGTTGCAGCAGCTAAAACTTTTTTTGTCATTTTCATAAAAAATCCGTCCTCTCATTTTTTGCTTTAGCACTTAAACGAACATATGCTTTAAAGTTTTTATGCGCTAAAGCAAATATCTCGTATAGTATTATATACCCATTGTACGAATTTTGCAATAGCTAAAAGGTAATTTTATATGCTTTTAATAGCAAAACCATTTGATTTTTTGCTATTTTACCGCCACATTTTCATCACCAAGCTGGTGTTTTAGCTCTTTTATCATAACATCGTTAAGGCTGACCCACATATTTAAGGGCGCTTTTACCTTGCGTTTTGAATTTGTAAGGTAAAAAATAACAGGAGTTCTGCCGTCAAAAATATCAGTCACCCTTTTTGCACGATAGTACATATCCGTATTGAGGTCATCAATTCTTAAATACAAAGCCTGCGGTGCGGTATTTTTATTGTAAGCGACAGTATTTGCACCCTCTGCCCTGCGTTTTTCTGCATTTGTGGGCGGCATATTTTTACATTCGTCATTATTAAATGCCTTTGCTATGCTGTCGCTGATTATCTTAGGCTCTTCGTCCTCTTTAAAATTCAGCGAGCCCTTTATAATTACAGGCGTGTTTTCATTTAAAAGTATTGTGCTTTTTTCGTACACATTCGGGAAAACAACAACCTCTATAATGCCATATTTATCCTCAACATTTATAAAAGCCATCAGCTTGCCGCTTTTTGTAACCTGAGTTTTAACTCTTGAAACAATGCCGACTATAAGCACTCTTTTTCCGTCAGGATAGCGAGCGGTTTCGTTGGTGATAATCTCGCCTATTCTGTCGGCATTCATTCGCTCTGCATACAGGCTGTAATTATCGGCAGGGTGACCGCTTAGGTAAATGCCTGCGATTTCTTTTTCCATACGCAAAAGCTCGTTTGTTGAAAATTCCTTTAAGTCGGGCAACTGCGGCTCTGAAGTTGCCTTTACATCATCATCGCCGAGGTCAAAGAACGACAGCTGTCCGCCTTGATTTTTGCGTGACTCATACTCTACATCGTCAAGTACGGTTTTGCTTATGGCAAGCAGCTGACGGCGGTTTGCTCCGAGCCCGTCAAGCGCACCGCATTTAATAAGGCTCTCAATGGCTCGACTGTTCATATTTTTGCCGCAAAGTCTTTTACAAAAATCATACAGACTTGTAAACGGCTTAAATCTGCGTTCCTTTATAATCTCGTCTATAAAAGCTCTGCCGAGGTTTTTAATTGCGAGCAGGCCGTAACGGATATTGCTGCCCGTTACCGTAAAGCCATGGTCGCTTTCGTTTACGCTCGGAGGCAAAACTCTGATGCCGAGGCGCTGACACTCGCCGATATATGAGGCGAGCTTGTTCTGATTATCAAGCACGCTTGTAAGCAGGGCGGCCATATATTCGTGCGGATAGTGGCATTTTAAATATGCCGTCTTGTACGAAATCATAGAATATGCCGCTGCGTGAGATTTATTGAAAGCGTAGGACGCAAAGCTCTCTATTTCATCATAAATGGAATTTGCGATTTTTTCATCAATTCCTCGGCGAATACAGCCGTCTACAATAATTTTGCCGCTTTCATCTGTAAGTCCATGCAAAAATATTTCCCTCTGCTTTGCCATTTCCTCGGCTTTCTTTTTGCTCATGGCTCGGCGCACAATGTCGGCTCTGCCAAGGCTAAAGCCTGCAAGCACCCTGAGAATTTGCATAACCTGCTCTTGATACACAATACAGCCGTAGGTTACCTCAAGAATCGGCTTTAAAAGCGGGTGCTTATAGGATATGTGCGAGGGGTTGTGTCGGCAGTCTATATAGCGAGGAATACTGTCCATTGGGCCTGGGCGGTAAAGGGATACCACCGCTATCAAATCCTCGATTGAATCGGGTTTAAGGCGCATGAGAACATTTTTCATACCCTGACTTTCAAACTGAAAGACGCCCTCTGTATTGCCCTGAGAAATCATTGCAAAAACCTTTTCGTCTTTATCGTTTATATTATCGGGGTCATATTCGGGGTGATTTTTTTTAATCTGCTTGTCTGCGTAATCTATAACAGTGAGGTTGCGCAAGCCGAGAAAGTCCATTTTAAGAAGTCCAAGCTCCTCAAGTGTGGTCATTGTGAACTGCGTTACCACATTATCGTCATTTTTTGAAAGAGGAACATAGTCCGATACGGGTCTGTCGGTAATTACCACACCTGCGGCGTGCATTGTGGCGTGTCTTGGCATACCCTCAATGCTCCTTGCTATGTCGAGCAGCTGTTTTGTCTGCTCGTCCTCCTCGTAACGGTTTCTCAGCTCCGTACTTGTTTTAAGCGCCGAGTCGATTGTAACTTTTAATTCCATCGGCACAAGTTTTGCTACGGAATCCACCGTTGCATACGGAATTGCAAGCACTCTGCCCACATCTCTAATTGCGCCCCTCGCCGCCATTGTACCGAACGAAATTATCTGCGCTACCCTGTCTGTGCCGTATTTGCGCACTACATAGTCGATTACCTCTCCTCTGCGCTCTGTGCAAAAGTCAACATCAAAGTCGGGCATACTTACTCTTTCCGGATTTAAAAATCTTTCAAAAAGCAGATTGTACTTAATGGGATCTACCGCCGTAATTCCTATGCAGTAGGCGCAAAGTGAGCCTGCGCCCGAACCTCTGCCGGGGCCTACGGGGATTTTCTCACTCTTTGCGTACTGCACAAAATCGTTTACGATAAGGTAATAATCGACAAAACCCATTTTTGAAATTGTGGCAAGCTCGTATTCCAGCCTGTCAGTCAAAGACTTATCGGGATTTTGTCCGTAATGCCTGTAAAGTCCCTCATAGCATTTCCTGCGAAAATACTCATAGTGGTCTTCGTTGTTTGGCACATCAAAGCGTGGCAGCTTGCGAACGCCAAACTCAAACTCTACATTACAGCGGTCGGCAATTTTTTGCGTGTTATCATACGCCTGCGGAAGATTCGGGAACAGCGCACGCATTTCTTCCTCTGTTTTAAGGTAAAATTCGCTTGTCTGAAACTCCATTCTGTCCACATCGTTTACAGTGCGGTTTGTCTGTATGCAAAGCAGAATGCTGTGAGTAAAGCTATCCTTTTTATCTATATAATGGCTGTCGTTTGTAACCACAAGCTCAGCGCCGATTTCGCTTGCAAGGCAGATAAGCTGCGGATTGATTTTCTTTTGTTCTTCAATGCCATGGTCTTGCAGTTCTATAAAAAAGTTTTCTCTGCCGAAAATCGACTGATAAAAAAGAGCCTTCTGCTTTGCGCCGTCATAATTTCCGTCAAGGAGAGCCTGCGGAATTTCACCCGCAAGACAGGCAGAAAGGCAGATAAGACCCTTGTTATATTGCTTTAAAAGCTCGTCATCTATTCTCGGTTTGGAATAAAATCCCTCGGTAAAACCCTTTGACACGAGCTTGATAAGATTTTGATAACCCTCGTTATTCTCGCAAAGCAGAACCATATGATAGTATTTTTCATAGGCTGAGGTTTTGTCAAATCGTGAGTGCGGAGCAACATAAACCTCACAGCCGATAACGGGCTTTATCCCCTGCTTTTTGCAGGCACGATAAAAATCTATTACACCATACATTACGCCATGGTCGGTTATGGCAAGGGCGGTTTGTCCCTTTTGCTTAGCCGATTTAACAAGCTGCTCTATCCTGCTTGCACCATCAAGCAAGCTGTATTCGGTATGATTATGAAGATGTGTAAAAGCCATAGTTAATCACCGCATACCTTTGCGTTTATTTTTCCGTCACTCAAAATTACTGTAAACTCATCTCCGCCGCTCAGCTGTTTTGCCGAGGTAATTATTTTTTCGTCCTTTTCGGCTATTGCGTATCCTCTGCCGAGTACATTAAGCGGATTTAGACCGTCAAGTTTGGCTTTTGCGGAAACAAGTTTATTTTCCCTTTGAGAAATATTATCATTCATAAGCCGAGAAATTTTTTCGGCTTTAGCTAAAAGCTGTCTTTCTGTTTGCTCTGCCCTCACCTTTGGCGATGACAAAGACATTCTTCTCTGCTGTTTTTCAAGTTTAAGCTGAGCCGTTTTGAATTTTTGCTCAAGAGTTGCGGCAAGGTACTGCCTTTGCTTTTTGTAGTAAGATATAAGCTCCTGCCTGTCGGGTACGGCAAGCTCTGCCGCCGCCGATGGGGTTGATGCTCGCTTATCTGCCACAAAATCGCAAATTGTAAAATCGGTTTCGTGGCCTACACCCGAAATAACAGGAGTCTTACAGTGATAAACAGCATACGCAAGCTCTTCATCGTTAAATGCCCACAAGTCCTCAGCCGAGCCGCCGCCTCTGCCGATTATTATAACATCGGCAATTTTGCTTTCGCTGAATTTATTTACTGCGTTTACAAGCTGCTTTGGCGCACTGTCGCCCTGCACCAAAACGGGAGCAAGTATAATGTCAACGCTCGGAAATCTTCGCCTTAAAATATTGGTAATATCCTGCACCGCCGCACCTGTGGGCGAGGTAATAACTCCGATTGTTTTCGGAAATTTTGGCAACGGCTTTTTGTGCGCAGGGTCAAAAAGTCCTTTTTTTTCAAGGTCAGATTTAAGCTGTTCAAACGCAAGCGCAAGCGCACCCACACCGTCAGGCTGCATATCCTCAATGTAGAGCTGATACCTGCCGCTTGGCTCGTAAAGGGAAATTCTGCCTCGGCAAATTATTTTCATTCCGTTTTCGGGACGGAATTTTAGCCGCCTTGCATTGCCTGCAAACATAACGGCGCTGATAACCGAATTGCTGTCCTTCAGCGAGAGGTAAATATGACCGCTGCGCTGATGGACGGTAAGGTTGGAAATTTCACCCGTTACAAGCACAAACTGCAATTTTCCGTCATTTTCGATGAGCGATTTTATATAGAAATTGATTTGTGAAACCGAAAGCACTCTCGGCTTTTGAATTTGCGGTGAATACATTTCCTGACCTCCTGTTAGGTGATATATAAAATTGATACTCTCAAACTGCTTACAGTTTATTTCATATTGCCTGCCACTTGGCTTTTCTTTTGCGTTGGCAAGCAATTATTGTGTTTCGGTAAATTTTTTATATGCGAGATACGCTATTCCGCCTGCGTTGTCGGAGGAATATTCCGGCTTTGCAAAGGTTGCGCCGAATTTACGGGTAAGCGCATTTTTTATAATAGAGTTTGACATTACTCCGCCTGCAAACACAACAGGCAAACTGCCATACTGCTCAAGCAATTTTTCAGTCATTTTTTCGAGTGTGGACTGAATATAGGCAAGGCAAAAGGCTGCGATTTTCTCTTTGCTTTCGCCGCAATCAAGCATTTTTTTGCACTGATTTTCAAGACCGCTCAGACAGCAATCCGCACCCTTTAAGGTGGGGCGCACTTTGAATTTTTCGGTATTCTCAAGTGCGAGCTGTTCAAGCTGAGGGCCGCATGGAAATTTCAGACCGAGCATAAGTCCTACTCGGTCAACCGCCTGTCCTGCGTTTAAATCAAGGGTTTTAGCAACCTCTTGTACGGCAAACGAGCTTGTACTGCCCTTGGCAAGCACTGCCTCTGTTGTACCGCCGCTTATATGAAAGGCTAAAAATTCCTTGTCAAACAGGTCATCTCTTTCGGCTGAAAACAGCGCTGCGGCAATATGCCCCTCCTGATGTGAAAAGGTCAGGAGAGGCTTTTTTATTACTGCCGATATAATTCTCGCCGTATTTTCGCCAACCGTAAAGCATGGCATATACGAGCCGTCAACAGGGCGAGGTCGGGTTGATACTCCGACTGCCGACACTGCCGATAAATCGGTTTCATTTGCGATATTTTCAACAAGCGTGTGCAGCTGCTGAGTGTGGTGAAACACTGCGTCGCTTTGGCGCAAGCCGAGCTGTCCCTGCTTTACGGGCAACAGTTGCTTTCTTTGCAGCATTTGTCCGCTTTCGCTGTTATACACCGCAACCGAGGTGGTGTAATTCGATGTGTCTATACCGAGAAAAAGGCTCATTATTTTTCACCGTTATCTCTTACAAACGAACCCAAAATACCGTTTACAAAGCCGCTTTCGCCGATGGTGTATTTTTTTGCAAGCTCAACAGCCTCGTTAATGGCAACGCTTGCGGGAACATTTTCAAGATACTTAATTTCATAAACGGCAAGCTCAAGGATTGCAAGTGACGGCTTAGAAATTCTTGAAAGCGTCCAACCCTTTTTAAGGTAGCCTGAAATAATCTCGTCAAGCTCGCTCTTTATAGAAATAATGCCCTCAACCTCTGCCTGAGCAACAGGGCTTACTCCGCCCATAAATAGTTCGGAGCTGTCCTGCACCATATTGTCAACGGATGTGTTTGTAAATGAATTTGAAAACAAAAGCATAAACGCCTGCTCACGCTGTTCTGAGCGTGTGAGCTTGATTTGTGCAACCTTGTTTTCGGTTTCCTGTGCTGTTTCTTCCTCTGCATTTTGAGCAGTTACATTTATCTCTTCAGACATATTATCCCAACTTTACTATATATTTAGATATTTAGGATAATTATATCACATAAAATTTTGATTGTAAACTATATTAACACCAATGCCGCTAACTTAATAAAGCATAAAATTTCAGTCGCCGAGTTTTTATATCACACAAAACAGAAATCGGTTGACAGCTTTAAATTTAACTTCACGCACCTACAACGGATATTGCGTCGCTTGCTATATCGTAATGCGTTGTTACCGCATCGTATACAGAAAGCACTGTGTTTTCATTGAGCTCGTTTTTCGGCACAATTACCGTTACGCCCATATCTGTTATACAGCAAAGGCAGTCGGAAAAGCCCTTTGCCTTTACTATGGTTTCTATCGTATCCTGTGTAGTGAAAAAGCCGATTATTTTCTCCACATTTTTCTGCGCCTCCGTAAACTCTGAATCTGCGCTTGAATCCGACTCAAGTATTTCTTCGGCATCATCAATCACCTTGTCTTGGGTGTTCTGCCGTTTGGTGCGCTCGGCGGCAAAAAAGTCCTGCTGTTCCTTTGAAAGTGCCATTGTAGCCACTGCCTCGTCTGAGGTTGCCGTTTGTCCTACGGTGGCATTTACATATGAGGCTGCGCCCAGCTCCTTTACGGACGATGTACTTTTTGCCTGCGAAATCTGATAGTTTATGTAAACCGCTGTGGCAAGTGCAAGTACAAGTGCTGTCATTACAATATGCTTTTTCTGAATTTTCATAATACCTCTACCTTCGTTCTGTTAGTTTTGTAACACATACCTTTGCCGATGAAATATCCAGCGCCCTTGTTACCGCCTGAGTGATCGTTTGTGCAACTACGGGGTCATCTCCGCCCTCGCACACAACAAGCACACCTCGTATAACAGGCTGAATTTCTTTTGTCTTGGTGGTGCTGTCCTCAAGATACACATACTCAACCGAGTTTTCTATGGTGAGCAGCACCTTGGTTTCTCCGCAGCCGCTGATGCTCGAAAGTATTTTTTGCAAATCGCTTTCAATCTCTGTGCTGTAAGTGGTAACGGAAAAACCGCCTGTTTCCTCCTTACCGCCCGTATTGATGCCTGTAAACGAGGAAGCGAAAATCAACGCTATTCCGATTGCGCCGATGATTATTATAATTTTTCTTATTTTGTCACTTTCAAACAGCTTTTTTATTCCGCTTGATTTTTCGTCCATAGCCTGCACCCTTAAATGAAAGTAATTCTCGGATACGCTCCGAAACTTTTAAAAACGAGCGAGCCGATTTTATCATTCTGATTTTTATAGTCTTTGCTTATATATATGCTGATGTCACCTATAATTATGCTGTCGGACTGCGCTTTTGCGAGAACTATTTTGCACTCCGATATTTTTATGCCGTTCTGTTCCAGCAAATCGGTTAGGCTCTGCTCAAGATTTTGCTCTGCCTGCTTTATCACAAGGTTTGCGTATGCCTCATCTGAGGTTGAAATTTTATTTTCCTCTTCGGCTATGATATTTGTGTCAATTTTAATTGAAGATATTGCCTTTGTTACGGGAGAAATAAGACAGCAAACCATAAAAGCGCCAATCACAAGGGCAACTGTTTTTTTGGTAGTGCCCTCAGGCACAAAGGCTGAGAGCAGGCTGCATATAAGCGCACCTGCGCATACCGTAACGGTTGCGGAAATCATACCGCTCATACTCCACCGCCTCCCAACAAAAGCACAAGCGCCGTTGAAATTATATAAACCGACATAACGCAAAGCACGATTGCAAGCAAGGTGGAAAGCACCGTACTCACACCCTCAAGCAAATTTTTCACCTGATTTATGCCGAGGGTATCTGCAAACAGCTTCCCTGCCGATAATGTGAATATCCACAACAAGCTATTAAGAATAATGGGCAAAAATACAAATGCAATAGATATAATCACAAAAATTCCAAGTCCCGATTTGAGCAAATTTACACTTCCCTGCACTGTTTTGTAGGCATCGGAAAGCGCCGAGCCGACTATCGGGATAAATGAATTGAGAGTAAAACGCACTGCTCGTGTGGATACATCGTCAACAGAGGCGGTTATCAGCTGCTTAAATGAAAGTACGGCGGTGAATACCGTCATAACAAAGCCGAGTATCCATTTTACCGCCTTTGAAATTACAGAAGAAATGCCCGAAAGCCTTGTTTCGGGGCATACGCTTGCCGTAACCGATACACCCAAAAACATATTTAAAAACGGCACTATCACCTTGGAGCTGAGTTGTCCCACTCCCTCGCCTGCGCCTATCATCATGGCGTAATATGACGCACCGCTTACGGCGTGTCCCGTACTCGACATTATCATAACCATTACGGGCACAAAGGCAAGCATAAAGGCTGACGCTGTTTTTACAACCGCCGACATATCGGCAATAACCTGAATTGCAGGAAGTGCAGCCGTACAGGTAGCACAAAGTACGGCTGCTATGCCAAGTGAGGAGGAAAGTTCACTTGAAATCGAATTTTTGTAGGAGGATAAAAGCGAGCATATAAGTATGAGCGCCGTAAGCGATATTACAGCCTTGAGCGGACCTGCGCTGTTTTCACCTGCGAGCTTGACGATTTCGTTTACAACCTCTGTAAATGAAATTTGCGAAATCTGCTGACCGTCTATGCCGTTTATCCCTATATTTTCAAGGCTCTGCTTTACATCGTCCGACAGACTGTTATATAAAGCGGAGGTATCGTAAATGCTGTTAATATCATTTGCTGTGCTTTGCGTGGCGCTTTGTGAATCTGCCGCAAAAGCCGTAACCTGTGACAAACACAAAACCACTGCAAGCACCAGAAAAATTACCGCTGCTTTTTTCAACATCAACACTCCTTTAGGAGTTATTTACAAGTGACGCCACAGTATTGAAAATTTCGGTATAAAGAGGGAGTGACGCCGCCATAATCAGTATTTTACCTGCAAGCGTAACATTTGCCGCTATTGCCTGCTGTCCCGATTCTTTGCACACGCTAACGGCAAGCTCTGTTACAATACAGATTCCTATTACCTTGAGCAATATTTTTATATACTCAATATTCATATCCGATGCCGCCGCAATTTGGTTTACGGTCTGCAATATTGTGCCTGCAAAGGAGATGACCGCCATCAGCAAAATTACTCCGCAAGCTACCGAAAGCATAAGTGCGGTTTCGCCGTTGTGCTTTTTTATTGCCACCGCCGAAATTGCCGCCACGATTGCCACTGCGGCTATTGTAATAATATTCATATTCTTTAAAAACCAAACAGCTGCTTTATTGTGTTAAATAGCGTGCTTATCTGAGTAACAATCAGCGTCAGCACCACTATAAGTCCCGCAAGTGTAGTGAGCATTGCCTGCTCCTCTCTGCCGCTGCGTATCAGCACCTGACACAATACGGCAACTATTATGCCGATTGCAGCTATTTTGAAAATAAGTTCAACATCCATAGCTATCCTTTCAGATTACAATAAGTGCGACAGCCGCACCGACAAAAAATCCCATTGTTTTATATAATCGTGACTTTTCGGTTATGTCTTTTTTGCTGTCATCAAGGTGCGCCTTTGCAAGTCCTTTGTAAAGTTCTATGTGCTTTAGCTGTCCCTCAACATCGGTTATACCGAGCTTTTCGCCAAACGAACACAAAAGCTGTTTGTCATCGTGCTTTAGTGAATATCCGTCAGAAATTTTTATTACTGCCTTTTTCCACCTCTCAAAAAACGAACCCTCGCTTTTCCGGTAAGAGTCATATACGGCTTTCCCGAACGGATCTTCACTCTTTGAAATAATTACAGAAAGCTCGTCACCGCTGTATCGAATATTAGTGGCGAGTGAGTCGAGAAACACAAGGAAGTCATTTATAAAATCTCTGCGCCTGTATAATCTCTGCGACTTTTTTATGCCGATTAATGTGGTTGCCGTTACAAGCAAGGCACAACCGATTATTTTAATCAACAAACACATCACCGACCTTTATAATCTTGATTACCCTGCCCGCCGCTGTTCTGTTGTCGAGAAAAACAAGTGTTTTAAAGCCGCCGCCTGCAAGGAGCTTTTTTATATTTGCTTTCTTTCTAAGCTCCTCAATGCTTGAGCAATGCAAGGTTGATATAAAGGAAACACCCGAATTTACCGAATACTCCATAGCGTCAATATCCCTTTGCGTGCCGATTTCGTCACAAACTATAATATCGGGCGACATACTGCGTATAGCCTGCATAATTCCGCTCGGCTTATCGTAAAGGTCGAAAACATCGCACAAGCCTATGTCATTTTGGAGAATACCCGACGAAGTACCTGCAAGCTCTCCCCTTTCATCTATAAGCGATATTCTTTTGCCGTACTCGGTCGAAAGTATCCTCGCCATATCTCGCAAAAGCGTTGTTTTGCCTGAGCATGGCGCTCCGCAAATAAGCACTCCGCCAAAATCGGGATTAAGTGCGTCTATAATTTTTCGTGAGCACTCCTTATGCTCTCTTGCTATTCTTATATTGATTGATGAAATGTCACGAATGTTTATTATCCTGTCGCCCTCGCAAATTGCTGTTCCGCAAATGCCTGCCCTGTGACCGCCATGCATTGTTACAAAGCCGTTTACTATTTCGCTCTGCTTTGAATACACCGAGTAGTTGCAGATGTTGTGAAAGGTGTCGGTCAAATCTCCTCGGCTGACTGTGAGCATTGCGCCGTCAAGTATGGCATTTGTAAGTCCGCCCTTTTCGGTAAGAAAATATGTAGTGTCGGGACAAACAATAGCGACAGGTCGGTTTACTCGCAATCGTATCTCCTGAGCTGTGTCACAAAATTTTGGCATAAGCGGTAAAATTCTCTGATAAATATTCTGACTGAGTGAGCGAATAGCAAGTACAAACCTGCCCTCATTGTTTAGACTTGTCATTTTAATCGTCCTTTCCTTGGCTTTGTTAATATCTATGCAGACAAGCAAGGCAAAAGAACTTAATTTTAATATTTTACAAAATAATTATTGAATTGTTGCTATTTCTATGTTATAATGCTATAAACAACAAATTAGGAAGTGAAAATAATGAAAAAGGCTAATATTATTAAAAAGACATTTGCACTTGCTTTAACGGGAACAATCATTTTTGGCGCAAGCGCTGTTTCTGCGTCTGCGGTATCTACCCCTGCCGATACACCTTTAAATCAGACAGGAACTATTACATATAACAAGGCTTTTTACGATAAAAATGCCGAGGCTTGTGATGCCATTGCCAACGGCTTGGCAAATCACGCAAGCAGTATAAATATATTTAACTACAAAATTCAAACCGATAATATCGGCAACGCTTACGCTGTGGCTCTAAAGAAAAATCCGCTTTTCTTTTATGTGGACAACAACAACTACTATATGACCACCAAAAAATCCTCCGACGGCATTACCTATATAAATTCCGTTATTCCGATTTACCGCTATGACGAAAGTACAACCGAGCAGATGACAGATAAATTTAACGCCGAATGCAAAAAATATCTTGCAAAGCTAAGCAACAATATGACGGATTATCAAAAAGCGCTTACACTTCACGATGAGATTGCGCTTGAATGTGAGTACGGACTCGGAGATGAATTTTCGACAAGGTCATGTGACGCATACGATGCACTTGTAAATAAGGAGTCAACCTGCGAGGGATACACCGCCGCTTATTCATATTTGCTCTCACTTGTGGGCATAGACAGCGACATTGTAAATTCTTCGGCAATGGTTCATGCGTGGAATAAGGTATGTATTGACGGCTCTTACTATAATGTTGACATTACATGGGATGATCCAGTACCCGACAACAACGGTCTTGTAAGCCACACATATTTTCTGCTGAGCGATGATGAAATTGCAATAGCTACAAACAACAGGCAGCCGCACTATGACTATGTAAGCTCATACAGTGCCGACAACTCAAAATATGACAAAAGCCTTTTCCACGAATTTAACACTAAAATGTGCATAGATGATGACGGCAGTTACTATGCGATTTCAAATTCATACAACAGCAAATACAAGAAAAGCCTTGTAAAATACAATTTAGAGGCTGACAGTGCAGAGGTTGTTAAAACAATCGGTGATTATTGGAAAGCGAGCGAAACCGGCTATTGGCTTGACGGCTTTGCAGGACTTGATATGAAAGACGGTGTTCTATACTACAACACTCCAAGCAGTGTTTATTATCTCAATACAAAGACAGGCGAAACCGACTCACTCGGCAAAATCAGTTCCGACAAGGAAGGCTACGGAATGAGAGTGATTGACGGCAAAATTTATGTTGCGCTTTCGTCTACACCTAACGAAAAAACTACGCTCACATACTTTGGCGAATGTAAGGACTTTGACGATTTTATGCTCGGCGATGTAACGGGCGACGGTCAGATTGACATTACAGACGCAACCTCTATTCAGAAGTACCTTGTTGAAATGGAAGTTTACACCGAAAAGCAGATTAAATGCGCCGACTTTGACAAGGACGGCTACATTACTGTGAATGACATAACAGCAATTCAAACCTATATGGCAGACGGAAATGTATAAAATTAAGTAACGACAAATAAGCATCTTTGCAAATAGCAGGGTACTTATTTTGTTTTTCGGTTCTTTGTCAATAGTTGGGGTTAAGAACGTAGTCATTAAGGCTTCTACTTGAATGGAAGGCTTTTTGGTTTGATAAAATTTGTAATCTTATTTGATTACCCCAACATTTAATATAACACCACTTTTAAAATCTTGCTTTACTACTTTGACATTGCGCAATTTAATTTAAAAATATTTTGAAAAAACTTCCGGTTTGCTATTGCAATTTTAAAAATTATGTGTTACAATCCTAATCGTAATTCCGCAGGACGGAATTTTTTTAAACGGTTAAGTTAGTTTAAACTAACTGTTTGTAACTTCATATCGGGTTTACTAAGTAATTGTACCCGATATATATTTTAAAAATAAGGTTAGTTATAGCTAACTGTTACATCGGAGGAAAACATATGAGAAAGATGGGCAAATTTATAAGCTCCGCTGTGCTGTGCGTTATTTTGACAATTATCTTTTCTTTCAATACATTTGCACTTGAAACGGAAAATTTATCCGAGGGTACATACAGTGTTGACACAACACTAAGCTGTTATGTAAACGCAATGGGTGGTATTGAATTTGGAGCGCCGTTATTAACAGGCTCAACAATTAAGGTTGACGCAAACGGCAAAAAAACAATGACTTTGAATTTCACGAAAAGCAGTGTAACAATCTACAATATAACCTGTGATACTTTTATTGACCCGTCACCGACAACAGAGGACAGCAAAGGCGGAATTAAAAACGGAACGATAGGTATTTATGACGATAACGGAAACCTGCAAACCGATTCGGTGGAATACACACTGAGTGACGATACGGCTCTCAATTCAAAAAGTGAAGAGGTACACTATGTTACTTCGATTTCATTTCCGATTGGGAGTGTAAAAAATACATACGAGTTTACCGTTTATGTAAACAGCAATGTAATGGGTGTTCAGTTTGGTACAGGCGGAAGTGACGGATACCCTGCCACACTAACCGTTGACAGAAACAGTCTGAAAGCGAAAAGCGCAGGCACTGAGCAGACTGAGCAATACGAAACACTGCCAAAGGAAACAAAAGCGGTGCAGGCAACCACAGAGGTAGTTGTTGAGGACAAAAAGAGTGATACGGTTGTGGAAAAAAACGGCTTGAACATTCACTATGCAAACGGTGAAAACGAAAGCGCAGACAAAACAAGCGAAAGTTACACAGCTTACCTTAATATGCCGTTGCTTTGGCTAATGACTGCCATAGCCGCAGTTATTATAATTGCAGGAATTGTACTTATAATCAGCAGTAAATTCAAAAGAAAGCGTGATAATAAATGATAAAAAAGATTATATCGGTTGTATTATCGGCAATAATTACAGCAGGTTTTTGCGGTTGTGCCTCAAGCGGTGTGGCAGAAAACAGCGGCTCTACGAGCAATCCGAAAATTGCCTCTACTTCTGTTGCAATATGCCAAATTCTTGACAAACTTGAGTACGATAATGTAGTGGCGGTTCCCGAAACAGCTACGGAGAATATGCCCGAAAGATATAAAGATCTGCCCACGATTGGCTCGCCTATGACACCCGATTACGAAAAAATCAAATCGGTATCGCCCGATATGGTGCTTTCGCCAAAGTCGCTCGAAAGCTCGCTTTCTCAGGATTATACCTCGGCAGGGCTCAGCTCGGCTTTTCTTGACCTAAGCAGTGTGCAGGGAATGTACGACGCAATAAATTCACTGGGCGAATTGCTCGACAGAAAGCCGCAGGCTGAAAAACTTATAGATGACTACAACAGCTATATGGCTGAGTACAAGACAGACAGTGCAGAAAAAAGCGTTTTGATTTTGATGGCTTTCCCGGACGGCTTTTATCTTGTGGCAACAGAAAATTCCTATGTGGGCAACCTTGTGGAGCTTGCAGGCGGAAAGAATGTGTATGGAAAGGGCACAAGCGGAGATGAGAACGGCTTTGTTTCAATAAACCCCGAAGATATAGTGCAGAAAAAGCCCGACATTATAATGGTGTTTGCTCATTATAACGAGGAAAGCGCCTTTAAATATATGAAAGAGGAATTTAAGTCAAATTCTGCATGGCAGTATTACGATGCCGTAAAGAATGACAATATCGTTTATCTCCCCTCAAAGTATTTCGGTATGAGCGCAACGCTTGATTGGAAAGAGTCACTTGATTACCTAAACTGTCCATTACAGCACATACACAACAGACGGAAACTACACTCCCCTAAACGGAGCAAATGTACCTATAAAGCTTATTGCGGAATAATAAATTTGCAGTAACATTACTGTCAGTACAGTGATATTACATAAATATTTTATGGCACTGAAAGTGCAGAAAGGAGTGCATTAATAATGCATAATACAAAATTCAGAACGGGAAAAATTGCCGCTGTATGCACAGCCGCTGTTATGATGGCATCTTCACTTGGAATAAGTGCATTTGCCGCAGAAACTCAGACACTTGAGGCAGGAAAATACACTGTTAATTCAGACCTTTCTTGCTATGTAACAGCAATGGGCGGCGTTGAATTTGGTAAGCCTCTCCTCACAAAACAGTAAACGAGGACGGCACAGCAAAGTTTGACCTTAGCTTTACAAAGAGCAGTGTTACAATTTACAGCGTTACTTGCGATACTTTTGTAGACGCATCGGCTGACGGAGCAGTTCTTAATTACAAAGACGGTTCAGAGTGGAAAGCAGTTGACAGCTACAAATTAAGCACAGACACAGCGCTCAATTCAAAGAATGAGAGTGTTAATTATGTAGAGTCAATCTCATTTACAGTATCTTCTATTGCCGATACATACAACCTTGGTATGTATGTAAACAGTAATGTTATGGGCGTACAGTTTGGCGGCAGTGACAGCGCAAACTATGCCGCAACCCTCACTGTTGATTGGAGCAGTGCCGCAAAAATTAAAACAGCCGACAAAACATCTTCACAGAGTGCAACTGTAAAGTACAATGTTGAGGAGGGCTACGAGGTTAGCATTCCTGCCGAGATTACAGTTGACACAGAAACAAAGACCGCTAACTACTCGATACAGGCTAAAAAGTTTGTATTGCCTGAGAACGCATATGTTACAGTAACAGCCAACGGGAACGGCTCACTTTCAAACGGTAAGGACAGCCTTGCATTTACAAATGAGCTCGCAGCAGGCAACCTTACAAAAACAGGCGACAACCTCAACGGTAAGGTAACAGTAACAGGCGAGCCTACATCTGCCGGTGAATACACAGGTACAGTAGACTTTACAATCAACTACTTTGCTAAATAATTAAACAGCTAAATCAGCAAACAGAAAAATAAAAATCCATCGGGAAATTTCACCCGATGGATTTTTTGCTTTGGTTTGGTTTTGTAAAGTGGGAAAGTTTTGAAGGGTTGATTTGCTGTTCTGCAAATAATTTAGCAGACTGAAAATTTATGAATATTATGCTGTTTTCTGTATTTGTCGGTGCGACAAATTTGAATTTTTATTCTCCAACATATTGCGATTATAATTATTTTTATTCAGTAGTTAAAACGAATTTCAACACATCCATTTTCATCAACTAATGCAAGCGCTTGGTAAATATCACCGCTTTTTTTGTGCAAAACTCTTATGTTAGGATATGAATAAATTGACTTTTTACAAAACAAAAGCATATAGTAGCTTTCATCGTTGTTCAAAGAGATCTTATCAAATGATTTAATAAGATTACCAGAATCACACTCTTTATTAATGATTTTTCTTATTTGAGCAGAACAAGGAGCTTTCATTGCTTTGTTAATAGCCGCTGAAACGGACAAATAATCACTCATAGGGTATTTCACCTCCAAAAAGAAATCACAAGAATAATGCAACCCCATTTCACACGCTTTATTCCGAAAGCATATTTAATAATTCTTCTTCAGAGATAACGGTGATGCCGAGCTGTTGAGCTTTTGTCAGCTTACTGCCTGCGTCTTCGCCTGCAAGCACATAATCGGTCTTTTTAGAAACAGATGAGCTTGTTTTTCCGCCGTTCTGTTCAATCAGTTTGCCTGCCTCACTTCTTTTCATAGTCGGCAATGTGCCTGTTAATACAAAGGTTTTGCCCTCAAAAATTCCGCCTTTCTTTTTCTGCTCGGACGGTTTCATCTCAAGACCAAGTTCTTTAAGCTCTGCTATAAGATTTTTGGTGCTTTCGGCTGAAAAATAGTTTACCACGCTGTCAGCCATAATTGCACCAAAGCCCTCGATAGCGGAAATATCCTCTTTCTTTGCGCTCATAAGGTCATCTATGCCTGCAAAGTTTTCGCACAAAATTTTGGCGGCTTTCAGTCCGATATTCCTTATGCCAAGGGCAAAAACAAGGCGGTAAAGCTCGTTATGCTTTGACTTTTCGATTGAATTAATAAGATTTTGTGCTGACTTTTCAGCTTTTCGGTCAAGGGCGGTTATGCTGTCAACCGTTAATCTGTAAAGGTCGGCAGGAGATTTTATCAGTCCCTCATTCACAAGCTGTTCGAGTACGGCAGGGCCGAGTCCGTCTATATCCATAGCATCTCTGCCCACAAAATGGATAAGGTGGCGCATAAGCTGAGCAGGACAATCGGTATTGGTACAGCGAATTGCCGCCTCGTTTTCGTCACGCACAACGGGTGTGTGGCAGGACGGGCAAAGTTTTGGAAACTCAAACGGCACTGCGTTTTCGCCATGCTCCTTTACAGAAAGCACCTCGGGTATAATCTCGCCTGCTTTACGGATAATTACCGTATCGCCAACGCAAATGCCCTTTTCTTCGATAAAATCTTTATTGTGCAGGGTTGCTCGGCTTACGGTAGTACCTGCAAGAAATACAGGCTCAAAAATTCCGACAGGAGTGAGCACACCTGTTCTGCCGACATTTATTTCAACCTCAAGCAGCTTTGTTGCCTTTTCCTCGGGCGGATACTTGTAAGCCTCTGCCCACTTAGGATACTTTGCGGTACTGCCCAATAATTCTCTTGCAGCAAAGTTATCCACCTTAACAACTGCGCCGTCAATCGCATAGTCCAATGTGCCACGCATATTGCCGATTCGCTCTATCTCCTCTATCGCCTCTTGCATATCGTCAAAAATATTGTAAAAAGCGGTAGGAAAACCAAGTTCTGTGAGGTAATCAAGACCTTGGTGGTGGCTTGTAATCTCTGCGCCCTCAATCTGCTGAATATTAAACACAAAAATATCGAGCTTGCGCTTTGCGGTAATCTTTGATTTTTTTTGTCTTAATGAGCCTGCTGCGGCATTTCGTGGATTTTTAAAAGGCTTTTCCTCGTTATCTTCCTGCTCCTTAACAAGTTCGTTAAAACTGTCAAAAGACATATAAACTTCGCCACGCACCTCTAAAAATGCAGGCGCATTTTCAATCTTTTTCGGGAGTGAGCGAATGGTCATAAGATTGTCGGTAACATCTTCGCCAACATTTCCGTCACCTCGTGTAGAGCCACGCACAAACACGCCGTTGCGGTACTCACAGGATACAGAAAGTCCGTCAAATTTCGGCTCAACAACATATTTTACATTTGGCACAACCTCACGCACTCGTTTGTCAAAATCAAGCAGTTCGCCATGTGAAAAGCTGTCGTGCAGGCTTTCCATCGGCACTGCGTGAGTTACGGGAGAAAACTTTGTTCCTCGCTCACCGCCTACCCTGTTTGTGGGCGAAAGAGGCGACTTGAGAGTAGGAAACTCGTTTTCAAGGTTTTCAAGCTCACGCAAAAGCATATCGTACTCATAGTCTGAAATTTCGGGGTTATCGAGATTATAGTAGCGATTGTTGTGGTATTCAAGTGTTTTGGTAAGCTCTTTTATTCTTTGTTCTGCAAGGATAATATCCATATAATCTGTCCTTAATTTATCTTTTATCAATTAAATTGATTTGTAAGCATAACTAAATATAGTATTTTGCTTTTAAAGCAAAATAAAAATTACTTATTTACTGCCGATGTTCCCTTTTCTTTCAAATATGTTGATTCAAGGTCGGCAAGGTGGAGCTTTACGGCAAGCGGATAACGCTCGTAGGCAAGTGAGATTGAATTGCTGTTTTTGTCGCCAAATTCTCCCATATGCCAACGGATTGCCATTGCCTCATCAATTTTTAGATGCATTTTGCGCTCAATCAAAAATACTGACTTTTCACCATGACCGTACGGAAACTGATCGTCTATTGCATAATAAGGTACTTTTTCCCACGCACCTGTCTGCTCGTTCTTAACATTTCTTGAGGATACCTTGTAAAACTGAGCCTTGCACAAATCGTGCAAAAGTCCGCAAATGGCAAAGCTCTCAATATTGTCGGTTTCCTCGTCATAGTGCTTTTCCATCATTGTATTAAACACGCTTACCGAGTGCATTACAAGTCCGCCCTCACAGGCGCAATGATACTTGGTGCTGGCAGGCGCAGTAAAAAAGTCTGTGCGCTTGAGCCATTCAAGCAGTTCATCCGCACCGTTGCGTGTTATGTACTTTGTATAAATCTCAATAAATTCTTCTTTTGGAGTCATTTTTATCGCTCCTTTTGCGGTTTATTATATAAAATAGAACAAAAGGGCATCCCTTTAATGGAATGCCCTGTTTAGTAACAAATTATTCAGCAACCTCTTCAGCAGCCTCAGCAGGAGCCTGCTCGTCCTCAGGAAGGAGTGCACGCATTGAAAGGCTTACACGCTTCTTGTCGAAGTCAATAGCAGTAATCTTAGCTTCTACTGTTTCGCCAACTGAAAGTACATCAGCGGGCTTTTCTATTCTCTTGTTAGCAATCTGAGAAATGTGGATAAGACCATCAATACCGGGAATGATGTTTGCAAAAGCACCGAATGATGTAAGACCAACGATTGTAGCCTTAACAACTGTGCCCTCAGGATACTGATTCTTGAGGATTTCCCATGGATTTTCGTCAGCGTTCTTAAAGCCGAGAGAAATCTTCTTTGTTTCCTCGTTGATGTCCTTTACATAAACCTCAACAGTATCACCTACATTAACAACCTCGCTTGGGTGCTTGATGTGTGTCCAAGAAAGCTCAGAAATGTGGATCATACCAAATACGCCGCCAAGGTCAACAAATGCGCCGTAGCTTGTAAGTGACTTAACAACGCCTGTGTACTTCTTACCGATTTCGCAGTTCTTCCAGAACTCCTCACGCTGAGCAGCTCTCTGCTCCTTAAGTACGCTTCTGATTGAGCCGATAGCTCTCTTTCTTCTGCCACGCTGTGAAACCTCAATAAGTCTGAACTGTACTTCTTTACCTACGAGATCCTCAAGGCTCTCGTCACGAGTAGCAGTTGCCTGTGAAGCAGGAATAAATACTCTTACATCGTTGTAGATAACGATTACACCGCCCTTAACAGCCTCTGTAACCTTACCTGTAAGAACTTCCTGTGACTCAACCTTAGACTCAAGAATTTCCCAGCCCTTAGCTGCGTCTACTCTGCGCTTAGAAAGCATAATTGTGCCTTCCTGATCATTTGTCTTCATAATAAGAAGCTCGATCTTGTCGCCAACCTTTACGATATCCTCCGGCTTAGCGTTAGGATCGTTAGAAAGCTCATTAGCAGGAATAAAGCCTGTCTGCTTTCTGCCGACATCAACCTGAACCTCGTTAGGCGCAATGCTGAGCACTGTACCCATTACCCTCTCATTTGTATTTAAGTTTTTGAGGGATTCCTCAAGCAATGCCTCAAAAGATTCTTCACCATTTGTTACACCGGATTTAATTTCACTCATTGTATCCAGTACCTCCTTTATTATCCTTGCCGGAGTAGATGCACCGGCAGTAACGCCAATGTTTTCAGCAACGCTGACTTGATTTGCATTTAGCTCGTCCGCTGTTTCAATAAGAACTGTATTATCGCACTGTCTTTTACAAATATCAAAGAGCTTGCCCGTATTTGAGCTGTGCCTGTCGCCTATTACTACCATAAAGTCGGACTGAGCCGCAAGCAAGTCTGCTTCGGTCTGTCTAACTGACGTTGCATTACATATTGTATCAAATATTTTTGCATTTGTACATAGTTTTTTAATCTTTTTTACACACTTTTTCCATTCTTTTGTATCAAAAGTGGTTTGTGCGACAACAAAAACCTGTTTATTATTCGTTTTTAGAATATTACTATAAATTTCGTCAATTTCTTCGCTGTTCTTAAAGGTGTGGCACTCGGTACTGCAATGACCGATAATGCCCTCCACCTCAGGGTGAACGCTGTTGCCTGCAATTAAAACTATGCCGTCCTTGTTGTCGGGATTTGCAACTATGTTGTGAATCTTCTTGACAAAAGGACATGTTGCATCTTCATATTTTACACCATTTTCAACTAATTTGTCAATAACATATTTTGGAACTCCGTGTGAGCGAATAACAAGCGTAGCGCCGTTTTCTACCTCGTCAATACTGCTCACCGCCTTACAGCCTCGGCTTTCAAGCTCATTTACTACCTCCATATTATGAATGATAGGCCCGAGAGTGGAAACCTTGACATTTTTGTCAAGCAGATTGTTGACTATATTTATTGCTCTGTTCACTCCAAAGCAAAAGCCGGCAGATTTTGCAACGGTTATACTCATTTTCTGTCTTGCTCCCTCATCTTCTTGATTTCGTCCATAATCATATTTGTAGCATTTTTAAGCTGTCGTCTGTCGCCGTCGGGAGTAAGTCCGAGCTGTTCGGGTGTGAGCGGCTCACCAAAATGAATTACTCTCTTTGCAAAGCGGTGCTTCGGGTTACCCGTAATTGTGATGCACGCAGGAATAACAGGCACCTGCATTTGTTGAGCAACAAGTGCGCAGCCGCTTCTCGGACGCATAAATTCGCCTGTCTTTGTTCTGCCTCCCTCAATAAAGATAGTCATTACATTGCCCTCTTTTATGAGGTCTTCACCTGTTTTTATAGCTTTGCCGTCACCTGCGCCACGCTCAACGGGAAACGCACCGAGCGCACGGATCAATCCTCCAAAAAACTTGTTTTTAAAAAGTTCCTGTTTTGCCATAAAGAAAAGTCTGCGTCTTTGACCGAGTCCCAGAAGTACGGGATCGGAAAACGACATATGGTTGCTTGCAATTATATATGCTCCCTCTTGCGGAATAGAGTTGTTATTTATAAATTTATATCTGTAAAACGCTTTCATAATCGGACGGCAAACTGCCTGACCCACTCTGTAAAGCACCTTTGACTGTCCCATCAAACATTCTCCTTTATAACGGAAATAATTTTTTCTACCGACTGCTCAAAGTCAAGCTCGGTTGTATCTACAAACACACAACCCTCGGCAGGCTTGAGCGGTGCTGTTTTGCGGTGAGAATCGTTGTAATCCCGCTCGTTTACATCTTTGAGAACATCGTCATAGCTGACATTCATTCCTTTTTCCAAAAGCTCCTTGTATCTTCTTTGCGCTCTCGCCTCGGGAGAAGCGGTAAGAAAAATTTTCACCTTGGCATCGGGCAGTACAACAGTGCCTATATCTCTGCCGTCCATAATCACATTGTTTTTCTTTGCCATATCTCTCTGCAAATCAAGCAGGTATGCTCTTACTTCGGGAATTGCTGAAATTTTTGAGGCTGTCATTGACGCCTCGGGTGTTCTGATAAGTGAAGAAACATCTTCGCCGTCAAGCAATACAATTTGCTCTGAATTATCGTTAAAAGCAAGCTCAACCTTAATTTCTTTAAGCATATCGCTCACTTCTTTTGACTCAACAGGCTCAATATTTCTTCTCATTGCGCTAAGCCCGATTGTGCGGTAAAGTGCGCCTGTATCAACATATATATAGTCAAGAGCCTTTGCAACTCTTTTTGCTATTGTGGATTTTCCTGCGCCGGCAGGGCCGTCAAGTGCTATTGCAACAGACATTTTATTCTTCCTTTCTTAATAAGCAGAGCTTTCACCTGCAAGGTTACCTGTACTCCACGCTATCTGTAAATTGAAACCGCCTGTATAGGCATCGCAATCTATTACCTCGCCTGCAAAGAAAAGTCCCTTTACAAGTCGGCTTTCCATAGTTTTGGGATTGATTTCAGAGGTTTTCACTCCGCCCGAGGTAATAATTGCCTCTTCAATCGGGCGAAATCCGCTTATTTCTACCGTAAATGCCTTTAAAAGCTCGCAAAGTCGTCTGCGCTCCTCTTTGGTAATTGAGTTGCACTTTTTATCAAAGGGTACTCCCCACCTTTTGAGAACAGGCACAACGAGCTTTTTTGGCAACAGCTTTGTAAATGAATTTGAAACATCTTTGTTGTGGTTTTCGTCAAAATCACGCTGAAGTCGCTTTTCAAGCTGTTCGTGGGTAAGCGCCGGCTTTATGTCGATTACGGCATTGTATCTGCCGTCTGAAATATCACGAATATGTGAGCTTGCCGAAAGTATCATAGGGCCGCTCATTCCGAAATGTGTAAAAAGCATTTCTCCGAAATCATCGTAAACAGTCTTTCCGCTTTGTGTGTCAACAATTTTAAGTCCTGCATTTTTAAGCGAAAGACCCTGCATTGATTTGCAGTCAAGGTTTTTGCTCTCGAGCGGTACAAGCGACGGCTTTAACGGTACAATGGTGTGACCTGCCTGCTTTGCGAGGATGTATCCGTCACCTGTTGAGCCTGTAAGCGGATAGCTTTTGCCGCCACAACAGATAATAACGCTGTCGGCATAGTAGGTTTTGTTTTTGCATTTTACGCCCACTGCCTCGCCGTTTTCAAGCAAAAGCTCCTCGGCGGTATCCTCGGCAATTTTACAGCCGCAGTTTTTTACATAGTTATACAATGTATCGACCACATCCACCGCTTTGTCGGATTGTGGGAAAACTCTGTTGCCACGCTCGGTTTTAAGAGGAAGTCCGAGTCCATCAAAAAATGCGATAGTGTCCTCGGGAGTTAATTTATTGATTGCCGAATAAAGGAATTTTCCGTTTGTAGGAACATTTCTTATAAAGGTTTCGACATCGCAGTTATTACAGACATTGCACCTGCCCTTGCCTGTAATCATAATTTTTCTGCCGACACGCTTGTTTTTTTCTATTAATGTTACGCTTGCGCCGTACATTACCGCTGCCGATGCAGCCATAAGACCCGCCGCACCTGCACCGACCACAACTACCTTTTTACTTTCCATTCTTCTTTCCCGCTTCCGTCTTTTCTTCCTCGTTCTTCTCGCCGCTTGCGTAAACTCCCTCTCTGTTCCATACGGTTTCAAGTCTGCGGAAGTTTTCGGATACCTCGTCCTTCTTTTTAAGAACAGTCGCAACAATAAGTGCGTTTATAAGGCTTAAAGGCGCTACAAGGGAATCGACTATTGATGCCATATCACTTCGTGCAATAAGCACAGAGTCGGCTGATTTTACAAGAGGCGACACCATACTGTCGGTGATTGCAATAGCGTGAGCACCCTGCGAACGGGCATAGTTCATAGCGTCAACCGCCATTGTGCTGTATCGTGGAAAAGAAATTCCGATCATAACATCCTTGTCGGTCATTCTGAAAATTCTTTCGTATGTGGTTGTGTGGCTTGTTGAGTCAATAACTCTGACATTATCAAAAATAAGCTCAAAATAATAGCCTAAAAAGCTTGCGATTGCAGCGGTGGAGCGAACACCGAAAATATAAATTCTGTCGGCATTGCAAATTTTATCTACCGCTCTTTCAAAATCCTCATGCGAGGTTTCCTCAATGGTTCTGCGGATTTTATCAATATCCTGATTAAGCACGCTGTTTAAAACATCGTCATTGCCGATTCGGCTTGAAGTAACCTCAATTCTCTGAACAGAGGTGAGTTTGTCCCTTATCATCTCCTGCATTGCCTTTTGGAGCTTTGGGTAGCCGTCATAGCCAAGCTCTGTGGCAAATCTTACCACCGTACTTTCGGATACGCCAACGGTTTCGCCGAGTTTGGAGGCAGTCATAAATGCCGCCTTATCGTAATGCTCTTCTATATAAAGTGCAATTCGCTTTTGTCCTTTTGAAAGCGAGTGCATACTCAAATCTATTCTTGTCAATAAATGGGTGATCATCAAATAACCTTCTTTTAAAAATTGTGAGCGACCTGCAAATGCAGGATTTAACCGATATACATACATATTTAATTTTATCACACAAATTATTTTAATTCAACCGAAAAAGTATCCAATTTTCTTGCACTATTTTAACATTTTTTAAAATTATGAATTACAGCTCTGTTTTTCTTGCAAAAATCGTGTAAATATGCTAATATACTACTATGTTAAAATGTAATTGGGAGGACAGAATATGATTGCTATAATTGACTACGGTGCAGGCAATATTCAGAGTGTAAACAAGGCTTTGAAATACATTGGCTGCGACTGCGTTGTTACAAGAGATAAAGATATGATTTTAAAGGCAGACGGTGCGGTTTTGCCGGGTGTAGGTTCGTTTGGCGACACAATGGATACAATGGAAAGCTACGGCATTAAGGACACCGTACTTGATTTTATAAAGACTAAAAAGCAATTTTTGGGCATTTGCCTCGGCTTACAGCTGCTTTTCCCCGAAAGCGAGGAAAGCCCGAATAAAAAAGGACTGTCGGTTTTTGACGGCAGTATTACAAAAATTCCCGCCGATACAGGCTTAAAAATTCCGCATATTGGTTGGAACAGCCTTGACATTGTAAAGAAAGACGGCATTTTCAAGGGAATTGATGACAATGCCTATGTATATTTTGTTCACTCATACTTTTTAACTGCAAAAAATCCTGAAATTGTAGCCGCAAGGACAAACTACGGTGTTTCTATTGACGCCGCCATTGAATGGGAAAATGTTTCGGCTACTCAGTTCCACCCCGAAAAGAGCGGCGAGGTCGGTCTTAAAATTCTTAAAAACTTTGCCGATATGGTAAACGGAAAGTAAGGAGAGAAGAATATGTATGCTAAAAGAATTATTCCCTGCCTTGACGTAAAGAACGGCAGAGTTGTAAAGGGTATGAGCTTTGTTAATCTTGTAGACGCAGGCGACCCTGTGGAATGTGCAAAGCAGTACGATAAAGAGGGCGCAGACGAGCTTGTTTTTCTCGACATTACAGCATCAAGCGACTCAAGAAATATTACCATTGATATGGTAGAAAAAGTAGCAAATTCAATTTTCATTCCGTTTACTGTCGGTGGCGGCATTAGAAGTGTGGATGACTTCAACCTGCTTTTGCGAGCAGGTGCAGACAAGGTTTCGGTTAATTCCGCCGCTGTTCATCGCCCTGAGCTAATCAGCGAGGCGGCGTATAAATTCGGCAGTCAGTGTGTGGTTGCCGCTATTGACGCTAAGCGTAAGGAAAACGGCTGGGAAGTTTATGTAAACGGCGGCAGAACACCTGTCGGTCTTGACGCAGTTGAGTGGGCAGTAAAATGCGAACAGCTCGGCGCAGGTGAAATCCTGCTTACAAGTATGGACGAGGACGGTCAGAAAAAAGGTTACGATATTGCGCTTACAAGGGCGATTTCTGAAAAGGTGTCTATCCCTGTAATTGCAAGCGGCGGCGCAGGCGCTCTTGAGCATTTCTATGACGCATTCACAGAGGGCAAAGCAGACGCAGTGCTTGCCGCCTCTCTCTTCCACTTTGGAGAAATTCCGATTCCGACCCTAAAAAAATATCTTAACGAAAAAAATATTCCTGTCAGACTTTAAACTCGAAGCATACAGCCGTCAGACTGAAACAGTTTGACGGCTGTTTTTTATACTATATTTTACTATACTGATAAAATTTCGCATTGCTCATCTATGAGTGAGATAAACCGTTCTTTTAGGCTATCTGTAAGCAGGGAGTTTTGGCACATAAACATACCCCGTTCTGAATATATCCATAATCACTCACCCTTTCTCCCCGGGACAGCCTCCATATCAAACATAGACAAGGCGACATTCACCTTATCCATTCTTACGGTTTCTTTGCCCTGCTCAAGCTCTCGTATAAATCTTAATCCCAATCCCGAGCGAACGGCAAATTTCTCTTGAGTCAGTCCTAACTTTTTTCTGTTCTCTTTTACAAATACGGCAATTTTATAATTAATATGGTGTTTTATACCTTATCGGGTATAAAATAAAAGCCACCTAAAGGTGACTTTTATTTTTTGCGTTACTTAAATTTTTATTTAGCATTATTTAGCAATTTTACTTATGCTCTTATGCGCTGTAACTCTGACTGTTATTTCCGGATAAAAGCTCCTGCTTGCGCTTGTCAAGCTGACTTTGCATTTTGTCGAGGATTTCGGGGTTCTCTGTATTTGCGATTATCTCGGCAAAAAGGTCGGGAATGTTCTCCTCATTAAAGCCGCTCTGAGAAAAAATACGCTTTACAGAATAGGCGTACTTTGTCATTGTAGGCTCAAAGGTACGGGCATAATTTTTGGTCATCTGCTTTACCCCGACAACCTTAATCATATTCTTGCTCAACAGAGAATTTATCAGCAGGTTTATGTAGCTTTTGCGCCATGTTCTGTCTACCGATTTGCTCACAATCTCGGAGCTTGCAAGCGGCTCGCCCACTTCCCACAATAAACTCATAATCTCTTCTTCGCTTTTTGTCAGCATTGTTAATCATCCTTCCGTAATTTCTTTATATATACCACAAATTTAGTTAAGCCAGAGCCTTGTGCTTTGGCGATTTTTTAATTAATAATACCCATTTAATGCGAAAAAACGAAAAATATACAATTAAATTTTACATATATTGTACTTTAAAGTAATTATTAAGTCAATATATTTATTATAACATTTGATATTTTTTGAGCAAATATACAGTTTTTATATCATATTACCGCTTATGCTTGACATACTCACAAATGCAAAATAAAATTATAAATGTACGAATATAAACATAATTAAGGTATTTTATAGGAGGCTGTTATGGCAGAGTTTAAAACCAATGTAATGCGTATTCTTGAAAAAGCAAAAATAAATTATACAGCGCACGAATATCCACACGGCAAAGAGGCAGTTGACGGCGTCAGCGTGGCAAAACTCCTCGGTCAAAATCCCGAATGTGTATTTAAAACACTTGTTACCAAAGGAGTGAGCGGCGGATACTTTGTATTTGTAGTGCCTGTTGCCGAGGAATTGGATTTGAAAAAGGCGGCAAAGTCGGTTGGCGAAAAGTCGGTTGAAATGATACATGTTAAGGATATTTTAAAGATTACGGGATATATTCGTGGCGGCTGTTCGCCAATCGGAATGAAAAAACAGTACACCACCGTTTTTCACGAAAGCTGTCTTGAAAACCCGAATATCATAGTCAGCGCAGGCAAAATCGGCTACCAAATTGACCTTGAACCAAAAACTCTGATTGAATTTACGGGTGGAAAATGCGCCGATATTATAAAATAAAAAAATACACAAAACCTTCACATAACATTTATGTTACCTTTATTGACTAAGGTTAGTTGTAATGCTAAAATATGGGTGTATGATAACCTGTCATATATGGAGGTAATAAAGTTATGATTAAAAAAACATTTTACAATCTTCCCTACGAAAAAAGAAAGCGCATCACAGATGCAATTATAAAGGAATTTATGGAGCGCCCGAACGAAAAGGTTTCTATAAACAGGATTATTAAAACCGCTGAAATTTCAAGGGGCAGTTTTTATCAGTATTTTGATGACAAGGTAGATCTGATTGAAATTATAACCAAAACAATGTTTGACCAATCAAGCAGCAAGGCAAAGGAAATTCTAAAGCTGTCTTGCGGAGATTTGTTTGCTATGTATATAAAAATGTTTGACTATTTTGGCAATTACAGCTCTCAAAAGCAAACAATGAAAATTATGCGAAACATTGTAGACAGCTTTAAGGCAAACGATGACCTTGTGAGCGAATATCTGAAAAATCGCTTTAATATGGCACTCACCAACAACGAGATTTACACTATGGTTGACAGACAAAACCTGAAATTTAAGGACAACGACAGCGTAAAGTGTCTTATAGAAATTCTCACTCAGGTGCTGAAAAACGCAATTTTTGATGTTTTTGTTGCAGGCAGTGATCGTGAAGAGGTGCGCTCTCGACTTATAAAGAAGATTGATATAATAAAGCAAGGAGCTGTAAAGTAAAAGGTATTTTTATCTGTAATTTTATGGGAATAATCAAGAAAGAGGTCTAATATGCTACCAAAACTAAGTGTTAAAAAGCCGATGACAATTTTTGTAGCAGTAATCGTAGTAATAGTGTTGGGCATAGTTTCAGTCCTGAAAATGACGCCCGACCTGCTGCCTAATATGGATTTTCCGTACGCAATTATCATCACAACCTACCCCGGACAGACGCCCGAAACCGTTGAATCGGTTGTAACAAAACCGCTTGAGCAGTCTTTGTCTACCATTGACGGCGTTAAAACCATAACCTCAACCTCGTCCGACAACTACTCAATGCTTACCATTGAGTTTAATGACGGCACAGATATGGATACGGCAACGGTGGATTTAAGAGGTAATCTCGACACCATAAAGGACGCTTGGCCTGACGGTGTGGGCAGTCCGTACCTTATGAAAATTAACCCTAATATGATGCCTGTTGCAATGGTTGCGGTTGATTATGACGGCTATGACACAATTCAGATTTCCGACTATGTAAACAACGAACTCAAAAATCAGCTTGAGGGAATTGACGGCGTAGCCTCGGTTTCTACAAAGGGTATAGTTACACAAAAGGAAAATGTAATTATTTCTCAAGAAAAAATTGACGCACTCAACAAGAAAATCAACGATGCGTTAAACGACAAATTCGGTGACGCCGAAAAGAAAATTTCCGATGCAAAGAAAGAATTGCAGGATAATATTTCTAAAGCCGAGCAAGGCAGTGATACTATTGAGCAGTCTATAAATGACCTGAACGCTCAGCAGGCGGAGGTTGCAAAACAGCTTGCCACAGCACAGGGTCAGGCGCAGAGCGGATACACTGAAATTCTCAATGCAAAAATGCAGTTGCTCGACCAACAGCAGTCACTCACGACCACAAAGCAAACGCTCACGATTGCGTATCAGACCTTAACACAGATTAAAGAAAAGCTAAACAGTTTGCACGATGAAAAGGAACAGCTCTCTCAGCAGGTGGAGTCCTTTGAAAAAATCTACAACGAGTACAAGGACGCACTTGAAAAGCTGGCAAAGCCCAATCTTACAGATGAACAGCTTGCGCAGGTGAGGGCAATCCTTGCTAAGATAGATGAGGAGCTTGAAAAGTACGGTTTCCCTAAGGAGGAGCTTGAGCAAAGACTTAACAATGCAAAAGCCGCCCTTGAAAATGTTGACAAGGCTATTACACAGACCATTGAAACACTAAAGGGACTCGACACCACAGAGGAAAAACTTGACGATACAATTAAGGATATAGCCGACAAAATCTCTCAGATAGACGGCGGCATTGCTCAGATTGCAGCCGCTGTAAAGGGACTTGACGATAATACGGTTACGGTAAATCAGGCGCTCTCCGAGGTTGAAAAACAGCAGTCGCTTGCGGCTTATCAGTTATCGGGAGGACTTTCAACACTTAATACAAAGCAGAGCGAGGTAAACTCCGCTTTAACTCAGCTCAATTCCGCACAGGAAGAATTAAAGTCAGCGAGTGATGAGCTTTCAGAGCAAAAGGATAAGGCTAAGAAAGCCGCCGATATGACAAACACTGTTACAATCAGCAATGTTTCAAACATACTTACGGCGCAGAACTTCTCTATGCCGGCAGGCTATGTAACCGATGATGAAAACATTAAATACCTTGTGCGTGTGGGTGATAAAATTGACGGCGACAAGGAAATGCAGTCGCTTTCACTTTTTGACACAGGCATAGACGGCATTGGAGTTGTAAAGCTGAGTGATGTTGCCGATGTATTTGTTGCCGATGATTCGGACGAAGTCTTTACAAAAATCAACGGCAACTCAGGCGTGGTATTCAGCTTTTCAAAGCAAAGTGATGTGGCTACGGCTACTGTTTCCGACAACATAGCCAAAAAGCTCGATTCACTTATGCAGGAAAACAAAGGCTTGCACTTCACCACTCTTATGAATCAGGGCGACTACATACATATTATAATTAACAGCGTACTACAAAATCTTCTTATGGGTGCGGTGCTTGCAATTATAATTCTCTATCTTTTCTTAAGAGATATTAAGCCGACAATTATTGTAGCGTTCTCAATTCCTATAAGTGTTGTTTTTGCGCTTGTGCTAATGTATTTCAGCGGTGTTACGCTCAATATGATTTCACTGTCGGGACTTGCAATAGGCGTTGGTATGCTTGTTGATAACTCGGTTGTAGTTATCGAAAATATTTACCGACTGCGCAACCTTGGCATACCACCGATTAAAGCGGCGCTCAACGGCGCTAAGCAGGTAGCCGGTGCAATCGCATCTTCTACGCTCACCACAATATGCGTGTTCTTCCCTATCGTATTTATTGAGGGACTTACCCGTCAGATATTTATGGATATGGCGCTTACTATCACCTATTCCCTGCTCGCAAGCCTTATAGTTGCGCTTACCCTTGTGCCTGCACTCGGACAGCGTATGCTCAAAAAGGTTAAGCCTGTAAAGCATGGCTTGTTTGATAAAATGCTCGGCGGTTACGAAAAATCCATCCGCTTTGTATTAAAACACAGAGCTATTGCGCTTATTGCGGCTGTTGTACTTTTGTTTGGCAGTATGTTCGGCGCATTGGCAAGAGGATTCAGCTTTATGCCTGATATGGCAAGCACAGAGCTTTCGGTAACGGTTAAGCTTGATGATTCGGCTACTATGGACGATACCATTGATGCCGCACAAAAACTGCTTGACACGCTTTCAAAATACGATGACTTTGAAACGGTCGGCGTTATGACAGGCTCGACCACAAGCCTTATGGGACTTACAGGCTCAGTATCTTCATCGGATTCTGACAAAGGCTCGGTTATGGCTTATGCCGTATTTAAAGACGACAAGGTTAAAAACAGCGAAAAAATCAGCAAAGAAATTGAAACCGCACTTGAAAATATCGGTGGAGATGTTATGGTAAGCGGAAGTTCGTCTTCAAGCTCAATGTCAACACTGCTCGGCAGTGACGGAGTGTCTATCAAGCTCTACGGCGATGACCTCAAAATACTGCAAACAACCGCTAAAGATATGGCTGAAAAACTCGCAACAGTTGACGGCATTGACGAAACCGACAGCGGTATAGGCGCTACTTCGGGTGAAATAAAGGTAACGGTTGACAAAACAAAGGCGGCTAAAAAATCGCTTACGGTCGCACAGGTTTATCAGCAGATTACCGCCGCAATCACTTCAGAATCGACTGCATCTTCAACTCTTACAAACGACGGAAAAAAACTTGATGTGGTTGTTATAAAAGATGAAAACAATGATGTTACAAAGGCGAATATAAAGGATATTAAGCTCACCTACACTGACAAAGAGGGTAACGAAAAGACCACAAAGCTCTCGGAGGTGGCTGATATTTCAGATTCCGAGTCAATGAATTCAATCACAAGAAGTGACCAAAAAAGATACCTTACAATCAGCGGCACTCTTAAAGAAGGGTACACAAACACCGATGTTTCAAACAAGGCAAAAGCTTTATTTGATGATTATAAACTTCCTGACGGCTGCAGTATTGAATACTCGGGTTCAAACGAGAGCACAATGGAGGCTGTCAATCAAATGCTGCTTATGATGCTTTTAGGCGTAATTCTTATTTACCTTATTATGGTTGCTCAATTCCAGAGCCTTAAGTCACCGTTTATCATTATGTTTACAATTCCTCTTGCATTTACGGGCGGTTTCCTCGGATTGCTTATCACAGGCTTTGATGTAAGCGTTGTAGCGCTGCTCGGCTTTGTAATGCTCTGCGGTATTATTGTAAACAACGGTATTGTGCTTGTTGACTACATTAACAACCTGCGACTTGAGGACAAGGAAAGACAAGAAGCTATTGTTGAGGCAGGCAAAACAAGAATGCGTCCTATCCTCATTACAGCTATCACCACAATTTTAGGACTTTCCACAATGGCACTCGGCATTGGTACAGGTTCAGAAATTATGCAGCCTATCGCAATAGTATGTATCGGCGGTTTGCTGTACGCTACCGTAATGACGCTCTATATCGTTCCTGTTATTTACGATATTCTCAGCAAAAAAGAACTCCGCAAAGTAAGCGAAAGCGACCTTGAGGAGATAGATATTTAATTTCAAATCATAACCACCCGTCAAACGGGTGGTTTGCACAGGGGCTATAAGCCCTGTTACCAGCTCGCGTCTCAAGGCGCGGGCTTTCACTTTGTTCAAGCCTTATTGCTTTTGCCACTTTGGCTACCCCTTAAGGGGTTTATTTAGCAAATGGATCTTCGTATTCTTTTACGCTTAATTTATCCAAGGCTATGTCTGCTTTTTCTTGATCTTGTATATATTTTCTTATTGTTGATTCGTTAAGCCCAACTGTCGACACATAATAACCCTCTGCCCAAAAGTGCCGATTGCCAAACTTGTATTTTAAATTTGCGTGTCTGTCAAACATCATAAGTGCACTTTTACCCTTTAGGTACCCCATAAAACTTGACACACAGACTCTTGTTGGTATACTTAAAAGAAGATGTACATGGTCGGGCATCATATGTCCTTCAAGTATTTCTACACCTTTGTATTTACACAATGTTCTTATGATCTCTTGCAAGTCTTTTCTGTACTGATTATATATTATTTTTCTTCTATACTTTGGTACTATTACTATGTGATATTTGCATAACCACTTTGTGTGTGATAAACTATTATATTGATTTGCCATAAATATTCTCCTTTCTTCTACAATAAGACTTGAACATCCTCATTGTATCAAGATTGGAGAATTTTTTGTATAACATTCGACGCGCACCCGCATAGCGGGTGGTTGTTTGTTCTGCACTTGCGTGCAGAACTGCCTAAAGGCAATAACACAAAAATTCCTGTATGGCAAAAGCTATACAGGAATTTTTTATAATTATAAAACTATTTAATTTTCACTTTCAGAATTAAAAGAACTTTGCGATATCGTCAATTTCTTTTCTCTTTGGCATAGCAGGCTCGGCGTTGCTGTAACCCACACCGATTACGCTCACTACTGCCTCGGTTTCGGGAATACCTAAAATTTTCTTTATCTTTTCGTTATCTCTTATTCCCATTACAAGGGTTGAAAGTCCAAGCTCGGTAGCCTTGAGCAAAAGGTTCATACTCTGCAAGCCGCAGTCATAAAACCCCCAACCGTTTCCAAGCTCGTTAGTAGGAGTGCCGTCCTTTTCATAGCCTGAGCGGTTAAGAACGATTGCGGTAACGATAAGCGCAGGTGCGTCTGCCATATTCTTCTGATTATATGGTGACAATGCGTTCTTTACCTCGGCGAGCTTTTCCTCACCTGTTACAACATAGTAGCGTGACACCTGAGAATTTTTCCATGACGGTGCAAGCTGAGCCGCTGAAATTACTTCTCTTAACTTTTCCTGCTCCACAGGCTTATTTATGTATTCTCTCACACTTCTGCGAGTATGCATTACCTTTGATAATTCCATTGCAATACCTCCGATTGGTTTTATTAGGCTAATATTATCATAATTAAAAAAATTTTACAAGAAAATTGCGCTAATTTCTGCAACTTTTCAAATATAAGAACTGTATATGAAAGCCTTAACCTTTATATATTTTCTTAATATTATACTAAGGCGAGGCTTATTATATTTGAAAGGAAAATTTTATGGCAAAAGTAACTTGTGTTGATATTTCGGAATTTCAGCAGAATATCGACTTCAACAAAATGAAAAATGACGGCATAAAAGCGGTCATAATAAGGGCAGGATATGGCAGAGAGGCAAGTCAGAAAGACAATATGTTTGAAAGCCATTTTAGAAATGCAAAAAACGCAAATTTAAAAATCGGAGTGTATTGGTACAGCTATGCCGACAGCGTTAGTGATGCTGAAAAAGAGGCAAAGGCTTGCCTTGAGTGCATTAAAAACAAAAGCATTGATATGCCGATTTATTATGATTTAGAGGACTCCTCACAAATCAGACTCGGCAAAACAAAGCTAACGGAAATTGCGGAAAAATTCTGCGAAACAATTAAGAGAAGCAATTACAAGGCAGGCGTGTATGCAAACTTAAATTGGTTTAACAACTATCTTGATTACGATAAGTTAAAATCAAAATATAGTATTTGGCTTGCTCAATATAATTCTGTAAATGAATTAAGTTGTGACATTTGGCAGAACAGCTCGACAGGCAAAATCAACGGCTACGACAGAAATATAGATACGAATATAATTTTTAACGAAAGTGTATTTGATAAGTCAAAAGATGAGCCTGAAAAGGAAAAAGCAAACATACCCGATATTTTTTACAAGGTGCGCTGTAACGGAGTTTGGCTGCCGGAGGTGAAAAATCTTGAGGACTATGCAGGAATTAAGGGCAGAGCGATTACAGATATTGCCATTAGGGTAAGCGTTGGCAAGGTGTGGTATCAGGCGCACACAAAAAGCGGATGGCTGCCAAAGGTGAGCGGATATGATATTGACGATTACGAAAACGGTTATGCAGGCAACGGAAGTAAAATTGATGCAATAAGGGTGTACTATACAACACCGCAAAGCCTCGCAAATTCACTTGGAAAATACCTTGTGGCAAAATACAGAGTATCGGCAACGGGCAATGAATACTTTGATTGGCAGCACGATGATCAGACAACGAATAATCAGGACGGCTACGCAGGACTTTTTGGAAACAGCATAGACCGAGTTTTATTAGTGCTCGAATAATTTATAAGGCGGTGGAAACATCGCCTTTTTTGCTTGAAATAAAATTTTTTGTGCTAAAATATGATATATAATTACAAAATCAGGTGAAATAAAATGCTTATAAATTTTATCGGAGATATACATATGATAAAAGATTTTGAAATAAAAATGTGGGAATCGGCAAAAGCTAATGACAGCAAAGGATTTTTGGAGGGTGTTGACTAAAATGCAGTTATGGTATGCGGCGGTTACCGTTGTACGGGTAAGTAATATGCCGATATTATAAAAATATTTGACTGCAAAAATTATGAAATCACGGATTTTGAAATTGTTGCGGAGAACAATAATTTTATTCAGGTACATTATATAATTAAAACAGAAGTCAACAATGAAGAAAGCAAAGACCTTGCAGGTAAATTTCATATTACATCCACTTGGGTAAAAAATAACGAAAAGCCGAAACTTGTTTTTAATATAGATTCAAGAATTTTTGATTAAAATAAATTTCTTTGAAATTAAAATAATAAAAATTGTTATTTGAGGGCAAAACTTTTGTCCTTTTTGCTTTTATATATTTGTCAACTGTAATTTTCACCAAAAATAGAGTATATTATTTGTGCGAATAATTCCTATTTTGATATTGCATACAACAAGATGTTGTGCTATAATAGATTTACTCTACAAGATATATGCTTTTAAAGAATTAAAAGTTACATTATACATTAAAGAGGATTATGAAATTACGAAAGGGAAGGATTTATTATGACAGTAAATGTAAAGGGCGGAAAGCTCAGCAAAAAGGAAATTGACGCTTACACAACACAGCTTCGAGAGGCTAATCCTGATAAATATATCAAGAATGTTGAACTCACAGTTGACGGCGACTATGTAGATGTTAAGTATGACTATGATTCTGTTCCGTTTGAAAGAATCCGCAGAATTACAGGCTACCTTGTAGGTACTGTTGACCGCTTTAACAACGCAAAGCGTGCCGAGGTTGAAGACAGAGTAAAGCACAGCGTACCTTGTACAGAATGTTGCTCTGTTGATGAAATCGCATAATTTTTTTGTTTGATTATCCGATTTTACAATATTCCTGTTATTTCTTGTTGACTTTTGTCGATGAGGCAGTATATAATTAAACCAATAAGTTAATATTTATCTTATCAAGAGCGACTGAGGGAACAGGCCCTATGAAGTCCGGCAACCTGCTTTTTGCAAGGTGCCAAGTCCTGCGGTATTTACCGAAAGATGAGTTTTAAAAGCACCTTTCGGCTGAAGGGTGCTTATTTTTTTTGCAAAGGAGAATTTTAATGGCAAAACATTTTTTCACTTCTGAATCAGTAACAGAAGGACATCCGGATAAAGTATGCGATCAGATTTCTGACGCTGTTCTTGACGCTATTCTCGAACAGGATAAAAACGCTCATGTTGCCTGCGAGGTAACCGCTACAACAGGTGTAGTTCATGTTATGGGCGAAATTTCTACAGACTGCTATGTTGACATTGCAAGTATCGCAAGAGATGTAATAAACGACATTGGCTACGATAATCAGGACTGCGGTTTTAACGGCAAAACCTGCGCTGTACTCACTTCTATTGACCAGCAGAGCCCTGATATTGCAATGGGCGTAAACGAAAGCTACGAGCTTAAAGACGGCGAAAATGACGCTAACAATCAGATTGGCGCCGGCGATCAGGGTATGATGTTCGGTTATGCCTGCAACGAAACCAAAGAGCTTATGCCGCTTGCTATCTCACTTGCACACAAGCTTGCAAAGCAGCTTACAGCAGTAAGAAAAGACGGCACTCTCTCCTACCTTCGTCCTGACGGCAAAACTCAGGTTACTGTTGAGTACGAGGGCGACACACCTGTAAGAGTTGACACTGTTGTAGTTTCTACTCAGCACGATGAAAAGGTTACACTTGAGCAGATTAGAAAAGATATGGTAGAGTATGTGGTAAAGCCAATTATCCCTGCCGAGCTTTTAGATGAAAATACAAAGTATTTCATTAACCCAACAGGCAGATTTGTAATCGGTGGCCCTGTCGGCGACTCAGGTCTTACAGGCAGAAAGATTATTGTTGACACCTACGGCGGATTTTCTCGTCACGGTGGCGGCGCATTCAGCGGCAAAGACCCGACAAAGGTTGACAGAAGTGCTGCTTACTATGCAAGATACATTGCAAAGAACATTGTTGCGGCAGGTCTTGCCGACAAGTGCGAGGTTCAGCTTGCATATGCAATCGGCGTTGCAAAGCCTGTTTCTATTATGGTTGACGCTTTCGGTTCATCAAGCTACACCAATGAACAGCTTTCAGACGCTGTGGAAAAGGTATTTGACTGCCGTCCTAACTCAATCATCGAGCAGTTAAAGCTCAAGGAAACAAAGTATCGTCCGCTCGCCGCATATGGTCATATGGGCAGAGAGGAACTCGGCGTTGCTTGGGAAAAGACAGACAAGGCTCAGGAGCTTGTAAAGGCAATTAACGAATAATTTTTATAAATTAAGCAAATTCTACATTGTGATGACCACAAAGTTAGACTTGAGAGCGTAGCGGTTAAAGCCGTTACGCTTTTTTGTTATTCTGATAAAGTTTTTTATATGAATTTTTGGTGAAAAATATTGCATTATTATTAAGCTATATGTTAAAATTTGGTATTACATACGGAGGTGGGTTATGAATAATCTTGCTAATTATATAAAATGGCGTGGAGATTTAGGGTTTGATATATCACCGTTAAACGAGGTTGACGCAATTATTTTTTCTGAGCTTGTTTATCTTGACTTTTCGGGCTATACAGAAAAAACATCGCTCCCTCTTTATAAAATAAATAACCTTTATATAAAAGATAAACGAGAGCAAAACTTTTATAATATGGCGGCAAAAGATATTGTAAAACTTTTGGCTCAGTCGGGCAGCTGCGACAGATTTAAAAACATAGCCGTATCGGATTATGCCGCATATGACTGCGATGATAACCCGATGCAGTTCGGCGCTTGCACATTTAAGTTTGATTCCGACAAAATTTTTGTGGCTTTTCGTGGCACTGACAATACGCTAACCGGTTGGAAAGAGGATTGTATGATTGCGGTAAGCGACAACATACCTTCTCAGCTTAACGCCGCCGCATATCTGAATATGGTGGCTAATAAATATAGTGATTGCGAAATATATATCGGCGGTCACTCCAAGGGCGGAAACCTTGCAATTTATGCGGCTGTAAATGCTTTTGCCGAAATAAAAGACAGAATTAAAGCCGTATATAATAATGACGGCCCTGGGTTTTCAAAGGAATTTATAGAAAGTGCGCAGTACAAAGAAATTTCAGACCGAATAAATACTTTCGTTCCGCAATCGTCATTTGTAGGTATGCTGCTTGAGCATGACGAGGACTACATAATTGTAAAAAGCGCAAATCACTCATTTTGGCAGCACGATGCCTTTAGCTGGAGGGTGGTGGGCAACCACTTTATTCACCTTGACGAGGATACAAAAAGTATTCGCTTTGCCGAAAAAAATATGAAAGAGCTGATTAACGGACTTACCAACGAGCAAAAGAAGCAGATTATAGACTCGGCTTTTGAAATTATGGCAGAGGGCGGAAAAATAACCTTTGAGGACATACGCAAGGCAGGAATTAAAAATATTCCCGATATGATAAAAGCCTTTAATAAAATAGACGACAATTCAAAAAAGGCGCTTACAGATGGCATTACTCTGCTTGCCAAGCTGTCTATAAAAAACGGATACGAAATTAACAAACATGAATCTAAGTCTAAATCTAAAGAAACAGGCATAGTTTAAGTGCTTTTTATTCTATAAATGAATTATAATGCAGTGGTAAACATAATTTTTTAATTGTTTATAAATTAAAGGTCAAATTTAGTCAAATTTCTCTTGACATTTCCTGAAAAAGGTATAAAATATAATTAGCACTCAGAGATACAGAGTGCTAATTGAAATAACACATTAACTTTTTAGGAGGATTTATATTATGAGTATTAAACCATTACTTGACAGAGTAGTATTGCAGGTTGAAGAGGCCGAAGAAAAAACAAAGAGCGGTATCATTCTTTCATCTGCCGCACAGGAAAAGCCACAGTTTGCAAGAGTAGTTGCAGTTGGCCCCGGCGGAGTTGTTGACGGCAACGAAGTTAAGATGTATGTAAATGTTGGCGATAAGGTAATCGCAAGCAAGTACGCAGGCACAGAAGTTAAGATTGACGGTGAGGAATACACAATCGTTCGTCAGTCAGATATTCTTGCAACAGTTGAATAATTATTTTGATTTGATATATTTTGGAGGTAATTTATTATGGCTAAACAAATTGCTTATGGTGAAGAGGCAAGAAAATCTCTTATGAGAGGTATTGACCAGCTTGCTGATACAGTTAAAATCACACTTGGCCCTAAGGGCAGAAATGTTGTACTTGACAAAAAGTACGGTGCTCCGCTCATCACAAACGATGGCGTAACAATCGCTAAGGAAATTGAGCTTGACGATCCATTTGAGAATATGGGTGCTCAGCTTGTTAAGGAAGTTTCTATCAAGACAAATGATGTAGCAGGTGACGGTACAACAACTGCTACTCTCCTTGCTCAGGCTCTTATCAGAGAGGGTATGAAGAATGTAACAGCAGGCGCAAATCCAATGGTGCTTAAAAAGGGTATTGCAGACGCTATTAATGTTGCTGTAAAGGCTGTATCTGACAACAGCAAGCAGGTATCGGGTTCAGACGATATTGCAAGAGTTGCAACAGTATCTTCACAGGACGAGTTCATCGGTAAGCTCATTGCCGAGGCTATGGAAAAGGTTACAACAGACGGCGTTATCACAGTTGAGGAGTCAAAGACAGCTGAAACATACAGCGAAGTTGTTGAAGGTATGATGTTTGACAGAGGCTACATTGCTCCTTATATGGTAACAGATACCGACAAAATGGTAGCTGAACTTGACAACCCATTCATTCTTATTACAGATAAGAAGATTTCAAATACACAGGAAATTCTCCCTATTCTTGAGCAGATTGTTCAGTCAGGCAGAAAGCTCCTTATCATTGCCGAAGATGTAGAGGGCGAGGCTCTTACAACTCTCGTACTCAACAAATTGAGAGGTACATTTACTTGTGTTGCAGTTAAGGCTCCGGGCTTTGGCGACAGAAGAAAGGAAATGTTACAGGATATTGCTACTCTTACAGGCGGTACAGTTATTACATCTGACTTAGGTCTTGAGCTTAAGGATACAACAATGGATCAACTCGGTACTGCTCGTCAGGTTAAGGTTGAGAAAGAGAACACAATTATCGTTGACGGCGCAGGCGACAAGGACGCTATCAAGGGCAGAGTTGCTCAGATTCGTCAGCAGATTGAAACAACAACATCTGATTTTGACCGTGAAAAACTTCAGGAGCGTCTTGCAAAGCTCGCAGGCGGCGTTGCAGTAATCAAAGTCGGTGCCGCTACCGAAATTGAAATGAAAGAAAAGAAACTCAGAATCGAAGATGCTCTTGCCGCTACTAAAGCTGCTGTTGAAGAGGGTATCGTAGCAGGCGGCGGTATCGCTTGTATGAACGCTATTCCTGCTGTTTCCGCTTTTGTTGATACACTTGAGGGTGACGCTAAGACAGGCGCTAAGATTGTTCTTAAAGCTCTTGAAGAGCCGCTCCGTCAGATTGCCGCAAACGCAGGTCTTGAGGGCAGCGTAATCTGCGAGAACATTAAGAAGGCTAACAAGGTTGGCTATGGCTTTAACGCTCTTACAGAGGAATATACAGATATGATCGAGGCAGGTATTGTTGACCCAACAAAGGTAACTCGTTCAGCACTTCAGAACGCATCTTCTGTTGCTGCAATGGTACTCACAACAGAGTCACTCGTTGCCGACATTAAAGAGCCGGCAGCTCCTGCTGCACCTGCTGCACCTGATATGGGCGGTATGTACTAATTTAATACTCCTTATAAAATCCCATAAAAATATATCTGCCACACCAAAAAGGTGTGGCAGATTTTTTTAGTCGATTATTTGTTAAATTATGGATTAGCACACAAAGTTTAGCTTAATAAAGGTCAAACTTTTAATTTCAGAACGAAAAGTTTGACTGTTGCTTTGTTGCCCGACCGATAATTCACTAAACCGCATTTCTGACATTTACAAAGCATTTTCAATTTTTAAAAGTTTTTCTTTAATATCCACTCCGCCTGCATAGCCTGTAAGACTTCCGTTCTTACCCATTACCCTATGGCAGGGAACTATAATTGAAATCGGATTATGCCCTACCGCTCCGCCTATGGCTTGCGCCGACATATTCTCCGCTCCCCTTTTTTTCGCCATAATATCTGCAATTCCTCCGTATGTTATTACACTGCCATACGGAATTGCAAGCAGAATTTTCCACACTTCATTGCGAAACTGAGTTGACGATAAATATAACGGCGGTGTAAAGTTCGGGTTTTGTCCGCTGAAATAAACATCAAGCCATTTAGCCGTCTGCTCAAAAACAGGCAGGCTTTTTTGTTTATATTCTCCGTTAAGTGTAGAACCAAAATATTTTTGTCCTTCAAACCACAAGCCTATCAGCTCGTTACCGTTACTCGCCAAAGTGATTTTGCCGAGCGGTGAACTGTAATAATTTATGTACTGCATAATTTCTCCCTAAGCCGACAAGTAGGATTTTATTCCCTATTTGTCGGCTATTTGCTTATTTTTCCTATAAATGTAAGTATTCGCCTTTCGTAGCCTTTTTTATCAATATAATGCGACTCGGCGTGTTCCGACTCTCTTACTATAAAAAGCTCCTTATACGCCTTACAGTGGGAATAATTTTTCATTGTCATCCATAGCGGAACAAACTCATCATTCTCTCCATGAATAAACAAAATCGGAATATCAGACCTCGCAATTTCAGCCGTTGTATTCACATCTTTATATCCATAGCCTGCACGAATTTTTGACATTATATTTGTAAGATAAATAATCGGGAATTTGGGCAGGTGATAATCTCTTTTGAGCACATATTCAAAGATTTCATATACACTTGTAAAGCCGCAATCCGCAATAATTCCACGCACATTTTTAGGCATAATACTGCTTGCCATAAGCACAGTTGCCGCACCCATTGAAATGCCATGCAAAAAAACCTGTACATTGCTGCCAAAGCGATTTATAACATATTTTACCCAATTACGCAAATCAAAGCGGTCAAGCACACCAAATCCAACATACTTGCCCTCACTCTGTCCATGCGCCCTGTTATCTACAAGCAGAACATTGTATCCGTTTTTATAATAGGCTTGTGCAAGGCTCGCAAAATCCTTTTTACCGCTCCCTGTAAAGCCATGAACACAAATCACGATTTTATCGGAATAATTTTCGAGCAATGCACCGTATAACCTGAGTCCGTCAAAGGACTTTATATAAACATTAATATACGGCATACCTTCAAGCCAGCGCCTGCCCTCTTTTGCTATCGGATAATGTCTGTACCAGCTTGCAACGGCGTCTATATCCTTTTGAGAACTGCTCTTTTTCTGCCTGTAAATAATTATTTTAAACAGATATTCAGATACAAACACACTGCAAACAATAAGCAATACCGCAAAAAGCAGTATGCCGACTAAAATTTCACGCATGGCAATTCCCCATTTCCGCCGAACATTATGACTGTTAATAGTATATCCGTACGGTCGGGATTTTAGTATAAATTCAGAATAATCGTTTAGAGCAGAAAGTTTAGTTTTATAAATTTAAAATTTAGGTCAACCTTTTAACTTCGGGACGGAAACATTTTCTTTTACCGTACTTTGTTGCCCGACCGACAATCTGTTAAACCATAATTTTCCCTTTATAAAACCAAAATTAAAAGGATGCACTGCAAAAGTACATCCTTTTTGTTATTTATCAAAGTGCGCTGTTGAAGATTTCCTCTGCGTTGCCCATCATTTTTCTTACTGTGCTTTGTCCGCATTTTGCAGAAATAAAGTCCAAAGCCTCTGTAAATGTGCGTGGGTCATTATGGGTCAATGAATGTGCATCACTGCCGATAACATCAATATATCCGCCTTTTATAAGCTTTATAAGCTTAAGTTTTGAGAAAAATGACGCTTTTTTGGTATAAGAATTGGTGTTGGTCTGAATAATTACACCCATATCCTTAAGCTCACCGATAATAGACGGATCGTTGATTAAAGCAGGGTATCTTTCAACATGAGTAAGAACAGGAATCATATTGTAATTCTCTGTAAGTTTTACAAAATACTCCATAGTGTGACTTGAAAACTGCGATGTGTAAGCAAACTCGGTAAGTATGTAATTTGAGTTGCCGTAACAAGCGCAGGAAAAGTCATCTCCGTTAAACATATATCGAGTGACATAAACTTCCGCACCAACAACAACTTTCATACCGTCAGGAATATGCGGCATAAGTTTATCAATCGCATGCTGTCTTTTTGCGGCAAAATCCTCTGCACTGATTTCATTTGTATAAAAATGAGGAGTAAGACAAACATTAGTTACGCCTTGTTTTTTTAGTTCATTTAATATAACAAGGCTTTTTTCTACGCTTGGCGCTCCGTCATCAATTCCAGGAAGTATATGCGAGTGCATATCGTACAACTGCATTTTACTCCTCCATTCTGTTAGATATTAAAGTGCCTCACATACGAGGTCGCCCATCTGCTCACAAGTAACCTTGTTTGTACCCTCTTCGTAAATATCGGGTGTACGGTTATTCTCAAGAACTTTGGTAACTGCTGCCTCAATAGCGTCTGCCGCCTGTGGCTGGTCGAGTGAATAACGGAGCATCATTGCAACAGAAAGAATTGTTGCGAGTGGGTTGGCAATGCCAAGGCCTGCAATGTCAGGAGCTGAACCGTGGATTGGCTCGTAAAGACCGCTCTTGCTCTCTGAAAGGCTTGCAGATGCGAGCATACCGATTGAACCGCTGATCATAGATGCCTCGTCTGAAAGAATATCGCCAAAGATATTTGAAGTAACAATTACATCGAACTGACCCGGATTTCTTACAAGCTGCATAGCGCAGTTGTCAACATACATATAGTTAAGCTCAACCTCAGGATATTCCTTAGAAATTCTTGTTACAGTTTCTCTCCAAAGTCTTGATGACTCAAGAACATTTGCCTTGTCTACACTTGTGAGCTTTTTGTTTCTCTTCATAGCGAGGTCAAAAGCTACTCTTGCGATTCTCTCTACCTCGGGTACGGAATACTGCTCTGTATCCCAAGCGGCAGGCTGACCGTCAACTTCTGTTCTGCCTCTCTTGCCAAAGTAAATACCGCCTGTAAGCTCACGAACGATCATAATATCGAGTGAACCGCCGATGATTTCATCTTTAATCGGAGATGCCTTTTTGAGCGGCTCAAAAATAACAGCCGGACGAAGATTTGCAAAAAGACCGAGTGCGCCTCTGATGCCGAGAAGACCTGCCTCAGGACGGTTGTTGCCCGGCTGATTGTCCCACTTAGGGCCGCCTACCGCACCCAAAAGCACGCTGTCTGCCGCCTTACACTTAGCAACTGTTTCATCAGGGAGCGGAACGCCTGTTGCGTCAATAGCACAGCCGCCGAGGAGTGCCTCGTCATATTCTACTGTAAAATTAAACTTTTCGCTTACCTTGTCGAGTACCTTAACTGCCTGATTTACGATTTCAGGGCCGATACCGTCACCTTTTAACAAAACGATTTTGTAATCTGCCATATTAAAAATCTCCTTTGAGTTAATATATAATAATTGCGTAGGTTCAGACATATTATATTGCCTGTATATTACATTATTGCACAATTTTTTACAAAAGATTGTAAACTGTGCTACAATTTAAGCTATTTTAAAAATTAATCTTCAACATCTTTTTTCTCGGGAATAACAGAGAAAACTTCCATAATTTTATCTCTCTGCCAAAGCTGTGGAGTAATTCTTACCGAGTAGCCAAAGCCGTTGTCCATTACCCACTCAAAAGGCTTAGCCTGCGGCATTCCATACACTGCAAGCAAAGTCATAATTACGCCGCCATGAGTGATGATTACGCTTTCGGTTGTACCTGTTTTTATAAGTCCCTCAACAATGCTTTCAAACATTTTACAAATTCGGCGAGTAAAATCGGCGTTGCTCTCTCCCCTCGGCGGTTTTACGGACGGATCGCCTGCAAGCCACTTTTGAAAATCCTCGTCACCGTTGAGATCATTTGCAGTTTTGCCCTCCCATTCGCCGAAATTGCACTCTGAAAGATTAGCAATTACAAGCGGGTTTTGCTCGGGATAAAGAATTTTGCAGGTCTGCGTACATCTCTTTAAAGGACTTGTAAAAACCGCCTGACAACCGGGATAGCGGTATTCGTAATCGAGCTTTCTCAGCTCTATTTTGCCCTTGTCAGAAAGCGGAACATCTGTTGTGCCTATGTATTTGCCCGACAAAGTTTCGTCAATACTTCCATGGCGAATAAAGTGAATAATATAAGATTTCATAATTGTAACTCCTATGGTATTTACAAATTGTAATTAATATATTATACTGTTCGTATAAAAGAGGTGCTTTTAATGAACAGTGATTTTCCTATGATAATTTCAATGCTGAGAAAGGAACGCAGACTAAGCCAAAAACAGGTAGCTGCCGACCTCGGCATTTCTCAGGCTTTGCTCTCTCATTACGAAAAAGGAATAAGAGAATGTGGTCTTGATTTCCTTGTAAAAACCGCCGAATACTATGATGTATCGTGCGATTACCTGCTTGGCAGAACTCCAAACAGAAACGGGGCGCAAATGCAGCCTGCAAACTTACCCGATGCGGAAATTCCGACCGTAGAGCAGGGCAGCAATATGGTTGCTCAGGTAAACAAAAAGGTGGTAATGAACACCACAGCCGTAATTTTTGATATACTCGACAAACTCGGCAACAAAAAGCTGACAAATGCCGTAAGCAACTTTCTGATGAATGCACAGTATCAGGCTTTTCGCTCAGTGTATTCGTGTGAGGAAAGCAATCCACAGGATATGTTTACGCTAAATGTAACAAAGTACAGAAGTCTGTGCAGTGCCGCAATGACGCTTGACCTTGCAATGATAGATGCGATTATAGCAAGCAGAACAGAAAACACATCAATGGCGCTCTCGCCCGACCTGCTTTCAAGATACTTTGAAAAAGGCACTGCATCGCTGTTTACTTTGGTAAGAAATGCGGAAAAGGGCGTTAAAAGTAAGTTTAAATAACAGTTTACCGCAAAACAATAGTGTAAAAAATTTAAAATTTAGGTCAACCCTTTTTAAAGGGTTGTGGGTTTGGGCAGAGCCCATAAAATAATAAAACAGCACAAATTTCAAATAAAATAAACAGCTGTAATTACAGCGTAGAATAACTAAATTTTAGATTAATTAAAAACTTAAAAGTAAAATAAAAGTCAAGACTAAATAGCGGCAGAAAGTCAGTAAGTCACACTTTAGTCGCAGTAGGGAGAAACATTTTAAAGGACACAAAAGTTTGTAGGTGTTGCTGATTTGCCCTTGAAAAGCGGCAAATCAGTAGTTTTAGTAACGAGGCTTTTCTTTTATTGCTGTCGCATTTTAATGGCTTTCGCCGTTGTGTTCAAGTCGCCAAACAGCATGCCGTTTTGGCTATTAAAATTTGCGGTAACTTAAAGCATTTGTGGGCGTTGCCCACACCCACAACCTTTGAAAAGGTTGACCAAACTTTTTAATTTTTAATCGGATAGTTTCTTCGTGATGCAACTCTTAATCCCAACCGAAAATAAGCAACACCTAATCCACAACCAATAAATTAAAATGGCTGAGTCAATAGATAATTGATTCAGCCATTATTTTTAGCTTTAATATCAGGAAGTCGCCTGAGTTGTGGTCTGCTGTCTGCCTTTGCTGACAATGATAATGATGTTTGAGCCACTCTCAAGTGTGTCGCCTGCAACATGGTTCTTGTAGCCTATAACTCTGTTTTCGGCTACTGTATCGCTGTACTGGTACTCGGCGGTAGCAAGAAGTCCTGCATCTGCGAGTGACTGCGCTGCCTCGTCAATTTTATTACCCTGAATTGCCGGTAATTCACGCATCTGAGCGCCAAGGCTGACTGTTACAGAAACGGTAATTCCGTCCTCCTGATCTACCTTTGAACCTGCCGGTGGGTACTGCTGCATTACAACACCCTCGGCATATTTATCGCTGTATGCGTCATTATAATCTCTGTAAACCACAACAGTGTCATCGGCTGCTGCTGCCTTTACTACATCTTCGTATTTCATTCCGACATAATTCGGAACGACAGGGCCTGTCCACTCTGTGCTTGAGGTTGATGCTGCTGTTGCGTCATTATTGCCTGAAAATACACCTGCAAGCGGATTTTGCATAAGCCAGAATACTCCTGCAATACCAAGTACAAGCACTGTAACGGCAACAGAAATAATTACAATAGATGCGTGCGACATACCATTTTTCTGTCGAGCCTGCTCCTTTGTAATGTTCATACTTGCTGTTCTTGAAATTTCGTCCTGAATAGCCTTTGCTGTATGTGCAACAGAAAGCTGTGAACGAAGTTCGTCAAAATCTGTAATTCTGTTCTCCCTTTGTACCTGCAAGCCGTTTGCAAGGGCAGATACAACATGAGGCGGCAAACTCTTTACAGTTGATGTGCTCATAAGAAGTCTGCTGTCTTTCAATCTCTCTAAGGCGCTCTTTGGAAGATGACCTGTGAGTGCATAGAAAAGAGTTGAACAAAGGCCGTAAATATCTGTAATATCATCAAGAGGGAAATTTTCTTCATACTGCTCTGGTGCTGCTGCGCCTGAGAAAAGCTGAGATTTAAGTGCAGTGCCACGCTTGCGCTCATTTTCGGTAGCATATCCCGACATTCTGATCTTGCCCGAAGTTGTAATAAACAAATTCTTTGGTGCTACCGCATAGTGACCTATGCCACGCTTATGCAATGCCTCAAGTGCTGAGATAACAGGCATAAACAATGGTCTTGCAATGTCCCAGTCAAGTCTGCCGTTGCTGCGCTCTATATACTCCTCAAAAGGAATAAGGTCCTCTTTTTCTTCTACAACATAAACTGTATTATTTTCTTGAAAAATGTCAACAATATTTGTCAACGCCGAAAGATCCTTTAAATCGGAAACAATTCTGAAGTATGAAACAAACTCATCTCTAAGTTTATTAAAGGTAAGTCTGTCATCGTAATTAACTTTTAATTCGGTTTGTCCCTCATCTCTTGAAAAAAGACCGATTGGCAAAAACTCGGTAACAATCACAACATTGCCTGTCTGCTTTTCATAAGCGATATAGCGTGTTGACTCACCGTTAGTATCAAGACCGACACCTGTTACATATCTGCCGGAAAGCTCAGTGCCGAGTGGCAGAAAAGGGGACGGTTGAACCTCTGAATTATCAAAATGGCAGTGAGGGCAGACGGTACTGCCGTTTAACTCCTGCATACAACCCATACATAATGACATATAAAATTCAACTCCAAATAGAATAAAACAAAACGAAATGATACGATTATATTATATCATAAGGTTATAATTCTTTTCAAGACTAATGCGTGTCATTATAATTACAGTTTTGTTATACTGATTATAATAAACAGGCACAAAAACTAATGTGGTGGAGATAATGGGGCTCGAACCCATGACCTTCTGACTGCCAGTCAGACACTCTCCCAGCTGAGCTATACCCCCATATTGATGTTAATTAATAATTATACACAATATAATGAAAATACGAATTTTTATTAATTAACAACGCTGTTTAAAATAAATATTGCATTTCCGTAATTAATTTTTACGGTGGCTTTGTCTGTCGTAAATATATTTGAAACGCCCATTGCATCCTCAGCCGTAAGCACAAGATTATCGGCAGAATACTCTGCACCTATGTATGTTACATTCACGCTTTCACACGCAAACGGGAAAACCGAAAAGGTCTTGCCCTTGCAATCGTTAATCTTATACTCGCCCTTTTTGAGAAATCGGATAATTTCTCTGCTTGAAACTATCTCCCCCTTTGCTCCCTTTTTGTCAAGATACATAAGTGTGGAGATATTTGCAAAAGTGTGGTCAAACCTGCCCCCTGTTGCGGCAAGTATTAAAAAATCATCGTATCCTCGGCTAAGCGCTACTCCAATACAATGCAAAAGGTCTGTATCGTCTTTATGCGAATTCAGCTTAATGATTTCGCAGTCATCGGGCAGTTCTCCGCTGTAAGAATCAAAGTCACCCACAATAAGGTCAGGCTTTATGCCTGCTTTTTTTGCGTATTCATAGCCTTTGTCGGCGCATATAAGATAATTGCAGTCTTTAATCTGTTCTGCTATAAAATTAATTTCAGCATCAGGCGAACCTGCAATTATCACACAACGCATAAAAATCCCCTTAAATTACTTTTTCAACTGCCATTTTTTAATATCTTTTACCTCATTATACATTGCAACATAGCTTGCGTGGCGAGTTTTTTCTATTTCTCCGTCAGAAAGTGCCTGCAACACTCGGCAACCCTTTTCGCAGGTATGCGAACACGAGGTAAACATACATTCACCGAGATACTGTTTAAACTCGGGAAAACAATACTGCAGCTCGTCTTTGTCTATAATTTCATACCTTTGCAAATCCACTGTTGAAAATCCGGGCGTGTCTGCAATGTAGCAGCCGTCAAGATTAAACAACTCAACTGCTCTTGTAGTATGGCGGCCTCTGCCGAGCTTGTCGCTTATCTCGCCCGTTGCAAGGCGTAAATTTGGAAACAGCATATTGAGCAAGGTTGACTTTCCTACACCGCTGTTGCCTGTAAAAGCCGAAGTTTTGCCCATGAGCAAGGCTTTTAGTCTTGCAACCTCATCTTCCCTTTGAGGAGAAGTACAAAAAACCTCAAAGCCTGCATTTTTGTATATAGAGGCAACCTTTTCGCCGCTTTCGATATCGTCCTTAGATATTACAATTATCGGCTGCATATCGCTGTTAATTGCAGCGGCGGTCATTTTATCTATAACCGCATAATTAGGGTACGGCGATACAGTCGAGCAAACTATTACAAGCACATCAATATTTGCAAGCGGTGGACGCTTGAGCTTGTTTTTCCTCGGTAAAATCTCATCAAGAGAAACAAAACCCTCTTTTTGAATTGTTATTTTTACTCTGTCGCCAACAAGAGGAGAATTTCCGCTTTTGCGGAAACTTCCTCTTGCCTTACATTCGTATATTTGATTATCGCACTCAACATAGTAAAATCCGCCGAGCACCTTCATCAATAATCCTTCGTTACTGCTCATACCGATTAATAAGCCACTGCTGTCGGCTCGGTAGCCTCGGTTGCCGGAACATACGGTTCTGTCGGAGGCTCTGTGTATGGCGGTTCGGTTTCGGCAGGAGCTGTGGTAGCTACTACATACTGATGAGTACCTGTCGGTGTTACCACAAGTGTTGAGTAGTCTATGGTGTACTCACGATATACCTGACCGTCAAGCTGAACAACAATGTTTGAAATGCCCGAACCCGTAAACTCAAGGGTGCAGGTCTTGTTGTACTGCGGTACAAGTGTTTTTGAATACTTAGGGTCTACGACACCGTCTACAATAACTGTCATTTCAACAGATTCGGGAGCATTTGTAGGTAAGTCAACATAAACATTTACGGTTGCAATGTCGCCTTTGCCCGAGCTTACTGTAAGTGTTACAACAGTGCCCTTGTCTACCTTGCCGTACTGCAACGGTGACTGCGAAAGAACCGTATCCTTTGCCTCTTTGCTCTCGTCATCATAAACTGTTTCTACTGTAAGTCCTGCATCTACGAGCTTTGTCTTTGCCTCTGAAAGCAAAAGACCCGAAACTGATGGGATAGTTACCTTTTCGTCCCTCTGTCCGTTTGCAACATAGATATAAACGGTAGAACCTATATTTGTCTGAACGCCTGCCTTAGGGAATACCTCTGCAACATATCCCTTAGGAGTTTTTGTGTTTTCAATATAAATAATCTTTGGCACAAGGCTCTTGCCCTCGATTATTGAGGACGCATCTTTCTCTGAATAGTTGAGAATATAAGGAACAGAAACATTTGTGTCTGTTCCGTTTACCTTGAGTGTAATCTGCGAACCCGACTTAACAAGTTTAGAATCGGCGGCAGGCTCTTGCTCAAGAATTACGCCAAGCTCTTTAGATGCATCGTACTTACTTTCGATAACAAAATTAAAGTTCTCTTTGTTATCGGCATTTGCCTCGGCGATTGTTTTGCCGACAAAGTTAGGAACTTCCACATCTTTTGCCTGCGAGGTTGTGCAGCCTTTGAAAAGCGCAAGACCGACAAACACCGCTACCACAACAACGGCAGAAATTATAATGCCCTTAATTGCATAGTAAGACGGCTTGTGTACTACCTTTTCTTCTTCCTCTGCCGTATCAATTTCAGGCTCGGGAGTTTCTTCCGGCTTTGTAACAGCCTTGTCAAACTTGCCGCTGTTTGTCTTTGTATCCTTTAGTGAAGTGACAAACTTTGTAGGCTGATTGTCAACAAACTTGGAATAATCAAAAACAATGGACGGATTAAGTCTGAAACGCTCCATATCGTTGAGCATTTCAGCTGCCGAGTTATATCTGTCGGCAGGGTTCTTTTCCATTGCTTTCATTGTAATCTGCTCAAGACCGATTGGAATAGCGGGGTTAAGCTCTCGTGGGCGCTTTGGCGTTGACTGTAACTGCATAAGAGCAACGGAAACTGCGCTGTCTGCATCAAATGGGAGCTTGCCCGTAAGCATTTCATAGAGCATAACGCCGACAGAGTAAATATCAGACTTGCCGTCTGTTGCCTCTCCTCTTGCCTGCTCCGGTGAGATATAGTGAACCGAACCGATAGCGTGTTCTGTCATTGTGCGTGTTGCCTTGTCAGAAAAGCGGGCAATGCCAAAGTCTGTTACCTTGATTGTGCCGTCCTGCAAAAGCATAATGTTCTGCGGCTTTATGTCACGATGAACGATGCCATGCTCATGAGCGTGCTGTAAAGCCTTGAGTACCTGACTTGTAAGATATAAAGCCTCTTTCCACTCAATAATACCCTGCTGGTCAAAGTACTCTTTAAGTGTAATGCCGTCAATGTACTCCATTACAATATACTGAATCATATCACCAAAGCTGACATCGTACACCTTAACAATGTTAGGGTGAGAAAGTGTGGCAATAGCTTTAGATTCGTTTTTAAAACGGCGAATAAACTCCTCATTATTGAGATATTCGTCTTTAAGGATTTTTATGGCTACCTCACGGTCATCAAGAGTATCGTTACAGCGATATACATTAGCCATACCGCCAACGCCGATTAGCTCATGAATTTCATAACGGCCGTCAAGTCGTTTGCCGATATATTTATCCAATTTATTTCACTCTCCGTTTCTCAGTAAATAACCGTAGCGGTAATATTATCTGTTCCGCCGCCTTCCTTTGCCTTTTCAACGAGCTTGTTAATAAGGCTCTCGCCTCTGTTTTCATGGCAAATTTTTACCATATCGCCCGTTGTTATGCAGTTGGAAAGTCCGTCAGTGCATATCAAAAGAACATCGCCGTAAATAAAGTTTGCCTCTATATAGTCAAGCCTTACAGACGGTTTTATTCCGAGTGCTCTTGTTATAAAATTCTTATTTGGGTGATTCTGTGCCTGCTCATAGGTAAGCTCGCCTCTGCGCACCATTTCCTGCACAACAGAGTGATCCTCTGTAAGCTGTTTGATTTTGCCGCCTCTTATTGCATAGGTACGGCTGTCACCAACATGGACAATATGAACTGTTGTATCCTTTACAAATACAAATTCGCATGTTGTACCCATTCCCGTAAGCTCAGGGTCTTTAATTGAAAGCTCATATATCTTCATATTTGCGTTTACAACAATTTCTGCTATAAGCTCGCCGATTTGTTCTTTGGTCATATCATCTTTATATAAATCGGTAATTTTGGAGCTTATGTATTCAACAGCTGTTGCACTCGCAATATTGCCACCGTTGGCACCTCCCATTCCGTCACAGACTACTGCCCAAGCACAGCTGGGAGAAATAACTCCGAAGCGGCAGTCGTCCTGATTTTGAGAACGCACTAAGCCAATGTCACTTTTGCTAAAGACTTCCAAGTTATTTTCCTCCTTCGTTAGTATGATTTCGTCTGAGCTGACCGCAGGAAGCGTTAATATCACTTCCAAGGGTTCGCCTGACTGTTGCCGCAATATGTTTTCGGCCGAGTATATTTACAAAGGCCTGCTGCCTTTCAATACTGCTTTTTTTATATCCTGTTCCGTCAACCGTATTTACGGGGATAAGATTTACATGACAATTCATATCGGCAAGCCTGTCTGCAAGCTCGTAGGCATCTCTGTCAAAGTCATTAACACCGCTTATCATAGAATATTCAAAGGTAACCCTTCTGCCTGTAATGTCAAAGTAATCCTTGCAAGCCTTTAAAAGCTCATCCATTGAATACCGCTTTGCGATAGGCATAGTTTTTTGCCTTACTGTGTCATTTGGAGCGTGAAGCGACACAGAAAGCGTAATGCCAAAGTGCAGCTTTGCAAGCTCGTAAATTTTTGGAACTATGCCGCAGGTGGAAATTGTAATGTGGCGCATACCTATATTAAGTCCGTTATCGTCTGAAACAAGCCTTAAAAATTTTACCACATTGTCAAAGTTGTCGAGCGGCTCGCCCATTCCCATAAGTACAATGTTTGATATTCTGATATTCAAATCCTTTTGTGCCGACTCAATTTGATTCAGCATTTCAGACGGAGTTAAGCTCCTTGAAAAGCCGCTCTTGCCCGTTGCGCAAAAGGTACAGCCCATTTTGCAGCCGACCTGAGTGGAAATGCAAATTGAATAACCGTGTTTGTAATTCATTACAACAGATTCAACACATTCACCGTCATTGAACGAAAAAAGATATTTTACTGTCTTATCATACCTTGAAATTAGTTTTTTTTCAATATTTGCAACAGAAATGTAACAACTTCTTTTTAAAAAATCCTTGATTTTCGCAGAAACATTAGACATTTCATCAAAAGAAGTGACATTTTTGTTAAGCCATTGATATATTTGCTTTGCTCTGAATTTTTCAAAGCCGTTTTCGGTTACAAGGGTGGTAAGCTCGTCTAAGTCAAGTGATTTTATATCAATTAAGCTCAAAAGATTACCTCCTTGTAAATACTGATATGTAAAAGCCGTCGCCGTCATAGCTGTGCGGCATAAGCGTTATTTCGTATGGCTGTTCTTCATACGCTCTGCCAAGCTGAGGGGGAAGCTCAAGCGCAACACCCTCAAAATCGCTGTGCTCAGCAAGAAATTTTGCTGTATTTTTATTGTTTTCCTGCGGATTCAGCGTACAGGTCGAATATACAAGTTTTCCGCCTTTTTTAAGATATTTTGCACTTTCGCAAAGTATTTTATACTGAATATCCGCAAGGTTTGTGTCTATAAGGTCATCCTTATAGCGAATTTCGGGTTTGCGTGAAAGCACTCCGAGTCCGCTGCATGGCACATCGCAAAGTATTCTGTCAGCCATAGGCATCGGATTTTCGTCTGACGAACCGTCACGCAGGCAGGTTTCTACAATATCTATACCAAGCCTTTTTGCGCCTTTTTCAATAAGTTTCAGCTTATGCTCGTACATATCGCAGGCAATAATTTTGCCGCTGTTGTGCATATATTCGGCTGTGGTAAAGGTTTTTCCTCCAGGGGCAGAGCAAATGTCAAGCACTGTCTGTCCCTTTTCGGCTGAAAGAAAATAAGCGCAAAGCTGTGAGGATAAGTCCTGTATATGAAACAAACCGCCCTTGTAGGCTTTAAGCCTTTCTATTGAGCCTGTATCAGCAAGCCTTACCGAATTTTCGGGAAAATCAACTTTTTCAGCCTTCACCTTATCATCGGCAAGCGCATCTATGAGCTTTTCTGCGGTTGTTCTTAATGTATTTACCCTTGCGTAAATATTCGGTCTGCCGCTCAGCTTTTCCAAAATCCCCTTAGCATTTTCTTCGCCATAGGACTCAAGCCATAGCTTTACAAGCGGCTGCGGGCAGGAATATTTTACCGAATAATACTCCGCCTTATTTTTTATATCGGGATATTTTACTTTGCAGTTATCCCTTGCAAAGCTGCGCAAAATTGCATTGATAAATCCTGAAGATTTCTGGAGCTTTTGCTGTTTTGCAAGCTTTACACTTTCGTTAACAGCGGCACTTTCGGGAATTTTATCCATAAAAGCCATTTGCAAAAGTCCGAGTCGGAGAATAATTTTTGTCTTTAACTCAACTTTCCTCAACGGAATTTTAGAGTATTGTTTAATGATGTAATCAAGAGTGATTTTACGCTCAAGCACACCGTAAACAAGCGCCGAAGTAAAGGCAGCATCGAGCGGTGTAAGCTCGCCCTCCTTTACCGCATTGTTAAGCGCAATATTAGAGTATGCTCCGTCCTGTTCGATTTTCAGTAATACTTTAAATGCAGTTTTGCGTGAATTAGCCATTAAAAAATCTCTTTTCTTATCTTCTTCTGTTATTCGCTATTATAAGCAATCTTAAAAGCTGTAAAATAGCGGTAAGCGCAGATGCAACATAAGTCATTGCCGCCGCCTGCAAAGTGCGCTTTGCGCCTGTGTACTCCTCGCCGTAAAGCAGGTTGCCGTTTCTGATTGTTTCAAGCGCTCTTTTAGATGCGTTGAACTCAACAGGCAAAGTTGCAATGGTAAAAAGTACAGAAAATCCAAACAAAGCAATACCTATATAAAGCATAATAAATCCGATTTTTGCCGAAAAGCAAAGTCCGATAACAATTAAAAACCAGCTTAATTTTGAGCCGATATTTGCCATAGGAAGAATTGCCGAGCGAATTTTGTTTGGCAAATAGTTTTGTGCGTGCTGTACGGCGTGACCCGCCTCATGACAAGCTACACCTACCGCCGCAACGGTTGTTGCATTATAAACGCTGTCCGAAAGTCTTATAACATTTGTTCTCGGATCAAAGTGGTCAGTAAGGTTTCCTGCAACCCTTTCAATGCGCACACCGTAAACACCGTTTTGCCTCAGCACAAACTCGGCTGCCTGTGCGCCCGTCATATTTCTTGAATTTCTCATCTGAGAATATTTGGAAAATGTGGAAGAAACATTAATCTGACATATAAGCGAAATGATTACGCAAGGAAGAATAAACACAACATATGTCCAGTCAAAACCATAAAACATAAAAATTCTCCTTTATATCCCTATATCAGTTAAAGCTGTCACCGATATTTAATTTATGACCTGCAAGAAAAGCCGCTGACGGCATACGCTTTTTGCCCTCAGGCTGCAACTCGATAATTTCGACCGAACCGCTGCCGCAAGCCACAATAAGCGGCTTTGTGCTGATTATTGTGCCCGCTTTTCCGCTTTTTTCGCATACCTTTGTGGAATAAATTTTAAGTCTTTTGCCTCCGCACTCTGCCGTTGCAATAGGCCATGGGTTTAAACCACGCACCTTGTTATGCACTTCACTTGCCGATTTTGTAAAATCAATCGGGCAAAGCGACCTGTCAATCTTTGAAGTATGCGTTGCCTTGCTCTCGTCCTGCTTTACAGGTGTAATCTCGCCGTTTTCAAGCATTTCAAGAGTTTTTATAATTAATTCTCCGCCGAGAATACTAAGTCTGTCAAAAAGCTCTCCCGAAGTTTCGTTCTCTCCGATTTCGGTTTCAACAGTAGTGAGAATGTCGCCTGTGTCAAGCCCCTCTGCCATCTGCATAGCGGTCACGCCTGTAACCTTGTCGCCGTTCAAAACCGACTGCTGAATCGGTGCTGCACCTCTGTACTTAGGCAAAAGCGAGCCATGAATATTAATACAGCCGTATTTTGCGCTTTCAAGCACTGATTTCGGCAAAATTTTTCCGTAAGCGGCAACTACGATTACATCGGGATTATATTTTTTAATAATTTCAAGCGGCTCATCGGATTTAAAGGTTGTCGGCTGATAAACAGGAATATTAAGCTCCTGCGCACAAACCTTTACATCCGGAGGAGTAAGCACCATTTTTCTGCCCCTTGGCTTGTCGGGCTGAGTAAAAACAGCCTGTACTGTGTGCTTGCTTTCATACAATTTTTTGAGTGCGGGCACTGCAAAATCGGGAGTGCCCATATAAATTATATTCATAATTAATCCTCAATCAACCAAACATTTCTTCGCATTCTTCGGGAGTAAGCATTTTGCTTGCTTTCTGCTTGAACAGAATACCGTCAAGGTGGTCAAGCTCATGGCAAAAAGCTCTTGCGAGCAATTCGTCGCCTTCTACGGTAAATTCGTTGCCATGTCTGTCAAAAGCCTTTACCTTAACATGGTTAGGGCGCTTTGTAATTCCCCATTCGCCTGGGCAAGAAAGACAGCCCTCAAGACCCTCCTGCTCGCCGCTTGATTCAATTATAACAGGGTTTACAAGCTCAATAACCTGATTTTGTTCTTTACTTACATCAATAACAACAACTCGGCGGATAACACCAACCTGCGGAGCGGCAAGACCGACACCGCCCGAATCGTGTAAAGTTTCTATCATATCATCTATAAGCTGTGCAAGTCTGTCATCAAATTTAACAACCTGACGGCAGTTTTTTGTGAGAACGCTGTCGCCCTCTTTAACAATTTGCCTAATAGCCATATTCACACTTCCTTAACATACAAGAGCGTTCATATCGGCATAAACCGACACGCCCGAAAACTCCTTATCCTTGCCAAACTCGCAAATTATCTTTGAAAGCAGGGCACGAAATTCGGAATTGTTTTTACATTTAATAATAATTTTATATCTGTATTTATTACTTATTTTTACCACCAGTGCAGGAGTAGGGCCTAATATACGCAGCGGCATATTCGGATAATTTTTCTTTGCCTCATCTGTGAAAAGGTGCAAAAATTTTCTTGCGCCGTTCAAAGTAACCTCTCTGTTCTGCGACACAAAACCAACAAGGCATATATCGGCAAAAGGCGGATAAAGCATTGCTTTGCGAACCTTTATTTCATTTGAAAAGAAAGCATTGTAGTCCTGCCTTGCCGCCATTGAAATTATAAGGTTGTCGGGAGTAAATGTCTGTATAACAGCCATTCCCTTGTCGTTGCCTCTGCCACTTCTGCCAACCACCTGTGTGAGCAGTGAAAAGGAGCGCTCATAACTGCGGTAATCGTCGGCATAAAGCATATGGTCGGCATTGAGCACACCAACCAAAGTTACATTTGGAAAATCAAGTCCCTTGGCAACCATCTGCGTGCCCACAAGAATATCGTATTCACCGTTGGCAAAAGCACTTATCATTTTTTCGTAAGAGGATTTAGACGAGGTTGCGTCTGTATCCATTCTCAAAATTCTTGCCTCCGGGAAAATATCAGAAATATCCTTTTCTGCTCTCTGCGTGCCTGTTCCGCCAAAGGTCAGCCTGTGGCTGTGGCATACGGGACATTCGTCCGAATATGGTACAGAATATCCGCAGTAGTGGCACATAAGCCTGTTATTTGCACTATGGTAAGTAAGTGAAATTGAGCAGTTTGGGCAGGTAACTGCCTCGCCACACGCCCGACAGGTTACAAAGGTATTGTAGCCTCGGCGGTTGAGTAAAAGTATCGACTGCTTTTTATGCTCAATATTATATGCAATGTTTTGTAAAAGAACATCTGAAAAACCGCTTGTATTGCCGTTTTTGAGTTCTTCCCCCATATCCGCAACAATAACCTCCGGCAATACGGCTTTTCCGTATCGTGCAGTAAGGGTATTGAGCGAATATCTGCCTGTCTGTGCATAGTAGTAGGTTTCCACACTCGGTGTAGCTGAGCTAAGCACAAGCAATGCATTATTGTACGAACAGCGGAATTTTGCAATCTCTCTTGCGTGGTAGCGTGGAGAGCTTTCGGATTTGTAGCTGTATTCCTGCTCCTCGTCCATTATAATGAGTCCTACTTTGTCAAACGGGGCAAACACCGCACTTCTTGTACCTATTACAATCTGTGCTGCGCCCTGCTTAACTCGTTTGTACTCGTCAAGTCTTTCTCCAAGTGAAAGTGCACTGTGAAAAACAGCGATTTTGTCGCCAAATCGCTTTGCGAACTGTGACACAAACTGCGGAGTAAGTGAGATTTCGGGCACCATTACTATAATGCCCTTGCCGTCATCAATTACCCTCTCAATCAGCTTTATAAACACGCTCGTCTTGCCCGAACCTGTTACGCCGTACAACAGGCTTACGCTTGCAAACGGCGAATCATATTCATTGTAGAGCGAATCGCAGGCTGACTGCTGTTCCTCTGAAAGTACAATTTCTTTTAAAGAATTATCTTTCTGTCTGCTGTCAATTCTGAATACCTCTTCGTCAAAAAAGTAAATCAAACCTTTTTTGCAAAGTGCGTCTACAACAGCATTTGTAACACCTGTAAAATAGCAAACCTCTTTTACGGAAATTGCGCCCGACATTTCAATAAGCTCAAACACATTTTTTTGCTTTTCGGTAAGTTTCACTCCCGATATATCAACTTTGGGAGTAACCGCTGCCATTTTCATCACGGCGTCATTTACCCTGCGAAAAATTTCGTCCGACTTATAAAGCACACCTTTTTGCACAAGAAGTTCAAAAGGCTCAGCTGAGCTGTAACCGAAAGCGTCAAGCAACACTTCGCTTTTTACAGCCTTTCGCTTAGAAAAGAGGTAATTATAAATTCTCTGTTCCTCATCGGTTAATTCCTCAAAGGAAAATTCGCTTTCATCTTTTGCACCGTACATAGTAGTAACCTTGTAGTTAATACCTGCCGGCAGCATTGTTTTTACTGCCTCATAGTAGGTGCAAAAATAATGTGACTTCATAAAAGCGGCTGTCTTAAGCATTTCATCGTTTAAAACAGGCTCATCATCAAGAACAGAAATAATCGACTTTAAGCCTTTGGTTTCTCCCTGATGAACAGCGGTGATTATCCCCTGCCTTTTATGGTTTCCTCTGCCAAAAGGCACAAGAACACGCACTCCCGCAACCGCTTTGTCAAGCATTGAATCGGGAATTGCGTAGTCAAAAGCCTTGTCAAAGGAATATGCTGCTTTTTCAACAGCAATCTCAGCTATTTGGGAGCTCATCATCGTCAGGCTCTAAAATGCCAATCTCGTGATTTTTGATTTCATCAATAGCAATGAGAACAGGCTTATCGTCTGTAACCTCGCCGCTCTCCTCCTGCTCTGCTGTAATCTCTCTTGCTCTCTTTGCAACACCTACAACGAGGGCATACTTGCTCTGCTTACCTGCGAATAATTCATCAACATTAACCTTATGCATAATTAATCTCCTATCGTTTTTAATATATTCTCCGAATTTATCGGTTATTTACTTTCTTTTTTAAGAATATCAAGAATTTCGTTTACTGCTGTGTCGAGGTCATCGTTCACAACATTGTACTTATATCTGTTTTTAAATGAAATTTCTCTTTCAGCCTCACCGAGTCGCTTATTTATGGTTTCTTCGTCCTCTGTGCCTCTGCGGTGAAGTCTGCGTGAAAGCGATTCCATAGACGGCGGCAGAATAAAAATACTTAGCACATCGGGATATTTTTCAAGAATTTGAAGTCCGCCCTGAACCTCAATCTCAAGAAATACATCGTAACCCTCGCCGAGCAAATCCTCTACCTGTTTTTTTGGAGTGCCGTAGTAATTATCACAATACTTGGCATATTCAAGAAAGCCGTCATTTTTGATTAGCTCCTCAAATTGCTCCTTGGTAACAAAGTTGTAGTGCACTCCGTCAATTTCGCCCTCTCGTGGCGCTCTTGTGGTATTTGATACCGAAAGGCGGATATTAGGGTTTCGCTTTAAAAGCTCAGCCATAATAGTGCCCTTGCCCACACCCGAAGAACCTGTGTAAAGCACTAACTTGCCCTTAGATTTACTGTTCATCCTTTTGTTCCTCACTTTCAGCGGTTCTGTTATGAATAGCCTCCGCAGATATTGCCGACAGCACAAGATGATCGTCCTCCATAACAAGCACTGCCTTGCATTTTCTTCCGCAGGTGGCGTCTACAAGCATTCCCTTGGATTTTGCGTCCTGCACAATTCGTTTAACAGGTGCCGCATCGGGAGCGACAACCGCAATCAGTTTATCCGAATTAACAAGATTACCAAATCCTATATTGATAAGTTTCATAACTTCTCCTTACTCAATATTCTGAATCTGCTCACGCATTTTTTCAATTTCGCTCTTGATTTTTACGACCTTATGCGCAATCTCGGCGTCCTGAACCTTTGAGCCGATTGTGTTCGCCTCTCTGTTCATCTCCTGAATAATAAAGTCGATTTCTCTGCCGATTGGAGTTTGCGACTCCATAATCTTTGAAAGCTGCGCAAAGTGACTTCTCAGTCTTACGGTTTCCTCTGCAACCGCTACCTTATCGGCAAATACCGCAACCTCTGTGAGCACTCTCTGCTCGTCAATATTAATATTGTAATCAAGCAAAGTCTTATTGATTCTGTCGAGCAAGCGTTCCTCGTACTCTTTTACAGTCTGCGGCGAACGCTCCTCAATCTCTTCAACGGTAGCAAGAATAACCTCTGCTCTGCCGAGAATATCGGCTTTCATCTTCTCGCCCTCTGCCTCACGCATTGCAATAAATCCGTCTATCGCAGTATTAGCCGCCTCAAGAACATCTGCCGTAATCTCTTCTTCGTCCTCCTGCGCCTTTGACACTGTGTAAACATCGGGAAATCTTGAAATCGCCGTAACTGTAACATCGTTTTCAATTCCATAGGTTTCGGCAATTTCTTTCATAGCATTAATATAGCCCGAAACAAGCGAATGATTGATTTTAACCTCGGCAGGTGTGTCCTCTGCTGTACCTACCGTTACAAACATATCAATCTTACCACGAGATACTCTGGAATTTACTAAAGCCTTGAGCTTATCGTCAAGAAAGCCGTAACCCTTTGGAGTTCTGCAGGAAAATTCAAAAAAGCGGTGATTTACGCTTTTGATTTCAACACTGATTTCTCTTCCATGCAAAACAGTTCGGCATCTGCCAAAGCCTGTCATTGATTTTATCATTGGTAAACTTCCTTTCACATCAAATATTTTATCAAAACTTCACCAAAAGTCTGTGTTCGTTTTATTTTACATACATTATACCACAATATAGTGATATAGCAATGGAGTTATTACAAAACTGTAATAACTTTTTTAGTTTACATAAGATATAAGTATATGCTATACTAATAAGGATGTAGTATTTTATTATAAAGGAATGATTTTATGTCAGGACATAACAAATGGAGTACCATTAAGCAGAAAAAAGGTAAAAACGATGCAGCAAGAGCAAAGGTATTTACCAAAATCGGCAGAGAGCTTATCGTTGCAATTCGTGAGGGCGGCAGTGCTGATCCAAGCGTAAACTCAAAGCTCAAGGATTGTATTGCTAAGGCAAAGGCTAACAATGTACCTAACGATAACATCGAGCGTATTATCAAAAAGGCTGCAAGCGGCGGCGATACAGCTAACTACGAGGCTGTTACATACGAGGGATACGGCCCTAACGGTGTAGCTGTAATTGTAGAGGCACTTACAGACAACCGTAACAGAACAGCAGGCGAAGTAAGACATTACTTTGATAAGTTCGGCGGTAATATGGGTACTCAGGGCTGCGTAAGCTTTATGTTTACAAAGAAAGGCGTACTTGTAATTGAGCGTGAAGACCTTGATAAGGACGAAGACACTGTTATGAGCGACGCACTTGAGTATGGCGCATCTGATTTTGAGGCTGACGAAGATGTATTTACAATTTACACCGAGCCTGAAGATTTCAGCGCAGTAAGAGATGACCTTGAAAAAGCAGGTTACACATTCGTTTCTGCCGAACTCGAAATGGTACCGAGCACATACACAAAGCTTGAGGATGAGGAGTCTATAACAAAGATGCAGAAAATGCTCGATATGTTTGAGGACAACGATGACATCCAGAATGTATGGCACAACTGGGAAATGGAAGACTGATTTAGTTTTTCTGGGCAATCAGTACCAAATCTTTATTATCAACAGAGCCGTCGAGGTTATAATCGGCGGCTTTTTTGTATGCTCCGAAAAGTTCGTTTTCGTTAATCAAACTTTTCATAATTGCCTTGCTGTCATTGGAATTAATCTCGCCCGTACCTGTTACATCACCCAATATAACAACAGTATAGCTCCTGTCTTTTGTAGTCACGACCGAACCTGTTTTTAATTTGCCGCTTAATTTATTGCCGTTTTTATCTGTTACGGAAATAATTTGAGGGCACGCTTTTTTAAGCTGAGCCGCTGTTGTGCCTATATCTACATTGCTAAGGTAGCCGTCATCAGTAAACGCATAATTACTGCTGTCCGCACTTTTGCTTTTGGCAGGCTTAACGGTCGGATTTGTTTTGGGCTGAGTTTTGACAATATTTGAATTTGGTTTTTCACTCTTAAAATCCGTATTGCTAAGTATTATTGCCGAATTATAATCTTCGGTCACTGCAACTGCTTTTTCGCAGGAATAAAAAATATTATCGTATCTAAAAGCGGCATTATATTGTTCAATATAATTTTCGCCGAGCGATGAGCAATATATGGAATTTGCATTTATATAATAAATATTTTCCATACCGACAGCAAACGGTTTTGACTGCATATACATATTTGTGTATGTTGTATTTTCGTTTAAAGAATAAATATATCCTTTGCTGTCACTAATAAATCCTGCGCCGCAATTATAAATATCGTTGGTTTCACGCACCGTATTACAATATTCTACTGAAGAATTATTAAGTCTAAACACCGAGCCGTCATAGAGAAAAGCATAGACAAATCCGTTATTTATCCTAATTTCATTAACATTCTTTTCGCTGAATTTATAGTCAAAAATACGGTTGCCGTTAAAATCGTATGATACAACATAGCAATACGGCTCATCGGTTTTCATAACATAAAGCCTGCCGTTGCAAACTAAAACTGTGTTATAATTAAAATCATTCAAGCCGTCAAATTCTACATAAGTCACACTGCCGTTAATACAGTTAATGCACAAAATATGGTAATTAAAATCATCTGTCATATAAACGGCACAAACGGTTTCTTTGTCGAGCTTTGGCACACCAACAAAACCGCCGTCTGCGGTAAAGGAATACGATTTTGCAGAAGGAATGAAAGACTGCGTATAAATAGTTTTTCCGCTGTATCCATAGGCAAAGACACCCGAATCGCTTGCATCACAGAATATTTCATCACAAGAATTAAAAGTATTAACGCTGATTTTTTCAACTGCAAATGCCGAAAAGTTAGCCGCAAAAAATATAATCATTACCGCAACAGATAAATTAATTACCCTTTTAATACTCATTCCCTCCTTGTGAATTTATAGAACTTCCCCATAAAAGACGGATAGGCAACACCGCAAATGCAGTGTTGCCTATTTTTCAAATATTAAATTAAGCCTGATCAGGTGTAGCTACAAGCGAGCCGTCACTGTTCATTTTGTAATATCCCATACCGTTCATAACAAGTGTGTTGTTGCCGTCAAAAGCATATGGAATATCAATAGTTGTTTCTGAGTCAGCGTAGTAGGTTACAGTGATTTTCTCATTATCGTAAGTATAAACGCCCTCATATGTGATAGTGCCGTACATATCTGCAAGGAATGTGCCATCAGCGCTAAACTCATATGTTATGTCATACGACGGAATATTCCACTTGCCTGTGAGCTTATCGTTTTTCTTAAATGTATCCGGAACTTTAAGCACCGGTTTTTTAACAGTTGCGCTCTTGAAAATATAAGGTTTTTCAACACCCTCTACTGTAAGCTCAAATGTTCTTCCTGTAAATACATTGCCCGATATCTTATAAGAACCTGAGAATACATTACTTGAATTTACATATTTTGTACCGTTTTTATCGGTAACAGTGTATGTTGACTTCTGAGTAATTGTGCCGACCGATACGGTAATAGTTCCGTCCTTATCAAGTGTGTAGTATGTAACACCGTCGCCTGCCTCATCATGAGTGGCGCCGTTACTGTCTTCTACAAGCACCCATGTACCTACAATGCTTGAATTAAAGAATGCTGTAAATACAAAGAAAGCCGCAATAAAAGCAACCACTATTGCAGCCGCAATAATAATCGGTGTCTGAATCGACTTCTTTTTAGTTGGGGTTGTATCTTCTGTAAATACCGCTGTCGGGCCGTCCTCATCGGCATATACCGTTACATTTCCCTGAGCGTTAGCAGAGGTTTCTGCAGCGTCATTATTTGTTTCTGCCGAAGTCTGAGTGTTCTCTGTTTCGGCAAAAAAATCTTTATTCTCTTCCAAAAGAATGCCTCCTAAAATAATATATCTAAATTATCATACTATATTTTTTAAAATAAATCAACAATTTCACTAAGGTTTCACTTAAAATACATATAAAGCTGGCATTTTAAAGTACCATTATACAATTTTCTTCGCTTATCGGCTTTTCTGCCAAAGATTTTTTCAAAATCATCGTCAGGTGTAATTATCGTATAGCTCTTTCCCTGCGCTCTTTTAAATTTCTCACCCATCACCTTGTAAAGCTCCTCGGCTGATTTTACATCAAGCAATCTTTCGCCGTACGGAGGGTTGGTAATAACAGTCACAAAGCCATCGTTAAGCTCAAAATCCTTAATATCACGCTTGGCAAAGGTAATTTTATCGGCAACACCTGCAAGTTTTGCATTCTTTTTGGCAACCTCAAGCGCAAGCTCGTCAATATCATATCCCTCGGCATGAAAAGCGCAGTCACGCACTTCGTTGGATTTAGCGATTTCTCTCTGCTCACTCCAAACCTCTGACGGCACGCAGCTCCATTTTTCGGCGGCAAAATAACGATTAATACCGGGTGCGATTTTCATAGCTTTGAGTGCAGCCTCAATAAGAATTGTACCGCTTCCGCACATTGGGTCAACCACAAAATGATTTCCCCTCACTCTCGACAAGTCTACCATAGCGGCGGCAAGAGTTTCTTTAATAGGTGCGTCATTTGACTCGGCACGATAGCCTCGCTTATGAAGACCTGCGCCGGAGGTGTCGAGCATTACACTAACCTTATCGTTCATAATCAAGAACTGAATTTGATGGAGTGCACCGCTTTCCTCAAGCCATGGGAGCATATATTTTTCTGAAAGCCTTGTTACCACTGCCTTTTTAATGATTTTTTGGCAGTCGGGCACGCTCATCAGCTTTGAGCTAAGGCATCTGCCTTTTACAGGGAAAGCATCGTTTACGCCGATAAAGCTCTCCCACTCAACAGCCTTTACTCCCTCAAAAAGCTCATCAAAGCTGGTTGCCTCAAACTCAGCAAGAAGTATTTGTATTCTTTCGGCGTATCTTGAATTGATATTAGCCTTAGCCATATCGGAAAAATCGCCCTCAAATGTTACCTTACCGTTGTGCGCCTCAACATTTTTTAAACCTAAATACTTAAACTCGTTTGCGCATAGTCCCTCAAGACCAAAAATACAGGGTGCGGAAAATTTTAGCACCGATTTCACTCCTTATTCCTTAAAAAAGGGTATCGGACTAACCGATACCCTTATCAGTATTTTAATTTATATTAGCTTGTGAATTATAAATAGGCAAGCTCCATACAGGCTTTAGACTGTTGGCTCTAAAAGACCGTAATCACCGTTTTCACGCTTATAAACCACGCTAATCTCGTTTGTGTCTGCATTTTTAAACATAAAGAAATTGTGGTTTACCATATTCATTTCGAGTATTGCCTCGTCAACGGTAATAGGCTTAATAATAATCTGCTTTTTACGCACGATTTTGTAGTCATCGTCTTCAGCCTCGTTAATTTCCGGACTTAGACTTACGAAATCATCAATGCTGCCGCTCTTAATTTTCTTTTCGAGCTTAGTCTTGTTTTTGCGAATTTGGCGACCGAGAATATCGACTACTTTGTCAAGTGCGTCATTCATCTCAGGCATAGTGCTCTCGGCACGAAGAACAAGACCGTTATCTCTGATTGTAACTTCAACAGTCTGACGGTTCTTTTCGAGGGTGACAACTATGTTTACTGTGGCATTCTCAGAAAAGAGCTTTCCGAATTTGTCGAGCTTTTTTTCTGCTCTCTCTTTAAAGTTATCTCTGAGTGTTACCTTTCTTGCTGTGTAAGTGTATTTCATAATAGTGCCTCCCTTTTCAGGTAATTTATTTTCTGCCGTTGCCATTGCCTCTGCGGCTGTAACTACGGCTTTCACCACCACGCTTGAGGTCAGAAATTTTGTCTTCGCTTGTCTGCTTAAACTTAGACATCATATCCTCAAAGCTTGTGGGTGTGTTCTTTTTTGAACCCTGCCACTCGTAATTTCCGGGTGACTTAACGGGTGGAGCCGGCTTATACGGCTGTCTTGGTGAACCCTGACGGCGGTTGTTTCTGTCGCCCCTGTCAGATCTGTCACCTCTGTCATTATTCCTTGGCTTACGCTCCTGCGGAACAGCCTGTTTCATTGAAAGACTGATTTTGCCGTTATTAAGTGCAAGCACCTTTACCTTAACAGTCTGTCCTACCTTTACATAATCGCCAATCTCGTTAATATAGGTATGTGCTACCTCAGAAATATGTACCATACCTGTTTGTGAATCAGGTAAATCAACAAAAGCACCAAACTTTGTTATACCCGAAACCTTGCCTTCTAATATCATACCGACTTCAATTGCCATAAAATCTTTTTACCCCTTAATATATATTCTACCCTTTGCTTTCACAAAGCTATTCGCCGGAAACATTATAGAAAATTCTTTCACCTTCGCTGACATAACCCATTTCATTTTTTGCAATCTTCTCAATATATTCCTTAAGCTGTTCACCTGAGTAGCTTTTTACCTTATCCAAATATTTTATTTGGATTTCTACCACATTGATCTGCTTGTTAATCTCGTCAAGCTCTGCCTTTTTATCGGCTATTTGAATATTCTGATTAACTATTGTGATGACCGCATAAAAAGCAAATCCGATAATAGCGAGATATAAAAGAATATATCTGCCTCGTTTCTTCTTTTTAGGCTCAATTTCCTTAATAGTTGCTGTTTCGGCATTGCTTTCAGGATTAATCTGCGGTTTTCTCTTTTTCGTTTTCATTACTCGCCTTAACCTTTTTTCTTACCGATAAACCTTTTTGTTTATTTCTAAATGTATATATTTTCTTACCTATATTATACAATATGTTGTTGCCGATTTTCAATAGTTTTTCTGTAATTTTTTTAAATTTTGTTCTTATTTTTTTGTTTGCGACATTAAGCGCATTTATTATTGGGCAATATATCCTTGAAATAAGTTTTCCAAGTGAAAACCTGTACGCCGCAAATCCACACAATGCACCGAACACCACATAAATTCTTACATAGCCGTACAGCATAGCAAGAGAATAAAAGAACAGAGCAAGACTTGCAACAATCATAAACGCAATGTCGCTGATTATAACCGCCGGTTTAGTGCTTAAAAACGCTGTTCTTATAAACTTAAACGCTCCGTAAAGTATGCCGAGCGCTGCTCCGAGCAAAATCGAATACAAAAATGCCTGCGACTGAACATAAAAATCAATTTCCATACAACACCTATTTAAACAGCTTTGAAAGTCTTGATTTTGAATTATCGTTGCCTATGTACTGCATTGCATTTATTCTGCCGTCAATAGACACATCGCCCGACTCAAGGTTTAGCTTGTCAATATGCAGTCTTTCTCCCTTTATAATCAATCTTCCGCACGAGGTGAGAACAGATACTGTTTCCTCGTTAAAGCCGCTCACATCTTCAGCACCCGTAAGCACAAGCTTTCCCCTTGCGTCAAGCATAAGTGTATGATTTTTGCCCTTTGGAATTTCGCTCATAAAAAAACCTCCGTATAAATACTAATTAATTTATACGGAGTAAATTATAAAAATATTCCCTTTAAAATCAGATTACAGCCTCATACATTGTGTCTGCCTCTTCCTTGTGGACAACCTCTTTTACCTGAGTAACCTTTACCTTTACACTTCTTGAGCCGAGGGTAATTTCAATTACATCGCCAACTTTTACATCGTATGACGCTCTCGCCTCTTTGCCGTTTACGCTCACCTTGCCTGCGTCACAAGCCTCGTTTGCAATAGTTCTTCTTTTAATAAGTCGTGATACCTTTAAGTATTTGTCAAGTCGCATTCTTTCACCTCCGACAAAAAAGGAGCCGACAAAAGCCGACTCCGAAAAAATAAATTACTGATTTACAGTATCCTTAAATACCTTGCCTGCCTTAAAAGCCGGAACCTTAGACGCAGCAATTTCAATTGGGTTACCTGTTCTTGGGTCGCTGCCTGTTCTTGCCTTTCTCTGGCGCTGCTCAAATGTACCAAAGCCTGCAATCTGTACCTTCTCGTCTTTTGCAACAGAGTCGATAATTGTATCAATAACTGCTGTAACTGCCTTTTCTGCATCCTTTTTAGTAAGACCGCTCTGCTCAGCAACAGCTGAAATAAGTTCTGTTTTGTTCATATCAATGGACCTCCAAATTATTCTTTTATTTTAACTTCATCCCAAAGGGAATCAAGCTCAGACAATGTTGCGCTTTTCATATCTATGCCACGCTCTTTTGCAAGCGCCTCAACCTTTGAAAAACGACCAATAAATTTATCGCACGCATCATAGAGGGCGTGTTCACTGTCAATTTTTAACAATCTTGCAACATTAACCGCAGAGAAAAGCACATCGCCGAGTTCCTCATACTGATTATCGGTATCGCCCTTTGAAATAGCCTCTTTAAGCTCGTCGCACTCTTCATACAGCTTTGTGAGTGCATCCTCGGCATTGCCCCAGTCAAAACCGACCTTTGCTGCCTTTTGCTGCACCTTTGAACTTCTCATAAGTGACGGCAAAGCTCTTGAAACGCTTTCCATAGCCTGAGTTTGTGTTTTCTGCTCTTTGGTCTGCATTTTAATTGTGTCCCAATTTTTAAGCACTTGCTCGGTGGTATCGGCATTAACATTTCCGAATACATGAGGGTGGCGGATTATCAGCTTTTTGCAAACGCCGTCACACACATCGTCAATATTAAATGTACCCTTTTCGCTTTCGATCTCAGAATGAAGAGCTACCTGTAAAAGCACATCGCCAAGTTCCTCCTTTAAAAGGTCAAGGTCCTCGGTGTCAATGGCCTCCACAGCCTCGTAGGTTTCTTCAATGAAGTTTGAACGGATAGACTTGTGTGTCTGCTCTCTGTCCCATGGGCAACCGCCGGGGGCACGAAGAATTTTTACTATTTCAACAAGATCATCAAACTTGTATTGTGACTTTTCTTTAAAATCCATTTCAATCTTCCTCTCAGGCAAAACTCTGCCACGCAGTTTGTCGCAAGTAGTAAAAATTTGCTATCATAACTTATATTTTACCCAATCAAATGAAATTTTGCAAGTAGTTTTGCAATTTTTTCCCCTTTTGGCAAAAATTCGATTACAGTAGCTGTAAAAGTACGCAATATCAACAAAACAGCGATATAAACAATTATAGCTGCAAGAATTGCGCATACTGTTGCTACCCTATGCGGAGCAATCATAAGCACGCCTGCATTTACCAAATAAGCGGTAAGTCCGCTTGCTACTGCGCCAATGAGCGGCTTTACAGTAGTGGTGTAGAAGTTGATTCTAACCTTTGAATGTTTCATAAGGAGATATATGCCGATTACGCAAGACAGGAAATAACCGATAAGCGAACCTGCCGTTGCACCCTGAATGTTGATTTCAGGAATACTTACAAACATCCATGTTATGCCGATTTTTACAACTATGCCAAAGGCATACAGTTTCATTGGAAGATCTGTTCTGCCTATACCTTGCAGCATACTGCAAATAGGTGTTTCAATAGCGGCAAAAATAGTTGTAAGTCCCATAAGCATAAGCACATTGCCGCCGATAGCAGCGATAGACTCACTGGTGTAGATAAATGACATAATCGGGTGTGCAAGCACACAAAGTCCGATACCCATAGGCAGGGTAAATATCATAGTCATTCCGAATACGGTTTCCATTGAGGTCTTGAGAACCTTTTTGTCGCCCTTAGTCCATGCGCTTGTAACATTAGGCATAGCACTTGAGCCGAACACCTGAGTAACCGCAGTAACGAGCTGCATCAGCTTGAGCGCAGCGGCATAACAGCCCCAAAGTTTTGTGTGAATTGTTATAGGGTCGCTTGTAATTGACTCTGTAAATCCATACTTGCCGTATTGGTCAATAAGCGCCTGTGGATTGGTTTCGGCAAGCTCCTTGAGCACACGCTGAATAATAACCTGATCTATAAGCGAACCCATACTCATAATAAAAGCGCCCATTGCGGTAGGAACAGCGGTTTTTACCATAAGAACAAAGGTTTCTCTCTTAGTACGGGCATCAAGGGAGTTTTCATAGTATTCCTCAGGTATTCCGTCACCGCCGATTTTAAAGCGGAGTAAAAGGAAAACAAACGCCATAAAGCTGCCCGAAGAAATACCGCAGATTGCACCTGCTACCGAGAACGCAAGGATAGTGTTCATTGCGTCATACTGAGAGGTAAATGTAAACCAAAGGAACATTCCGCTCTCGTTATACTGGTCCATACCGAATTTCATTACAAGGTAAGCAAATGTAAGACCTAAAATCAGCTTAACGGCAGATTCTATGATCTCTGAAATTGCAGTCGGGAACATATTTCTCTGTCCCTCAAAATAACCCCTGTATATTGAAACAAGGCAGCCGAAAAGAATAGTCGGCGCAAGGCAAAGCATTGCGTAAATCGAATACGGAGAATCAATTATTCTCACATAAATGAAACTGCCAGCAATCATAATCATAAATGAAACAATGCCGACAATCGAGAAAAACGGGATTGATACCTTATGTATCAGCTTTACATCTCTGTATCTTTTCTGAGCAATGCTCTCGGATACAAGTCTTGAAATTGCAATAGGAAGTCCGCCCGTTGCAACCGTAAATATAACAACAAAGATTTCGTATGCGTTGCTGAAAAGTCCCGAACCCATTGTGGCATATTCTTCGCCGAACATTGAATAAATGTTTGTGAGAAGTACCTGATCAAGAAGTCCGATAACTTTTACAACAACCATACTCAGCGTAAGTATTGCCGCACCCTTTAAAAAGGACTGAGAAATATTTTCCTCGGCATTACTTATCGCATTGTATTTTTTAGACAAATTAAATCACCCAATTATCAAATTTTAAATCAGATCAAAGCTCGGCAATCAGTCAAGCTTTGCACCGCAGCTGTTGCAGAACTTAGAGTTTTCAGGTACATCACTGCCGCACTCGGGGCAATAAGTAACATTTTTATTTGCAGAAATACTCTCATTTATAAGGTCGAGGTTTTCCTTCAGCTCTGTAATTTCGGCTGTCTTTTCCTTGATTTTGTCTGATAAATCAAGCTCGTGAACTTCACTTTTATAAGCGAGCGCACCAAGCTCTCTGAGCTTTGCGTTAATTTCCGCTCTGATTTCGGCAGCCGCAATTTTTTGCTTTGAGCTGTCGTAAACATCAGATGCTTTTTTTGATACAACAGATGCCGCTGCCTTAGCATTAACAATGACATCGTCTAATATTCCGTCAAATTTTCCCATATCAGTCATACCTTTCTATAAAAATATATCTGTGCTATTATAGCATTATTGCACGAGATTATCAACAAAATTATTGTGTATAAAACGCTGAAATTGCGTTTTTTCTGCTTATCATTTCCTCAAATCTGTCGATATATTCATACGGATACTTAAAGTTGAATATACGCTCAAGGTAATCGGGATTATTTCTCTTGAGTTTTGTTACAGCACCCGAACCGCAGCCGAGAATTGTGTGGGTTTCGTCCATTACATATACATTGTAAAGGCTTTCATAGCCTTTTTTAGACCAGCCTACATTTTCAAGGTTGCCTGCCATTCGGCTTTGTCTGTAAAGATAATATGGAATATAATTCTTTTGGAGAAGAATATTCTGATTATACTCAAGCATTTTTCTTGTGGTTTCTGCGCCCTCTCGGTCAATGGTAACTCCCTTTTCGGTAAGTGTGGAGCTGCGTTTCATACTCAGGGTGTGCACCGTAATGCACTCGGCGTCAAGCGATAAAATTCCGTCAACCGACTTTTTAAAACTTTCGTAAGTATCTGTCGGAAGTCCTGCGATTAGGTCAGTGTTAATATTGGTAAAACCGCATTTCCTTGCAAGTGCAAAGGCGTCAAAAAACTGCTGAACAGTGTGTTTTCTGCCGATTTCACGCAAGACATCGTCATTTAGTGTTTGCGGATTTATGCTTATTCTGTCTACGCCGTTTTCTTTAAGTGCCATAAGTTTGTCGGCTGTAATGGTATCGGGTCTGCCTGCCTCAACAGTAAATTCCCTGCAAGCCGACATATCGAAATTGCTGTTCACCGTACCGATTACCTTAGAAAGCTGCTCTGCCGAGAGAGTAGTCGGTGTGCCGCCGCCGAAATAAACGGTTTCAAGCCTCAGTCCGAGCTTGCCTGCAATCTCCGCCGTAAGCCTTATTTCTTCGCAAAGCAATTCAGCGTACGGGTCTACAAGTTTTTTTGCCCTTTCAATTGATGACATTACAAACGAACAGTAGCTGCATCTTGACGGGCAAAACGGAACTCCCACATACAGGCTGAATGAATCAGGCTTTGAAAGCTCAATGATTTTTCTCTCGTTTTCCTCGGTCATTACAGCAAGGTCGAGCTTTTCGGGGCTTACATAGTAGTCCTCTGCAAAGGTTTTCTTTGCGTTTTCAAAGCCACGCTCATTTGAAACATTGCGCAGCAGCTTTATTGGTCGAACACCCGTAAGCAGTCCCCACGGCTGTTCTATTCCTGTAAATTCGCACAACAGCTTGTAAAGCATTTGTGCAAGCGCAAGCTCCTTTTCGTTGTCATTGCCTGCGTTTTGTGCGGTAAGCGCCTTTTCAAAGTCGCCTACCTTTACCTCTACTCTCAGAACATCTGAAAGCTCGGTATATATATACGGCTCTTCCCTATGCCCACATTCACGCACAACGGTTATTTTTTCGTTAGGAAAAAATAATCTTGCCACATTTTCAAGCTCGTAGTGAAAGCCATGATTAATTACATATAAATTCATATCAAACCCTGCTCATTAAAGGATTATATTTTTTCTCGTGTTTGAGAGTAGAAGTCGGGCCATGTCCCGGAATAACGGTATAGTCGCCCTCAAGCTGTTTGAGCCTTTTAAACGAATTTACCATACTGCCGTTATCACCTGTCGGCAAATCTGTTCTGCCGTAAGACTCGCAAAATAGTGTGTCACCGCAGATAAGGAGGTTATCCGTTATAAAACAGCCACAGCCCATTGTGTGACCCGGTGTGGAAATATATTTCACCTTGCTTTCGCCGATAGAAAATGTATCGCCGTCCTCAAGATAAACATCCGCATTAAACGGCTCAATATTCAAGCTATGAAAAGCACTGAGATTGAGTGTGGAATTTGAGAGAAAATCCTTATTTGCTTTGCCTGTAATAATTTTTGCCGAAAACATATCAGCGAGCTGTTTTGCAAAAGTAATGTGGTCATAGTGACCATGGGTGAGCAAAACATAGTCGAGCTTACCGCCGTCTGCATTTATCCGCTCAATAAGTTTATCGCTTTTAGCACCCGGATCTACAACCGCATTACAGCCTGTCGCTTTATCAACAAGGTATATGCAATTTGTTGCAAGCTCCGTTACATTATAAATTTTATATTCTATCATTTTTATTCCTCAATATTTTAAATCTCGGGTATCAATATCAATGGTGACAGGGCCGTCATTGAGCAAAGATACTTTCATATCAGCGCCGAAAATTCCCTTTTCCACCTTGCGAACTCCGTTATCTGCCATTTTCTCGCAAAAATATTCGTATAACGGCTCTGCAATGTCGGGCTTTGCGGCTTTCATAAAGTTGGGTCTTCTGCCATGCGAGCAATCGGCATACAAGGTGAAATTTGAAATAACAAGCACCTCGCCGTCAATATCGGCAAGCGAAAGGTTCATTTTGTCATTTTCATCTGTAAATACCCTCAGAGTGGCAACTTTTGCCGAAAGTGCGTCTGCCTCTTTTTCGGTATCGCCCTCGGCAACACCGAGCAAAATTAAAAATCCGTTGTCAATCTTACCGACTGTATTGCCGTCAACCTTTACTTCCGCAAAAGTAACTCTTTGTAATATTGCTTTCATATTATAACCTCGTAATCTCAACAATTCCGCTGATGTCAGAAAGTTTTGAAATTACACCTTTAAGGTGATTTTTACCTGTAACATCAATAGTAGCGGTTACCATAGCCTTGCCGTCACCGACTTCTCTTGAATTAAGAGAATGAATAAAGATGTGCATATTTGAAAGTTTGATTGTTACATCGGCAAGAAGTCCTGTTCTGTCAGTGGCGATAATCTGCAAGGTACTGCGGAATGCCTCTCCTGCCTTATCCTCCCAATAACAGCTTACCCAGCGCTCCGGTTCTTCGCAGTCATTAAGGTCTTTAGGAACATTTGTACATTCACGCTTATGAATTGAAACACCGTATCCCCTTGTAATGTAGCCGATAATTTCATCTCCCGGCAACGGATTACAGCAATTTGAAAATTTAACAAGCACATCGTCCGTTCCCTCAATTACAACGCCCGATGATGCCTTTGGCTTTTTGCGTGGTGCTTGCGGAACTTCAATTTTCTCTATATCCTTAGCATAGGCTTTTTGGTATTCCTCTTTAATTCTCGGCATTACTTTCCAAAGCTGAATACCGCCGTATCCGATTGCGGCATAAACATCGTCAAGTGTAACATACTGCTTTTTCATAAGCATCTTTTCGATAAACTCAATCAATTCCTCGTCCGAAAGATTGATACCGTTTCGCTTAAATTCCTTTTCAAGCATCTGTTTGCCCTCGGCAATGTTTTCGTCACGCTTTTCGTGCTTATACCACTGGCGAATTTTTGACTTTGCCGATGCAGTCTTACAAATATCTATCCACGATTTGTTAGGGTGTTCCTCTTTTTGTGTAATAATCTCGCAGATTTCACCCGTTTTCAGCTTGTAATCAAACGGAACGATTTTGCCGTTTACCTTTGCGCCAACCATTCTGTGACCTACCTGCGTATGGATAATATACGCTAGGTCAATAGGAGTTGAGCCGTTTGGTATTACCATTACATCTCCCTTTGGAGTGAACACATAAACATCGTTTTCTTCAAAGTCATTTCTGATATTCTTTGCAATATCGGTAACATCTTCCGCCTCAAGCTGGTCGAGAATCATATTCTTTACTTTTTCGATATTCTCTGCAAGTCGGGTGCTTTCGCCCTTTCCGCCTGCGCCCATACCGAGTTTATATTTCCAGTGCGCTGCGATACCGTATTCGGCAGTGTAGTGCATTTCCCATGTGCGTATCTGCACCTCAAAGGGAATTGCCCTTTTGTCAAGCACTGTTGTGTGCAGTGACTGGTACATATTAGGCTTTGGCATAGAAATGTAGTCTTTAAATCTGTTTGGAATAGGTTTAAAAATATCGTGAACCACGCCGAGTACATTGTAGCAATCCGACACTGTATCAACGATTACACGAACGGCAAAAACATCAAAAATTTGGTCAATGGTTTTGCCCTGCATAAATGTTTTACGGTAAATGCTGTAAACGCTCTTTACTCTGCCGCTTATGTAAACATTTTTAATTAAGTTATTTGTTTTTTCAAGAATCTGAGTTTTGATTGACTCAATAAACTTGTCACGATCTTCCTCAGAAAGACTTATTGCGTCCTCAATCTCTTTATATCCGATTGGGTCGAGGTACTGCAACGACAAGTCCTCAAGCTCGTCTTTAATGGTTTTGATACCGAGTCTGTGAGCAATAGGAGCATAAACCTGCATATTTTCGTGCGCCTTATCTCTCCTGCTCTGCTCAGGCATACAGCTTATTGTGCGCATATTGTGCAAACGGTCGGCAAGTTTTATGATAATAACTCTGATGTCATTTGCCATGGCAATAAGCATTTTTCTTATATTTTCGGCTTGCCTTTGCTCTCTTGACGAAAAGGCAATTTTAGAAATTTTTGTTACGCCGTCAATCAGCTTTGCAACATCTGCACCAAAGAGCTTTTCAACCTCTTCAAGCGTTGTTGGAGTATCCTCAACCACATCGTGCAGAAGTGCGGCGCAGATTGCGTCTGTATCCATACCAAGCTCGGCAAGAATACACGCAACCGAAGTTGGGTGGAGAATATACGGAATACCCGATACTCGTCTTTGGTCGCCATGAGCCTTTTCGGCAAACTTGTAAGCCTTGGTAATTTTATCAATATCATAGGTGCTGTTTGACTGGTCAAGCAATTTTTCAAGCTCGTTAAAGTCCTGATAATGTGCTATTCCTGAAAATTTACTCATTGCTGCATCCCCCTCAATTTTATAACGGTGTCGGCTGAATTAAGGTCTACCTTTTGCGACACCTGCGAAACTCTGATTTGTGCGCTGTTTACTCCTTCGCTTACCGTAACAAGCGAAAGCTCGCTCATTGCGTCAAGAATTATTCTGATTTTGCCGACAGAAAGTTTATATCCGAGTTTATGTACAAGTGTTTCTATCGGGTAGGCATAGCCTCCTGCTTTTCTTAAAAATACATAGAGCAAGGCAAAATCATCTCTGCTTGGCAAAAGGTCATCAATTTGGCTTTGCCTGAGCTTTAAGCCGAGTTTAAAATCCTCGTAATTTCTCTGACTTTGCAAAAACTTTTCTGTGTCAAGTGCAGACGGTTTAATGTCCTTTGCGATTATAGAAACACTGCGCTGTCCGTTGTATTCGTTTATATCAAGCGTAACCGCAAGGTCGAGCATATCGCCCACCTGATACGGAAACTCCTGCTGAGTTGTAAAGAATTTCATAACGGTTACGGTTGAGTCATTGCGCTTAAACTGCAATCTTAAATGCTTATTCTGCGAAAGCGGTGTAATTTGTGCGAGCGTCATTTTATACAAACCGATAAGCGGTGTAGGATTTCCTGCGCCGTACGGTGCAAGATACGCAAGCGGCTCAACAAGCTGAACATTTATAAGCGACGGATTTAATTTGCAGTCGATATTACAAGCATTGAAAGGTATATTTTCAAGCTGTAAGGCGTATTCGTTTATTCTTTTGCGGAATAATTCTATATTCTCACTTTTAAGCGAAAGACCCGCCGCCATTGGGTGACCGCCAAAGTGCGTGAGCAAATCCGAACAGGCAAAAATTGCGTCGCATAGGGAAAATCCCTCTACACTTCTGCCCGAGCCCTTTGCCTCTGCTCCGTCACGAGTAATAATAATGGTAGGCTTGCCAAGATATTCCTTCATCCTTGCGGCAACAATTCCGATTACACCCTGATGCCAACCCTCGCCGTCAATAACAAGCACCCTGTCATACATAATCTCAGGTCTGCTCTTGACCATATCGTCAATCATAAGCAAAATTTTCTGCTCTATTTCTTTTCTTTCTGTATTATCATCATTGAGTTGCTTTGCAATTTCCATAGCCTCGGTTTCGTCTTCCGTAAGCAAAAGCGATACCGATTTTCCCGAAAAGCCAAGTCTGCCCACTGCGTTTATTCGTGGCACAAGCGTAAAAGAAACATTGCCTGAGGTAATCTTTTTACCTGCAATTCCTGCGGTCTGCACAAGGGCGTTTATGCCCACCCTGTCGCTTTCCTGAATATTCACAAGTCCACGCTTGACAAATACTCTGTTTTCACTTTTCAGTTCCACAATATCTCCTACTGTTCCGATACAGAGCAGGTCAGAGTAATTGTCAAGCAAGGACGATACATCACAATTTTCGCCCTCAAGTGCCATCACCATTTTAAAGGCAACGCCAACACCCGAAAGCATTTTGTATTTGCTCTGGCAGTCCGAGCGGTGCATATCAATTACAGCAACGGCATTCGGAAGTTTTCCTGTCGGCTGATGGTGGTCGGTAATAACTGTGTCTATTCCGAGAGAATTGGCATAGTCGATTTCATCGACAGCGGAAATTCCGTTGTCTACGGTTACAATCAGCTTTACACCCTTTTGGGCAAGCTTATCTATTGCGCCCTTGTTCATTCCGTAACCCTCAGTCTCTCGTGACGGAATGTAATAGATTACATTTGCACAAGCTGTTTCAAGATACGAATACAAAAGTGCGGTAGATGTAACACCGTCCGCATCGTAATCACCGTAAACGCAAATAAGCTCGCCGCTGTCAATAGCCGACAAAATTCTGTCTGCGCCTTTTTTCATATCCTTTATTTCAAAAGGTGAGGCAATCACGCTGTCATTCTGCAAAAAGTCCTCTACTTCCTCTCGCTTGGTAATACCTCTTATCTGAAGCAGCATAGCAAGTATGGGAGGCAAGCCGTACTCGTTTTGTATTCTTTTAGCCTCGTTCTTATCAATTTGGGATACTATCCAATTCTTCAAAATGCCATTTCCCCTTAAAATTGCCTATAAATGAGCCATTGCTCAAAGCTCTTCGCTTTCTTTGAGCATAGACTCTGCGTGTGCAAGCGCTGCGTCTGTAATGCTTACACCGCCGATAATTCTCGCAAGCTCGTGCTTTCTGCCGTCAAAGTCAAGCAGCTTTACCTGCGTAAAGGTTCTGCCGTCTTCAACCTGCTTGCTTATGAGATAATGAGCGTCTGCAAGTGCCGCAAGCTGCGCCTGATGAGTAACGCAAAGCACCTGACTGCTCTTTGAAACTTCCTTGAGTTTCATACCTACCTTTTGAGCGGCTGAACCGGAAATACCCGTATCAACCTCATCAAAAATCAAGGTATCTATGTCATCTGTACTTGCAAGAACAGTTTTGATTGCAAGCATCATTCTCGAAAGTTCACCGCCTGATGCAATCTTTGCAACAGGTCTTGGCGGCTCACCGGGGTTTGCCGAAATAAGAAATTCTATCTTATCCGTTCCCTTTTCGTAAAAATCTGTATTTTCAAACTGAGTTACAATCTGCACATTCGGCATATTTAAAAAGCTCATTTCCTCACGCACTCGCTCAGAAAATACCTTTGCCGTCTTTTTACGGATTTCACTAAGCTTTTGTGCCGCAACAAGTGCGTTGTTCTCAGCCTCTTGATAGTCCGCCTCAAGCTGATCTCTGTTTTTATCGTAGCTTAAAAGCTCCTCAAGCCTTGTCTGCATTTTTTCGGCAAGTGACGGCAATTCGTTACATTCGCAACCGTATTTTCTTGTAAGACGATTCAAAAGGTCGAGCCTTTCATCAATCTCCTCAAGTCTTTGCGGATCGCTTTCAACAGAATCTGCCGCATCTGAAATAGCCTCAATGCAATCTCTTAAATTATAGTAAACATCTGTAATGCTTTCAGAAATACTCTCGTACTCGCCGTTGAGTGACGCCGCACGCTGTATATAATTCATTGCGCTTTCAACAGACTCAACACCTCCTGCCGTTCTTTCGTCCCCGTCAAGAAGTTCTCTTGCGTCATTAAGCAAGGTGAAAATCTTTTCCGAATTCATCAAAACAATGCGCTCGTTCTCAAGCTGTTCGATTTCATCGGGCTGAACATCGGCATTAAAAAGCTCTGTGGTCTGATAAGTTAGCAAATCTATTTCGTGCAGTCTTGCCGATTCATCGGAATTTGCCTCGTTGAGCTGCTTTTTTAAAGCCTTGTACCTTTTATACTTTTCTCTGTAATCATCAAGCTCAGAGTTAAGCTCACCAAAGCTGTCGATATAGTCTATGTGAGTATCGGGCGAAAAAAGCTCATAGCTTTCGTGCTGACCATGAATATTTATCAAATTTTTGGCAACCTCTTTTAAAACAGTCACACTTGCAGGTCTTGCGTTAATTTTGCAGGTGCTTTTGCCTGCTGCGGAAATTGAGCGCTGCAAAATAAGCGTATCGTCGTCTTCGTTGTCATAGCCAAGCTCTTTGAGCTTTGCCTTTACTGTATCGTTTACATCATCAAACTGGGCGGTTACAAGTGCGGTTTTTGCGCCTGTTCGCACAAGCTCCTTTGAAGTGCGCTGTCCCATAATTGCGTTTATTGAATCTATAATAATACTTTTACCTGCGCCTGTTTCACCTGTAAGAACATTTAGTCCCTGTGAAAAATCAATCGAGGTTTTTTCGATAACTGCTATATTTTCTATATATAAAGTTGTAAGCATATAACATCATCCCTGTTCAGAGCAGCTTTTTAAGCTCCTCGGTAAGATTTTCTGCGTCATTTACCGTACGGCAGGCAACAAAAATAGTATCGTCACCTGCAATAGTTCCCACTATTTCCGAATGGTCGAGGGAATCAAGCGAGGTGCATACAGCCTGCGCCATTCCCACCATGGTTCTTATAACAACGATATTCTGCGCAATATCTATGGAATTTACTGCGGAAGAAAACATTGTTTTAAAGCTTGATTTTCTTTCATTCTGATTTTTGGCAGGCGACATATAGCGATATTTTCCGTCTGCTCCGAGTGTTTTTACAAGGCGCAAATCCTTAATATCTCTTGAAATAGTAGCCTGCGTTGCCTTGTAGCCGTCTTGTCTTAAGCAGTTAAGGAGGTCGTCCTGAGTTTCTATTGACTGTTCGGAAATCAACTCAAGTATTCTTGCGTGTCGTCCTGATTTCATTACATTTCCCTCTCTTTCAGCTTTTCGTTAAGCAGTTTGAAAAAGTTGCGCTTTCTTAGCGAAATAAGCTCAAGACAAAGCTCTGATTTTTTGATTTTTACTGTATCTTCAGACAGAATGTCAACATTTTTTTCGCCGTCAACAGTAAGCAAACAACAGCAGTCGGCAGGAATCTGAACGGTAACCGCAAGGCTTGCACTGCCGTCAAACAAAACAGAACGGGAATGCAGGGAGTGCGGACATACGGGAGTGGCAATAATGCAGTCTGTCTGCGGTGCAACTATCGGGCCGCCTGCCGAAAGCGAATAAGCGGTTGAGCCTGTCGGAGTAGCAAAAAGCAAACCGTCCGCCCTGTATTTTGCAATCCATTCATCGTCAAGATAAAGGTTTATATCAATGATTTTAGAAAACTGTCCTCTTGCAATTACCGCATCGTTTACGGCAAGGTAATGGTTGGTTTCTCCGTTTTTATTTACCTCAACATCAAGCAAAATTCGCTTTTCTGTTGTGTAATCTCCGCTGACAACCTGCTTTAACCTGCCAATATCGTCAGGCTCAAGGTCGGCGGCAAAACCGAGTCTGCCTACATTTACACCGATAAGCGGAACATTGTTGACCGCCGCATATTTTGCCGCATGAATTATAGTTCCGTCACCGCCTGCCGTTACCGCTGCGTCACAACAGCCGAAAAGCTCGTCAATGGTGTCGACATAGCTTATATTTATTCCTTTGTAAAAAGGCTTACATTCGCTGAGCATAACTACCTCAGCGTTTTCTCCAAGAAAAAGTATTGCTATCTCTTTTGCACAGGAAATTGCTTTTTCCTTGCTGAGATTAACTACCACAGCTATTTTCATAACTGTCCTTCCTTTCTTGAGCGCAAAACTCAGTCTGCAACTAAGTGATTATTTATCAAGCTGACTATGAGAATTTTTAACAAGTTCCTCGGGGGTAATATCTGTATATGACTTAGGGTCATCGCTTTTTCTCAGATGAATAAGATACTCAATATTTCCCTCAGGGCCTTTTATAGGCGAATAGTCAAGATTAAGCACATCAAAGCCGTTTTCAAGACAGAAATTAAAAATATTCTGCACAACCTCAATGTGTACGGCAGGATCTCTTACCACGCCTTTTTTTCCTACCTTTTCTCTGCCTGCCTCAAACTGCGGTTTTATAAGGCAAACAGCCTGAGCGTTCTCAGCCATAAGCTGTCTTGCCACGGGCAAAATCAATTTAAGCGAAATGAAAGATACATCAACCGAGAAAAAGTCGATTTCATCGGGCACTTGCTCCCTTGTGACCTTTCGCATATTGGTGCGCTCAAGGTTTACCACTCTTTCATCTGTTCTGAGTTTCCAAGCAAGCTGACCGTAGCCTACATCAATGGAATACACCTTTTTTGCGCCGTTTTGGAGCATACAGTCAGTAAATCCACCCGTAGATGCTCCAATATCCATTGTGATTTTGCCGTTTAAATCAAAGTCAAAATTATTTATAGCCTTTTCAAGTTTGAGTCCGCCACGACTTACATATTTTTGAGTTGCGCCACGCACCTCGATTTTGCAGTTTTCATCGTAACTCTGACCGCACTTGTCAGCCTTTTGGTTATCAACATAAACCTGACCTGCCATTATAATAGCCTTTGCTTTTTCTCGGCTGTCAGTAAATCCGTTTTCATATACAAGTATATCAAGTCTTTTTTTCATTCCCTGTTTCCCATCCTGTCGAGATCCTCCAAGACCACATCTGCCATACCCTCAGCGTCAAGCCTGAGCATATGCAAAGCCTCGGATACCGACATCTGTTTTACAAATTTATCGCCTATGGTTTTTATATGGTAACAGCCCGAAAACTGTCTTGCAAGCAGAGCGTCGCCAAAGTTTCTTGCAACACTGCCTGTTTTTATTCCCTCTTCAAAAAACCACACCGTATTAAATTCAGTTGCAAAATCAAAAGCCGCTGTGTCTATCGGTTTGATTTTACAAAGTTTTAAAATGCAAACCTCTATACCCTTTTCGGCAAGGATTTCCTTTGCCTTGCAGGCATACGAAAACAATCTTCCGTAAGTAATAATCAGCTTGCCGCAATCTTTATTGCCGTAAATATCATAGGTAATGCTTTCTTCGCAAAAATCATCGGGCTTATAAAGTTCACCGCCACGAGGGTATCTTACGGCGGCAACATTGTTGCACACATAAATGGCGGAATTAAGCGAATTTTTCAGTCCGTCAAAATATGTCGGAGAGAAAATTGTAACATTCGGAATTGAGTTGAGCATAGAAACATCAAACACACCCTGATGAGTTTCGCCGTCATCGCCTACAATTCCGGCTCTGTCAATAGCAAGCACAATGTGAAGTCCGCTCATTGCCGCATCGTGAATTATCTGATCGTAAGCTCTCTGCAAAAATGTAGAATACACCGCAAATACAGGGCGCATACCCTTTGTGGCAAGTCCGCAAGCAAAGGTTACGGCGTGCTCCTCGGCAATTCCCACATCAAAAAATCTTTCTTTATGATAAATTGAGAATTTCTCAAGTCCCGTACCCTTAGCCATTGCGGCTGTAATAGCGCAGATTTTCTTATCCTTTTCCGCCAAATCGCAAAGAGCGTTGCCAAATTCGGCAGAAAAGCCTTTGTGCGAGGATATAGGCTCGCCGGAATCTATGTCAAACTTACCTATTCCATGGAAAGCACCGGGGTTCTCCTCTGCCGGCAAATATCCCTTGCCCTTTTTGGTAACCACATGCAAAAGAACAGGCGAATTGAATTTTTTAGCCGCCGAAAGGGCATTTTCAAGCTCAGCTATATCGTGACCGTCAATCGGCCCGATATATGTAAATCCAAAGCAGTCAAACAGGGTGTTTTTATACACAAGGTTTTTAATTTTTGACTTACTTTTTCTTAAAAACGCACTTATCGGTCTGCCGATAATCGGTGTTTTGAAGAGTATTTTTTCTGTGTTTTTCTTTACTCTGATATACCAAGGCTGTATTCTCACCGTTGTGAGATACCTCGGAAATGCTCCGACATTCTTTGAAATAGACATTTTATTATCATTTAAAATAACAATAAAATTCTTTTTGAACCTGCCTGCATTATTCATCGCCTCAAAGGCAAGACCACCTGTAAACGAGCCGTCACCTATTACCGCAATGGTGTGGCTCTGATCTCCGCTCAGCACCTTTGCCCTTGCAATTCCGTATGCGGCGGAAATAGAGGTACTGCTGTGACCCGTATTAAAGTCATCGTACTTGCTTTCAGTATGTTTCGGAAATCCCGAAATGCCGCCCTTTTGGCGCAGGGTGTAAAAATCCTCATATCTGCCCGTAAGCAATTTATGTGTGTAGCTTTGGTGTCCCACATCCCACACAATGCTGTCTTTCGGAAAGTTAAATGTTCTGTGGATTGCCACCGTCAGCTCCACAACTCCCAAATTCGGAGAAAGGTGACCGCCGTTGAGTGATACGGTTTCAATCAGCTTTTCTCGTATTTCACTGCACAATTTTGCCAAATCTTTTTCGTCAAGCCTTTTTACATCGGCAGGTGATTTTATCTTTGGCAATAACTCATAGTCACCCATTTTCTCCCTCCTTATCCTTTATATTCATATCATTATCAGTCAATTATTTTGTACGGCTTGCAAGGTAGTCTGCAAAATCGCACAATGCTTTTGTATCACCGTTAAAAGCCATAAGTGCATTTTTTGCCTTGTCTGTCAGCTCGGCTACAAGTTTTCTGCATTCTTCTATGCCAAGCAAAGAAACATATGTAGACTTTGCATTTTCGCTGTCACTGCCGACAGGCTTGCCAAGTTCCTCGTCTGTTGAAACAACATCAAGAATGTCATCCTGAATCTGAAATGCAATTCCTATGCACTCGCCGTATTTTGATGCCGCCTTTATGAGATTTTCGTCAGCATCGGCCGAAATACATCCAAGCTCACACGCCGCCTTTATAAGGCAAGCTGTTTTTTTATAATCCATTTCTCTCAGCACTTCAATAGGTGCGGATTTATTTTCGTTAATAAGGTCAATAACCTGTCCGCCAACCATTCCTGTTGCTCCGCAATAAGCCGAAAGAGTATTTACCGCCTTACAGCAAGCAACAGCCGAACTGCCTGCTATTGCCTTTTCACTCGTCATAATTTCAAAGGCGAGCGACTGCAAAGCATCGCCTGCGAGCAGAGCAATATCTTCGCCGTAAACCTTATGGTTTGACGGTTTGCCTCTGCGCATATCATCATCGTCCATACAAGGCAGGTCATCGTGAATAAGCGAGTATGTGTGTATCATTTCAACCGCACACGCAAAAGGGACTGCCGCCTCGGCATTGCCGCCGCAAAGCTCGTTAAAGCTAAACACAAGGTTAGGTCTTACCCTTTTGCCGCCTGCCTCAAGGCTGTAATTCATCGACTCAATAAGCTGTTTTTCTCTGCAATTCAAATCAGGCAGATAATCATACAAAGCCTGTTCGGTCATTTTTATATAATCAGTCATTTTCATCACCATCTATATTACAAATGCCGTTTAATTTGGCATTAATATCCTCAATTTTGCCCTTGCTCTCCATAAGCTCCTGCATACAAAAGCCGAGCAATTCACACGCCTCTGCGTAGCAATCAACGCTTTCTTTAAGTGAAAGCTGAGTATTCTCAAGCCTAGCAACAGCCTCATCAAGCCTGCTGTCTGCCTGTTCAAAAGTTAAATTTTTATCCATCAGTCAAGATCCTCTGCATATTCAAGTAGTCTGTTCATTCTGTGGTTTGCGCCGCTTCTGCTTATAGGAGTTGAAAGATTCTGCCCCAAATCACGAAGTGACATTTCGGGATTTTCAAGCCTTAATACCGCAATTTCCTTTAGGTCATCGGGCAAAGACTCAAGTCCCCTTTTATCTTTGATTTTCTTAATTGCCGAAAGCTGTTTTGCTGACGCTGACGCAATTTTGGTTATATTTGCAACCTCACTGTTAATTCGCCTGTTAATATTATTTCGCACCTGCTTTACAGCCTTAGTGCCCATAATTTCCATTGCGCAGTTGGTCGCCCCTATGTATGTAAGCAAATCACAAATCTGCTCACTGCCCTTAAAATAAACAACATAGCTGCCGTTGCGCACAACGGTTTTTGGAGTAAAATCACATTCGGGAATTTCAGAAAGAATTTTACACAAATCAACTGAAAGATTTTTGTGCGGAACACAAAATTCCGCATGATAGCTTTTCATTGGGTCTGATACAGAACCGCAGCCCTCAAACGCACCTCGCAAAAAAGCCGTAACGAGCTCGTCACTGCTTATATTTGCCCTGTTTACTCTTAGCGAAATATCGTTATCGTGATGACCGTAATCGTCAAAAATTCTTGCGCAGTCATCGGAATTTATAAGCGAAATTTTAGAAAGATGATGCTCGGTAGTTCGCACACGCAAAGCCGTTTCTTTTTCTATAATAGGCATATAAAGTTCTTCAAGCAGAGCCGTTGCCCGTTTGGAAACATCGCTGTGCTCGGTAGAAAGAACCATTTTATCTTTTTTAAACACCTTTGAAAAAATAAGCAAGCCGTACAGCTCAGCTTTTTTTTGCTCGGTATCTGCCACATTAACAGAGCAAAGCTCTTTTTTTACCTCTGAGGAAAACGACACTATTTACACCTCGTTATTTTCTGACATCTCTGTGCTGGACAATGCACTTGTAGCCCTTGTCAAGGAAATATTTGTCAAGTAAGCCAGCAATAGTTACACTGCGGTGCTTACCGCCTGTGCAGCCGATTCCCACAACAAGCTCGCTTTTTCCCTCTTTAAGATACAAAGGCAGTGAATAGTCGAGCAAATCAATAAGTCTTTTTACAAAGCCCTGAGTTTCGTCACTGTCAAGCACATAATCCTGAATACATTTTTCAAGTCCTGTATGTTCCTTAAGCTCTGCAATATAAAACGGATTTGGCAGACATCGCACATCTATAATCAAATCCGACTCAAGCGGAATACCGTACTTAAATCCGAAAGACATAAATGTAATCATAATGCCCTTTGAGCTGTTTTCAAGGAACATTGAAATAATGCGCTCTCTGAGCTGCTTTATCGACATAAAAGTAGTATCTATGCCGTAATCAGCAAGAGTTTTTACAGGCACAAGCAGTCTTTGCTCCTCCTTAACGGCGGCAGCAACAGAGCCATCCCTGAGCCTTTCCGTAAGCGGATGTCTTCTTCTTGTTTCTTTATAACGCACAATAAGGCTGTCAACCTTGGCGTCAATATAAAGAATACTTACACCCTCGTTGCTTTTCTTGAAATTTTCAAGGTCATCATACATAGCCTCATAATCTCCGTTGCCTCTTACATCAACCACAACGGCAACTCTTTTCATTGCGCTGTCCGATGAATCCATACAGAGTTTATACAAGGTCTGCAAAAGTGATGTGGGAATATTGTCAACACAATAGTAGCCAATATCCTCCATAATGTGTAAGGCGCTTGTTTTGCCTGCACCCGACATACCCGAAATAATTACAAATTCCATAAATTTCTACTTCCTCTATTACAGCTGTTATATATAAAAATTATTCTTTTACAGCATTATTAATTCACATTCAAGGTCATAGCCTGTTTCTTTTTTAACAGTTGTTTGAATATTGTGAATAAGCTCTTTTACATCTTTTGCTGTGGCATTGCCCCTATTTATAATAAAGCCTGCGTGCTTTTCAGACACCTGCGCACCGCCGACTCCTTTTCCTTTAAAACCGCACTGCTCAATCAATGCGCCTGCGTAATTGCCCTCGGGACGCTTAAACACACTGCCTGCGCTCGGAAATTCAAGCGGCTGTTTGTCTGTTCTTCTGCCCATAAAATCGTCCATTTTGTGGCGGATATTTTCGGGATTATCACTTTTCAGCTTAAAGGTAACACCTGTGATTACGCAATCGTTTTTGCGGTATGCACTTGTGCGATAGCCGAAATTCAAATCATCCTTATCAATTCTGCCGATAGTGCCGTCTGCCGTAATATGATTAACAGAAACAACAACATCTTTCATCTCTCCGCCGTAAGCGCCTGCATTCATAAATACTGCACCGCCGACTGTGCCGGGGATTCCCCACGCAAACTCAAGGCCGCTGAGTCCGTTATTCAACGCAAACTTGCAGAGAGAGGCAAGTGTTGCGCCTGCACCGCAATATACGGTTTCGCTGTCGGGCATAAAGATTTCTTTAAAATCATCTTCAAGCTTTATTACCACGCAATCCATTCCGTTGTCATCAACAAGAATATTACTTCCGTTGCCGAGCAAAAAGAATTTTGTATCAGTCAGCTTACATTCCTTAATAATTGTGCCGAGCCTGCTTAAATTGCTCACCTTTATGTAAACAGCCGCATTGCCGCCGATTTTAAAGCTTGTGTGCTTTTTCATCGGCTCATTCAGCTTTGTGTCGCATCCAAGGCTCGTTGCAAGATTATATATTTTATCAATATTACTCATCGAATTACTCCAGTTAATAATAAATATTTTTCTCTTTAAAATATGCTTTCAGATTTTCTTCGTCAGCGTTTACAATAAGCTCCTGTGGAAAGTCAATTTCCTCAAGCATTTTCAGAGTTTCTGTACCTCTGCCGAGTGTATGTGTGTAATGAGAATCTGTATCCACGCAAATTCTCGCACCGTACTTTTTGCAAATCTCTGCAATCCGTACGCAATTAGATGCACAACTTTTTTTATATCTGAAAGCGGAATCGTTAATTTCAATCAGCTTGCCCTCTTTAGCAAGCTGCGGAATGACTTTTTCGTAGTCATACTTAAAATACTCACTGCCACTGTGACCAATGACATTTACATTAGGATTTTTAGCAAGGTTAAGGTAAGCCTGCGTGCATTTTTCAACAGTTGCCTCGCTCTCAATAGTCAGAGTATGAAGTGACGCCACTATCCATTCAAGGTTATTTTGCAGCTCTGGTTCCACATCAAGGTTGCCCTCGTAATCGCATATATTAGCCTCGATTCCATGCAATACTCTTACGCCCTTTATATATGCGGGCAAAATAGCAAGCGACTCAAAATAGAACGGCCCGGGTGCGCCCGGCATTGTTCTTGCGTGGTCTGTAACGGCAATGGCAAAAAGTCCGAGGTCGTGCGCCTCCTGTGCCATTTCCGTTATGGTTGCATATGCGTGTGTAGACGCTATTGAATGTGTGTGCATATCGGCAACTAATTTCATTTGCTCACCTCGTTGTTATTCCCATTTATCTACAATGATTTTTTCTGTCTGTCCCATATCAAAATCCATACCGAGAGCGCTCAAAAGCTCCTGCGCGGCATTGTAGCCGAGCTTTTTCTGACGGTTGTTCATTGCGGCAACCTCAATAATAACCGCAAGGTTTCTGCCGGGTTTTACAGGAATAGTCAGAGTAGGCACTTCCACTCCGAGTATGTCCATATACTGATTATCAAGTCCCATTCTGTCATAAACCTTGGTGTTGTCCCAAATTTCAAGGTTTATAACCATATCTATCTTTTCGGCAAGTTTTACCGAACCCATACCGAAAAGCTGTCTTGCGTTGATAATGCCGATACCTCTCAGCTCAATAAAGTGGCGGATATTTTCAGGAGATTGTCCCATTAATGTGTGAGTAGAGGTTTTGCGGATTTCTACTGCGTCATCTGCCACAAGTCGATGTCCTCGCTTTATAAGCTCAATAGCGGTTTCGCTTTTACCCACACCGCTGTCGCCGAGTAGCAAACAGCCTTCACCATAAACCTCTACAAGCACTCCGTGTCTTGTAATTCGTGGCGCAAGCTCTTTGTTAAGATATTGGAACAGTGCCGCCGTAACCTCGGAAGTAGTTTCTGCCGAACGCAAAATAGATACCTTATGAGTTTTGGCACTCTCCATCATTGCAATAGGTGGCTCAATATTTCTTGAAATTATAATTGCAGGAGGGCCAAAGCTCAATATTGAGTCGATAACCATTTTTTGCGCTTCAGAGCCAAAACGAGAAAGATACGAAAACTCTGTTGTGCCGAAAAGAAGAAGTCGGCTGCTGTCGAAAAAGTCAAAGTAACCTGTAAGCTCAAGTCCGGGACGATTAACTTCAAATGTTGATACTTTGATTTCTTCAAAATTCTCAGCAATATAAATTTTTTGCAGGTCTAAATCTTCAACCATTTTTGAAAGTGCAACCGAAAAATCACTAGCCATAAATCCACCGCCGTTCAATAATTAAAATATATGCTCGTGAAAGGCTTGGTATAAGTAATAATGCCGACAAATAAGCTAAACCGGAAATTAATTATTTTTAATTGCATTACCGAAAACCGCTTTGGTAAATATATTCAAATTTTTGACCAAAGTATATAGCCTTTCCATTTTATACATCAATTATTATACAACAAAATGCTTATAGTATAAAGTCTTTTTATGAATTATTTTTCATTTTTTTATCATAATTTCAACTTTTTCTACTGCCGTTCCGTTATTATCACGAATATATGGTAGATAAAGTAAAGATTTCTTTGATTTGCTCAGGTTGTTATTCATTTTTAGAAGTGTTGACGAAACATCTCGCTCTTTATTCTCTAAAAGCATTATTTGTTCTGTGCTTTTTTCTACGGTTTCAGCTTTATCAAGTGATTTTATAATTTCATTACTGCATACGGCTGTATATACCGAGGGCGACACCGCATAATTATTCTTTATCTGATGTAAGGTTGAGGAATATTTTTCGCTCTCTGTATTTTCCGCAAAAGCAATAAGCTCAAGTTTTGAGAGTACAACCTCGGGGTTGTGCTCGCTTTCAAGCGCTTTCAAGGCTTTTTCAAGGCTTTCTTCTTTTATAGTTATCAGTTCGTTTTTTTCTTCATCGGAAATACAGACAAATGTATAATCATTTTTTGTCACCACAATACAGTCAATCAATATGGCTTTGTCTATTCGCTTGCTGTTATCACATCCGCATAAAAAAGCACTGCCAACAGCAAGAACCACTAATACGATTTTTTTAATCACTTTTTCTTCCTCCGTTCAGTTTCAGCAAGGCATAAACAGGCAGTACCACAGCATAAACCGCACACATAACCACAAACACAATATCGTTTTGCACAAGCTCTTTAGCCTTAGGAAATACCTCGGTGCATATATAAAGCACAAAAATGAGCAAAACAAAGACAACGGTATTTTTGCACCTTTTCTCAACGCCTGTACTTTCATTTATACAGCACAAAAGCAGAGAAATTATAATAAAAGCACAAAGCGAAATACAAATCATATAGAGAAAATCAAAGCTCGTCATCTGCCCGAACGAGGCATTTTTTGCGAGGATAAAATACGGAAATTCTCTGCCGTCCGCATAGTTTGCAAGAACGGTATTCATAAAGAACACGAGCACACAGCTGCTCGCAATCGCAATAATAATAAAGCCGATAAAAGCTGACCTGCTCTGACTAAAGCCGCCAGACAAAGCCGAAAAAATTACAGGCAATATGCAAACAGGCAAAAGCGAAAATGCGCCGCCTGCAAATGTGGCAATGCTGTTACTGCGGTAGAGGTTATTTAATTCTACATCAGAAATATTTGCAATCAAAAATATAATCACAAAAACTGAAATTACAGCCGCCCCTATCAGCGCACACCTTGTAGTGGTAAATACTCCCTTATATGCGCAATAAGCACACACGCACAATATGCCTGCCGCAAGTACAAATCTATTTGCGTTGGGATTGAGAGCGGTTTTTAATACATCAACATAAAACGAGAGAAACCTAACGCTTGCAAACACAAACAAAATGCAGTAAAGTGAAGAGAATATCAGCCTTGCAACAGACGATTTTTGAATAAACACATTAAAAGCATTACAGCCTGCCGACTTATGGAGAAAATATGACGGCAGCATCAGCACTGCAAGCACACCTGCCATAAGCAAAATTTCAAGGCACACCGCCCACAACGGAAGTGTGCCGAGGTAATTATATTTTCCGCCTAAAAAGATAAAAATCAGCAAAGCAAACAGCCCTGCGTACAGCTGTATAATTTTACCCTTCATCAGAGTCGCCCTCCTTTGTCTGAGCAAATTTTTGCACTTTTATGGTATGGCTAGAAAGCAACTTCCAATCTGCACGCACAAAAACATCTCTCATTCTTTTTAAAGAAAAAGGCGCAAACGATGACATATACGGCACACCGACAGAGGTTTTGGCACATATATTTGCAAGCACCAAACAACTCAACAGCACTATTCCCCACATTCCGAAAATTCCGCCGACCGCCACAAAAGCAAACCTCAGCACTGTAATCGGTGCATAAAGTGACGAGGTTACATAACTGCTGATTGCCGCAACTGCAACTATCATAAGGGTAGATGAGGCAATAAACCCTGCGTTTACTGCACTTTCACCAATAACAAGTGCGCCCACAATACTGACCGCATGGCCGAGGGGCTTGGGAATACGCAAGCCTGCCTCTCGCATAATTTCATAAATAAACATAATTATAAGCACCTCAAGCGCAACGGGCAATGGAGTATCGGCAAGTGCACTTGATGCTTTTACAAGCAATCCCTTTGGAAAATATTCGGGGTGAAACTGCGCAAAGGCGGTGTAAATTCCGGGCACGAAAATTGCCGTAAAAAAAGATATATACTTTAAAATTCTGATAAAAGTTGCATAATAGGGGCGATTTGAGTAATCGTCTACGCTCTGAAATTCCTCTACAAAAATATGCGGAATAATAATTGCAGTCGGTGTACCGTCCACTAAAATCGCAACCCTGCCCTCCATCAGCTTGCCGCATACGGTATCGGGGCGCTCTGAAATTCCCACTCCCGAAAATATAGACTTAGTGCCCTTATCCTCAAGATATTCAGACAAATATCCCGATGCAAGCACCATTTCAAGGTCGCTTGACTTTAGCCGCTTTCTGATTTTATCAAGAATAATTTTTGAAACGGAGTTCTGCAAATAGCAAATGCAAAGCTGAGTTTTTGAGGTTTTGCCAACCGTTGCGGTTTCAAACACAAGGTCGGGACTTTTTATTCTGCGCCGTATAAGCGTCATATTAATTCTGAGCGGTTCGGTAAATCCCTCTTTTGAGCCACGCTGAACCACCTCGCTTTCAGGCTCGGTAACTCCACGAAAAGAAAACCCCTGCACTCCGATTGCAAGCATTTTGCTTGAGCCGTCAACCGCTATGACAGCAAAGCCTGAGGTTGAAAACATAATAGCATCGTCAAAGGTTTCAAACTCCACAATCTCACTTGCCGAAAGCACAGAAAGTCGGATTTCATCAATGATTTGTGCGCCGCTTGCATTTTTAAAATCATAATCAAGAATCGGATTGATTATAGAAAGCGCAATCACCTCTTTACTGCACATTCCCTCAATCGTGATAACGGCGGCGGCTGTTTTTTTATTTGAATTTAAAATCATATCTCTTACCGTAAAATCGGCTGAATTTGCAAATGCCGACTTCAGCGAGGATAAATTTTCTTTTAATGAATTATACATTCTATCACCAATATTTAGGCTTTACAAAGTTATCTCAATTATTCCGAATTTTGCATATAATAACATTTATTGCAAACATTATTAGTGGTGATAAAATGATTATTTCAATTATACGAACTCTGCTTTTGTACGCCTTTGTAATACTTGCAATCCGACTAATGGGCAAAAGACAGATAAGCGATATGCAGCCAAGCGAACTTGTGGTTACTTTAATTGTATCGGACATTGCGGCAATTCCAATGTCGAACACCTCTCAGCCTTTGCTTTCAGGCATAATTCCCGTATTGGTGCTGATTGCCTGCGAAATCATTGCAAGCATAATAATGATGAAAAACCGAAAATTCCGAGGACTTATCTGCGGCTCGCCGATAACCGTAATTGAGGACGGCAAGTTGATGCAAAATGAAATGAAACGCCTGAGAATGTCAACAGAAGATTTATGTATTCAGTTAAGGCAACAGGATATTTTTTCGCTTGACGAGGTACAATATTGTATTGTGGAAACCAACGGAAAAATCAGCGTTTTGCAAAAACCCGAAAAGCGAACCGTTACACTCGAAAATCTCGATATAACCGTTCCCGATACAAAGCTCGAAACCGTTGTAATAAGTGACGGCGAACTTTTGCAAAATTCACTCCGTCTTTGCAAGAGTGATAAACAAACGGTTGATAAAATTCTTTACAAGAATAATGTAAGCATAGACGATATTTTTATTATGACGCTTGACGGTGGCGGCAACTATAAAATAATCACAAAGGAAAATTAGTATGAAAAGAATTTATATAGCGATAGCCTTTTTAATAATAGCCTTAACAACGGGAATTTTTGAAATGTTCTATGTTACAAATAAAATTGACGAACTGAACGAAGAAATAATATCTGCCGACAACCTTGTGAAAAGTGAAAATTATGATGGTGCAAAATCTGTGCTTGCCTCTGCAGAATCAAAATGGCAAAAGAATCTAAGCATCTTTGATATTCTTCTTATTCACGATTATGTTGATGAAATCAGTGTAAACCTATCTGCAATGCGGTCATATGTCGCTACACAGAGCAACGACAATTACCTTGCCGAAAGTGCCGGCATAAAAAAACAGCTCACCTCCATAAAGGACAGTGAGCTTGTTCAAATTGAAAATATTTTATAATTAATTGTGTTTTCTTACTCTTGTATTAATAACTTCAATAAGCCAGAAAATTACAAATACAACGGCATTTACTATAACCACGCTTGCACCTGTTGGGGTGTCCATGGTGTAGGACGCATACATTCCCACAAAGAAACAAATAAGTGAAAGTACACCCGAACAAATAATTACCGCCTTAAATTTTTTGCACACCCTCATTGAGGAAAGTGCAGGGAAAATGATAAGAGCCGAAATTAAAAGTGTACCCATAATTCTCATACCGATTACGATTGTAAGTGCTGTGAGCAAGGCAATTACAGTATTATAAACACCTGTTTTAAGTCCTGTAGCCTTTGAAAATGTTTCATCGAATGTAACCGCAAAAATCTTATTGTAAAACAGCACGAAAATCACAATTACAATCAATGCAAGTATCGCACACATTATAGCGTCTGCATTTGTTGTGGCAAGAATACTGCCGAATAAATAGGAATTGAGGTCTGTATTCACACCCGAAATGCTTACGCAAACAACGCCGATTGCAAGTGCTGTGCTTGAAATAATGGCAATGGCGGCATCACCACGAATTTTGCTTTTTTCGGAAAGTCTTAAAAGCAGGAATGCGGCAATAATAATAACAGGTACTGCCACCTGAAGTGGTGCAAGATTAAGCGATGCGGCAATAGCTAACGCACCAAAACCGACATGCGAAAGTCCGTCACCTATCATGGAGTAGCGTTTCAGCACAAGGGTTACACCGAGCAAGGCGGCGCAAAGAGAAACAAGCGTACCTACTATAAAGGCTCTCACAATAAAGCCGTAAGAAAACATTTCTACAATAGTTTGAATCATTTTACCGCCTCCTTTAAGCTAAATTATGAATATGGTGATGTTGGCAGTCATCGCATGGGCAATCTGTAATCAAAAATTTCTTGCCCACATCGGAATGAAGATACTGATGTGTACTGCCAAAGAAGTAGTTATCCTTGGAAAGGTGGAGAATTTTTGTGGCATTATTAACTGCGGCGGTAATATCGTGGGAAACCATAATAACGGTAATTCCCTCTTTATACAAATTCTTTACAAGGTTATACATATCAGCACTTGCAACGGGGTCAAGACCCGTTACGGGTTCGTCAAGAATTAAAAGTTTGGTTGTAGCGCACAATGCTCTTGCGAGCAATGCCCTCTGCTGTTGTCCGCCCGAAAGCTCACGAAAACAATTTTTGCGAATATCTGTAATGCCCGTAAGCTCCATATTCTTTTGAGCTGTTTTTTTCTGCTCCTTTGAATAAAACAAAGTATGCTTTTTGTTAAGACAGCCCGAAAGCACTACCTCCTCAACAGATGCAGGAAAGTCCTTTTGCAAAACGGTTTTTTGCGGAAGATAGCCGATTTCATTTTGAGTTAAGCCGTCACCAAAAGTGATTTTGCCCGAAAGCGGCGGAATAAGTCCGAGCAGGCACTTCATAAGCGTAGTTTTGCCCGAGCCGTTTTCGCCCACAATGCAAACATATTCATTCTGCTTTATCTGAAAAGTCAAATCGGAAATTACGCTTTTGCCGTCATAACCGATATTCACCTTATTAAAATCTATTAAAGCCATTAAGATAAAGCCTCCTTTAACGCACTGCAATTTTGTTCCATAATAGAAATATAATCTTCGCCGTTATTAAATTCATCTTTTGTAATATTGTGGCATGATGAGAATTGCAAAATCTTTGCTCCCGTATCGTCAGCAATCAGCTGAGCAATTTTTCCGTTTGACATTTCAAGATGAAATACAACGGGAATATTATTATCTCTTACATAATCAACAAGCCTTGTAACCACATCAAGACTCGGTTCGGTTTCACTGCTGCATCCGGGAAAGGCGCACTCGTAATTAATGCCGTAATCGGTCATAAAGTACAGAAACGGAAATCTGTCGCCAAACACAACAGTATCACGCTTTTTATTATTAACCACCTCAGTAAATTTCTCATCAAGCGCTTTCAGCTTGTCTGAATACTGAGTTGTATTGCTTTCATAATAAGTTCTATTTTTAGAATCCTTTTCAACAATCTTTTGCGAAATTGCAGAAACAAGCTGCTCGGCATTTCTAATAGAAGTCCATATATGCTCATCTGCCTCATCGCCGTCAGTGTGATCGGGATTTTTTTCGTTTAAAAGTGACACATAGTCGGTCATTTTTAAAACAGTAATATTTTTGCTTTCAAGCGAGTCGAGCACATTTTCAACCCACTCGTCACTTTCTCCACCGTTATAGATAAATATATCACATTCCTCAATAGCTACAATGTCGGAAGGTGACGGTTCATAATGATGCGGTTCGTTACCCGGCGAAAGCAACAGCTTTACATCTGCCTTATCCCCTGCAATATTCCTTGCAAAATCATAATAAGGGAAAATCGAGGTTACTATGCTGATTTTATCGGAAGATTTGCTGCTCGGTTCGCTGCTCGAACAGCCGCTAAGTAAAGAAGATAACATCAATAAAGATACCAATAATAGTGAAAAGATTTTTTTCATAAAACACTCCTAAGATATAAAAATTACCCCAAAATAGTTTTACCAAAGCTGATAAAAAATTATACATTTACATATAAATTCAGGGCTGCGAAAATTATTCATATCGCAGCCCATAAATGTTAAATAAAATTTAAAGCAAACGCATTATTTCTTTTTGCTGTTCTTTTTCTTTCTCTGCCAAAGTACCCAAAGCGGGCCTGCAATGCAAATTGAAGAATAACAACCTGAAATTATACCGATAATCATTGGAAGTGCGAAAGCCTGAACAGAAGAGATATTATAAACAATAGCAACAATGTAAACAATTAAGATTGCTGAAAGTGTTGTTACAGAAGTAATAATTGTTCTCTTGAGTGACTTTGTAGCACTAAGGTTAAATACCATACCTGCGTCTGTCTTTCTGCCAAGTGCCTTTCTCTCCTCACGAACTCGGTCATAAATAACGATTGTATCGTTAAGTGAGTAACCAAGAATCATAAGAACTACGGCAATGAAGTTTGAATCGATTGGCATACGGAAAATTACATACATAAAGTAAATCATAGCTACATCGTGGAAAAGAGCTATAAGCGCTGTAACACCGGCTGAAAGACCGCCGATTTTCTTAAATCTGAGTGTTACATAAATAACCATAAGTATGCTTGCAATAGCAACAGCTGTAAGACACTTCAAAAGGAAGTTAAAGCCCATTGATGCGTCAATAGAACCTGATTCGAGAATCTCGAACTTAGCATCAGGGTACTGCTTGTTGAGGTCATCAAGAAGTGTTGACTGAATGTTTGTGTCAATAGCCTTGTTGCCTGAGAACTGAACGGCTACATTGTGACCGGAATTACCAACCATATCAGTTGAATATGAAGTTGAAATTCTTGCCTCTGTATGTGACTGGATAAAGTCTGTAAGTTCAGATTCCGAAATATCTGTTGAATAGCTGTACTTTACAGACGCACCGCCTGAAAACTGAATATCAAGTGTAGCGCCGAAAATAATGTTGCAAATAATACCGATTACGATAATTGCAATGGAAATGCCAAAGAAAATTTTGCTGTGACCTGCAAAGTCAATAATCTTTCTGCCGCCGTTGAATTTTTCGCTTACTTCTTCAACAGAAAGCTGACCATTAACCTTAGCCTGTGTGGTTTCATTAGCCATTCTTAACACCTCCATACAAGCCTTTTTTGCGCAGTACCTTAAAGCCCGAAATACTTCTGAGCATTACACGAGTAAGGAATACGCCCATAATAAAGTTAGCAATTACACCAACAAGGAGTGTGTAACCGAATGAGTAGATTGTACCGGTTGTTGATTCACCAAAGATGATTGAGAGAATGTTTGAAGGACCGAATACAAGCATAAGAATAACAGATACTATAATAACTGTCATATTACCGTCGATGATAGCAGAGAGTGAATTCTTTGTACCACGCTCAAGAGCACCGTCCAAAGTTCTGCCCTGCTTTAACTCTTCCTTAATACGCTCGGCTGTAATTACATTACAGTCAACGCCCATACCGATTGAAAGAATAAGACCTGCAATACCCGGAAGTGTCATTGTGAATGACGGAATAGTTGTAAAGTAGCCGGATACCGCAGCAATAGCAAGTCCTAACTGACCGGCAAGTGCAATAACAGCAATGAAGCCTGTGAGTCTATACATAGCAATCATAATAATTGCAATTACGATGAATGCAATAACACCGGCATAAGCCATAGCTGTAAGTGAGTTTTCGCCAAGTGTAGGGCTGATGTTGCTTGAGCTTACTGTTTCGAGCTTGAACGGAAGAGCACCTGCGTTAATCTTGTTTGCAAGAGCTGTTGCAGATTCAGCGTCAAAGTTACCTGTAATCTGTGCTTTACCGTCTGTGATTGCCGCATTTACAGTAGGTGCGGAAATCATAACATCATCCATCCAAATTGAGATTGTCTTTTTAAGATACTTAGTTGTAATATCGCCAAAAAGCTGTTTACCTTCATCGTTAAACTCAATGCTTACAGCGTATGAGTTATCCTCCTGATTTACAACCGCCTGAGCCGACTTTATGTAAGAGCCGTTCATAAGAATCTCGGTTGTGTCGTCCTTAGGAGTTTTGTAAACAGGGTTGCCGTCTGAACCTACTTCGGTAGTTTCATAGCTTTTACCCGGTCTGAAAGTAAGCTCTGCTGTTGATGAAATTTCTTCAATAGCAGTTGCAGGATCAAAATCCTTTTCGTCAGATTTCCATGGGAAACGAACAATAATTCTGTCGTTTGATGAGTCAGCGTAAAGTTCGTAGTCGGTAATGCCGTCCGATACCATACGGAGCTCAATGATTGCTTTTGCAGATTCTAACTGCTCATCAGTAGCGTCAACATCGCCTGCCGGCTTAAATGTTGCTTCAACACCGCCTCTGATGTCTATTCCCCATCGTATATCGCTAATGCCCTTAACGACAGTGTTTTTGTTGTCACCTGTATAGTAGGATACTCCGAAAACTGCTGTAAATGTAAAAGCAAGCACCAGCAAGGCTACAATGAAGAATACAGGCTTTGGTATTCTTTTCATGCCTTAGGAACCTCCATTTTTTAATTGACTGTGCGTGTTCTAATAAAAATAACTCTGTTACGAAAGACACACGTACAGACATAACAGAGTTATTATATAATTTTTTTGATAAAAAGTCAACGGATACGGAAATTTTTGATAAAAAAATTCTTTTTAGTTGGAAATTTTACATAGCATTTAGATAAATATTATATACTGCTTGTATTTTGTTGCTTATTTATTGAGAATTTTTGCACAAGCAGCGAGCTTAGCGCAAATGCAGAATACATTCATTGCTTCCTTAAGTTCATCGTTTGGCGGGAACGAAGGGGCAATTCTGATGTTGCTGTCCTTAGGGTCTTTTCCGTAAGGATAAGTAGCACCTGCACCTGTAAGTACAACGCCTGCCTCTTTACAAAGGCGAACTACCTCTTTTGCTGTACCCTCAAGTACATCTACACTTACAAAGTAACCGCCGTTAGGATTTGTCCAATCTGCTGTGCCTGTTTCTTTAAGCTGTGACTCAAGCGCATTCAAAACAATTTCAAACTTTGGCTTAAGAACAGCCTTATGCAATTTCATATGCTCTTTAACACCGTTAAGGTCGCCAAAGAAACGAGCATGACGGAGCATATTCATTTTATCATAGCTGATTACCTGATACTGGTATCTGTTCTTGATAACTTTCATATTATTGTCAGATGCCGCCATAGCAGCTACACCTGAACCTGGGAAAGTAATCTTTGAAGTTGATGTAAACATAATCGGAAGATCAACATTACCTGTTTTTCTGCATTCAGCCATAAGGCTCAAAAGTTCATCGGGAGTATCTGTTACATCGTGTACGCAGTAAGCGTTATCCCACATAATTCTGAAATCCTTTGCGGCAGGCTTTAAAGCGGCAAAACGCTTAACTGTTTCATCGCTGAAAGTAACGCCGAGCGGATTTGAATACTTAGGAACACACCAAATACCCTTGATTGAATCGTCATTCTCTACGAGCTTTTCAACAACATCCATATCAGGGCCATTCTCTGTCATTGGAACAGGAATCATATCGAAATCAAAATATTCGGTAATAGCAAAGTGACGGTCATAACCCGGTGCCGGGCAAAGGAACTTTCTGTTCTTTACCTCATACCAAGGCTTGCATCCTTCAACAACAGGCTTTGTCATAAAACCTGCGATGGTATCAAACATCATATTAAGGCTTGAGTTGCCGCCAACCATTACATCTGACGGATCTACATCAAAAATCTCAGCAAAAAAGTTTTTGCACTCGTCAATGCCTGCAAGTTCACCGTAGTTACGGCAATCTGCACCGTGTGCTGTAATACAGTCAGTGCTGCTGTTGATTACATCAAGCAACGGTCTTGAAAGGTTAAGCTGATCTTCACCCGGCTTACCTCTTGCCATATTAAGTTTTAAACCCTTACCTTTTACCTCTTCATATTCAGCAACAAGTGCCGCATATTCTTTTTCGAGGTCTTCTTTGTTACAATTCACATAATTCATTTTGCTTTCTCCTTAAATTCAAATTGCAAAAAATACAAAATATTACTGTTATATTGTAATCCAAAAGGAAGAAAAATGCAAGTGTTTTTTAAAAATCTTGCATTTTATTTTAAAAATCTTAATTTTATACCATAAAACAACAGCTTACGAAAAACAATTGATATGTTTTCGTAAGCTGTAAAATAATTAATAATAATTGTAATAGTATTTGGAGTAATACTTGCCTCTTCTTCTCTCGTTCTGCGAACAGCCTACCTTGACTATACCGAGAACTCTTGAATCGGCAAGTTTAATGCTTTCCGTAAGATTTTGTAAGTCGCCGTGAGTTGTGGCTCTTTCTCTTACTACAACAATAAAGCCTGCAATTAATTCTTTTAAAAGAAGTGCATCGGCAACCACTCCGATAGGCGGAGTATCGAATATGATATAATCATATTCTTTCTTTAACTGCTCAACCAAAGAAGTAAAAGTTGAGGAACACATAAGTTCCGACGGGTTTGGCGGAATAGTACCCGAAACGAGAATATCAAGTCCGGGAAGAACATTTTTCTGAACCGCCTGATCGAAATTAATCATCTTACCGATTACATCCGCAAGACCTTTGGTATTATCAATTTTAAAAATATTATGAACATTAGGTCGGCGAAGGTCACAGTCAATAAGCAATACTTTACTTTCCATTTTTGAAAAAGAAATTGCAAGGTTAGAGGCAACCGTACTTTTACCCTCACCCTTTGAATAACTTGTTACCGCAAAGGCTTTCTTTTCAGACGCAGAAAGAGAAAACATAATATTGGTTCTTGCAATTTTGTAAGACTCAACAATTGCAAATTTATTTTTATTGTTGACAGTTACTTGTGACTTGCTTTTTTTACTTAAATCCTTTTTAAAAGGTAATCTGAATTTCATACGCTATTCCCTCCTTAATTACCGAAATCAGGAATTTCCGCAAATATAGGAATATCGTACATTTCCTGTAAATCGTCATCAGGCTTAACTGTAAGGTCAATAAGCTCAAGCAAAATAGAAATAAGCACAGATGCAACAAGACCGATTACTAAACCAATCAATGCGTTTTTTAGATTGTTTGGTTCATACGGTACATCGGGAACTTTCGCAGATCTTATAATACCAATCTGTCCGTATGCAAAGCGCTCGGCAAATACATCACCGGCAGCCTCGCAAATCTGATTTGCAACATTTGCGCAGGTCTGGGGATCTGAACCCGAAACCGAAACCGTAATAAAGAAAGAATCGTTTGTTATTGAAACATCGCAGCCGTTATAAAGTGATGTTATACTGTCTGAATTTTTAAGAAATACAATGTAAGCCTCGGCAAGCGATGCTGAACCCGAAATATCAGAGCTGTATATTTTTCCGCCGTCAATATTACTCTGACTTTTTGAGTTATAGTTCTGCACATAAAGCATAGCCGATGTGCTGTACATAGGTGTTATGAAAAACCTAGAATATAAGAAAAACGAAAGCATACATACAAGTGACAAAAGAATTATAAATTTAATTCTATGCAAAAGTATCGCTAAAATTCTTTGAATTGTAATATTATTCGGCATTGCTCAACCTCCAAATTCAGCATAATAAACCAATATAATATATTATAATCCATTAATTGCAGTCATTAGTTCTTTTGTGGAATATAAAAGCATAAAAATAAAGGAAGCCATAACGACTTCCTTTATATAAATTATACAGTTTAATATCAGCCAACAACATTGAGCAATACACCTGCTGCAACTGCTGAACCGATAACGCCTGCAACATTAGGGCCCATAGCGTGCATAAGGAGGAAGTTGCCTGGATTTTCCTGCTGACCAACCTTCTGTGATACACGAGCAGCCATTGGAACGGCAGATACACCTGCTGAACCGATAAGTGGGTTTACCTTGCCACCTGTTGCAACATACATAATCTTACCAAAGAGTACACCGAATGCAGTACCCATACAGAATGCGATAAGACCAAGAACGATAATCTTGATTGTATCGAATGTAAGGAAGTTCTGACCTGATGCAGTAGCACCAACAGTTGTACCAAGGAAGATTGTGATGATGTTCATAAGTTCGTTCTGAGCTGTTTTGTTGATTCTTTCAACAACGCCTGACTCCTTAAAGAGGTTACCAAGCATAAGCATACCAACGAGCGGAGCAGCGTCAGGAAGGAAGATTGAAATGATGATTACAACAATAACAGGGAACATAATCTTCTCAAGTTTAGAAACCGGACGGAGCTGTTCCATAACAACCGAACGCTCTTTCTTAGTTGTGAGAACCTTCATAATAGGTGGCTGAATGATAGGAACAAGAGCCATATATGAATATGCGGCAATCGCAATTGAACCTAAAAGGTGAGGTGCGAGCTTTGTTGTAACGAAAATAGCGGTAGGACCGTCTGCACCACCGATAATACCGATAGCGCCTGCCTCTTTAGCTGTAAAGCCGAGGAAGATAGCACCTGTAAATGTAACGAAAATACCAATCTGAGCGGCAGCACCGAGGATAAGGCTCTTTGGGTTTGAAATAAGCGGACCAAAGTCTGTCATACAACCAATACCAAGGAAGATAAGCGGTGGGTAAATACCAAGCTTAACGCCCTGATATAAATAATAAAGCAATCCGCCGTATGTTGGGTTTTCATAATAAGTTACACCGTCAATAACCTGTGTGGCGTGACCCGATGTTGCAATATCTCGTGCCGCACACTGAGCCTCGGTAAGAAGTTCAGTTGACTGAGGAGCCATAATGCCCGGACAAAGGTTTACAAGAAGCATACCAAAAGCAATAGGAAGAAGCAAAAGCGGCTCGTACTGCTTTTTAATAGCGAGATAAAGCAAAATAAATGAAATGCCAATCATTACATAGTTCTGCCAGTTAAGCGCTGTAAGGCCTGAGCTGTTAAAGATACCTACAACGGCATCAACAAAGCCTTGTAAAATTTCCATTAGATAACATCCTTTCCCTTAAAATGTGCCTTAAAATGGGCGGGTATTATCAAGTACACCGGCTTTTGCCCAAGCTGAACGACCACCGTCAGATGACTTTTTAATACTCTTGATTCTTGCTTTTTCAGATGAACCGTACATAGTTGCTACGGCAGCGGAAATGACAGCTACAACTTCGTCTGAAATTCCGTCTGTTGCGGTGCTTGCGGTAACTGCCGGAGCAGGTGTGGCAACAGGCTTTTCAGCGGTTTTTTCGTCTTTTTTATCCTTGCCCTTTTTGCCATTGCTGCCGGCACTCTGAGCCGTCTGAACAATAGCACTGTAAATTTTAATAATAAAAATCAACAGAATAAGCATAGCGAATACAACAACAAAGCCTGTAAGAACAACCTTTGCAGATGTGATGCCCTTTTCAGCAAGTGAAAGACCTTCAGTCTGCGCTGCTAAAGCTACACTGGAAAGATTCATAAAATAACCCCCATATTTATTATTTTCATACAGGATTATTATACTTTATTCCTGTAAAATTTTCAATAATAAATATGAGGGGAATATTTTTTTGGCGGTTTATATAATCTTGACCGATTATTTTTTTATAATTTGTTTAAGTTTTTAATTGTATTATTCAATTACAGAATTATACATATAAGACCGTTGCAGCCGTCATTAATTATTTTTTCAATGGTTTCTCCTATTTTGGCTCTTGCGTCAGACGGCATTCTGTATAGCTTATTGTGCAAGCCCTCGTTTACAAGCTCGTGCACAGACTTACCAAAGATATTGCTCTCCCAAATCTTTTCGGGATTTTCTTCAAACTCCTTTAAAAGGTACGACACAAGCTCCTCCGACTGTTGTTCCGAACCCACAATAGGCGTAACCTCGGTTTTGGTATAAATCTTCATCATATGAATACTCGGAGCGCTTGCCTTGAGCCTAATGCCGTACTTGCCGCTCTGCTTTATAATCTCAGGCTCTTCAAGCGAAAGCTCCTCTATTGTCGGCATAACAATTCCGTAGCCGCTCTCCTGCACCTGCTCATATGCCTGCGCCAATTTGTCAAATTTTTTCCGCTTTGACGAAAGTTCCTTTACGCAGCTGAAGAGCGCACATTCGTCTGTTATATCTATTCCCGATTCCTCGGAAAGTACCTTGTAAAAAAGCCTATTGTCAATATTTATTCCGATTGTTGCAAAGCCTCTGCCAAGATCCAAACTCTTGATTTCAGTTGAATTAATGTATTCGCAATCATCAAGCTCCTGCATTATATCCTGTACCTGTCTGATTTTCTCGATTTTTCCCGCACTTTTTTTAATTGCGTCAAAGATATTTGTTTTAAGCCAATGCTCCTTGTCGAGCATAACAAGCCATTTTGGAATATCAACCTTGATTTCTTTAATGTGAAACTCAAATAAAAGCTGAGCCAATATTCGCTTTATTTCAAATTCGTCAAGTTCCATACAGCTTACGGGAATTACAGGTACGCCGTAATTTGCCGCCATCTGCGCCGCAAGGTTCTTTGCCCTTTCGCCTTCGGGTTCAACAGAGTTGAGCAAAACTATGAACGGCTTATTAATTTCTTTCAGCTCGTTAATTACCCTCTGTTCGCTCTCAATATAATCTTCCCTATCAATGTCGCTTATAGTTCCGTCTGTCGTTATCACCAAACCGATAGTTGAATGGTCGGTAATAACCTTTTTTGTACCTATTTCCGCTGCGTCATCAAAGGGAATTTCCTTTTCAAACCAAGGCGTTTTCACCATTCTCGGCTGTTCGTCCTCGCTGTATCCTATGGCGCTGTCAACTATATAGCCAACGCAGTCTATCATTCTTACTCTGAAAGAAGTGTTGTTTCCAAGGTCGATTTCAACCGATTCCTCCGGAATAAACTTCGGCTCGGTTGTCATTATAGTTCTTCCCGAGGCGGACTGCGGAAGTTCGTCAAGCGTTCTGCGATACACCGCCTCATCGGTAATGTTCGGCAGCACAAGAGAATCCATAAACTTTTTAATAAATGTAGATTTGCCCGTCCGTACAGGGCCAACAACTCCGATATACACATCGCCGTCTGTTCGGCGTGAAATGTCACGATACACATTTCTTTCTTCCATTTTTGTACCTCCTACACTCTCGGAATAAGCAGCATACGGGAAATGTCCTCGTTTTGTGCTACTGCCGCATTTTCTTCAATCAGCTTATCAAGTGCGGTGTTATGAGATTTTGCAATCTCCCAAAGGCTCTCTCCTGCCTGCGCAAAGTACAGAGTTAATGCGCACTTCTCAGGCTTGACGGGTTTATCCTCGAAAATTTCAACATCAGAAACCGCCCTTACATTTTCTTTTGAAACCGCCGAAACCGCTAACTTGATCTCACATCTAAGCTCAACTGTGCTGTCATCTGCAAGTCGATAACTTATGCTTGCTGCTCGTGGCTCAACATACAGAGCGCCGTTGTATTCTGTGCTTGATGACATAAGATGCGAATAATCAATGTTGCGCTCAATAAAAACAGGCATATGCTCTTCGTTTTCGGCAAGTATGCAAATATTCAGCTTGCCCGAAACAGTAATTCCCTTTTCATCGCAGGCATAGTCGGCTGTAATCTGATTTGACGAAATATTTATAATCTTACTGATTTTGCCGTTGTCTACCGCAACCGAGGTTTTTTCTATATGAGAATCATTAAGCCTTGCCAAATCACTCACAATTCCAAGCTGAGTAAAGGTCGGCTGTGTTGCGCATTTTGTTGAATAAGCGTCGGTCACCACATTTTCGTCAAGTAAAACATATCCCTCTTCCGTAAGGCAGAGCTTTAAATCTAACAGCAAAAGCGGTTTGTCGGACATAACATCGTTTTTCAGCCTAATATCATACGACATAATATCGCACGATACGCAGTTTACGGTTTTTTCGTCTATGCCCTCGCAGTCCACTATCTGATTAAACGGCAAAAGATAATCGAGTTTCCCCGTTTCTCCGCTCTCAACATCTGTAATGTAGAGCAGTTTTAAGTTTATTTCTCCGTTCACCATCAGCTTGCCTGTAACCGCCTTGGTGTCGGTAATATTTACGCCTACATCTGCATTCAAAACAGACTCAATAACAGGCTTATCGCCGACAGAAACCTCCTCAACAACGCTGAACTGTTCCTGACAAAGCGAAGTAAGGCTTGCACATTTTACATTTAAGAGCCGGGTTTCAAGACAATTTTCGGCAGACGGAGTGTAAAACGGTGTTTTTGACGAAGAAAGCACCTTTGCGTACAGCGAAAATGCACCATGCATTACCAGTCTGCGTGGACTCAGCGCCCGACAGTTTATGTATTCGGGCTTTGTTTTTGTAAGTATTACAGGATTGTCGGGCGATTCCTTAACCGAAAAGCTCTGAGAAAAATTAACAGACTGTTCGCAGCAGCGTATGCTTTTTTTAATGCTGTCCACATACAGCACATTTACCACGCAGCTGCCGTCTATTTGCAGCTGACCTCCCGACAAAGTCCTTGTCTGAATTTTTGGGATAAGGGTGCATTTGAGGATTTTTTCTATATCCGGACAATAATCGGGTAAAGTCAAATCTACATCGGCAAGCTGTTCGGCAACCGTATCAAGCACCGCAACAGTTGTGCAAAACGATCGGTTATCCTGATTAAACTCCATATTTTATCTCTCCTTTTATATTTATACTCAAAATATATTAGAGAGGCGATAAAAATATTACAACAAAAAAGCATCGGACTGAATTTAATCAATCCGATGCTGTAACAGCTGTTAAATTATATCAAGTATCAACTGAGGTTTGGAATATTACCCGCAACATAAAGCTAAATTTCTGTACAATCTAGAATGTCAGTAACGCCATCTCTGTTTACATCAGCTTTGAGTTAAGCGTTAGCGTCAAGTGACTTGTCGCTAGCAATGTAAAGCTGGAGTAATGTTACATCGTCTACAGTAACATTACCGTCAATAGTGATAGTCTTCTGAATACTTACCTTGCCATTAGGGTTTGTAGCATACTTACTGCAAAGCTGTCCGCCTGTTGAGGCATTGGCTGTAAGCGCAGTAACTGTGCATCCCATAATCATCATAGATGACAGAAGAATGCTCACGCTTTTCTTGATTAATTTCAAGTTTATTCAAAACCTCCATAATAAAATTACAGTCCTATTCTGTTATAATATTTTTCAAAAAACTCAATAATAAATTAAGATGTGCATATCTTTTTGTCGATATGCACATCTTTTGTTTAATTATGTTATTAATAATTACCAATAAAATTTTATTTTACATATAAGAAAGTTTTATTGCGGATTTATTACCTTTTTAATTCCGTAAATCTTCCGTAAAATTGCCGATAAGAATTTTGGCCGTTCAATAAGTACAACTTTCATTGCAAATCTCCTCTCATATTATCTTCGTATGCAAGTCAGACTGACCACGATAAGTGCTGCAGCTGCAACCACAAGCACACATTCGGAAGGCAGTAAACTTGCAGTCAGAAGTCCAAGCCCGAAAAATACAGCCGACCTTAGCCTGTGTGAGTAGCAATTCACTTTATCACCCTGTATCAGTTTACACAGCTTTTTAAAAAGTGTGAAAAATCGGTTGAAAAAAATTTTATAATAATATAAAATTAAATTGATTAAGGTTAAGGAGAAAACAATGAGAACTATTGATATAAAGAAAAATGACGCAAATCAAAGACTTGACAAATTCCTTTCAAAAAGGTTTAAAACTATGCCAAAGTCACTTATGTATAAATACATACGCACAAAGTACATAAAGCTAAACGGCAAAAAATGCGATATAAAAGATATGCTCAAAGAGGGCGATGTACTGACGCTTTACATAAAAGATGAATTTTTTGAGGAAAGCGAGCAGGAAAACTATGAGTTTTTGAAAGCTCCCGACAAACTCGATATTGTGTATGAGGACGATAATATTATTCTCATAGATAAAAAGCCGGGCGTTATAGTTCATCAGGATAAAAGCTACCACTTCGATTCGCTTGTGGCAAGAGTTCAGCACTATCTTTATAATAAGGGCGAGTATAACCCAAAAGAAGAAAAAGCATTCGCTCCCGCTCTTGCAAACAGAATTGACAGAAACACAGGCGGAATTGTTATTGCGGCGAAAAACGCCGAGAGCCTGCGTGTTCTCAACGCTAAAATCAAAACGAGAGAGCTTGAAAAATATTATTTGTGCTTACTTTACGGCAAGCCGAAAAAGGACTGCGACATTTTGCACGATTACCTTATTAAAAACGAATCGCAAAACAAAGTAAAGATTTTTGGCAAACAGGTTGAGGGCTCAAAAGAAATAATCACAAAATACGAAATTCTTGACTTCAACGGCAAATACAGCCTTGCCGAGGTTGAACTGCTTACAGGCAGAACTCACCAAATCAGGGCACATATGGCATACATAGGTCATCCGCTTGTGGGTGATACAAAGTACGGCAAAAACAGAAAAGCACCCGATAATATTAAATATCAGGCGCTTTACAGCTACAAACTTAAATTTTCATTTGACACCGATGCAGGTATTTTAAATTACCTAAACGGCAAAGAATTTTCTGTAAAAGAAGTATGGTTTGCAAAAAACAATCATATTTCTATTTAATAATTATTTTAAACACATAAACGCACACATTGTGCCTCTGCGTCCCTTGGTGGCTCTGTGACTCCACAGAAGGTCGCTGTTGCAGTTTGTGCATACATCGGAAATTGTGATATTATCAGGCTTTACCCCTGCGGCTACAAGGATTTGCCTGTTGGTTTCGAGCAGGTCAACCATATATTTTCCGTTTTCTTTAGGATGAACAAAATCTGACGGATTTACATTTTTAAGTGCAAGAAAATGGTCGGCACAAGGTTTGTCAACCTCATAACAGCATACGGAAACAGCAGGGCCGACAGCGCATTTTAAGTCGGCAGGATTTGTGCCGTAAAGCTCGGTCATTTTCTGAACAACCTTTTCGCCTATTCTTCCGACAGTTCCTCTCCAGCCTGCATGAGCAAGACCGATAGCTTTTTTATTTGTATCCACAAAAAACAGCGGTGTACAGTCGGCATAATAAGTGACGAGGGTTACACCCTTTTGATTTGTAATAAGTGCGTCTACACTCGCAATATCTCTCGGCTTGTAAATGCCTGTTCCTACATTTTCGGTTGTTACGGCACGCACAAAGGTATTGTGATCCTGCGCCGAGGCGGTAAGAGTGTTGTAGTCAAAACCTGCGCTTTTGCAAAAGCGTTTATAATTCTCGGTAACATGGTCGGGATTATCTCCCCTATTGAACGCAAAATTCATTGAGGTAAACTCGCCCGTTGATACTCCGCCCAGCTTAGTTGAAAATGCGTGATTAATAAAACTAATTTCCGATAAAGAATTATATGTGAGATACGGCACACTGTCCGCATTATGAATAGTCATAGTTTTTGAATTAAATTTCATTATACTTCTCCTTATGTGTAGTTTTGCTTGAAAACGACATTTATTAATGCTATAATAATTAACAAATGAGGTGATATTATGTTGAAGAAAAAACTTTTTGGCAAAAACATTAAGCCGAGTTGCACATACTGTTTAAACTCTGTTTTTGAAAACAATACCTGCCATTGCAGTAAAAACAAAACTATTATTGATGACAAGTGCAAGAGCTTTAAATACGATCCGCTTATGCGAGTTCCACAATCGGCACCAACTCTTCACGAGTACACCTTAGATGACTTTAAACTATAATTATTTTAATATTTTTCCGCAAAATAATCAAGGCTTTCTTAGAATATCCTAAGAAAGCCTTTAGTTTTGCTTATATTAAACATTCGGGTCGTTTAAATTGAGCTTGTCTGCCTCTGTAATTTTTCTTATTGGCTTGCATGGATTGCCGACAGCTACAACGCCTGACGGAATGTCTTTTACAACAACCGAGCCTGCACCGATTACAACATTGTCGCCAATGGTAACACCCGGAAGTACGGTTACACTGCCGCCAAACCATACATCATTACCTACTTTAATAGGCTTTGCCCATTCAATTTCCATTTTTCTCTGCCCGGCATCAATCGGATGAATTGCGGTGTAAAATCCGCAGTTTGGTCCAATGAATACATTGTCACCAAAGCGCACCTCTGCACAGTCAAGAATAACAAGATTATGATTTGAATAAAAATTCTTGCCTACCTTAATATTAAAACCGTAGTCACACCAAAAAGACGGAGTAAATACGCAGTAGCCGTCATTATGCTCTGCCTGCAAAAGCTCGTCAATTATCTTTTTTGCCGCAGCTTCGTCTTCAAAGAAAATATCATTATACTTATGGCAAAGCTGCTTTGCTTTTCTCAGAGCAGTTGAAAGCTCTTCATCAAGGCAGTTATAAACCTTGCCGGCAATCATTTTTTCTTTTTCAGTCATATTTACCTCAAATTATGCCATCTGGAAATCTTTAATGTAGCTGTCGATTGACTTTTTAATAATATCCTTAGCCATCTCAACACCGTTGGTTTCGGTTACAGATGTAACCTTACCGCTCTCAAGGCTCTTATATACCTGGAAAAAGTGCTGAATTTCGTCAAAATAGTGACGAGGAAGGTCAGCAATGTCATTGTAACCGCAATAGTTAGGGTCATTAACAGGCACAGCAATGATTTTTTCGTCACAGCTGTCATTATCAATCATATTGAGCACACCGATTGGCTTGCACTCAACAAGTGTCATAGGCTGAATTGTTTCGGAGCAAAGAACGAGTACATCAAGCGGGTCGCCGTCATCTGCATAGGTTCTCGGAATAAAGCCGTAGTTAGCCGGATAGTGGGTTGATGTAAAAAGAACTCTGTCGAGCTTTAGCATACCTGTTTCCTTGTCAAGCTCGTATTTATTTTTACCGCCCTTAGAAATTTCAATAACGGCGTAAAATTTATCTGCTGTAATTCTCTTTGGAGATATATCGTGCCAAATATTCATAATTAAGCCACCTCACATATTTATTTATCTTAATTATAAATAAACCGCAGTAAGATGTCAAGAATTATTTTTGAATAATTTAACAACAAAACTGCGGTTTAGAATATTTATTTTATTTAAAGAGATAATTATTTGCTCGACTTTGGCTGACTTTGCTTTTATTTGCTCTTTTTAACATTTTCAACAATTACCTTTACAAGCTGAATAATAACTGTCGGAATAAAAGCAAGCAAGCCGATAAATCCGATTTGCGCTCCTGTAAGTTCTGCAATGCTGAAAAGTGGGTGCATAAACGGCACAAAGATTACAAATGCAAGAAGTGCTGCGCCTGCCGCAAATGCGAGCAAGCTGTAAACATTTGAGGTAAGTCCGATTCTGAAAATTGAATGTTTGCTGCGGCAGTTAAAGCCATGGAAAAGTCTTGCAAGTGTAAGGGTTGCAAATGCCATTGTGCTTGCTGTTGCGGCATTTACCTGCAAACCGATGTAGAAAGCTGTCATTGTTACAACTGCTATAAGTGCACCCTGGCAAAGCATTAATGCCGAAAATTCTTTTGTAAGAATACCTTGTTTAGGATCTCTCGGCTTTTGTGCAAGCAAATCTTTTTCGGGCTTTTCCATACCGATTGCAATAGCAGGGAGTGAGTCGGTCAAGAGGTTTATAAACAAAAGGTGCACAGCCTCAAACGGAACAGGCAAAGCGAGGAGGGACGCATACACAACTGCAAATATAGCCGCCATATTGCCCGACAGCAGGAAAAGGATAGTATTTTTAATGTTTCTGTAAACATTTCTGCCGTTTGCAACAGCCTTAATTATTGTGGCAAAGTTATCGTCCTGAAGTACCATTGACGCTGCGTCTTTAGAAACCTCAGTGCCTGTAATACCCATAGCTACACCGATGTCGGCTTTTTTAAGGGCAGGAGCGTCATTTACGCCGTCACCTGTCATAGAAACTATGTTGCCTTTCTTTTGCCAAGCCTCAACAATTCTGATTTTATTTTCGGGAGAAACTCGTGCATATACGGAAATTTTCTCAATTTTACTGTCAAGCTCGCTGTCGCTCATTGCGTCAAGCTCCATACCCGTAACGGAAATGTCGCCATCTTTGAAAATACCGATCTGCTTTGCAATGGCAGTTGCGGTAATTTTATGGTCACCTGTAATCATAACAGGCTTAATACCTGCTCTGATTGCATCGGCAACAGCCGTCTTTGACTCTTCACGAGGCGGATCTATCATAGAAACCAAGCCCAAGAATGTGTAGCCGTATTCGGTATCCACACTAAGCTCTTCATCTGTCTGCTTATAGGCAAAAGTAAGCACACGCAAGCCGTTTTCGGAATACTCTGTATTTTGTCTGAGAATGTCCGCCTTGTCTGCCTCGGTAATCGGACGAACACCGTCCTTTGTAGCAATGCTGTCGCATCTGTCAAGAATAGCGTCAATAGCGCCCTTTGTCAAAATATGATTTTCTCCATGGAGCTTGTATTTTGTGCTCATCATCTTACGGTCGGAATCAAACGGCACTTCCTCAAGTCTTTTAAGTACCGAACGCAAATCTTCTTCGTTGTAACCGAGCTTTCTTAGAGGTTCAAGCAACGCATACTCTGTCGGGTCGCCTATTCCCTTTCCGTCAACAATGCTCGAATCGTTATTTAGCACCATATCGTAAAGTAAATAGCGGTGGCTTTGATTATTAAGGTCAAGTTCTTCTTCAAAAATACTTTCACCGTTGATATATATTTTCTGAACAGTCATTTTATTTTGAGTAAGCGTACCTGTTTTGTCGGAACAAATTACAGATACGCAACCGAGGCTTTCAACCGCTTTCAAATCTTTGATAACGGCATTTTCCTTAGCCATTTTTTGAGTACCCATTGCCTGTACAATAGTAACAATTGAACCCAAAGCCTCAGGAATTGCGGCAACAGCAAGCGCAACCGCAAACATAAGCGCATCAAGAATTGCCATATGATTTAAAAGGCTTAAGCCGAATACGAGTGCAGAAATAATAAGAATAATAACCGCAAGACGGCTTGAGAACTTATCAAGGCTCTCCTGCAAAGGTGTTTTCTTTTCCTTTGCGGCATTCATAAGGCTTGCAATCTTACCGATTTCGGTGTTCATACCTGTACCTGTTACGGCTACAATAGCTCTGCCGTAGGTAACAAGGCTGCCCGAATAAACCATATTTGTTCTGTCGGCAAGCGGAACCTCGGCGGTAATGTCGCCATCGTTTTTATCTACATTTGTAGACTCGCCTGTAAGCGAGCTTTCGTTTACCTGCAAAGAATAGTTGTTAATAATTCTGCCGTCAGCCACAGCAAGGTCGCCTGCCTCAAGCACAATTATGTCGCCCTCAACAACATTTTTTGACGGAATTTCAATTTTCTGTCCGTCACGAATAACCTTTGCATTCGGAGATGAAAGGGATTTTAAGCTGTCGAGCGATTTTTCCGCATTGATATGCTGGACTGTACCGAGAATGGCATTAAGAATAATTACCGCAAAAATTACTATTGTGCTCTCAATGTTGCCCGAAAACATTGAAATAATCGCAGCAATTATCAAAATAATTACAAGCAGATCCGCAAACTGACCTAAAAACACCTGCAAGGCGGTTTTCCTTTTGCCCTCCTGCAAAACATTTTCGCCGTTTTGCTGCAACAGCTCCTCAGCTTTTTGCGAGGTAAGTCCGTCCTTTGTAACACCGAGCTTTTCAAGCACCTGCTTTTTGGTCAACTGATACCAGTTCATCATAATTCCTCCATATTTTTTCTTGATAAAAGAAAGTGAGCAAACAAAAAAGACTTTTATTGTAAAACATTGCAAAATGCAATTATCCTACAATAAAAGTCTCGTTTTTTAAGATACAACCGATACCCTAAGGTATGAGATTGACGAATTGTATCACAGATTATCTGCAAACTACTCCCCTTTATGGTGGTTTTATTCTAACAGATTATTCAATTTTTGTCAATAGTTTTTTTGCTGTTTTCTTCTATTGCCTTTTTCTTTTTCGGTTTGCTGAGCATAGCGAGAATTATACCCACTGTTGCAAGCAGTACACCGCCTGCCGAACAAATGGCAGACCATTTTTCGCTGTCAAAAGCATATGCAATAATAATTGAGGCAAATATCATCAGCACACAAACTATAAGCAGAATAAATGCAATTTTAAACAGTACATTCATCTTTTGCTTTTTCATCACATCATCCCCAGCAAATTGTTAGTAATATTCGCAAAATCATCGAGCGTCAGCTTTTCGGCTCTTGCGTTGGTTTCCACACCTGAATTTATCAAAAGCTCGTTTACCTTGCTCTTTTCAAGCGAAAGTCCAGAACTGAGAGAATTGGCAAGTGTTTTTCTTCTCTGCGAAAAAGCCGCTTTTATTACATTAAACAACAGCTTTTCGTTTTCAACGGTTACGGGCGGTTCTTTGCGCACATTAAGTCTTATAACAGCCGAATCAACCTTTGGAGCAGGCATAAACGAGCCTGCACTCACACCAAAAAGCATTTCGGGTTCGGCATAATAATTAACCGATACGGTTACAGCACCGCTCTGCCTTGTGCCTACCTCGGCGCAAATTCTCTGAGCCGCCTCTTTCTGCACCATAACGGTTATTGCCTCTATCGGCAATCTGTCCTCAAGCAGTTTCATTATAACGGGAGAGGTTATGTAATAGGGCAAATTTGCGCAAACAACAACCTTCATTCCTGCAAACTCCTCGTCAATCAGCCTGTGCAAATCAAGTTTAAGCACATCTTCGTTTACTACCTTTAAGTTATCGTATTCGCCAAGCGTTTCATCAAGAACAGGCAAAAGTCTTTTGTCAAGCTCTACCGCCACAACCTTGTCGGCAAGCTGACAAAGCTCATTTGTAAGCACGCCTATGCCGGGGCCAACCTCAATTACACCAACGCCCTCGCCGGCACCGCTATACTCTGCCATTCGTGGGCATACAGACGGATTTATCAAAAAATTCTGACCGAGCGATTTTGAAAAAGTAAAACCGTGTTTTGAAAGTATTTCTTTAATTTTTCCTATATCAGATAAGTTATTCATTATAAAAGTCTTAGTCCTTTCGGATATTTATTTTTTAATCTGCCGTTTGAGCATTTGCCAAAGCCTGTTGTAATACCGTTTACGCACACAGCCGTATAACCTTTAATATTATTGTCAACAGCAACCTCTTCGCCATGTAAAAATGCCTTTATCTCGGCAGAATTAACATCAAAATCCACCTTTGACACACAATCACAGGCCTTTGCCGCCATAAATGTCGAGTGGTGCGGTTCAATTCGGTTTTTAACAATCTGACCCAAAATTATTCCGCTGCGCAATACAGGTAATTTTTCGGTCAGCACATACTTCTGCGGCAAAACAATAATTTTGTCGCAGATAACCTCAATATTCTCTCCAAACGGTCTGTTTATAAAAATGCTGTCGTAAAAATCAAGAATTTTGCTGTCGATTTTCTTAGGCTTATTTTCCGTAAAAGAATTTTTATATAATTCACCCGATTTTCTGAGCCTTGCGGCAAAATGTCCTTCTCCGCCGTCCATCGGGAAAATTCTTCTCGCATACTCAAGCGCTGGTCTGCCAAAATCGACATTCGCATCTTCCAACGCAAAATCGGGATTTTCTTCCAAAAATCTGCTTATAACGCCCTCGTTTTCCTCAACAGAAAAGGTACAGGTTGAGTACACCATAACTCCGCCGCCTTTAAGTGCCTTTTTAGCGCTGTTAAGAATTTTAAGCTGTCTTTCGGCGCAGCTTTTTACATGCTCATCGCTCCACTCGCTTTCGGCGGCAGAGTCCTTTCTGAACATTCCCTCGCCACTGCAAGGTGCGTCAACAAGCACCTTATCAAAACAGCCTGCAAGTCTGTCACAAAGCACCTCGGGGTACGCATTTGAAACCGTTGCGTTTCTTATACCGAGTCTTTCAATATTCGATAAAAGAATATTAGCTCTATTCTTTACTATTTCATTGCTCCACAAAAAGCCTTTTGAATTTAGCTTTGCGGCAATCTGAGTGCTTTTGCCGCCCGGCGCTGCGCAAAGGTCAAGAACAAAATCACCCTCTTGCACATCAAGCATTGTTACTGCCGAAGATGCAGACGGCTCTTGAATGTAAAAAGCGCCTGCGTGGTGCAGCGGATTGTTTCCAAAAGAGGTAATTTCGTTTGGAATATAAAAGCTTTCCGAGCAAAACGGTGCAGGTTTCAACTCAAAATCGAGTAAATCTCTGAGCTTTTCAACCGAACATTTAAGAGTGTTTACTCTAAGTCCCCTGTAATGCTCGCCGCTTGAATTGTAAAATTTTAAAAATTCGTCAAACTCGTCACCGAGCAGAGCTTTCATTTTATCTAAAAAAATATTCATTGTATAAAATCCTTAGAAACGAAAATAATAAGCGTATCGGAGGGAGGTGCTAATATGAACTTCAACCAGAATCAGAATAACAATCAGAACCAGAACAATAACCAGAATCAGAACAAGAATCAGAATAACAACCAGAATAAAAACCAGAAGAACAGCCAGAACAAAAATCAGAATAACTTCAGATAATCAAGTTCAGGGCTATGCGGCAAGCCATATTTGCAGCACTACAAGTATGGCTTGCCTTATGCTGATTTGCCTTTAAATTACTTAAATAATAATATTCTAAGCACATACCTTGCCAATAATAAACTATTAATAGAAAACCAAAGTCAGCAATTCCAAGGTCACTGACCTTTTTATTTCTTTTTTCAAAAGCATTTCAGTTTGGCAGTAGTATATAATAAACCAAATGTAGTTTATGAGAAACAAATTAAAAACTAATAATCATTTCTCAATATCCATACTCCTCGCCTATAATAATAACCTTTATTCTGTCTTTGTGCCTTTGCTGGGCGCAAACTACATAATTACAGCAAATTCTTCTGTCACTTTTACAGCCCGAGCAAAGCTCGGCATCTTCTTTATCGGCAGAAATGCACTTTCCGAGCTTTGAGCAAGGGGCATCAATGTTAAGTCTTATAGTATTGCCCGGTGCGGCAACTCTCTTAACTCTGTCGATTGCCTCATCTATATTTTTTACAATTTTATTATATCCACATACAAGTATTACACTCGCAGGGCCGTATAAAATTGCGGCAACACGATTTGAATTACCGTCCACATTGTATAGCTCGCCGTTTTCTGTAATAGCGTTACTGCTTGCAAAATATGCGTCAGCCGAAAAGGTTTTGCGATACACTTCCTCTACCTGTTCGGGAGTAAGTCCCTCTGCTGTCCTGTCAAGATAATTGTAGTCAGAGGAAGTTATAATATCATACACGCCTGTTTGCTTGAGAGTAACGGAGCCACCGCTTGATATTACATCGCCTTTTTTAATGAGAGTTTTAACAAGATTGCAAGCGTCTGTTTTATTTTTGCAATAATAAGCGTCCATCTTGTTTGCTTTAAGATTTTTGATTGTCTTTTCTATTCTGAGTTTTGTTTCATTGGTTAAAGCACTCATCTTTACACTTCCATTAGCTTTTTGTTAAATTATACACTATAAATACCGCTATTTCAAGCCTCAACAAACGGCACACCAAAATACTGAGCAATAGACTGAGCGAGATTTCTGCCGATAGCGTTTATATTTTCTCTTATCCACTGAGCCTCTTCGGGGTTATCGTGATATGCCACTTCAATTAAAGCCGACGGCGCTTTTGTTCTGCGGACTTCCGCAAGGCTTGTGGTCGGAACAATATCTACATCGTCAGGATACGGATAGATGTTTTCATAATTTCGTTGTAAGATTTCAGCAAATCTTTTTCCGTTCAAACTTGACGGATAATAATAAATATCCGCTCCCGTATATCTTCCTGCCGAACCCTCGGGAGCGGCATTGCTATGAATTGCAAGGTGCAAATCATTTGCCGAATTATTGGAGTCCCTGATTGCCTGCGACAAGGTCATTTCGGGACTGTTTCTGTCAAATTCTATTCCGCTTGCCAGCAAATACGGCTCTATCGCATCTGCTACAAGATTCATATAATATTCCTCATTTCCACCGTCAACATATGGATTGTACTCTTGAAGTGACGGACTTAAATATAACTTTGGCATAGTAATTCTCCTTTTATAAGAATAATGCTCTCGCACCATACAATATATTATTCCGCAAATTAATTTTTGCTTATTCTTTCCATAAGCTGAGCAGTGGTTTCCGAGTTATCTCTGCGAAATCTGCCAAGCTCGTAAAGGCTTTCGGGAGATTTGGAAATATAATTGAGCTTTTCTGTGCAGTTGAGTGTGGCTAAAAATCCCTGTTCTTTTAGGATTTCAAGACTTGTGCTGTTCTCTTCGCCAAACGGATACACAAATGCAGTGGGAGCTTTTCCTGTTACATTTTTTAAGTAATCCTGCGCCTTGCTTATGTCAGATGTAATGGCAGACCTGTAATTTTCGTCGCTTTCACCGTATTTTTTGCCTATTCCCTTTCGTGGGGTAAGTGCGTGCATATTGTACGAGTGATTTTGAAATTCCACAAATCCCGACTCGTTCATTTCTTTTATATTATTCTCAAGCAAATGACCGTAGTTAGCATTTTCTTCACCGACAGCAGTGTAGTCCTCACTTAGCTTTGCAATCGGCGAAATCACTGCTTTTGCGCCGTATTTTTTTAGCAGAGGATAAACATATTTATAATTATTATAGTATCCGTCATCAAATGTCAGCATAACGCACTTTTGTGGCAACAGCTTATCTGAATAAACATAATCTATCAAATCATTTACCGTAACGGTTGTGTATCCGTTTTCTTTATAATATTTTAAGTCGTTCTCAAATAATTCGGGCGAAACAACAAAATCGTTCTGACTTGACTTATCTTTCAAAACGGAATGATACATAATGACCGGCATTTTTACGGAATTTTCATTTGCTACACTCGCACCGCTTAGAGAACAAAGTATAAAAATCGACATTAATACAGTTACAAGGCAGAGCAAAAGTATTTTTAAACGGTTTTTGTATATTTTTACCATAAATGCCTCCAAAATTTTTTATAAAAATAATTTCTATTATTCTTTTATGTAAAAATAACGATTATTATATGTGTTAATATATTTGCAATCAGTAATCATTATCAATTTTTTGGAGAAAATGTTGCAATGAAAAGAAATTTTAGCTCAAAAAGAAATGCTATATACAACACAATTCTCAATACAACATCGCACCCAAGCGCTCGTTGGATATATGAACAGCTAAAGCCCGATTATCCGGACCTCAGCCTTGGCACTGTTTACCGTAATATTTCATTGTTTAAAAATGAAGGCAAGGTAAGCGTTGTGTGTAATGTAAACGGAGAAGAACGCATTGACGGAAATACTTCCCCACATACGCACTTTGTTTGCAATAGCTGCGGCAGGGTAATTGATGTAGCAGATGACGGCAGCAAATCGTCGGAAAGCCTTGCACTTTTAAATAAAGGCTTTACTATTGAAAGCAAACTTGTTATCTACTACGGCAAATGTTCAGATTGCTGTAATAACTAATACCGAACAGCGGTATTTAATTAACAATATATATTTATTATAAAGGAGAAAAAATTATGAAATGGTATTGTACAGTATGCGGATATGTTTATGAAGGACCTACAGCTCCGGAGGCTTGCCCACAGTGTAAAGCTCCTGCAAGCAAATTCAAAGAAGTTGTAGAGGGCGCGTCTTTTGCAACAGTTCACGAAGTAGGCGTTGCACAGGGCGTTAGCGAAGATATTTTAAAGGATCTCAGAGCTAACTTTGAGGGCGAGTGCTCAGAGGTTGGTATGTATCTTGCAATGGCAAGAGTTGCTGACAGAGAGGGTTATCCTGAAATTTCAGCCGCATTTACAAAGTATGCTTTTGAAGAGGCAGAGCACGCTGCAAAGTTTGCTGAGCTCCTCGGCGAAGTAATCACAGACAGCACAAAGAAAAACCTTCAGATGCGTGCAGAGGCTGAGGCAGGTGCTTGCGAGGGCAAGTTTGACCTTGCTAAGAGAGCAAAGGCTCAGAACCTTGACGCTATCCACGATACAGTTCATGAGATGGCTAAAGACGAGGCAAGACACGGCGCAGGCTTTGCAGGTCTTTTAAAGAGATATTTTGCTGACTGATTTTAATTTTATTTTAAGCACAAAGGACATCGCTATTAAATGCGGTGTCCTTTTTATCTATAAAACTTTATAACAATTATGTTTTACATAGTATTAAAGGCTGCTACAATTTTTGTAACAGCCTTTAGTTGATTTTTTAATTTTAAGTTGTAATTTTTGCTAATTAATTGGAATTTGCTTTAAACTATATCCCTTATACCGAGCGTTAGCCATTCCTCGTGGCAGTAAATAGTCTATTCTGTAGCAATAAAGATAATTTTTTGTTGCAAGCAAATCATAAAATATATTGAAATAAAAAATTCATTAATTTGATAATAAGCAATAAGAGCAGTAAAAATGGCATTTGAAAATTTGACATTTCTACAACAAACCGATATTAATTTTTTGTAATGCACTCAGAAAAGATTTTATTTATGAGTGCATTACATAAGTAAGACATTATGGAATCGGTATCTGAGTAAGTTCATAGCCTACAGTTAAATCTTTTACATACAGAGTAGACTTAGGAATAAAATAATTAATCTTATAACAATAAACATAATTATCAGTCACTAAAATATCATCAAACTCGCATTTTTCTGATAATTTTTTTGTTTCACCCGTTTCTAAATTTTCAATATACAAACCATTATCCTGACTTCTTATTGTCTTGTCATAAATAACAGTTGCTTTGCTCTTTCTCAAGCTGTAAGCAACATATTTTCCTTGAAAACAGCTATGGTCTACACTCCGAATGGTATTATTAAAATAATAATTAAAATATTCATTCTGATATTTTTCACCATTAAAAGTATAAAAAAGCACTTCAGTATTCTCTCCCGGGCCCGGATAAACAATTATTTGCTCTTTGATTAAATCTATATAAACATCATCAAAATCATGAAAATCTAAAGGGTCGGAATGTAGTTTAAAATCTGATATTAATTTATTATTTTCATCATAAATATTTATTTTCCGAAAATGATTATCATTATAATACACTAATAAATATTTATCGGCAAAAACTAATGAATTTATATCTTCATACGGAACATCGTTTATTATACAAGTATCTTCATTTAAAATATTATAGCAATAAATCTGATTATTCTTAGTATAATAAACGCAATTATTTCCTAATTCTGATATATCATAATTATTAGCTATCAGATGTTCACTTTTCTTTCCATTATCGTATATTGTTAGTCCATGATCATCATAAATAACATAATTACCTTTTGCTTCAGCTGCATATTTAGAAATATCAGAAAGTTCTTTGCATTTATAACTCTGCTTGCTCTCACCTAATTTATATATATCAAATTCGTAATTGTTTGGATTTTTTATAGTGATCATTCCGTCAGAATAAACCATATATTCGGATTTATAAAAGCTATGATCTGAATCCGGTTTAAAATTATCACCTGAATTATAAAAAGTTAGCAATAAAATTACTATTATAAGAGATAATATAACCGAAATCAACAATAATTTCTTTTTGTACTTTTTCATAAAATCACCCACCTATATTTATCACCACGAATGATTTTAAAAATTTTAAATTACGCTTTTGCTAATTAATTGGAATTTGCTTTAAAATATATCCCTTATACCGAGCGTTATCCATTCCTCGTGGCAGTAAATAGTCTTTTCTGTAGCAATAAAGATAATTTTCTGTTGCAAGCAAATCGTCAAATACACATTCATCAGAAATCTTCTTTTTAGTTCCGGTTTCTATATCGACCTCCCACAAACCGTTATTTTCATCCTCAACGGTTGTTCTTACTATATTCCACTCTGACTTTTCAGCCGAAAAATAAATTTTATTATTATTGTAAGTAACTGATTGAACATAATTATGTAAGGCTGCTCGTGATATTTCTCCGGTTTTTAAATTGTATTTTAAGAAAGTACATTCTTCAGAAGGGCTTATCAGTTCTTTGCAGCAATACAAAAAGTAATCATTAATAATAGCCGGCTCGTCCAAGTCACTCAATGTACTATGTTCGAAGTGTGATTTCTGCAAATATGTATCCACATCATATTGAAAAATTTCATATTTGTATTCATCTTTTGTAATAACATTAAGTGTATTGCTGTTTATAGAAATATAGAATATTTCACCGATATAATCTATTTCTTTCCTGTCGTTTATATTCTTAGCATCAACAATTACAAGTTTCTTTTTGTCAACTGAATATAAAACCCTGTCGCCATCAAAGAAAAGAATTTGACTTTGTTCATCTAATTTTTGCTTTTCTTGTGTTGCGTGATTTTCCATATACAAACTGCCATCATCGCAATAAACTTCAATATTCTCTATTCTTTGCGAAGTAATTGTAGTTGAAACATTTTCTTTTCTGTCAGAATAATAAATATCAGCCCTATAATACATAGGGTCTTTTACATATAAATTGCCGTCCTTATATACCATATAATCATCTGACATAGGAAACCTTTTACCGTTATAAATACGCATACTGTTACAACCGTATTCATAGCTGTTATAGTACGAAGTATCGCTATCCGGTTTAAGGTCAACTTTTTCTTTGCTCAAAACAAAAAATGCAATAATCAAAAGTAAAGCAGATAATATAATTAGACATATGATTAACGGCGACAATTTCTTTTTTACTTTCATAATATCACTTTCTCTTTATACTATATGTTTTATATTATAATTTTAGACATATTTCATCATTTTTATTATAACCTTAGTTTAATTTTTATGCAAGACTTTTTTGCATTAACATTGAGTATAGAGCCTATTTATCACACTAACTTTCGTGCGTAAGCCACCGTACCATTAACAATAACCATAATTTTAAGCAAACGCAAAAATCCCACTCAAATATAACATTTGAGTGGGATTAATTATACAATATTATAATTAAATATTAAATTATTTAACCATGCTTGCAACTTCAGCTGCGAAATCGTCCTGACGCTTTTCAATGCCTTCGCCCTTTTCAAAACGAACGAACTTAGCAATCTCAATGTTGCCGCCGAGAGCCTTAGCTGTGTTGTTAGTGTACTGCTTAATTGTCTGCTTGTTGTCCTTAACGAACTCCTGATCTACAAGGCAGTTCTCCTTATAGAATTTGCCGATCTTACCCATAACGATCTTATCAGCAATTGCCTCAGGCTTACCCTCGTTAATAACCTGCTGACGCATAACTTCCTTCTCGTGCTCGATAACCTCAGCAGGAACATCTGCCTCTGTAAGGTATGGAGTGTTGAGAGCTGCGATCTGCATTGCAACATCCTTGCCGTAAGCAACGAACTCATCGTTTACAGCAACATCTGTTGTAAAGTTTACGAGAACGCCGATCTTGCCGCCTGCGTGAACATAAGCTACACAAGCACCTTCCATGCGCTCAAAACGGCGAATCTTAATGTTCTCGCCGATTGTCTGAATCTTCTCCTGAAGGAGCTCAGCAACAGTCTGCTCTGTGCCTGCTGCCTTAAGTGTAAGGAGCTCATCAACATCTGCAGGATTCTGCTCGATAACTGTCTGAGCACAAGCCTTAACAAATTCCATAAATGAATCGTTCTTAGCAACGAAGTCTGTTTCAGCGTTTACTTCGATAACTACGCCAACAGAAGCGTCTGCGTTAGTTGTTGCATAAGCAACACCTTCAGCAGCAATTCTGCTTGCCTTTTTAGCTGCTTTTGCAAGGCCCTGCTCTCTTAAGAAGTCAATAGCCTTGTCCATATCACCATCGGCATTTGTGAGAGCCTTTTTGCAATCCATCATGCCGCAACCTGTTTTTTCTCTTAATGTCTTAACATCCTGAGCTGTAAATGCTGCCATTTATATTACATCCTTTCGATTGATATAATCATAAGTTAAATAAAATTATTCAGCTGCCTCTTCTGCTGTTTCTTCTTCAACAGCAGCTGCACCCATCTGACCTTCTTTACCCTCGATGATAGCGTCAGCCATAGCACCTGCGATGAGCTTTACTGCACGAATAGCGTCATCGTTACCTGGGATAACATAGTCGATTTCGTCTGGATCGCAGTTTGTATCAACAATAGCAACGATCGGAATATTGAGTTTCTTAGCCTCTGCAACAGCGATTCTCTCTTTTCTTGGGTCAACAATAAAGAGTGCGCCGGGCATTGAAGTCATATCCTTAATACCGCCCATAAACTTCTCGAGCTTTTCGATCTCGAGGTTGAGCTTAATAACTTCCTTCTTTGGAAGGAGATCAAATGTACCGTCCTCCTGCATTGTGCGGAGCTGCTTTAAACGAGCAATTCTTCTGCGGATTGTAGCAAAGTTTGTGAGCATACCGCCGAGCCATCTTGCGTTTACATAGTAAGCGCCTGCTCTGAGGGCCTCTTCCTTAACTGAATCCTGAGCCTGCTTCTTTGTACCAACAAAGAGTACGCTCTTGCCTTCTGCTGAAAGCTCACGAACAAAGTTGTAAGCCTCTTCGAGCTTCTTAACGCTCTTCTGAAGGTCAATAATGTAAATACCGTTACGCTCTGTGAAGATGTACTCAGCCATCTTAGGGTTCCATCTTCTTGTCTGGTGACCAAAGTGTACACCTGCTTCTAAGAGCTGTTTCATTGAAACTACTGCCATTTTAAATATCCTCCTTAGGTTAAAACCTCCGCCGAGCCTTGATTTTTATCGGGTTAAGAGCAATTTGCCACCGTTCCGACAAGCCCAACGTGCGAAATGCTATATTATTATACCATAAAAAGCAAAAAAATCAAGTGCTTTTTTGAAATAACACTTGATTTTTTGCATATGGTTATGTATCAGACGGTAAGGTCAAAAAATCTTACATTACCGCAGCTGATAATGAAATTCTGTGTTTCATGCCAGTTGCTTACACCTGTGTAAAAACAGATGATTCTGTGCTGAACAGCTGAGCCGTTGTTGTCAAAAATATAAGAAACAGCTGCCTTTACATCAGCATTCGGTTCAACATCGGTTGATGCATAGTACTTATATTCATCTATAATATAGTCAATGGAATTGCTGCCCGAAAGGTTCATGGCATCTCTTATTGACTGAGCAACAAGGGCACATCCCTCGTAACCCATAGTACCTGCCTCGCCCATTACAAGTCGCTCGAGCTTTGCTCTGTCATAATCTGAAAGCTCTACCTTGCTTGGTGAATAAGATGTGTCGGGATTATCAATATTTACAAGATAAGTCTGCACATTTTCTGTCGGCTTGGTTTCTTCTTTTTCTTCGACAGGCTTAGTTGCCTTTGTTTCTGTTTTCTTCTCCTTTTTAGGAGCTGTTGTAGGCTGTGTAGCCTTTTGTGTTGCCTTGGTTGCCGCTGTTGTTTGTTCCTGTGCTTTTTTGTCAGCAGACTCCGTAGGAATGGTTTCTGCGCAGTTTTCGGCGATTGACTGTGAGAAGGTGTCAATACCACCAACGGAATATGCAGCCGCTCTGCTGTCAGCATAAGCATCTACACTTGGCGCAAGTGTTGTTGTAGGAATAAGCAGGCAAGCAGATGCCAGTATTATTGCACTTATAAAAGAAATTGGTTTAAGTGCTCTGCTTGTCTTTTTTTCGGTAACCTGATGTTTGCCATTATTGATATGTTTATTATTTGTTCTCAAAAATTTATCCTCCCTGTGATTAGCACAATTCATAACCGTAATTTGGTGATGTTTTATGCGACTTCCTTTAGTCGTTAAAATTTTATCAAACACACAATTCGTTGTTATTAAAACACATTTTTCGGAAAAATGCAAATTTACCGCCTTGTTATATTTTGTTACCTTTGTTATATTGTTGTAACAATCTGTTTTTAATTTTCTCATAAAAACAATTACTTGTTTAATTTGCATAAATTTTAGAATATTTCTTAGTGCATTGTGCAAAATAGGTAGAAAATGATTTTTTTCAGAATTTCTCTTTAAATCTGGGTTTTTTGCCCCTTTTTACGGGATTTGGCATTGAACAGGATATAATAATAGTATCTTCCCCAATGAGTTCTATTTTCTCCCATGGAATTATATAATCCTCACATTTGCCGATAAATCCAAACAAACTGCTGCGCCCGAAAATCACAAGAGATACTATTTTAGCACATTTTGTGTCTACTATGACATCATCCACAAAGCCGATTCTGCACCCGTCACAGGCACTTATCACTTCCTTATGCCGAATATCCGTAAGTCTGCAATTCATAAAAAAGCCCTCCATTCATTGACTTTTATATATATATTTGATAAAATGTAATTGTATGACAAATGTATACTTCAAAAGGAGATGTTTTTATGGATTATATTTTTATGACCGATTCCTCCTGCGACCTTTCTGACGAAATTGCCAAGGAGCTTAATGTAGAAATTCTTCCTATGGAATTTAGTATGGAGGACAAATCATATCTTCACTATGCCGATGCAAGAATGATGAGTCTTGATGACTTTTATTCAAAGCTGAAAAGCGGTATTAACTCTAAAACCACTCAGATTAACTACAACAGCTTTATAAATTACTTTGAACCGTATTTAAAGGCAGGCAAGGATATTCTCTATACCGGTATCTGCACAGGTCTTAGCGGCACATACAACACCTGTCTTATGGCTGTCAAGGATTTGCAGGAAAAATATCCCGACAGAAAAATTGTTATAATTGACTCAATGTGCGATTCTGTCGGACTTGGCTTGTTGATTTATCTTGCAGGTCAAAAATACACCGAGGGCGTTACTATTGAGGAGCTTGAGCAGTATATCAACGATATTAAGCTCAAGGTATGTCATTGGTTTATTGTTGAGGATCTCGACCACCTTAAAAGAGGCGGCAGAATTTCTGCCGTTGCCGCAACCTTTGGCAAGGCTTTGCAGATTAAACCGCTTATCAGCGTAGATGACGGCGGTCACCTTATTAATGTAGGTAAGGTAAGAGGCACAAGCAATGTGTATAACTCCCTTGTTTCTCACTTTGAGCGTGACGCTGAAAATCCAAAGGAGCAAACAGTATTTATCGGTCATGCCGATAACAAAGAGGGCGCTGTTGAATTGCAGAAAAGAATTAAAGGTATGTGCAAAAAATCAATTATATGCGATATTGGCCCTGTAATCGGTTCTCATGTCGGTTCGGGAATGCTTGCAATCCTTTTCCTTGGTACAAGAAATTTAAAATCATAAATTATATACGCAGTAATTCGGCTGAGTTTTCACTACGAAAGCTCAGCCGTTTTTTGTACTCAGTTGTGAAAATGCAACAGGCACATTACACTTACGCCTATGAAACCTCCTATAAAAATACCGATAATAATTCCGACAATCATATTTTACCTCCTATACAGAATTTGACATTTATTATTTTGAATATATGTAATAATAGTAAAGGGGATTTTTATGAATAGCATTTACATAGATGTTCTGATTACGGTAAACATATTTATAGATTATTTTTTGCTGATACTTACAAAGAAAATTATCGGAGCAAATGTTAAATATTTAAGGATAATAATAGGAAGTATTGTAGGCGGAATTATTAGTCTTACCGCCCTGCTCCCTGTTTTGCCTTTTGGACTTAACATTTTATTGGATTTTATCGCCACAATGCTGTTAATCTTTATAACATTCGGAAAATGCGAGATAAAAACATATATAAAAAGAGTTCTTGTTTTCTTTGCACTTTCGTTTGCTTTTGGCGGACTTATGATTTTTATTTATCTGTCATTTAAACCAAAGGGTATGGGAATATACAATGATGTTGTTTACTTTGACATATCGCCTATATTGCTCATAATTCTTACCCTCGTATGCTATTATATTCTTTTGCTTGTAAAAAAACTGACGAAAACAGTTTATAAATCCGATGTTCATAATATTGAAATAAAAATAAATGACAAAAGCTATATTTTCAGCGCAAAGCTCGATACAGGCTGTAATGTTAAAGAGCCGTTTTCGGGCAAAAGCGTAATAGTAGCCGAAAAAGAGGTGTTTGAGGATTTTGTCCCCGATAAAACCAAGGTTAGAGTAATACCTTTTACAAGTCTTGGCGGCAGTGGAATATTGCAAGGCTTTTGCGCCGACAGCATTATTATTGACGGAAAGGCGGTTGATAATTCGGTTTACATAGGAATTTGTGAAAACATCTTTAAAGGCGACATAAAGGCAATAGTGCCAAGCGAGCTAATCAACAACTGACAGGAGAGATTGCAATGGATATTATGCAGATTTTGAGAAAAATAAGACTGTTTTTTAACTTTGACAATGAAGTTTTTTATATCAACGGCAGTGAAACCCTCCCCCCTCCGCTGACAAAATCTGAGGAAACTAAAATAATGCAGAGAATAATTGACGGTGACAACAGCGCACGAGAGGAACTGATTACACACAATTTAAGACTTGTGGTTTATATTGCGAAAAAGTACGATTCGCCGAGTGCAAGCGCAGAAGATTTGATTTCAATAGGGACAATCGGACTTATAAAAGCGGTAAAAACATTTTCTCCCGAAAAGAATATCAAACTTGCTACATATGCCTCAAGATGTATAGAAAATGAAATACTAATGTTTTTGCGTAAATCGTCCCAACTGAAAAACGAGGTATCTATTGACGAACCGCTTAATACAGATTGGGACGGCAACGAGCTTTTGCTCTGCGATATTTTAGGCAGTGACCCCGACCTTGTAAATAAAGATATTGAAAACGAGCTTGAAAAAAAGCTTGTATTGCAGGCGGTATCAAGACTTAATCAGCGAGAATGTTTGATAATGGAATTAAGATTTGGACTAAACGGCAAAAAGGAACATACGCAAAAGCAGGTTGCCGATAAACTCGGAATATCGCAATCATATATTTCTCGATTAGAAAAAAAGATTATTCGCAGGCTTAAGCATGAACTTGAAAAGGCTGTATAATGACTATATACCTTAACCTAAATTTTTAATTCTTAATTAAAGCTATACACTAAACTATAATTCTTCGTTTTTCAATAAATAATATATAAGATGAAACGGACGCTTAAAAACGCCCGTTTTTCATTACAAAAGTTCGTCATCGGTTTTGGAATTATTTTCTGTTCCGCCCTCAAAAAATTCATCCATTCCATCTGTCATACCGTCATCACGATTTTCGTAATCTTCGTTGCCGATAATGCCGTCACCATCTCTCACTCTGCCGTTATTCTCGGCATCATCCATCATAGATTCGGCTTTACTTTCCATTTCACTCTTTCCCGAAGATGACTCATTCTTTTTTGAATTTTCGGAAGATGCCGAACTCTGAGCCGAGCTTTCGTTCTGAGAATTATTCTTATTTCCACCACAACCTGTAAGTGCAGCAGCAAATGCTATTGTTGCAAGTAATGCAGCAATTATCTTTTTCATAAAATCATCCTTATAAACAAAAATAGTGCCCTCGCTTTGAAGGCACTATTATTTTTTGCAATAGTTTTAAAAATATGAATTTTATTCTTTTACGATTTGAACATGGGGATACGGAATATTTACGCCGTTCTTTTTGAACTCTTTGAGTACATTTTCCTGCATCATATAGTAAACTCCGTAGTAATCATCAGGAGTTACCCACACCCACGCAACAATCTGTACCCCGCTGTCGAGATGCTTATCTACATACACCTTTGGTTCGGGGTCTTTTAACACTCTTTCATCTTTTTTTGCAAGATTAAGAATAATTTTGCGTACAAGGTCAATATCGTCATCATAGCCGACAGTATAAGAAAGGTCTATTCTGCGGTTTGTCTGCCCTGTGCAATTTGTAACATTGTTTGCGGTCAGCCTTGAATTCGGTATGTTTACAATTTTATTGTCAAAGGTATGTATCTGCGTTGAAAAAATACGAATACTCCTTACATATCCCTTTATACCCTCAAATTCAAGTATATCTCCTGCAACAAACGGTTTGCTTATAAGAATTACCACGCCACTCGCCACATTTCCCAGTGATTCCTGCAATGCAAGACCGGCAGTAATTGCCGCAGCGGCAAATGTAGTTATGATTGAAGAAACATTAACTCCGATTGTAGAGAGCGCTGTCATAACAACAATCAAATATAAAACTATTTTTAATATAGAAAAGAAAAATGTAATAACAGTACGCTCAATTTTGCTTTTATTAAGTATTTTTTTAATTAGTTTTAGCAAAAGTTTGACAATTATTGTACCTACTGCAAAAACTATAAGAAAAATTGTAATTTTGGGCAAGTATTTTTCACAAAAAGAATTAAACATTGTAATAACATCAAAGTCATTCATTATATCACCATTCAATAATATGCTCTGAAATTTTCTTTCCGTTTTCCCAGATTGAAATATAGAAATTGCCGTTCTCATCTAATGAAATGCACTTTCCGTTTTTCTTTCCGTTTGTATAATCGGCTACATCTAAAAATGTGCCGTCTTTATTGAATCTTGCACCATATCCACATGGAGTATTACTATCCCACTTGCCTATGTGCATCGTACCGTCAGAGGTTCTGTAACCCACGCCTGCGCCGCTGCGCCGGTTTTGCGCCCACTCACCGACATAATTAATATCACCGTTTTTGTAGTAGAATACACCAAAGCCGTCACGCTTGCCTTGTGCATATTCACCGTCATATGCGGTAATTCCGCTCGGCGATACGGTTCTGCCTCTGCCTGTACGCAAGCCATTTTCATCCACCGCACCAAAATACTTATAATTACCGGAAGTTGTACTTACAACTGCATCCGACTTTTTCTCTTCCTCAGCCTTTACAATATCTTCCCTGACTTCCTGAGTGGTTTCGCTTTCTTCTGTATGCTCCTCGGTATCAGATGCTTGCTGTGTTTTCTCTGAAATTTCAGCCTTACTTTCAGCCATATTTTCTTCGGTAAGCTCCTCTGAGTCGTCCAAAAGCTCGGTTTCCTCATCGGCAATCTCAACGCAAGTGTTTTCAATAATCTGACCAAATAGATTTTTATTGGTTTTGTGAGCCTCTTCAAGGATTTTCTCTATCCTGTCATAAGCGGTTATCTGTGGCTGCGGCTCTTTAAATGTATCTTCAAGATACTCAAGTGATGACAAATCTATCGGATTTTCAGGAGAATAATCCGGTAAAAATTTATCCGTCTCAAGCTCAAACCTGCTCGGTTTCGGCTCGCTTACTGTATTTTCTTTACTTTCTTCTTTTACAGAATATTTCGGTACAAAACTGCTGTCATACCATATCATTCCGTTGTTAGAGTAAACAAGTGCGGCACTGTTTCCGTCTGAATTTTTATCTGACGGGAATAAGGTTTCACTGCCAACCTTGCGGTTATTGCTGAAAGTAATTTTTTCAATAACAATTACATCATCAATCTTTTTTGGTGATACGGTGCAAAGTCTTTCGCCCTCAATGCTTTTGTCAAAGTACTCGGTTCTTATCCACAAATGTGAGCTGTCAAAAAATTGCTTTTTATAAACAGTGGCATTTTCGGTATAATACCTCACGCAGTAAATTCCGCCTGTTTCTCGCTTTACAGACTGATACGGACGAAGATTTTTTGTCACTTTCCATGATAAAGGCTGATTTTTGCTCATTTTGTAAGAGAGCTTGTACGATACATCATCTAAAAGAATATCGGTATCATCAGCCTGTGGGCGGTGATTTGAATTAAAATAATTTGCACGCACGCCTGCAAGCGCATCGTTTTTAAAATCGAGCTTTTCAAAATCCGACACGCAAACAGAATAAAAAATCATATCCCTTGTCAATTCCTGCCGAGAGGTTATCATAAGGCGAAAATCCTTTCAATATAAGAATACAAAGTCAGGGCGAACATAGTCCGCCCCGACACTTTAAAAACTGATTAAATTATCTGATTATCAGATAGAAATTGTCATAGCAATCTTGTAAAGATCCTCGTCAAATACACGCTGCATATCAAGAGCCTCATTGATATCGAGGTCAATAATTTTGCCGTCTTTCATTGCTACAACACGGTTACCGAGATTTCTCTCAAGCAACTCTACTGCTCTGAATCCCATCTCACTTGCAACAACCCTGTCACGAAGTGTAGGTGAACCGCCACGCTGAACATGACCGAGAATTGTAGCACGAGTTTCAATGCCAAGTCTGTTTTCTACATAATTAGCAAGCTCTGCAACCTTGCCTACACCCTCAGCAACAACAACGATAAAGTGCTTTTTGCCTGTTTTCTGAGTATTTACAATTCTCTGAATAACATCTCTTTCAATGTTATATGGAATTTCAGGAACAAGGATAGCTGTTGCGCCTGTTGCAATACCTGTCTGCAAAGCAATGTCGCCGCAGCGTCTGCCCATTACCTCAACGATTGAGCAACGGTCGTGTGACTGAGCTGTATCACGAATACGGTCAACCATCTGAAGTGCTGTATTCATAGCTGTGTCAAAGCCTACTGTATATTCTGAACAAGCAATATCATTATCAATTGTACCCGGAATACCGATACAGTTAATACCTGCGTTTGTAAGAGCACGAGCGCCCTTAAAAGAACCGTCGCCGCCGATTACAACAACGCCTGAAACATCAATACTTCTGCAAAAATCAGCCGCTCTCTTAATACCTGCGGGAGTAGCAAACTCTTCACTTCTTGCTGTGTAAAGCATTGTACCGCCAAAGCCGATAATATCCGAAACACTGCGAAGATTCATTTCCTGAACATCGCCGTTAAGCAAACCATTGTATCCACGGTAAACACCGTAAACTCTCATACCTTTATTTATACCTGCACGAACTACTGCTCTTACAGCGGCATTCATACCAGGAGCGTCACCGCCACTTGTTAATACTGCTATTGATTTCTGAGCCATTTGATTATACCTCCATAAGGTTTTTTACTTCTTAATTATAATACAATCTTTCACCCTTTACAAGACTAAATTTACTATTTTATTAAAATTTTCTTTTCTTTTACTTCCTTTAATATACATTTATATGATTTAGTCCGTTTTCTGTGTGTTATTGACTTTAAAATATTAACGATATATAATAGTATGTAATAAATGGATAATTCTGCGTTAATATATTCGGAGGCAATTATGACTAAACTTTACCTTGCCATTCCCTGCTACAATGAAGAAGAGGTACTAAGGGATTCGGCGCAAAAGCTCTCTGACAAATTCAGCAAAATGATGCTTGAGGGCAAAATTACAGATGACAGCAAAATTGTTTTCATTGATGACGGTTCTAAGGATAAAACATGGAGCATTATCAGTGAATTGCATAGTAAAAATCCTGTGTTTCAGGGAATAAAACTTTCTCGCAACAGAGGTCATCAAAACGCTCTGCTCTGCGGTCTTATCACTTTAAAGGACAAGGCAGACGCTGTTATTTCTATTGATGCCGATTTGCAGGACGACATCAACACCTTTGACGAAATGGTTGAAAAATACGAAAACGGCTGTGATGTTGTGTATGGTGTGCGTTCAAAGAGAGAAACCGACACATTCTTTAAAAGATTTACAGCCGAGGCATTCTATAAAATTCTCAACAAAATGGGCGCAAAGGTTATTTTTAACCACGCCGATTTCAGACTTATGAGCAAACGAGCTTTAAATGCCTTTGCCGAGTATAAGGAAACAAATATTTTCCTTAGAGGTATGGTACCTCTTATCGGCTATAAATCGGATATAGTTACATATGAGCGTTTTGAAAGACTTGCCGGCGAAAGCAAATATCCGCTCAAAAAAATGCTCGCTCTTGCTTGGGAGGGCATTACATCTCTGAGTATTCAGCCAATCAGAATGATTACAGGTCTTGGCGCAGTGGTGTTTGCGGCAAGCATAATTATGATTATTTACAGCCTTGTCAGCTACTTTATGGGATTTGCGGTAAGTGGCTGGGCAAGCCTGCTCTGCTCTATCTGGGCAATCGGCGGACTTCAGATTCTTGCAATAGGCGTTATAGGTGAATACATTGGAAAAATTTATTTAGAAGTCAAAAGGCGTCCGAGATTTATCGTTGAGGAATTTCTTGAGGACTAAACTAAAACTTATAATAAATTTACAGTCAATGCCTTTCGTAATTTGCGAAAGGCATTTAATGAGAGGGTAGCAATGAATCTTGAAAAATTAAAAGTAAGAAATCCTAATATGGATATTCTTAGAATTATAGCAGTGCTTTGTGTAATCGGTATTCATTTCTTTTACCATTCGGGCTACTATTACACAACAAACGATAATGCGGTAATGTATTTTGCAACTATTCTGCGCACATTGTGTTCTGTTTGCGTACCGCTGTTTATGATTTTGTCGGGTTTCCTTTTGTGCAACAAAACGCTGAAAAAGGGTTACTATTCGGGCATAAGAAAAACCATAATAGTCTACATTCTTGTGGCGATTGCCTGTATGATTTATAAATCTATTGTCGGAAGTTACACACTTACTCCGCTTACCTTTTTTACAGGTATTTTAGATTTTACAGGCGCTAACTACTCGTGGTACATAGAAATGTATATAGGCTTGTTTTTGCTTGTTCCGTTTCTTAATATTATTTACAAAAATCTTGACAGCCGCAAGCAAAAGAATATTTTGCTTATCACATTAATTGCTATTACCATTTTGCCGTCACTTTTCAATGCGTTTAGATTTGACTCCTTGGAGTGGTGGGCAAATCCTGCGTCAAATACAGAAACACAAAAGCTGATACCGAGCTGGTGGGTTGGCATTTATCCTATCGCCTACTATTTTACAGGATGCTACATTCGTGAGTACGGCACAAAAATTAAAAACATTTACCTTATAATTGCTCTTGTGGTTGCCGTTTTCGGATTTGGCACTTTCAATTTTTACAGATGCTACGGCACTCCGTTTTCAACTTCAAACTATGTGTATTGGAGCGGCATTGAGCCATATGTAATGTCTGTATTGATTTTCCTCATCATAAAAAATCTCAAACTTGATAACATTAATGTAAAGGTAAAATTTGTTCTTTGGAAAATTTCCGACTTGGTTCTCGGCACTTACCTGCTGTCGTTTATTTTCGATGCAATTTACTACTATGAATTTTTAAATAAAAACACAACCGATTTTTATGCGAGATTTCCGTTTATGCCGCTTATGATTTTATGCGTGTTTGTCAGCGCTTTGATAAGCTCAGGCATAATAAATCTGATAGCCGCAGGCATAGAATTCTGTTACAAAAAAATATGCAATTTATGCAAGGAAAAATTTAGCAAAAAGCATATTGACTAGCCAAAGCGGTTTAAACATTAATCGACAAATTTTTGCAGATTTTCTCAATTAATTTTTATCAGCAAATAAATTTTTAACAATTAATGCCCAACTTTTCAAAAAATGGTCGGGCATTAATAATATACTTGAATTTCCATTGCAATTATGTTATACTAATTAGTGAAATTTTTTTAAATAAATAAATTAATACCATTTTCACACGCATTTTTTTGCGGTGAAAGTATATCTCGGGGGTTATTTATGGATTTTATGAAACTTTACAATGAATGGTTAGAAAACGCTACCGAAGACGCTGACCTTATTGCTGAGCTTGAAAGCATAAAGGGCAACGAGGACGAGATTTATGATCGCTTTTACAAGGCTCTCACCTTTGGTACAGCAGGTCTTAGAGGCGTAATCGGAGCAGGTACTAACAGAATGAACATTTATGTAGTTCGTCAGGCTACTCAGGGACTTGCAAACTACATTATTCAGAAGTACGGTAAGGGTTCTGTTGCGATTTCTCATGACAGCAGAATCAAGGCTGACCTCTTTATGATTGAGGCTGCAAGAGTTCTTGCAGGCAACGGAATCAAGGTTTATATCACTTCAGAATTACAGCCTACACCTGTACTTTCTTACCTTGTTCGTTACTTCAAGTGTCAGGCAGGTATTATGGTAACAGCAAGCCACAACCCTGCAAAGTACAACGGCTATAAGGCATACGGTGAGGACGGCTGTCAGATGACAGATGTTGCCGCTGGCATTGTATATGACGAAATCAGCAAGCTCGATATGTTCAAAGATGTTAAGATTGCTGACCTTGACGAGGCTGTTAAGAGCGGTCTTATTGAATATGTTTCCGAAGATGTATATGACAGCTACCTTGAAAAGGTTATGGAACAGCAGGTAAACCCCGGCATTTGCAAGGGTGCAGGCTTAAAGGTAGTTTATACCCCACTCAACGGCACAGGCAACAAGCTTGTAAGAAAAGTTCTTAAGAAAATCGGCGTTGAGGAAATTACAGTAGTTCCAGAGCAGGAGCTCCCGGACGGTAACTTTACAACTTGCCCATACCCGAACCCTGAAATCAAAGAGGCTCTTCAAAAGGGTATTGAGCTTTGCGAAAAGGTACAGCCTGACCTTCTCCTTGCCACTGACCCTGATGCAGACAGAGTTGGTATTGCAGTTAAGGATTATGACGGCAGCTACCGACTTATTTCAGGCAATGAAAACGGCATTATGCTTACAGACTATATCCTTTCTTCACGCAAGGCAAACGGCACGCTTCCCGAAAAGCCGGTTTTAGTTAAGACAATCGTTACAACAAAGCTCATCAACAAGCTCTGCGAAAAGTACGGCTGTGAGCTTAAGAATGTTCTTACAGGCTTTAAGTACATTGGCGAAGTTATCTTAAACCTTGAAAAGAAAGGTGAAGAGGACAGATATGTATTTGGCTTTGAAGAGAGCTACGGCTACCTTGCAGGCAGCTATGTTCGTGATAAAGATGCAGTAGTTGCATCTATGCTTGTTTGTGAAATGGCAGCATTCTACAAAAAGCAGGGCAAATCGCTTGCTCAGGTTATTGACTCACTTTACGAGGAATACGGCTACTATCTCAACCATACTTCAGCATTTGAATTTGAGGGTGCAGCAGGTATGGAAAAGATGAACAACATTATGGCTGAAATCAGAGAGAACATTCCAACTGAGATTGACGACAAAAAGGTTGTTAAGGTTTCCGATTATCTTCTCAAGTATGAGCTTGACACTGTAACAGGCGAAAAGACAGCTATCGACCTCCCTACTTCAAATGTAATTTCATTTGGTCTTGAGGGCGACAACGGCGTTATTATCCGTCCAAGTGGTACAGAGCCAAAGATTAAGGCTTACATCACAGCAGTCGGCAAAGACTTCAACGATGCAGAAAGCATTAAAGACAGCCTTGTAGAGGCATCTAAAAAGCTCCTCGGTATTGAGTAATAATATAGTATAAAATTTAGCGGTATCGTTTTTCGATACCGCTTTTTGCTGTTTATTTTAAAAAACTTTTTGTTAATAGGTGAGCATTAATTTATGGTTTAACACTCTCTCGGTCGTCTAACAAAGTAAATAAAAGCCAAACTTTCCGTCCCGAAGTTAAAAGTTTGGTCAACCTTTTCAAAGGTTGTGGGTG